>Ga0209542_10000102_pt1 | contig 210545 bp, 222 predicted proteins | sample RifCSPhighO2_01_FD_184028 | JGI IMG/M metagenome (GOLD analysis project Ga0209542, IMG submission 184028) | Soil microbial communities from Rifle, Colorado - Rifle CSP2_plank highO2_0.1 (SPAdes) (version 2) | ecosystem: Environmental > Terrestrial > Deep subsurface > Rock core/Sediment ...
ACCATCCTGGTATGTTCGGGGTGTAGGAGTAGTTGTTGATGTCTGGTGTTGTTTCATTGTAAGTGATGTTTATGGATTGTAAGATTGGCGTTACTCCTGAATCCTCTGTTGTGAAAAATGCCCTGTACTGGAAATACTGGTTATTTGGCGTTACTGTTGTGTTGAGCTTGTTATTTGGTGTCTGGAAGAATGTGTTTGAGGTTGCATTTGGACCAACAAATGACTCTCCAGAGCATGCAGGGTCATTGCAGCTTCTCACCTGGAACGAGAGGTTTGCTATTCCTCTTTCGTATAATCCTCTTATCTCTGTTGCAGAAAGAGAGCGGTTGAATATGAGGACTTCGTCTATTGTGCCGTTAAAGTAATTAGTATCTGTTTCTTCTGTTCCTATGCGTATATTGGCCGTATTATCTACATCTTGCGCATTAGACCCTGTGCCTTGCAAGTTGCCATCAAAATAAAGTTCAAGTGTACTTCCTTTTCTTTGTCCAGCTATATGGTGCCATTGCCCGCCATTAACTTGTGATGTTGACAGTGCACCACCATTAGTAGTTCCCCCAATCCATAGCTTTATTTTGCCTGCTTCTGCCGCTCCATCATTCATTCTAAAAAACCAGAATCCGCCTGAGCCTGCTCTTTTATTTAGTATATCCCTTTGTGTAGTTTGGGTTGTTTTCATCCAAAACCCTACAGCAAAGTCCCTTGTTCCAAAATCTAAACTATTTTGGTCACTAACTTTAACAACATCATTAACTCCATCAAAAACCAAGCACTCTCTAAATTTGCAGCCTCCAGTTGTGTTTGCTACCGCTCCTGTAATATTTGATGCGTTATTGTTGTAGTTGCTTGCATCAAGACCATAGCCTGTGTGTGTTGCTATCTCTCCTGCTGATAAAGTCCTGTTGTAGATTGCTACTTCGTCTATTGTTCCGTTGAAACCCTGACTAGTCCATCCCGCATTATTTAAAGTCCCTCCAATTATATCATCTAGGTAAGTTGCGCTCGGAGTATCAGCACCAAGTGAATTTGTTATAAAGCTTCCATCTATGTATAGGCTAAAATCAGTAGTGTCTTGTGCAGCTATAGCTATATGGCTCCATCTATTAATCGGAATTGAACCCACATATTTTGAACCATCCCAGTTTGTTCTGGCACTACTGCTTCCCGCTCTATTGTTCCATGTCCAAATGTTCAATAGGTTACTAGAATCTAATTGCATGTAAACATTATCAATTTGAAATATAGTATGAAGCCTTGAACTAATTGGATACACCCAAACTTCTGCTGTAAAAGCAGTGGAGCCCATATTTGTAACATTAACAAAATCATCCACACCATCAAACGTCAAAGCCGCTGCTCCTAATTTTCCTGCTGTTGTAAAGTTTGGGCATATTGTCACATTTGCGCATGTCCCATTATTTATTCCTAATGTTGAATCAACAAAATAGGTTGCATTCTCTCCTATTGCAGAATTGTTGTTGAAATGCATCAATAGGACTCCGCCAGTCGGGTCAAATGGAAGCTCTCCTCCGTTTGAGTCGCTTCTGGAATCAAAGTGAAGGGCCAAAGAGACATTTGTGTCTATCTCATCTGGCTCCAGTGCCTGGCGGTAGCGGAAGAGCTCTGTCCAGTTTAGTTTGCTCCATGATACAGTACTATTTGCATTGAATATCTGCGATGTGAAGTTTCCCTCCGGCTTGTATATGTAGTCGTCTTTTGATGCGCCTGCAGCTGCTTTTATCTCAGTTGCTGAAAGAGAGCGGTTGTACACCCTTATTTCATCAATAAGCCCATTGAAACCATCTGTATTTGGAAGCCCGTCATTTGCACTATCTACTGCCCCAATAACTGTTTCCATATTGGTAAAATTCACAGCCCCTGTATCCGAATTTCCACTGCCATCTGGTTGACCATTAAGGTAATATGTTCCTCCTGTGCCATTGAAGACCCCTGCAACATGATTCCAAGTATTTGTTGTCAGGATTGTGTTTCCAACAGGAACTCCTCCTCCATTTATACCAAAGCCTATCTTTCCAGATACTAGTTTGAATTGGTATCCTGGTTGTCCAGCCTTACCCCCTCTCCACCTTGCTAAGATTTTTCGTTCACCAGAAGTAGTCTTTGTGTTTACCCAAGACATTATCGTAAAGCTTCTGTTGTTTAATGCAAGGTCTTGGTTGTCTGTTAAATTAATCCAATTTCCAATGCCGTCAAAGCTGAAGCACTCATTGAATTTGCAATCAGAAGATTGGTTTGCTGTTGCATTAATAAAACTTGCATTGTTGAGATAGATGCTTTTATCCAATCCGTAACCTGCGTGTGTTGCTATCTCTCCTGCTGATAAAGTCTTGTTGTAGATTGCAAGTTCATCAATTGTTCCGTTCCAGTTTATTCTTGATGCTGCGTTGTCTGCACCAAGATAGACTGGCTGGATGTGGTTTGGTGGCTGCGCCCCGGATGTTGTTGAGCCAACTTCTCTCCCATCCTGATAGACCCTGTGTACCCCGCCTGTTTTTGTTACTGCAATATGTGTCCATTTATTCAATGGAACAAAACCGACCTGAAGGTTAACAGTTCCACCATTTGTTTTCCAGTTTATTGTCTGCGCTCCCTTGATTATTGCCAATGCCCAATCCCTGTTTGTTACGCCGTCATCTTTTCCTATGATTGTAAGCTCGCTAAAGGAAGTGACACCGACTGGATATACCCAAGTTTCTATTGCAAAGTCTCCAGATGCTAAGTTGATGTCACCTCCTGTGGAAATGTTAACAAAGGTGTTTACTGCTGTAAAGTTATATGCCCCGTTTAGCTTGCCGTTTGTATTGAATAAGGGGGCTGTTCCTGCCGATGCGTTCCCAAGAGTTGCGTTCCTTGAGTTTCCAGAGTGGTCGTAGATTGCGTTTGGGGAATTTCTTATTTCATGCTCCAAGAAAGCAGAATCATTATTGAACCTGTAATAGAGTAGCATATTTGGGTCTATTGTCAATTCTCCCCCATTATCATTACTTCTTGCATTTGATTTGAACCAGAGAAGAAGGTCACTTGAAGAATCATTTGCCAGGGTTACATTTGAGCCGTCTGAAAAGGTGTTGTTGTAAAAGCCCAAATTGAATCCTATGCTTCCATTTTCAAAAAAGCTTCCCTGATATGCGCTAAATGAATTTATGCCAAACTCAATATATTCCCCGTAATCTGTAAACTTTATTCCTGCTTCATTCCAGCTACTTTGACATTCATACGTCTCTTCATCGTAGCTTTCACACCTTAGCAGGGTATTAACTTCATTATTTTTTTTCAGGCGAATGGTTGCATTTACAAAGCTTAGATTCTCACCAAAAATTATGTTTGTCGGAGACTTCTTATCCTCAACGAAACCTGCCTTAATTTCCACGCCTTCGAGGCCGTCAAGTTCAATTTCATCTACAAATCCTTCCCCAAGGGTAATGTAACTTTCTTTTGGAATATTTCTTATCTTTATTCTGTCTTCGGTTTCCCAGTTATAGCTAAGGTCACTTCCTCTTTTATCTTTCAGAATCAATTTTGCTTCTGTTTTGTTGAACTTCTGCTTAACTTGCTTTGACTCTTCTTTTATTGTCTGATTCTTCTCCTCTGTTTTATTCTGCTCTATCTGAACAGTCTCATTTACCGGCAGTTTTTCTATTGTTTTGTTTTCAATTACTGTTTCGTTCAGCTCTGGCTCTACCACTGTTTCATTTGATTCAATTGTTTTATTCTCTTCAACATTTGCAGTATAAGCAACCTTTCCTACATCAACCACTGTATAGTTAATAAGAAGGTCAACGAACACGTCTCCGCTTTGATTGAGGTCTAACTTTCCAATATCAATTATTGCTTTGTTTTCCTGAACATACCCTTCAAGCGGAAGGTCAATTTTTTGTTCATTTAAACTTACGCGGATAATGCCACTAGAAATATCCCAGCTCTCATTAATGTCAAATGTAACCCTTGTCCCTTCAACAACCGCAAAGCCAGTGAACCTGTCTAGTGCAAAAAAGCCAAGTACAAAGAGCAATGCAAGGACAAAGAACAGTTTTTTTGAAACCCCCTCAATTTCGCCAGGGCTCCTCTTCCAGCTATTATTCTTCCTTTTTTTATTCAACAAGCCAGCCTCTTTTCTTTTTTTGAATATGTTTTCCAGTTATCAAAAGGCTTAAATAGTCCAACGTATTTACTTGTATTAACGTAATTATAGGGGGTGAATAGGATGCCTAAAATGACTGTATCTGTTCCAGGTGAGGTATTGAAGAAGTTTAAAGAGACCTGCCCGGATGTTAATCCTGCAGAAGTAGTTCGAAGTGGGATAATTAGGAAGCTGAAAGAACTTAAAAAATTAGAAGAGTTAAAAGCTAAAGGAATGATATAAATGGCCTCTGTAACATTTGCAATTGATTCTGAACTTAAAGCAGAAATCTCTAAATTTGACTGGGTAAAATGGTCGGCAATAGCTAGAGAGGAATTGGCAGCAAGGCAGCGTATAGGGAGTCTACTGTTTAAGAAATTAAATACTAAAGAAGAGCAAGAATTAATCAGATGGTCTGTTGAACTTGGAAGGAAGGCTAAGAAGGATTCTTTTAAAAGGCTCCTTTTAGAGCTCTCTCCCAAGAGAAGAAAAGAGCTACTAGACTCAATGTCCCCTGAAAAAAGAGAAGAATACAAGTAAGCTAAAATGAGGTTAGTATTGGACAACAACCCGTTATTTTCTATAATGAATCCTAAATCTGTTTCTGCATACTTATTTTCATCAATCAGGACTGAATTTATTGCGCCTGAATGCATAAGAAACGAATTGAATGAATATAAAGAAGAGTGTTTATTTAAGTCGAAACTCTCTGAGCACGAATTTGAAATAAGGCAAGAAGATGTAGAAGAATCTATTGAATTTTTCAAAGAGTCTAAATATGATGCATTATTGGGGGTAGCTATCAAAAATTTGCCTGACCCTAAAGACTCTCCGTATCTTGCATTAGCATTATTAACAAATTCTGCAATTTGGTCAAATGACCTGCATCTTAAGGTGCAGTCACTAGCTATAGTCTTAACTACAAAAGACCTTGTTAAAATGTTTTTAAGAGGAGAACTTTGAGCTTTTTGCTTGAGGATTATCAACAAATTTTCAATCATTACCCCCATTTTTCTGCTGCTCATGATTTGCCCTCTTGTTTTTTCTTTGCCCTCTGATAGACTGTCCAGACTGTTCGGTCGTCTCTTTGCAGAATTCTTGCAATTTCATGAAAAGACAAATCGTAGGTTTGTTTTAGGTACCAGACAATTGATTCAAGAACAGAGAGAATCCTTTGGTTTAGCGTCTTTAACGGTATGAAAAATTCTGCTTTTTCAATCTCAAAGCTTTCCGGATGCTTTTTCTTTGCCTTTTGATATGTTGCCCAGATTGTTTTCTGGCTTCTTTTGAGAAGGGAGGCTATTTTTGTATTTGACAGGCTTTTATTTTCTTTTAGAAACTTAACAATTGCTTCAAGTGACCCTGTTTTTTTGTTAAAGATTGATGTCGGAATTTCAAACTCTTCTTTTTTTACTAAATTAAGGACCTCTTTTAGTCCTAGCTCTTCTTTGAGCTCTGTTAGAAGTCCTTTTAGCAATTCAAGCTTTTTTTCCTTTGAAAGAGACTCCAAGCTATCTTTTACGCTTTCTTTCTCTTCTCTAGGCAATCTTTGACCTCTTTTTGTTTTATCTTACGATGTAAGTGTTTATTTATAAAACATTCTTTTCTTGTTTTTCTTTTTAATAGGATTTTCTACTTAATTAATAGGATGTATTCTTTAATAATCTTCTTAAATAGGTTTATTATCTTATTTTGTAAGTATCTATTCTACTTATATGGTGAGTTCATTTCATCTTATTTTATAAGTTAATAGGCTTATTATGTAGCTTGATTAATACTTATTTAATGAGAATTATTGTCTTACTATGTAATATTTTATATTTCAATATTTTGGGCTCCTTTCAAACTATGTGAGATTAATATGACCAGAAAACATTCTTTATTATCTTTCCATAGACGTTTAACCCATCTGTTGTAACAGTCTTGATTTGATTATCCGTTTTCTCTTTTATTAGTTTCATAACTTGCTTTATCTCTCTCCCATTTCTTGTTTTTGCATAATTTGACGCAACCATAAACCTTGTTTCTGTGTCTATACTGTCAATAAACCAATTCTTGTCCGTTCCTCTTTTCGCCTCATAGCTCTTTCTTCTATGATATTCTACTTCATCCACTTGGACTTCAGAACCTACCTTTAATTTTAAAACACCTGTAAATTTGCTTATATTTTCTGCATATTTTATGACCCACTTATATATTGAGACATTGCTTACATTATGGGGATAAAACGCTTGTAAATGCTCTTGCACCTTTCTCGTTGAAATCCCTCTATAAAACAAGTCCAAACAGCGCGTGATCTTTTGAGGGCTATTTCTCATCCTATAAAATCCATCATCAACAACAAAGCGTTTTTTGCACTCCCTACAGAGGTACCTCTGTAGCATTCCCCTGTTTTTGGTGATTCTAAAACCTCGCTTAACAAGGTTGCTACCTTTGCAATATCAACAAGTTATTTTCTGTTCCATTTTTGACCTTGATTTCCTCTGAATTTCATTCATTATAATGAATGTGGTAGTATATATACTTATTCATTATAATGAATGGTAGTTATTCATCAAAAAGAATAGTAACATTTAAATAGTCGTTCATTATACTGAATAGACTATGGAATGGAAGGACTATCTTCAAGAAAGGATTAACGCCGCACCAAGCCTAATCAAAGAACATCTAAGAAATGTGAAATTTGAAAGAGCGATTATTTTACGTATGACTCGCTTCGCAAACTCTTTTTTAGAAGGGGGGGGTGGCGAAGTACGTATAATGATTTTGTACGGTCTAAGAGGAATCGGAAAATCCACGATTCTTTTTCAGTTCTATAAGCGACTGCGAACAGGAAATTTCCTCAACACTCCTGATTCTACAAAAGAAGTCCCTCAGGAAAACATACTTTATATGTCCATAGATCAAACCTTGCTGACAACGCAATCAAAATCAGAAAGCCCGATATATGATGCGGTCAAAAACTTTTGCGAGGCAATACATAATCAAACATTAGAATCCTTAAATAAAAAACTTTTCATCTTAGTTGATGAAGCACAATTTGATAAACGATGGGCCATAGCCGCAAAATCTCTATTCGACGCATCAAAAAATATTTTTATTGTAATAACAGGTTCGTCCGCTTTAGCTCTTAACATAGACACAGATACGGCACGAAGGTCTATTAAAGAGCCACTCTTTCCTCTTAGCTTCATGGAATATCAAATGATAAAAAATTGGATATTCCCTCCAAAAGGAACTGCGGAAAATATGAAAAATTTAGTATTGAATAACGACAAGTCTGCGATTGCAGATTTAAACTTAGCTATTAAAAAAATCAAAGAAGACATGAATAAAAAAGGGTTGAATATTGAAAAGGAATTGAATGAATATATTGCTATTGGCGGTTTTCCCTACGGCATGCTTACTTCAAAAGATATTTCTTATAGAAGAATTGTTGACATGATAAACCGCATTGTTGCACAAGACATGCCTGAAATCTCAAATTTCGAAACCAACAGCATTCCCGATATAATGAGAATTATTGGTGCAATTGCTTTAAAACCCTCTGGTGAATTATCCCAAACAAAATTATCCCAAAACTTAGGAATTCCTTCTGCCAAAGTAAACACAATCATAGCCACTTTAGAAAAAACACATTTGATACTTACAGTAAAGCCTTACCTTGAAAGAGCGGGAGGGGGAGGATTCAGCAAAGGGCATAAATATTATTTTATGTCACCTACGCTTCTAAGTGCAATTAAACATATGAATGGAGTTACTACAATTTCTCCAGAGCACAAAGGTTTATTTTGGGAAAATGCTGTCGCTTCAACTTTGTTCAAATTATGCTATACAACAGGAACAATTAATACGTTATTTTATGATCCAAGAAAAGAAACCAATGCCGATTTCTTGTTGCAAAATCCTCTTTCAGGTAGAATCATACCTATTGAAGTTGGATTAAACAAAGATAATAAACAAATAAGCAACGCAATAGATTATTATAAAACGGGACATGGTATTTTAGTTTCTGATTTTGAAGAGATAGGAATAGACGGAAAGGTTATCAAAATTCCTTTTTGGCTATTTTTTTATTTATAATAAATGAGGCAAGGAAAATAATTACTAATCTTGAGTAAATAAAGTCCCTTTAACTTAACAATGTAGTGTCAATAATTGCCCTCATTTTTTCCGGGTCTGTTTGATTGCTTCTTCTGCATCAGACTCTTTTATCCCCCTTTCTTTAGCAAAATCTCTTGTTTTTTTGAGTAACTTATCAATCCCGTTAAAAGAGGGCATTTCTAACTTTCTCAATACAATTGTATTATCTTCTCCAATGACAACAAACTTTTCTCCGGCGTGAATCTTCATTCTATCTCTTAACCTTTGAGGGATAACTATCTGTCCTCTTGAACTTACGCTTGTTATTTCAACATTTTTCATTTTAACCTCCTGATAAGTTTATACGACTGGTAAGATTATCTTATTTATAACCCTTTCGTTTTGTATTTTTTTAGAAAAAAAGCAAAAAAGCGTGCGTCTTTCTAATACCTTGCCCACACCAAAGGATATTATTTCAAAATAATGAAAATCGGCGTCTGAATTACAAATAAATAGAATACGATTTGCATATTTTATATGGTGTGTGGGTTTGATTTCTTTGAAGTGGTATAATTGGATTCCTATTGTTATGACTTTTAAATTACCGGCTCTATGAACGCCTGTGTAAATCTTTTTAAGCATGTTTTTATCCTTTCTTTTGATGCGACTTTTGGTTTATGTACTCTTTTTTCTGTTTTTTCAATCTGTTAAACCCATCTGGAGTGTAGTATAAGAAATCTATTGGATAATCTTATGTCCTAGCCTGTAAACTTAATTAATGATAAGGCCCACAAATCGGAATGTTTATATATATATAATTAGATTATATGCATCTATGATGGTATGGATGGAAGCAAACTTATTGTTCTTGCAGCTTTTATTCTTACTTGGAGGTTCAAATGGAAGTATTTGAAGCAATTCCAAAGCAATGGGGGAATTCATTAGGAGTTACTATACCCAGCGAGATAATCAAGAAAGAGCATATATCTTCAAAAAAGAAAGTAAGATTCTTGGTTGTTGGTGCAGAGATGGTCAATCTAAAAAAAGCCTTTGGTACCATGAAGCTCAAGAAGCCAACACAAAAGGCAATGGCCGAGATAGATGAAGGATACGACTAAACTAAAAGTCTTCTTGGCAGACACTTATGCGCTTATAGAACTGTTAGGAGGTAATCTAAACTATAAACCTTATTTAGATCATACTTTGATAACCACCCAGTTTAATCTTATAGAGTTATACTATCATTTTCTCCATAATTACGGCAAGAAAACAGCCGATAAATACCTACATTTATATTCAAAATTCACGATTCCAATAACCTATAGCAGTATAAAAGATGCTATGGAATTCAAGTTAAAACATAAGGAAGAAAAACTTAGCTATGTGGACTGCGTTGGCTATGCCCTTGCTTTGGAACTTGGAATAAGGTTTTTAACAGGCGATGGGAAGTTTAAGAATAAACCTAACGTAGAGTTTGTTAAGTAATCTCTATGAACTAAAACGCGCACCTATCATAAAATTAGGGTGTTTCTGGATACTAATAGTGAATACCCCACCTATTATTATGCGGGATTGTCCCATAAACTATAGGAGTATCCTTGTAAACCTTTTTAAGTATGTTTTTGTTTTTTCTTTTATGCGTTTTTTCGTAGTACTTCTTTTCCTTATATTTCTTGTAGCGGTAGCATTTGCACAGCCTGCTCAGGAGCCTGAGCTTCGCCTTCGTTATCACTCAACCACGCAAAATGTTACTATTGACTTATCAGAGTATCTTCCTGGCGATGCTTTTGTTGTTGGGCCAACTACCCATGTTCGGGTTTTTCTAAACGGAAGCTTTGCTACGCTTGTCTCTGAAGAGGGTTGGAGGGGGGTTGAAGAGATTGTTTTTCGTGTCCATTCTTTAGAAGCGGTCCATCCTCAAGAGAGCATCATTGTTGAAAGCACTTCTCTTTCCTTTAAGCCGCCACGCCTTTTTTCTGAGGATATGTTTGGTGCTGACCTTTCTGAAATCCTTCTTTCTTCTTACAGGCGCATTCCCCTTGAGGGTGTAGCAAGCGGTATTTATGAAGACAATTTGTTTGTTGTTCTTAATAATAACACCCAACTTTTACTTCCTCTGTTTCAGGCTTCCCCTTCAGCAACGCTCAATATTTCACTTGGCAGTGGCCGGCGCCCTGTTGTTATTTCCCCCTCTTTTGACATTAGGTATTTTTTCTTTCTTCCCCTAATTGTCCTTAGTTTTGTTGCTGCCTTATTTTTGCTTAACCCATTTGTTTTCCGCCGCCTTCCAGTATCTTTCGAGGTCCAAGCCGCACGCGCAGAGTTTCTTGCTGACTTAACCTCGCTTTTGCGACGTCGCGGTATTTCTGAGCGCACTGCACACCCATTTCTATCCAAAGGATTTTCTCTTTTTTTTGGAGTCAACTCCAGATCAAGCTCTCTTGAACTTTTAGAAATTCTACGGCGCCAGGGTGTTGGCGGCGACCTTCGCCAGCGCATTATCTTTATGTTTGAGCATTCCTTGCGTTCACAGCGTCTTCCGGGAAGTCCAAAGGAGAATCTTGTTGAACTTTCAGAAATTCTTCGCCATGTTTATGCACTATCACATCCTGGATAATAAGATTAACTACCGCTGCTATCTGAATTATTATATTGTTATATTTAACCATATGGTTTATAATAGAAAATTTAAATAAAAGTGTACAGAATCAACGCTTGGAGATGATAGAAACAGCAGATGAAAAGAAGGCAAATATAAGTTCGCAATAAAGGAAGTTTGTGAGATTTCTAAGAATGAGGAGAGAATATTAGAACTTGTAAAAAAAGCCAAAGAAATAGTTTTCAGAGAGGGTAAGGTATTACCTAGAGAGTTATCAAGGTATTAAATATATCTAAACAGAGGATTGCCAAGCTAAGATTGTAGATTCTGAAACCAATGTAAGGTTATACTTTATGTGGAGGATTAATTCAAAACAGCTCTTGTTGATACCGGAATTCTTGATGTAAAACTTTTCGAAATTTACAAAGAGATGGTTGTAAAAGCAGATGAATTCTTGGAAATATTCAAAGAGGAAAAATGGAAAAGGGGAAACTTCACTTACAAAACAATCCTTCAAGCAAACAAAGAGCCAGCTGAAGATTCTTTAAATAACGCAAAAATCTTCCTTTCAAACATCTCTAAAGTTATAAAGAAGAATTAAATACATGAAAGCAGGATTTAGCAGCATCAAAGGAAGATTTTGGGTAAGTGTAAGTTCTAAAAAAGCAAAGACCATTGGGCAGGGCTATATGGGCGACTGCCCACCCATAATCTATTCAGTTATTTCAAAAGAGATTTAGGACAGAGCTATTAACTACAAAAACTTTTTATAGCCCTATTTGTTTTATCTATTTCATGCGTCTTGGGCTGATTGTCACTTTTTTATTTCTTATTCCCTTAGCTTATGCCCAAAGTGTTGATATTGCTGGTCAAGAGGTCCCGTTTGTTCTTTTGGTTCCTCTTGGGTTTATTCTGCTCGGCATCTTTTTTTTCCTTGTTATCTTCCTGAAAGACCACCTTAAGTCTCTTCGGACTTTTCTTTCCTTCTTAAAACCAACTTTGCCAAGGCGTTCTTCGCATAGGTCATCACAACCACTTTCCAAGGATTATGCCCAGGAGCTTCACCTTTTTTCAAAGAGGGCTTCTAGTCTTCCTTTAGAGAATGCTTTCTCACAGCTTCACGGTCTTTTTCGAGATTACCTTATTGAGAGATACCATTTTTCTCCAGGCACAACCAATGAAGAGATTGCTATGAAAGTATCTGACCGCAAGATTGTGGCGCTTCTTCAGTCCCTTTCTGAAATACAATACAGTGGCAGTTCGCTTTCCTCGGCAAAGTTCTCTTCTTTTCTTTCCTCATTTCACAAAATTATTAATCGCCACATAGATGTGAAGCCGAAGTCTATTTTCTCTTTTCGCTCTAAACCAAAGTCTTTTCCTTTGGCAGGCAAAAAGAAGTTTTCTGGTAAAACAATAAACCTTTCTTTTCTCTACTCTTTTTTTCCTAAAATCTTTTCCAAAATTCATATTCCCCGCATTTCTTTTTCTTTTCGTAGAAAAACCTCAAGGCAGCTTCCTAAAAACATTTTGCAGAAGAAGTCTCCAGCAAAAGAACCTAAAAAAGCAAGCAGGCATATTCTTCGCTCCTTTTTCAGGATTCTTTATAACAACCGTATTCATCACCATATAAAATCCTCGTTCAGGCTTCCTTTGCGCCGTAGGCATTCTATAAAAAAGCAAGGGCAGGTAGTATCACATAGAGTTACCTCTTCGGCTATTTCCCGTTCTTCTCGAGTTCCATCTTTCTCTTTGAAGAAGGGATTATTCTCCTCATTTAACTCTGCTATAAAATCCTGTACAGGGGTCGTGAAGAAGGGATTACATTTTTTTTCTAAGGGCTTTCTTAACTGTTATGCAATCCTGCCTTTTTCATATCATAAAATCCAGTCAGTTTATGCTGTTATACCAACTTTTTTCTACGCAACCCATGCGCGTTATTTTTACTGGCGTGTATCATGGCTTATTGACAAAGGCTTCCGTGTTGCTCCTTCTTCCCCATCCAAGGCGAAGGAGATTTACTTTCGTGCGCTTGCATTTTATACAAAACTTACTGTCCCATCTTTAGACCCTTTAGGTGTTCGCTTACTTGAGCTTTATGATGCTGCAGAAGCTTCGCAGCTTTCAAAATCACAACAGCGCCTGAGTGTGCTTTCGCGTTACCTTGACCGCTTTGAGAAGGAGGCATATGTTCTTGGCTCTGCGCCGCCTGTTGTTCTTATTAAATGCCGCGAAGTTCTTGAACACCTTACCCTCAGCAGCTCTTTCCGGATTCATCAGATTCAGGACCATGTTCGCTCTCTTTCTAAACTTGTTCCTGATCTGTCTTTCAAGGGCATATCAGGGCACTTCTCCAATTTACCAAAACCATCTTCACACCTTTCGAAAGTTTCTTTTTCAAAGTTATTTGTGCACACTTTACGAAACAAACCCCAAAAGAAGAGACACCTTCGCTCTGTTTCAAAACCACACCACCTTTTTGAGCGCTTCTTCGCGCTTTCCCACTCATACGGCCTTCTATCCTCTGCACTGCAATGGTCACGCTCTCGCTTATTTTTCAGGCATATTCCCCGCTATTTCGCTTCTTTTTCCATAAGGCGTCCAAGTTTATCCAAATTAAAACCTACTATTCCTTCTTTTTCTTTCAGTAGGTTTCTTAACTCATACCGTGCATTTCTTCATAATGAAGAGAAGGCATTTTTGCGTCATTTAAAGCGCCTACAGGGTTCTATGCATTCTATCAAGCGTGATTCTTCCCACTCTTTTTCAGAATTTTTCTCCCACCTTGAGGGGCAATTAGTCCACAGACTTCATGGCGTTGAGCAAGGCATTTTATACCACCTTCATGCGCTTGAGCGTGAATTTTCACGTATTGAGCGAAAAGGAATTGACAGCCTTTCTTCCTTGCATCCTCTTGAGAAAAAAGTGGCTTTTAGAATTACATGGTCCAGCCTATCCTCTTCAGAGAAGCGGATTGCCCACCATCTTGGAGAACTTCTTCATCTTTCTTCGCAGCGAAAGCAGCCATCTATAGAAGAACATAGCATTCCTTTTTCCTCTGAACCAATTGTTACCATTCATGAAGACCTTGCAGACCCTATCTTTTCAGTACTTACTGAGATTCATCGGGAGCGGCAAAGCACACTGTCGCATATGCCTTCTATTGCCCCTTTGCCCCGCAAGTTAGATAGCAAAACCTTTAGTGACGATTCTCACATAGTACAGCAGCCTTCTCTTTCCCGCCAACTTAAAGCCCTCACCAAAGAAGAAGAGGTCCTTTTCCAGAAACTTATCGAGCTTGACTCTTCTTAGTTTTCTGCACTTTTTTTAGCGTGTATTGGAGGGGGTTTTTTATTGTCCTGCACCAATTGTCCGGATTACACACCCCGAACTCCAAGTAATACGCCTTGTTTGCGCAGTTGGGGGGTGGGATTTTTTCTTTTTGTCTTCTATGCCAGCTTTGCTGTGCCCTGATGTATCCTTCCCTAAGAGGCTCACTATTTTTTTTATTCCATTCTTCCAGCTTTTCCTGTATTTCGTTGTCTTTCCATCCCAGACCTTTAAAAAAGTTGATAAGAATAAATACAGATCTTTTTTTCCCGTCTTTTTGTATTCCTTCAAGTATTTTCCTGATGCATGGTGGAAACTGCTTTTCATCTTTTATTGCTATTTTTGGAACTTCAAATTCCTTTTGGGGATTTTCATCCTTTTCTTCAACAAACTTGGGATTATAATCAAATGCCTGGATGATGAGCCTGTCTGCTTCACCAGATGTTGCTTTAGCTGCATCAAGAAATTTGAATCTAGATATGATTACCTTTTCAGGCTGGGCCTTTGTCTTGTTAAATTCTTCTATCCTATCGAGGTTTATCGGTATTGAGACAAGCCCTGATTTTTCATGCAAGCTATATACACTCCTATATAAATGGCGCTGGCTTATAAGCAACGTGTCGATTGCAAGGTCTATCTTCTCTTTGAACTTGACGCCTTCACATGCGCTACATCTCTCGTTTATTTCACCTATTTTTTGCATTAATTTTCCACAATGTGGGCATGTTATATAATTCTCACTGCTTTTTTCCTCCTTTCTACACCATTTGCAGATAAAGGCCTGGTTTTTTTCTTCCTCTTTCTTTTGCCTACCGCAATCTATACAGATAACTTTAACATATCCTTTTGTATCTTCTCCGTTTCCTTCAAGTATCCTCTTTATTTCCTCGGTTATGTTATACTTTTCCTGAATGTAACCTTCAAGGTACATTACAATCCTCTTGATTCCTTCTGGAAATAGGTTACGCAATGGTTTGCTGTTTATTGTGAGGTCTTTTGAGAATGCTTCGTAAGGCACCCCTATATGAAATCCTTTATTACCCGAGAATTTTATGCTTATTGCCTTTATACCATGGTCTTTGATTGCCCTGACCATCTGCTTTGCCACATGCTTTGCCACATCCCATACTTCAAAGTCAATATCAACTATCAAGTCCCATCCTGACCTAATCCTTTCTAATTCTCTTTTTGTCATTCCTGCAGCAAGTTCCAAAGGATTTAGCCAATGCTCTTCTGATACGTGAATGGATGTTGCGCCTTGTCTTGCCAGCTCAAGAATGTCCCCTTCAAATTGTAATATATCCGGCCTTCTTCCAAAGCCTTTTTCCGCATATTTTGCTGCTACTTCCCTTCCCCGGGTTGTTCTTAGAATTTCTCTTTGAATGTCCTTTCTAGTGTAAAACGCCCATGCTTTTGTTTCATTTTTCTCTTTCATCCTCTTCTTGCAGTCCTCTTTGAAGGGTTATAGCTTTTTCTATTCTCTTTTTTATCTCACTTTCTATTTCTTCCAGGCTATTTCTCACTTCTTTTTCATGCTTTGCTATGCTTTCCTTTGTTTCTTTATGGGTTTTTTCTATGATGATATCTGCTCCAACATTTACAAAGTACTTGTCTGATTTTCCTAGCTTCGCCCTTGTAAATATCCCTTGCCCTACCGCTACGAGGCTGTCCTCTTCTTTTTGTCTTTGCAGGTCTTCGATATTTTGCGCCAAGGTTATAAGTTCAGTTATTTGATGCTTCATCTGATCTTTGTGCTGCTCTAATAGCTCCAATTCCTTTCCGATTGCCTGAAGATCTGCATACTCTTCACGCTTTTTTTCTGTCTCTTCCATTTTTGTCCTGTTTTTTTCCTCTGTTTTTTTCCGGTTTTTGTGTTTTCTGCTTCTCCTTTTTCACCTTCTTTTTTATTGGAATCCCTTCTTTTTTGAGAATTTCCTGCACCTTTTGTGTTGTTGTGTCTTTTCCTATTTCATATTTTTTTTCAAGAGGCTCAACGTGTTTTCGGTTGGTTTTTCTTCTTCTTGTATTTCCATCAATCAGTATTCTATCCTTACCCAACACTTCCAAGATGATTCCGTACTCCCCTTTATCCCGCCCTGCAATTTTCTTACACAATCTTCCTTTTTCAAACATTTTCCCCCCTTTGTCAGTGAACTTTAAGGACTTTTCTTATTATTATACTAAATAATACTGAGGCCACAAGGTATACGATTATCCAATTTAGTGGCCCTATCAGTGGTCCCAAAGGGGAATAAGCCCCCCTTAACCAGTTAAAGACAATTAAAAATGGAATAAAGGTTACCAGTAACGGCTTGAAGCTGTGGGTTAGATACTGGAGGTTTTTCTCCATAGCTTTTTTCTGTAGGTCTAACCTCTCCTGGTTGTCTTTGGATTCCTTCATCATTTTTTGGTGTTCTTTTAGCTCTTCTTTGAGAGACTTCATCTTTTCCTGATCTGTTAACCATTTATAGGCTAAACTTGAGAGCAAGGTTAATATGAAGGCAACCAGTACAAGGCCCCCTAATGGAGACGCTTCAATTACCTTCCCGAAAATTGTATTAAAGAACCCTTCAAGTACCACTTATTTCCCCCCTGCTATTACTTTTCTTAGCGAGGGATGCATATCCATCATATGGTCTTTCGCTATTTCTTCATATAGCTTGTAGATTATCATAACAGCAAGCAGTATTCCTGTTCCTCTTGACAGGGCACCAAGAACGTCTGCTGTTGCTGCAAGCAGCCCTACCGTGGCCCCTCCCATTATCGTGAGTGGAAATATATATCTTGAAAGGATCTGCTCTATTACCCTTGGATCTCTTCTAAACCCGGGTACTTGCAATCCAGAGGCCATAATCTGCTCTGCCTGCGACCTTGCATCCATTCCTGATGTCTGTACCCAAAATATTGAGAAGATAGTTGATCCTATGATTAATATAAAGGTATATACTGCCGCCTGCCCGACTGCCCCAAATGGAAACAGCCCAGATCTTATGCCTATAAATATTTCCTGAATAAGATTTGGGGGGTTTAGGTAAAACGCAAGGCCAGAAACCGGTACTTGCCCGACAAATTGGCCAAGGATTTTCTGGGAAAAGAATGCCAATAGTCCTGCCTCTCCTGCCCTATTTTGTACCAGCTGTGCAAGAAGCTGGAAATTTGCAAGAAGCGCTGCTATAAGTATGACAGGGATGTTTGAAGTGTACATAAAATTGAGGGGCCACCTAATTCCATGCCCCCTTATCCTTCCAAACGAGAGGGGAATCTCTACTTTCATTGCTTGAGCGTAAACCGCTATTACAAAGACGAGGATTGTTGCAAGTATTGCTGCAAGTGCCAAGAATCCAGTATCCAGCTGCCTTGAAAAAATAGCTCCGATAAGCGCCCAAACCCTTCCTACGGGGTCTGCTCCTGCACCAAGGGCTATTGTTCCTGTTGAACTTAGTGGAGAGAATGCCCTTACAAATATCTCTGTAGAGACCTGGGCTGCAATGAAAAGGGATATTCCAGACCCGAATCCCCATTTATTTATCACTTCGTCCATATAGAGCACAATTATACCACCTAAAAACAGCTGGAAGACAATGAACCATTGCATGAGTACAAACTGAGATGGTGGAAGCGCTGCTGATGGAGCGAGGCTTCCAATAAAGACAAAGACCACTGCTTCAAATATTATGAAAAATATTGCCAGTATCTTTTGCACTCCTTGGAAAAATGCCCTTCCCTCTGGAGTTTTGGTGTCAAATTTTACTATCCCTGAACCATTTAGGAGTTGCAATACTATAGATGCTGTAACGATAGGTCCTATTCCAAGCGAGAGTATTGTTCCAAAACTTGCTGCCAGAATAATCTGGAACTGCGCAAACTGGTTTTCAAAAGCTGAGGACAGTCCAAAAAGGCTTATGTTTGAAAGTATAAAAAAACCCGTGAGAATTATGAGCGTCCACTTGAGTTTTTCTTTAAATGAGAGTCTTTTCTGCTCCGGACCTTTTACTTCAGGAAGACTCGTTATTATCTTTTTGAGTAGTTCTTTCATTTGCCTTTTGCTCTTTTACTTGACCACCTTTTTTTTCAATTTTCTCTACTGCCTTTTTTGTAACTTTTTCTACGATTATACTCAACTTTTCTTTTACTTCTCCTTTCCCTAGAAGTTTTGTGTACCCTTTCTCTATGAGATTTATCTGGTTTGTTTGGAAGCTCTTCAATTCCCCCACGTTTATCGCTTTTTCATATTTCTTATTTTTCTTGACAAAACCCCTTTTTCCAAAATAAGTTTCTTCCAAGCGCAAGATTGTAGGTTTTTTCTGATCTGCTCTTTTTCCAGATCCAGCCATTCCTCTTCCTCCACGGTTTCCTGCTCCCCTGTGCTTTTTCTTACTCCCCCAACCGTGAGTCTTGTGACCCCTTTGCTTTGTCACCTTTTTCTTTTTCTGCATTTTAGAGCATCCTCATAATCAATTCATTGATTTTATCCTTTCTGTATCCAAGCACTCCTCCGACGGCATACGTTTTTTTGATTCCCTTTCTTTCGAATCCTTTTTCAGGAGGCCTGAGTCTGAAGAATCTCTTTAAACCAGGGATGTCCTTCAATTCTTTTTTACCTTCGAAATATTCTTTCGTAAACCCGTCTATTGTTGTCTTGGTCTTCTCCTCAAGATATTTTTCTGTTAGTGACTTACTTCCTGGGAGCTTTCCTCTTTTTTTTAGCAGCTCTGTAAACGTTTTTTCATTAATCTCCCCCCACGTCACATAATCTTTTACTTTTTTTATCATCCCATGTGCTGCTTTTGCGTTTGGCACTACTGTACATGTGTTTTTATTAAATAATCTTAACATTCGCATTGTCCCTTCTATCTCTTTTCTTACGTTTATTTTTCCCCTTATCCTAACTATTGCTATTTTTATGTTTGTCATCCTTGATTTTCTCTTCTTCTCCCACTTTCATTTCAGTCAGCTTTTTTAGAGCATCAAAACAAGCATAAATAAGATTTATTTTTGTCCCTGTTTTTCCCCTTGTTTTGGAGTAGATGTCCTTGATACCTGCTAGTTCAAGCATTTTTGCGCACTCTCCTTCTACTCTTAGACCGGTTCCCTTTGGGGCAGGCATGAGTTTTACCCTTACAGAACCACACTTTCCCTCTACCCTGAAGGGGATTGAATGTGGTTCATTAATATTTGATTCCCATGAGCCTGAGCCTCTTTTGACTTTTATTATGTCCAGTTTTGCCCTTCTTGTAGCTTTCTCTCTTGCAGGCACAGTTTCCTTTGCTTTTCCCTTTCCAATACCAACGTATCCGTGCCTATTCCCTACAACAACTATTGCAGAGAATTTTGGCTTATTCCCCTCTTTTGTCTTTTTCTGTGTCTGTTTCCAAATACTACTTTTTCCTCCACCGAACTTTCCTTTTGACTGTCCACTTCTAAAGATATCCACTTCCATATCTGGCATAAGGCTTTCTGTAATCTCTGGCTCAAGTATCCGCATTCCCCTTCCTACGACTTCTTCAATATCAGTTATTTCTCCTGCTTTTACCCTCTTTCCAAGGTCAGTTTTTGGTTTCCAAGCTGTCCCTTCTTCTTTTACTTCTTCTTTCTCAGTTTGTTTTTCTTCCATTTTTTAACTTCCAGTGATTTTGCTTTTTACTTCTTCATAAATCTTTTCCATTGCTACATGTGCAGATTTTGTGTAGGTCGTCTTTGTGTTTTTTTGAATATGTTCACCTCTTATTCTAGTTTCATCTGGGAATGCTTTTTCATCTGCCGTAATTTCAAGGCCCGCATCCTTTGCTCCCTTCACAACTGCAAATACAACCCCCTTTTTTACAGGGGTTCTTCTTCCAATGTCTACCACCACCTTTGTTATCTTCTTTTCCTTTGATTTTTTTGCAATCAGGCTTCCAAGGAGATAGCCTGCCGGAATATTTCTCGTTGCCCCGGTCCATCCAAATTCTTTTAGCTCTCCTGTTGAAGCGCTTGTTATTACCTTGTCCCCTCCTTTATTGTATTCTACTACTTGGGACATAATTTTTTTATTTGACGCTCTTATGACTAGACGGGCTGCGCCTGATTTTAGCAGCTCCAAACGTTTCTTGTAGTCAGTTTTTCCCTGCCTTTTTCTTTTCTGCATCATTTTCTTTCTTTTTTATTAGACCCTTCTCTTCAATATAGATTTTAATGTGCCTTTTGTTTCTAAAGAACCCACCCTTAACCTTAGTATAGAGTTCTTTGAAATCCTCCCTTGCAATCATCCCTTTTTCCTTGAGCTTTCTTAGTAATTCTCTTTGTACCCTTACTTTTTGCATCCACATTCTCTTTCTTGGAAGGCGACTCGTTTTCCTTCCTTTCCTAGACCCAGCCCCCTTTTTCCTCCCTTTTCTTTTTTGCTGGAGGCTCTTTCTTTTTCTACCCCTTGAATTTTTCTTTTCAGGCATCTTTTTAATAGCTTTTTTTGCAATTAGCGACCTCACGTCCGCCTTTGTTATTGCTTCTTTTACATCCTGCAATTTATCATTATCAAATAATACCCTTGACTGTCCTACTTTAAGGACTTGTGCAGCTATTCTTCTTTGGGTTGTTAATTTCATTTTGTCTTCTTTTCAAGCACTTTTCTCTTTTCTTCCTTCTCTTTTTTTTCTTTGTCTTCTTTTAACTCCTCTTTTGCCTTCTCTTCTTTCTCTTGTTTATTCGCTTCTTCTTTCTTTTCTTCTTTCCTCTTCCTTTTTTCCTTATTTTTCTTACGTTCTTCTTCTTCTCTCTCGATAAAGGCTTTTGTGTCTTTTATTCCGAGAATTGTCAGATCTTTTTTTCCTGCTTCTTTTATTATTTGTATCTTCTTTTTTAATCCAACCTTCCCGCTAAGGTATATTACTCGTCCCTTCTCTACCATTCCCAATTCCTTTATCGAACTTATTCTTGCCGGCTTTTTTTCTACGGGCTTCTTTTTACTTCCATATCCGATAGATGGAATGTTTCTTTTTCCCCTGCCAGTCCTTCGCAATTTTGAATGAATTCCTTTGGGCTTTCTCCATACATTCTTTAACTTCTTCTTTTTGTATATGTCCTGTCTTAAGAATACCGGTTTCTTTTTTGTTTTCTCTGCTATCTGTTTCATCTTTTCGCTCTTTTTACAATATATATCCCATCTTGGAACCTTCGCCTGTCAAAACCTGTTCTTTTTGTAGCTTTTTCTATATTTGCCGCTGTTTGCCCTACTTTTTCAATATCTTTCCCTTTTACAGTGACCATCGCTCCTTCTACCTTAACCTCTGTTCCAGCGATAACCTTTGCTCTTCGCGGTACTTTCTCTCCAAGGTAGTTCTTTATGACTACACTATTCCCTTCTACACTTACCATCATTGGGAAGTGGCTTGAGCATATCTTTAGGCAAACTTCAAACCCATTTGTTTCACCCTTTATCATATTCTGGATGTGTGCCTTGAACGTATAGAGCATCTTCTTCTCCCTTTTTGTTGCTCCATTTGCCATGATGGATATCTCATCGTCTTTTCTTTGCAGCTTTACTCTTGGGTGCGCAAATCTCCTTTCTTGCTCACCTATTTTTACAACATTACCAACTACCTCATACTGAAGGTCTGCAGGCACTTTTACCTTTTCTGCGATTGTCTGTTTCATCGTCTAGTACACATAAGAGATTAATTTCCCACCTATCTCTTTCTCCTTTGCTTTTTCATGGGTCATAATCCCTTTTGATGTGCTTACTATGATGATTCCAAAATTCCTTGCAGGAAGGAACCTTTTTTCATATTTCTCGAAATTTTCTTTCTTGACTGAGAACCTTGGTTTGATTGTCCCTGTCTTGTTAATCCTTCCTCTAAGTGTTACCTTGGCTATACCTCCCTTTTTATCATCAATATACTCCACTTCTCCAAGATATCCTTCCTTTTGCATAATCTCAAATACACTTTTCGTTACTCTTGATATTTTTCTTACTATACATCCTTTTTTCCCTACCTTCTCTGCATTTTGGATGCAGCAGAGAGCATTTGCTAAAGTGTCGTTTAACATCTTAATTGTATTTTTTGAATCCTATTTTTGTTGCATTTAATCTGAAGCATCTGCGACAAAGGTGAATCCCATATCGCCCTATAAAACCTCTTGCGCTTCCACAGTACCTACATTTTTTTGTGCTTTTTCCGAAGTTCCTTTTCTTTGGAGCATTGTGCTTTATGAATTTCTTCAACTTTGCTGGTTTTCTTTCAAGCTGTTTGAATACTTTGCTGTGATTGCTTGTTGTCATGCCTGTTCACCAACCTTCACCTTGAACTTTTCTTGCATAAACCTTATAGCTTCTTCTTTTGTTATCCTTTGTTTTTGCTTGATTCTCCTCTTTTGATTGTGCCTTCTTTTTATCCTAAACCCCATTCTTTCCAAAGTTACTGCCATTTCAAGCCCAATGATTCCTATTTGTGGATCATAGTCTACTCCCGGTACTTCAAGATATTCCTTTATCCCAAATGATACGTTGCCCTCTTTGTCGAATTTACTTTCTTCAAGTTTGTTCTCTTTTGCAACAAGAATCCTTGCTAATACTTCCTCTGCCCTCTTTTTTCTAAGCGTTACTTTGCATCCTATTTTTAGCCCAGGTCTCACACCCCATGTCGGAATTCTCTTTTTTGCCTTTGTCTCGATAGGCTTTGATTCTGTGATTTTTGCCAAAAGTCTTTTTGCTTTCTCAAGTTTGTCCCCTGGCTCTCCAGTTCCGATATTCAATGTCAGCTTTTCTATTCTTACTTCTTTCATTTATCCTTTCACCACAAAGACATATTTTTTGAGAGTTTCCATCTTTCCCTTCCCTGTCCCGCAAATTATCCTCTGCGGTTGTACGCCCTTTCTTTCTTTCATTTCTTCTACTTTAGTCGCTTCCCCTTTGTGCTTTCCTTCTATAATCCTTGCCGGAGCTTTCTTTTCTAATTTCAAATGCTCAACTATCCTCTTTTTTTCGAGGTCAAAGATGATTGAGTCTCCAACTTCATATTCGTCTTTTTCTACAAGGATATTCTTTCCATCATAAAGGTTGAGCTGGGTCTTTTTTTCCTTCAATAGTGTCTTTCCCATTATGCGGCAAGTCTTTTTTGTTGCTTCTTTTATGTCAACTTTTTTTGGGATTAACCTTCCTCTTGTGTCAAGGTCTATTACATAAGCTTCTTTTATCCTAGGTATTTCTATAACATCCATAAACCCGATAGGGAATCTGTGGTCCTTTCTTGCTTTTTTGTCAACCATAACCTCTTTATGTGCGAGTATTTTCTTTACTTCTCTAGTTGTAGCTGCGTACTTTAGTATATCTTTGAGGAGTATGTTCAGGGTTATTGCCTTTCTTAAGCTGTGAGGTCCAGGTCTTGCTCTTGCTACAAATTCCTGTTCCTTTCTTTTGATTGGCCAATGTGCGGGTGTGTTGAGTCTTTTCAGGTGCCCTTTTGTCACTTTACTCCTCCAGATTTCTCTAACGCATTTTTCCTCTTCTGGTCATTTAACTCTAGCTCTATTATCTGTATTTTTGAAGGCTCCAATGACCTTTGTGTTCTTGTTCCGTCTTTTCTTACTTGCTCTATTCCTTCTACAAACACTTTACCTTTTGTGGTATCAACCTTCAGTACCTTTCCAGTTTTCTTCTTGTTTTCTCCGCGGAGAATCTTTACTTTATCCCCCTTTCTTACCAATGCACTTCTTCTTCTGTACTTTTTTTGGAGTTCTTTTGTAAGGTTTACTGCTAGGAATTTTCTCTTGATGTGAAGCGGTGCGTTCTTCCTATATTTTCTCTGTTTTCCCGGTTGTTTGCTTGCCTTCCAGGTCTTTGACCATTCCCTCATCTTATACTACCGCCCCTGCTACTTTTCCAACTCCCGGCCACCTTTCGGCAGCTTCTTTTGCTATTGGTCCTTTGAATATTGTTCCTTTTGGATTTCCTTTGTTATCCTTTAAGACTACAAGGGCGTTATCTTCAAATTTTATCCTCTCCCCGCTTGGTCTTTGATATTCTTTTTTTTGCCTGACAACGATACCAAGGACTACCTGTTTTCTCATATCTGGTCTTCCTTTTACTACGGATCCCATAATAAGGTCGCCGACTCCTGCTGCTTGTCTTCTTCTTCTTACGGTTTTATGTCTAAAGACAGTGAAAATTTTCACCACTTTGGCCCCTGAGTTGTCACAAGTCTCTATACGAGATCCAACAGGGATTGCCCTTCCTACTCTTGATTTTACGGCTTTCATTTGATAACTTCCACCACCACGAAGTTCTTTGTTTTACTTATTGGTCTTGTTTGCACGGCTTTTACTTTATCTCCAACATTAATGTTCAAACAGGCTGGAAGGTGCACGTGCAACCTGCTCCTTCTTTTCTCGTATCGTTCATACTTTTGTATGTAGTATGCTCTTTGCCACTGGATTGTGCCTGTCCTTGTTGAGGATAATCTGATTATCCACCCCCTGACACTTCGCCCCTTTACTGTAAGTTTTCCATGAAAGGGACACTTTCTATCTTTACACTCTTTTCTTGGTGTTTCTATTCCTATTCCAATTGTATTTTTCATGTGTTTCTTCTCACTTTCTTTACTCTTTCTTCCGGACGATTTTCTAGCACTTTCCCCTTTAGCTCGTAGGTCAGATTATTTATTCTTGTCTTGAATGTAATCTGCCTTTTGATGATTTTTCTTTCCCCCTTTGGTGTAAGTATTGTAAATGTACCTTTTGTCTCGTCGATGACCTTTCCTTTCATTCCGACCAAACTTGAGTTGCTTGCAGCTGTTATTGCTATTTGCTTTCCGATAAACTCCTGTTTTTGTATACTCCCTTTTAAGATCATTTTATTCTATTGTAATTGTCTCCTTTGCAAATCCCATTCTTATGAGTTCTTCCTTAACTCTCTGTGCATGGTTCCCCTGCAGTTCTATCGCCTCTCCTTTTGTGGTTCCTCCACATGCCAGTTTTGACTTCAACTTTTTTGCCAGCTCTTTTAAGTTGATATCTTTCTTGTTTATCCCTTCCACGATTGTTATTATTTTTCCAAACTTTCTTTTTACCTTTCTTACCTTGATGCGTTGTTCTTCTTTTGTTATCTCTTCCCATACCCCCAATTCTTTGGGAAGGCCTGTGATGGGGTCTATATTACTCATGATTCCTTTTTCTTAACCTCCTTTTTTTCATTCTCTTTCTGTATAAGGCGCACTATTGTTTTTCTTATAGCTTTAACCCTTCCGGGGTTTTCTGGAGCAGTTCCTGTAGATATCTGCGCTCTTAGCTTCATGAGTTCTTTTTGTAACTCCCTCTTCTTCTCTTCAGCCTGCTTTTCTGTTAGGTTCTTTAGTTCACTCTTCTTTATTATCGCCATTTTCTTCCTGCTTTACTTTCCTTGCCCCCTTTGCCTTCTTTGGTTTTTCCTGTTGTACCTCTTCTTGCTCTTTTATTTCAATCTTGTCTGGCAATTCGGTTCCTGGCAACAGGATGGATACCTTTATTCCAACTGTTGCTTTTTTGAGTTTTGCAATTGTTTGTGCTTTTTGAACAACATAATTAGACACATATCCTGTTTTTTTGAGGTAACCTCCTTTAAACCTCCACGTTCTTGCTCTTGAACTTGGAACTCCACTGCCACTGATGACAATTTCTGCACCCATCGCCCCTGCCTCCAGAATTGCTCTTAAGGTGTCATAACCGAGGAATTTGAATCTTTTTGGTCCGAACCTTTCTAGGGTGTAGGCTATTTTGTCCGCTACTGTGCTCGCATCAAGGAGAGGATTTCCTATTTCCCCCACCTCTACCTGAGGATTTTCCATCTTGAATTTGTTTTTGAGGGTGATTGTTAGTCCCCTTATGTTTTCTCCTTTTCTTCCTACAACCATACCTGGCCTTGCTGAATAGACTATTATTTTTTCTCCAAGAGGGATTTTTTTTACTTCGACACGGCTATGGCCTTTTCCGCCAACATTTTTCATTACAAAAGACTCTACTTCTAACTCCCTTATCTTCTCTGCAATGAACTTTCTCTCTATCATTTTTTATCCTCTTTCTTTTCCTTTGTCGCTTTCTCTTTTTTCTTCTCCTGTTCTTCAATGACAACTTTGATGTGCGTCCTTTTCATCTTTCTTCCTCTTTGTCTTCCAAAGTGCATTGGTCTTGATGCTTTGTTAGGTATTATTTCCTTAATGCAGATTTTTTCCTGACTTAATCCTTTAAATTTTGCATTTGCTTCTGCAGCCTTAACAATCTGCAGGATTTGTGTACATGCCTTGATTGGATATCTTCCAGGACCATACTTTCCTTTTCTGTGCCCTACTCCCCCTCTAAATCTCTTGAAGGGTACAACCTTTTTTTTATTTATGATTTTCTGCAGGATTTCCTTTGCTTTTTGCACTTCTTTTCCCTTTATGGCGTTACTCACTTCAATACTTTGTTTTGTTGAAATTGACAAGTCCATTCCCTGCGCTACTGCTTGTTTTTGGTTTTCCATTTTTACTTTGCTGAGGTTGCTGCGCTTGAGCGCGTCGCACCCACTCCCGGTGCTGAATGTTCAGTCTTCTTTCTTGTCAGACTAAATTCCCCTAAATAATGTCCCAAGGCCTGTTCCAACAACTCGACTTGTTTGTACTCTTTGCCGTTGTATACCTGGAGTTTTGCACCTATCATTATTGGAAGGACAACAATGTCCCTTACATGTGTCTTGATTGGCTTTTTTCTCTGTCCTGCTTTTGCTTTCTTAATCTTTTCCACTAGTTTCTTCTGCTCTTCGGTCATCCCCCTTGTCAATGACCTTCTCTGTCTTGCAGGGAGCAGCCTTGCGAATTCTTTGACATCCATCTCATTGAGTTCCCTTATTGTTTTTCCCTTAAATATGAATTCTTTTGCCATTTTACCTTTTTCTTCCAGTTCTCTTTGCTCTTAGTAATCCAATGTTTCTACCAGGAGGTGCATTTCTTGGAGGTATCTTTGATTTTCCAACATGCCTTCCCCTTCCTGAACCAAACGGGTGGTCTACAGCATTCATTGCTACACCAGATGTTTTTGGATATAGCTTGCCTTTTGCATGCATTAAGTGCCAGGCCTTGCCTGCTTTTACCAGCGGCTTCTCTTTTCTTCCTCCACCTGCGATGATACCTATTGTTGCCCTACATTCTGGGTGGAACTCCTTTTGTTTTTTCGATGGAAACTTTACGACAATCTTTTCTGGATACTTGGCCACTACCCTTGCAAAACTTCCTGCAGCTTTACAGAATGCGACCTTTCCGGGTGTTGATTCTATGTTTGATATTTCTGTTCCTTCTGGGATGCTTTTAAGAGGAAGGCTATTTCCTGCCTTTATTTCCGCTTCAACTCCTGATTGAACTTCTTGCCCTGCATATATTGCTCCTGGTGCGGCAATAAGCGCGAATGATTTATCTTCATACTGGATTTTTGCTAGTGGCGCTGAATGACCCGGGCAGTGGATGATATCTATAATTTTCCCTACTTTTCTTACATCTCTTCCAACAGGACTGTATACTATCTTGCCTTTGTGGCGATGACTGTGGGCCCTGTAGGTCATCGTTCCTCTTCCTCTTCTCTGTTGAATTATCCTTTTTCCCATTTTACATCAGCCCAAGTTGGGTTGCTACATCTACTGCAGGTGTGCTTTTTTCAAGTGTTGCATATGCCTTTTTCTTTCCTTTCAGTGTTCTTAGTGTGCTTACCTTTTTTACCTTTACCTTGAAAACTTCTTCTATTGCTTCCTTGATTTCTCTTTTTGTTGCTTTTGGCTCTACTATAAATACCAGTTTGTTTTCTGTTTCCATTATTTTCACTGCTTTCTCTGTTGCCAGTGGATTTTTTATAACTGTATATGCTTTCATTTTGTTTGAAATAGGCCCTCATCCCTAATTTTTTTGATTGCTTTTTCTGACCATACCACAAGTCTTCCTGACTCAGTTCCGGGTGCGAGGTTACTTGTGTTAAGGTACTTCACTTTAACTATATCTACCCCATATATATTCTTCATTGATTTTTCTGCATTGCATTTATCTGCGACAACAATAAGTGGGCCTTTTTTTATTTTGTATTTTCTTGCCCTTGCCTTTCCTTTTCCTGCCCTCACTTTTTTCTGCTTCACCCTTATCAGCTCTTCTTTTAACCCTATTTTCTCTAATAGTGCCCTTGCCTTCTTTGTTGTTTCTATTGTTTCTATTTTCTCTTCAACTATCAGCGGCACCTTCTCGACTTTGTGCCCTCTCAGTTTTACTATTCCTAGGATCGTACTTGCGTTTAATGCTGCACGGATTGCTTTTTGTTTTTCCTTTTTGTTTATTTTCTTATCCCAGATCTTGCTTGCTTTGGGGGGGTGTGCTCTTCTTCCTCCGACTGTTCCTGGAGCAACAGCACCAACCCAGTAAAAGTTTTGTCCTCTTGCTGACATTGTTTTTCTTGGTATCCTTGAGATTCCTTTTCCATAAGCCCCTTTGTATTTTCTTCTTCTCCTTGAGAGTTTTGCTACCTGTCTCATGCCTGCTTTTTCTTTTGCCCCATAGGCCTGCCTTTTATTAGCCTGAATTGTTTGTACTGCTTTTTTGATTACATCTGGTCTGTATGTCTCTTCAAATTGCTCTGGCAGTTCAATACTTCCTGTCTTTTTCCCTTCAATGTCAAGAACATCAACTTTCATTGTTTGCTCTCCTTTGAAACATAAACTATCTCTGGTTGCATTATTTTTGTTTCTTTTCTTATTGGTTCTGTTAGAATCACTAGCCTCTTTTTTGGACCAGAGACTGACCCTTTGAGAAGGACTGTGCTGTTCTTTAGCAGACCATAATGCGTGATTCCACCTTTTTGGTTGAGGTCTTGTGGTTTTTTTGTAATGGCCATCAGCCAGCGATTGTATTCTGTTCTCATATGGTATCCCATTTTTCCTGGTTGCGGTACACTAAATGCTACCCTTTTTGGAGTCCATGGTCCTAAGCTTCCTACACCCCTTTTCGTTTTCTCTGCTTTATGCTGCCTTATTTTTACACCAAAGCGCTTTACAGTTCCTTGAAACCCCTTTCCTTTGGTTATTGCGTGCACGTCTACTTTTTGCCCTTCTTTGAAGACATCCTCTATTTTGATGTCTTTTTCTAGGAAGGCCTTTGCCTGCTCAATTTTATTCTTTTTTTCTCCAGATAAGGCTATTTCAAATATTTCTGGCTTCTTTTTGCCGATGCCAGTTAATTTAGGCTGGGTATAGACTAGGAGTCTTAAATCATCAAACTCTTCTGGTTCTAAGCCTTTTTTAGGTATATTTGATTTTCTTTGTAACTCTTTTTCTACTTTTTTTGCTGGAAGCTGCCCAATTACCTTAAAAATCTCTCCATCCTTTTTGTAAAACCTTATTGCTAATGGCTTTATGGGAGGACACTCAATTATTGTTACAGCTTCACTGACTATTTCCCCTTTTGTGGTCTTTTGAGAATTATCCCTTATTTGAATGTGGGTCATTCCAGCTTTGTAACCAGCAAATGCCAACAATCTTGGCTCTTTTCGCTCTGCCCATTTCCTTACTCTTGCATATGGTCGTTTTGCCCTCTTTCTAGGCCAAAACTGCATACTTCCTCTTCTGGGTGACCTTGTTCTTGGCATATTATTTTCCTCTGAAAAGCGACTCTATGTTATTTGTCGCAATTGCCTCTAGAATCAGCGGCTGGTTACTTGCATTCAGTTAGGGGGGGTGAGTGGGCCTTTTGAAGTGTTTATAAATATTTTGCTTTTTCTGGCCTTCTTAAGATTTGATGGTCTTTATTTTATGTTGTACAATATTCAAGGACCATCTCGAATCTTTCTTGTTGTCCACTTGAGGATCCTGTTATTATCCTTCTTTCTACTGTCTTTTCTCCAAGGCAGGAATTTCCTACCAATATGATATCTTGCGGGTTCTGAGTGTTCTTTATCAAAATCTGAAGGTTTACTTTTTGGTTTGTGTTTACCCTCCCTTTAATTATTTGCAATTCTTTTGCCAGATATTCTTGCCGCGCTTCTCCGTTTCCACAGGTGCTTTGCCTTGGGATTCCCCTTCTGATAATTTCTTCGATAGATACTGGACGCGCGGGAATTGTATCCGTTCTTTCGCAGGGTGTCGCTTTCAAGATTGCTGTAAGTAAACTTGCAGTATATGCACTTTCCCTTCCAATAGCTTTCTCCTGAGGCTTTGTTCGTAGTGTTACAAATAAGATTATTATGAAAATAAGCAGTACCACAATTACCAGAAGTCCAATGATCTCTGTCTGCCCCTTTTTCATCTGTAGCTTTCTATAATAAGTTCTCCTATCCTATACTCATTTTTTCTGTCTTCTGCAGCATTTGGAAAATAGAGTGACACTGGTACTGATATTTTGTTTACTTCTGTTATTGTTGCCGGTCTGCTTTCATAGATTATCCAAGTATCACAGTTGTTCGGATATACCTCTTGGTTGTACTTTTCCTGGGTGCATTCCTGGTTTTCAACCTGCCCTTGTAGTTCTGGGTATACTTGCTTTACCAAAACCCTTTTTCTACCAAATATTGTTGCATAATACCCCTTTTCTTCTCCATCTATTACTTCTTTTGCTATGAGCAATTTTAATGTGTCAATACAATCCTCTCTTCTTACATTCTTGCTGCATTCAATTTCCGGCATGCCCTGAATTGCTCTGAGTTCCACTTCTGCTTTCTGACTTAATATTTCCCCACCTTTCTTTTGAATGCTTTGTTTTAACACTCCAGTATAGAAAACGATTCCAACGACGATGAGCACAGTAACAATAAAAATGACCATAATCATCTCTATAAGCCCAATTTGACCTTTCTTAGAATACTTGGCCTTTCCCCTCACTTCTGAGTACCTCATTAAGATTTTGTATTATCTCTTTCTGTTGAGCTATTTCCTGTAAGTCTGCCTGTGTTAGCTGCCTAACTTTTATCTTTTTATTTTCAAGGGTGGTTATTAACGTATGCAGGCTTTCCTTTATACGAAGATAGGTTGGATTTGGGCTTAATTGGTCTTGCATATCCTTTGCAAATAGTTTTTCAGCCCTTTTTTCGTATACTTTGGTTACCTTTTCCATTCTTTCGAATGCAGCCTCAAGAGAGCAGTCATACGACTTCTTATCTTTTGCAAATATAGACCCATAGAGCATTGCCTTTCCAAAAAAGACTGTTGTTTCCTGCCCTTCTTCTTTGTAGAAAGTCACAACCCCTGTGCATTCGCTGTCTTCTCTGTTTCCCTGTTCGTCACACTTTTCTCCATCTGTTTGAATTTTGAGAACCTCTGCTGTTGGTGCTGGAGCAACTGTCGGTTCCTGATTGATAAAAACATATTTTTTTACTTGTCCTGATTGTGGGGTATAGCTGTTTGTTTTTACGTTGAATATTTTTGGTATAAACTCAAAGTTATCACAGCATGGTTCTCCTTGTCTTTGGATTCCAACCAACTCTTCAGCTAGTCTTCCTGTTCCTTGAACAATGTATTCTGTCTGCCCATCTGCCAGAAAAAAGAAATTCATTATCCTGTAAGGGTACTCCCAACTTACAGTCCATACCTTTAGTTTGTCCGCTTTTAATTCTGTGTTACTAAATATTGCTTCCTGGGTGCGTATTTGTGGTGAATTTTCTACACGCAGAACGCCGCATACTGGTTTGTTGACAGTAATTCCCTGTTTCGCAGCTAGTTGAATCTCCTTATTCGCGTTTGTTGCTACTTCGAGGGCCCTAAGATTATCTTCTAGCGCATTTACTGTCTGGATATTTCCTACCTCTTTAGAGATGTTTGATTGTCTTAGCGCTGACTGTACAAAGAAAGATAAAATGATTATCCCTGCAATTGCTACAAAAATATATTGAAATACCGGAGCGATACCTCTTTTTTCTTTCATTATTCATTTATTGTGCTGGTTGTACCTTAATTGTTCTTTCGTTTCCAAACACATCCTGACACCTGACAGTGTACGGCTCTCCTGCCCAGTTTGCCTGATGCTCTTTGCCTTCGTCTATCATTGGTGTTCCTTCTCCAAACCTAAAATTATCTGTTGCTGCATATTCGCATATTGCATCTTCACTTGTTTGAATGTGTAAGATTTGCTTGTTATTTTCAAGATAAATTCCAGTAATTATTGGAGCGTCTAAGTCTACACGAACATTGACTGTTGTCTGACCGTCTGCCTCATTTCCTGCGTCATCTCTGCATTTTACATTGAATGCATACCTTCCTGTTTGAAGAGTTTCAAATGTTTGAGTATGGATGCTTTGTCCGGTATTCTTGAATGGGGCCATACTTTCAAAAATCGTATCTTCTCCACCATATCCACAGATTGCCTGTCCGTTTCCTGACCCCCCTCCTGTCTCTACAGTTAAAGTTAGGTTGTTTACAAACAACGTTCCACTTGGGCTTATTTCTTTTATGGTTAGGGATAGTGTTCCTATGATCGTGAATTCAAATGCTTCTTCGTTTGTATTTCTCTGGTCTTCTGGAGCACTTGGCTTATCTTGGCACTTAAAGAAGAACTCATTTTCGTCTTCTATAAGTCTTGTTAGTGTTGTTTGACATTCGTATAATCCGCGCAGACTTGGTGATGTTGCAAATGAGCTTCTTGCGCAGTTGAACTCTTCTTCGAGATCATTGTACGGTTTATCTGCTCGTGACCAGCGACATAGACTTGGTTCGTTTACATAAATACTTAGTGGAGCTTCCTCTGTTCCATGGGGTATAAATGCTCCGTTCTGAATACTCGTCCTCTCGATTTTCGGTGCAGTGAGGTCTGGTCCTGGTTTTACCCTGAATTTTATAAAATAGTCTCTTTCATTTTTGTTTCCAGTGGCGTCTTGGCAGCGGATATAGATTGTATTTACCCCGCCATTTGTTATTCTTAATGCATCTTCTGCCACTAATTCACTTGTTATCCCTAATGCAGTGGTGTGATTATAAGAGAATGCAGATGCTCCGAAGTATCTATTCATCATGTCTTCAAATCTTATTGAATGATTTGTATCGTACTTGCACTGTGCCGGCTCGTTTGTGTTGATGCCGATTGTTATCGGACTGAATGGCTCTATTCTTTCGTTTATTTGGTATCCTTTGTTCCCCTGCTCTGTTACTTCCCTTAAGGTTAATCCCCTTGCAAGGTCTTCTGGCGCAGGACTAATAATTGGGGAGTTCACATCATTCGGATTTAAGTTTACACAACGCTCTTCACTTGTTCCCTGATTGATTAAGCCACAAAGTTGTCCCAAGGATTTACAACGATACTCTGAGCAGGGCAAGTTTCCCTCATTGCAGAGTTCACATTTGTTTCCTCCTGTTGGCGCTTGCCAGGCAGAGCATTGAACTGCATAAGTTACTTCTTTTACTTGTTCTGTTGCGGCATTGATGATGCTTGCTATTGATATTGCTATAAAGGCCGGTCCTATGAATCCGATAGGATTTAGACCTACTCCTGCAAATGGATTAAAGAGTGCGCTGAACCCTCCTACTGGTGCTAATATAGCTGGTGATCCTCCCGCCACACTACCTGTTACTGCTGTTGCTACAAGACCTCCCACCTGCTTTCCTGCAAATGCCGCAACAAGGGTTGTTGCTGTCAGTCCTCCAAACCCAATTGCTCCAGAAACACCAAGTCTTCTTACAAATCCTGCTTTGGTATAATCTTCATCTGAAATTGTTGAGAGCGTATCGAAATCCCCGATATCTTCTCTTGTCAGGGCGTATCCGTGAAAGAAATTCCTTTCTTCTGAAGCTGTATTCCCATATCCATCTAAAGTTATGTCTCCTGCAATGTTGTAATATGCCCCACAATCTCCAAGGCTTTTACAATAATTATTTCCTGCGACAACCCAGTCTTTTGTTATGCACTGGCAATTATTGACACATTCCCAATCATCCCCTGCAAATATTCTTGTAACTGCTCCTTTCTTCTTGAATGTGACTGTGCACTCTTTATTTCCAATATCACAAGCACTTTCTGCGTTTGTAGTGGGGGTTCTTTGGATTGCAGATGGAACTCCTTCTCTTTGGGACTGCTGGTTTGTATTCTGCTGCGTCTCTCCAGACCAGAATGCAAGGCCTGGCGGTACTTGTGGAACGCATACTCCTGCGTTTGCAGGTATGACTGCGTTTCCATCCTCATCAGTATTGGGTGTTGTTATAATCCCAGCTTCAAGCCAAGAGCAATCCCTTTGTGCGTTGTTTTCACAGCATTTTCTTGCACAACATGCAGTTTTTTCTGCACCTGAGAATTGGTCGCATTCTGAACCACATGTTTTTACATCATTGCATGTTTGGCATGTCTCCCACCTATTGTCCCTACACGCAGCTTCTACGTATTCCCCTCGTGCTTTGAAACTTTCCTGGGTTCCTAGGATGTCTTGTCCTAATACCCCTTGTACACAAATTTCTTCTCTAAAGTCGCGGCATGGTTCAATTATCTCTTCCCCATTTATACAAGTGTTTCTAAAGTGGCGTGAGCCGACGAGATCTTTTCCTTGTCCGACATCACCATCATATAAACACCAACTCTCTCCATTTTTCTTTGTCCCTCCACTACTTGGACTACTATCATCATCTAATGTGGTCTGGCAGTCTATGCTTTGACATATATATTCTCCAAAGGCGGGAGTTATGCTTCTTGGTGCCTTTTTGCACAGTGTTCCCTGGGCATAATTGCAGTTTCCACAAGAGGGGTCATTTACCCCCCCTTGACAGCTTCTCTCTTGCTGCAGGACAAATCCTCCATTGTAAGCGCGTTCTTTGTTTGCATCATATATATTTTCTGGATTTCCACAGGAATCAAACCAGTAAACATCTTCTTCAAAGCATCCTGTTCTTTGCTGGGGGGCACATTCAGTTCCTAGTTCCTGGTTACTACAAAGGGTATCTTTATGAAACCCCACCCTCACAGTTCTTGTAACATTGCCCCCTAGTTCTCCTTCTTGCTCCTGCGCATTGCACGTCTCTCTTGTAGTAAACTGACATGTTCCATCTGGTATTACACAGGCCCCTTTGTCTTGGCTTCTGCTTTTATCAATGCAGGCCTGCTCTGTTGTTATTGTTTCATCAAAACTTATTTCTGCATTTGGAAAGTTGCTTGCTTCCCGTCTGCATTGCGTCTGGGTTACAAAGAAACTTTCTGTTCCTACAATGCAGCATCCTCTGGTACACTCTGAAACCTGACACTCAGACTGCGGCCTCCACGTACCACCTTGGTTTTCGCAAGTTGCTTGCGGAGCGTTTTTGTAACATATCCCTTTTTGTGCATCCACGCAACACCCTATTTGGCAGTAGGATGTTTCTTCACAAGTTGTCGGGACTGCGAATTTTCCACTACTGGTATCGCAGTTGCTGATCTCTGTGTATACACAGGAGTCTCCGTTTAGTGTCTCTTGGCAACATGCTCTTTGCTGGGCGTAGGCTGCTACTTTTGGGGCTATTAAAAATAACCCCAAGAAAAGTAATATCATTACTAAGGTATGCACGCTTTCTTTCATTTATCTTGGTTCACCTTGGACTGCAAATTGGAAGGTATATGGGCTTCCTTCTTTTTTTATTATGTATATCTTGTCTGGATAAGGCCTTTGTTTGTATATCTTTATTCTTCCTTTCTTGTCAATCATGTAGAATAAAGTCTCAAACTCTCCGTCTGTTGTCTCTGCATCAAGAATATCATTTGTTACCTCTAGTATCTCCCCCAGTGGCACTTCTAATTTTGTTTGTACTTCTTCTAGGCTAACTCTGTTGTTACTTGCTACCAAAGTTATCGGAGCCTTTACTGTTACCTGCACTTCTTCTCTTCTAATTGTTGTGTTGATTGTCCTTTCATTCTCTTGGATATTATAAGGTCTTAGCTGTCCAAAACTTTGTATGTCAAGGCATCCTTCAAGGACATTACTTATTTCTGTCGCTATTTCTTTTTCTATTTCCTGAGATGTTCTGAGACGGTTGTAACATGCTTCTGTCTGTGGTATGTTAAAACATAGATAACTTACTTTAGAATCATTCCATAATCTGAATGTATCCTGGGCTGGCTGAAGGTATCCTCCTTGCTTTCCAATTTTGTTAACTATTTCTAATAGTCCATAATCATTCTTACCACGTTGCACACATTCTTCAATGTGATTTCTTATTGAAACTAGTTCTCCTTGGAGGTTTTCTGTTGTTGTTGGTAGCAGTACGGTCCTCCTTGCAAAAAAGAATAGCGAGGCTAGGGCAATAAGAATAATTCCCAATACGACAAAGATTGTTACCTGCCCCTTTTTCATTTTCTTATTCCTTTTTACGGATTATATAAATATTTTGTCTTTTTACGGGTGGATTACCATTTCTTGCATTCTGTTCTGTTTTGCATCTTCACAGATTAAGTGATACTCTGCTGCTTCTAGTCCTATTATAAATTGTTCCTGTTCTTGCCCTATTATCGTACCTTCTTCATAACTAAACGACTTTGTGTCTATTTTGCAAGTGCCTTTTTCATTTAGAATTATTACTAGCTGACCCTGTTCTTTGTATATATTCTTTATTTTCGGAGGGGTTCTATCTTGCTTTATTTCAAAACTTACCTCGCGTTGCGCTTGGTTCCCAATTTCATCTTCGCACCTTATCGGAATGTTATACTTGCCTTCAGGCAAGGTAAGTTGCTGAATGTGGACTGTGCTTTGTGTATTTTTCATGTTGACCCAATGTCCACCTTGTATTTGCATTTGACATATTGCTTTGCCACCTTCCGCCCCACCTGTTGTTTGTATTTCAATGACAATCTCATTTTCAAGAAGTTCACCTTGTGGCTGGATTCCTGCGATTAGTAGTTCGCTTGTTTTTTCTATTCTTTTTTGTATTCCTTGGGTGTTTATATTTCCTTGCTGGTCCTGGCATCGGATGTAATATGTTGTTGTCTGGTCCAAGTTTATGTTTGTGCTACATATATATTTTCCATTACTTCTAGGGGTTTGATCGCAAAGAAGTGGGTCACCCATATCTTCAAAAGGGGCATCTACTTTTGCATACCTGCACACTGCTTGTTCGTTAACCTGAACTTCTAAGATTGTTTGGTCAACTCCGTTTGGAAGCTTGTCTGTTTCTCTTAGTAATTCTACTCTTGGAGGGCTTAGGTCTACAGTACTTACTTGGTAGCTTATGCGATAATCTCTTTCATTTTTGTTTCCTGCTACGTCCTGGCATCGGATGTAAATATCTTTTTGTCCACCTGTACCTTCACTTTTTGTTAGTGAGTGGGTTGTTTTTAGACTTGACCCTTCTATTGTTGATATCATATCATCGAATCTTTGGTTTGGTTGGTTTGCATATTTACACTTAGCTAGCTCATCTGTTTCTATACCGAATTCAATTGTTTGGTGTATTTCTACTTCCGGGGTAATATCATATCCTACTTCCGTATTCCTTAGCTGAAATCCTTCTGTTAGTTTGCCTTGCAATGGTCTTATTACCGGGCTTTTTGTATCATTTCTTCCTGCGTTGAAACAAGACTGTCTTGTTGTGCCTTCATTTTCTGGGATGTACTGGCATGCTTGTCCTATGGACTTACAGCGATATTCTGTGCATTCTTTTCCATCTTGTCCGCATATATCACAATTTGCCCCTCCAGGCGGAGCTTGCCAAGGTTGGCATGTTACGCTATAGTGTTTTTCTTTTACTTTTGCAAATAGGTGGATTATAACAAAGAAAACCGCAACTGCGAGGACAATCCATGGTATTGCAGCCAGTATTGTTCCTGCTGCACTTGCTCCAGTAGCAGTGCTTCCTGCTGCAGCATTTGCTGCACTGATTGCATTTCCTGTTGCAAATTCTGCTATTCCAGTGTATACCGGTGCTGCGGTTTCTGCTGCAGCTAAGCTTGAGAGTGTTACTGTTGCTGTGCCTGTTGTTGTGGCTGCGGTTCCTATTCCGATTGCTTTTCCAAGCAGGGCACTGATGCTAGGCAGGCCTATCTTTGGTCCAATAATTCCAAGTGTTGCGAATCCTAGTTGGATCCATGCTTTCGTAGGGACAGCATCTAGTCCTCGATATTGACTTGCATCAAAGTCTTCTGTGCTTAGTCCTCTTCCTGCGCTTTGCAGCTTTACAAATTCTTCTTGTTGTGGCGCTCTTGGTGGGTTTGTCTCCAGTCCTTCTTTTGTATAATCTCCGTCGACATTGTAATATGCTCCACAATCTCCAAGGGATATGCAATATGCATTTGCTTGGTCTATCCATGGCTGCCTTTCACATTCACAATTAGCTTCACATTTCCAGCTGGAAAGCAGTGTGCGTTTTACGTAATAAACTGTGCACTCTTGGCTTGCTTGACTACAAATTTCTTTAGCATCTTCTACATGGACCTGCCCTGTTGTTTTTGTTTCCCAGAACTTTAGACCAGGTGGTACTTGGGGTATACACCTTCCTTGGTTTTCGTTTCCAATCCAGCTACAGCTTTTCTGTGGATCTAGACAACACTCTCTATCCTCTTGAGACTTTTGCTGAAATTCCCTATTGTTCCTTGCATCTTTTGCTGTGTTGCATGTGGTTGCACATTCTTCCCAATTGTTTGTTACACACAATGCTTCATTATATGTTCCCCTTCCTGTTCCAGTTACTCTTGTTTGTACGCACGCCTGCTCACGATAGTCTCTACAAGGTTCAATTACTTCTTCTCCGTTTACACAAAGTCTTCTAAAATGGCGTGAGCCAACGAGGTCTGTGCCACTTCCAGTGATTCCTTCATATTCACACCAGCTTTCTCCATTCTTTCTTAGTCCTCCATCGCCTTCTGTTGCAGGGCTGTTGTATGTTTGTAGGCAGTCAATGCTCTTACATACAAACTGCCCGTTTTCCTCGCCACATGTTAATCCTTGGTCATAACTGCACTCTTGAATTATGTCTTCTTTGTTATTACACGAATCGAACCAGTATATATCTCCTTCAAAACATCTTTTGTGATCTTTTGGTCTACATGTACAGGACTCAACTCTGCTACAATGCTGGTTCTGAAAGAAGTCTCCTTCTTGTTGTATACAATCCCCCCTTTTTTCTATGGTACACACGCCTTCTTTTTCACAACATCCTCCTTCTTCTTGCTGACAGAAACCAGCACATTCCTGTTCACTTAGGGTTTCCCTAAACTCTGAGTTTGCCCTCCCAAATGTTGCGGCTTGCCCAATACATTCCAGATTGGTTTCGATGCTGCATTGGTTTTCAATAATACAACATCCTTGCCTACATTCTTGGGTGTTACAATCCGCTCTTGGATCAAATATCCCCCCTTGATTTTTACAGGTTGCTTTTGGTGTGTTTGCTTGGCAGTTTCCTTCATTATTGCGGCAACAGCCTACTTGGCAGAAATCAGTCTGAGCGCAGTTTAATCCTTGTACACTCCTGTAGTCTGGGTTACATTGTTCCTGACCTGTTTGTATGCAGGTTTCTCCTACGATGGTCCTTTCGCAACAGACTGTTTGTTTGGCATATGCCTGTTCTGGATTGTATACAGCGAATATTGTTAGAATGAGAATTATTATTTCTAAACAGGCTTTTACCTTTTGACCTCTTTGTTGCATCAGAATTCTTCTTTAGAGGTCTTTCGTTTAAATAGTTTGCTTTAAATTATATTTTAGAATCCTTAATCTGTTGAGACTCGTGGTGCTAATATAAATGAAAGCCTAAGTTTATCTTTGATGGTGTACTCGGTCTTTAGCGGATACTCTTTGTCAAATTCAAGTGTTGCCATGTCTGCTAACTTAGCTCCTTTGACTATTTTTTTAAGATATTCTAGTGAATACTTAGAAGGTATTTTTTCACTTCCGTTCAAGCTGATACTTGTTTTATCATCTCCCTTTATTTGCATGTGGGCCGCGTTGAACTTGCTTTCTGCCTGAATTGAGAAGAGGCCTTTTTCTGCTTCAAACTTAACGGATTCTGCCACTACCCCCATATCTTCAATTGCTTCTTCAAGAAGGTTTGATGGTAGCTCTATTCTTGTTGAAAACTTTAGCTCGGGTATCTTTTGTTCTCTTCCCTCAGCTTCAATTAAAGTGAGTTTAAATGTCCTTGTTATTTCTCCCTTTATTCCTACAACAAGTTGGTTGTCTTTCTGGTCTATTCCTATCTCTAAGGTGTCTGAAGGTTTTGCTCTTCGTAGGATTTGTTTGAACTGGTCGAGATTTATGGCTATTTTAGTTTCTTTCTCTACACTGTATTCTACAAAAGCGCTTGCAAGCATATGGAATATTACCATTGCTACATTTGCAGGATCCATTGCTATGAGTTCTATTCTGTTCTTGTCAATACTAATATTGACCTCGTTGACTAACTCAGAAATTATACTTATGCTCTCTTTGAGCAATCTTGGTTCTGCGAGTACAAATTTCATTTTTCCTATCCCCAAATCTAGATATATATTCTTTATTGTTATGTTTCCTATATTTTATTACTCTTTTTCCAGCTTTCTGAGCACTTCTTTATATACTTCTTTGTTAACTTTTGAGAAGTCCTGCACCACTTCTGCCTGGAGCTGCTTCTCCTCACTGCTTTCAAGCACGGTTCCAAATACCCTAATAAACTCTCCTAGACTTTGGTTTATATCCCCTCGGATTGTTATTTGCCCGGTGCCATCATCAATTAGAGAGGTCCCATTATCTTTTGCAACAATCGTTCCCGCAATTGCTACCTTTGTTTTAGGAAAATCCACTTTTATGATCTGCTTTATTTCAAATGGTCTTATTTCACTCATCAGTTGTAGCTTCTCCAACGATTTTTACATTTTACACATTCAAAGAAACGTGTTTCAGCTTCATCTCCAGCACGTGTCTGCACTGTCCAAAAATATGCTTCACCATGTTTACATCTAGGACACTCTTCTTTTGTCTTTGGGAGTGTCTCAATCTTTTTGTCAACCACCTCTATTTTCTCTTCTTTTCCTAGTTGCACTTTTTCTTCAATTATGACATTTTGTTTTTGCTTTGAAGAATATCCGCAGGCACAGGACATCCTTTTCCCATCTTTCTTTGGTACGAGTATGGCACCGCACCGTGGGCAAAATATCATCTTATTTTTCTCCTATATTCCTTTTCCTATTCCCAGTTTTTGGAGAGCCATCACCGCACTTATCTTCACCCAACCAAGGAACGGTACTTTTAACCTAGCTTTTCCTACGATGTTTTCTGGAGAAACCCTTTCCTTGTCAGGAGATGGGTTGTTATCCCCTTTGGTAGTTTGAGGGTTCTTTGCAACAACCCTATGAATTATCGGGATTGTTCTTGTATCCTCTTGTTTCATATATACTATGACCTCCCCCCTTTTTATGTTTTTTGACCCAGTAAGGACTATAATGTCTCCTTTATTAAAACCATTTTTAAATGAATATCCTTTAAACTCTTCTTTTGTTATCCCTTCTTTTTCATACCATTTCCCGTTGTTCTCCCACCATATTTCAAATCCTTGGCTATTATGCTCCATGCTTCCAGAGACAACAGCAACTACTGGCAGGGGAGTTCCAAGTAATAGGCCTAATACTGGGTAGATTGCGAACTTTACGAGAAAAAAGGCAAGAACAATTGTGACTAACCAAGAGAGAAGGCTGTCTTCCTTCCATAAAAAGTGCCATATCCTTCGCACAGTCTTTGAGAACATATTCTGGGCTTTTCTGTGCCCTATAAAAAGATTTGTTTTATTTTAGACTTTTTTCAAACTTTTGCTTTACTTCCGCATTCTTCTTTTGCAGCCTTTGTGCTGCTTCTTTAAGACTCTTTTTTGGGTCTTTTGATTCTACAAATAGGATTGGGGTGTCTACTAGGGCATGTTTCATCTCATAGCCCGCTGCTTGAACGGTTTTATCTTCCCACAACTCTTTTCTTATCAGATTTACAAGGGTGTGTCCTTCTTTTTTTATTTCTATTTTAAGTGATTCTTTTTCTTTGTTTCGCACTTCAATTTCCATCCTTTCCCCTCTCAAGAAGCTGTTTTTAAACCTTTCTCCTTCTTTTTTCTAACATCCACACCCCTACATCTGTGTAGTATGTCTTTTTTCTATGGAAGGTTAGGGTGGGTTTAAGAGGGAATTTTATAGGTATAATCCCCTTTATACTAAATCCATTATCTTCTGCGAGCGTTGCAATAAACCTTTCTCCTGCTATTTTGTGAATACTGTATATTGTCGGCGCCAACTCCATAGCTTTAAGTAGAAATGCTTTATCTGCATGGGGCTGCTTTGTACCAAATGGCGGATTTTGAATGATGACCTGCGCTCTTTTTTTGTAGAGTCTAATCTCTCTTTGTACAAACTCTGCTCTATATTTTCTTTTTAGATTTTTCTCTACTGCTATTTTGTTTTCTTCTGCCTTCTTGAGAGCTTCAAGATCGATGTCAACAAATGTTACTTTTCTTGCGCCTAGGATAAGCGCACCTATTCCTAGGATACCGGTTCCGCACCCTAAATCAATGCAGGATTTGCCTTCTATGTCTCCGTTGAGAAATGCTTTCCAAATGACCTGTGCAGCTATTTCTGCTTCTGTCTGATATTGCTCTAGCTTAACTTTAGGATTCTCGAAGGTGGCTAGCTTTGTTAATTCTACTGCCACTGATTTTTTTGTTATTTTTCCCATTTCCCCCTATTGTGATAATGTCTCCTATCGTCATCTCATCTTGCTTCTTCTTCTGGACCCTTTTGGTTTCTTCTTCTACTTCTTTTTGGAGTATTATATTTAAGTTTTGTTCGAGTTTTTTTGTTAGTTCAATAGATGGCTCTATTTGATTGTTTTCTATTTTTTGGATTAGCGACTCTTTTTGTGCCATTCTTGTTGCCAACTCTCTTTGTGTCAACCCTTTTATTTCCCGCGCTTTTCTTACTCTTTCCCCGATATTCTCGACAAGAACTACTGTATTCTTATCTCTTTTTGGTGGTCTAGAAATGTTCCTTTGCTTTACAAATGCTTTTTGAGCTGGCTTTATTACTCTTCCATAGCCGCTACATTCTTTGCATGTTTGGAGTGTCGTACCTTCTATTTTCACTTGCGCGAGCTCATCTTCTCTACCACACAGCTCGCAGCTGCCCATTTTATTGTAATTTCTCATAAACTATTTAAACCTTTCTTCAGAGGGTTTTCTATGCGAAAAGACCTACTCTTTCTAAGCATTATTTTTGGACTTTTTGTAACATTTCGTATTATTCATATTTTAACTTATTTCCACTTCATCTTGTGGGACGAGGCAGTCTATCTTTCAATTGCCAAGTATTTTTTTTCAGGCGGTCAATATGGTTTGTTTGAAACTATCCGACCTTTGGGACTTCCACTTTTACTGAGCCTCGGCCTTCATCTTCCTTTTGACCTTGTTTTATTCTCTGACATTATTATAATCCTTTTCTCTTTAGGTACACTCTTTGTTGTCTATCTTCTTGGCAAAGACCTTTTTTCCCCAGGTGTTGGCGTGCTTTCTGCATTACTCCTTTCTTTTCATCCTATATTTTTTTCAAACAGTCTTCGTATACTAACGGGGATTCCTTCTGTCTTTTTCTCGCTTCTTGCCGTTTACTTTTTTATACGTCACTCTTATACCTTGTGTGGGGTGTTCTCTTTTTTTGCTTTCTTTTTTCGCTATCCTCATGGGCTTTTGGTCCTTGTTTTTGGCTTTTCTCTTCTCTCTTTCTTTCTCAAAGACAAGGACTGGAAATATTTTATTTCCTCTTCTATTCGTTTGTTCTTGCCCTTTTTTATACTCCTAACTTCTTTCGCTGTTTTGTTTTCTCTTTTTTTTGATAATTTCTTTCTATCTTTTTTCAGTGCTGCATCACATCAAAATAACCCATTTTACACTGTTGTTGGATTTTGGAGAAATCTCTTTTATTATCCTGGGGTAATTTTCTCTGGCTCTCTTGTTATGCTTTTTTCTGCCTTAGGCATTATCTCCTCTAGTTTGCGTTACCGTCTTACTCCCATCTACTTTTATCTTTTTTTCTATCTTTCCTACTTCACCTTGGTTGTTAATAAACAGCCTCGTTTTGCTATTTTGTTTCTTCCATTTTTTGCCCTATTCGCTTCTTTTGGGGTTTTTTCTGCTTACTCTTTCCTTTCTTCGCGTCGCGTCAAAACCGTATTCCTTATTTTTTCTATTTTCTTTCTGCTAAGTTCAACTCTTTCTTTCTATTCCTCTTTTGTCTCTTACTCGTCTTTTCCTAAGTCTGCACCACCCATTGTTTCTGAATATTATTCTTATTTTCCAGACTACCTCCCATCTCCTATTCTTACCAGTGATCCTGTTCCTGGGGCCTATCGCAATGTTCTTTTCATACCTTATTATAGTTCTTTGGACACTGCTTTTCAGACTGTTAACTCTTCTACCCCTTTTGTGGCCGGTGCTTACTTTAGTCGTGCACCTTTTCCTTGCTCTTCCCCTTATTGCAATGGCCAACTAGAAGAGATTTTTTCTCTACTTTCTCTAAAATTCGATCTTGCTTTTGCAGGCTCCTATGAGGAAGAGAAATATATCTTTATTCGGCCTTAAACTTCCTTTCAATCTGTTTTTTTAACTCTGCACTTCCAATGAATCCTTCTTTTATTACTTCATCATTTACCACTACCGTCGTGGGGTGGGTAATGTTATACCCTTGTTTTAGAGTGTCTACTAATGGTTCATCATGGTAATCTTTATCTATCGAGAGCACAATGAGGTTGTCTTCATATTCCTTTTCAAGGTTTGTCAACACATACCCCTGTTTTATGCTCTCTTGGTTATCAATCGTGTAGAAAAACAAAATATAAACAATATCTTCATCACAGTGTTTTTGGAGGTCTTGGATTAGCATCATAAACTGTACTTCAAGTATAAAATACTTCCTTTTCAAATAGTCAAAATCTTTTTCATAACTCACCCTCTTTTTTGAATATTCACCTAATTGTTGTCCAATCTCTACAGTTGCATATTTCATCTTGTTGATTCTTGTACTGAGAATTTCACATGCATTCTGTTTGAAATCTCTTAGAAGCCTTTCTTGTAGCAGGTAGCTTTCAGTCTCCAGTTCATTTCGCTGGAGGTTTTTGAGTACTTCTTTTGAGCGCAGGTTGTCAATACCTACCCCTAAACCAAGCCCTCCTATAAAGATGAGGGATGCAATTGCGAGACTTACTAGAATGTTCTTTTTGGGACTTACCATTTGTTTTTGCTTCTCCTTGCTTCTTTTGTTACTGCAGTTATCCAATGAAGAGTTCTGACTATGGGATATACTGTCATATAAATTACCAATATGCCTAGATTTGTCCATTTTTCATTTACTAGTTTATGCGCCTCATTGTACATATAAAGAGAGAGCAGAATTGTTATCGCTATCGGAAACATTATTTTTATATTTAGACCAAGAAAAACTTCTTTGAGAGAGGGTATATCTATAAGACGGATTATGTTTACCCCCAATACTCCTACCTTTACCGAAGTAGTGTGTATTTTTTCTATTAATTCAATTCCTATCAACATTGCCATAGTGATTGTCACAATGATTGTTAATACATTCACAGGATACTGAAACATCCCTACCATTCCGTGCTTTTTATTAAAGAGGAATTGCTTGTACTTTACCGTATTGTAGATAAACCCTCTAAACCACCTTACTCTCTGATTCCAGAGTGTTCTAAAACTGTTGGGTACCTTTGTAAATGTTATGCATTCAGGAGCAATTTTTATTTTATGCCCTTTTGCAATTAGGTGTAGCGCTACTTCAAGGTCTTCTGTAAGATTGTTTTCATCAAACCCCCCAATTTCTCTTAATCTATGGGCCCTATACAGACTTAATGCCCCGGGTGTGTTGTGAAGAGTATTTATTTTTGCCATGAGTTTTCTTGAAAATGTTGATATGATGTACTCAAGGCGCTGGACTTTTTCATAGATATTTTTTGTTTCATCTACTTTAATTGCGCTAATTACTGCTGCTACTTTTTCATCTTCAAAGTAGGTAAGCATGTTATCTATAGACCCGAATGTTACTGTAGAATCTGCATCAACACATCCAATTATTTCCCCTGTTGCATTATTTACGCCCATATTTAGGGCGGCTGCTTTTGTTCCACCATTCTTCTCCCTATTTAATAACTTGATTCTTGCACCCTCTTTGATGCATTCTTCTATTATTTCTTTTGTTTTATCGGTTGATCCATCATTGACTGCAATAATCTCTAACTTATCTTGCGGGTAGCCTGTGTTTTGGAGGGCCTGTAGGGTTTCTTTGATAACCATTTCTTCATTATATGCTGGGACTATTATACTTACTTTCGGTTTCCACGGCCCTTTTTTTTCTTCCACCTCTGCGTAGAGGACTCTAATCCAAAATATCCCGAGAAATAGGCTTAGGAAAGAAACAAACCATACAGCAATTTCTATCATCTTTCAATTTCCAAGATCTGTGTATTCTCACTTTCATAAATCTTTTTAAAATCTTTTCCGTAGGTCAATAGGAAGAGAAGACCATCCTCTTCGTTTTTCCACAGTTTCTTTTTCATGTTAGCATCAATCCAAATGTGAGTAATGCCATATTTTTCTATGACCTTATCGGCTTCTTTAATCTTTCTTGTTGCTGTTAAGTTTTTGAAATCTATGTTTCTTTCTTTTATGTCCCTAACCAGTTCAGTGTTTGAGTCCCAAACATTTTTCCTTTCCGCTATTGCGCTAATCCAATTTCCCTTTGTGATGTCTGAGAAGACAACTGCACTTTGATTACTTTGCTCCTTGAGAAACTCTAGGCTTTCTTTTATCTCATCTGTAGGTTGTGCTACTGTTAACGCTTTTACATGGGAAAATGAAGAGAATAGAAGGCCTGTTATTAAAACAAGGAGCGTCAAATTCTCTATAAGCCTTATCTCCCAGCGTATTTTTAATATTTCTTCTATGCCCAGCGCTGCAAGTGCTGCAATTAGGGGGGTAAGATAAAAAAGGGTATCTTTGATGAAAATAGAAGTGATACTGAATACGATTATAGTTATATATATTATGCTGTGTTTGTACTTTTCTTTCCATAAATATACGAACCCGAATATTGCAAGAATTATCGCAAATATATTTAGTCCGAAGATCCCTCCCATATCTGCTAGCATGGTTTGTAGGGTTTGCACAAACCTTATTGGTGTATCTTGAATTATATGTGATGTTCTTGCAAGTGCCATTTGTATAACTATAACCGTACCGATAATAACCCCCGCTAGCCAAAGTTTTTTCTCTTTTTTTAGAAGCACATATATTGCAATGGATAGGAGACTGACGATTGCCGGTATGATTCCAAACGCAGCTGTTGCTATCAGCGCAAGATTCGCTCGTCTTGTATTTTCTTTTAGCATACTATCCATTGAAATCAGTAGCAGGAGAAGTGGAAATGCATTTTTGTTTACCGTTACAAAAAGATAAGTAAATGCAGGAGATAATACAAAGATTATCGTTGCAAGGAAAGCAATTGTTCGTGTTCTTTTTAGTGTTTTCACTATTGAAAAGAAAGTTAATGTTGTTAGTGCCCCTAACACTATCATCAGAAGATTTGCGATAATTCCTACCTGTACGCTTCCATTCAAGCTTAACCACCTTATTATCTGTGGCAAGATATTAAATGAGTGAATTCTTCCACTAAAGCTCAGTTGGTCTTCCATTGTGTATTGAGCCTTTGCTTGTCTGAGGAAAAGATAGGTTTCATCCCCGATTGGTGTTGTATGGGGTCTGAGAATTAGCACCATCCCTAAGATTCCTACTGTCAAGGCTATAAGAATGACCGCGATTATCTTATCTACACTTGACGCGGTAAACTGTTGCTTTATCAGTTTCCTTGATTTTTCTGAAACAGTCCTGATCATCTATGTATGGAATTTGTGACTCGTTATATATTCTTTTTGTTTTATCTGAGAAATAAATAAGGCTTACATTATATTCTCTAAACACTTCTCTAGCCCTTTTTCCTGAGATAGTTGTAAACAACCTTGTCAGATCATTGTACCTTTCGTTTATTTCCGGGGCGAGCATAAAGTTTGTATCCATGACATTTCTTCTCTCAGCTATACTCGTTATGTAATGTCCCTCTTCAGGAGATGCTGCTACTACTTCATGTGCTGCTGCTGTAGTTTTGATGTGGAGCAATGCTTCTTTTTCTTGAGGAGTAACTGCTTGAGCCATTGCCTGCTCTGCTTGGGTGTATGAAGGTACAATTAGTGTTGCAAGTATTGCAAGAACAATTGCTGGTTTTATAATGTGTTTTGCCTTATCGGCCTTTGTGAGGCGAAGGTACTGCGTTGTTCTCTCAAAGCCAGCAGCAGCCATCGTTGCCATTGCAATTCCAAGGATTGTTACCCCTGTATTGAAATTCATTACCTTAAAAAACAACAAGGTAGAAGTTGCCAATATTGTTGAAGAGAATGTTAGAAAAGCGTGGGATGTTTCTTTTGTAATCGCGAGAAATCTTCCGATTCCTCCAAGAACAATGGTTACAATCCCTGTCTGAACAAGAATATCCTTTATTTCTATATTCCTGAAGTATTCCCCTCTTATTACCATAGGTGTGTTATTCCATATAGCATTCACCCCGTTTATGATAAAAGCCTCTTTGTATACTGCCAATTCAATAATGCTTACAAATAGAATTGTGAAGAGTATCACTTCTTTTTTTGCTTTTGTTACTACAATGCCTTCTACTGCCGCAAGAAGCAAGTATACTGCTAGACCAGATGCCAATAGTATCGCCAGTGGATGGAGCACAGCAAGTATCGCTGTTGTGAGTATGAACAGGTTGAGGTAGAATCCTCTTTCCATCTTTATAAAACAATAAAGGGCAAAGAATAAAAGTGGCAAGGCTATAGTGTATGGACTTATTTTATTCAGCGTTTCTCTGATGATTATTGGGGTAAATCCTGAAATTGATGCTGCTACAATTTGCGCAGTTTTGTCCTTTGTTATTTCCTTTGCTGCAAGGTATGTGATTAGAACTAATGTTGCAATCATAATACTTGTTAATATCTTAATGCCGTAAGGAATAACGCTCACAGGTGCAAGAATATAATAGAGGAGTGGCGATCCCACACTTTCGCGCCCACTATAGCTTAATGGATCGTATACTACGTGAGCGTATTTTTCTTTTACATTTTCAATATTTTTTAGAATATAATATGAGTTGCTATCACTCCATTCTGGAGTTTGTAACATAAAAAAAACACGGAATAGTACAACGAATATGAAGACTCCCAGCACCAGTTTATAGCTTTTCATCTTCCTGTTCTTTTTCTGCTTCCTTTCTATCCTCTAACTCTTCAGGAGCAGATCTTATCTCTTCTGGTATTTGGCTTTCTATTTTATCCTTTAGTTCTTCCTCTACAACATCAAAATAATCGAAGAACTTTGATGTCAACTTCAAGAGTCTTGTCCTTCCCTTTTTCTCCGATGTTATAAATTTATTCTCCCTTAATGTTTTTATGTGATCATATGCCGAGTTTCCCCTTATTTCAATTATTCCTGATTGCATTACTGGTTGTTTGTAAGCAATGATCGCCAATGTTTGGGTTGTAGGTCTATCGAATTCTGAATCTGATAGAAGGCTGGTTGTGAGGTAGCTGTATTCCTTTTTTATGTTGAGCTTCCATTTTCCATTTTCTTCTTGAATCTCGAGTGCAGTGTCCTTTCTTTCATAATTTTTTTTTAGTTCTTCTAGAGTGGTCTTGACATATCCCAGTGAGCCAATATGGCAGAGTCTTGCAACTTCTTCTATTTCCATGAATCTTCCGGTTGTGAACAGAATAGCCTCTACCTTTTTTATCTCCGATTCCATTTTATTATATTGCAAACCTTAAGATTGCCGCAACCCCTCCCAAGCTCTTTAACTGACTTCCTTCTCTTGACTCTATTGAGATGATGTGGGTTTGGGTGCTGAACTCTTCTGCTTTTTCTTCAAACTCTTCTATCAGCTGCTCATCTAAGCCTTCAGAAAGGAGCAGTTTTTCTACTACCCCCATTTCAAGCGCTTTCTTTACAGCTTCTTTTCCATAACTTGTTTTCTCTGGCTCTTTTGCAAGCAACTCAAAAAACTCGGTCATTACCTGTTTTTCCTGTATAATCTCTTCTTTTAGCAGAATATCATAAGACTTTTCTACCAGCTCATGTAAACCTGTTTCGTCTGTATAAGGAACGTCTTTTATTCCTAAAACTTTCCTTTTTAGTTCATTATTGAGATAATCCATGAACTCTTCTTTTGTTGGACCGGGTCCTCCGATGATAATCCCCTTGATTTCTTTGTTTTCGAGAAACTCTTTATTTGCCGCTTCTGCTATTCTTTTGTAGAACTCCTTTGCTGCTCCTTCCCTTATTCTGTGAAACCGCTGTGCAGAATTATGCACAACAAATCCGTTTGCTATGAAGTTTCCTTTTTCTACTTCTATGTCAATGAGTTCTATTTTTTTATCTGTCTTTTTTATACTTTCTATTTTTTCTCCTGTCCCTTTTTCTGTGAGAAGCTTATCTTCTGTTGTTAATTCTTCTGCTATCTTTGTACTTCCGTCTTCAATAAAGAAAATATGGTCTTTTGAGCTTTCAATCTCTTTTGTTTGCGTCCTTATTAGTATTGTTCGGTCCACACTTTTTTTCCATATCTTATTTACCTTGCTTTCTTCTGCCTTTTTTCCTTTCACATTCCAAGACTTCACTATGTCTTCTTCTTCAAGTTCTTCAAGAGGTATTAGCTGACTGTCTGCCAATTCAATGATTGTATCCTGGTTTAAGCACTGCCCTCCTGCTCTTGTTTTTCCGGGTACACCTGATGTAAGGTGTCTGTCTGCTGTAATCCTTGTTCCTTTTAGAAAACCTAGTGAGGCTTCTCGCCTGTCTAGCACGATAAGACCGAACATTTCTTTTGTGTCAAGCATCTCTTTTAATATGTCGAGCACAAAGGTCTGGTCGCAACGATACATCCTTGTGTTGAGTGGTCCAGGTGGTTCAATGGACCATACTCTGATATCTATCTTACTTTCGTTCTCTGACGCATTTCCTGCAAATACTGCTAATCCATTGTCCGGTGTTTTCTTGAATAGCTTTAGGTGTCTTATTGTTTTTTCAAGAGAATCTATTACGTTTTTTCTTGTACGCGCATCTTTGATGTTTGTTGCTGTTCCTTGTTCTTGTTGCAGATGATTAATTATCTTATTCATGTCATACCCTGCTGGGATGTAAACCGATACTAACTCGGTATGTCTTCCCCTAATCACTTCAAGTTCTCTCAAGAACTTTCTTAATATGTGTCTTTGTTTTCTATTCATCTTACGTTGCTTTTACGACTTTTTCGTTCCCCTTTCTTATTTCCTGTGCTTGTACCACACTTTTGATATCCTCTAAACAGTCTTTTAACATATTGTAGTTCTCTTCTTTAAGTGTTACTATAACCTTCTGTTTCATAGATACTCCCTGCTCTGCCTTGAATTTCCTTACCTTTGATATTATCTTCCTTGCTACTTCCCCTTTCTTTTCTGCATCTTCATCGATTTTTCCTTCTAGGTACCTTGGCCACTGCGCTTTGTGAATACTTTTGCCTTCTTTCCATCTACAATGCTGGTAAATCTCTTCGGTTATATGTGGCAGAATTGGAGCAAAAAGCTTTATTTGGGTAAGAATGGCTGTATACAGGGTGTACTGCGCAGATTTCTTTGCTTCTTTTTTTCTTCCATTATTATACAACCTGTCTTTGACAATTTCAAGATAATAATCGCAAAAGATATTCCAGAAGAAGTTATCTACTTCTTGGCGTACCTTTGAGTATTCGTACCTTTCAAAATACCCTGTACATTCCCTAACCAACTTTTGTAATTTACTTAGTATCCATCTGTCTAGGATTTCAAGCTTTTTTGGCTCTTTACCCTCGAACCCTTCCAGATTGTTCATTATGAGCTTTGTTGCATTCCACAGTTTTGTTATTGTCTTTTTTCCGGCTACAAATTCCTTTTCCTGAAATGGCATATCCTCACCGAGTTTGACTGATGCTGCCCAGAATCTAGTTATGTCTGCACCATACTTATCTAAGTACCCCCTTGGTTCTATTACATTTCCAAGTGATTTAGACATTTTTCTCCCTTTTGGGTCTAAAACCCATCCGGAGATTATTACATCTTGCCATGGGTTTTTGTTGTGATGGAGTTGACTTTTTACCATTGTGTTAAATAACCAGAACGATATGATGTCGTGCGCTTGGGGTCTCAAATTCATAGGAAATAGTCTTTTGTGAATTTTCTTTTCTTTGAGAAGGCTTTGTGCTATCTGGGGCGTTAGTGCGGATGTTGGCCATGTGTCCATAACATCTTTCTCAGGTTCAAACTCCTTTCTCTTACATTTGGGACAAGGTCTTTTCGGGTTTCTTTCTGTTGGGTCTACAGGTGTTTCATTTTTTTCTGCAATAATTATCTCCCCACAGTTTTTACAGTACCATACTGGAAATGGTATTCCAAAATGCCTTTGCCTTGAAATACACCAATCCCACTGGAGCCCTTTAATCCAGTTATCCAACCGGTTTCTCATATGGGCCGGATACCAGTTGAGTTCCATTCCATTTTCTAGTAGCCTGTCTTTTAGATCAAGGTATTTAATGAACCATTGTTTGCTTTCTAGAATTTCAATTTCTGTCTTACACCTTTCATGTACATTTACTGTGTGCTTTATTGGCTCTTGTTTTGTCAATAACTTTTGTTTTCTGAGATCTTCTATTATTTCTTTTCTTGCTTCCTTTACTTTCTTTCCTGCATATTTCCCTGCTTCTTTTGTCAGCTTTCCTTCTTCAGTAATCGCCTTTTTCAACGGCAGCCTGTATGCTTTATACCATTCAATATCTGTCTGGTCCCCAAAGGTACAACACATGACTAACCCTGTTCCTTTTTCTTTTTCTACCCTATTATCTTCTAGGATCGGTATTTTGTACCTGAATATTGGCACTGTTGCCATTTTTCCTTTGTAGATTATGTACCGGTGGTCTGTTGGATGGTAGAAGAGTGCAACACATGCAGGAAGTAATTCTGGTCTTGTGGTTGCAATCTTTAATTTGTCTTTTCCTACTTCGAACTCTATTTCATTAAACGTTGTTTCTTGCTCTTTATCTTCTAAGTCAACCTGTGCAATTGCTGTCCTACATTCAGGGCACCATATTGTTGGGGCAATTGCCCTGTATTCCCTGTTCTGATAATAAAGGTCTATAAATGATTGCTGAGAAATCTTTTGTACATTCTCTTCTATTGTGGAGTATGTTAATGACCAATCACAACTCATTGCTATGTCTTTCCAACCTTTAATGAACTCTGGCCTTATCTCTTTTAGTGTTTTCAGGCAAAGGTTAACAAACTCCGTTCTTGACATTTCTTTTGAGCGCACTTTGTTGATTCTTTCAACAAGTTTTTCTGTTGCAAGACCGTTATCATCTGTTCCGAATGGATAGAAAACATTTTTTTGCTGCATACGCTGATAACGGGCAACTATATCCTGCTGTGTGTATGATGCTACATGGCCGATATGCATCTTCCCAGATACTGTTGGAGGCGGCGTGTCAATAGCGTAGATTTCTTTTTTCAGATCTTCTCTGTCAAAATTATAGGTTCCATTCTTTTCCCATTCTTTTTGCCAGTAAGCCTCTCTCTCCTTTATTTCGTAGGAGGGCGGTAGTTCCATTGTCTTTACCTTCTGTAGTTGTTTTAAATAGATTGTCCTCTTCTTTTTATAAAAAACTATTTAAAACCGTCTTATGGACTTTTTGCTAAGGGACGGTAGCTCAGCCTGGGAGAGCACATGGCTGAAGACCATGGTGTCGAGGGTTCAAATCCCTCTCGTCCCATTTTTTAGAAATCTTTATATAGCTGTTTTCTTGTGTATGTTTGAAAAGAGGTTTATCGATGTATTCCCACCATAGGAAAAAGAGAGGTGCACTTGAACTTTCTATTAGTACAATCATCATTGTCGTGATTGGCATTACTCTTCTTACTCTTGGAATTGTTTTTGTAAAAAATATCTTTGGTAAACTTACCAACCTTTCTGATGATGTCTTTGATACAGCTAATGTCGAGTTGGGACAGCTTGGTGCAGGTGATGCTCGGCTCAAGGTTCCTACGACTGTGACTGTTAATCAAGGAAAATCTAAGCGATTCGATATTGTAATTGGTAATGATGGCACCACAACAGGTAGCTCTTTTACCCTTAGGCTCACTAGAAGCGGAAGTGCAGCAACCATCCCTGAAATCCAAGTCCAGGCCCGCATTATTGTCGGGACAACAGGAAATTCTCATACACTCACAATTTCTCCTGGTAGGACCGCCAAAGTCCCCCTGCAAGTTATAGCCATTTCTACAGCTCCGTTGACAAATGGTGCTAATGATCCAGCGTATGCTGTTGAGGTAACTTCTGCTAACGGTGATCCATACGAGACTTCTGCTTTTGTCATCAATGTTGAGAAAGGCGCTGGATTTTTCGGATAGTTGATAAATTTTATATAGCTTACATACTCTTTATTTTTCATGACAATTCGTTTTTACAATACCCTTACTCGTAAAAAACAAGTTTTTCGTCCACTATCTGATAAGCGAGTTTTGATGTACAATTGTGGACCCACTGTTTATACTTATCCTCATATTGGGAACTACCGCGCTTATGTATTTGCTGACCTTCTTCGGCGTTACCTTGAGTACAGGGGATTTGGTGTTAAGCAAATTATGAACATCACCGATGTTGATGACAAGACCATTCGAGATTCTAAAAAGGCTGGAGAGTCTCTGCATGTTTTTACCCGCCGCTTTGAAAAATCTTTTTTTGAAGATATAACTACCCTCAATATTAAGAAGGCTTCTTCTTACCCACGTGCTACTGAACATATACCTTCAATGGTCAAACTTATTGAAAAACTCCTCTCCATTGGAGTTGCTTATCGTAGCGAGGATAGGAGTGTTTATTATAACATTTCCCGCTTTGGCTGTTACGGCTGTCTTTCTCGCCTTGATACTTCCAGATTAAAGGCTGGTGCTCGAGTTTCCCAAGATGAGTACGAAAAACAAGAAGCAAAAGATTTTGCACTTTGGAAAGCTTGGGATAAAGAAGATGGTAATGTTTTCTGGAAAACCTCGCTTGGAAAGGGAAGGCCTGGATGGCATATTGAATGTTCTGCAATGTCTATGAAACACCTTGGTACGACTATTGATATACATACAGGGGGTATAGACAATATCTTTCCTCACCATGAGAATGAAATTGCCCAAAGCGAAGGTGTAACAGGTAAACCCTTTGTTCGTTATTGGCTTCATTGCGGACATTTACTTGTTGATGGGAAGAAAATGAGCAAATCCTTAGGCAATTTCTACACCTTAAGAGATGTTCTTTCAAGAGGTTATGATCCTATTGCTATTCGTTACTCTCTTGTTTCAGTTCATTATCGCCAGCCTCTTAATTTCACCTTTGAAGGCCTCAATGCGGCAACCCAATCTCTTTCTCGTGTGCAAGACTTTATTTTGAGGCTCAAGGAAGTTAAGAATCACTCAGGAGTTCCTGTTAAAAGACAGCTATCTAAGGTTCACACCAGATTTGAATCTGCACTTGATGATGACCTAAATATTTCTGTTGCTCTTGCAGCCATATTTTCTTTTATTAGAGAGATTAACTCTCTTTTAGATGAGCATAAAATATCTAGAAAGTCTGCTAAAGAGGTTTTATCCATGCTTCAACTATTTGATACTGTCTTAGGTGTTCTTTATTTTGACCAAAAACCCCTTCCTTTGCGACTTCGCAAATTGATTGAAGAGCGAGAGATTGCTAGGGTCGATAAAAGTTATGAAAGGGCTGATGCTCTTAGAAGAAAGCTTCTTGATCAAGGGGTTGTTTTAGAAGATACTTCCAACGGGGTGAGATGGAAGTGGAAGAAGGATTCATGAGTTGCATATTTTTTAATCAATTAACACCAAAAGAAAGGTTTTTAAATCCTTAATAAAGTTTATAGTTTATGACCCTTTTTGATGTTTCTGCACAGGAGGTTGTTGAAAAAGCTTCTGTTGAGCTTGAGAAAGTCATTACCGCTCCATCTTGGAGTTCCTTTGTTAAAACAGGGGCTGGTAGAGAGCGTCCTCCAGAAAACCTTCAATGGTGGTATTTTCGGGCAGCTTCTGTTCTTCGTAAGATTTATCTTCATGGGCCTATAGGTGTTTCAAAGCTCAGTATTAAGTATGGAAATAAAAAGAATAGGGGTCATAAACCAGAAAAGTTTTATGCTGGTTCTGGAAAGGTGCTCCGTACAATTTTACAGCAACTTGAACAGGCAAGCCTTGTTCAACAGGCCCAGAAAGGAGTTCACAAAGGTCGGATTATTACTCCAAAAGGTAAGAAATTTCTTGACTGCGTCGCTGTAGGTAAACCTGTTCCTTCTTTCCAAAAAAATGAGTCCTGATGATATTAGAAAGAAAAAAATTGCTGAACTCCAAGAACGCGCTTTGCGTGAGCAGGCACAAGCTGAGCAGGAAGAAGTTCAGTTGCAGCAGCAAATACACCAACTGGAACAAGCGGTTAGACCTTATTTATCAAAAGATGCCTTGATTCGCTACCATACCCTTAAAACAGCGCATCCTGAGAAGGCAATAAAGGTTCTTGTTAGCCTTTTTCAACTCATCCAGCAAGGTAGCCTTCGCGAATCCATTACAGATATGCAATTTCGTGACTTTCTTTATCAATTTGACTCTCCCAAGAGGAAGTCTTCTATTAAGCGGGTGTAATTAACCAAGGCTCTGTTCTGTTGGTTATCCCGATAAGCTGGCGGATTAAGAAGAAATAGATCCCTCAATGAGGTATCATTAATCAAGTCTTGATTATACGATATTACCCTTAATCGATACTCTTTTATATTGGTCTTTTTTGAAATTGTTATGGGTATTAAATGGTTAGCTAAAAAACTTCGTCTTGCAAAACGCAGTCGTCAAACCCGTTGGGCTCCCTTCTGGACTGTTCCAAAAATTTACGGAAAAGGGCGACGTGTTCATCCTGGCAGACATACAGCTGTCAAACGCCACTGGCGTCGCATCAGGACTAAGGCTTAATTTCTGTCCATAAATTTTATAAATGGTCTTCTTGCTTTCTTTTTATGGCTTCTCTTGAACGCACTTACATAATTCCTTTGCGTAAGGAATGGCTTAAGGTACCAATTTATAAACGTAGTCGAAAGGCCATTGTTGCTATTCGTGATTTCTCTCTTAAGCATATGAAGGTTCCAACTGTTAAGATTGGCCGTTTTCTTAATATGAAGGTTACAGAGAAAGGACGAAAGAGTCCTCCTCCCCGCGTTTACGTGAAGATGTTCAAGTATGAGGATAAGAAAAAAGGCCCCTATGCCTTTGTTGAGCTTGTGGATGCTCCAATTCCTAAGCTTGATACCGAAAAGAAGAAATCCCTTGTAAGCCGCGTTGGAGAAAAAATTGGTGTCCAGGTTCAGAAAGATAGCAAAGCTGATGTTGGAAAAGGTACCTCTAGAACACTTACTAAAGAAGAGCAGGATAAAGAGAAACACGAAATCCTTACACATGCTTCTCCTCTTCAAAAGAAAACTATAAGAGAGACAAAACTTCCAGAGAAAGCCCATTCTCACAGAAAGAGCGAGAAAATTATCGGTGATACCTCAAAAAAGTAGTTTTTTAAATCTTCTTTTATATCCTACATTATGAATCGTTATCCTGTCGTTGTTCATTTTGAATCTTCTTCTAACTCGGATTATGGCTGTCATCCTTCTAACCGTCCTATCTCTACACTTCTTTCTTCTGGAGTAATTTGCCTTAACAAGCCTGCAGGACCGACAAGCCACCAGGTGGCAGATTATGTTAAAAGCATTCTTCACCTTTCTCGCTGCGGTCATGGGGGTACTTTAGATCCAGGTGTTTCTGGTGTTCTTCCGCTAGCTATTGGCAGCTCAACGAGGATCTTACAGACCCTTCTTCTTTCTCAAAAGGAATATGTAGGTGTTATGCGACTTCATAAACCAGTACCCCTTCCCCTTCTTCATTCTACTTTTTCCAGTTTTACTGGAAGAATATCTCAACTTCCTCCTGTTCGCTCCGCAGTCAAGAGACAACTTCGCCAGCGTACAATATACTCTTTCGGTATCCTTGAAATGTCAGAGAAATATGTCCTTTTTTCTGTTAGCTGTCAAGCAGGAACTTATGTTCGTAAACTCATTCATGACGTTGGCAAGAGGCTTGGTGTTGGTGCTCATATGCAGGAGCTTGTCAGGACGCGGGCTGGACCTTTTTTAGATAGGCAATGGGTAAACTTGCACGACCTTGCTGATGCTTATGCTTTTCATAAAGAAGGAGACTCTTCGTTTTTATCTAGGATTATCCTTCCTTTGGAGTTTGCTGTTTCTCACCTCCGGAGTGTTTGGGTACTTGATAGTGCTGTTGATACACTATGCCATGGTGCCTCTCTTGCTGTGCCGGGTATATCCAAGCTTCATGCAGGTATTCAACATGGAGAAGTTGTTGCCATATTTACACTTAAAGACGAGTTGGTCTGCCTTGGGGAGGCTCTTCTTTCTTCAGAGGAGATGCTTTCTTCTTCAAGGCGTCTTGCTGTTCGTACAACAAAAGTCTTTCTTGCTAGAGGGACTTATCCAAAGATTACATGACTGTTTTACTATATGTTACTAACCAACATTCTTTATCGTTGATAACTTTTGTAAATTTTCTCAATAGACTTATTATATTGTTTTCATCCACTTTCTTTTCTTGTTTCTGGTCGTATTCTGTTGCCTTGTATTCTACTTGTTCGAAAGTTGCATATTCTTTGAGATTCTGCAACGTCTCGAGGCTTTTTGCCAATCTGAATCTGTCCCCCACTTTTTCAAATATGCCCTTCTTTGTTAGGGATGTTATACTATCATAAATTTGTGAGAACTGTAATCCTGTCTTCTCAAAAAGTTCTGCTGCTTTGAACTCTTTTAATGCTAGTGCGGCATCAGCTACTCTTTGCTGCTGCGGGGAAAGCTGCTCCTCATTTACTTCAATTCTCTTACCCTTTCCTTTCTCTATATCTGTTACTATTTCTTTTGTGTTAAGATTGACAAGGATGTTGAATTTCTCTTTTTCTTTGCTGCAGGTTAGCATCAGACAAGGTATTAGGATTTTTTGAATCTTTCCACCTTTGCCGTATATCAGTTCAATGTCCTCTTTTGTTATCTTCTGCTCTATGACTGGCAGAAGTTCTTTTTCATTATCTATCTCTTCTTTGCCTTTCTCTTCATCAAATATATTTACTGTGTAGCCACCGTGACTTGTTTTTCTCGGTCTGATGTCTACTAGGAGGGGCGTATCTACAATTCCAGTGACCCATGCTGTCCCAACTGGGATATTTTTTATTTCTCTTTCTGCTTCTTGAGTCATTCCTTCTACTGAATTTGCAATTGCTCGCACGTCGTTTGGATTTGTTACTTTAAGAATTATTTGTGTACTACACTGGCTTAGCACACTTTTATCAACCCTTGATGGTCGTTGAGATACAACCACCAGCCCGATGCCAAACTTTCTGCCTTCTGCTGCAATTTGTCTGATTATTGATGAAGACTTTGTCTCCTTAAAGCTTCGTTCTGGACAGTAATTATGCGCTTCTTCTGTAACCAAAAAGCATGGTGGGACATTCCCTTTTTTTCTTTCTTCAAAAAGGTCTTTTATAATCTTGTAGACTATCACCTCCTGTACTTCTTGCGGTGTTCCTTTGAGGTTGATGATTGTTGCAAGCCCCGGCTGGATTAATTGTGAAATCCTTGTCGGGCTTTCTGAAAAGAGATCTAACTTTTTTATGTATTCGAGAATATTGATGAGTGTCCACTTTGCCGGATTATCTTCTGCTTCTATTTCAAGAATTATATTATCAATATCTAACACTTCAAGATTTTTTACTGCGGCATAGAGCAGCCCTATTTGCGCATTTGAGAGTTTTGCTGGCAGGAGGTGTATTATCTCTGTTGGTCCTAGGTTTTTCCCGTTTAGTTTTAGAGGAGTTGCTTCAGGATTTGTCTCTATATCTGGGCTGTACTCTCTTATTTTCTTTTTATATCCTACTGGGTTTATCCCGAACTCGTCTATTTTTCCTTTATCCTTTTCATTTGGATACTTTAATGAGGTATACTCTCCATGCGGATCTATTATTAAGATCGGCACGTTTCTCTCAATAAGTTCCTCTAGAATCACACCTAGTGTGTAAGACTTACCTGCTCCGGTTTTTGCAAGAATGCTCACATGCTTTGTGAGCATTTTGTTGATATCTATGAAGACTGGAATGTTTCTCCTTCCATTCAACCTTCCAATAAATGCTGCTTTCTTTGTCTTTTCTACACCTAGCGTTCTTGTAATTGTTGTATCCTCTGCCCTTAATACCTCTGTTTCTGGTTCAAGGGGCACTCTTAACTGATTAAGTCCCTCTTTGTCTCTGTAACCTATTACCTGACAGTGAGCTACCTGCCTCTCTTTTTCCTTTTCTATATCTGCTATTTGTCCAAGTACAGTGTATCCTTCCGGGTGCTCTATTTGTACATACTGGAATTTTTTTGCCTCTCCTGTTACAATGAAACTAAACTGGTTTGTTCCAACCTTTCCTACAATTTTTCCAAGTATCACTTTTTTGCTCTTTTAGGATAGTTTTATTAATATTTGTGTTCATTTTTACCTTATGGGTTCTATTCTTGATGCGCCCCTTATTTTTAGTATTGATTCTTCTACACAAATCCCCCTCCTGGGAGCTATTCATTTTGGAATAGTTGACCGTGGGACGAACCTTCTGCAAATCAGACCCACTACCCTTTGTAATATGAACTGTGTTTTTTGCTCCACCGATGCTGGCCCCTTTAGCAATACTCACTTGAAGCATACCCTTGTTGATCCTTCTTACCTTCTATCTTGGGTTAGCCGTGTTTGTTCCTTTAAAGGAGATGGTCTTATTGCGCATATTGATGGTGTTGGTGATCCAGGCACTTATCCTTGGCTTTTTGAGCTTATTTCTGGAATATCTTCTTTAAATTCTTTTGAGGAGGTTGCTCTTCAAACAAACGGTAATATGCTTTCCGAACCTCAAATTTCTAGACTTGCTCAGGCTGGTCTTTCTAAGATCCACCTCTCAATTCATGGGCTTGGCACACCACAAACAAAGTATTTAATGGGTATGCCCGGATATGATATTTCGCGCATTCTTCGTTTGTGCGAACATATCGTTTCTTCTGGCATTTCCCTTTGGCTTAATCCTGTTTATCTTCCAGGTATTAATGAAAAAGGTGTAGAAGATGTTCTTATTTTCGCTCGCAGAATAGGCGCTTCTGTTGGGTTGCAGCGCTACAATATTCATCGCTATGGGCGTAAGGCTTCTTGTAAGCCCCAGAGTCTCTGGAAATTCCGTCAGCAACTTCGTCAATGGGAGTGTAGGTTTTCTTTGCGACTTCTTCACGCTCCTCATGATACGGGCATTGTCCGGCGCCCTTCTTTTCCGATTGTATTTCAGAGAGGTGAGAAAGTTTATGCTAATATAGTGGGGCCTGGTTGGTTTTCTAGACAAATGATCGGTGTTTGTCGCAACCGTGCTATTACTATTGAGAACTGTTCAAATGTGATTGGAGATCTTGTCCGAGTTAAAATCACATCTACAAAACATGGCATTTATTTGGCAGAGCTTTCTTAACATTGAGTAGTAACTAATATTTATAAATCTGGTTCCTACTTAAGAATATTACTTTTTGCTTTTAAAAAAACAAGAAAGGAGGCGATCGTATGAATGATAAGATTGGAAGTTGGGCGTTCCTTGCGGGTGTGCTTATAGCTGTTATTCTTGGGCTTATCGGAGGAAGTCTTGGAGGGCTTGCCACGAGTTTAGGCTGGATTCTCGTACTTATTGGTCTTTTAGTTGGGCTTTTGAATATTACTGAAAAGGAATCTGTGTCCTTTATGATGGCAGGAGCAGTTCTTGTTGTTGTCAGTTCCCTTGGGGGTGATGTTTTTAGCAGCAACAATCTTTCAATTCTAGGCAATATTCTTCAAGCCATTTTGGTCTTGTTTGTGCCTGCAACAATAGTTGTTGCTGTAAAGTCTGTTTTTGGGTATGCACGAAGGAAGTAACCCTTCTTTCTTTCTTTTTTAATGTTTATGCGGTTTCATCTTCTTGTTTCGGGAATAGTCCAAGGGGTGTCCTTTCGTCGACTTGTTAAGGAAGAGGCTGTTAAGCTGGGACTTGTTGGGTTTGTTCGCAACTTGCCTGATGGTCGCGTTGAGATTGTTGTCGAAGGTGAGGCCAACCCTGTCCATCAGTTCGTTTCTTTTTGCATGAGTAGTCCCGGTAATTCTTGCGTAGAGGAGGCTCTTTTAGAAGAAGAGTCGATAACAGGCGAGTTTTCATCTTTTTCTCGCGACTAGTTTCCCGATTTTCCACAATTCTTTTAAACCTCTTCTTTTTTGGGTAGAGATGCGCTATCTTGTTACGACCCTTAGGGGCCTTGAACCTATTGTCCTTCTTGAGCTTCGAGAGATTCTTGGAGTACGGGGCAAAATTGTTACACCCGGGAGGGTTCTTTTTTCTTGCACTAATGTTGATTCTTTTATATTAAAAGCTCGCAGTGTCATCCGTCTTTATACGTTCTTTGACTGTTTTCATTTTACATCTAAAAAGGACATTCTAGACCATGTGAAAAAAATCTCACCTTCATTTATTAACGATGATTTTGTTGTTCGCTGTTTTCGGCAGGGAAACCATCGTTTTAATTCTAATGATATTGGGTCTTCTGTAGGGGGAATTTTTTTCCGCAATGGCAAACGTGTTAATCTTTCGAGCTCCACTGTTTTTGTTGTTGATATTGTTGATAATTTTTGTTCTCTTGGTCTTCTTGTTGCCAACCAGATGGACAAGCGTTCATACCGTGTTCGTCCTTTCTCTGGTGGAACTATCCCTATTCTAGCGTATGCCCTAATTCGCTTTTGTGAAGTATCTCCAGAGGATTCTGTTGTCGACCCCACATGTTATGATGGTGTACTTGCCATTGAGGCTAGTCTTTTTGGTTGTTCTACGGTATTTGGATTTAGCTCTTCAAAACATTTTATTTCTTCAGCTACGATTCACTCTCGTCTTGCAAAGTCTGATACCTCTTTTTCTGTCCGCGGTCTTGATTGGCTTGATACTTCTTTTCTTACTGGCGAAGTTTCTTTTGCCCTTTCCTTTTTACCCTATCCGCGTAGACGTGTTTCTTCTTTAGAAGCCTCCGAATATCTTTCACAGTTCTTCTCTCAAGTTTCTTTCGTTGTTTCAAAGGGTGTGGGGGTGATTGTTTTTGACCCTTCCTTTGTCTGCCCCATAGCTATCAACGGAGGTTTTTATCTTAAAAAATCTTCTGCTGTATTTCATGGTGCGCGAACTTACCATTTTCTTTTTTTTGTAAAAGGTTCTAAAACCATAAAAAAACCTAGTTTTAGCAAGAAATAGGGCAAAACTTTATATATGGGTGCTATTTTTTTTCTATTTACTTGTGCACTGTTGCACTAATCCCTAAAATTTAGAAAAGGAGGATATATTATGGCAGATTTGCTTGTTGTTCGAAGTAAGGTAAAGGAATCTACAAAATTTAATGTGAGTGATGAGTTTGTTGTTGCACTGAGTGACAAGGTAAGGCAACTTATCAAAGATGCTGAGTTTCGTTCAAAGGAGAACAATCGCTCTACATTGAAGAAGCGCGACGTATAATCAAAATATTTTTATTATCTTTTTTCTTATTTTTCTTATGAACAAGGATAAGGGGACCCGAGCTGAGCGTGAACTTTTTCATAAATTCTGGGATGCTGGTTATGGGGTTGTTCGTGTTGCTGGTTCAGGAAGCGTTCCTCTTCCTTCGTGTGACCTTCTTGTAAGTAGCAAAGGAAGACTTTTTGTTCTTGAGTGTAAACATACACAGAAATCAATAAAGTACTTCTCTCAAAAAGAGATTGATGATTTGCGCACTATTGCTTCACGCTTTTGTGCAGAACCTTTTATTGCTATCAAATTCCACTACAAGGGGTGGTATTTTTTTTCCTTAGACAAACTTGGAAGAACAAAACAGAACTATTCTATACCCCTGTCTTGCTTAGAGGAGGGCATTCCTTTCGCATGTTTTCCTCTAGAATGAAGATTCTGTTTCTTTGCTGTATTTTCTTCACTTTCCTCCCTTTTGCTTGGGGAGGGCTTGTTTTAAATGAAGTTATGTATAACCCATCTACCTCTCAAGGGAGTGATGCTGACTTAGAATGGCTTGAACTTTATAATAGCGGCAATGAAAGTATTAATCTTTCTTCTTGGTCTATTGATGGTTCATCTCTTGATAATTCTTTCATTTTACCGGTTTCCTATATAGTAGTTGCTCGCAGCCTTTCAGGATTCGATAGTTACTATGGGAATGGAGATGGGGTATGGAACGATTCTGATGGAAATTATTCTGTTATTGACGGCTCGTTTACCCTAACAAATACGGGGGATGCAGTTCTTCTTTCAAATGGCTCACTAATAATTAACTTTAGTTATCTCTCTTCTTTCGGAGCTGATGGAGATGGCCACACACTTGAGAAGCGCAATCCCTTTTTGAACGACTCGTCTTTCAACTGGGGAGCAAGTCTTCTTGTAAATGGTACTCCTGGTGCCGTTAATAGTATCTTCAACACATCTATAGCCTCTAATTCTTCTACAAATTATTCTTCACTTATCATTTCGGAGTTCCTTGCTAATCCTGAGGGGGCAGATAATGCTCCTGCTCCGGATGGGGAGTGGGTTGAACTTTATAACGACGGTCCAGTTCCTATAAACCTTTTAGGGGTTGTTCTTAAGGATTCGTTTGATACACATCAACTTATTATTAGTGATGTTCATGTGCACGGGAGTCTTATTATCTCCCCCTTTTCTTACTTAGTTATCTACCGTAACGGAGATGGTGATTTCAGTTTGAATAATGATGGTCTTGAAAATGTTCGCCTCTTTGACCCTAATGGAAACCTTCTTGACGACGTTTCCTATGGTGATACATTGGAGGGGTCTTCTTGGACATTTATAGGCAACGGCTGGGTTCAGGCTTCTCCTTCGTTAGGTTCATCTTATGTTATTTCTACCCCAATTTCTAGTCTTGTTAGGCTTGAGCGCCTTTATCTTGGCAGTGATAACCTTGCTAGGTTTGGAGACCTTATCAGGGTTCGTCTCACAGTCAATAGGGGCAACTCTTCAAAGAGGACTGTTTCTGTTTATGCTATTTCTTCTTCCGGGTCTAAGATAAGTAGAGAGACCACCTTTCAAGTTCCTTCTCGCTATACTAATTATTCTTTTACTATTCCCCTCCAGATCAATCCTGATTGTAAACAGCGTTTCTCAGCTGGTGCATACAGGGTCGTGGCTGGCGGTTTTGGAGAGGAAGATTCTCTTCCTTTTGCTCTTGATGGTGTCGACAGTTCTTTTTGCCAGACTATAACTGTTGTTAAGAATTCGTCTACGACTGTTTCCAGGCGCTCTTCTGCAGAATCTTCTATTTCAGAAGAGATTGCTGTGCACGGTCCATCTCTATTAACCGAAAACTCTTTAAATTCAAACCTTTCCTTTGATTCCCCTGGCAAGGTTATCTACGCTTCTGGGCAGGCTCAAGAGCGGCGTTATGCTGTCTATTTTTTTGCCTTTGTGCTTTTGTGTGTTATCCTTGCTTTTATTTACAATGAATGATAACAAAATCACAGCAAAGATTGTCATCGAGATAGTCGGTCAGCCCAAAGATCATGTTGAGCAGATTATCAATGATGTTATTAATAAGTTAAAGTCTGAGGAGGATATAACTGTTCATGAGTCTGTGATTTATGATGCTGCAGAGGTAAAAGGATTTTGGAGCACATTTGCAGATGTTGATATTTCTGTTCCTAACCTAGACAGGCTTATTGGTATCTGTGTTTACTACATGCCTTCTTCTCTTGAGATTGTTTCCCCTCCACAACTTTCTATCCTTTCTTCAGAAGCAAGCGTTCTTTTTAATGACTTTTTATCCCGACTTCACCAGTATGATTTCCATCTTAAGAACATAAGGGCAGAGTTACAACTCCTTAAACAAGGAAAACCTTAATTCTCTCTTTCCTTTATGAGGGTTTTTAGTGTTTTTTTCTTTTTTGTTCTTGTCCTTTCTTTGTAAAATATAAATATTGCGATGACCATTGAAAGGGTAAGTAGCAGAATGAATGCCTTATTTTGTGACCTTTGCTTGTCTTCTATTCCTATCTCGCTTGTTAATGAAAAATTTAGTGGGATGAATTGGGTATCGAGCAATTCTTCCTGTTCTTCTCTTGAAGGCGCCAATATATTTTTATCTTTTTGTCCTTTTTCTATTATTCCTTGCTCCTCTCTTTCAATTTTTATTAAGACTTCTATGTTATCTAAGACCCTCCCATCCATTTCAGCTTCTATTGTTCCTGTATAAGTCTTCGGTTCTGCTTGGCCTTCTTTATTTATCCAAAGGTATACTTCTCTGGTCTTTTCTGGAGGAATTTCCAGTGTGGATTGATTTATATCTATGATATCTGCAATACCCCCCTTTACCACAATACTTATTATTGATGGTTTTTCTTTCATGTTGCTTTTTATCCCAAGGGGTCCACCTGCTCTTTTATTTTCCTGAAGTGTCCGCTCTATCCTATTATTTGCTACTATAAACATTACTTCCTGCTCTTGTTTTGTTATGGTTTCTTCTGGCTGTGCCTTATTGGTTTGATTTGTTTCATTTTGCTTTACGTCCGCTGTGTGTTTATCTATTGTCTGGTTTTGGGTTTGCTGCTGCTCTTGATTTTGTTGTTCTGTTTGCTGCTGCTCTGGTTTCTCCCCGTGTAGTGTAGTGGTTTTGTTTTCTTCACTAACCTTCTCGATGTATATTGGCATACTGTATAATCTTTGCTTGTAACTTACCTGTACCTTTGCTTCAGTTCTATTTTCAATCTCTTCTGTGAAAGCTTGTAGAAATGCTTTTTTTGTCTCAGTGGGATTTATTGTTATTACTTCCCTTTGAAATACCAAGAATGTTTCATTCTCTTGCAAATTTACTTGGATTGTTTGTTGGCCTTTGTTCTTTAAGCTTATTTCGTAGAGTTGGTTACTTGCTTCTTCTAATATTTTTATTATTGGTGGATTTATTTCTACCGCTTGGCCTTCTCTGATATTTACCTCTTGCCTTTGTTCAACTTCTTTGAGTACCCCTTCTTTTATGTACAGGAGCTTTACCCCCCAGTTTGCAACACCTTCTGGCTGGATTGGTACCTTAAAATAGACCCCGTATCTTTGTTGCCCTATGCTTATGAGAATCGGAGATATTTTTAATTTCTGACCTTCCTTCTCCCAAAATATATCTTTAGGATTTAGTGGTTCTATTGGTTGCTCTTTGAGATTAATTTGCCCTTGAAAGTTTTCCTGCGGCAAATATTCTTTGTTCTCTTTTTCAAGAACAATCTGTGCAGCCACTATGTTTGGCACTATGAGCAGGAGTACCCAGAAAAACAATATTCTTTTTACCATTGTTCATTTTCTTTTAAGCATTTTTTTTGCTTCACTTAATGACTTCTCAAGCTGGTTTTCAATGTCTCCTGCTTTTTTCTGAAAGCTTCCTTTTACTATTGGCGCCTTCCATACACTTTGCTGTTGTCTTCTTTGCGCTTCATTAGGGTTTTGCTGCATTTCTTCCTTTTTAAAAAAATCAAATCTATCCTTCTCTGGTTTTTTGTAATACCTCCTGTAAAAGAAGAATACTCCTAATCCAATTAAAATGATGATGAATATTGCTAGCCACGGAAATCCTCCACCTTTTTCTTCAACAGTTGTTTGTATTGGCGCTTCAAGGTTTTCACCTTCAAATCTATCTTTTTCTTGTGATGGTGTTATACTATCTTCAGACCCACAAGGCGGGCAAAGCCCTCCACAGTCAATCCCTTCTTCGAAAGTTATCCCATCCTGAAATCCATTACCACAAAGAAGGTCAATATCATCTTTGGCACAGTCACTTGGGCAGTTGTCTGCATCTTCTCCCCTTTCTGGTTCACAGCTTTCATCCTTGTCACAGATAACATCTGTTATGCTTGTTCCTCTCTTTTCTTGGCAGCTTAAGTCTTCAAGGTCAGTCCTACCATTGCAATCATTGTCTAGACTGTCGCTACAACTTGTTTCTTCTGATTCATACTTTGGGATCGCTTGGTAATCACAGCCAGGCCATTGTCCTCCTGTACAGGTTTCGTTAACCCCTTGACACAATCCTTCTTGCTGGCCACATGCTCTTGTATTTCCTATAACACAACTACATCCTTGGTCTATATTTCCGTCGCAGTCATTGTCTATTCTATCGCAACTCGTTTCTGTTCCTTGATAACTTGTATTGTGTTGAGAGTACGTTGTCTCACTGCAAGACCTAAAAAAACCATTAATACACATTTCTACAGTTCCCGAGCAGACCCCTGCTTGTTTTGTACAGGGTCTTGTTCCTCCAGAAGTACAAACAACTAGTCCTTGACCAACTTTTATACTTCTCTCTGCTGTCCTGGCTGTTACTCCATCTGGGCTTGTTGCAAACACTCGGTAGATATAGTTTCCATCCGAGTTAAGTGTCTCTTGGTTTATTTCAATAAAGAAGTTTCGTGGCGTTCTTTGTTCCATGCTTAGGTTAACTTTTCTATCCAATTCAACTTTTACCCCTTGGGCGTCCCTATCTGTTGTTATGTTTATCTGTATAGGTGGGCTGTTCACTTGAGCATTGTCCTGTGGTGTTGGGCTGACGAATGTTACTGTAGGAGAGCCCGGAGGGTTGTTCCCGCTTTGTGTTTGCTGCGCTGTTGCTACAACTCCTGTTGTCTCTCCAACAGCCCAAAGTACCAGGGCAGTGTTTCTTGCGCTCTCAAATGAGCCTGAAGGGGTCTGTTTTGTCTCTAGCCAATCCAATGCTTTTTGAAGGCTTTGCTCTGTTCCAACGCCTCCTCTTAGTGCCAGAATTGTCAAGGCGGTTGTTTCTACGTCGCGGTCCCAGCTGCCATCTCTTCTTTGCTTTTCTTTTAGTTCTTCAATGAATGCTTGCCTTTGCAAAGATTGATAGAGCAGCGCGTTGTGTCTGTTGCTTGTTTTTTCATAGTTTAATAAAAGGTAGAAGTCTACATTTTCTTCCTGATTTGTTTCTTTTAGTGCCCAATTTGCATAGAGCGAACTTTCATAGTGACAAGTGTTGCGAAATGATTGTCCGTAACAGGCATTCCTTATAAACACATCTGCCTGTTCAGCTTGCTCGCTTTCAAATATGTAATAGCTGTTTTGTTTTTTGAATGTTGTTGCGACTCTTGGTGTTCCTTCAAGTTCCCTACAGTCAACTTGAACGCTTGTTCTTGGATTTCTTGTAAGCAGACCTGGTCTTAGGCAGGTGTTTAGGTTTAGAAATGTGCTGTTTTGACATGCGGGAAATCTTCCGTTTTGTATTTGCACAGTTACTTCTTGCTCATTTGTGCCGTCAAGGTAGTTTATCTTACATGTTCCTTGTGCTTGTGTAATTACCTGAAGAAACCATTCACCATTCTGGAGGGTTCCTGTTTGTGCTCTTTGGAGCCAGTCTATTGCGTCTGCTGAGTCCTTGTTAAGATTTGCTAAGGCTATGGCTGTCAGCGCTGTGTCTTTAACCCTACATCCATTTTGCGGCCAACATCCTTGGCTATTTTTGTTGTCTTGAAGGTATGTTGTCAGTTGGTTTGCCTGCGCAGTCCTTCCTACTGCCGCAAGACCAAGCGCCCCTGTGGCTGTATCTACTATGTCATTATTTATTGCCCCATCACTAACTTGATCTTGAACCCAGTTCGCTGCATCGTTTATGTTTATTTCTGCTCTTACCCTTTGTGCCAGTATGAGGAAAATAAACAGAATTATAGCTGTCGTTTTTTTCATACATGGGCCTCTTTCCCTGATTTCACTATTTTGACTTCGGGTAGTGATATTTAAAAATGTTTCGCGTTTTCTCAATTTATGCTTTCAAAAATATCTCACCTAAGCTTTTTTAGAGAGGGGCATAGGGGAGTCATCTCTGTTGGATTTTATCGTGGTAACAAGGTCGTGGTAAAAGCCTTACATCCTAGCTCTCGAGCGATAGGCCGCATTGCCAATGAAGCTTACTGGCTTTCTTTTCTACGGCCTTATGCAATTGGGCCTAGGCTTATTCTTTCGAATTCAGAGCATATTGTTGAAGAATTTCTGGATGGTCCTTTTTTTATTGATTGGGCTGCTTGTGCCAGACGTTCTTATCTTCTTCGTGCTGTCCTTGATATTCTTTCTCAATGCCGTAGGTTAGATGTTCTCAGGCTTAACAAGTTCGAGATGCACAGGCCTTATCGCAATGTGATTATGCGGCGTGGTAAGCCTGTGCTTATCGACTTTGAAAGATGTAAACGTACACTTCACCCAAAGAATGTTACTCAATTCTGTCAGTTTTTGTTTTCAAGAAAATTTTCTTTTTTGCTCTCACAGAAAGAGGTGTTTCTTGATTTTTCCACACTTCGCCGTCTTGCTGCTTCTTATAAGGTATCCTACTCTCCAATTTATTATAGGCGCATTATGTTACTTCTTAAGGAAGCGTTCTGAATCTTGTATTTGCCAACAACCATTCGACAATGAGTATGGCTAGTGCTAATCCTATAAGACTTACTGTGAGGTCTTTTGTTATGTTCCCTTTTGTCGTTGCTGCAATCTCTTGATATGCTTCAGCAAGTTCCCTTTCTGTCTGTGCTGGAAAGTATTTTCCACCACTTGCTTGCGCTATTTCTTTGAGACTGTCTTCATCTATTGTTGAGACTATATCTAGGCCGGCAAATGCCCCTCCTTCTGTTGTTCCTATTCCAATCGTATGTATTGTTACTCCTTCATTTGTCGCATACTGCGTCGCTTCCTTTAGAGGGATCCCTACATTCCCTTGACCATCTGTAAGTAATATTATTGTTTTTGCTTTCTTACTTGGTAGAATCATGCTTGTTGCAGTTGTGATGGCCTCTCCCAAGTCTGTTCCCCCAATTTCCCTTATAACAACATCTTCAATCTTTCTTTTTGCCCGCCCTAAGTCATCTGTTGGCTGAATGATGACCTCTGATGTTCCTGAAAAACTGATAATCCCTACCTGAGTTCCGGGTTGTAGTCTGTCTACGAAATTTAATGCTTGTGCCCTTGCTGCCGCAAGACGGCTTGGTGTGAAATCCTTTGCAGCCATGCTTGCTGATGCATCAATTGCAATGACAAAGTCAGACTCGTTGCTTTGCCCAACGTAACTCAACTTTGTTCCAGAAAGAGCGAAGATGATAAAAGTTATTGCAAGTAGCCTAAAGAATAAGAGTGTGAAGTTTCTGGAGAATACCTGCTTTCCCGTTACCCTTGCAATAGCGTCAAAATTTGCAAACTTGAGGGCCTTTGCCCTATTTGTCTTTACTGTTGCTATATGGACTATAAATAAAATCGGCAGTGTTAGGAGAAACCATAGGAAGTACGGATCTTCAACAATTATCGCCATTTTCTTTGCCTTCTATTGAAAAATGTCATTAAGGGCTTTATGAAAGGCTTGTCTGTACTTATACTAAGAAGTTCAACGTTTAAGCTTCGTAGCGTATCCCCTATCTCTTCTTCCTGTCTTTTTACGTATTCCTCATATGCTTCCCTGATTAATTTTGCATCAACTATTGTTTTTTCTTTTGTATAAGGGTCTGCCAGCATAACTTGTATCCTTTCATCTGGGAGTGTTCTGTCTCTTGGATCTCTTACCATGATGCAAATTATATCAAACTTCTTCGCTGCCATCTTAAGATGTTCTGTCCAGTTTTCCCGTAGACCGACAAAGTCAGAGACGATAATAACAAGAGACTCTCCCTTGAGATATTCCAGAAGAAATTTTGCTGCAGTATCAAATTCAAAGAGCCCACCATAGTTCTCTGAGTCTACTAATGTCCTTGTCAGGGCAAAAAATTTCTCTTTCCCATCTCCAGGTGCGTTTATGTTTGTGATTTTATCACTAAATGTTGCAAAGCCAATCTTATCTCCTGCTTCAAGCATAGTGAAAGCAAGAGAACTTACCACTTCTGCGGCAAACTCGCTCTTGAGCTTTTGTGTTGATCCAAAGACCATGCTATCACTTGCATCAATCAGAAAGAATATGTTGAGATTTCTTTCTTCTCTGTATTCTTTTACCAACACCTGCCCTCCTTTAGCTGTTGCCTTCCAGTCAATCATTGATGCATCATCATCTGGTGCATATGGGCGGTACGATTCAAATTCCAGCCCTCTTCCTTTGAAAACACTTTGATACCTTCCCTGCACTTGGTTGCTGACCAACCCCTTTGTTATTATTTCTAGTTTCTTTATCTTTGGTGTCAGGTCAACTTCAAGTTTTCTTTTTTTCCTTATCATGGTATTGGTACTTTGCTTAGAACTTCCCTTATTACATCGTCTGTTTTCACTCCTTCTGCCTGTCCTTCATAGTTAAGTAGTATCCTGTGCCTCATTACATCATATGCCACTCTCTTTACATGTTTTGGTGTTACATATGTATCCCCTTCCATAAGTGCCTGCGCTTTTGCTGCGATAAATATGCCAATTGATGCTCTTGGAGAGGCACCGTATTCGATATACTTTCCTAACCTTGTTATTTTTTGTCTTGTTGCGTTTACTACCCTGACAATGTATTTTTCCATTTCTTTTGCTAGGTAGATTTTCCTTACCATATTTTGCATTTCTATGATCTTTTTCGGGTTAAGGACCTCCTTTACTTTAAAGTCCTCAAACTTGTTGAGTGTCACGTTTTGATTGAGTACCTGCACTTCTTCCTCTTCCGACGGGAAATCCATATAAACTTTGAAGAGGAATCTGTCCACTTGTGCTTCAGGCAGAGGATAGACTCCAGATGATTCAATTGGGTTTTGAGTTGCCATTACAAAGAAAGGAAGCTCAAGGTCGTGTGTATTCTTTCCAATGGTTACCTGCTTTTCTTGCATTGCTTCTAAAAGCGCTGACTGAGTCTTTGGTGAACTCCTATTTATTTCATCAGCAATAATAAAATTTGCGAAGACTGGACCTTTTTCTACCTTAAATCCCCTTTTTGGGTCGTAAGTAGTAAGCCCGATAATATCTGTTGGCAAGAGATCAATTGTGAATTGTATCCTTGAGAATTTACATCCTGTCGCTTTTGCAAGAGCCCTAATAGTCATTGTCTTTGCTATTCCTGGCAGGCCCTCTAACAGGACGTGTCCGTTTGCAAGAAGGGCCCTTATTAGGCTATCCACTACTATGTTTTGCCCAACAATAACTTTAGAGACTTCTTCTTTTAGCTTATCAATTGTTTTTTTAGCTTCGCTAACCTCTTTTTTTTCTATCTTGTGCGAGTCCATCTTTTATTCTTCTGAAGGGGCTATATAAATAGTTTATTATTAACTTTTTGACGGTGACTTCCAAAGGATAGTTTTAAAAATCAACTTATTCTTTTGTTCTATGGTGTTTTTGTATGTCCTCGAATGTCATTAAGACTTTCCTTTTGCTTGGAGCTTTGACTTTCTTGCTTCTATTTTTCGGTCAGGTTCTTGCTGGTCAGATTGGTTTTATTTTTGCACTTTTTTTTGTTATTATTATGAACTTTTTTACTTACTGGTATTCTGATAAATTTGTCCTTTCAATGTACCGTGCGCGAAAGGTTTCTGAAACTGATGCTCCTGAACTTTATCGTGTTGTTCGCGAGGTTTCTTCTAGAGCCAAAGTGCCTATGCCCAGTGTTTATATTATTCCTTCAGATAACCTTAACGCCTTTGCTACTGGTCGTAGTCCAAACCATGCGTCTGTTGCAGCTACAGATGGTATTATTCGTGTACTTTCCTCTAATGAACTCCAAGGAGTTATAGCTCATGAAATTTCCCACATTAAGCATCGCGATGTTTTAATTGCGACTGTTGCTGCTACTATTGCTGGTGTAATTTCCTACCTTGCGACGATGGCCCAGTGGGCAGCTATTTTCGGTGGCTTTGGTGGTAGAGATGATCGTGGTGGACAAAATATTTTTGGTGTCATTATTCTTGCTATCCTTGCTCCCTTTTTAGCTTTAATTATTCAACTTACCCTTAGCCGGAGCAGAGAATACTATGCTGACGAATCAGCAGCGAAACTTTTACACACTGGAAATGGTCTTGCTTCTGCTCTAGAAAAGCTTGAGAATGCCAATTCTTCACGACCTCTCCGCTTTGGTTCCGAGGCTGGTGCCAGCTTATTTATTGTGAACCCTTTTCGCGGTCGAAACTTTGTGAGCCTTTTTAGCACCCATCCTAAGACTTCAGAACGTATTCGGCTCCTTCGCTCTTACCGTTTTTGAGAACTTTGCTACTTATCTGACTTATTGTTCGCCTTTTAAAACCTCTAATTTTCCGAATTTGCCTGCAGTAATCTGAAGTTCACCCTGAAATTCGTTACAATATCCATTTGTTATTTTAACCTTGTCCCCTACGTCTATGTTATCTATTTCGTCATTCCAGAGTGTGAGTGTTATCTCCCCACTTTCGTCTTTTATCTTTGCCTTGCACACCCTTCCTACTTTTCCAAACTTTGTAAACTCTCGTGGTTCTTCTTTTTTTGTCATTTCCGCCTCTACATTTATTTTTCCTTGCCCAGGTTCAAGTTCGTTTAGTCTCATTTTCTTTGTTTTAATTTTGTTTGCTTAAAAATATTATTGTTCTTTACTATTTTATTTTCTTAAATAGTTCACTTCATCCTCACTAAGTCTTACTTTCTCGGCGATTAATGGGTCTTCTTTTATTATTTGTTTATACATGCCAAACTCTTCCTTGACCTTTCTTTTCGAGCTATGTACACTGTGCGCTATCTTCCCTACAATTGCTTCTCTTTTTTTTGTTACAAGCCACCACAATTTTTTGTTTTGTTTCGGTGAACGCTCTGTTTTGCTGTACCTTACTTGAGCTTCACTTCTCTCTGATTTGGATATAGCTACCCCTGCAGTGAGCATCATTTGAATTGTTGTGAGATATCCATAATATTGCCTTCTCATTATTCTTCCGCGAAACACATCAGCCCTGCTCAATACTTCAAACGCTTTTTCAATGTCTCCTTTGTCATACTCTTTAGGAATATTTTCTTCTATCCAATATCCATAGGCGTCGTCATTTCCAAAGATTACTGGGCCTATCACCTTTCTTGATAGATCTATAATGTCTTGATCGATGTTTTCTGTTGCTTGGCGCGCAATAGTAGCCTTCTTTGTTTTCAGGACAACCTTCACTGCTTGCTTTATTTCTTCTTTTTGCCTTCTTGTTGTTTCTTCGTCCAATGCTTCAATCTCTCCAACTTCATTTTTACTTGTTTGGAGATCTGTTATTGCTCCCCTAACGTCTCCCCGGCTCTGCCTAGCTATCTTTTTGACACTTTTTTCATCAGCCTTTATATTTTCTTTTTTTACTATTTTCCAGAGAAGTGCCGCTATTTTTGCAGTTTCTAATCTTTCAAACGGAACTTCTCTTATCTTTGTTCTAAGCTTTTCCATCTTTTCATCTTCTATATCATTTGCCGTTAAAACCACAGGTGTGCTTGGATTTTCCAATAGCTTTATGAGCTCCTCCATACCTCCCCTTTCTTTACTTCCTCCAATTCCGTCTACTTCATCAATAAGAATGAGTTTTTTACCCCCAAAAAGGGAGCGTTGCGCTAGTGCCTGTCCTATAATTCTATGTAGGTTCTCTTTGCTTCTTGTATCTGATGCATTAACTTCAAGAATTTCATATTGATTTTGTTTTGCTAGCGCATGGATGTAAGATGTTTTTCCTACCCCTGGCGGGCCATGCAGTAATAGTGGCTTTGAATTTTGATTCCACCCTTCTATTGCCCTTTTTATCACTTCCTTCTGCCTTTCTTGTCCAATGACCTCTTCTTCTTTTCTAGGCCGATACTTTTCTGTCCACATCATTTTTGCGTAATTCTCCTTTCGAAAAAATCAATGATATCTTTTTTGAAGTGAGGGTATAGCTTGTTGAACTCTTCACGCAGTTCTTGCATATCTTCCACTTCTTCGTCTTCTTTTATAGCCCTTTCGAAGTAATTTTTTCCATAAAGGTTATCCATTACTTTTCTCTCAATAATAAATAGTGCAAGGTGTGTTTTGTAGAACGGGTCTTTTTTAGGATAACTCTTGTTTAGTATTTTTATGAGTTTAATACTTTTTTTATTCTGGGTTAGTATAATATGGATGAGTTCGTGGATAAGATTATTTCTAACCTGTCTCATACTTTTGTGTACTTTTATTGTTAAGGGGTTCGAGAGTGCTACGTATACCATGTCTTCAATAACAAAGCAATCAACATTCTTTCTAAACTTTAGGCCACTTACCTTTTCAATTTCTTTCGTTATGCCCTTTTCTTCTTTTATCCATTCTTTTTCAAATTTTTTTATGAAACTCTTGGCTTTCGCTTCTTTTATCCAGTCATATGTTTGTCCCATTAAGGACATTAACATCCTATCATACGCTGGGGAGTATAAAAATTGCAATTTCATTTTTTTATAAAGCTTGCTAGAAGGGCTTCAAGTTGAAGGAATTCATCTGACCCTTCCACCATTCTAAATTCTATTTCTGCGCAGCGTTCTGTCAGTCTTACTTTCTCTTCGTCACCCATATCCATATTCCATAATTCTTTTTGAATATACTTTACCATTTCAATTCCAGAAAGCCCTTGCCGAAGCATTGTTTCAAGAAGTTTCTTTCTCGCTTTTACATATTCCCCTTTTTGAGCTATATCTAATATTTCTCTTATCTCCTCAGGGTGTGCTTTGGCGACGATTTCGCATATTGCGCTTTCGTCAATTTCTTTTTTTATTGTTGCACAGCTTTGGAGTATATTCTCCACTTTTCTTGCATCTCCTTGTGATATATTAAATAGGGCTCTTTTTGCTTTGTCTGTTACCTTTAGTTTTTCCACTGACGCTATAGCCTCAATTATTTCCTGCATATCTTTTTCTTCAAGTGGTCTGAATCTAAAGACTGTACATCTTGATTGTATTGGGTCAATGATTTTTGATGAATAATTGCATGATAGGATGAACCTTGCTGTGGTTGTATAGTTTTCCATTGTTCTTCTTAAAGCCTGTTGCGCTTCCCTTGTAAGTGCATCACATTCATCTAAATAAATCAGCTTTGGTAGCGTTGTCCCTATCGCTTTTGTTCTTGCGAAGTCTTTTATTGTTGACCGCACTACATCTATTCCCCTCTCATCTGATGCGTTAAGTTCAAGTGTATTTTGCTTCCATGTTTCTCCGAACACTTTTTTTGCTATGATTAATGCCACAGTTGTTTTACCAACACCCGCAGGTCCTGCAAATAATAGGTGAGGTATGTTCTTCTGTTCAACCATTGCGGTCAATCTTCTGATTATTTCTTTATGTCCTTTGACTTGGGAAAAGTCTATTGGTCTGTATTTTTCAATCCATAAATCCCCCATATGAAAACTTTTGCTCTTGACTTTATATAGTTTTGCGCACTTTTTACTATTTATCCTTATGTTAGATTTTTCCTTCAAAACCTATATAAACTTCTTTTCTTGGTTATGGTCCATGTATGACATTTCGTCTATTGAAAATGAGATGCTTTCTTTTTGGAAGCGTATAGATCTTCTCTCGCTTCTTACTAAGAAGAACAAGACAGGGAAAGGCTATTTTCTTCTTGATGGTCCTCCTTATGCTAATTTTGTGCCCCATGTTGGCCATGTCCGTAATACAGTGTATAAAGATGTACAACTTCGTCTTGCTTTTATGAAAGGGTACAACGTCCTTTTTCAACCCGGGTTTGATACCCATGGCCTTCCTATTGAAAATATGGTTGAGCGTCAAATCAAAATCCATTCAAAAAAAGATATTGAATCTTATGGCGTTGTTCGCTTTCTTGAAGCTTGCAAAACCCTTGCAACGACAAGTAAAGATGCTTGGGTTTCTGTCTATTCTTCTCTTGGTTCTTGGTATTCTTGGAAAGAGCCTTATCTTACTTATGACCGCACTTACATTGAATCTGCTTGGTGGGCCTTTTCGGAACTTTGGAAGAAAGGGTTAGTTTATGAGGGTCAAAAACCAGTTCATTGGTGTCCTCAGTGCGAGACTGCCCTTGCTGGTTATGAGGTGACTGATTCTTATACTTCTATGCGTGACCCTTCTTTGTATGTTGCCTTTCGCCTTGCTGGTGAAGATTCTTCACTTCTTGTTTATACAACAACCCCATGGACACTTGTTTCTAATGTTGGAATTGCTATTAATCCTGATGAAGAGTACTCCCTTGTTTTGACACCCAATGGAAAGCTTATCCTTGCCAGTTCACGTCTTTTTCTCCTTGAAGATCTCAGTCTTTCTTACAAAGTTCTAGAACGCTTTCAGGGATCTTCTCTTGCAGGGAAGCGTTACTTACCTCTTCTTCCTGTACCCCAGCAAGAGGAACTGTCTTTAAATCCACGTGCCCATAAAGTCTATCTTTCTGTTCCTCTTCTTAAAGAAAGAATCGCTTCAAAGACCGCAGCTAAGAAAGGTCTTGAAACAAAAGATGTTTTTGAACACTTTGTTAGTGTTCAGGATGGAACGGGTCTTGTGCACCTTGCCCCAGGTCACGGAAAGAGTGACTATGAACTTGGTCGTGCTTACAATCTTCCATACCCATCTCCAGTTGATGAAAAAGGCATATTTACCTCTCTTGCAGGAATGTTTGATGGCTTCTTTGTTAAAGATGCCAACAAGGAGATTGTTTCTCTTCTTGAACGTCAACATTCTGTTGTCTTTTCTGGTCATATTAACCACAGTTATCCTGTATGTTGGCGTTGCAAGTCTCCCCTCCTTTTTCGTATGAGTCAACAATGGTTCTTTAAAATTCCCAGAAAAAAAATGCTTGCAGAAACTCAAAAGGTTTCTTGGCTTCCGTCTTTTGCAAAGGAGAGATTTGAGCACTGGGTTGTTAATGCTGAGGACTGGGCTTTTTCCAGACAACGTTATTGGGGTATACCAATCCCTCTTTGGCGATGTTCTTCTTGTGGTCATTATGAAATTATTTCATCTTTTCGCAACCTTCAGCAGAAGTCACCTAAGCAGCTTGATTCTTCTTTTGATCTTCATAATGCTAGTCTTGTTTCCTTCCCATGTCGTTGCAAGGGGGAGATGAACCGTATTCCAGACATTTTTGATGTGTGGTATGATTCTAGCATTGCTCCCTTTGCTGCTCTTGGTTATCCTTTTAAAAATAAGAATCTCTTTAACTCTCATTTCCCTACTTCCCGCATAAATGAGTCTCAAGACCAAGTTCGTGGATGGTTTTATTATCTTATGTTTACCAACGTTTCTATCTTTTCTAAAAATCCATATAAAACGGTCTCCATGCCTGGGTGGGTTGTGGATAAACATGGTGATAAAATGAGTAAGAGTGTAGGGAATGTTATCTGGGCTAAAGAAGGAATCTCTACCCTCGGAGCTGACGCTCTTCGCCTTTATTACCTTTGGGATATTGCACCTTATGAACTCTGCCGTTTTAATCCTGATACTATTAAGCAAGAGGTTTGGCGTAGACTTAATGTTATATGGAATGTTCATATTTACATTCTTTCAAGATTACCTACGCTTGTTTCTTCTAAGCGGGTTGTTGCCATTGAGGATAGGTGGATTTTATCAAGGCTTCAGTCTACAATCACTACCTATGAGAAAGCAATGACTTCTTTTGAGTACCATATCGCGGGTCGTCAACTTATAGACTTTCTTGTTAATGACCTTAGTCGCTCATATATACAACTTGTTCGTGAACGTGTAGATCAAGGGGATAGAGCTACCCTTTCTGTTATTTACCGTAGTCTTTTTTCTGGGTTGTGTCTCCTTGCTCCAATTTGTCCGTTTATTTCTGATAAGATATATCAAAACTTTCGCCTAAAGTATAATCTTACTGATGCGAGTATACACCTTCAAACCCCCCCTAAGTATTCTTCTACCCTCCACAATCTTGAGCTTGAGCAGCAAATGAATCTTGTTCAGGAGTTGGTTCAGCGAGGACTTTCTGAGAGAGCGCAGCTTCGCTTAGGAGCTCGCTGGCCCATTTTGAGTGTTACAATCACTTCTCCTTTAGGGGATTCTTTAAAACCATTTACCCCAATTATTTTGCGTCAGCTTAATGTTAAAGAGGTTATCTTCTTGAAGGGGGAAGATAATCTTGTTTTTGAGTCTCACCTTACTCCCGAGCTTGAAGCAGAAGGCTTTAGTCGTGAACTTATGAGGCGTATCCAGGACCTTAGAAAGAAACATGGGCTTTCATCTTCAGACCTAATCACTATTTGGGTTAATTCTCCTATTAATATTTCTTCTTTTTCTGAAGAAATTCAGAAACGTGTCGGTGCCAATAAGCTTATCTTTGGAGATGTGAGGGGGGCTTATAGGCATTCGTTCATCATCCGTGAGCGGTGTTTTTCTTTCGGTTTTGATACTATTTAGAAGTGACATAACCTTTTTAAATAGTTTTAAATACCTTCCTATTTGTTTATAAATTAGAAATTATCCTTGGGGGTAAAAATGGCAAAAACATCTGCAAAGAAGGCTTCTAACAAACCTACAGTTAAGAAGGAGGTCAAACTTCAAAACATTGTTGCTACTACCTCCCTTGAACAAGACATCCCCCTTATTAAGCTGGCTGAAACTTTACCAAATACAGAATATAACCCTGAACAATTTCCAGGGCTTGTTATGCGCATTAAAGAGCCTAAAACTTCTGCCCTTATATTCAGTTCCGGGAAGGTTGTCTGTACAGGGGCGAAATCTATGAAAAAGGTTAGGGAAGCTATACAGGCCATTATCAAGAACGTAGAGAAGATTAAAATTAGGATTACTGTTGACCCTGTTATTAAGGTTCAAAATATGGTTGCTTCAGGGAGCATTGGGATGGACCTTAACCTGAATTCTCTTGCTATGAGTTTGGAAAATACGGAATATGAGCCAGAGCAATTTCCTGGATTGGTCTATAAACTTGCAGGAACCCGTGCAACTTTTCTCTTGTTTTCTAATGGAAAGATAGTTTGTACTGGAACAAAATCAGAGAAAAAGCTTCATGAAGCTGTTGACCAGCTTATTGTGAATTTGCGTAGACTTCAATAACCTCTGCTTTCTTTTATTTAGTTTTGATTCATAACAATCTTTATAATCGCTCTTTCCTTTTTTTATTTTATGGATATCAACGAGCAAATAGAGCGTTTTTCTGAGTTTCTAGAGCAATACTACAAGATTCCATTCCACGAGGCTGTTCGCCGAGGTGATCATTCACTCTCTGTTGATTTTGGTGATCTTTACCCTCTTGAGCCAGAACTTGCTGAAAACCTTTTAGAAGATCCTGAAGAGGCTGTTCGCGCCTTTGAAATTGCTGTTGAAAACACTGCCCTACAACCAAAACATTTTCACATTAGATTTTTTAATCTTCCAAAGGCTCAGCTTCTTAGGATCAGAGACATTCGTAGTGAGCATTTGAATAAATTTTTCTGCGTTGAAGGAATTGTTCGCCAGTCTTCAGACGTCCGGCCACAGGTTACTTCTGCAAAATTTGAATGCCCTAGTTGTGGAAACACGATATCTATTTTGCAGCTCGATACAAGATTTAAAGAACCTACCCGTTGTAGCTGTGGTCGTCGTGGAAAATTTTCTCTTCTCTCAAAGGAGCTTGTTGATGCTCAGCGTATTGTTCTTGAAGAGGTTCCTGAGGGGCTTTTTGGTGGTGAGCAGCCAAAGCGCCTCTCTGTCTTCCTAAAAGAAGATCTTGTAGAGCCAAGAATGGAGAAGAAAACGACCCCTGGTAGTAAGGTGCGTGTCAGTGCTATTATTAAAGAGGTTCCCATTCAGTTGAAAAGTGGTGCACAATCTATTCGCTATGATATCATTGCTGAGGCAAATCACATTGAACCTATTGAACAGACTTTTGAAGAAATTGAGCTTTCAGATGCAGATGTTGAGATGATTAAAGAACTTGCTTCAGATAGTAAGATTTATGACCGTCTTATTAATTCTGTGGCTCCTTCTGTTTTCGGTCATGAAGATATCAAGGAAGCATTGATTTTTCAGATGATGGGTGGTTTAAAACGTGAGCGAGGAGATGGAACTGTCACTCGTGGAGATATGCATATTCTTCTGGTTGGTGACCCTGGCGCTGCAAAGTCTACCATACTTACTTATATGGCTAAAGCCGCCCCAAAGGCAAGGTATGTTGCTGGACGCGGTGCGACTGGAACGGGCCTTACTGCGGCTGTTGTCAAAGACGAATTTCTACGTGGTTGGGCTCTTGAGGCTGGTACACTTGTTCTTGCGAATGGTGGCTTTGCAATGATAGATGAGCTTGATAAAATAAGTCATGAAGATACATCTGCACTTCATGAGGCTCTTGCCCAGCAGCAAGTAAGCATCAGCAAGGCTAATATCCAAGCTACCTTAAAGGCGCAGACAACAGTTCTTGCTGCAGCGAATCCAAAGTATGGCCGCTTTGACCCTTTTCAGCCCATTGCTTCTCAGATCGACTTACCTCCAGCCCTTATAAACCGTTTCGACCTTATCTTTCCGGTTCGCGACATTCCAAGCCGGGAGCTTGACTCCAAAATCGCAACACATGTTCTTAATATTCACCGTGTTAAAATGACCGCTGAGCCAGAGATACCAATCCCCATCCTTAAAAAATACGTTTCTTATGTTCGTCAGAATGTCTTTCCCCACCTGAGCGATGTTGCAGCAAAGGAAATCCGGGATTTTTATGTTGATCTTCGAAATAGCGGGGATCCAGGGGACGAGGGTATCAGACCAATTCCTATCTCTGCTCGTCAACTTGAAGCACTTATTAGGCTTTCAGAAGCTTCTGCAAGGGTTCGTCTTTCTCAAAACATTACCCGTGTTGATGCCCAGCGGGCAATCCGTATTTTGAAGTATTGCCTTATGCAAGTTGGCATTGACCCTGAGACTGGAAAGATTGATATCGATCGTATTTCTACAGGGGTTAGTGCAAGTTTGCGTACGCGCATTGGCACTATTCGCGAGATTATCAACTCTCTTCTTAGCAAGTCTGAAGGGCATGCTGTTCCATTAGAAGATATTTTAGAAGCATCAGCAGAAAAGAAAATTGATGAATCCCAAGTTGAAGAAGTTATAGAAAGATTAAAAAGAGAAGGAGATATTTTTGAGCCTGTTCGGGGCAAATTTCAAAAACTTTAACAATGGTTCCTGTTCAACAAAGACATCCAGCTTGTATTGTTTGGCTTAGTGACTTGCTTTATTACCCCTATATTTACCAAGCGGGTGAATTTGAATCTAACTACCTTGATTTTCCATCTAGGCGTGTTTCGAGGGTTAACATTATTGCGACTGTGCTTTCTGTTTTTGTTAATAATGAGAGAAACTATGCGTCTGCACTTATTGACGATGGTAGCGCCCCTGTTCGCCTTAAAGTATGGAAGGAGGATGTTACTCTTTTGTCTAACCTTTCTGTGGGTAACCTTGTTCAGGTGATTGGGCGGCCGCGCCAGTACAACAGTGAACTGTATCTTAATCCTGAGATTGTTAAAGTTCTTCAAGACTTTCATTTTGAGATACTCCGTAAGTTGGAACTTTTACAAATGTTCGGTTCTCCGACTATTCGGCCATTAGTTGTCCCTGATACTTTTAGTGATACCTCTTTTTCCGAGGAGGTTGTTTCTGAAGTTGTTAGCGGGAATTCCCGCCAGAAAATATTAGATATTGTGGACCGACTTGGGGGTAATGAGGGTGTTCCTTTTGATGAGGTTGTTGCTGCTTCTAGCTTGCCTGAGACTGAAGCTGAAGATATTATCCAAGAACTCCTTCGTGAGGGAGAGATTTTTGAGCCAAGTCCATCCAGACTTAGGATTATTTAGGTTAATTTTATAAATCGCTCTTTCCTTTTCTTATTATGACGTATGATTATGATGCCTTGCTTGAAAGGGCGTATTCTCTCTTGCCCGAGTCTGCACTATCTTATGAGCGTTTTGAAGTTCCACATGTAAAGGGACACATACAGGGAAACCGCACAATTGTAAGCAATTTTGGTCAGATTTGTAGTACACTTCGCCGTGAACCCCAGCATACTCTTAAATATCTTCAAAGGGAACTTGCTACTCCTGCTTCTCTAGATGGCCCTCGCCTTATTCTTGGCAGGAAAATAGGTTCCCAGCTTATCAATACAAAAATTGAGCAATATGTTACTGATTTTGTTATTTGCCATGAATGTGGTAAACCAGACACAAAAATCGTTAAAGAAGCAAAGGTAGCCTTTTTACGCTGTCTTGCCTGTGGAGCAAAACACCCTATCAAATCAAAGATTTAAATGTACTACAAAATCCATCAAAGCGGGGGGCAGACTGTGCTTGCAGTTTGTGACGATGATGTTCTTGGTAAATCCTTTTCTGAAGGAAATTTTAGTTTGGAAGTTAGCGAATGTTTTTACAATGGCTGGCATGTCAGTGAAGATCAGATTATCCCTCTGCTTGAGGAAATACCTAATGTGAATATTGTCGGAAAGAAAAGCGTTGCTCTTGCAATGCGCTTAGGCTTTGTTTCAAAAGAGAGCATCATAATAATCCAGGGGGTTCCTCATGCTCAAGTCTTCTCTATTGTCTAAACACAAGGATTATTTTGAAGCTGTTATCCAGATTCGACCACACAGCATTCCTGTTCTTGATTTTATCAAGAAGGCGGTTTCAAAACGGGACTCTGTCTTTATTTCCAGAGTTGTTTCTCACAAATACGGGGATGATATTTATATCTCTTCTCAACGCTTTGCTCGAAGTCTTGGTAAGAAACTTAAGGATAACTTTAACGGGGAACTTAAAGTTACACGTACACTGCATACCCGAGACAGGCAGCGTGGTAGGCAAATTTATCGCGGAACTATTTTGTTTAGACTTTCCTGAAATTTTTTGCCATTTCAAAATAATTATCCTTGTTATTTTTGTAAATTTCACATTATCTTTACAAACCTTTATAAATCGCTTTTCTTATTTTCCTTTTTATGAGTAAAGCTGTTATCCAAGAACCAGAACAGATTCTACGAGTCCGTACCCCTCATGGTAAAGAGGTTCTTGGTGTGTTGCAGCAACGCCTCGGAGCGTCACGCACAAGGGTTACATGTTTTGATGGGAAGGTGCGAATTTGCCGTATTCCGGGTCGTCTTAAAAGGCGTCTTTGGGTTAGAGAAGGGGATATTGTGCTGGTTCAACCTTGGGAGTTTGGCGGTGAAGACCGCGGAGATATTATTTACAAATACACAAAAAATCAAGTTGAATGGCTTAAGAAAAAGAACCACTTGAAGGGTTTGGAAAATATAGAAGAGTTCTAAAATGTTTACGGAACAAATTCGCGTTCCAAAGGAGAGGGTTGCCGTCTTTATTGGTAAGGCAGGCGCTGCTCGACGCCATCTTGAGCGTCTTCTTGGTGTTCATATCATTGTTGATTCCAAGGAAGGGATTGTTACCCTTCAAGGAGAGGTTAGCCTATCTGTTTTTGAGGCAAAACCTGTTGTTCGTGCCATTGCCCGCGGTTTTTCTCCCGCAACAGCTTCAGAACTTTCTAAAGAAAATTCCATTCTCGAAGTTGTGGACATTACTGGCTTTGCAGGTAAATCAAAGAAAAAACTTCTTCGCCTGAAAAGCCGTTGTATTGGTGTAAATGGTAAGGCCCGCTCCACTATTGAAGAGATGACTAGTGCGCACATCTGTGTTTACGGAAAAACTGTTGCTATCCTTGGCAGTATTGATAGTGTTTTATTAGCCCGCAAAGCTATTGAGTCTTTGCTTAAGGGTGCACCCCATAGTAATGTTTATCGGGCAATTATTGAATCCAGGCGGCGCTTTACCAATCTTTAATATGGATCTTCACCACTTTGTTCGGCGCATCAAAGATAAACCAGAACTCTCTTCTCTTGATGATGGCTTTGTTCTTAGGCTTCTTAGAAATTACCTTTCTTCTAACCCTTCATTTTCATCTGCTCTCAAAGAGCATCCTTCTCCTTTTCGCAGCGCTTTATTTCGCACTATGCTTAAGGAAATACGCAGACAACTTCGCGAGGTTTACGGGGTTTTTCAGGTTTCTTTACACCGTGAGAAGATGCTTGATAATCTACTTAGCTACGTATCTTTATCAAAGAAATTTGATGAGAAATCCCTTGATTTTCACCAAAGGCTTCTTTCAAGCCATAAGTCAACAAAAGAGCGCCTTTCGTCTTATAATCTCCTGTATAAGAAACTATTCCCCCATACACATCCAAAGAAGATCCTTGACCTTGGGTGCGGTCTTAACCCTTTTTCATATCCATATATGGGGATTGACTATGTTGAATATTTTGCAGTTGAAGCTAGTAGTCTTGACTGCCTTTTTCTTCAGCGTTATTTTGACGGCGTTTCCAATTTCTGCGGTTTACGTGGCTTAGCTATCCATGCAAACCTTCTTGATGTTCCAACATTTCCATCAAGCGATGTTTGTTTTTTATTTAAAGTACTTGACTCTTTAGAAAGCCTTGAGCGCAACATAACATTTCCTTTGCTCTCTTCAATTGATGCTTCTTTTTTTGTTGCCAGTTTTCCTACAAAAACCCTCTCTGGAAAGCCCCTTTCAAAGAAAAGATTAACGTGGTTTTTGTCTTTTCTTGATAAATATGAAGAGATAGAAATTCCAAATGAGGTGTTTTATATCTTTAGCAAATCCTCTCTTCGAAAAACAAAAGCTTTTTAATTTCTTCTAAAAGTTTTTGCTTGTATGACAAAACAAATTACCAAGGCCGAGGAGCTTGCAAAGTTTCAACGAGAGATATCTGTCTCTGAGTTTTTTACCAAGAATCGCCACCTTCTTGGATTTGATAATCCCCATAAGGCCCTTTTGACCACAGTGAAGGAAGCTGTTGATAATTCTCTTGATGCAACCCAAGAGATGCAAGTTCTTCCTGAAATCTTAGTTGAAATCCATAAGGCGACTGACGACCGCTTTCGCATTGTTGTTGAAGACAACGGCCCTGGCATTGTTAAGGAGCAGATTCCGCGTATTTTTGCAAAGCTTCTTTATGGTTCAAAGTTTCATGCTATGAAACAATCCCGAGGTCAACAGGGAATAGGTATTTCTGCTTCAGTTATGTACGCCCAACTGACCACTGGAAAACCCACAAAAATCACTTCCAAGATTTCTCCAAAAAGACCTGCCCACTACTACGAACTTCATATTGATACAAAACGCAACGAACCAGAGATTATAACTGACCGGGAAGTGCCTTGGCAGAAGGACCACGGAACCAGAATTGAGCTTGAGCTTGAAGGGACGTATCAGCGTGGTCGCCAGGGTGTTGACGAATATCTGAAACAGACTGCAATTGTTAACCCACATCTTCATCTTGTATATCTTGCTCCTGATGGGCAACGCCTTGAATTTCCGCGTGCAACAAAAGAAATTCCTATAGAACCCAAAGAGATTAAGCCACATCCGTATGGGGTTGAGCTTGGTGCACTTATGAATATGCTTAAGGATACAAAGCAGCGTACCCTGAAGTCTTTTCTTACCAATGATTTTTCCCGTGTGAGCGATAAGACTGCAAATGAGGTTTGCCTGAAAGCCCAACTTAAAGGTACTGAGAAGCCTTCTGGCGTTGACAGCGTTTCTATCGAACGTGTTTTTCGTGCTATCCAACAAACAAAAATTATGGCCCCTCCTACAAATTGTTTAAGCCCTATTGGCGAAGAGCTTATGCTAAAGGGCCTTCAAAAAGAGATCAATGCAGAGTTTTTTACCAGCGTTACCAGACCTCCGAGTGTTTATCGAGGTATGCCCTTTCAGATTGAGGCTGGCATGGCTTATGGAGGGGATCTTTCTTCAGATGATTTAGCACGAATTCTTCGTTTTGCTAACCGGGTTCCACTTCTCTACCAGCAGGGGGCATGTGCCTCTAGCCGCGCTATAGTGCAAACTGCCTGGCGAAACTATGGTATTTCCCAGTCAAAGGGAGCACTTCCTTCTGGTCCAATCATGATTGTCATTCATGTTGCTTCAGTATGGGTTCCATTTACCTCTGAATCAAAAGAGGCTATTGCCCATTATCCTGAGATTATTAAAGAGATGAAACTTGCCTTGCAAGAGGTCGGTCGCAAGGTTGCTTCTTATATTCGCAAGACTGTGAAAGCCAAGGAGCATAGAGAGAAAGCAAACCTTTTTGAAAAATACATACCCGAGCTTGCCCATAGTCTTTCGGACATTTCAGGCGAGAAAAAAGACACCATTGAACAGGGGCTTATGAGACTCCTACGCAAGCTTTTACCTGTTCTAATTAACCATGAAAACAGCAAAGAAATCCAGACCAAGTCGTAAACCTACAGATTCTCTTAGAGAACTGGGTGTTAGCCTAGTGCATGATATATCAAAAAGCAAGAATCCGGAGATTGTCCTTCCTATACGTGCTCTTAGTAATGTGGAATTTGATAAAAAAAACCGCACTTTGGTTCTTGGAGACAAACTTTCTACACGTAGTTTTTTTAATGTTGCTCATGCAAAAAAATTCTTGCAGACTATTGAGGTCGCTGCTGTCAGCAAGGCTCTTCTTCGTGAGGGCAAACATGCGAGTTTGAGGGATGTTTATTATCAGGTTAAGCGCACTATTCCTGGAACCAAGGTTAACATTGTTGATGAGCAAAATGAGAGTGATTCTGTTATTGAGGACCTTGAACTTATAACCGGAAACTCCCGTGAACAACTCAATATTAATGCTAACAAGAATGGCAGTGTTGCTGGGAGGGTTATTGTTGAGGACCGCGGAGATACTATTGACTGGAGCAAACTTGGAAGTGGCGGCTGGAGCATTCCAAGTAATGTTGAGGATATTAAATTCAAGAAGGTCAATGCCAAGTTTATTGTTTATATGGAAAAGGCAGCTGTCTGGGAGCGCCTTCATGAAGACAAATTCTGGGATAAACATAATTGCCTTATTATGAGTTCACAAGGCCAAACAACCAGGGGTATTCGAAGACTTCTGCAGCGACTCTATAACGAGTTTAATCTGCCTATTTATGTTCTAACTGATATGGACCCTTGGGGGGTTTACATTTACTCAGTCATTAAGTATGGAAGCATTAGTCTTGCCCATATTTCCGAGGGCATGGCGATTCCTGGTGTTAGTTATATTGGCATCACTGCAGATGATATTTCTGACTATAAACTTGAGAGACATTTAATTAAGTTTAAAGACACTGATTTGAGCCGTTTAAAACAGATTTCCGAATACGAATGGTTTAAAGATAATAAAGAGTGGCAGCGTCAGTTTAAGATGATGAAGCAAATGGGCTCAAAAGCAGAGATCCAGGCTCTTAGTGCCAGAGGAATAAGTTTTATATCTGAAAGGTATCTTCCTGAAAAGATTAGAAAGAAGGCGTTTTTAGATTGAAGTTGAATTCCTGAAATTGATTTTGAAAGAACATTTTGGGTTTGATTTGAAGTCCCCATAATTTTAAACCCCATATTTTTCAGAAATGTTTTTAAAGCTGGGTTTTGGTTCTAACTTTTTATTGCCTGGGTAGCTCAGACACACTTTTTGTGTGGGGCAATTGGTAGAGCACACGCGATGATGAGAGGAACCCTCTCTTTATCTGTGACGCTGTTATCAGCTGACAGAGACCGTGCGGTCGTAGGTTCGAGTCCTACCCCAGGCGTTTCGGGCCCGTAGCTTAGTCTGGTTGGAGCACGTAACCTTGCCTTTGTTAGTTTAGCTTAGCCGACTGATAGCGCTAAGTCAGTCATCGGGAGGTCCTCGGTTCGAATCCGAGCGGGCCCATATACCTTTTTAGGAGATTTTAGAAAATGCCTAATATGTATGGTGGAGACCAGTTTGACCCTGGTTATGCACCCTATTTGTACGATAAAAAAGGACGACTTAGGGTTGGTAAAGCTAGGAAACGACTTAGAGAAGCCGAAGGACTTCAAAAACTAGTTAAGAAAGCGGAAAATGATCAAGTTGTCAAAACTCTTTGCAAGGCAGGTCTTGAAAGAGAATTCTTTGAATTTGATTCTAATTCTGGTGACCGGGTAGCTATTTTATTCGGTCAGTATCGTTTGGGTTTATTTTCTGGGGATGTTTTGATACAACCAAAGGGTTCTAGTAGGGAGTACCTTGTTGGCTGTTTTGGAAAAAATATATTCCAAGTAATTCTTCAAGATGATCCACAGCAGAGAAGATTAGCTGAAGCTTTTCAAATAAAATTGGAAGAACATCGCGTCAAATACAGGATTCCTAACACTTATCCAAATTGAGCAGCCCTATCTAAATCTTATTTATTGGATTATTTTTCTTCCAGAAGATCTAGGATATTATCAACACTCTTTATAACATTTGCAAGGTTGCTTCGAAGGCAGTGTGCTTCGTGTCTGAGCTTATCTACTGTTGTCCGCATAATTCTTCACTGTTTTTAGGTTCAAATAAGAGGTTGTATAAAAACCTTCCCATTACTCTCTCTGTCGTATTAAAGGGTCATTTTAAAATTACCTCCTTTTTTGTCGTATTCGGGTGACTGAGATTTTGTTTTAGAAGGCTTAACCATCTGTTTCTGCCCAAATCAATATCTATTTCTGCTACTTGAGAAGCAATTTTCAAATGCAAATCCTGCCTCAAATAAGGGATTGCCTTTTTTCATAGCCTCTTTAGTTTGTTGTAAGTTTTCTGAATAATTCTCTGCTGGAAGGTCTATTCCACCTGAAAATAGAGTTTTAGCAAGCTGTCCTACCTTATCTCCTTCACTGAACTTAAACTCTTCAGCTAAAGTGACTTTTCTAATCTTCTCAGGCTGATTAAAAGTAATCCATAAATGCCTTGGGCATTCCAATCCCAAGATATACTTTGATTTCGTAAGTATTGGATTCATATATATTCAAAGAAAGGTAGCATATTTATAAAGAATAAGGTTTCAAAATCAGCTTATCACCCGCATTCGACTTAGAATCTGTGACCCGTAGATGCGACAGAGAGAGGTTACCAAAGTTTTATAAAGCCCTCTAATGGAAGACCCAAAGGATAAGCCAGTTTCGGCTTGCTTATGCCTGGAAGATTTCTAGGCAGCCGTAGGTGAACATGGCACGAATGCATTCAAGAAAGAAAGGAAAGTCTGGCTCAAAAAGACCTATTAAGAAACAAAAGCCATCATGGTTTCACTATTCTGAAAAAGAAGTGGAGCAGTTGATCCTTAAATATGCAAGGCTGGGCATGCCTCCAAGTAAGATAGGTGTGTATCTAAGAGACGTCTATGGAATCCCAGATGTTAAAATCATTACAGGAAAAAAAATTACTCAAATTCTCTCAGAAAACAAACTACAGCAAGAACTTCCAGAAGACATTCTTGCTCTTATAAAAAAAGAGATAACAATTCTTGGGCATCTCGAGAAAAACAATAAGGATATGCCAAGTAAAAGAGGACTTCAACTAACAGAAAGTAAGATTAGGCGTCTGACAAAATATTATAAGGGAAGGGGTATTCTGCCAGATAATTGGAAGTATGATCATAAAAAAGCGAAGTTAATCACAGGATAGTATGGCCCAAAAACAAGATCTTACAAGGAAGAAAAAGAAGCAGTGGTTTACAATCATTGCTCCAAAAGAGTTCAAAGAGCAGGTCTTAGCGGAAACGCCGGCACTTGATATCCAGGAAATAAAGGGTAGGAAGTTGCGCATTAATGTTATGACCCTTCTTGGAGACCCAAAAAAACAGAATTTTGCCATCACATTTAGAGTAACAAGTGTTGAGGGAACAAAAGGAATAACACAGGCAATTAGCTACACAATGCAAAATGCATACATCAAGCGTGTTGCAAGAAAAGATTGCAATAAGATTGACCACGTTGGAATCTATGAACTAAAAGACGCAAAGCTTAAGCTTAAGACACTCCTTATTACAAAGAACAAGACACATAATTCTGTTCTAGCAAAGATTAGAAAAGAAACAACAAAGTTCCTAACCGAAGAGCTCAAAGAGATGCAATCAGATAAGATGTTCTCAACTGCAATCTCCGGAAGTATTCAAAAGTCACTTCGGGAGAAGCTAAAAAAGACCTATCCCATCGTTGTTTGTGATTTTAGGATGATCGAAAGGGTAGTTGATTAATTGAGAAAATTATTTAAATAATTCTCAAGGACTATTGTCAAATGCCTCGGTAGCTCAGCTAGCAGAGCAGCAGAAGGTTCTTTGAATCTTGCTGAAACTTGTAATCTGCAGGTCGGGGGTGCAAATCCCTCCCGGGGCTTTATCTTACAAAAGCTTATAAAAAGTCAGCTTTTACTTTCTCTGTGGTTTTACAAATACAAATCATTGTGGGGGGTATAGTCTTCAATTTCCTCCTTATTGGGATTTACTTTCTCTTGCACCACGAAATTGAAAAGTTTGAGGCTGTCAAAGAGAAAATTTTGCTCACTGTAAAACGTGCAAGAAGGTCTTACTTTTTAAGCTACGCAGTAGTCCTTATCTTTGTTAGTGCTACATTTTTTACAAAAGGACAGTTAAGGCTTGTTTTCATATTTGTGTCTCTTGCCGCACTTATCTTTCTTGAAATCTTGCACGATAGTAAGAGGTTGGTTTTAACAGAAAATCAGACCATCATAGTCAAGGGTTTTATATCTTACCGGGCTTCACTTGTGGAGTACAAGGATATAATCTTGGTTGAAGTAAAAGATGATATTCTTGGCAGAGTCCTCGGTTATGGGGATATAATCATCAATGTATATGGGGCAAAAGAGTACAGTCTCGAAAAGATACCTAATTTCTTGAAAGTAAAGAATATTATTGAAGAGGGTAAGCTGCGCCCAGTAGTTCAAGTCAGAGGAAGTTAAATCCTATTGCTCCTGCAACAGCTGGATAAGAACCTATAAGTAAACTCTTTATTAAGACCTCTGTGGGGAGTGTTTCCGTCAAAAATAGGAATGACGCAAGGGTGCTTATGGCTGTTGCTATAATCCAGATATAGATAACCCTCTTTATGACATACAAAATTATCCCCTTGCCTTTGGTTACACTCTTTCTTTCGGCTTTGTATACGAGCAAACCCGCAATAACAAAAGCAAGAACAAAAATTCCTGCAACATTTATCCATGGGAGGTTTGTTGCAAGCTCTTTTTTGCTAAGAAGCCCTGCACCAAAACTCGTTCCTAGTAGGGCTCCAGCAACAATCTTTATGAAGTCAAATAAGTGTTTTTTTCCAAGTTTAAACCTTTTTAGTACAGATAGGATCTTGCTTTCTTCTTTGATTATCCTTTTTTCTAGTTTTTTAATTTTTTTCTCTTCTTCAACAATGTGCTTCTCTTCTTCTATTATCTGTTTAGATTGTATTGATAGCTTTTTCTCTAGAGCGCGTATCTTTCCCTCCTCTTTTCTTACAGATTCGGTACCAGCTTTTATTTCCTTAAGAACCACCTTATCTTGGTTTGATTTTTTCCTATCTTTTGACATTCACCACCAACTTTCTGACCGCCTTTATATATCTTAGTATCAACTATAATCAGAAACCTATTTAAGAAGAAGATTTAAAGTTTGCCATAAGGGCTCGTGGTCTAGTGGCTATGATATCACCTTGACGTGGTGAGGGTCCCAGGTTCGAATCCTGGCGGGCCCATGCATTTTCTCTTAGCAGCATGAAAACCACCAAAGTTCTCATTTTAAAGAACCTTTAAATAGGAGTTAAAATATAGATTTAAAGAACATTAAAAGATAGATATAGCCTTTAAATGTAAAAGAGAGGTTTTAAAAGACTTTAAATGATTCCTTCTGAACAAGAACTTATTAAATTTCTCAAAAGAAATGAATTAGTAAATTTCAGTACAATCGCGCGTCATTTTGACATCCAAAATGCAACAGTTTCAGACATTGTTTTTGCCTTAGAAAGGAAAAAGGTCCTTGAAGTTAAAAAAATAGGGGGCTCAAAAATAGTTCGTCTAAAAGCAAAATGAAAAAGGGGCAGGTAACGGTATTTATCATTTTGGGGATCGTCGTTGTAGTCCTTGGATTCCTTGCAATCTCCTACAAAGATGCCGTCATAACAGAATTGCAACGAGCCCAGCTCTTTCAGACGCAGGAGTTGCCAGATGAGGTAGAAGAAGTAAAGGGTTTTGTTGAGGGGTGCTTGCAACTCTCGTTAGAGGAAGGGATACGCCAGTTGGCTTTAAGGGGCGGCTACCTGACAACTCCTGAAGATGAAATCCCGACAACCTTTGCAAATCCGTTCTCAAATAGGTTAGCAATCTTCCCTAACAGTGACCTTGAAGTGCCTTATTGGTTCTATGAAACTGCAAACGGGGTGGATAAACAGCAAATGCCTACGCTCCAGACAATGCAAGAAGACCTGGCAGCCTATGTAGAGCGTAATATAGGAACCTGTATCGCAAATTTTCAGGCTTTCCCTTCATTAAGCCTTGCAGTGGGTCTCCCCTCTATAAATACAAAAATAAATATGAGGGATGTAGAAGCAACAATGGTATACCCGATTGTAGTTGAAACAAAAGGTCAGAGCTTCAGTCTCGTAACATTTGGTCAAGAGGTCAAATCAGGTCTTGGGACAATTTATGAATCAGCAAAGAAAATACATGAAAATGAAAACAAGGATTTATTTTTGGAGGAGAAAACCCTTGATTTTCTGGTAACCTACGACCAGATACCCTATTCTGGGGTAGATTTTGATTGTACACCAAGGACTTGGGTAAAGCAGGAAGTAATAAAAGACTTCAAAAATATACTTGCAGTAAATATTCCGACGTTGAAAGTAGGTGGGACGCGCTTCAGGCTGCCAGAAGGAAGTAGTGATTACTTGATTGCAACCTCCCTATCACAAGAAGAAGAGTTGTCAGTAAACTTTCTTTACTCTCAGGATTGGCCAACCATTATAGAAATTACACCAAATGGTGAAATTTTGCGCGGAGATTCCTTGACTGAGTCAAAAGCAGGAAGGTTTATTACAAGTCTTTTCTGCCTTAACAGTTATCATTTTATTTATGACATAAAATATCCGGTTATCGTCTCACTTAGCGACGGGGATCTTATTTTTCAATTTGCAACGCAGGTAATTGTTGACAATAACCAACCAAGGGAAAATCAAGTGTTGGTAAATCAGGTGCCAGCTGCAACCTCTACTATCTGCGAGAGAAAGATTATGCCCCTGGAAGTTTTCTTAGGAACTGAAACAGTGCAGGGGGCAGAACCAGTAGAAGGTGCAAGGATAACTATGAATTGTTTGGGTGTTTCTTGTGACCTAGGAATGACTGGCAGCGATGGGCAGTTGATAACAAATGCCCCTCAGTGCCTTAATGGTTTTGTCGAGGCAAGAAAAGAAGGATTAAAAGAGGTAAAAGAGCAGATTATCTCTGTTGATAAAGCAAGCCTTTCACTAAGGACTGAAAAAATCTACGAGATTCCCTTTGATGTTAGGCTCATCAGCCCAAGTGGTATTCGCCAGCCTTCAACAGAAGAGAAAGTTGTATTTACGCTTGAGAATGCAGATGAAAGGTACACTGAGACAATTGTTTATCCTGAAAAGACCACTGTGAAACTTATTCCTGGAGATTACCAAGTCTCTTCGTTTGTTTTAACAAATGCTACCCAGGCTATATCGCTTAAAGACAAGACATTGGAAACCTGTGTAGATATTCCAAAAAAAGGAATAGGCACTCTTCTTGGGTTAACTGAAAGAAAGTGCGAGGAGATTACATTAGAAGCTTCTCCGTTCAATGACATTCTTGTTGGTGGTTCGTCCTTTACATGGCAGGTTTCTCTAGAGTCTTTAGAAGGGGCTAACCGCATCACATTTTTCGCACTAAGAAAACAGAATCCCCAAGACTTGGCAGAACTGACTGAAATATATCAGCAGATACAAGAACCACAGAAAAGGGGTGAGTTCAGATTTCCATTGATAGAGTGAAGGTGCAGACAATCGCGCTATTTTGCGTTTTTGTTATATTGTTGAGTACTTTCTCTGTTCCATTGAGTTATGCCCAGCAGCAGCCACAAGATATTGTCGGGCAGCAGCGACAGAATATAGGGCAATTAAGAAATGAGATTCGCCAGTTCGGAGAAGACATTCAACCAGGTGTGGCAACTGGCTCGGATGAAGCAGGGGAAGACATCATCATTAATGTTGCAGGATACCACCCAATTACGCTTCGTACCTCCCTTCTTGAAGAGCAGAATGTGAATGTCTTTGCCCAGCTTACCGGTCTTCCAGCAAACCCTGCGATTAGCATTCCTAGAATACAAAGTGTGCAGCTGCGAGCATCAACAGTCAAAACAGAGCCAGAAGGAAAGCAAGCTGCGATTGGTGCACTGCAGTATATAGCCCCAAAAGACCAGGAATTGAGTTTTGATAATCTAGGTTACATAGCAATTCCAATAAGAAGGATCCCAAGAGAGGTAGATGTGCCTGATAAAATAACCATAAATGCAGATGCACGCATATTCTTTGATGTTGGAAGCATTCTTGGTGTTGGTCCTAACCAGGATGTCCTTCTTGAGCAGACAGAAAGTGAGTGGCGTGCTGAGCAGGAGGGCCACCGCTTTTTTGCAGGGTACATTAGGGCAAGTGAGATTAAAGAAGACCAGGCAAGTTTTGTGCTTTATGACCTTGCAGGAAGGCAGCAAAGAACAGAACCGATAACGCTCCGTATTGGAGTAGCAAGCCCGATTCTATCCTCGACGCAGACCTTCGGAAATCCGAGAAGCCTTTTTGATAGGTTCACCGTGCGCCTTGAGGAAGTAAAAGAAGTTGAAGACCGAGTAAAGCTTCTCATAAAAAGAGATGGACGGGACGATATTGTTTCTGTCCTGAGTGTAGGAGAGTTCTTATATCCTGGTTCGCTCTGGCGTGTAGAGGATATACGTGAGCAGGAAGGAAGAGGTGTTGTACAACTGAAAAGAATAGATAACAAAGTAGATCCTATATTTCTTACATTTCCAGGGTCGGCTCAAAGAAGAGAAAATAGGCAAAAAGTAGGGCCGCAAGCCCAAAGTGCACCTACCCCTCCAAATCAAACTAAGGCTGCACCTGCACAAACCCCAGAAGATCAACTCAGGGATAAGTATGAGGAAATGGTCAAAGAGTTTGAAGATTTAAAAAGTCGTCTTGGCTATATTGGCAAGAAAGATTTTCAAGCAGTAACAGATAGATTTAGTGAAGTCTACAAAGGTGCAAAGCCAGCCACCCTTAAAAATAATGCAAGAGATAAACTTCTTGAAATAAGAGACATATACACAACAGAAATTACAAATCTGGGTCCTCCTATAGATACTGAGATTGAAAGCGAGAGTAAAGAACAGGAGTTAAGGAACTTTTATAGGAATAAGATCTTAAGTATTAACAGCCTATTGACAGAGGTTGTTCGTGAAGCAGACATAATCACAATAGATGAATCAGCAAGAAATCAAAACTATAGGGCAGCAATCCAGGAATACCGAAAAGTAGTTGACCAGCATCAAGATGTTCTAGACGATGATGATAGGCCACTTGGTATGAAAGCCTTGCTCCGTGCAGCAAATATTTATTTTAAAATAGGAGATACCACTCAAGCACTTCAGACATACCAGGAAGTGATTAACAAGTATGCTGATAAACTTAGTGCAGCAGAAAAAGGTGCAATTGAACTTGAAAAGGCTGTTATTGAAACAGGCAGGTCCATCCAGGGCAGCAAAGCAGTTATTGTGCAGGAAAGGGATACACAAGTTACAATCCTGCCCATAGACCTTGCTACAACTATGGAAAATAAGCCTAGTGCAACGCTTCTCATTAATGGAAAAACCGTAACTTACAAAGAAGGAGATGAAGTAACTGCCCTTAACCAAAATATTGCAGGTGGTTATTCCTGGTACATTGCTGACATTGACAGCAAAAGGGTACTTCTTCGTGCAGGCAACACAAATTTGCAAAGACCTCTTGACGAATCCCTTCCATTTGGAAGAGTCACAAAAGTAAAGCCTAGTCAGCAGGAAGGAGAAGTCTCAATAAGGGTAGCAAGAATTGACTTGAAGCGCCAGGCAAAAGTAACAATCCTGCCAGCATCTGAAAGGGCCTTTACCGAGACCTCCTTTACTCTTCACATTCCAATAGAGAAGAGGCCTTTTGATCTGCCCCTTTTCTCAGAGAGCCTCGACAAGGAAATCCAAAATACACAGCAGCTTATAGAAAAGCTTGATAAGGTAATTACAAATGTCAGAAGGATTCATGAGTTCTGGATAAAATTCTGTTATATTACCTTTGGGGTGCTCTGGACAAAGAATCTAATTACAGGATTCCAGGGGGCAGGAGTTGCGCGCCAGCAGATAAGGGAAAAGTGGGAGAATAAATATCAAGAGTATCGTGCAAAAACAACTTCCTCAGGAGGCATTCCACAAAGCTTTGATTCATTCATTATTCAAAATGCAAAAGAATACAATCAAGACCAGAAGCTTGCACAAAATATAGTTGGTGAGATAAGAAATCAAAATGGGGAATGGAAAAAGATTCAGACTGATTTCAAACTGGATGAAGAGCGTGCGAAAGCCCTTTATTTTAAAAGCAAATTCATTCAAAATGATCCAACAATCAAGAATAAAATGGGCACCATTCTTCTTGAAGCAAAGGAAGAGTCAGTCAAGCAGCAAGTCCAGAAAGACTTGGAAGTCACTAAAAATCAAGAACAGCTCAAAAATCTATTTGTAAATGCAGGCGCAATTAATCAGGATGATTTCCAAGATCCAACCAAATTCTCTGTTTTTTACGAACAGAACAAACCTCTTCTAGAAAGTCAATATAAAGACATTAAACTCCAGCAGGCACGAGAAGAATATCTAAAGAACCAGGAAGGTCTAAAAGAAGACCTCAATAGATTGAAGGTGGGTGTAGGTGATGCTGGACCAATAAAAGATTCCGAACTAACAGACATCTACAGAAATACAAAGGCATCAGCACTTCCACAAAAACAGGGATTGCAGACAATAAGCAGGTTTGAGGTATTTAGAGATACAAAGAATGGTGAAATGAAGCTCTTAGGAGGTTCTGATAATTTGTTTGGCGACAATGCATGTAACTCTAAGCTTACACAAAACTATGAATTGAAAAAAGATTATTATGTCAAGACGCAGACAGGTTGTCAGGGTATTCAAATAACAGATGTAACTTCGGTTACCGCACAGCATAAAAAATTTCTATCATTGTACAATTCGGGAAACGATAAAGGAAAGATAAAACAAATCAGTATTGACTCTGAACTCTACGCAGAAGTAGGATACACAACCGGAGGCAGGGTTAAAGATGTTGAAGTGTTTTCGCGCTTTGATCCAAATGCAGAACTTGGAACCGGAAGGCGGGAAGGTACGATTGAAGATACGCTTGCAAAATATAGGAGACTACAAAGCAATCAAAAATCAAAAGAAATAACAGATCGCCTTGCTGCCTTGCAAAAAGTAGAAGGTCTTGTACAGACCTGCAACAGAAATGCAGCAACAAAGATTGCCCTTACTCCAGGAACTGCCCTAGGAGGGGATTGTGGTACTGTTACGAATCCAGCACAAGAGGAAGTGAAGACAGGCTGTGTTGACTATATGTCGCCTGGAGACTGTAGGCTTCTTTTCAACGCATGCGACCCTGTTATCTGCCCTGCATCAAGGTGTAATGCTGGAGGAAGGTGGCAGGTCTCAAGCGTTCCACAAACAGGCATTATTGGTTCAGTCACGCTTTGTCTGCCGAACTTTCCAGAGGTCGCCTTCCCTGTCTGCGTCACAGGCATTCTGGCAGGCCTTGAAAACATTCACTCTATTCTGCAAGGATACGGTGAATGCCTTAAAGTCTCAAAAGTTCAGGGAAGAAGTGTTGGCATTTGTGACCGTGTAAGAAACGTGTTTATCTGCGAGACCATTTGGAGAGAAGCAATTGCAATCTTCAATGTAGAGGGTGGGCTTCTTGGGTTTATTGCAAAAAAATTCGACAAGGCAACTGGAGGGGGAGGAGAGTATGCAACCTTCAAAAAGAGTTTCCAGGACTCAGCAGGAAGCCTCAAATTCTTCACCCAAGATTATGCGAAGAATGTTTTCGCAGCATATGCAGGAGATTCTCTTGAAGAGATTGGAACTGAAATCTGTAAGGCCGCAGTCTTCGGCAAGGTTCCAGCTCCAGGAGACTTTATAGACCAGATAACAAGACCAGAAAGCCCACCGCAAGTGATAGCCTTCTTTGATGAAATACCGTTTTCAGATATACCGACAACTCCACAGTCGCAATACAGCGTATTTTTCCATGTGTATGCAGGGGAAAACGAAGACATTCTGTTTAGTCTATATCTGCAGGCAACAACAGAAGATGGTCGTCAGATTACAAATCTACCGCGCGTCTATGTTGTAAGGAACAGAAGGGTTGAGAAAGGTGACTTTTTTGATGGCAATCCAGACCGGCTTCTTGCAAGTGGTTACAATGAGATATGCATTGAGATGCGCTCGCAGACAAGAGGCCTTTTCCAGGAATGTGGTTTTGGAAAAGTGACAACAGATTATGGTCTTAATGTCCTTACAGATATTGTAACGGCAAATAAGGCGAGAAAGCAGATAACTTCAGCAAAAGAATGCGTTCCAGAAAGAGGGACATTCACATCTAATGATGCTATTGCAAGTAGTTTGGGGGTATTTTCAACAGGTCTTGCACAAACAGGGATTATCAGGAAATGTTCTGGTTATGACCCTGATGTTGGTACAAGTCAGGATAACTGGGCAGAGGTTGGAGTTTGTGGAAAAGATGAAGGCGGAAGAGATCTTGGGGTATGCTATGTGTTCTTGCCACAGATAAGAGAAGCGCTAAAGGATGTTGTAAGGGAGAATACGACCATTCAGGCAATCCAGCAGCAAAGGGAAGACCTTGCACAGACAAAATTAAAAGAAAGACTTGGTATTTTAGGCCAAGAGCAGATAGGTGAGCTTTTCATTCAGGCGCTGGAAGCAAAGGCAAGGTTAAGCTACACTGAAGCAGTAAACCTTTTCCGCCAAGTTGCTGGTGCAGGGGATAAGAAGAAAGCAGCGCGTGCACAGTTTGAAATAGGAAGAATCTATGAAATTATTGCAGATGCAGCAATAAAAGAAGGAGAAGGGTGTGCGACAATAGAAAGCAAAGAGCTTTGTGACCAGAATAAACAATGTTACTGGCAGACTTATTCTGAAGGGTCTCTTGGTGTAGGGACTAGTGTCTGTTTGTCAAAGAGGGGAGAGTCAGTAAGTCAGCCAGTATGTACTCCAATCCTTTCTATAGAAAAAGTTGTTCAAGGTGATATTTCTGATCCCATCTCACAGGGGGATGTGCTATCTTATTTAACTTATGTAACAGAGGGGGATGAAGTCCTTATTCAGGCAAATTTTAAAGGGTGTGATTTGAAAAGCGGAACCCCTGTACGTTTTGAACTTGCAGAACTTCTCGGTGGAACTGATGGGTTAAAAGTGATGGAATCTCAGGATTTAACTCTGATTGAACGTACAGACGAGCGAAAAGTTCGCCTTACAGTAGGAAAACCCTCAAAAGAACAAGGTGAAGTCTTCGGAAGGCTTATCTTTGAAGGCAGAACTCTTGTTTCAAATTCTATCCCGATAAAAGGTTCTCCAATATCAACTCCAACAGAACAAGAAGTTCCTGAAATAAAAGAGGAGCAACCCGCACAGCCGCAAGTTCAAGAATCTGCGCTCGAAAAGACCAAACCAATTGTACAACCACACCAGACTTTAGATGATATTCGGGGGGTCATACCAAAAGACCTGATAAATTACTTCAGTTTCCTTGATATTCCACATACAGAAAAAGATTTCATACATACACTTACTACCGTAGACAGAAATGCAGCTAATTATGCAAAAATCATTTTTAGGATTGGAAAGGATTATAGAATAAACCCACTTCTTATAGCATCAATAGTCAAAGCAGAAAGCAATTGGGATGAAAAAGCTGTTAGTAATAAAGATGCAAGGGGTTTGATGCAATTGACAGATGCAGCAATAAATGAAATAATCAACCATCCAGCCGGTATGCGTTGTATTAAAGGAGAACTCAACAGTCTGAAAGAAAAACCATTTGACCCATCTAAAAATATCGAAGCGGGTGTGTGCTATTATGATTATCTTCTTAGGTCTTATCCTCGTAAAAATGGTCTTAAGGGGTTTGATGACCCGGCAATTGCTCTTGCTGCATACAACGCAGGACCAGCAAGAATAGATTCAGGCGCCATTCCTAAAGAGTCATACGGTTTAGTAAGTAGGGTTGTAGATAATCTAAGGGCTTATGGGGTAGATGTAAAGGAAGGGCCACTCCCTGATATAATATACCCTATGCAAATTGAAGACTCTGTTCAATCTGCAACGGAGTCGCAAGAAAGTTCGTTATCAGGCCCGACTATATCCTCATTTGCACAATTGACTTTTCAAGAAATATTGCCTGGAGATATACTGAAAGAAGTTTCTTCTGATCGTGACCAGCCAACTCTGACTGGAATTAATCTGAAAGTTAAAGATGTGACAAGAAATGATGATTTAATAACAGTTACATTCGACGACGAGTCTACAATTCAAGGGGATTATAACAACCCAATAGGAAGTAACTATATATCTGATGGTAGGGAGAGGGTTTTGGTATCGAATGGGGTATATAAAGGATTTATCCTCTACAGACTTGGACAATCTGTGGTGGCTGGGGTAAAGTATAATTCAGATAAGACAAAGAGTTTTGTATCTTTTAATAATGAAAATGAAATATGGATTTCAAGCCAGTATATTCAAGGGACCACACACAACGAGACGGTAAAGGATAGAGAACTAAACCTGATATTACATACCCTAGCAGGTCAACCGTTCCAGCTGCAAAAGGCTTCGCAAGCGGTAACGCCACAGCCCCAAAGTGAAGATGAGCGAACAAGTGGTTTTTCACAAGCGCAGGAGTCACTTCCAGACCTGACTATGTCGCAACTAGCGTTGCCTGAAGAATCACCAAAGCAAACTCGGTCCCAAGACGCAGTTCAACAGGTACAAAAAGCGTTCACATTCCAAGAGATTTTGATTGGTGATACTGTAAAAGAGGTTTTTTCAGATGGTCAGGCTTCAGAAACAGGGTTTCGTGCAAAAGTGGTGCGTGTAATCAGAGATGGGGAAGATATTGAGCTAGAATTAGACGACAACACAGTCATTATGGGAACTTATAATGATCAAATTCGAAGAAATTACCTTGTTGAAGGGAAGCAAAGGGTGTTGATCTCTGAAGGGGATTATGGTGGATTTGTGCTCTTTAAAATTGGACCGTCAATTATATTCGGAGTAAGATACAGCGCAGATAGAACAGAAGATTTGGTGTCTTTTAGCACAAGAGAGGGTAAGTGGGTGTCAACATCAACAGTGCAGGGTAGATTGGTTACAGAGCCTGTAAAAGACAGCGATCTAAACTATGAACTAAATACTTTAAGGGGTAAACCTATTCAGACCGAGTTTTCAACAGCAGGCACAGGTATAGGACTACTAGGGTGTAACATAGACGAGGTATATTTCGCGAAAGATAAGGAAGGTGAATCAAGAATTGCTTCTGAAGAAGTAGTTTATGAAGGAACAAAGGTTTATATCATCCTCAAGAAAACAGGATATTGCCCTGCTGTTAGAGTGGATGTCCTCCGGGATGTAGCATTCGTTCAAGACCGTATCGCAAAATCTCTATCTTTTAGTTTTACGGATGTAAAACCTAGCAGACAGGGGCGGGATATTATATTGGATGGACCTGGATTGCAATCTACTTTAGAAAGGATGGCCCAGCACGCTAGAAATTTATCTCCATTGCTTTCAGGCCGTTTTGGTTTTTCTATGCCTCTTGAAAATTTACGCAAACAAATAGCTACAAAGTATTACGCAGAAACTTATCGGAATCCAATAGACCAAGACTCCGCCAAGATCAATTCTCAAGATATTTACATCCTAGGGGTAAACCCAATAGTTGCTGTCATAGATGATATAAATTCAGGAAGAAAACCACTGGATCCCTTACCAACCAATAGTCAGTTGTTACAAAATATAAAGAGATACCAGTCATCCATAACTAAAGCGAGTAAAGAATACAATGTAGATGAATCCCTTATTGCTGCAGTAATGGCTCAAGAATCAGGTGCAGGAGGCTCTCTGGTGGAAACATACACTGATTGTGATTCTTGTGGGCTTATGCAGGTTACAAGCATTGTAATAAGAGACATATTTCAGAATAGACTAGGAGACTTCAGATTTGATGATATGAGAAATCTAAATTACGCAGAAAACCAGGTTCTTGCAGGAACAGCTTACTTGAGATTAAGTCTCGACCGGTTTGGTGGCTCTGAAGAATTGGCTCTGGCGGCATATAATCTTGGTCCGACACGCCTAAATAATTTAAGAAGAGATTGTGTAAAAAATCCACAAGCAACATGGAAAGAAGTAATCACAAGCAGCAGCATTTCTATAGGCAATGGACAATGCCAGATTCCAAGAGAAACATTAGAATATGTTCCCTCTGTGTTAAAATATAAAGCAGAGATTTCACCAAATTTAGGGGGATTTGATTAAATGTCCACATTTAAGAAAAAAGTTGTGCAAAGGGTAAAAAGCAAATTTATCCCTACATTCCTGATAGACCTAATCTCATTTGTTATTTTCTTCTTCTTTCTGGAGTATACAAGAAATAAGGTTCAAGATTATCTCACCCAGCTCCAAAACCTTGCTCCCTATCTTTTGGAAATGCAAACAGCACTCCAGCAAAGCGCAGACATTCAGACTCTGAATCGTTTTAACGAAATCCTTACAGCAATGGACGCAATAACACAAAGAGCACTTGTTTTTGGAATGGTTGTGTTGCCACTTGTTTTATTTATGCTCCTTGTCCTATCTCAGGGAACGATTTACAAGATAATAAAAGGGGGGAAATTAAACGACGGAAAGTACTTTGCACGTTTTGCACTCGTAAGCCTTGTATTTTACATCCCAATGATTTTCATTTTCAGGTATCTTGCAGTCCTGATTGCAAATCCATTTAATTATCAGCCAATTGACAATCCAAAATTCCTTCTCCTTCTTGGCATCGTCACATTCATCATTGTTTATTTTCTGTTCATTGCATATTCTCTATTTAACATAAAAGGAATAAGAAGCCTTAAGACAATGTTTAACTTAGGAATAAGAAAATTCTATATTTTGATACCAATGACGATTCCTTATCTTCTATTCCTAGGAATTGTCTTTTTCAGCATAATGAACTCATTTATATTTAGGATTGTAAATGAGCAGATTCCGGTCTACCTTTTTGTAATGGCATTCTTCTCGCTCTTTATTTTTGAGATATATAGATTATTTCACCTAACCTACCTAGAAACAAAATATCTTTAGCGTCTTTTTAGGATACTTTTTTTATGAGATGAAGCTTTACCAGGCGTAACAAGAAATATTACAAACCCGAGAAGAAGTGCACTAAAAGGAATATACCATGAAGAAGTAGGACTGACACCGACCGCCCCACCGGTTATTCCAGGATTGGAAACAAGGGAATAAGTAAAAGCAAATGTTGCGCCCCCAAGAAGCAAAAAAGCAATGCTCTTATCGACAACCTTGCCGAAGACATCGTGCGGCTTTAGTTTCCTTTGTACAACTTTTTTTATTTTCACAGAAAATAAAATGTGCTCCTGCTTTTTAAAGTTTTTTAAATCTATATTGCCATTGCCTTTTTTTATGAAGAAACTGCGGGGAACAGGATTCGAACCTGCGCAGGCACTAAGCCATTGGGGCCTAAACCCAACCCGTTTGACCACTCCGGCATCCCCGCCTACAGAAAAGGGGGGGACACCCTTTAAAAAAGATATCTTCATAAGGTGAATTGTTTGACCAACTGCAAAGACATAATCGAACCACCACATATTGTTCTCTAACAAGCTGTTAATATGGGAGGTTTAAATAGGTTTAAATATATGGATTTATCTTGGGTTTTTTATGAATATAGAAACAAGGGTTGTTGGTAATTTTGTCTTTTATTCTGTTGGTCAGAAAACAGAACACCCTGTTAATACAGTTTTAAGTTTCCTCGAAATGGAGGCTAAACCAAAAGCAGGGGTTTCAAGGATAATTGATTTTAGTAGTTTGAAAAGAAGCAGATTTACTGAAGGTTCTCTTGATAAACTTTTTGAGAATATGCCTAAATGTGCAAAACATCTATTTGTTTTTCCAGGTAAGATGCTCCCAGATGCAGAAAAGGTAGCCAGAAACTATGGTTATCAACACAACATCCTAACAAAGAAAACTGCAACTATGTTAGCTAGTCTAAGCGGCGCATACTCAAATCCTTTTGGTTAACTAATAACGATTCTACTTACTTCTTCTGCCACTCATAAGAACGCAATTTGGAGCTCCTTCCAAAACCGCACGAAGAACAAATTCCAGTCTTTTTATGATAAGACGCCTTGCCGCATCTCCTACAGCGAATGTGAAGCCTTCCTTTTCTAAGCCCTAAGGCAGCAGTACCTTTTGACATTTTATCCCTGAGCAGAAATCAGTACAATTGTATCGCCACGAATAAAGACCGTACCAACCTTCCTCTTTAATGAGCCGTCAACGTGCTCTTCCGCATCGGTAAGAACGGTGTTAATGTGAATATCAAACGCTTTTAGTGTCCCAGTAATTTGCTTTTGATTTTTAAGGTCGACAATGACCCGTTTACCTCTTGCTTGGTTCAATGCATCAAGAGGCCGTTCAGGTTCCATAAGGTTTAAAGCAAATGATTCCTTTTTAAAGCTTTCTTAGAAATTAAGCGAACACAGACCAAATCCTTATAAATAGAAAATATAGCATAGGTATTATATGGCACTCATCAAAACAAGGTCAAAAAGAAAAGCAACCGGTGGAAGGTATATTCCTTTTAGAAAAAAGCGAAAGGAAGAGAAAGCAAACCTTCCAACAGCAACAAAATTAAAGGCAAAAAAGGTAAAATTTGTGAGGGTTCGGGGCGGCAACCTTAAACATAGGCTGCTTGGTGCAGACCAAATCAACCTTTATGATCCAAAAGCAAAAACCTACATTAAAGCAAAAATAGAAGTAGTTCTTGAAAACCCTGCAAATAGGCACTATCCTAGAAGAAATATCCTGACAAAAGGTACAATTGTAAACACAGAAAAAGGAAAGGCAAGAATTACAAACAGGCCAGGCCAGGAAAATACAGTTAATGCCATCCTTCTTGGAAAATAAGTCTTAATTTCTAATATGAATATACTATCTTATAGTGGTAACTAAATAGAAAGCTTTATATATAGATGATTACTTCTAGATAGTAATAAAATTGAGGGTAAAAATGGGAAAAATTAAAACTGGTTTAAAACTTGGAACTGAATTAGGATGGTGGGCTACTGAAAAAGCCATGGTGCCCCTTTCTTTTGCATCAACAGCATTGACAACTATTAGTCCTAAGCAAGGAATGCTGGAAAAGGCTATAGATGGCTATAGGAATGCCTTTGAGGCAGCTGGAAATTTTGTCGCTTCTGCTAGTTATGGTGGGCTACCCGATGTTGCAAGGACATTGCAGGATAAACTTCGCGCATTGTCAGATTATAATTTTTACAGAGGTGCAGAATCAATTGTTAATCTCGCTAATGACCCTTGGACTACCGCTTATGCTGCAGCAATAGCCCTCACAGCTGGTCTTGGAGCCCATTACGCTTCTAAACCAATAAGAAAGAGAACGTTCAGGTAGGCAAGATGCATCCAGTAAAGAATTTCGCATGGTATGCTGGAAATAAACTATTAAGTGCACCTTTTTATTTGGTGGGGTTAGGTGCTGCAAAAGAGCTTCATGATGGTGCTGTAAGTTCATTAAAGGGAGCTTATGAATTACCGCTAAACTCGCTACAAGCTCTAGTCACAAACCAAGGTCTGTGGTCTTTTGCAAAAGGAGCAGGAAAAACTGTCTTTGGAATAGGCCAGAGTTTGATAGACGTTCCTTTAGAAACTCTTGTTATGTTAGCAGCAACAGTGGCTACTGCAAAAGCAGTTACACATTGCTCTGAAAGAAAAAGGCAATATTTAAGAGACGAGCAAAGTTTCAAGGAAAAATATGGGATTAAATGATATTCTTAATACAACCAAGAGATTGACGTATCCGGTAAATTTGGTAGCGGGTCTAGTAGATAAACACCTCTTGGGAGATACAGGCTACACCAATCTATACGGAACAATCCTTTTTGGGGGTTTAAGTGCGCTAGAAAGTGTTGTTCAAAACCTAGGAGACAGACCTGTTATAAGGCTTCTCAGAACAGCGGGAGCAGCATGGTTTGCTTTAGAAGCACTCTATAACCTAACAAACACCCCTTCTTCACTATCTTTCTCATTTCCACTTGATCTGGTTTTGGCAATGAAATTGGCAACTGAAGCAGCAGGAGATTATAAATCTGCTAGGCGTAACATCCCAACAGACATAGCAGACATAAGAACAGACAGAAAAAATATGATTCGTACGCGTACTGGGGATTTACCTAAGCTAATAGAGGAACACGATCAAACAATTGATGTCTGATTTTTAATTAGTCAGAATAGAGTTTTGCACCAAGGGTCTATTGACATGGGGTATACTCAGTCGCTCATTACACTACCAGAGTATTTATGTCTTGTCCAAGTTCCACTCTCATCTAGAAAATATGCAGATCTGCGTTCTGTACAAACATCTTTTTCATATTTCAAACCAATTTATTAATTCTCAGTGATCAATTTGGCTTTTTTGGGTATTGTGAGTCCATAAGGTCCCTATACGACTTTTGTAGGTAATCCATGATTGTCCCTGAATCAAAAAATCCCCTGATTTGACCATCCTTTACTCCTAATATACACTCAATTCTTTTATCACCATCAGAATCAAAGTATACCCACACTTTATTTGGGTCTTCGGTTGTTTCTGCCCTAAGTATGTATGCCCGTGTCCGTGTATGTCTCATTACTATGATTTTATCACCAGAATAGACCATTTCAAACTTAGAATCAAATCCTCTTTCAGACTTCGACATATGAGTCTCGATAAAGTCAGCAACTGCAGATCCATTACAAGAGGGAGCATACCTTATTCTTGCTTGAACATTTGTGTCTAGGGTAGCTATACCAAATAATGTGCCTAGTACAATAGCCGCTAATCCGCTTTTCGGAGTTTTTCTAGTTAATAACAATTTAAACCTCTTGATGTGTCATAAATCTATTTATTTATAAACTTTCTTACTCTTACCACTATAAAATAGTTAATAAAGTAAATAGAAACCTTTATATATAATTAACCCATTTGTTTTATAAATATTATTATGACTCCATCCTGGAGTAACAAATTTTGGGGGTTACAATGGCACAATACATCAAAAAGTGCCCTGAATGTGGCGGCATAAATCTTCTTCTAAATAAAGAGAAAGGTGAAGTAGCATGCAAAGAGTGTGGTTTGGTCATTGAAGAGAAAATGATCGATTTTACCCAAGAATGGAGGGAATTCGACCATGATCAGGCAGACAAGATGCGCAGAACAGGCGCACCAATGACCTATACGAAATTCGATCGTGGCCTTGGAACAGATATTGGAGAAAGAGGAGATATCTATAGGCTTGGCAGCAAGGAGCGGAACAAGTTTTTCAGATTAAGAAAATGGCAATACAGGGTATCAACAGCAATAGAGAGGAATCTCAAGCTTGCCCTTGCTGAACTGCGAAGAGTCGCATCTTACTTAAAGCTGCCAAAATCTGTTGAGGAAGAGTCTGCACGCATTTATACAATGGCAGTCCAAAGAGGACTTGTCCGTGGCCGCTCAATGGAATCTGTTGTCGCTGGTGCACTCTACGCAGCCTGTAGGCGTCATGAAGTGCCAAGAACTCTTGATGAAATCTCAGAAGCCTCAGGTATTGATAAAAAAGAAATCGGGAGAACTTATAGGTTTGTAACAAGAGAATTAGGCATCAGAATTTTGCCATCAAACCCCATAGATTACATTCCTCGCTTTGCATCTGCATTAAAACTTTCTCCTGAAACACAAAGCCAGTCTGTTGCAATTTTAGAAATGGCCCAGAATTCTGAACTGACTTCGGGAAGAGGACCAACAGGCATAGCAGCAGCATCGCTTTACGTTGCAGCTCTTATGAATAACGAGAAAAAAACTCAAAGAGAAGTTGCAGATATTGCAGGAGTAACAGAGGTCACAATCCGAAACAGATATAAAGAACTTCTAAAGAAATTAAACCTTAAGGATCAAATAAAGAAAAAAGAGGTGCTATGATTTGTACGGAGATTTATTTAAAAAAAGCTTGTCCGACCTTAAAGAAGAGCCAAAACTTGTTCTTCCATTGGTATTTTTGATTTTAAGTACAGTCGTTGTAGGAATACTTGTAGTATTACTCTCAGGAATTCTTCCTGAATTTGGAAAGGTTTTTGCAACATTTAGTTCATCCAAAGGACAAGACATAGATCAAGCCTTAAGCCTTTTTCTCCAAAATAACTGGAAACGATTAATTATTGCCTTGCTCGGTTTTCTTTTTGCAAACTTTTTTGTAGGTTCAACCTTTCGTGCAATGCACTATATCTGGATCAAAGAAAAAACAACAGGGAAAAAACCAGTATGGAAAGGTCTTTGGAAGGAAACAAAGAGAATGTATTGGGGAGTTGTAGGCATGAGGTTATTTACCTTGCTCATCCCCTTTGTTTTTCTGGCGGTTTCCCTTGGCACAGGATTTGTTGTTGTATTCCTGCTTTCAAAAGTATTCATCCCCCTTGCAGTTTTTTTTGGTGTTCTTTTCGCTATCCTTACTGTCGGAATAATTATTTTAACCGGGCTTGGGCTTTCTTTTCGTTACCCTTCTCTTTTTTTAAAGAAAAAAGCACCCTGGCAGGCAATCAGGTCATCTTTTCTATTTTTTAAACAGAACGTCGGTCATGTAATAGTTGTTGCAGTAATCGCTATTGCAGTCTCTGCTGGTGTTGGGCTGATTCAAAGGGTACTCATGATTCCAGTAACGCCCACGATCTTTGTGAGCATTCTGCTTTATATGGGGCTGACAATTTTGATAGAGTTGGTATTTAATGTGGTCTTATCTGTATGGAGAGATCTCTTCTATTTTCGTGCATATCAAAAGCGTTAAATCTCAAAAGTGGAAAAGTCTTCTGCTGCATAGGTGTTTGTAAACACCTCTTTTGCTTCCTCAAGAAGGGGTTTGGTCTTTTTGTACCGTTGACTGTAGTGCGTCAGGATAAGCTTAGATGCCTTTGCCTTTTTTGCAATTTCTCCTGCTTGCTTTGCGGTAAGGTGTTTATACCTTTCAGTTCGTTCCTTAAGCTCTTCAAGGTGTGTGGACTCGCATATAAGAACATCAGATCCAGAACTGAGTTTTAGAATATTCTCACAAAAATTTGTATCAGAAATAAACGTTACTTTCTTCCCCTTTTTTACAGTTGTTGCCTTTTTAACAGGTATCTTCTTTCCTTTCCAGGCAATGTCTTCTCCGCGTTGTAGCTTTTTCAAAATAGGGTGTCGGCGAAGACCAAAATCCGAAAGATAAGAAGTATTTATCTTAAGCCTGTCTTTTTCTATAAAAGAATAGCCAAGACAGGCTACAGGATGAACAAGCCTAAGAGCTTCAAGATAAAACCATTCGTTCTCAAAGAAGCGTCGTTTTGTTACTTCAATAACCCCATATTTGATGCGGGTCTGTGGAATATAGAGTTTAAAGAGCGCTGAAATAAACTTCTTTGTTCCCTTTGGTCCATAAATTTCAAGAACCTTTGAGTAGTTGTGTGCTCCAAGGGTGGACAAGAGCCCCCCTAGTCCCAAAGTGTGGTCTCCATGCCAGTGAGTAATAAGTATTTTCGTAATCTTTGTGGGAGTAATACCGGCAATGCGAAACTGTCGTTGTGTGCCCTCTCCGCAGTCAACAAGAATCCCCTCGTCACGGTATTCCAGAAACAAAGAGACCTGATTGCGCTCAGGCGTCGGAATCATAGAGCCTGTTCCAAGGAAAGTGATTTTCATCATATTAGGCTTAAAAAGGTTTTTAAATACTTTATGCAAATAAGTAATATGCCAGTGAAAAAGCAAAAGGAAACACAAAAGGTAAAAAAAGTAAAAGCGCAGCTCTTGCAAGAGAGGGTGATCGCAGATGATACAAATGAGTCAAAAGAAATCTACGACCAATCACGCTTTGGAGAGAGGGTTGAGGACAAGTTTCAATACGCCTTGGTAGAAGCACTTTATCTTGTTGAAAAAGGCAGAATGCTCGTCTATGATTCCAAGAAGAAGAGGATAACAAAAGAAGACTTCATAAAAAAAGCACAAATGGTTGAACCAACCTTTTGGGTTCGCTATGCAGTCTACAAGGATATGCGTAACAGGGGATACATTGTAAAGACTGCCTTAAAGTTTGGGGCAGACTTCAGAGTATATGAGAGAGGTATAAAGCCTGGAGAAGACCATGCAAAGTGGATACTTTACCCAGTTCACGAGGGGGGCGCAATGACCTGGTACGAATTTGCAGCAAAAAACAGGGTCGCCCACTCAACAAGAAAGAGGCTTTTACTTGGTATTGTAGATGAAGAAAACGACGTAACGTACTATGAAGTAGCTTGGAAAAGGCCATAATCTATGCTGAAAGCTACAATAATTCTTTTATACACTTTTACATAAACAGAATAATATGGCAAGTCAGGATGATACTATCATAGACTTTGTAAGGATTAATGGACCGGTCCTGCCTCACCAGGTTGCAAAACTGCTCAACTACAGCATTATGATGACATCGGCGATTCTTGCAGACCTCACTCAAAGAGAAAAGCTTCTTCTTACAAACCTGAAGGCTGGAGGAAGTCCGTTTTACTATTTAAAGGGGCAAGATAGCAATCTGCAAAGGCTGTCATCCCACTTGGGAGATGTCCAGAAGAAAGCTTACGCGTATATGAAAGAAAAGCAAGTGCTTCGTGATAAAGATTGTGAACCTTGGAAACGTGTTGCGCTTCGGGAGATAAAAGACTTTGCTATTAGGCTAAGGGTAGTACAAGGGGGTGTTGAGGAGATTTTCTGGAAATGGTACCTTCTCCCCGAGGACCAGACAAGAAATAAGGTAGAAGAACTGCTTTATGGAGAAAAAAGTGTTCTTCCAGAAAAGGTTGTGACAGAGAAAAGAGACGTTCAGGAGAATCTTATCAAGAAAAAAGATGCCAAGAAGACCCACCAGAAAAAACCGTCTCAAGCCCAGGATTCACAGTTTGCCATGCTCGTAAAAAAATATGTTGAAGATAAAAAAGCTAAAGTGCTCAAGGAGGATGTCAGGAAGAAGGATATTGAAATAAACTTAGATATAGAGGTTCCATCTGAGTTTGGTATGATGAAGTTTTTTGTTGCCGCAAGAAATAAAAGAAAAGTAAATGAAGCAGACCTTTCATTGGCTTACAATCAAGCAAGAGGCAAGCCAGTCCTTTTCCTTACAACGGGAACATTGACAAAAAAAGCTGAAGAGTTTCTTGAAAAAGAATGTGAGAGGATGCTAATTAATAAGATTTAAGAGTTTAGCAGTCGCCAGCAAACAAAAATCCCCCCCAAGGTAGCTAATACTGCAGAAACTTCAAAAGGAATGAATAATCCACGTTTTTTGAAGACTGTTTTTGAGTTCCCACAAGATGTATTAAAGGTGGTAAGGGCAATAGGGTAAAGTGCCCAGAGTGCCTCCTTTGCAGCTTGAGCAGGGATTTTAGGGTCTCTTGTAGCCATCCATATTTGCCAGTCTTCCTTGTGTCTGCTTGCCTGCAGCAAGGTCGACTCAACCTCAACAAAGGTAGAATGGCAAGATACAAAAAAGGGTGCGATATTACTCTCAAATCGGCTGTGGTCTGAAGAGAGTTCCCCAGAGATATAGTGTGGGGCAACAAAAGAATCGTCAATATAATGGCTTGCAACTCCAAAAGAATAGCTCGCATTGTTATAGTCGTGGAGAATGTACGCTCTATGAGCCTCTTCAAGCCAGAATAGGCTAAGGTTTAGAGAAGGTGGATAGTGATGGCGATTATAATCATGAAAATCTCTATCCGGAGCGACCGCTCCTTCCTCAAGAAGGCTAAGGTTTAGAAGCTGCCTTTCTGCAGAATCAATGTGAAAATATATTTCTTGCACAAACTGCTTATGTACCTCCCCAGACCAGCCAAAAGATAAAGGGGAAAGAAATAAGACCAACACTATTAAATGAAAGACTATTTTCATAAAAAAATGAAACTCCACTGGTATAAAATCCTTTTTTTAATTGGCATGGTATTTCTAAATGCCTGTGTAGCCCAAACACTGACAGTTACAACAAAAACGCAGAAGGCAACCTTTTATGTAGAGGTTGCGGACACACCAGAATTAAGGCAGCAGGGTCTAATGCAAAGAGAATATCTTCAACCAGAAAAAGGTATGCTTTTTGTTTTTGATGGTGAAGGAATCTATTCATTTTGGATGAAAAATACCCGCATTCCACTTGACATGATATTTATAGACCGAAGTGGTGTTGTTACTGGGGTTGTAAAGAACGCACAGCCGTGTATGCAGGATCCATGTATGTTATATACCCCAACAAAGTTCACAAAGTATGTCTTTGAGGTAAATGCAGGCACAGCAGAAAGGTACGAAATTACAGAAGGGAGCCATATAACAATTCAATGAAAACCTACATCTTTATCTTGGGAAGGGACCCGCATCTCAGTGAAAAGGAGATTTTTTCCTACCTTCAGGCACGAACAATTCCATACGAAGTCAAGGAAGAATCAAACACCTTTTTGGTTCTGAAAATAAAGGGCATTCCGATAAACCACATAGCTCAAGCATTAGGTGGGACAATAAAAATAGGCGAAGTTATACGCAATCTGGAAGATCTTCCAACACCCACACTTAGGAAATTAAAGTTTGCAATAAGCGTACACGCAGGCGAAGAGCATGATTTGCTAAGTGAACTCAAATCTTGGTTCAAGAAACAAGGCTGTATTTCCACGTTAAAAAAGCCTAAAAAAGAAAGGTATCTCCTTCCTACAGAAGTTATCAAGCACCACCTTCTTACAACTGGCCTTGAGATAATCATAGCAAAAGGCAACATTGCAAGGACTGTTGCAGTGCCAAACATCCTTGAGTATGCAAAACGGGATAAAAAGCCATACTTTGATAATAAGAAGGTGATCTCTATACGCTTGGCAAAGATGCTTCTCAATTATGCAATGCTGAAAAAAGGAGATATATTTCTTGATCCCTTCTGTGGAACAGGGACAATTCTCCAAGAGGCAGCACTTTTAGGGGTTAGGGGTGTAGGCGTCGATAAAGATGCGAAAACCCTTGAAGGAGCAAGAAAGAACATCTCTTGGCTCAAAAACATCTACAACCCAGGGGTGCCAATAAAACTGATTAACCATGATGCAAGGCATGTCAAACTTGATGCAAGCTTTGATGCAGTTGTCACAGAACCGCTTCTTGGACCTTTTCTTAAAACCAGAATTCCCAATAAGCAGGCACAGAAAGTTACTGCAGACCTAAGCAGTCTCTATGAGAAAACAATGATAAATATCTTGCCAAAGCTAAAGAAAGGAGGAAAAGTCGTGATTATAACCCCCTCTTTCAAAACAAGTGACGGGCAGTCAGTTAAAGTCTCAAACCTTTTCGCCAAGTTGCCGCTTAAAAAAGACCCTCAAAGTCCACTCCAGTATAACCAGTCTAGAGGAAGAATAGGGAGGGAAATCCATATTTTTACTAAATAACAATCTTTTTAAATCAAAAAGCGGACAAAAAACTATGGGAAGGATAAAGACAGCTCAAGTAAAGCGCGCAGTAAAAAAACTTCTAACCCAGCAAAAAGGAAAGTTTACAGCCGATTTCGAAAAGAATAAACAAATTATGACAAAGATAGTTCACATTCCATCAAAGAAACTAAGAAATGTTGTTGCAGGATATATTACGCGTCAGGTAAAACTACAGGGATAGGGAGGGAGTTCAATGGACCAAGGACAAGCAAATGATTATGTAGTATTTATTGGCGCAAAGGCCTTTATGAACTACGTGACCGGCGTGGTGATGCAGTTTACCACCCAGAAGGCAAATGAAGTAGTGATTAAGGCTCGCGGAAAGTTTATTTCTAGGGCAGTTGACGTTGCAGAGGTTGTAGTGAAAAGGTTCCTTGACGGAACAGCAACAGTCAGTAATATAAAAATAGACTCTGAAGAGTTCCAGAATGATGAAGGTAAGCTATTCAGGGTCTCAACAATAGAAATCACTCTTTCAAAAAAATAGCTTCTCTCTTTTTTATTTAAATATAAATATGAACACTGGTTCGGTTATTTGAATTAAAACACTAGTCAAAGAACAATAAACTTTTTACATCCCTTTCAACCTTGGGGTGTTCGTGCCCCTGTTTTAATCTTTCTCTTAATAACCTTAGTTCTTTTTTCTTTTCTTTAACATACGCCTTCTTATTATTTCTTGCACCCTCAATCAGTTTTGAGGTATACTCACCTCCAAGGAAATGGGGCAGTATAACATAGTCCGCTCCTGCACGGTATAGCTCGAAAGCATCTTCAATTTGTCTCCCTGTTAATATTACTATTGGCTTCATTTTATTCCTTTTTATCACATCTAGGATTAGCTGGTTTATTTCTTTTTCAGGAATTGTTGAGACTATGACTGAAGCTTTAGAGACCCCCAGGTCTTCTAAAAAGTTAGAATCATCAACATCCCCATAAAGGGAATCTACCCCTCTTCCTTCCAAGTCCTTTATAACACTTGGATTGTAGTCTACAACAAGAAAATCTTTTGTTATTTTAGAAAACGCTTTGATAATCGAGAACCCTATTCGATTGTACCCAAGGAGGATATATCTATACCTTTTGGATGGAACCTCTTTTTCCACTACCCCCCTTTTTTCGAACATTTTAAGGAAGCTAGAAATACGATCGTAGATCCATTCAGAATACATAATCATATAAGTTGAGCCTGCTATTGTAACCAGGCCTATTAAGGTAACAAAAGACAATGTTTCTTGCGTTAAAGTTCCTGTTTTTACACCAAGCGCGATCAGTATTAAAGAAAATTCTGAAATCTGAGCTACTGTCAAGCCAGCCATGAACCCTGTCTTTCTGCTGTATCCAAAAATCCCCATAAGGGTCATCACGATTAGTGGGTTCCCTACAAGAATGAATAGTGAAAACACTATTGCTGGGATTACAAAGCTGGATATTTCTCCGAAAACCATCTGGCTTCCAAGAATTATAAAAAAAGAAATAATGAAAAAATCTCTCAATGGTTTCAGTTTTGAACTTATTTCGTAGCTGTACGGGGACATTGAAAGCATTATGCCTGCAATCAGGGCTCCAACTTCAATTGAAAATCCAGAATATAAAAATACAAGTGATAAACTAAACCCCCACGCAATAGAGAACAGAAATAAGAATTCTTGAGATTTAGCAAAAAATTCACTTAACTTCGGTAAAATAAAATAGCTTATTGGAATCAAGGCAACTGTCAGAATGATGCCTTTGAGCAAAATAGAGAGAAGGATATTGCCTGCACCCGCTCCAGTTGACAAAGAAGATATTATAATTAAAAGTATGATTGCAACAAGGTCCTGGACAAGTAGAAAACCGATTGAAATCTTGCCATAGAGTTTTTCTAAAGCTTCCTTATCAGAAAGAAGTTTCATTATAATTATTGTAGACGAAAAAGTAAGGGCAACTGCAATATAAATTGAAGTTACCCAGTTAAAACCAAAGCCAAGGGCTATTATAAAACCAATCAAAGAAGTGAAAACAATTTGTCCAATGCCAGTAATCAAGGAGATTTTTCCAACTTCCTTTATTACTTTTGGAGAGAGGTGTAGTCCAACAATGAACAGAAGGAAAGCTATGCCCATCTCTGAGAAAGTTGTAATCGTTTCGCTTTCTTTAATCAGATTAAGGAACAGTGGTCCGATTAATATTCCTGATAAAATATACCCAATGATTAGAGGTTGCCTTAGGATACGCATTATAAAAGATACGCCCAGAACTACTAAGAGCATTAAGCCGAACTGTACGAATGGGTTTGTCATTTCCTCTTTTTAACTGTTTTATGCATCATAATGATAAGGCTGTTTATAAGTCTATTGAAACGGTTGCATTGTTAACTTAACGGTGTCTAATATTTTGAAATTACTTCCATTTTTCTGGCTTTGCACCATTATTGGGCCTTAAAATCACTTAAAAATTTCATTAAAAATAGCTTCTAATTTTTTATCAACTTTGCCATTAATGTCTTTATGGGAAATCTTCAGTTTTTCTAAAACTTTCTTGAATCTTTTATAGCCTTCATGATCCCTCATTTCAACCCATTCAACTTTAAGACTATTCAATTGTTTTTTGTTTGTATCAGATAATTTATCAGCAACAAAAACCTTGCTGTCTCTATTGCACATGCCTGTTTTTATCCCTTGTTAGATACTCTAAAGAGAAAATTGAAAGAAAATAAAACAGGAACTTTTTAAAATCTCTAACTTTATTCTTAGTCTCTATAATATTTCTAACTCCGATTTCTTTTGCCTATCAACTTCTCGACCCCGACGGCGACACGCCAGTCGCGAGAAAAGACACCAGCGACGTGCTGTATTACTATCACCATGATCATCTTGACTCCACCACTTTAACAGCTAACTTCAACGGAGGGCTGGCAGAAGAAACCACATATTATCCTTCTGGAGCAATTTATGAAGGCGGAAACAAGAGGTATACTTATACTGGAAAAGAGAAGGATTTAACTGGATTAAGTTATTATGGAAGCAGGTATTATTCTGTGGATATATTAAGAAGGTTTACACAGGCTGACTTTTTGATTCCGGTATTGGTTAATCTTTGGGTGGTAAATGTCGGGTGGTAACCAAAGGGTGAGAAATCACTTTCTAATTCTTCTTTCTCTTTTATATTTCTGTAAAATATCTTCCGTAATCTCAATTCTGTCATCACATGATTCATATAAACTATCGTGGATAACACCTTGTGGGGAGTAGTATAGGGTGACCAAAACACCATCTAATTTTGCGGCAGTAATAGCAGGAACAAAATCACTATCTCCTGCTACAAGAATTACCCTATTAATTTGTTTTGTAGTCGCTAATTTTGCCCCATCAATACCCAAAGCCATATCTACGCCTTTTTGCTTCAAAAGAGGGTAACCATCTGATTGTTTTATGATTTCATTTTTTTCATCTCTCTGCACTTGTAGCCGCCCCATACGAAATTGAAATCTCCTACACCGACTTACATTGTATTTGAAGGAATCAAAACCAGATTTCGCTTTTGCTTCTTCTGGAGTTGAGGGGTTTGATTGATAAGGGGGGCAATCATAAATATAGGTTCTGAATACATAGAAGGACTGATTAGGAAAGATTTGAAGTTGAAATGAAAAAGTATATAAAGGAGTACCTATATGAGTACCGATTTAGGAACGGAAAGGGAAATCTTGAAGGAAATAAGGCTTTATTCTGAAAAAGAGTTTGAGGGGCTTACTCAATACCAGCAAGGAAAACACAGGGAGCATATAATCAAGCAGATTCTTGAAAATTCAAAAGAAGGCACTACTGTACAGACCATTAAAAGCCTTGTGCCATATCTTGGTAATGAAAAAACCATACGTGCTTATCTTGACAAGTATGTCAATATAAATTTAGGCTATGAAAAGTCTTTTGGTAGAGTTACAGTTTACTATCCCAATGGCAGGCTTTTGCATGATGTTTTAGAGGAAAACGTACCAATAGGGAAAAAGGTTTATTCTTTCATACACTTAAAGAATCCAGAAGGGGAATTTATAGCGATTCAGGAAAAGAAACGCAATGAACTCAATGCCTTGACTTTAAGCGGAGGCATAATAATTAATAAAGAAGCTTTCCCTTCATTTGTTGAGCATATTAATCATATAAACAAAAAAATGAACGGAGGAAAATAAGATGGCAATTTATGTTTACAAGCAAGATAAAAAACAGGACAACATTTTTAAGAGTGAGATACAATTAGACAACAAGGTACTTACAACCCCTTTCTATGGTTCTATTGTGCGTTCCAATATTGACGCAGAATGTATGCGTGACGCTGTAGATTCTGGTCAGTTAAAAAATACGCAGGCAGTATGTTTTAACATTGGTGACGCAAATAAATTTAGGGGTCTTTTTCAGAAAGGGTTACATGAGTTTGCTGGCATAACTTTAGATTACAAACCTTTTTCTCAATTCGTGCTTGCCATTGACCCTGCTGGGGAATATATCTAATATCATGTAGCGTCTGAAGTTGAAAAATTGCTTTCTATAAAGGGATTGCCAAAACAAATAGCAGAAATCATAGGCTCAAGAGGTCAGGACAAAAAAATATTACTTAAAAAATGGATGGAAAACGAAAGTGCTGTTTCAGGTACAGTAGAATGGTATCTCAACAAGGCAATAAGCTATGGCTCAAAAACAGCCCTTACTCCATGCCTTCCCATAAAAGGGCTGAACTCATTAAAGTTTGCCTGTAACATAAATCGTTTGGCTGTAACAACACAAGAGGCAAACGAGTGGCAAAGGGTAGTATATTATCTCATTGATTTTGCTTTACTGAAAGAAGCAGGTTATCTTGATACAATCAAGAAGCAATGGTATGTCCTTAAACCAAATATTGTCGTCTTAAAATTTAGTAATATTGAGCAAATTTACAAAGACCAATCCTTTGTAGAGAGGATGAATCTTACGAATCTTATGGATGAATTGTTTAAGTACAGAAGGGCTAATAATGCCCTTACATTTGTGATAAATTCAGACGCTATTGGCTATCATTACCTTACAAGAGGATTGTGCGGTATCATTGAGCCGATAAGTGGCAACTTCATACCTGATTTAAGAAAAAGAAAACCTGCTGTTGATTTAGGGGAAGGAGAGGCAGAAGGCAAGGCAAAATTAGGTAGGTATCCTGACCCATTAAGGCACGTAGAATTTTCACATGAAAATTTAAGGGTAATGGAGCAAAACACAAACCAACCATTTCCTTGCCATTGTTTTGAGTGTTCAAGATATGACAGGCTACCAACAGAATCAAAGGTTTACAATCGTGCCCGCAGAAGGCATAGAGTGTTTATCAGGGACGCTTTTATTAATGAACTCAATAATGCTATGACGGAAAACAAACTGAAAACGTCTATGTTTGATAGGCTATCAGAAAGTATGAGATTGAATCTCTTTAAGGGATTTTATTCTTAAATGGCAGAACCAACATTACTTTTAGATTTTTTAATAAGTAAAGAAACAATGTTAATCTATTTTTCTTGTATAATAAGTGCTTCTGTTTCAGTAGTTCTTGCAGAAAGATGGTATCGTTTACACCCACAAGACAAAACAACAAAAAATTTATTGAATATGGCACTAAATATAATTGTTGATATTTTTGGTTATTTGTTCATGTTGGCTCTGTTTATCTCGTTTATCTTATATGTTTTATCTTGAATCGCCAGCCATAATGTAACAGACATTTTAAACAGCCACAGATTAAACAAAACCTAAACCACCCCCCCTTACCACCCTTTATTTACCACCTGATGTTTTGCCAATACCTTTGATTCCAGATATTTATAATCCTCGAAGTTTGAACAGGTATAGTTATGTTTTGAATAATCCTTATAAGTATGTTGATTCCTGAATGAGAATCTGCTTTACTAATATTAAAGAGAATGTAACATAATTCAAAAAATCTGAATATGCCTCGGGGCGGATTTGAACCGCCGATATCGAGCTCATGAGACTCGCGTTCTACCAGGCTAAACTACCGAGGCCCAAAGAAGAATCTTTTTATTTATTTTAAAAAAGTTCGTATTTTTTCTTTAACCTTATCAGCTTGTCCATCTTCATAAGGTTTACCCAACCAATGCTGAAAACCATCTCCATTAAAGCGAGGGATGATATGTATATGGACATGGTCAACTAGCTGTCCAGCCGCGCGAAAATTGTTGACAATCAGGTTAAATCCGTCGGCTCTTGTTCCTTTTTGAACTGCCGCAGCTACTTTCTGAACGCCCCAGATAAGACCAGGAAGTTCAGATGGGGTAATGGATAGGAAATCTGCTGCGTGTACTTTTGGAATAACAAGTGTATGGCCCTCGTTAACAGGGTTTATATCCAGAAAAGCATAAACCATCTTATCTTCATATACACAAAGAGATGGAATCTTCCTATTCCGGATTCTGCAGAAAAGACATTTATCCATTCTTCAGCTCCCTGCGTTTTCCTCGAAAGCCTCTCATTTTCTTTCGACGCTTTCTCAAAAAACTACGGTGTTTTGTTGTCCTGCCCATTGGAAATAAGAAGAACTTCTTCAAGTTCTTCAAGAGTGCGTATCTTCTGGGGGTATTCTCGTCGGTCACGCCGGTCGACAAGCACTGCTTCAATCCCAGCTTGTTCTGCAGCGCGAATATCGCTCTCAAGACTGTCTCCCACCATGAGGACTTCCTCGGAAGAAAGACCAATTCCTTCAAGCGCTTTTTTAAATAGTTCTTGATTTGTCTTTAGTTTTCCTTCCTTATAAGATAATATGACACTATCAAAGAAGTTCCGTAAATTGTATTTATCAAGGAGTTCATCAACAGAAAAGCAGTCAGTGTTTGAAAGGAGAACTAACTTGTACCTACCCTTAAGACCTTCAAGAACCTTGATGGTTTCTGGAAATGGTTTTGCATAGAATTTGTGTCTGTTCCACATGCCGACAAGTTTGTCAAGTCTCCATTTTTCAGGGATGATCCCAAATGCATTGCAGACATTCTCAAAAGCTTCATAAAGGTCATCAAACCCCTGAACCATAAACGCTTCTTCAAAACAGACTACATACTCGTGAAACGGCATCTCGAGGCCAAGAATCATTTGCACTTGCCTGACTGGAGAAGGAAAGACACCATTTTCTACAAGAGTTCCCCAAAAGTCAAAAATAATCGCCTTTACCATCTTAGTATTTTATGGACTCGGCGGGAATTGAACCCGCGGCCTCTCCCATTCTGGAAAGATTATGCCAAGGGAACGCTCTACCACTGAGCTACGAGCCCCTGACAAATAAAAACAAGGTACTTAATTTATAAGTTTTCCTCCTTCTTTGAAAGAGATCTTTTGTGCAAGAAGATTCTCTAATACTTCAACAAGTTCGCTGACAGGAATCCTAATTTGTTTTGTACTATCCCTATCCCTTATAGTGACTGATTTATCCTTTAGGCTATCAAAGTCAACAGTTATGCAAAAAGGGACCCCCTGCTCGTCTGCACGTGCGTAGCGGCGTCCTACGCTTCCACCTTGATCCCAGAAGCACACAAATCTATCTTTTAATCTAACATATACCTCCCTTGCATATAATACTAGCTTGTCGTTGTTTTGCACAAGAGGAAATATTCCCGCTTTGTACGGAGCAAGAGAAGGGTGAAGGTGCAAGACAACATAACCTCTTTTTTTATCATAATTGTAAGCCTCAAAGATAAAAGCAAGAAAAGCCCGTTCAAAACCTTGCGATGGTTCAATAACATAGGGAATCACTTTTTCCTTTGTCTCTTCATCAAAGATTCTCAAGTCTTTCTTGGATAATATCTGGTGTTGCTCAACATCAAATGTAGTCCTGTCAGCACAGCCGTGAATCTCTTTCCACCCGAAGGGGAAAGCGTAGTCAATATCAAAACAAGCACTAGAATAATGAGCGCGTTCATCTGGAAGGTGTTCGCGAAGACGGAGGTGCTTTTCAGATACACCCAAAGATAAAAACCAGTCATACATCTGAATAAGCCAGTATGCATGCCACTCGGATTTAAGAGAACCTTGCCGTACAAGCTCCCCTATTTTTGTTATCTTTTGCTTTTTATTCTTCTGTTGCGCCTCTGCGCTTAAGACCGAAATGGCGCGGTCTTTTATTGAAGAGAAGAAAGGACATTTCTTAAAATGTTTTGGATGAAGGAAATACTCTATTTCCATAATTTCAAATTCGCGGCTGCGAAAAAGAAAGTCTCGTGGGGAGATTTCGTTACGAAAAACCTTGCCAGCTTGGGCAATGCCAAAGGGAAGCTTTTGTCGTGCATTGTCTTGAACAAGTCGGAGGTCTGTAAATATTAACTGAGCTGTTTCAGGCCTAAGAAATGCCTTTGAAGATTGGTGGGTAACAGGACCTACTTGTGTGGAGAACATAAGGTTGAATCGCATAGCAGGCTGAAAAGTTCCTTTTTGACAGGACGGACATTTTACTTTGTGTTTACTAAGAATCTCATCTATTTTTTTTGCAGATAAGCTATCTGCAGGAATGTGCAGTGTATCTTCAATGAGGTGGTCAGCGCGAAGGCGGATATGGCAGCTGTTGCATTCGACAAGAATATCTTCAAAGTGGTCGGCATGACCGCTTCCAACCCAAACTTTAGGATGGGTAATAATTGCACCATCAATTCCGACAACATCATCTCGCATGTGGACAAATTGTTTCCACCAGTGTTGTTTGATATTATTCTTTAATTCAACACCAAGGTGTCCATAGTCCCAGAATCCTGCAAGAGACCCGTAGACTTCTCCACTAGGGTAGACAAAACCCTTTCGTTTGCAAAAAGAAGATATTTCATCTATAGATACTGTATCTCTCATCGTATCACATCTTCAAAGTTGACGACTGGTTTATTAAACTTTTTGTAGTCATCCATAAGACGCGGACAAGCTGTATTGACAAAGCACTCGATAGGTGGAAAATTCTCAAGTTCATTAAAAGAGAGTGTGTCAAAGAGCAGGGTATAGAACTGTTTATCTTTGAATTTGTGTTTTAACGCCTCAAACATTTTGAATTTTCCTTGAAGAGCAAGGTATTGTTTTGGGTGATATTGTCCGGGTTTTAGAGAAATGAGAACTCCAACACGTTGTGCACGATAAAAGTGCATTAGTGCAGATTTTTGATGTTTTAAGTATTTTTTAATCTCATCTTCAGAAAGTAGGCGAACCTCTCCAAGCAAGGGGTCTGCAATATAAACCGGCTTTGAGACTGCAAGGGCAACAGCAATAGGGTGAAATTTGCCTTCTCCTATATAGAGAAATACATCCACTTTGTCAGCAATTCTTCGTGCTGCAGAAGCATCACATCCAAGAATTTGTCCACCAATCATAGATTTGCCAAGCAGGGTTTGTGCCTTTGAAAGCTGGTCAGCATATTGGGCTGTACTAATAAGTCCGATCCTCCCATCGATCTTAACCTTCTCTAAAACAGGCAAGATACTCCTAGTTGATTTTGCAGGAATAAAAAGCCGCTCCATAAAAAAAATAAAGAAAATGGTATTAAAAACATTGCGAAAGGCGATTTTAGCTCATTAAATAAGATCACTTATTTCAGTAGCCCAATCGACAAGGTGGTCTGGACTACATTCAATAAAAGCATCAAGAGTATATTGTTTTAAGTCACCAAGAACTCCGATGGTGCGAAGACCCATGCCTCTTGCTACAGGAATCATATTTGGGACATCATCTACGTAATAACTCAGCTTGGCATTAGCTCTGCTAGCATCAATAATTCTTTGAAGGCCTTCTGGAGAGGGCTTAACTCGCCATACGTCATTGCGTGTAACAACATAGGGCACTCTCCGAAGAAATTCATGTTTTGATAGAAGATGCTCAAAGCGTCGCCTAGAACAATCGCTGACAACCCCTATTTGATAACCACGTTCTTCAAGATTGGTAAAAAGGTTATCAATTCCACCAACAGGCGTTGGGTCATAGCGGGGGGTTTTACTTAACTGAATTCCAAAATATAAGAATTCAATAGACTGAATAGGTCCAAGACCAATCTCTCGTCCAAGCCGATAAATTAGGCGAAGAGGATAAAAAATATTTGCTTTTCCACCAACCACCGAAAGCATTCGAGTGGCGATTTTCTTTTCTTCACAGGAATCCACCTTATGGTGGGTTTTTTTCGATACAAACTTTCGCACTTGCCGGGCAAGTCCCAAGTAATTGCGGAAAAGAACTCCGTCAAGGTCAAAGATAACAATTTTATTTGAGTTGTTCAATTTTTGCCTTCTCAGATACGATTGCTGAGTTGCCAGAAGGGTCTTCAATGACAATCTTAACTGCAACGTCTCCGCATTCAACTTTCCAAAATTTTTTCAAAAGACTCTTTGCTTTTTCTCTGACTTCATCGTCATCTGCATTGTCCCGCTCTTGCCCGATTTGCTTTTTGAATCGCTGTAATACACCTTCAACATTGGTTATGTAACCTTCTGAGGCCGGACCAGGGGTAACTTCCACCTTTAGTTGAGGGATTTTTATAGTTGCTTCAGAACTCTTCACAATACGAATGTTCATATCTTTAGTGGAGTTAACCTCAAGAGTGTACCTTATTGGCTCTTTTCTCTCCGCAGCTTCAACGTCAGATTTAAAATATTTACAGGAGGAACACTGCATAGAGAATAAAAAGCATTTTCCAAAATAAGGTATATCTACTTCATCCTCAGTAAGGCTAAGTGTCTTCTTTTTGCAGAATGGGCATGGTTCATGTTCAAGTTTTTGCATATTGATTAAGGCAGCGTAAGCTTTAAATAATTTTTGGGGCGGATACCACTTACAATGGAAAAGTATCTTTGGTTTAGACTAACAGAACATACAAGTGGGGTCAGACTCCCAAGACGCTGCTTTGTTTGCGCAGAAGATGAATTTTCAGCACGACGGATATATTTAGGCCACGTAATGCTAAATCTAAATGGACCCACCCCAAGGTTAAGTATCATAAATTTAAAATTGTTATCGGATGAGGTCAAGCATACCCTTGAAGGAAGATTAAAAAGAGATTATGGAATAGACACTAGAAAGTTGTCGAGTGGTTTTATCTATTTTTCAAGATATGGTTTAGATTTATGAAATTTCACTAATCCCTTCCTTAGTAAGGGCGACAAGCCGGATGCCGACACCAAGATGCAAAAGGGCAGCCATAACTGCCATGTGTTCCTTACCAGTTCCGGAAACAAAGTTAACTGCAACATCTCCAGAAATCTTTCCATCAAGTTCTTTTTTGATGTTCTCCTTGAGGTCATTAAGCGGCTGGTTTGAATCAACAACAATTGTTTGAAATTTTTTCTCGCTACTAAAATTCTCCTTTCCAAATTCATTAGTAATAATATAAATGTTTTCCCATTCCCCATCTTGGATAAGACGTGAGACATGTCCCCAAGTTCCTTTGCCAACAGAAAGGCAACATACAATGTCTGTCATACTGTCAAACTTCTTCAGAGGGTTTATAAGTTTTATTGAAGCAGGTGCTGTCGCATTTTCGGAACTCAAGAATTAGTGTCGCATGGTGGGGATAAACTTTAATTTGCTAAAGAGTTTAAATATTTGATAGGTTTAACATATTCTTCCATAAAATTCCAATCTGGCTCTCCTTTATCAGTAATTGGTAGTTTTATGCTACCTTTTGCCATGCGTTCAAACCGCCACTTCTTCCATAATTAAGGTTAAACCGATACAAAGGATTAAGAAATTAAAAGAGATGAAAATTTCAACAACCATCCCTTAGAATTAACAAGAGGTTATATCCAATTATAAAAACTGGAAAAATTCTCAACCTATTTAAACAGGCGCGGTTTCTAAATAAAATGCCGACAATCGCAAAAGACATTCCCCTAAATGAGATAACCCTGCGAAGATATGAAAGGCCCTATGAATTAGAAGGGCGGGAACTCGTAAAAAAACTATGTCTGAGTGTTGGTCTCCTGCAACCAGGGGATTCAAGAGACAGTATTGTCGATGTACTATCGGTTCTTCTCGATGCTAAAAAGCAAAAGCTGTCATTAGATGCGAAAGAAATAGAAACACGCGTAGTTAGTATGCGAAAGAAGCAAAACCTCCCACTCAAAGGAATTGCACCCTCCAATATTAGAAGGCAAATAAAACGTTTAAGGGATTTTTTCTTTGTTGAAAAACAAAACAACAAATATAGAATTGCTGAGTTTGAACAGCTCAGTACACTTTTTGAGAGAAAAGTAGAAAAGTACTACCTTGCTTTAATTCTTGAGAGGGTAAGGGAGTATTTTAAGACAATAGATAAGTTCAATGACGGACATCGTCTTTCTTAGGCCACTTACAATACTTAAACACAGGACACCTGCCACATCTTGGAGAGATAGGTTTACAAAGATGTTGGCCGAACGCAACGAATATGTCGTTAAATGAAAGAAAGTATTTTTTTGGAACTATTTTCCTTAAGGCCATTTCAGTATCATGGGGATTTTTGGTATTTATCCAGCCAAGCCTGTTAGGAATTCTATGGCAATGAGTGTCAATACAAAGTCCTGTAGGGTCCATATAACCAAGTGTTAGAACGAGATTTGCTGTTTTCCTGCCAACACCATTTAACTTTAAAAGTTCATCAAGGTTGTTTGGTACCTCCCCATCGTATTTCCTAATGAGCTCTAAACATATCCCCTTAATTCTCATAGCTTTCGTTTTATAAAATCCAACAGGATAGATAAGGTTTCTAATTCTTGGTATGGTAAGTTTGGCCATATTATATGGGTCTTCGCAAACAGCAAAAAGCCGCTCTGATGCCTTAGCGGTTGTTTCATCACGGGTTCGTAAACTCAGAAGACATGAAATAAGTACTTTGAATGGATTCCCTTCATGAGATATTTCGGTGACAACTGGGACAGGATATCCTTTAACATGCTTCTTCAATCTCTTAATGACGAGAGGTATCTCTTTTTTCAAGGATGAGGATGTTTCCTCTGCCTTTCTTAAACTTCCGGATAATGCCATTAGATTCTAACTCAGAGACCATTAAAGAAATTTTTGCTTCTGATAGTCCAAACTCTTTCCTAAGATCTTTCTGGGTTGCTCGACCTCCATTTCTTTTAAGAAAGTCGATAACCCCTCGCAAGTCTTCTTTCTCATCAGAAACCACCTCTTGTACACTATTGTCATCAATACTATTTTTTTGAAATCTCCCCCTAAAAATATAGATAGAAGAAAGAAGCAGCACCAGGAAAACAACCGTCAAAATTTTACCAAGTCTACTATTTGTAGGGGCATTATCCAGATAAGGGGACATTTCATCTTTGAGAAGTTCATCCTCTTCATGAAAACTAGGAAATAAAATGAGGTCAAGAACAAATACCCCTTCATCTGGAACCGTAACCTCTTCTCCTGCTTGGAGGTCGCGATGCTGCGCTTTTATAACATAGACCCCCATCGGAACTTCGAATCTATATGAGCCATCCTTCGTAACCATCCTCTGCTGGGGTGAAGATGAAATCTCAACAACTGCTCCGTTCACAGGTTGCAACTCAAAATCAAAAACCCTTCCATGGATTTCGCTCGCAAATACGGTTTCAGAAAATGTTAGAATAAAGATTAAAAAAATTAGAAGCCAGCGCATCTGTTTAATACTTAAAAGGAGTTTAAATAGGTTTCCGCTATAGAAAAGAAAGACATCCATAGCTTGAAAAAGTTTCATAAAGGGTTCAAGGCTTTTTCGTAAAGTATTTTGAAAGTTTATTTATAAAAAAGTATGTCTTTAACCAGATTATGAACTTTGGAGGCACAAAATGAAAAAACCAACTTCGTTAATGTTGTTGTTCGTATTATTGATGAGTACAATTCCAGCTGCAATTTTTGCAGATGAAAATTCTAATGGTGGTAGTGGATATGGCGATCAAAAGTTGTTAGACGCAAGGGTAGAGGTTAGAGAGGAAACAAAGGTCGAAACCGGGGATACCAGAACAGAGTCAAGGCTGGAAATAAAGACCGAAACTAAAGACGGCGAAAGTGAAGAGCGTATGGAATTCCGTCAAAGAACAAGACAGGTGAACGAAGAAGGAACAGAAGACAACTCAGATATTTCTAATACTCGGTCCAGAATTTCAATCATGGAAAGGATCGAAAAACTCCCAGAGGAGAAGAGGGCAAAGTTAGAATTTTTAGGCAAAATAAAACAAGAAAGATTGCAAATACTAGATGAAACAAGTCTTGGCAAAGTCGCAAACTTAGAAAAAGATGAAATAATAAAACTTGCTAACCTGCGTGCAGAAAGACTGAAGGAAGTTGCGATGCTAGAGGGGGAAGAATTATCAAAGCTTGCAAAACTGACAAGGGCGCGCCAAGAAGAGCTTGCAAATTTAGGTAGGGAAGAGATCAAGAAGAGACTAGAAGAAACAAGGCTAGTTAAAGTCAAAACCTCTTCAGAATTAAATAGGAGGGATGTGGAAGAAAGATTGATTTTGCGTGCTCGCGAGGATTATAGTAAAGCAGAAGATGACTTTATGGAGGCAAGGCAGAACTTTCTTGAGGCCAAGGAAAGAATAGCGCTTGCAAAAGAAGAAGGTAAAGACACATTTGAACCAGCAAAGGAGCATCTTGAGAATATAGTCTCCGCCATGGTTGCACATTTGGAAAAACTAAAAGCAAAGATTCAAGAAAGTGAAAATCTAGGTAATGAAGAAGTTATAACAATAACAGAAGAAATCGACATCAAGATATCAGAAATTAAAGCTATAGGTGAAAAATTGGACGAAGCTACAACAACGCAAAACCTAAAGGTACTAAGAAATGAGTTAGTAGAAATATGGAAAGATACAAAACAAGTTGCGAAGCTACACGCTTATAGGGTTGCTGATGCAAGAATAGAGGGATTGACAAATAGGGCCAAGGTTCTTGAGAAAAAGTTAGAAATTCTGCTCGTCAAAATAGGGGAAGACGGCATATCTATCGATGTGGAAGACAAGCTCGTCAAATTCAGCAACAGCGTTGATGAAGCGGCAAAGAAAACAAAAGAAGTAAAAGAGAAGATTAGGGAAGCAGTTGAGCTAAAAAACAAAGGTGTAGCGGAAAATGCAGAGCAACTTCAGCAACTGCATCAAGAAATAAACAATGCACTAAGAGAAGCCCGTGTGGCGCTTGAAGAAGCAAATAATACCCTAAAGGAGATTGTTGTGATTTTTAGGGAGGCGAAAGAAGACGTGGATTTCGAAGTGAAGGAAGAAGTTGAAGTTGAGTTTGAAGGAGAAGTGGAGGGATAAAACCCTCTCCACAACCTTTATATAAAAGGGTGAAAAGTGTTACATAATGGTAAAAGTGGTAACTATCTTGGTAATATTGTTGCTGGGTTTGGTAGCGGTATCTTTTGGTTGTGTAAGGAAGGAATCTGTCCAATCAACACAACCAGAACTAAAGTCAGCACAACCCCCATCTATTGAAGAAGGGATAACTGAGACAAACAAGGTGTTAGAAGACCAGCATGATATTGAGCAGATTGACGAAGGTCTCAACGTTGATTTCTAGTCTAACCTTATATGAACCATCTGAAGACTCCTTTCTTCTTGGAAAATATGTAGGAGAATTTGCAGCAGATGATATGCTTGACATGGGGGCAGGCACAGGCTATCTTTCCCTTATTGCCAGGGAAAAAACGTCTTCAGTTTTGGCGGTGGATATTAATAAAGAAGCAGTTAAGGAATGCCTAAGAAAAGGTCTTAACTCAGTACAATCAGATCTTTTTGAAAATGTTAAAGGTAAATTTGACCTTATTATTTTTAACCCTCCCTATCTGCCAAAAGATGATCATGAAGATAAAGATAGTAGTATAATGACAACAGGGGGAAGAAGAGGTCATGAAATCATAGAAAGATTTCTAAAACAAGCAAAGTTTCACCTAAATGCTAAAGGCCAGATTCTTTTGATTATAAGCACATTAACAGGAAGAGATAAGGTTGAAGATCTCATGAAATTAAACAGCTTTGATTTTACAGTAATAACTGAAAAGGCTCTATTCTTTGAAAAACTTATTGTCTATCGGTTGGTTCTCATAAGATAAGGTAGCCAGAAGATTTATAAACGCCAATAAGGGCTCATTTTGAAAACCCGCATAACTACCTTGGGTAGGAGGGAATATGAATGAGAAAGATGTTCTTGAAGCATTAGGTAAAGTACGAGAAGGTTCAAAAAAAAGGAAATTTGTTCAGTCTTTTGACCTGATTATAAACCTCAAACAGCTTAATCTAAAAAAGCCAGAGCACAAAATTGACCTCTTTGTAACAATTGATAGTGGGATTGGAAAGAAGAGGAAGGTTTGTGCTCTTGTTGATAAAGAATTGATGACAGAAGCAAAGAAAACTTTTGACATAGTTATATCGAAAGGCGAATTTTCAAAACTTACAAAAAAAGATATAAAAAAACTTGCCAAAGAAAATGATTTTTTCGTTGCACAGGCTACCATCATGACAGATGTCGCGAAAGTTTTTGGAAGAATCTTAGGGTCCAGAGGGCTTATGCCAAATCCAAAAGCGGGATGTGTTGTACTACCAACAGCTCAGTTAGGTCCAATTTACCAGCGTTTGCAGCACCTTATACGTTTACAAGTGAAGGCAGAACCAATCGTGAAGGTGTGTATTGGTAGTGAGGCACAAGACGACAGTCTTGTTGCAAAGAATATAATCACAGCATATAATGCAGTTATGTACGTCCTACCTCAGGAGAAGAACAATATCAAAAATGCATTGTTGAAGGTGACAATGGGTACCCCCATACAGATTAAGGTATAAAATGGTCGAACAAAAAAAGATTAGACAAGAGAAATTGCAAAAGGTAGAAGAGATTAAACAGATGGTAACGTCGTCTCACCTTTGTGGTATTGTTGATATGGTGAATCTTCCAACATTGCAGCTCCAGAGGATGCGGGCACAACTTAAAGACGTAGTGCAACTAAAGATGATTAAAAAGCGTCTCATCCTTATAGCCTTTGATCAACTTAAAGACGCCTTAAAAAACATAGAGCAACTAAAGAGTAAGGTAAGAGGACAGCCAGCGCTGCTTTTTACAAAAGAGAATCCTTTTCGACTTTATAAGCAGCTCCAAAAGTCAAAATCAACCGCTCCTGCAAAGGGGGGGCAAATTGCACCTAATGATATTGCCGTTTCAGAGGGTCCAACTCAATTTGCACCAGGCCCGATTATTGGGGAACTAGGGCAGCTCGGTCTGAAAACAGAAGTAAAGGAAGGAAAAGTATCAATCAAGGAAGGAAAGGTCATAGTCAAGGAAGGGCAACAAATATCACAAAAAGTTGCAGATGTACTTACAAAACTAGGGATAGAGCCTATGGAGGTAGGACTGAACCTTATCTGCACATATGAGCCAGAGACAGGAACGATTTTTACAAAAGACATCCTATCTTTGGATGAAAAGGCTTACATTAACAATATCAAGACTTTAAGTGTTGAAGCATACAACCTTGCAATCGCGGTAGCGTATCTGTCCAAAGATACAATAAAGGTACTGGTGCAAAAAGCCCAAAGAAATGCAAGTGCGCTTGCCAAGTCAAGAGATATAATCACAAAAGAAACCTTAGGTGGGATATTGAACAAAGCAGAGCATCAAGCATCACATCTAAAGGTAATATATGTGAGAGAATGATCACAGGAGGTTAGAAAATGGAGTATGTCTATGCCGCAATGCTGCTGCACAAAGCAGGAAAACAAGTAACTGAAGATGCAGTAAAAAAGGTGTTGGAGTCAGCAGGGGTTAAACCTGATGATGCCAGGGTTAAGGCACTTGTCGCTGCATTAGAAGGCGTTGATATTGAAGAAGCAATTAAAGAAGCAGCAACAACGCCAGCTGTCGCATCACCACCAGTTGCACAAGCACCTGCTGCTCAAGCAAGAGAAGAAAAGAAAGCAGCAAAAGAAGAAAAGAAGCCTGAAGAAGCAGCAGCCGGACTGGGAAGCCTTTTCGGCTAACCCTTTCCTATTTTTAGAACGAGTACCATTTGTTCGGGACGCTTTAGAGAATGGAATCTGTACTTATCCGTACAATAAGAGAAAGAGAACAGGTTTTGCGTAAAGAGATAAAGGACCTTAAAGAAAAAGTAAACATTCTAAATAAACAGAAAGAGATTTGGTTTAATAGAAAAGAGGAACTGAAAAGTAAACAGAAAACTTTTTTAGAAAAGATAAAAAATGAAAGGGACGAGAGTCGTAAGTCAAGGTCAGAAAAAACATTACTAAAGAATAAGAGGGATGAAGGAAACAAAAAGGTAAAAGGAATCATTCTTACAATAAAACAAAAAAGGGTGGTAGCCGCAGATCTTCTAAGAAAGGCAGGAACAAGAAAAAATCCGAAAAAGATTCTCCAGCTCATAGATGCACTTGAAGAAAGAATAGAGACAGAGGGTGCACCCTACGAGCAGGAAAAGAAACTCACAGCAAAAGTTGTTAAGTTACGCCGGGAGCTTAAAGAGGTAGAAGAAGTTGCAAAAATTTTTGATGAGGTTAGGCGGAAAGAAAAGGAGCTAGCAGAGTCAAGAGTTGCGGCAGACCAGTATCACCATCAGCTTCAAAAAGGAAATCAGAAAATATGGGAATACTATCAGAACATCATAAATATCTCAAAAGAATTTGCAGATGTGAAAAAAACACAGGAAGAAGCCTTTGCTAAATTCGTAGAGACAAAAAGGGAGTTTGTTAAAGCAAATGAGGCTCTCAAAGAAAAGCTAAACAAGTTGCACACTTTAAATCAAGAAAAAGTAAAGTATCAAAAGGAACGCCAAGAGAAAAAAGAATTGCAACATAAAAACATTGTAAAAGAGAAAGTAAGGTTGGTCGAAGAAAAGCTCAGAGAGAAAAAACAAATTACAACAGAAGACATACTTGCATTTCAGGCGGAGGAGTAGATGGAATGGATAGCAAGACTTCTGGAATGGACTGAAAAAACTTTTTTACCGTTAGGAACGGTTGGCCTGTTTTTATTGGCCTTCATTGAATCATCTTTCTTTCCAATCCCGCCAGATATCCTGCTTCTTGTTTTGGCATTAGCAGATCCATCAAGGGCGTTTTGGTTTGCAACAGTCACAACGGTCGGGAGTGTGCTCGGCGGTATCTTTGGATATGCCATTGGCTTCTACGGAGGACGTATGTTTCTTGAAAAGTTCTTTAAAAAAGAAAGAGTACAAAAAGTGCATGCACTCTTTGAAAAATATGGTTCACTAACAATATTCATAGCAGGATTAACACCAATTCCCTACAAAGTGTTTACTATCGCCGCAGGTACGTTCTATTTGAATCTTAAAACGTTCATTCTTGCCTCAGTTATAGGAAGGGGGATACGCTTTTTTGCACTTGCATCATTTATTTTCTTTTTTGGAGAACCTATAATGTCTTTTATTCAGACCAATTTTAACACAGTAAGTATAATTGTATCCGTAATATTGGTTTTATCATTTATCCTTCATCAAAAATATAAAGCACTAAACCACTATCAACTATGAAATCTTGCGCCAAGAAGAGCGGTAAACCTTAACAAAGTCACTATATATTGGGATCTTTTTAATACGAAAGTGCCAGGCAAGAAAAAACCAAACCATGACAACATAGATTGTAGACCCAATCCCCCATATGAGAAGGTGAAGTTGTTCAAAAAAAGGGATTCCAAATTCAAGGAGTATGTATGCAAGCAAAACGAGTCTTGCAAGATTGCCAAAAAACAGTAAAATAATTCCGCTCAAAATAAGGGCTAAAAGTCGCCTAAAAGGTGCGCCTCCGCTAGTAAGGCTTAAAATAAAGAAAAGGTAGTAGGCAGAAAGGGCAATACACGCTGGAATAAGGGTCAAAAGCTCATTCTCAATACGGATAGATGGAAATAAGTTTATTGGTGCATATCCAATAGAATCCAAAGAGAGAAAAAGGCCGTAAAAGGTGCCTTTTAGAAGGATAGAATAGAGAATGGAGGAGGGTACCAAAAAAAGTATTAAGAGTATGCCCCATCGAAGAAGGATGTCCTGAAGAAGTCTCATAAAACTTAGCTCTCGCAGTATATTATATGCCTTTCCTCTATAACAACCACAAAGTTTATATAAGGGTCACAACTCAGAAATAACAACATTTTAGGGGGTTAAAAAAATGAATAAATGGTTTGTAATACCAGTATTTGCTCTTTTTATGATATCTATGGCTTCACAAGCCCAAGCAGTAGAGATATTTACAACAAAAGGTGCTGCTCTTACTTCACTTACAGTACCTGCACAGCAAGGAGACGCAACAACAAGAACGTTTCGGGTCAACAACACAGAATCAGGCTCTGTCACAGTAACATTAAGTCGTAACCTTGACTTAAGCTCGACGACAGGCAAGACAATTGATATGAGTTTTAATCCAGGTAGCTTTACTCTTGCAGCAGGTGCGTCAAGAGATATCACACTCTCAATAACTCCCCAGACGAGTTTTCCGATTAGTAGCAAAAGTGGGACCGTAACAGCCACTTCAAGCGGCACGGCAAATGACACATTTAACCTGCGCATTGATGTGGTGCCAAGCTTATGTAAATCAAGCGTTGTCGGTGACGACCTCTCAATTGATATTCGAGAGCCGGATTCAGGAGATGACTTTAAGCCAGGAGACACAATTGAAGTTGAAGTAGATATTGATAACAATGCAGACAGAGATATTGATACAGGTATTGAATTCTTCTTATATGATGGTAGTGATGAGATTGATTCAGACAAACCTGGAACAGAAGAAATAAACGATGGAGAAGATGAAAGGTTCACAGGCGAATTAAAGATAAGCCTTAGCGATAGACTCAGTGGAAGTGATCTTACCATTTATATTGTTGCCTTTGATGATGACGACGAAGAGAATCTTTGTGTTCTTGAAGACGTTGACATCAATCTAGATCTGCAAAACGAAGATGTAGTTATTGATAGTTTTACCCTTACTCCAGCTACGGCCCAGTGTGGGGACCTAGTCTCGGCAAATCTTAAAGTATTCAATATTGGTGATGATGACACCAAAGATGTTTATATTGAATTAGAAAATAGTGATTTAGGTGTAGAGGAAAGGACAGAAGCATTTGACCTTGATAAGTTTGGAGATAAAGATAATGATGCAACAAAAAGAATGACATTCAAGGTTCCAGAAGATGTAAGCCCTGGGGCATACACCCTGACAGCAACTGCTTTTTTTGATGCAGCAAGTCAGACATACATTAGCTCACAAGGACTAAATGTAGTCTGTAGTAGGCAGCAAACCACTGGAGGCCAGGGAGTCGGTGTGACCTCAATTTCAGGAGCTGGAGCGGTGACATTGGATATTAATGAAGCAGATATCTCTGTCTCTGGAAATTCATTTTCTGTACCGGTTAAACTGACAAGTACGGCGGGTATAAAGACAACTTATACAGTAAGTGTTACAAATATTCAGGATTGGGCAAAGCCAGTATCGGAAAAAGCAGTGACTCTTAATCCAGGGCAGTCAACAACCCTCTTCTTCCTTATTGAAGCCAGTGGTGCGGCAACAGGAAGGCAAGGTGCTACAATGAATGTCCAGTCAGGAAGTGAAGTGCTTACATCAAAGACGATTGCGGTAAATCTTCCTGAAGGGAAAGCAGCAGGCACTTTTAGTGTTGGTTCTTTTTTCGAGAACAACACAACCCTACTCTTTATCATAGGGGATATCATCCTTATTGTTGTTGCAATCTTCTTCATTAAAGCACTTTTCTTGAAGAAAAGGTAATTAATCCCCTTCTTTTTCTTTTTTTATGGTTTTTCCAGAGACTCTAGGTCCAGGTTTTAAAAGCTATATCTCTGAAAAGCAAAAGACACTTGCAAATAGAAAGCCCTACCTTGATGAAAATAAGATACTCAAAGCACTAATTCCAATTCTTGAGGGGGCAGTACAGAAAAGAAGACGGGGTAGGGTTGCAATCGCTTTTTCAGGCGGTGTGGATAGTGGTTTGTTAGCACTCCTAGCAAAGAAGTTAGGCATTCATTTCAAACTATTTAGCCTTGGATTGCACGGTGCAAAGGATTTGGAGTGGGCAAAAAAGCTTGCCTTGCTCAACAAGTGGCCGCTAGCTATAAACCTTATTTCAGTTGGTCAGGCCGAAGTAATAATCAAAAAAGTTGCGCGGCTTCTCAAAAGTGAAGACCCAACAAATGTGGGGGTTGGGTGTGTTACATATGCAATTCTAGACCAGGTAAAAAAAGAGGGTTATAGAACTGTTTTTACAGGAGCAGGACCAGAAGAAATTTTCGCAGGCTACAAAAGGCACGTTGATGCCAAAGAAGTAAACGAAGAGTGTTGGAGTGGTTTGCAGACTCTCTATGAGAAAGATTTGCAAAGGGATATAACAATTGCAGAATACTTCGGGCTTGAATTGCTTTGCCCCTACTTAGATGACGATCTTATTGAATTTGCAATGCAAATTGATGGGTCTCTAAAAGTGGTTGGTAAAGAAAGGAAGGTAGTTTTGCGCAGTGCCGCAGAGGTGTTAGGTCTTCAAAAAGAGGTTGCCTGGAGGAAAAAGGTGGCTGCACAATATGGTTCTGGATTTGATAGGGTTCTAAAAGTGCTTGCAAGAGAACATGGTTTCAAGTACAAAAAAGATTACCTCAAAAGTTTGAGATAGATTTATATAACACGGAAGGTTTATTCTCTTATGGTTCTATTTGGCATATGGATTTTCGGCATTGCACTTTTCATTGTTATTATCAGCATTCGTCAGATTAATCAATATGAGAGGGGTGTACGATTTCTCTTTGGAAAATATAGAGGGATAATGGATCCTGGCTGGCGTCTTGTCTTTCCAATAGTTCACAGTTTTGAAAGAATGGATTTAAGAGTGGTCGTTGTCGATGTTCCAGATCAGGATGCCATTACAAAAGACAATGTTTCTGTAGCGGTTAATGCGGTCTTGTACTTTAAAGTTATAGAACCAAAAAGTGCTATTTTGGAAGTAGAGGATTTCAGGTTCGCAGTCTCGCAGCTTGCGCAAACCACAATGAGGGATGTAATCGGAGAGGTGACTCTTGACGAACTTCTTGCAAAAAGAGATGACATTTCAAAAAGAATAAGGGAAATTGTTGATAAAGCTTCAGACCCGTGGGGCATAAGCGTTGTTTCAGTAGAACTTAAACACATTGAACTTCCTAAAGATATGCAAAGAGTCCTTGCAAGAAGCGCGGAGGCTGAAAGAGAAAGAAGGGGTGTGATTATCAAAGCCGAAGGAGAAGTCATTGCAGCGCAAAATATTGTAAAAGCGGCAAGCATGCTCTCAAAAGCAGAAGGGGCATTACATTTGCGAACCCTTCAGACAATAAGTGAGATTAGTTCAGACCAAAGCAGCAAAATCATAATTGGAATACCGCTTGAAATCCTCCGTGCATTTGAGGGAAAAAAGCGTTAAGAGTTTTTCTTTATAAAGAGTATAGCGCTACCTTTATATAGGAATGACATAAATAAAATTTATAATGATGGTAAGAAGAGGTCAGGTAACCATCTTAATTGTAGTAGGTATTGTTCTTTTTGCTATTCTTAGCCTTGTTGTTTTCTTTATCATTGCACAAAAACCCCAGCCAATAACTGAACTTGAAAGGAAAAATGTAGAGCAGGAAGTCGTAAGTTGTATTGAAAAGGGGGCTCAGCAGGCAAGGTTATACACTGCAGCTCTTGCAGAGTTTCCAAAAGGGGGTCAAGATCAGCAACTCAGGGAATTTTTCAAAAGGAATATGGAATCTTACCTTCTAACAAATCAAGAATTTAGTATATTGGATTGTGTTGAGTCAAGCAAGGCTAACCTTGCACCCTTGCAAGTAACACAGGGCAAGCAGTTAGAAGTAGTGGTAAACATCCAGGATATAGACCCCATGTTTGCTGAGATAGAGGTTTATCTTCCAATATTGATAGAAAAAGGAGGGGTTCAGGAAAGGATAGAAAATTTCGTAACCACGCACCGTACATTGTAAGATGAAAAAATACCTTGTTCCTGCACTTTTGTTTATTTTCTTATTATTCAGTATATCGTCTTCTGTCTTTGCTCAAAATGCCCAAGAATGCCGACGTGTGGCAGAGGCACTTTGCACCCATAGTAATGCTGCCGCTAGTTCAGCATCAACAGGAACAAATCTATTGGGGGTTCCTACTTCTTCTTGCCCAGCAAACCTTGCTACAGAATATATCTCCAGTTATGCTGGTTCTTGTGACTCAGCTCAAGTAGAAATCCCTCATCCATCTGGCTTTTCTCAGAGCTGTGAACAGTCTTTTACAGTTGCAAGATGGAATGGAGCGCAATGGAGTGACGCAAATATACAGATTGTAGGAAGGGATTTTCAGGAAAATAAGATTATATTTACAATACCCGCTGAGGGTATATATGCTGTGCTAAGACCCCAAGCATGTCAACCCCCAAGTGAAGCTGCAACTTCTTGTCCGCAAGAAGGTTTTATTGTTTCTCCGTCAACTACAGTAAGTCCAGGACAAACAGTTTCTGTGACCCTTTGCAATCTTCCTTTCCAGGCTCAGCAGCAGCCACAGCAAACTTCTCTTGAACTATATGTAAGCGAATCTATAGCTGACATTGGCTCGCAAGTTGGTTTGCAGATAAAAGCAAGGGGTTTGCAAGGAGGTCTCAATGGAAAAACAGTATCATGGAGTGTATGTGATGCAACATTAGATATTCATTGTGCTCTAGCAGCACAGTCACAAGAAGTATTGGGTACAGATGCGCAAAGACCTTGGCAGTTCTTGGAAAGTGGTCAAATAGCATCGCTTCCTATCACTCTTGAAGGTGAAACAGCATCTTCAGGTATTTCTGGAAATAGGCTTGTTGTCCCATTAGCAAAAAACACAGTCGCGAAGCTTACCGCAACAATAGATGGAGAAACATCAAACCAACTTCTTGTTGCAATAAGGAGGAACAGGGTTTTCTCACTTGGGTTAAGGGGCGAAGAGCTACCAGGTCTTGCTTCTGTTGATCAGGTTGGATACTTTGATGATGCAGGAATAACAAGCATAGTGGTGTTTGGAACAGAAATAGGATCTGGTCAGAAAATAGTTAGGGGAATCCCAAGACAGGGGGACCAAACAACATTGCCCTTAGAAGAATTTCTAGAAAGTATCCAAGGCCAACCCGCGCTTCAAAGGGTTGATGTTGCAGAAGTTGTCTTCATAGATCCAGTAGCAACAATCCCCCACATAATATTGATGCAAAATACTCTCGAAGGTCCTAGGTTCTGGATAAAAAGGCCTAATGGTTTAAAGACTTCAGGTCTCCTTAGGGGCGGAACTCCAGAACTTCCGGTTGAGGTTAATGACTTTGGATACATTGTAGGGGTTAGGTCAGCTGATGAGAATAATGATGGAAAAGAAGAGATACTGAGAATAAGGTATGCGCCAAGACCTGACCAGTTTCCTGAACCAATCCCGGTTGTGCAGCAAGTTGCAATTTCTGGAAATATACCGCCGGATTCTTCTGATATGCTTGGCACAGGTGGTGGCCACGGAGAAGGGTCAACCCAACTACCATCAGGAGAAACAGTTTCGTTGGGCCAAGGAACAATAGACGAACAAGGAAACCTTCACCTTCCAATAATATCAAATTTTGAATATTCTACAGGCAACCTCAGATTCTTTCAGACACTGAGCCCATCAACAAATGAGATAGAACACTCTCCTTCAAGATCAGTAAGTTTTCCACCTTCCCAGGAAGATGATATTATAATTGATGTAAATACATTGTCACCCAGTCGGTTTTACTACATAGAAGCATGTCTGACAAAAGAAGATGGAGTAATCATCTGTAACGCTTGTTATCCCGAGTATCCTGAAGGAAGACCTGGTTTTCAGTGTCTTAATCAAAGAACGGAGGGGTTTACAGCTAGATAATAACATGAGAAAAGAAAAACTATTGTTACTACTTTTTGTATCCCTCCTGACACTGCCCGTTATCCTTTCACAACAAGGTCCAACTTCAAGAGTCTACTTATGCCAAAATCAACTAAACATAGAAACCCACTTCCCAAGTTTTGAAGAATTAGCAGCTAACTGCGGTCAGATTCAGCCTCAGCAGTTGATTGCAAATACTGCTACCTTCGCTTACACCGTTCCAACACCAACTTCTTTCCCATCGGAAGATGTGCTTTATGCATATGTGTGTATGCAGCAGACAACAACTCAAGGAATTTTATGCACCCTCCATGCCCAGATACCTCTTACTATTTCCCAACAAACAACAGCCGCCGCTTCTTCTGCAAGTTTAGGCATTGTAGTTGAACCGCAGCCAGTCATAATAGGGAGTACCGCAACTGTAAGGATTGTTGCAAGTGGCCTTGGAAATCTCCAAGGACAGCAGATACTTTGGTCGGTTTGTAATAATGGTGTAGATTGTATATTGCAGCCGCAACCTTTGCAAACAATAACCTCCCCAGCTTGGAGTATTGCAGAAAATGGACAAGAGGTTACTGCCCAGCTTCAGACAGTTATTACCGATTTAAGTCTTCAAGGAACTTGGAAACTCAAAGCGACAATCGGTTCAGTTTCATCACCAGAAATAATCGTAAATATTGTAGCTCCATTGTGTTCGCCAGCCTGCAGCGCATCTCAACAATGTGCCCAAACTGCAGAAGGCATATATGGATGTTGCACTGATGCAGATGGAGATGACTCTTGCGATACAGCAAGTCCTGTTCCGCCACCAAATTGCTTAAGCGGCTGTCAAAGCCAAGGCACAACCTGTGCAAGGGGCGTGGGTAATGACTTTGTCTGTTGCACAGATACAAATCCAATTGATGGTATTTGTGACCAGCCTCCCCAAAGAACAATCTCCCTTAGCATCAACCCGACAACAGTAACTCCAAGCATTCAAGTTACAATAACTATGACCGTAAATGGGTTTAGTGACCTTCAAGGAAAGACTATTCAATGGAGTTCTTGTCAAAACCAACCATGTTCTGGAGTGGCCTATACAGAAATATTGGGTTCGGATAGTACAAGGAGTTGGCAATTTAGCACGCAGAATGGGCAAAGAGTAGCGACACTTCAGACAACATTAGATGGTACCTTTACACAACCCCTTACTGGAACATGGTATCTTACCCTAATTATGGAGGGAGTAACATCAAATACTGTTCAGGTAGTAATTCCATCCTCTACAGCATCTGCTTCCACCTGCACAAATGGTCAGCGCCGCTCATGCTTCCCGCAGGCAGAAGACTTTACATTTACTTATCATCAAACATGCGGGAATGGGATATGGGGTAGTTGCACTCCAGACTATACTTTAGGGATATTGCCACAACAAAATCAGGGTTGTATTGTTGGCACAAACATTTCATGTCCGCGCCAGTTCGGCGTATGCCAAGGCTCATCCCAAATATGCATTGATGCAAACAGTGACGGCGTGGGTGAATGGCCAGGCTGTGATTACACAACCCTCCAAGGGCATCAAGCAGGACCAGAAACAAACCTTGCAGACTTATTAGATAATGATTGTGATGGTTCAATAGATGAAGGAAGAACTTGTACATTGGGAGAAACAATCCCGTGTGGTTCTGTTGTGGGTGCATGCACATTAGGCATACAGCGTTGTGAACAAGGAACACCTCCCACTTTGGGACTGTGTAATTTCACATCAGCAGTGCAACCAAGACCGGAAATAGCAGATAGTTCAGACAATAATTGCGATGGTGCTATCGACGAAGGGGTTTCATGCGCAACTTTCCAGATAGGTCAGACTCGCACATGCGGAACAAACATAGGAGCATGTACACAGGGCATTCAGACCTGTACAAATCAGACTTACCTTGGAAATAAAGCTTGGTCAACCTGTGAGGGAAATGTGCTTCCACAAAATGAGCTGCTTGGTCTTACTTGTAACAACGGTCTTGACAATGACTGTGATGGAGTCGTAGATGAGGGATGCGGGTGTGTTGAAGAAGGAACAAACAGAACTTGTGGTTCTGGACAGGGGATTTGTACGCAAGGGGTACAAACTTGCACTGGAGGGCTGTGGGGTAATTCCTGCACTGGAGCGGTAACCCCGAAATCAGCAGAGATATGTGGCAATGGTTTAGATGACACTTGTGATAATTCTATTGATGAAGGTTGTCCGTGCATAGTTAATGGAGTTAATTATACAGAAGGCATAACAACAGTATCTTGTGGAAATCACACAGGAGTATGTGCAGAGCTTAATCAGACATGTAACAATGGTGTTCTGCAAGTTTGTAATTTTAATTCATTAGATGATTATGCTTCAAGAGAAACAGGGGCAAGTCGCTGCATAGATTTGTTAGATAATGACTGTGATGGAGATGTAGATACAGATGACAGCGAGTGTCGGGCACCAAGCACATCTAGAACAACATGTACCGATGGTACGCGTGAAGGAGAGTGTTCAACAACAAAGCCGCGTTACTGTAGCGACGGACGACTTATTTTCAATGCAGGTCGCTGCGGTTGTCCAGCTGGTCAGACCCAGCAAGCAGACGGAACTTGTGCAACTCAGGTACCAATACAAACAACTCAACAGGTCCAAGAACAACCAACCTTACTGCAAGATGGTCTGCTTGATATCCAGGATGTTTCAAGAGAAGGTAATGGTCCAGGGATGTTAATCTTTGTATTAATAATTATCCTACTTGTTATCGGAGGCGTATTTGGAGCATATTATTATCTTAGAAGGAAAAAACAGCCATTAAGGGTAATACCCTCTGCACAACAAAGACCAGTGCAACAGCGTCCTACAGCAACGCACGAAAATGTTCAGGAGCTTAATGCCTACATCAGAAAAAGGCTGGAAAAGGGGGGTGCAGAAGAAGCAATCAAGAGAGATACGCTAAAAGCAGGTTGGACTCCCTTTGAGGTGCATATGGCTATTCAAATAGCAAAAATTAACCTTCAAAGAAGACCTCAGCAGCCACAACCCCAAAGACCATTTCATCAGTGGGTACCTCCAATAAGGCAGCCACAACAGACAAAACTTTCAGAACAACCAAAGATTGTTCAGAAAAAAGAAGAGCAAATGAATATAAAAAAGCAAGAAACTAAAAAACAAAAGAAGGAAACAAAAGGGAGTAAACAAAAGAAAAGAAAATGAAAAGAAACATTATGTTTGGTATTCTGGTCTTGTTTTTAATAGTGTTTACCTTAAGTATCTCTTATGCCCAATCCCAGGAAGGAATAATCGTTATTGATTATACAAATGGTCCCCCTGGTTCTGTGGGTTTTCAGGAAGTTCTACAAACTGGTTCTCCTGCCCCACCAGAAGATGGAGGAGAAATTGGTTGCACCTTAATTGATGGAACAGCCAGTTGGGTTGTGGTTGATGGGGAAGGCCAGATAATCAGAATAGGTCAGGGAACACAAGCTGAACAAGTGTCCTCAGGAGCACAAGTCTACCTCTCAGTTGAAGGTCAGAATTGTCAAGAAGTGCAGGTAGACTTTACAATAAGGGTAGATAGTTTCCTCGGTACAGACAGTGCCGTGGATGGATGGAGGGATATAACAATCCCTATCAGAGGCGATTTTAATCAAGGATCAGGTCGCTTTATAACCGAAGTATCATTTCTTTTAGACACGCAGCTAACATGTAACGGAGGGGGTTCATGCATAGGGTTTGTTCAGGGGGCAATTCAGCCAATACGCCGTCTTTTCGGACAAGTAGCAACTTTAACACTCTATTTTGAAGCAGCCATGCAAGGTCAGCCAAATCCTATAAGGAGCAATGACATAACTGTAATTGTCCCTAGCGCAGCAGAAGTTCCAACAGTTCCGGAAGATACAAGTACACATGGTCAAGTTATCATAGATACAACCTCTTTAAGTCCAAAGACATCAACTTTTAGGCTTTCTACAACCACTAGTGGAGACTACGATGTAGCCTTTGGGTATGGTTCAGATATCTATAGCTTACAGTTTCCAGAAGACGGGCTGATATGGTTTAAAGATCATACAAATCCTTTTTATGATAATCCAGAAAGGTCAAGTCATGGAAATTACTGTGTGGGTTCAATATATTTAGCCTTTGGCAACACCCTTGTAACCACGAGTGATGATAAGGTTATAGGTACAACACTTATAACAAGCAACCGTCAATCTGAGGATGGTATATTCTTTAATGAAAAGGTGCGACTTGGGGCAAACAGGGTAAAGGCAATAAGGGTAAGGGGTGGAGAAGAATACTTCTTTGTATATCAAAGGGCAGAAGAAGAAGATTCAGGTTCAAATCCAACAAGAGGCACAAGGCTCGACAATAATCCGTCGCGAAGTGAACTATCTTCACAAGGCTATGGGTCACTTTATAGTCGTGGAAGGTGCTCAACAGATATCACCTTAGGTACAGACAGCCAGGCTATTGCAGATTACTTTGAAACACTAAAAGGTGCTCAAGGAAGACTATCACCCCAAAGAAATTCTCATAGAGAAATTAGTTCTGGTTTTCAGGGATTTTCTGAGAGCTAGTGAGTAAAAGCAGGTGCCCGGATTCGAACCGGGGATCAGAGGGTTGCAGCCTCTTGCCTTAACCACTTGGCCACACCTGCAATAAAATATAATTCTAAAAGAGAACTTTATAAAAATTCCTAAAATATGGGCCCGGAGGGATTTGAACCCTCGACCTACTGCTTAGAAGGCAGTCGCCCTATCCAGACTAGGCTACGGGCCCCAATAAGAAAATAAAAAGAACCCCGTTTTTAAAACTTTGCTGAAAAAAATTTCTCAGGAGTTGGCGTTACATTTATATAGAAAGTCCCTATAAAACAGAAAGGATGGGAAAAAGAGGTCAGGTAACGACTTTCGTAATATTAGGTTTAGTGCTTCTTGTGATTCTTGCAGTGGTTTTTTTTGGTCTTTTTCAAAGGAAGCAAATAACAGAACTTGAAAAGGCTAAAATAAATGGGATAGTCCTTGAATGTATGGGAGAAAGTCTTCAAAGAGCAAGCGATTATGCCGCGACACAGCTAAGCCAACAAATTACTACAAACCCCTCTCTAGGAATGAACCAAGAACAGTTAAGGCAGTTTCTAAAAGAAAATATAGAATACGACCTAAAAGAAAATCAGAATACAAAGCTAATTTTTTGTTTTGATGAAAAAATACCGGGGCTACAGCCTATAAGCATAACTCACGCAGCAAATATAGAGCCAACAGTAAATCTACAAGAATTAGACCCAATCCTTATAGAATTTGATATGAGTTTTCAAGTTACAATCACAAAAGGCAATCTCCAAGAGAATCTAGAAAGGTTTACAATAATGTACGAGGTTCGCTAGTATGAAAAGGTTGCTTTTCATCTCTGCTTTGATTTTATTTAGTCTGCAGTTAGGAGCCCCCTCTGTATTCTCACAAAATAGTGCAACCTGTCAAAGGCAAGCAATCTTTTGTAGTTTAGATTCTGATGGTGATGGAGTAAATAGTTTGGGCATACCAACTTCTGCCTGCCAGAATAATCTGGCAAAGGACCTCATCTACCGTTATGAAGACTGCGTCTCACAACAGATAACCATCAGTTATCCAGAAGGCTTTTCTGTGGCTTGTGAAGAAAACCTCAAGATAGCTAAATGGTCAGGTGATAGGTGGCAGGAAGTACAAACACAAAATAACGCCGAGACAAACCTCCTAACAGCAACAGTGATTGAAGGAGGGATTTATGCAGTAATAAAACAAACAAGCTGCAACTTGCCACAAGTTATTCAGCCTCCAGCGTGTCCGGCAAGTGGTTTTATTATCAATCCTCAGAGCGGGAATCTGCAGCAAGGGCAGTCTATGGAATTTAATATCTGTAATATTCAATCGGTTAATTCTGCAGACACCGAATTAACACTGCAACCAACTACCTCGGTGCAGGCGAACGCAGGTACAATTCGGGGGCGTGTACAGGAAAACCTTCCAGGGAGCAACCTTCGCTTATGGGGAAAAAACAATTGTCCAGCCCCACAGGAAATACAATATCCTGGAGATGGGTTTAGACAATCAGCCGATACTGAAGTAAGTCTGCAAGGTATTCCACTCATTTGGAAATGTGATTTTCCTCTGGCTGAAGGTATGGTTTCATCGCGAGAAAGATACCAATATTATGAATCAGGTTCATTTGACAATCCTTCAAACCAAAGGCTAAGCTTTACCGCACCACTAGGTTATAACTGTGCTGGTTATTCTGTTGGTTATTTCAAAGAAGGGCAGTCTTATTTCCAATATTATAAAAATCAGGAAATAAGTGCGATTTGCAATACTGGACAACTTATAGCATCTCAAAATACGCTGCCAAGGATTGAAGGAGTTGTTGTTCAGCCGTCAGAGTCTGGCTTGGCAGTAGGTTTTGAGATTGTACCTTCTGCTACAGTCCAGCAAACAACCGGAGAACAAAATACCTTTGTCTATATTTGTAGAAATCTGTTCAATCAGAGAACAGCTTTTGAAAGTACAGACCGTTTTGTAGCAGGTTGTGGCCTATTTGTTAGTGGCAGTACCAAACAAAGCAGCATTTCATTGAATTATCAAACAACATCTGAGGACATTGGGCAAATTCCTTTTTATATCTATGCTTGTGATAAGGATATGCTAGACTCGCAATCAGTTCAGAGTGCAACTTGCACCCAGCACGGTCAAAGAGGGACATTTACTGTTTTAACAGAGAAAAACATTAATTTGCAAGTAGAACCAGCAAACGTTCTTGTTGGAAACCAAGCCTTTGTAACCATCACCGCGACAGGACTCGACAGTCTTCAAGGTGAGTCGGTAAGATGGAAGGTATGTCAGGGACCACCTTGCACAAGGCAGGCTATCTTAACAGAGCCTCTGCAGCAGACTCCGACACGTGATTGGTCTTTCATGGCACAAGGCACAACAGCCACAGCAACTTTAACAACAGAAATAATTGATAGCTCTTTAGCAGGAGTATGGAGTCTTGAAGCAGTACTTCTAAATGAAAATTTGGATGAAATCGCTGTTTCAAATGCTGTTACAGTTGCGATATCCCAGATTCAACCAATTTCAACCTGTGGCACACAGCCAGGATTACAGGGTGAAGAAGCCTGCGACGGTGACGCATTTAGAGAAGGCGCAACATGCGCTTCTCTTGGTTTTGCAGGAGGTTCGCTAACCTGCACTACTGATTGTAGGCAGGTAAGTCATGAATCATGTCTTGGAAGGCCGCAAACTTGTGGAAATGGTCAACTCAATATAAATGAAGATTGCGATGTTGGAGAGAATGACAACATACTTCTTGCTTTCAACCAATGCAGAAGGCTTCCTGACTTTGAAGGAGGAGGAGGAAACCTTGCATGTAATACTCAAACTTGCCGTTTCGATACACAAGGTTGTTTCAATTCATTTTGCGGCGGAGACCCTAACCTAAATACAGGAGAGGAATGTGATATAAACAGCCCTGCAGAAAGCTGTACAATTGTCCAGGGATACAGCAGTGGAGAAGCAGGATGTTTTTTCAATTCGTGCACACTTGATTGGGGGACATGCCAGGGAAGGTTGCAAACCTGTGGCGATGGAAATGTTGACCTTGGAGAGAACTGTGATGGTAATAACCTTCGTGAAATGACCTGCACAGATTTTGCTTCTTACCAGAGTGGAACACTAAACTGTAACCAAGATTGTCATTATGACTTCTCTTCCTGTAGCGAAACTCCAGATACAATGCCTCCCCTTATCACCTTCGAAGAACCTACACCTCAAGATGGAGAAACTATTGAAGAAAGGCAAGTAACAATCAATGTTACGCTTGATGAGCCTGCAACAAAAGTATTTCTAGAGTGGAACCACTCAACAAATTTCACAATGCGAAGGGTAAATCGTTTTTCATACATTGCAACAGTCACGCAGTTATATATTCCTTCAAATTCAACTTATGAATATAAAGTAATTGCAAGAGATTTGCATGAAAATATAGGGGAATCTGAAGTGCGGGATGTTAGGATAGGAACAGTTATATCCTTCGCATCAGCATCTGCTTCCACCTGCACAAATGGTCAGCGCCGCTCATGCTTCCCGCAGGCAGAAGACTTTACATTTACTTATCATCAAACATGTGGGAATGGGATATGGGGTAGTTGCACTCCAGACTATACTTTAGGGATATTGCCACAACAAAATCAGGGTTGTATTGTTGGCACAAACATTTCATGTCCGCGCCAGTTCGGCGTATGTCAAGGCGCATTCCAAACATGCATTGATGCAAACAGTGACGGTGTAGGTGAATGGGGAGGCTGTGATTACACAACACTTCAAGGGCATTATGCAAATCCTGCGACTATCGGTCTTGGAGAAAGTAATGAAGTTTGCGGGGATTTCCTTGATAACGATTGCGACGGTTCTGTCGACGAAATATGCCCTTGCTCAGGAGATAATACAATCCAGTGTGGTTCAAGCGTTGGTGCCTGTACTGTTGGTATTGAGCGTTGCAAATCAGGTCAGTGGGGGGTATGTAACCTTACAGGTTCAACAGTTCCGGTTCCAGAATACCTTTCAGAAGAAAACGGCCCGAATAATGGTATTGATAACGATTGCGACGGTTCTGTCGACGAAGGGCTTACTTGTCTGGTAAGATACACTGTCGGCACAACGCGCTCTTGTGGCGAGTCAAATACAGGCATATGCACACAAGGCGTCCAGACTTGTACAAATCAGACTTACATTGGAAATGTGGCTTGGTCAATTTGTGAAAACGCAATTATGCCAGCAACTGAAGCAGGTCGCTGTGATGAACTTGATAACAATTGTGATGGCGCCGTAGATGAAGGATGTTCGTGTGGCCAGAACGGGACTGTGCGCCCTTGTGGGACGGGCATTGGGATATGTTCACCAGGCCAGCAGGTTTGTACAAATGGTATTCTATCAGGGTGTCAGGGTGCGGTGTCGCCTTCTGCAGAAGTATGTACTGATTCACTCGACAATAACTGTAACGGGGCCATAAATGAAGGGTGTCCTTGTTTGGTAAACGGGGTAATTTATGCAGCAGGTATAACCCCTCTTCGTTGTTCAAATCAAAACGGAGTATGCGCAGGTCTTAACCAGACTTGCGCGAATGGTGTGTTCCAAACTTGTAACTTTACATCAATTTCTAGTTATGCAGCGCATGAGCAAGGTTCGCAGTTGTGCGAAGATAACCTTGATAATGATTGCAACAATAGGACTGACGCAGACGATTTAAAGTGTCGTGCTGGTTCTTCAACAACAGTTTGTACTGATGGAACAAGGATAAATAGTTGCTCAACAACACGTCCTCAATACTGTACCTCCGAAGGTGTGCTTGAAGAGCGATGTTCGTTGTGCCGTTGCCAAACAGGGTTTGTTTGCCAACCAGATGGTACATGTGAGCAAAGAGAGCAGGTAGCAGAAACCCCTCGGCAAATAACTCAGACCATTGGACCCACCTGTGGTGATGGGTTTTGTGATTCTGGTGAATCATCAACCTGCCCACAAGACTGTGAAGTTATAGCTCCTGCTGAATCTGGAGTATCTGTACTTGCCTATGTAATTCCAGGCATTATAATAATTCTAGGTGGCATAGGATATGCAATATATAGGAATTACAATTTAAGAAGAGAAAGAAAAACAGCAGCAGCAAAAAAACAAGACCTCTCAAACATGATTAGGTCTGCGCCAGTGGTTCACCGTCCAATGCAAGGTCATAAGAACCTAAATGAACTTTATGAGTATATCCGCCTCAGTCTCCAAAGAGGAAAACCAGAAGGAACAATTCGTCAAGAAGCTAGTTCTACAGGATGGCTTGAATCAGAAATTAATGGTGCCATCAAAAAAGCAGGACTTATAGTGGAACGGTGGAAAGTTCTTGCAAAACTTGAAGAATATATAGTGAAAAGCATGGAAAAAGGTAAGAAAGAAGTCGAGATTAAGACAACGCTAGCAAAAGCGGGTTGGAAGTTAAGTGATATCCTGCCAGCGCTTCAGCGGGGAAAAGAAAGGTTAACTGGAAAAGCTGAACAAACCAAACCAAGGACTTACCCAGAAGTATCTTTAGATAATGAAGAAAAGAAAGAAAATAAAAAATCACAGAAGAAAAGAAACAAGCTCAAAACAGCCATGGTAAAGGTTGGTGGAAAAAGAGAACGGGTGCTTAAAACACAATTAAAAAAGAAGAAACAGCCCAAAAAGCTTAAATAATTATCCTAAAGAAATCTTTCTATGTTAGATCATAGGAAGCTTGCCGAAAAGTGGCAGGATTTCTGGAAAAAAAACAAGGTTTTTGAGTCAGACCCAGATAAAAGAAAGCCATTCTACATACAGGTTGCATACCCTTATCCTTCAGGGGCAATGCATATAGGTCACGCCCGCACCTATACTGTTGCAGATGCTGTTGCAAAATATCATCGCCTTAAGGGTGAGAATGCATTGATGCCCATGGGCTGGCATGTCTCAGGAACACCAGTGATAGCTGCAGTAGAAGCAATCAAGAATAAAGACAAGCAAAAAATAAAGATGTTTACAGAGAATTTTCACATTCCAAAAAAAGACATAATAAAGTTAACAACCCCTAAGGGATTTGTAAATTATATGATTGATGAGGCAGAATATGGTTACAAAAAAGGGTTTCAGCTGCTGGGCCTTGGAATTGATTGGAGGCGGGAGTTAACAACAATTGATAAGCATTATCAAAAGTTTATTGAATGGCAGTATAAAATTTTAGATGAGAAGGGATATCTAAAAAAAGGCAAGTATCCTGTTCGTTTTTGCCCAAGCGATAATCATCCTGTCGGTGATCATGACTTATCAAAAGGAGAAGGCATAGGCATCAAGGAGTACACCCTTCTTAAATTAAGGTTAAAAGGTGAAGAAAAAGTCTTTATTGTGGCGGCAACTTTGAGACCAGAAACAATCTATGGTCAGACAAATGTTTGGGTCAACCCAAGTGTAACATATGCAAAAGTGGCTTGTGGAAGTGAAATCTGGATTGTAAGTAAATCATGCGCTAAAAAGTTAGCCTATCAGATGGATGTTCAGGAAAAAGGAGAGATAAAGGCAAAAGATCTTATTGGAAAGATGGTTTGTGTTCCAGGAAGAAAAGACGAATTGCCGATTCTGCCATCACCATTTCCAGACCAAAATATTGCAACAGGCATTGTCACGTCTGTCCCATCTGATGCACCTTATGATTATATTGCCCTTAAACAACTCAAAGATAACCCTAAAGAACTAAAGTTATATGGTCTCTCTATTGAAAAGATAAATCCTATATCTATTATTCATACTGGGCGTTTTGGAGATTTTGCAGCAAAAAAAGCCTGTGAAGAATACAACATTGATTCCTTATCTCAAAAAGAAAAGCTTGAAGAGGCAACAGCAGCAGTATATAAAGTTAGTTTCCACACAGGTACACTTACTAAAGATTGTGGGAAGTATGCTGGTCTGCAGGTTGTAAAGGCAAAGGAAGCAATGAAAAAAGACTTGCTTACTAAGAATGAAGCAGCCCTATTTTATGAACTTGAAGGAGAGGTGGTCTGCCGCTGTGGGACTACATGTCTTGTAAGTGTACTTGACGACCAGTGGTTTATTACTTACAGCAATAAAGAATGGAAAAAAGAGAGCAAGAAGACACTAAAAGACACAAAAATTATACCAGGAACATTAAGAACACAGTACGAGAATGTGTTCGATTGGCTTGAAGATAAGCCGTGCACAAGGACAAAAGGGCTTGGCACATCATTTCCAAAAGATAAGACAAAAATTATTGAGCCTCTAAGCGACAGTACAGTATATATGGCCTATTTTACAATTGCTCATTTTATAAAAAAAGCCGACGATGATAAGCTTACTCCCCAAGTATTTGATTACATCTTCAAAAATAAAGGAAATGTGGCATCTATTGCAAAGCATTTAGGCATAAAAGAGTTAGAACTTAAAAGAATGCAAGAAAGTTTTCAATATTGGTATCCCCTTGGTTTGAACGCTAGTGCTGTAGAGCTCATTCCAAATCACATGAGTTATTCTATCTTCCACCATACCGCCTTATTTCCGAAAGAAAAGCGTCAGCAAGGCACACTGAATCTTGGGATGGTTCTTCTTGAAAACCAGAAAATGTCTTCATCAAAAGGAAATGTAATCTTAATAAATGATATTTGCAGTGAAATAGGTGCAGACCTTGTGAGGTTGTTCTTGATGATTTCTGTCGAGCCCTGGGAAGAGATGGATTGGCGCCAGGGAGAAATAGAAAAAGGTCAAAAAAATGTGAAAGCACTTATAGAAACACTCTATGACTCATTGGGTGCCAAAGGATCAAAAAGAGAAGCTTCACAGGATAAGTGGTTTAATGAAAGGTTTCAGTCAAGGATAAACAACTATCACAGAGCAATGGAAAATTTAGAAGTTAGAAAAGCGCTCCAGGAGATTGTCTTTGAATTCATAAAAGATTTGCGCTGGTATGAAAGAAGAGGCGCAAGTAAAGGGGTAATTGGGGAAATTGCACCTGAATGGGCGAAGCTTATAGCTCCTTTCATGCCCCATATCGCTGAAGAGTTGTGGCAAAAAGCTGGAAATAAAAAAAGTGTCTTTGAAGAAGTATTGCCAAATAAAAAAAGTGTAGATCAAAATGTTTTAGATGAAGAAGAAGCAGTAAGGACTCTTTTGGCGGATATAGCCCAGATAAAGGAATTGACGAAAATAGAAAGACCAAAGGAACTCTATATTTATACGATTCCTCCAGAGAAGAGAAAGTATGCTGAAGCAGCACTGTTCCTTGAAAAAGAAGTTGGTGCAAAAGTAATTGTTTTTGATATGGCTCAAAAAGACGTCTACGATCCCCAGTCAAAAGCAAAAAAAGCCAAAAAAGGAAGACCAGCTATATTTTTAGTAAGTGGTTAATAAGTTAGAATAGTTACCCTTTATAGGTGGTTAAAATATAAAGACTTATAAATGCTTAAACTCTATTATTTTAGAGAAACCTGGGTTAAAATGGGTAAATTCCCGTTAAATGATGTTCAGAAGCATAAGGAATTTTATGGCAGAAATATAGAGCAGATGCCAAAATTGATAGCTGAAGGAAGAACCCCCTTATCTATAGCTGGATTAATGAAAAGAAGGATAGAAGTGTTAAATTCTCCATATGAAGTTAGAAGTGCTTACTGGGATAATTATTTTGGCACAGGAGATGGAATAGCTTGTCATCCTAATGGGAAAGGCAAGGTTGTTTTAGATGCTAAGCCATTAAGGGGTTAACTCCATCAAGCCAATTAAAAAATGGGGCTTTAGTTTTACCATCTGGCGGTTTTGCATTTAGGACAGATAATGGGTCTTTCATCACCTCTTTTCTCTATTCTTGACTCTTTAAACAATTTTTTTAACATTTTTTTGGATCTTTATCACTTATTTTCCAATTTGCGTTGATGGAATTAGCTTTTGAAGTTTCTCTGTCATTATTTTAATGTAATGATTATGTTCCCCAGAATCCATAGAGTTAGAGAGTCCATCATATCTAAATCTCTCAATAAATTTTATAATTTTTTCCATAGTTTGTCTATGTTGTGTATCAAATCTTTCTTGAGATGCTCCTATTAGTGAATGTGGGAGTGCTGATAGCATATACCCAATCTGACCAACATCATCACGTATTGCCGCTGATACAAAAATATTCGCAGCTGAATCAACATAGCCATTGTTTTTCATTTGCTCTTCCACTTCATTTTTAATCGCATCTTTCAGCATACCACCACCGACAGTATGTATGCCATCATTGCCTTGTTCCCATAGATAGCAGTTAATGGGTGGATTAAATTTCGAGGCAATTTCCTCAACAGTAGCCTTTCTTAATGATCCGTCTTGATTTTGCATTGCATCCAATTCGCGAGGATAATTATTTCGACTGCCAAATAAATTATGTGCTGCACGATAGTCTGAAAGACCCGATTTTTCACTATTAAATTCTTTATATAATGGTGTGCTATCGATTGCATCTTCTAGTCCAATAAGCCGGACTAAGGATAGATCTGCTTGAAGTGTTCCTCTTGGGCCAATATGGATTTGTAAATGCACCCCTCTATGAGGGGGTATTTTATCCCAATATGTACTGCCTGTTGCATGGAAATGGAAAACATCATTTTTACTAGTTTCAAGCACATAAATGCCTGAAGGAATATAGGTTAGATGAATACGATCTCCATTATCACTCGTTGCACAATATGTGCCTAGCTGTGAAAATCTCTTTTGGTCTTGTGCGTGTTTCCATCCCTCTCTAATATTTGTTATAAGTTTCATTTTAACTCTTTACTTTATTCTGTAAACATCTGATTCATTTATCCGTCTATATATAATTCCTTCATCTATTTTATCAGCTAAAAATATATGATCTTCAAGAATTAAATCAGGAATTTCATCACGATCAACATTTGTAAAAACTGCATCAATTCTCCTTTCTTGAACTTGTGCTCTTGCTGTTCTTTGAGATCGTTGATAATCATCTTTTATCGCAGAATATAACATTATGGAAGTGAGCATTACTAATCCTCCTAAAATGGCAGTTGCGTTTCTCTGAAATTTATCAAAACCACTATCTAGCCTTAAAATTTTTCTGAGGTTAGATTCCACTTCTGTCCTTATTCTACCATCTTTAAGATATTCCATTTTTTATTCTCCCGAATTTTACTTTTAGTTACTTATATGTGGTTATACCTAATTATATAAAACTATCCTATTAAATAATTTGACAAAATCAAAATATTTAAATATTAGAGAGAATATATCAAATCTATGGATAAATTGAACCTAAAGGACAAGAGAATATTATATGAGCTAGAAAAGAATGCACGGGTAAAGATTTCCGACATAGCTAAAAAAGTAGGTCTATCAAAGCAATTAGTCAGCTACAAGATCAAACGTTTGGAAGAAGAAAGAATTATTGAGGGCTATCATGCTATAATCGATACATCGAAATTAGGCTACACAACCTATAGAGTATATTTAAAATTTCAGCATTTAACAACTCAAAAGAAAGATGAGATTTTTGATTATCTTACTGCAATAAATGAAATAACTATCCTACTTACCATTGATGGTCAATGGGAAGCTGGATTTGCCGCAATGGTAAAAGAAATTTATGAATTCTATGATATTTTGGACAAAATCATGGTATATAAGGAGTTTATTGATTCCTATCATATCGCAATTTATTCTCCAATATATCATTTCACACGTACGTTTTTAAGCCCAAAAAGAGGTGAAATTCCTAAAACTTTAATTCTCGGTGGAAGTGAAAAAGTAGAATTTGATATATTAGACATTCAAATTATTAAAGAACTTGTACCAAATATTAGAAAACCACTAACAGAAATCGCTTCAAAACTACAAAAATCTTTACAGTTTGTAATAAATCGTCTTAAAATATTAGAGAAGAAAGGTATAATTCAAGGTTACAGACCAATACTTAATTGGCATCTTCTTGGCTATGATTATTATAAGGTTGACATCACTCTTAAAAGTTATAAAAATTATAAAGAGCTTTTTGAATATTGTAAAAATCATCTTTATATTTTCCAGATTGATAAAACTATTGGAACTACTGACTTCGAGATAGAGATTTATGCACGATCCAAAGAGCATTTTAAAGAGATTATGCAAGAATTACAGGACAAATTTAATACATCGTTAAAAAATTATACTTATTTTACACTTGTAAAAACTTATAAGGAAACCTTTTTTCCAACATAGAATGAAAAAGCAATTAACCTAGATGTTAATAATAAATTTAACACAATTGCTTATTATCAACCTTTAACGTTACAATGCAGTAGTTTAGAAATCTTTATAAATTCTCTAAAAAGGGTCCTCTTATGAATGTTTGGCACGATGTCTCACCAGGAGAAAATATTCCTGAAGAGTTTGAAGCATTTATTGAGACACCTGCAGGCTCAAGAAATAAGTACGAGCTAGACAAAAAAACAGGTCTTTTACGTTTAGATAGAGTCCTTTATAGCCCAGTTCATTATCCTGGAGATTATGGCTTTATTCCAAGGACAGTGTGGTTTGATAACGACCCTGTTGATGTACTTGTACTAACACATCACCCGGTAACACCCGGTGTTCTTATGGGGGCAAGACCAATTGGAGTACTTAGAATGCTTGACAAAAATGAAGAAGATGATAAGATTATTGCAGTTCCAATTGATGACCCTAAATTTAATGAAATAAAGGATATTTCACAGATTTCAGAACATCAGAAAAAAGAGATAAAGCACTTTTTTGAAATCTACAAGACATTACAAAAAGTTGAAGTAAAGGTTTTTGACTATCTTGGTGCTAAGGAAGCAAAAGAAACGATAAAAAAGGGACTTAAACTCTATAAAGAGTTGATGTCTTAACAGGGGGGAATTTTAATGAGGATAGCCCTGCTCATCCTTCTTGGGTTTGTAATTCTTAGTGCATGCAAACCTCAAGACAACCTTCCAAAGGTAAATGCAGAGTGCCTGTCAGATGCTGATTGTGGTGTTGGCGGATGTTCTGGGCAGGTATGCGCAACAAAAGAGAAAGCAGAGAATATTATCACAACTTGTGACTTTCGCCCGGAATATGCCTGTCTTGAACTTACAAACTGTATTTGCCAGAATGGAAAGTGTAATTGGGAGCAGAATCAAGAGTATATAATATGCTTAGAGAAGAGTGAGTAAATTTATTCTAAAAAGTCCTTGATTTATTTCTACAAAGTAATACGCTTTAGGTAAGGCACTCAAGGTCCTTCAAAAACCTTTTCAGTGTCTTAAGAACATGTTCTGGTTGGGTCTTAAGCCGCCTTGCAGCCTCTTCTAGAATATTCCCTCCTTTGTATTTCTCGCTGCTTGATAACTTTATTGGAACTTTCTTTTTCTTTTTAACAACCTCTTTCCACAAAAGGAAAATTTCTTCTGCACGCCCTGGAATCTGGGAAGGAGGAACATTCAAAAAAGAGGCTACAGAGTCAATTGAGTCTTCCTTACTATTCATGTATTTTTCTGCAGCATTGCCAGCAAGGTATTCAAGACGTATAACTGCATCAGATATCTTGCCTGCCTTTGTTATTAGTATCCTGCCAATAGAAGATGTCTGGTCGTCATGTGTTCCTCCGCAAGCCTCAACATCAACATTTCCAATAGATACAATTCTAAGCCTTTTTCCAGGAACTGCAGGACCTTGGTAGATATTCATACCATAACGCTGCTCTGCATCTGTGCGCTCCATAAATTCCTTTGAAATAGGAAGGTTTGCCTTTACTAATCTGTTTGCCTCCTTCTCAATTGCTTTTACCTCTTCGAAAGATAGTCCGCGGTAATGGCTTATATCAAGGTGTGCTTTATCAACATCTTTGAATGCAGATGCTTGGTGAATGTGATTTCCAAGAACCTTCCTACTCGCAGCAAGAAGGATATGGGCCGCATCATGATGTTTGGTCAGTTGCGTACGCCTTTCTTTATCAATGGTGCATGAGACAATATCCCCTTTTCTAAAAGATGGTGAAGAATAAAGTTCGTGAATAATAAGGTCCCCTTGTTTTATCACATGCACAACCCTAAATTCCCCAACCATACCGACATCGTGCATCTGTCCTCCAGAGGTTGGGTAGAAATAAGTCTCATTAAGAATGACATTTTTACCCTTTACGTAGACAACCTGTGCTTGAAATTCTGTGGTGTTATGGTCATTAAAATAAAGTGCGTTGGTCGATGGTACGTTCTTAACATTTAGGATAATTTCCTTTTTTGTTGCATGTGCTTGCTCTTTTTTTTCATGCAGCAAGGCAACTTTGCTGTAAAAATTCTCTGGAATATGGACTTTGATCCCGACATGCCTGGCCTCCTCGCCGACCAATTCAGGGGTTATGCCGTGGCTGTCATAAAGCTGAAGGAGTTTTTTTTCAGGAATGCTCTTCTTTAGCATTCCAGAGAGAACCTTTCGTGATTTCTCCTTGCTTGCACTATACTTTTCTTCTTCAACAGAAATTATGCGCTCAACGTCATTAAAGTTGTCGCGAAGTTCTGGAAAAATCGGGCGAAGTTCACTGCTGTGCCACTTGCAGATTGTAGAAAGATCAAGATTCCATTGATATTTGTCTAAAAAAGAGAGTACGCGCCGTATAAGTACGCGAAGGTTGTATCCACCTCCTATGTTGGAAGGGAGTGCACCATCCGAGAATAGGACTAGAAGGGTTCTGGCGTGTTCCCCGACAGAGTATAGTGCAGAAAGTGGAAGGATTTGTTTTTGAAGTGAAGAAACATCTATGCCGACATGTGTACTCACCTTTTTCCATGCTTTTGAAATGTCCGGAACCTCATCAAGATTCAATCTTCCAGCATGTGGGACGTAACGCAAAAGAAGGTCCCTGTCAGGTCGAATGCCGGTCTTAGCACAGAGTTTTTTGATAACTTCAGGAAATGTTGCATCATACCCTGTCGAAGCTCCCTGGCTGAACCAAGCGCACCGCTCCATCCCCATCCCCATATCAAGAACCTTCAGCGATAGTTCTTTTACTCCTTTGTTTGTCTGCTCAGAGGTCATGTATACTTGGTTGGCAATTTCACATCCCCTTGAGAAGAATTCCATACACGGTCCAAAGTTACCTCCTCCAGCCCATGCATCCTCATGTAAAATTAATTCATCTTTTGGTATTCCAAGACCAATTGAAAGCCAGGAGTAAATGTCTTGGAAAACTTTGTTTTGGTTCCATGAAGATGGAGGGACAAAAAGGTGTTGGCCAATCATAACAAACCCAGTAAAGTGGGACATTGTTATTCCTACATTGTCTATATCTACTGTTCGAAAACAAAATTGAGGAATAACGAGGGGGTTTGCAGGAGGGGAAACTTCACCAGAAACAACGAATGGCTGGAACGCTGCAATAGAAGCGTTTGTAAATTCCATTGTCGGATTCCATCGTGCAACTGTCGGATAACGGCGGATTGGGGTGTAACCAAGTCTTTTAAACATCTTTGAGAATTTCTTCCAGACTTCAACATAAGAGAGTGGGTTTTTTGCAGGACTCTTTCCTATAAACCCAAAGCTCTCATCAGGGCTACAGGACGGATCACCACAGACAGGTCTCTGACTAGTGCTCCAAAATGGTTTTTTGCATACACTGCAGGTGTGTCGTTTAAACCCTTCTGTTTCAAGAACAGCTGTGGCATAATGCTTCGAAGGGTGTTTCCAGAATTCAGGTCTGTACTTCTCTTTAAGTGCCTTGTCGCTGAGCATAAGATAAAGGCAGGAACATGGTTTAAATAAATTTCCTTATCTGTTCATTAAAGAGTATAAATGTAAATTAAAGTAGGAGTCCTATTCTACAAGCTGTTTAATTTGCTGCGAAGAGTGCTAATATCTCGCTGTAACTTATCTAGATAAGGGTTGTGGGGTTCTTTAGGATGTACAGTCTTCTTATTTTTTGAAGAATGCTGATGTGGGTGCTCTGTCTCTATGTGAACATTTGGAAGATTGTGAAACTCTCCAAACATATCCCTAAGTTCTTTGATATGCTTTCGCAAGGTGAGGGTTTGATCCGCCTTTTCCTTTCTAAGTGTACGAAGTGTTTCATATCGTTTAAGAATCTGTATTGTGTCTATTGCTGATGTAAGAACCTCTTTACGATATGTTTTTGGATTCTCTATACCAACATGCATTGCTTCAGAACTTGATTTTTTCATTCTTCAAAAAGTTCTCTATCTATGCTAAGCAGTTTTTCTTTAAGGTCTTCAAATTCATCATGCCAACTTGAAAGTTCTCGGTCCTCCTCTTGTTTTATATCACGAAGACGGTTGAGGACTTTCTCTGTATCAGCAAGTTTTGATTTTACCTTGTCCATTGTACGCATAGCCTCTTTGTAATTATCTATTTTTACAAAAAGTGTTTTGCCGTTTGGTTCTGCCTGCCTTTTAGAATGACCCCCTAGTTGGTGGGTCATTGGTCGTGTAGAAAATGAAGGATGGTCTTCTTCAGATAACTTTGAGCTACCATTGCTGACAGGAGGCGGAGTGGGTTTTGGAGAAGGATGATGAAACTCGTCAGACAATCCTATCTCAGATTCATATCTTGGAAATTCACTTGGAAACTTTAATGGCGGAAGGTCATTGTGCTCTTCAGACTCTTCTTTATCCTCTTTTTTGCGAAAGAACCTCATTAACTATGCACCTCCCTTTAAACCATAAAAATGACGAACACTTATAAACTTTTCCGTATCATTGGAAAATGGTATCTTTAAAGGACAAAAAGGTTTTAAATAATTGAGTAAAGGGTATAAAAAATGAAGCAGAAACCACCCCAATTTGAGGTTCTAGTAAAAGAGGTAGTCGGAGATGAAGTTGTCCCGCTTCTAAGGGCGTTGGGTGCTAGGCGAAATGTTAGTGAATTCAAACTTGCAGAAAAGCTAAAATTGAATATTAACCAGGTGCGCCATCTTCTTTATAAGATGCATGAGCACAACCTTGTTACATCAACAAGAAGAAAAGATAAGAAGAAAGGTTGGTACATTTATTATTGGACTTTCCACGTTCAAGAAGCAAAAGCACTTCTAACAATTCACCAACAGACAAAACTCGAGAGGCTTAAAAAGGAACTTGTAGAAGAATCAACGCAAGACCATTTTATATGTAAAAGCGAGTGTTTGCGCCTCACACCAGAAGAAGCATTAGAAAATGAGTTTAAATGTCCGGAGTGCGGGGAAGTGATGGTTCAGGAAGTAAAAGAAAAACATATTGAAGAATTAAAAAAACAAATAGCCTACCTTGAGCAGGAGATGACGGCCCAGTCCCAAGAACAAAAAAAGCCAAAAAATAAAACTGCGAAAAAAAAGGAAACAAAAAAGAAAAAGCCTATACGAAGAAGGTCTCAAAATAAAAAGTTAGCAGGGGGAAAGTCTTAAGAAGCAATATAGACTATTTTGCCGTCTGGGTTAACAAAAATAGCTGGTGAGTTCTCGTCACTTTCCCAAATCCCTCCGAAAAGTGAAAGTGGAAGAAAAGATGGTCTTTGTTTCATATCAATATTCTCCAATGGTTCTTTGGGAAATGAGTTTACTGCTCTTTAAAAGAATTTCGATGGGCACCTTAAGCTCTCTTTGACAAAACCCTTCCCCAAACAAAATAAGTTCTTCTTTGGAGCTAAAGGACCATTTTTGTAGTCCTAAAAGAGCACGTCTGGAGGCTTCTCGAACAACAAATACTCCTAATGGAGATGTGTAATCTTCTGTGATAAAACGCAAGACAAGGGCACCTGCCTGTCTTCTCTTTTTAAAAAGATGCTCAAGAACAGCAAGACGACATGCATAATACCCTCCAACAGTCTCTCGGGCGTAGGTTTTGCGATTGTAAAATGATTCAAAATCTGTTGTGTAGGAGATGGTGTTATTTGTTTTATGGTCTTTTGGTAGGTAGATCTCAAAAAGCTCAAAACTCCAAGGTTGTGAAAAGAACAGGACAAGAAAATAGTTTCCAAGATATCCGCCAAAAAAAGCTTCGTAATCATCCTCTTGAAAGTCCTTTACAGAAGAAAGTAGATATCCGCCAATTTGGTCGTCTGTTGCCGTAATTGAGTATCGTGTAGGGACAAGCCGACGTTGTTTTTGAATACCTATGGCACCAACGCTAAGTACCTTGCTGATTTCTCCTTCACCATGCCCCATTTGATATAAGTAATGTATTGCTTCTTTTGCAGGAAGGTCGCCATCACAAACCACCTTATCAACATGCCGGTGAACTACTGGGTTCTCTGTTGCCCGAGCAAGTTGAAATTCTGCCTGGGGTCCAACTGGGGAAGCATATTTAAAGAAAGTTGTCTTAAAAACTGGCCTATTCTTCAAAGATATTTCTATCTCAAATGGTTTTGAGGCCGTTCCTACTTCTTGAATAAGAGAAACAAACCTCTCAGGATGATATACTGAAGACTTTTTACGTGAATGTAGAAGGAAACTTCGAAGATTGATAATTTGTGGTATTGTATACCCTTCATTTGCCCAATGACGTGGGGCATCATAAAGCTCTGCATCTTTAATTGGATAGGGGACGCTAAGAAATCCAACATTCACACAAGGATAGCCAAACCTTCCAATAAAGGGGGCAGGGCTGGGTCCGCTAAATTCTTGTTTGTTTGAAATTCTATTACTAGAAAAAAAGGATGAGGCGGATGTATGAAGTGGGCAAAAACCGCTGCGGCTGGCAGTTGCAATGCATATAGGACATGAAGATAGCACAACCTAAATAAAGGGGGTCTAGATTATTTAACATTAATTATTGTAAGTGACTACTACGCGATAATATCAATCTAGACTAAATACAGAAGTGATATCTCCTCTGCAGAAAAGCATATAAGGAAAAGGTAAGAGAATACCTGTAATGTTGGATAAAGGTGAGTTTAAAACTATTCGACGCGACCTGGAAAGGCTTGACAAGGAGCGTGAAGCAGTTATCCATAATTCGCGCAAGGTCATAAAGCTTTCAAAATTGGCTATATATGCTCTTTTAAGAAACGAAGAAAGCGCTGCACAGAAAAATATGGATTTAATTGAAAAGCAGGTTAAATCAATAAAAAAAGGTTCTACAGATACTTCTATAGACAAGACCGCCCTAGCAGAGTACGTCGAAGCATCTACACTCTATTGGTTTATAAAAAAAGGCAAGCTACCCACCAGAAGCGATCTGAAAGTAGATACTGAATCTTATCTCTGTGGTTTGTGTGACCTCACAGGAGAACTCATGCGTATGGCAGTAGGAAAAATGATTCAGGGAAAGGTTGATGATGTCCAAAAAATAAAGGACCTTCTTATGGAAATTTATGGGGAATTTCTACATTTTAACCTTAGGAATGGAGAGCTAAGAAAGAAATCAGATGCAATAAAGTGGAACCTAACAAAGGTTGAAGACTTATTATTATGCACAAGGAAAGGAGCTATTTAAAATGGAAAATAGATCTAAAGAAAAAGAAGTAAGCAGAACATACACTAAAGATGTGAATGCGAACTTAGATGGTCATAAAGTTGAGTTAAAAGGGTGGGTACATGAAATTAGGGATCAAAGTAAGATAAAATTTATTCTTCTAAGGGATATAACCGGAATAGTACAGGTAGTCTTGAAAGAGGGTGAAGCAGCCTTTGATAAAGTTACAAGGCTTTCAAAAGAGTCTGTAGTGAGTGTAAGAGGGACAGTTCAAAAAAGTGATCAAGCCCCAGGCGGAGCAGAGGTCAAACTAGAAAATTATATTGTGCTTAGTGAAGCAGAACCAATTCTTCCGATCCCAGTAGTAGAGAAGGGCAGTATGAGAACAACCCTCCCAAAAAGATTAGACTACCGCGCAATTGACCTTCGAAAGCCTGCAAACACAGCTATATTTAAAGTGCAATCTGCCATCATGCAGGGAATGCAAGAATATTTGGCAAAAGGGGGGTTTATTCAGGTATTTACACCTTGCCTGATGGGCGTTGCTTCTGAGTCTGGGTCAGAAGTCTTTGAAGTAAACTACTACAAGAGAAAATCTTTCTTAAGACAGGACCCCCAACTTCACCGTCAGCTAACTGTTTTGGGGGGTATAGAAAAACTTTATGACATAGGCCCAAGTTGGCGGGCAGAAAAATCACATACAATCAAACACCTTTCTGAGCACCGGACATGTGCAGTAGAACTGGCATTTATCAAAGATGAAAGAGATACAATGAGGGTGGAAGAAGGGGTAATAGTTGCCGCAATAAAAAATGTAAAAGAAAAATGTTCGGCAGAACTTGAACTCCTAGATGTAAAGTTAAAAATTCCAGAAACACCCTTCCCAGAGTTGAAGTTTCCTCAAATATATGATATCTTATCCAAGGAAGGAAAGGATATGTACGGAGAAGACCCCGATGCAGAAGCAGAAAGAATCCTTTGGGCTTATGTACAAAAAAAGTATAAGTCCCAGTTTTATTTTTTTAACCGTTTTCCATTTAAGATAAAGCCATTTTATGTTATGAAATTTGATGATGAGCCAGAATGGGCAAGAAGTGTCGACTTAAATTTCAAGGGGCTTGAATTAAGTTCAGGAGGGCAAAGAGAACATAGGTACAAACAACTGATGCAACAGGTAAAAGAAAAAGGTCTCAGTCCAAAGAACATAGAATGGTTTACGAAGTTTTTCAGGTATGCCGCACCGCCACACGGCGGTTTTGCGGTGGGTATAGAAAGGCTTACACAGTCGCTGTTAAATCTGAGCAATGTACGTGAAGCAACCTTGTTTCCAAGAGATGAAGATAGGTTAGAACCATAAGACCATTCAAAGGAGCAATAATGAAAGAGTCTGAGATAAAAGACCAGGCAAAGAAAATAATGGATGATTTTCTTACAGCACTCAAGGGAATGAAAGAGGAAACCCATTTTGTTATAAGAAGAGAAGATTCTATGCGTGAGAAAGAACAAGACGAAGATACAAAAGAATTTAGGGATGGCTGGTTTCGTATTGCCCCGAAAAAACAAGGAGCATATATTCTTGCAGAAAAAGGTTCTTTCCGATGATTAAAGAAAAAATAGAGAATTTAAAATCTGGACGGCTTACTCCGACTGAAAACATAAGGCAATTTCTTGATAAAATAAAAAAAGAAAATAAAAAGATAAACGCCTTTCTTGAGCTAAACGAAGCAGCATTGCAGCAAGCAAAAGCTATTGAAGGAAAAAAAGATAAAGGCAAGTTATATGGTCTTGCTATCGGTGTAAAAGCAAATATCTGTGTGCAGGGTCTTACTGCTTCATGTGCATCAAGGACCTTGAAAGCATATCGTTCTCCCTATGATGCAGATGTAATAAAAAGAATAAAAGAGGAAGATGGGATTATTATAGGTGTACTTAATTGTGATGAATTTGCATGTGGAGTCTCAGGTCAGACATCCGCATTTGGCCCGACACTAAACCCTGTGGCTCCGGACCATGTACCAGGTGGGTCTTCTTCAGGATCGGCAGCTGCAGTTGCAGCAGGTCTCTGTGATCTTGCTCTTGGTTCTGATACAGGAGGTTCTATTAGAAACCCAGCGTCGCATTGCAAAGTTGTCGGAATCAAGCCAACATACGGAAGGGTATCGCGATATGGTCTCATTGACCTAGCAATGAGCCTAGACCAGATAGGACCTATGGCAAAGGAGGTTTATGGTGCAGCCTTGCTACTTGAAGTGATTTCTGCTCACTCACAAAATGACCCGATAACTGTTAAAGAGAAGATACCTTCATACACGAAGGTAAAACCTATTCAAAAGCCAAGGATAGGTGTTGTGCAAGAGTTGGAAGGGCTGGTATCTGATAAAAGAATTGTTAATCTAATAAGAGAAAAAGCTATGGAATTTGCAGACAACATGCAAGGAAAGGTCATAGAACTTAATTTATCCCACACAAAGCTGGGAGTGCAAACCTACTACCCATTGCTATTTGTTGAATTCTTCTCAGGTACAAGAAAATTTGATGGAAGAAAATATGCAGAGAAGATTGAGGATACTTGTGGGGAAGAAGTGCTGAGAAGAATCATCGGAGGAAGAGAAATTTCTAAAGCAGAATATAAAGGGGCATACTATAGAAAAGCACTCAGAACAAAAAATCTTATTAAAGAAGATTTTGAGAAGGCATTCAAAAATGTGGATGTGATCTTCGTTCCAGTAACTCCTGCTTTGCCGACAAAGATAACAGAGAAACTCGCTGTAGAGGATGCGTATGCTTTTGATGCTCTCACTGTACCGGCAAATCTTGCAGGAGTGTGTGCAGGGGTAGTGAACGCAGGTGAGATTGATGGGGTTCCTGTGGGTGTTCAGGTAATTGCTCCAAGCTTTAAAGAAGATGTCCTTGTAAGTGTGATGAAGTCTCTTGAAAAATGAAAGTAAAAATTGGATTAGAAGTGCACGCGTACCTTAATGTAGAGAAGATAAAGACAAAGCTCTTCTGTCCGTGTAAGGTAAACTATCAGGAGGCAGAACCAAATACAAACATCTGCCCGCGTTGTACAGGAATGCCTGGCGCAAAACCAATGCTTCCAAATAAAGAAGCAGTAGATAGGGCACTGGCAATCGCACTTATGCTTGACTGTCAAATCCCAACAGAGCCTGTTTTGTTTCAAAGAAAACACTATGACTGGCCAGATATGCCCTATGGTTACCAAAAGACAATGTCTGGTTCATATTCAGTTCCGACTGGGGTGAAAGGAGAATTTAATGGAGTCGGAATTTGGCAGGTACACATCGAGGAAGACCCTGCAAAGTGGGATCCACAGACAGGCAGGGTTGATTACAATCGTGCGGGCGTGCCACTTGTAGAAATTGTGACCGCCCCAGACTTGAAAAGTGCTGATCAGGCGCGCTTATGGATTAGGCAGCTTATTACAACTCTTTCTTATATTAAAGCTATACAAAAAGATGCAGGAATTAAAGCCGATGTTAATGTCAGTATCGAAGGGCATCCCCGTGTCGAGGTGAAGAACGTTAATTCTTTCAAGAGCATATGCAGGGCAATTGAATACGAGTTACTACGACAGCAAGAAGCGCTAAAAGAAGGAAAACAAATGCTCTCAGAGACCAGGATGTTTCACGATAAGACGCAGACAACCAGGCATATGCGCTTTAAAGAAACAGCAGAAGAATACATGTTCATACCTGAGCCAGACCTTCCAGCAATTCTCATTGACACTACTACCATATCTAAAATAAAAGATGAACTTCCAGAATCTTCAGTAAAAAAAGTACAACGTTTGACAAAAGAGTATAAATTATCAAGAGAAGATGCATTAGTTATTGCAAGTGACCTGCAGCTTGCAAATCTTTTTGAGGTGTTGGTAAAAAAAGTAAGACCAGATATTGTTGTCCGCTGGTTACGAAGGGACCTTCTTAAATATCTATACTATGATAAGAGGACACTTGAAGATGTGAATATTGATGCAAACAGTCTCCTTGAACTCTTGGAGTTGGTTCAAGAAAAAAAGATTACTGACAATACTGCTAAGGATATCCTCTTAAAACTAATCAAAGGTCCACTTTCACCAAAGTCTTATGTGAAAGAGCACGGCTTGAAAGTGGTCAATGATCTTCAAGTTCTCAAAGGTGTTTGTAAGGAAGTAGTTGAGGAGAATGAGAGAGCAGTCCAAGACTACCTTTCAGGTGAAGAAAAAGCATTGCACTTTCTTATGGGAAAGGTGATGGCAAAAACAAAAGGGACAGCAACACCAAGAGAAGTCACAGAAATTATAAAAAAACTCATAAAATAATAGAATGGGCTTTGATAATGATAAAAAGAATGCCCTCTACAAATTAAGGGGCCATGATAAGAGTAACATTGGTGCTGTAGATAGACAGGTAAGAAATACAGTAGATACAATCAACAGAAAAAAAGATTACTACACTACAAGTTCTTGTGCAGGAAGGATTGTTATATTGGATCTTGGAAAGACGTCAAAAAAGAGTGAAGCCAATTTCCTGTTCAGAGCACATTCAAAAGTTGCCCAACCTGACTTAGAAAAGCACTTGGCAGATAAACGGAATGTTTGGTTTCGCCAAGAGCCAGCGATTCTTCACATTATAGCTCGCTCTCTTGATGGGGCATCAAAACTTCTCGATATTGCAAGGGATACTGGTTTTAAGCATTCGGGGATCCAGACTATGAAAAAAAGGATAGTTGTAGAGGTGCGTGGTTCAGAATTTATAAATGCCCCCTTACACAAAAATATGAACCTGGCATATCAGAAGATGCTTGTAAAAAAGGCGAACGAATCCCTAGAGAAAACAAGGGAAAACCTTACAACATTTACAGAAAAAATAACTACTGAATTATCTTGATTTCAGGTTTCTCTAGTTTATTAGGAACAGCCCCGAGTACCTTCCTGACATGTTCTGCACCGACGATTCGCGCACCCTGTTCGACAGCATACCGGCATACTTTCTCACAATTCTTTAGAAGTTGCCTAGGATTTCGCTGAGATATATCAAAGATATCAGTAATTGTGGCTTCAGAAAGAAGGCGAATGTTTCCAATACGCCCGCGAACAATCCGGATAGCCTCTTGGTCACTTATCTCATTAAGACGGATAACGTTCCCTTCAATAAGGGCACTGAGCTCTTTACCAAATTTTACATCCTGGTAGTCATGGCTTACAAGTATTATTGATTTTATTTGCTTATCGTTGTAAAGCCTAGCAATCCTTTCACCATCTTCAACACTCAAATCTTGGACCTCATCAAGAAGAAAGATGGCATCTTTAGAATTATTCCCTATGAGACGACGAAGAAAACTCCCTGCGCCTTTAAGGAGTTGGTCTAAATCTAGTTGCCCCTCAAGTCGATTGCAACTATAATAGATGAGGTTGCGCCTACCACCAAATTGTTTGATAATTTTTTTGAGGATGCTTGTCTTCCCCCTCCCATATTCTCCTTCAAGAAATAAAACATTTCCCTCTGCAATCTTTTTTTGGATACTATCAAGGTCATACCCATATATTTCATTATGGTAGGAAAGGGGCTTAATACTAAATGGATTGTGGTAAAATCCCAATTGTCGATACCAAGGCTCCATTTTAATAGTATTTCTCCGCTATATCCTCATAGGCAACCTCTACCTTTGGTTGCTCTTCTTTCTTCTTTATGGGGGTTATTCGAACTGTTCCTTCTTGTGCCTTCTCTTTAACAGATTGCTTTGCTTTATCACCGTTTTGTTTCGCTTCAATCTTGCTCTTCAATCGTTCCACAACAGCCAGTTGTCGTTTGAGTTTCCTCTCTTCTTCTCTAATCTTATGTTTTAAGATTTTTAAACGCCTTTGCTCTGCTGTAGGAACTCTCTTCTTCTTTTTCTTCACCCTCCTCTTTCTTGTCTGCTTTTTACTACGTTTTTTCTCAGCTTTCTTAGGTGTAACTTTAGGTTTTTTGGCTAAAGTTTTTACTGGTTGATGACCAAGTCTTGTTCCGACTTTCTTAAACAAATGTTCCATGTCTTTGTGCTGGACTTTCATCTCAGGATTATTCATAACTGCATGTTCAATTAGGTGTTGTACATTCTCAAGAAAGGGTTTTGGAAGTTTGTTTGATCTTTGAAATATCTCCTTAATAATATCTTGTGAAACAACTTCAGCTTGTTTTCCAAGGCGTTGGCGTACAATATCAACAGCATCTCCGTCACTAAGACCGTTAAGAGTGATCACTTTGCTCACACGATCCTTAAGGCTAGGTGTAAAGTTGACCTTAGAGAATGATTCTCCAGTAAAGACAATTGAGCGAATATAATCTTGGTCGTAGAAATATTTCACCCGTTCACAATTTTTCTGAGACAGGCTTTGCACATCATCAATAAGTACAATCATGCCTTTTGGTATTTTTGACTTGAGTCTTGAAAAAAAGCCGTACTTTTTGAGGATAACTTCTTCTATATTTACTTCGCCTACTTTTCTACAGTCAATGTAGGCCACTTTTCCTTCCCCTTTAAACTGGTTTATTGCAACCCGCAACAGTGCGCTCTTTCCAGCTCCAGAAGCAGCCTCAATAAAGAGGATGTTGCCAGCTTCAATACCATAAAGAACATCCTCAACAACCCCATCATAACCAACAAGGTTGCTTGTTTTCTCATCATCAAATGGATTATCATCAAACCCTAGACGTTCATACCACATTGTCAATTTCCTCTGCCTTTTTCCGGTGTTTTTCAGCTTCTTGATAATAGTCTCTTGCAAGGTCGTCTTCTCCAATATTAAAATATTTCTCCCCCAGTTTATGGGCTTTTCTTGCCTTGCTAAGGTGTTTCTCTGGAGTCTTTCTGGTAACCTTATATAAAATCACAATAAGAATAATAATCGCGACAATAATGCCAACTGTTCTCCAAAGAACCATGTATAAATAGCCCCCAAGCTTTTCTTATAAGCTTTCTTACAAGATAACATATAGGTTGTAATTGTTCTTTTTTTATAGTGACAACACCTTTTATGATAGAACAACATTCAATGCAGCGATAGCAACTTCAATCTGTTGCTCGTCTGGCTCTTTTGTGGTAATGTGTTGCATCCAAAGTCCAGGCTGTACAATAAATTCTGCAAAATTGTTATCCTTTCCAGCAAGCTTGATAATTTCATAAGAAACACCCATAATCAGTGGCAGTATAAGTAGGTGAAAGGCTATGCGGTGAAATATGGTTACAGTGTCAAGAAAAATAAGGAGGGTGCTGTCAAGAAAGATAAAAGAAACAATAGCAACAAAAAGCACCGCAAGAAGAAAACTTGTCCCGCATCTCTTGTGAATTCTAGAATGCCTCCTGATTGAGGTGTACTGAAGGTTATCTCCTCTTTCATAGCAATTTACAACCTTGTGTTCTGCTCCATGATAAGAAAAAACGCGTCGTACATCCTTTGAAAAGGAGAGTATATAAACATATAAAATGAAAATAGCAATCCGAAAACCACCCGCAAATAGGTTAAATAGAAATGCCTCTTTATCTACATTAAATATCTTGGTAGTTAAAAATATTGGCACAGCAACAAACAAGGCAGCTCCAGCGATAAAAGACAGAGCAACAATTATTGAAGAAAGAGGGCCACCAGATTTTTCAACCTTTTCGTCTTCGTAAAGGGCAACTGAAGCAGAATAGTTAAGGGCCTTGATTCCAAGCACAATCATTTCGAGAAAAGAAAGAAATCCCCGAATAACAGGCATCCCGAAAAATTTGTTTTTAGTTGTCCATGAACGAAAGGCAATTCTCTTGGTGGTTATTTTCCCATCAGGACAGCGTACAGCAATCCCTACAATGTCTTTATTCCGGATCATAACACCTTCAATAACTGCCTGTCCACCAAGGGTTTGCATAATAAGGGTGGTTTTGAATCACTTAAATAATTTACCTTTGATAGTTCTTACTTGGTATTAATAGCTTGCAAAAAGTTAAGAAACCTTTAAATAAATATCAGAGAAAATATTTATATGGAAAAGAGAGGCCAGCTTCTTGACCACCCATTCGTACTTATATTTGGCCTCCTAGTCGGAATCCTTATCCTTGTCATCGGCTTTCGTTGGATTGCTGGTCTAAAAAGTACCGTAGACCAAGTTCAAGTAGTAGATTTCGTCACAAGTCTCCGACAGGATGTGGACACCTACTACTTTTTAGATGTAGGAAGTACAAGGAAGAAAACAATAAGTCTTCCAGTTAAAGTAAAGAAAGTTTGCTTCACACACGAACGGATCACGTTTTCACCAATTACATCGTTTGAAACAGCAACATTCAACATAAAAAACCTTCAACCTAGACAAGGTGGAGTCTTATGTGTAGAAAATAGTGAATACTTCTTCATTATTGCCCAAGGAGATTATGTAGAAGTGGCAAAAGAGGTAGTGCAAGGTCCTGTTGCTCCAGGAAGTGTACCGCCTTCAATTACTTCCATAACCAACGGAGGTTGTAGCCAAGATGTTCCACAAGATGTTTGTACATTCCTTGCAACAATCTATCCTGGGTCTTCGTAGGAAAACTATTTATATGACTTCTATTGTAGAAAGTAAGATGAAAAGAGGAATAGTCCTTCTTGGTTTTCTCTTAATATTGATTACTCCAGTACTTGCACAACTGCCAACAGAGGTAAACCCCTCAAATGTAATTCCACAGCCTCCACAAAATGAGAGCAATCTTCCTCAGGATGGACGTTATGAGTTTTATTTTTGGCTCTCTGCAGCCCTAATATTCTTTGCACTCATAGCCGCAGGAGTCCATTATAAAAAACAAAATAGAAGGTAAACCAAAACTATTTATATTACAACTTTTTGTTTGTACTTATGACAAAAGAATTAGCTGAGTTTTCTATAGCATATCTTCAAAAGAAAGGTGCAGACTATGTAGAAGCTAGGGCTGAACAAACAGATCAAAATACATTCATTCTAAAAAATGGTAACCTTGAAGTGGGTGGTTTCGAGAGCTTTTCAGGCATTGGAATAAGGTTTCTTATAAAAAATACATTGGGTTTTGTCTCAACAAATGACATGACAAAAGCTAAACTAAAAAGTTTGTTAAATAGCGCGCTCAAAACAACAATAAAGGCAGGTCCAATAACAGAAAACGTTGAACTTGCGCAGGAAAAAGTGCATAAAAAAAGATACAAGGTTCAGCAGAAAATAGCTTTACCAGATGTGGATACAAAAGAGAAAATTGCAATGCTCTTTGACACAGAAAAAGCGCTCCAAAATACCGGTGCAACCCTTCCTGGGAGGTTTATTTCACTAAGCGATAGTCTTACAACCGAGTATTTGGTAACTTCAGAAGGAACAAGGATAGAGGCGACAGTTCCAAAGGAAGGTTACTATTATATTCTTACTCTTCGTGAAGGAACAAGAAGGTCGCAGCATTTCTGGAGTTATGGAGCATCTGGGGGTTGGGAGCAGGCATTAAAGTGGGATATGGAAAACACTCTATCTAATGAAGCAAAACTCCTTCAAAAAAACCTTAAGTACGGAATAAAACCCCCAAAACAAAATATTGATCTTATTTGCGCACCTCAGGTAGCCGGGATTATGGTTCATGAGTCAGGGGGTCATCCATATGAAGCAGATAGGATATTTGGAAGAGAAGCTGCCCAAGCAGGAGAATCATTTATTGACGAGTCAATGATTGGTTACCAAATAGGCTCAGAAGTGGTAAATATTGTTGACGACCCAACAATTCCGGGAAGTTATGGTTTTTACCTTTATGATAATGAAGGTGTTAAAGCAAGAAGAAAAAATTTGGTTGTGAATGGAAAAATCAACGAATTTCTGCACAACCGTGAGACTGCAGCAAAGATGGGTTTACCAAGCAACGGCTCATCGCGTGCAACAGACTATGACAAAGAAAGCATTGTTCGTATGTCCAACACGTTTATTTTACCTGGAAGGATGTCTGAAGATGAGCTTATTGGAGGGGTAAAAAAAGGAATCTATATGAAAAGTTTTACAGAGTGGAATATTGATGACAAGAGAATACACCAAAAATATGTTGGTGCAGAAAGCTACCTTATTGAGAATGGTAAAATTACAAAGCCTGTGTTGAGTCCTGCACTTGAGATTTCTTCATTTGAACTTTGGAAAAAAATAGATGCAGTTGCAAAGAACTTTGAGCTTCATGCAGGGAGTTGTGGAAAGGGAGAGCCGATGCAGGCAGTGCCTGTATTTTTTGGTGGTCCGTCAATAAGAATAAGAGGGGTAAGGCTAAGATAGAAGATGAAGGAAGCTCTGGCATCATATATACTTCGTAAATTAAAAAAGGGGGGTGCAGATGATATAGTTGTTTCTATGACAGAAAGCACAAACAACCAAATAAAATTTTCAAACAACAAAATAAGTACGACGAAGACTTGGGAGGCTCTCTCATTGTCGGTACTTATTGCAATGAAAAAAAAGTTGGTTACAACAACAATAAAAGATTTTTCAACAAAGGCTGCAGACAAGACAGTAGCTCGTCTGCTGGAATTAGTAAAAAATACAGAAGAAAACAAAGGCTATATGGGGATTGCAACCGGTCCATTCAGGTATAAGAAAATAGATGGTCTGTATGACAGAAATGTAGGAAAACTCAAGGAGAGTGCTGTTGATATTGTAGATGGGTGTATTAATCAGGCGCTAAAAGAGAAAGCACAAAGAACCGCCGGTTTATTGGAAGTTACAGGTACAGAGAATTACCTTCTAACCTCTGGAGGGGTAGAAGCAGGAGCAAAGGCCACAGCCCTCTATTTTTCTATAAGGGCCTTGGCAGAAAAAGATGCATCTGGCCACCAAACATTGGTCGGAAGGACCTTGCAAAGATTTAAGCCAGAAAGGGCAGCGAAGAAAGCTGCCGAGTACGCAGTCAATGCAAGAAACCCGAAGAAGTGTAATCCAGGAAAGTTTGATTGTGTTTTTGATCATATCCCTGCAGCAAATATGCTTATGCACGTGGGGGAGTCAGCATCAATTTTTAATGTAGAAGCAGCGCTTTCATTTCTAGAAGGAAAGAAAGGAAAGGAAGTTGCAAGTGATAAAGTAACAATACATGACGATGCAACAAAAAAAGATGGCTTAGCAAGTTCTATATATGATGCAGAGGGTGTGCCAACAAAAAAGAATGTCCTTATACAAGGCGGTGTGCTTAAGACGTACTTGCACAACACATCAACAGCCAAAAGGTACAACACAAAAACTACAGCGAATGCAGGCCTTATTGCTCCAGAACCAACAAACATTGTTCTTAAGAAAGGAAATAAAAGTGTTGATGAGATGATAAAGGAAGTGAGGAAAGGGTTTTTCATAACAAACACCTGGTACACAAGGTTTCAAAGCTATCAGACCGGAGACTTCTCGACAATACCGAGGGACGCTATCTTCTACATAGAAAATGGCCGGATAAAGCACCCAGTAAAAGAAATAAGGGTGACAGAGAATATGCTAAATTTATTGCATAACATAAATGGGGTAGGAAATGATCAGCAGCAGGTGTACGGTTGGGAAGTAGGTATTCCAGTATTTACTTCTCCCATTTTGGTAAAAAATGTTCGTGTAACAACAAGCACAACTTAGAAAGTTTTCAAAGTTTATATTTTAAGATCCCTAGCATACCTCTTTTTGGGATAACATTCACTATAACACCTTGCAATAAACGGTTTACGCCTTCATCTTCAGATGCTTTTCTTAGCAGTGCATTTACAAACTCTTTGTTACTAAAAAGAATCTTTAACTCATGACTCACCGCCAAATCCTCACCAAATTCTCTCTCATACAATCCACGATACAAACTTAAACTGCGGGTTGAAACATCATTTTTCTGTAGAGAACCAATAACAGTTTCAGCAGCGAATTTTCCAGAATGCAAAGCATAGTAAATACCTTCACCAGTTAGAGGATTAGCAAAACCACCACAGTCTCCAACAGCAATGGCTCCGTTTGTTACAAGAGGTATATCACTCTCACTAAACCTTATTGGCCAAAGTTTCGGCTTCTGCACCTCTTCAGATCCACATATGATATGGCTTATTTCGTCACTCTTAAGAATCTTATTAAAAAGACCACGTACCTTAAGATTATTATGTAATGAAGGGTCCCAAACACTAAGTCCAACGTTTGCCATTGTACCACCTTCACAAAAAATCCAAAAGTATCCAGGCAGCACTTCTCCATGGTAATATATGCTTATCATACTGTCATCGTCAATACCCCTGCGCCATGTTTCCAAACCGATAATAGTTCTTTCAGAACTGTGTCTGGACAAATTATACTTTGCAGCTAAGCCAGAAATAGCACCTTCTGCTAGGATAACCACTTTGGAATTAATCTTTTTTTGACCCGTAGTAACCCCACTAATAAAATCACCATCTAATATCAAATCAGTGACCAAACCTTGTTGGAATTCGACATTTCCTGTAGAAACAGCATTGTCAACTAAAATTTTATCCAAAGAGTACCTTGGTATTACATAACCATATTGCTTGAAATCATCTGTTGGGGGGATACGACCTTCAACAACCACCCCCTCCGGAGATATAATTCTGGTGCCAATAATCTTATGAAAACTATCAATTCTATCTTCTAATCCCATTTCATGTAAGAGGTTTAGTGACCTTGGGGAAATTCCACCAGAACAAATTTTTTGTCTTGGAAAACTCTTTTTATCAATAAGGAGTGTTGGAATTCTTGATGCCCCTAAAAAATAAGCAGCTGAAGACCCAGCAGGTCCAGCTCCTACAACTATTGCATCGTACTCATTTGTTTGCATTTCTATTTCCTAGAAAATGCATCCAACAGCCATTCTCGGTCAATCTTCCTTTGAAACCTAACCCCAGTTCCAAAGCAGATATCCGATAGGATGGGAGACACCTTCTACACGCATACTGTCTCGCTTCATTCTCTGTAAATCCATATTTCTCTGATAACTTAAGAAAAGGGGGAAGACATCCACATTTAGGATTGTCTACTCTCCGCCCCTCTATAGTTTGACTGCCAAAAAATTCTAAAGTGCCAAATTCTTCTAACATGCTTTCAAACTCGTCACTTATACCTTTCGTTAAGTCATAAACATTCTTTATATTCATGGCACGCATAACTCCCGACTCTCGGGCTGCTTTATTTATAACCCCCTTCATCATACGTTCTCCCAAATCTTCTCTGATAATTTTTAAGAAGCCCATACTATAAGAGGCTACTCTCAATTTCATACGATTATACATTTCCCCCAAATCTTCATTTTTCATGTTACTACTATACAGTTTATCTTATATATAAAATAAACTGAGTACTTTTTAGTCAAAATAAGAAATATTTATATAAACCATATTGATAATTACTAAATGGATACTCCCAATGCAACACTTAAAGGCATATTTTTAGAGTCAGATTATGGACAGAATATAAAACTGGACACAAAAGATAAAAAGATTCTTTCTATTTTGGGAGATAATTGTAGGATCCCAACCACAGCTATCGCTGAATCCATCCATTCAAGCAAGGGCTCAGTTAGTTATAGAATTAAAGAATTAGTAAAAAAAGATGTTTATAGAAAAAACATAACGATTATCAATCCATTTATACTGGGATTTCCGGTTTATGTCGTTCTACTAAAATTGAAAAATATAAATCCTCATGAAGAAAATAAAATAATAAAATTTTTTGGTAACCATCCTTTCATTATTTGGGTCGGCGAGACACAAGGAAACTATGATTTTAACATTTCAATGACTGCAAAAAGTATAAATCATTTTGATAGGTTATTAAAAGATATTTATGCGAAACTAGGAGAAAGCCTAAAGGAAGCAAAGGTCCTTCATATTACTAAATTATATGGTTGCGACAGTTTCCCGTTACAATTACAAAAAGAATTAAATATTAAAACTGTAATAAAAAGAAGAGATTCTTCTTTTAGTTTTTTATTAAAAAGACCTTATTGTGACAATCAAAAAGGAAAAATTAAGCTGACTACGAAAGAGCTGTTGATATTAAAGGAAATCGCGGACAAAGCAATTCTATCTTTACAAGGAGTTTCAGAAAGAACAGGAATAAAACCAGACACGGTGAGAAATACAATCAAAGAAATGATAAGAAAAGAGGTCATTCTTGCATTTAGAGGAATAATGAACGTATCTTTCTTGAGGTTTCACGGATATGTCGTTTACTTCAGGTTATCACCTAAAGTAAAAGAAAAAAGAAGGGAAGAATTTGAAGAGTTCTTTAAGAATTCTGATTTTACCGCATTTGGAACAGAGGCATCCGGAAGCTACTATGATTCCATAATTTATCTTTTTGCTAAAAATCCATTAGAATTTAATGGTCTAATAAGAAACGTGAGGGGTAGATTCTCAGACATTATTGATGAGTATGCAACAGACTTAATATTAAAAGATTTCAAACTCACTTTCCTGCCTGAGGGTTTAACAAGTTCTTTAAAGCCCTAGTATAAATTTTTTAACTCTTTCGCCAGAAATCCCAGTACTTTAGTACGGGGATGATGTCACATTCAGTGGTTTTTCATTAAAATCTATGTACGTTTGCAGATAATTTTTATTTTTATTGCCTCTGTTGTATTAAAATGCTGTTCAGAATATGACCGCAATCCTTATTAATAAAAAGAAGGCACAAAGCGCGTATGAATATAGAACTTCTTCAAAAGATTCCAGAGGCAGCAGAAACTTTAATCATTCCTATTTTTGAAAAAGAAGCTCCGCCAAAAGAACTACCACAAAGCCTTTATTCAAAAGTTAATCAACTGCTAAAGACAGGAGAATTTGAAGCAAAACAAGGAAACTACATTGTTGTGCACACCCAAGAGCGTATAAAAAGACTATTCCTTGTCGGTCTTGGGTGCAAATTAAAAGCGAACTCAAATATCCTAAGAAATGCTGTTGCTGACTGTGCACGTCTTTCAAAACAGAGAAATATTTCATCCTTAGTTGTTATGCTGCCTAAACTAACTGAAGAAGAGGGCTTTATCATTCAGGCAACGGCAGAAGGATTAATGCTGGGTCAATATCTCTTTGAAAAATTTAAGACAGAAAAAACAGACCGAAAATTAATATCAAAGGCTTTTATCCTGGCAAAGAGAACAAAAGAGAATGAAGCAATGCTTCGCCTTGCAAAAGTAAATGCAGACTCTGTAATGTTTGCAAGAGACCTCATTAACATGCCTGCAAGTATTATGACTCCCACAAAGCTTGCTAAGGTGGCAACTTCTCTAAAATCTAAGAACATGAAGGTAAAGATTCTTGAAAGAAAGGATATGGAAAGGTTAGGGATGGGGGGTGTTCTTAGTGTTGCCAGAGGAAGTGTTCAGCCGCCGAAGTTCATAATTCTTGAATACAAAGGAAGCAAACAAAAAAGTAAACCCTTCGTTCTTGTTGGAAAGGCTATAACCTTTGATAGTGGTGGTCTTGACATAAAGCCAGCTGATGGTATGAAAGATATGAAAAGTGATATGGCTGGCGGAGCAACAGTTCTCGGCATTCTCAAAACACTGCAGCAATTAAATCTTCCGTTAAACGTTGTTGGTCTAATCCCCGCAACAGAGAATATGCCTGGCCAGGATGCTTACAAACAAGGAGATGTTGTAATCTCTTACACCAAAAAGACAATTGAGATTGGTCATACTGATGCAGAAGGTAGGATAATACTTGCCGATGCTCTGGGTTACGCACAAAAATATGCTCCTAAGTGTATAATAGATTTTGCAACCCTGACTGGGGCATGCATCATCGCTTTAGGAACGGTTGCAGCAGGCCTTTTTAGTAACAACAGTGAATTGGCGGAAAAGCTTGAAAAGGCATCAAACCAAACACAAGAAAAAGTATGGAGAATGCCTTTATGGGATGAATACACAGAAATGATAAAAGGAGACATTGCTGATGTGCGTAATATAAGTATTCCTCCAAAGCAGGCAGGGGCTATTACCGCTGCAGCTTTTCTAAAAGAGTTTGTTGGAAATAATGATTGGGCCCACATTGATATAGCAGGTCCTTCTTATGTAGATATAGAAAAAGGTATTCTTCAAAAAGGAGCAACTGGATTTGGAATACGCCTGTTAACAAGGTTTCTTATTAATGAAACAAAGAATCACTAGTCATACAACGCATGTTTTCGGTGGGTTTTTCATAAAATGGTAAAGAAGTTCAATTGCCCTGCGGATATCTTCAAGGTGTGCAATACCAACAGTGGAGTGGAGATTTCTAACAGGAATCCCTACAACGCTTGAAGGAATGCCTCCACGGGATAACATGATATTTGTTGCATCAGTAGTTCCTACTTCTTCAACCTCAAGCTGGACTGGAATTTTTCTTTTCTTTGCTATATTGATGAGGTATTCATTTAAACACCTATTTGCAATTAAGTCAGAATCCTTTACTGTAATTGTAGGGCCAGCCCCGATAAGCTTCCTAGGTTCTGAACCGGCATCAACAGCATTGGTTGCATCAACGGCAATACCCCAGTCTGGACTTATTTCATAGACACTTGTTTTAGCGCCGTAAAGGCCGATTTCTTCTTGAACAGTAAAGGTATAATACACTTCCTGTTTAGAGCCTTCAAGCCGTCGTGAAAGCTCCATTAAAATGTAACATCCGACGCGATCGTCAAGAGCCTTACCAGATATAATCTCTTTTGAACCAAGAAGACAGGTCTCCTGAAAAGGGATAGCATAGGTTCCAACCTGTACTCCCAGTTTTTCAAGTTCAGCCTTTGATACGCCAGCGTCAATGTATATATCATCAAGTGATGGGACAGATGAAGGTATTTCCCCATCTTCTTGAAGTTCATGAAAACTAATGACCCCACGAATATTTGTTTTTGGTGTGATAAGTGAAACATATTGCCCTAAGAGTGTGACTGTTTCAATACCTCCAATTGTTGAAAAATATATTTTGCCGTCATTTTTAATATGTTTAACAATAAGGCCAATCTCATCCATATGTGCAGCCAGCATAATTTTTGGACCTTTCCCTTTTTTGTGACAGATAAGGTTGCCTAACTTATCAACATAAACTTCATCAACATACCTACGCATATAGCGCATGATTATTTTGCGAAGTTCCTGTTCATATCCACTTGGGGCAAGCACACCCATTAGACGTCGAAGAAGTTCCACTAGCTAACCTCCCTGCCACAATTTACAAACTGGCAAATAGGTCCTTTGTGTTTGAATGAAGGGCGTAGGCAACGTAAAACTGATAATTTAATAATCTCAATAGCTTGGTCAATTTCTCTTTCAGTGATAATATAAGGTGGGATAAGCCGAACACCTCGCTTGCCGCACCCTAAAAGTACAAGGCCTCTTCTAAGACATTCAATTATTAGATTATTCCTTTGTTGTAAGCTTTGAACATCAAAAGCCTGCATAAGTCCAAACCCCCTTATATTGAAGATTGGAGCTTTGCTTTGAAGTTCAATTAATTGCTCTCGAAGATATACACCCATTTTAGTAATATGGGAAAGTAGGCGTTCCTTTTTAATTATTCGAATTATAGCTGTTCCAAGGGCAAGGTCTAAGATAGAACCCCCTCCCCAAGTACTAGAAATGGCTCCAGCTTCAGGAAAGTATGTGCGTCTGGCAATTGCTGCACCAACCTGCAAGGCCTTTGCACTGGTCATAACGTCTGGAGAAATTGAGAAGTGCTCGTGTGCCCACCACTTCCCTGTTCTACCCATTCCAGCTTGAACCTCATCAACAATGAATGGAATTTTGTATTTTTTGGTAATGTTTCGGATATCTTTGACCATTTGTTTTTCAGGAACATGATATCCCCCTTCGCCTTGAATAGGTTCCAATACTACAAAACCAACATTATCAGGTCCACCCTCTTCTTCAATAATTCTTTTTAATTTCTCTCCAGCTTCTATATGAAAAGGCAGCCTGTGAATAGGGAATGTAAAAAAGTTTTTTTTCTGCACAGCCTTCGAGTTTGTCAAAGACAGGGCCCCAAGAGTCCGTCCATGGAATGCAGATTCAAAAGAGATCCCAACTTTCGCACCAGGCCTGCGTCTTAAACATATTTTAATCGCATTCTCTACAGCTTCAGCGCCACTATTGATAAAAAACGCAGCATTCAATCCCTTGGGGGTGATTTTAGTAAGCTCTTCAAGAAGATCGAGATGCTCTTTTATAACAAAGTCTTGTCCGGCATATTTGATTGGGCTTCTTCCGGTATGCTCTTTAATAGTTTTCATAAGTTCATGATGGTTATATCCAAGGGGATTAGATGCAATCTGTGAACCGAAGTCAAGAAACACATTTCCATCAATATCATAAAAATAACAACCATCGCCCTTTCTTGAATGAATAAATGGGTATGGGAATGACCATCCTCCATTGAGTGTTTTGAACCGCCGAAGAATAATTTTTGCTTTCTTACCAGGTACTTGCTTTACAGATGGTCGCATGAATCACCTCTTCTAATTAAAAAGATGATTGCCTATTATATATTTTTCTATATGGTTTTACATCAAGAAAGACCTTGCTCTTTTGTTCTCGAAGGTCCGCCGCGCTTGTAAACACGATACCTCCGTTTCAGTTTTTTCTCTTTCTTGCTCTTCCTCTTTGAAGAGGAAGCATACCCATCATCTGACCATGACATCGTCAATTTGTGCTTTTTGAAGTTTTCCAGAATAATCAACATAAATAGTTTTCGTTTCGGAAAATTCATAAATGCCTTCGATACCAGCTTCGCGTGTTCCATTACCAGTCAGTTTTACTCCACCAAATGGGAGGTGTACTTCTGACCCTATTGTGCTTGCATTAACATAGGTTATACCAGCTTCAATCTTTTCAATAGCAAGGAATGCATTCTGGATGTTATTGGTATAAATCGAAGAACTTAACCCATATTCAATACGGTTACAAACATCAATAGCCTCTTTAATGTCTTTAACGGCAATGATAGAAATACTTGGTCCGAAAATCTCTTCTTGTGCAATGCGCATAGAAGGAGACACATCGCTAAATACTGTAGGTTCATAAAAGAAGCCCTTTTTGTTCAGAAAGCGACCACCATGTAAGAGGCGAGCACCTTCTTGCTTTCCAATAAGGGTGTAGCCGTGTACTTTTTCAACAGCTTTCTGATTAATTAATGGACCAACATCTGTTGTTTTTTTGATACCATCGCCAACTCTTAATTTTTTTATATGATCAAGAAGCCTTTTCTCAAACTGTTTTTTCACCTTGTGATGGACAATAACTCGCGAGGCTGCCGTACATCTTTGACCAGTGGTACCAAATCCGCCCCAAATGACACCTTCAACTGCAAGTTCAAGGTCAGCATCTTCCATGATAATGATAGGGTTCTTTCCACCAAGTTCCAGACCAACCCTTTTTAGTCCTGCATATTGGACTATTTTTTCACCAACTGTTCGCGACCCAGTAAATGATATGCCGCGGATAGAAGGGTGTTTTACAAGAGCCATGCCAACATCATTGCCACTTCCAGTCACAAGGTTCAAAACCCCAGAAGGTATCCCCGCTTCAATAAGAAGTGCAACCAGCTTTGTTGCACAAAGAGGGGTATCAGAAGACGGTTTAAATATGACACTATTGCCGCAGATAAGTGCCGGTGCAAGCTTCCACGCAGGTATGGCAATAGGGAAATTCCAAGGGGTGATAAGACCAACAACCCCCAATGGTTGGCGGAAGGTCATACAAAACTTGTTCCGAAGTTCAGAAGGTGTGGTGTGACCAAAGAGACGCCTTCCTTCACCAGCCATATACTCAAAGATATCGATAGCCTCTTGCACGTCACCGCGTCCCTCAGAGATGACTTTTCCCATTTCCTTGGTAACAATTCGCGCGAACTTTTCTTTTCTCTTTCGAAGAATCTGTGCAGCTCGCAATAGTATTTCTCCCCGCTTTGGAGCAGGAACATCTTTCCAAGATTTGAAAGCAGACGTCGCAGCACGGACAGCCGCATCTATATCTTGCCTGTTCCCCTGCTGAAATTTACCTACTGGCGCTTTATTTGCTGGATTGATACTCATAAAAGTTTTTCCTGAAAAAGAGCGAATCCACTTACCACCAATATGGTGTTTGTAGGTTGTTACCATCTAACCCCCTTAAAATGTTGAATCTTTAAATAGGTTTTGTTCAATACAACCAACTATTTAGCTGTGCCAAGAAATTCTACAATACTCTTTACTGCAAGGTGGCTGGTCATATTTTGAATGTCATAAGTTGGACAAACCTCCACAATGTCAAAACCGACAATGCGAAGTGTAGCAATTCTTCTTAAAAGGCTAAGAAGTGTGATGCTTGAAATGCCCCCTGGAACAGGAGTACTAACACCAGGAGCAAAGGCTGGGTCGACAACATCCATGTCCAATGAGATATAGACCGGTATGCCCCCAACTCTTTTTTTGATTATAGAGAAGGTTTTCTCAACATCCTGAATAGGATAATGGTACGGATTAATGCTAAAAAGGTGTCGTGTGCGAAGCGCACGGAGTTCTTCAGCTTCTGGCTCACGAACACCTATCTCAAGACTGCGGGAAAGGTCAATATATGGAAAGTCACTAATATCGCAAACAACAGACCCATAATATTTTCTCGTTGAACAGACAAAGTCTGGATGGGCATCGAAATAAATAAAGGCCAATCTTTTAAAGTGGTGTTGAAAGCCACGCAATATCTCTACGGTGATAGAGTGGTCTCCTCCAAGGATTATAGGAAACTTATTTTTTCTAAGAATTAAATCTACTTTTGAAGAAACTTCAGATTTTTTTATATTTCCCGCATCAAAAAGTGACATTTTTAGTAACTTATCTGATGATTGTACAATGCTAGTCTTTTTCTGACGATAGAAAGTGCTGCGTAAACAAGATACACGCCTAATGCGGGTGGGTGCCAAGGATGACCCCTTGCGCATGGCATGACTGCCTCGCTCATCAGGAACTCCAAGAAGGACGTACTGTGCCGAAGATAGTTTTGAAACATTATTATAGGCAAATTTCATAGTTAGACAAGAAGCAACGCTCCAGGATTTTCAATATATTTTCTAATGGTTTGTAAGAATCGTGCAGCTTCAGCTCCATCAAGGATGCGATGGTCAAAGGTAAGAGAAAGTGGAAGAATATGCCTCGCCGCAACACTACCTTCTTTTAATATAACCCTTTCAAAGATTCGGCCAATACCTAAAATTCCCGACTCTCCTGGGTTTAAAATAGGTGTTCCGTAAATTCCTCCAATTGATCCATAGTTCGTTATCGTAAATGAACCTCCCTTGAGTTCAGCAATATCAATCTTATGACTACGTACTTTCTCTGCAAGCGAAGAGATTTCTTTAGCAAGGTCTAAAGCATTCTTTTGGTCAGCACCCTTGATAACTGGGACTAAAAGCCCGTCACCGCTGTCTACAGCAACACCGATGTTGTAATATTTCTTGACAATTATGTCTTCATCTTCAATACTGGCGTTTAATAGGGGGTGTTCTTTTAGTGCAGCAACGGCAGCTTTGATTATAAAAGGCAAATATGTAAGTTTTATTCCCTTTTTCTCAACATCTTCTTTTTGCGAATTGCGAAAGGAAACAAGTTCTGTGATATCTGCATCATCCATTGAAGTTACTTGAGCGCTAGTGCGGATTGAATCAACCATGCGCTCTGCAATCGTCTTTCGAATGCCTTTCATAGGAATTCTGTCAATATATCCATACATATCATATTTTCTGGTAACCTTTAATTTAGATGACTTTTGCGTATTTTGAGCAATTGTTGCACCATTATTGTCAAGATCTTCCTCCAGAATACGCCCTTCCCTGCCGCTCCCCTTGATATTTAAAAGGTCAACATCCCCCACTTTTGCAAGTTGTCTTACTTTTGGTGTTGCAAGCACAGCTAGTTTGTTTTTCGATGTTGCTCTGGTTTGCTCATTTCGTATTGGTTCTTCATCAGGAGCTTCTTCTAGTTCTCCGACAACCCCCACAGAGGTGTGTCTTTGTTCTTTCTCTTTCGTCACACTCTCTTGTTGTTCAGGTACATAGGGTTCTTTACCCTCATCAATGCTTACAAGAGGCTCGCCTACTTTTACTTTATCCCCTTCTTGTACATGTATTTTAACAATCTTACCCGCCTTAGGGGAAGGTATATCAACAATAGCCTTATCAGTTTCAATTTCTCCAAGGGTTTGATCTTGAAAAACAGAATCTCCTTCCTTAACCTTCCAACTGATAATCTCTCCTTCACTGATTCCTTCTCCAACATCTGGAAAACGAAATACAAAAACCATGTTAAAACTCCAGCACCTTTTTGATACCAGCAGTGATGCGCTCATCAGGAAGATAACTTTTCTCTAATTTGGCTAACGGAAATATGGTGTCAAATCCCGTAACACGCATTATTGGTGCCTCAAGGTGCAAAAGCCCATGTTCAGCAATAAGCGATGCAATCTCAGCACCGAATCCTCCTGTTCGCGGAGCTTCATGAACAATGACAACGCGTCCTGTCTTCTTGACAGAATTAAGAATCGTTTTAAAGTCTAATGGTTTAAGTGTGCGGATGTCAATAAGTTCAGCAGATGCATCAATCTTATCAATTGCTTCTTTGCACTCTCGAATCATCGCTCCCCATGAAATTATAGTTACATCATTTCCATTTTGGATAACCTTGGCCTCTCCGATAGGGATTGTATATGCCTTCTCAGGAACCTCTTCTTTGATAGCACGATAGACTCGTTTGGGTTCATAGAAAATAACAGGGTCAGGATCACGAATCGCACTGCTAAGAAGACCTTTTGCATCATAAGGTCCACTTGGAATGACAACTTTGAGGCCTGGAACATGGGCATAAAGTGCTTCCATACTCTCAGAATGGTGTTCAAGTGCGCGAACGCCTCCACCATATGGGGTGCGCACTACAAGTGGGCAGCTGAACCTTCCCCTGCTGCGGTTACGAAGGCGTGACGCGTGGCTGATAAGCTGGTCAAATGCAGGGTAACTGAATCCTGAAAATTGGATCTCAACAACAGGCCTAAGGCCATATGCGGCCATTCCAATAGCTACTCCGACAATTCCAGATTCCCCAAGAGGCGTGTCTATAATGCGTTCACTTCCAAATCGTTGCCATAATCCTTCAGTTACACGAAATACGCCACCATCAATTCCAACATCTTCTCCAAGAACAACTATGTTCTCATCTAGTTCCATTTCACAAAAGAGTGCTTGGTTGAGTGCACTAACCATATTTATTGATGTAATAATGACACCCCCGATAACCCAAGTTTATCATAAAGTACTTTCTCAGAAATATTTTCAAGTCTCGAATAGGAAAACAGTTGTTGAATAGCTTCTTGCACCCTGTCTTTGATATCAGCCATATGTGGCGCTTCTCCTAGAATCGCTTCCATTGAGATAACACTCACATCATCGTGGTCATATCCACACGGGTTAACCATCCAAAAGTCTAACATACCCTTTTGATGTACATAAATGACAAATCCTCCTTCAGCAATACCCCCTCTATGGGTATGAATCCCCTTTGAGCCTATTTTGTAATCTTTTCCGTGTATGCTTACCCAAACATCACGGCGTTCTCGTTCAAGTCTTAAATTCATTCCGTTTGCAATATAGCTTGAAATATTGTAAGACGAAATAACCTGTTGCATAACCTCATCTAATCTGGATTTGTATGCTCCAATCCCAAAAGGATGTCCAACAATTCGCTCAAAGTTGACAACTGGATAAACAACAAGTTGACCAGGAGCAATGACTGTCGCACCTCCAGCGCGCCGCTTTTCTCTTAAAGCAATACCCCCATCTAAAAGATGGTGGGAGATTGAAATAAAATCTTCCGGGCATATCCCTGCCTCCCAAAGGGCATCATTAAGCTTAGGGCTAAATTGATTTTTTTTATTATCCATTCCAAACTCAATTACAGGTGAATTATACTCAACTACAAGAAGAATGTCGTCTTGGATTTGCCCAGTAAGTCTGGCTTCTGCAACTCTCATTTGGATTTCTTGAACTTCATCATAGGGTCTCTGACCAAGGTCAACCCAATACGCATGTGCTTTTGTTTCCAAAGTCATTCACCCTCAGATGTTCGCTCTTTAAGCGAGGAAAGCTGTTCTTGCAAATACCAAGGCATCTTTTCGTACATAAATTTAAACATATCATCAACACAAGGCGGTTCTTTGTTCTCCATACTTTTCACAGCAGATTCAATCTTCTCAGCTATGTCTTTGAGAAGTGCATCCTCCTCCTTTGCTGACCACATCTTCATATTTTCAAGATATTTCCTAAGGCGCAAAATTGGATCCTTTTTGCTCCACTCATCAACTTCTTTCTGTTGCCTATATTTTGAGGCATCATCTGCAGTTGTGTGGTCTCCTAACCTATAGGTAACGCATTCAATAAACGTTGGTCCATTTCCATCCCGTGCGCGCTTAACAGCATCCAATGTCGCTTTATATACTGCAAAGACATCATTCCCGTCAACTTGGATACCTGGAAAGCCATAAGAAATCGCTTTTTGTGCAATTGTTGAAGCGCGGGTTTGTTTGCTCCTAGGAACAGAAATTGCGTATTGATTATTCTGACAGATAAAAACAACAGGTGCAAAGAAAATGCCCGCGAAATTCATAGCTTCATGAAAATCTCCCTCTGAAGTACCTCCGTCTCCAAAGTAAGTGATAACAACTAGATTTTCTTTCTTCATTCTTGCAGCAATAGCAAAGCCAACAGCATGAGCCGGTTGTGTCCCAACAGGAATTGAAGTGGGAAATATGTTTATCCCTTTTGGAAGATTACTTCCTCTCTCATCCCCAGCATAATAAAGTAGATACTGGTCAATAGGCATGCCCCTTACCAAAAGACCACCTATTTCGCGAAAGGAAGGGATTATCCAGTCTTTAGGTTCGAGAGCATAGGCACTTCCAACGCTTGAAGCTTCTTGTCCCTTACTTGGGGCAAAGGTTCCGATACGACCTTGTCGCTGGAGGTTAAGCATTCTCTCATCAAGCTTACGTGCAAGAACCATGAAAAAGTAAATCTCTTGAATCTGCCTTTTTGAAAGATAAGGCATGTCCTTTTCATCGCATTCTCCATTCCCCATTAATATTTGAAGATATAGCACAGAGAATTTTTCAACTGTTTTTTGCATGCTTTTTCTCCTTAGTCTCCAACCGCCCATTCCTTGATCTGTGGGTAATTTGCAGGTCCACAAATATATTTTCCATTTTTCTCGTTAAAAAGAAAAGGGACGCTGCCGCACTTGCCATCTGCAAGTTTATGCATCAACTGGGCATTCTTTTCATTATGCCATACTTCCAGAAGTTCGACATGAATGCCTTCTTCAATTTCAAGTCGCTCCAAGAGAGGTTGCATAGCATGACAATGAGCGCATTCTGTTCCAAAAAACATCAAAAAACGGTTTCCTTCACTCAAAAGAATCACCCCTCTCCATCAGTAAGGACAAAAAAAGAGACAGTCTATATAAAATTTTTCTTTTAATTCATGGTTGTATTTCCTTATTAGGAAAGACAAGAAAGGAATATTTTTTTAAAAAGAGGAATTAAACTTGCAATCTATGAAAGGTGTTGTACCGACGGTATTCAGCTCAATAGCTTTAGCGGTTGTAGGGGTTGCAGTGAAACTTACAGGCGAAAGCGTGCATTCACTTTCACTAAGTGCAATGCGTTTATTTTTGGCTTTTCTAACTGTTCTGATAATTCTCCCGTTTGTTGACAGTAAATTCCTTATGATAAAAAAGAGCGATCTTCCTCATTATGTACTTATAGGCCTTTTATTAGCGTTTAGTACATCTTCATTTGTAGCAAGTCTACAACGCACCACTATTGCAAGTGCTGTTCTCATCATCTTTACAGCACCCTTTTTTCTAATGATATTCAGCCATTTTTTTCTTAAAGAGAAAGTAACAAAAAAAATGATTGCCATAACCCTTCTGGCCTTTGCTGGCATTGTAATAATGAATCCATTGCAAAAGGAGCAATTGTTTGGAAATGCGCTTGCTTTTTCGGCAGCAATTTTTGGTGCTGCAACAACAGCCTATATGCGTCATGAAGAGAAGACCCATTCAGTTGGAACTATCTTCTGGTTTCTCCTCTTTGCAACGATCTTTCTCATGCCTTCCATATTTATTTATGGGACTGCAGGAGTCACAGAGAATATTCACTGGATATTGCTTTTAGGGGTATTTACAGGCATAGCTTATCTTTTCTATACCGAAGCCCTTGAGTATCTTAACGCAGTTATTACAAGTATGATTGGGATGGTGGTGGAGCCGCTTGTGGCCATTTTCCTTGCATTTATTGTGTTAAACGAAGTACCAACAATCCCTACAATGATTGGAGGGGGCCTACTGATATTTGGGGGTGTGCTTCTTCAAGAAAGAATATTAAAAAAGCAAAAGGGTTTTAATATTCACAAGATTATATGGTTTCAAAAGAGGTGATTATGACCCATATTTCCGAACGCGAGCAGGAACTTCCTGATGCAGTCATTGGAGAAATCTTCCGCCTTACTGCAGAAGACAAGAGCATAATCTCCTTAGGTCCTGGGCAACCAGATTTCCCAACACCAAGACCAATTCTTGACGAATGTAAAAGGGCAATCTATAAGGCAACAAGGTACAGCTCCCCCGGAGGGGTTATAGAATTAAGAGAGGCACTCGTAAAGAAACTAAGAAAAGAGAACAACATAAAGTTAGGTCCCGAAAACATTATTGTAACTACTGGAAGTCAGGAGGCGATTTTTACAGCAATGCTCTGTACTCTTGATCCAGCGGAGGAGATTATTGTTCCAAACCCAGGTTACCTCGCTTATATCCCTGCAGCAAACCTTATTCATGCAGTCCCTGTACCATTAAAGCTTAATGAGGAAGATGGTTTTGAAGTAAACCCTGATGAGTTAAGAAAGTTAATAAACAAAAAGCGCACAAAAGTGATCCTAATAAACTCTCCGGCAAATCCAACCGGGAATGTCCTGAAAAAAAGGACGCTTGAAGAGATTGCAGGTATTGCAAGGGAGCACGACCTATACATTTTTTCAGATGAAGCTTACGAAAGGCTAACTTACGGAACCAAACATGTAAGCATCGGTTCTCTTAACGGTATGGGGGACCATGTCATTACTTTTCAGACCTTCTCTAAAACCTTCTCTATGTGTGGTTTTAGGGTTGGATACTGCGCAGGACCAAAAAAATTAATGCAGGCAATAGAAAAAGCACATCATTATCTTACCTTGGCAGCTCCACATATTTCTCAGCTGCTTGCTATAAAAGCACTTACAATAAAGAAAAGCTATATTGAAAAGATGAGAAAGGAATATGAGAGAAGAAGAAATTTTCTTGTAGAAAGGCTAAACGAGATTGGTTTGAGAACTACACTTCCTAAAGGGGCATTTTATACCTTTTCAAACATAAGCGAATTTTCAAAAGACAGTACAAGGTTTGCAAGGGATCTATTAAAAAAGTCAAGGGTGGCTGTAATTCCAGGGGTAGAATTTGGAAAGTTTGGAGAGGGGTACATTCGTTGCTCTTATGCAACTGCCTATCCTATGTTAGAAAAAGCAACAGCAAGAATTGAAAAGTATCTCAAAAAGTATGATAAATCACTTCGCTCTTGAGTAATATTGGATGAGCCCCCTTAAAGCAATGGCTGCCTGCTCAGGAAAGGTGTAACACGGAACACCATGCTCCTCAAGATTTTCTTTGAGGATATGGGTAAATTCCCCACCTGCTGAAACAACAACCAGCGGTTTTTTGCCTTCTTCTGATGCCTCTACAAGCACATCAATTATATCTGCAGTTATGAGTGGTGTTTGATATAACAATATAACAATAACCATATCCACATTTTCATCTCTAAGGGCGTATTCAATAGCAATACGATATCGTTCGGTTGTGGCATCTCCAGCAAGATCAATAGGGTTTTTGATGGTGACTATTTTTGGTAATGCCTTCTCAAGCGCACGGCAATTATCTTTGTGCATGTGTGCTAACAAAAGACCGGCAGAAAGCACAGCGTCTGCACAAATAATCCCAAAACCCCCTCCATTGGTGATAATCTGTACTCTGGAACCAGAAGGCGATGTTGAATATTCAAATATTTTAGCGTAATAGAACATTTCATCAAGCGAAGAGGCATAAAGCACTCCTGCTTGACGAAATGCTGCAAAGTACACCTCTTTGTCCCCAGCAAGAGAACCAGTATGAGAAAGTGTTGCTTGTGAACTTGATTCATGAAGTCCACCTTTGATAACAATGACTGGTTTCTTTTTTGAAACTTCCTTTGCTGTTTCAAGGAATTTTCTTCCATTGCAAAGTCCTTCAATATAAAGGCATATGACTCTTGTCTGTTTGTCAGAACCAAGATATGAAAGAAGATCACTTTCATCAACGTTTACAGCATTACCATAACTGATGAATTTTGAAAACCCATAACCATCTTCAGCAGCAAGGTCCAAGATTGTAGAACCAACAGCACCAGATTGGCTAACAAAAGCAATCCCCCCTGCTTTTGGACGTTTCATGCGATACTGTGGGATAAAAAGAGAGTCAAAGCCACTATGGGCATCAAATGTACCCAAACAATTCGGACCTATACAAAGTATATTATGTTGTTTAAGCGCGCGTGCAAGCCTTTCTTCAAGTTTGACATTGCCAACTTCACGAAAACCAGCACTAACAATGATAACGTGCTTGATTTTCTTTTTTCCACAGTCTTCAATAATCTTTAAGACATAAGGGGCTGGTACGGCAATAATTGCAAGTTCGGGGCGTGACGGTAAGACCCCAACAGATCGGTAGACCTTGTGGTTGAGGATTTCACCTGCATTGCGATTAACAAGAAAAATCTCCCCATCAAACTCGGAGTCAAGGAGGTTGCGAAATATTACATGACCGACTTTCTTTGGGTCACGGGATGCACCAACAATTACAATACTTCTTGCATGAAAAAATGGACTAAGGTTCATAATGTTGCCTCTTTTTTAAAAGAAGAAGCACATGGTTCTTAAATAGGTTTTGATTGAGGGTATCAAAGAGAAACCTATTTAAGCAAAAAATATTGAAGACTATTATGGGCCCGTAGCATAACCTGGATAGTGCGACCGGCTTCGGTTGCTATTGTAGATGACACCGGTTGATGGGGGTTCAAATCCTCCCGGGCTCGATTAATTACAATAGGGGACATTAGTATGCAATGGCAATAAAACAAATTCCATCTGGGGGTGACAGGAATCTCTCTTATATTATTATAGATGAAAATTCAAAAAAATCAGCAGTTATTGACCCTTCCTATAGAATAGGTGAAATCATAGATGAGATAGAAAACCAATGTCTTAAGGTATTATATATTATTAATACACATACCCACCACGACCATATTGCAGGGAATACTCTTGTTAAGGAGAAAACAGGGGCAAAGATAGTTGCGCACAGATTGGCTTCTATATATCACGACATTTCTGTAGATGAAGGGGCTGTGTTAGATTTAGGGGAAAAGAAGCTAGAAATAATATTTACTCCGGGCCATTATAAGGACCACATTTGTGTCTTGGAAGGAGAGAATCTCTTTACAGGCGATACACTGTTTATTGGGTGTATTGGTGGTACTCATTTTATGGGAAGTAGCGCCAAGGACCAGTATCAAAGCATATTTGAAAAACTATTAAAACTTAATGATAAAACGAAAATATACCCTGGTCATGATTATGGCAAGGCACCTGCAGCAACGTTAGGAAGTGAGAAGAAAACAAATCCGTTTCTTCTGCAGAAAACCTTTGAAGATTTTTGCTGGTTAAAAGAGCATTGGGAAGACTACAAGAAGAAGCACAATCTAACTTAAAAAGATTTTTAAAATGAAAAGTAAACAGAAAAATGTGGTAAAGGAAAGTGAACTTGGTTTGACAGTAAAAAAAGAATCTGACTTTTCGGAATGGTATACTCAGGTCGTGCAAAAAGCCGAACTTGTAGATGTGCGTTTTGGGATACAGGGATTTGTTGTTCACAGGCCATGGGGCTTTGCAATCATAAAAAAAATTTATGAATACTTCGAAAAGGAAGTTGAAGAGCAAGGTCACCAGCAGTTTCTTTTTCCAACGGTTGTTAAAGAAAAAGCGCTTAATCAAGAGAAAGAGCACGCAGGTTTTACACCAGAAGTATTCTGGGTATCTGAAGCAGGAGACCAAAAGATAGAGGAGCGTTTTGCTCTTCGTCCAACAGGCGAAGCACAAATTTATCCTATTTATGCCTTATGGTTAAGAAGTTACAGGGACCTACCATTTAGGGGATATCAGGACAGGATTTCTGTGTTTAGAAATGAAATGACAACACGCCCGTTTTTGCGGGGAAGGGAATTTCTTTTCTTTGAAACACATGATGTCTTCAATAAACACGAAGAGTCGTTAAAACAGATTCAAAACGACCTTGAAACTTGCTGGAAAGTCATCTATGAGAAATTGAAAATTCCTTTCTTTTACTTTAAGAGACCATTCTGGGATAAGTTCAATGGAGCAGATGCAACATTCACCCCAGATACACTGATGCCTGATGGAAAAAGAAACCAGCTTGCGTCAACGCACGACCTAGGACAAAATTTTTCAAAAGCATTCGAAATAAAGGTGGCTGGAGAAGACGAAAAGGAGCACTATGTCTGGCAAACCTGTTTTGGACCTGGAATATGGCGTATAATGGCCGCACTAATTGGCATCCATGGGGATGATAAAGGACTGGTCCTGCCTTTTGAAGTGGCTCCTGTCCAAGTAGTGATTATTCCAATATTTCTAAAGAAAACAAAAATGGAAGAAACACGAGTAAGTAAATTGGCAAATCTTGTAAAAGAAAAGCTCCAAAAAGAAGGTTATAGGGTAAAACTGGATGAAGGTGAAGAAACACCTGGTTATAAATATCATCATTGGGAGCTGCTTGGTGTCCCAATTCGAATAGAGATAGGTCCAAAAGAAGTTCAAGAGATGAAATTAACTTTAGTGAAAAGAACGGATACAAGGAAACTTGGGATTAAGCTTGAAAGTCTTCAAAAAGAGATAAAGAAGAACGCAAATTCAGTTGATGTAAACATCAAAGAAAGGGCGAACACTTATTTTAAAGGAAGCGTGAAAAATGCAGATACCCTTGAACAACTTAAGAGAATAATAAAGGTTCATCTTGGTTTTACAAAGGTTCCTTTCTGCTCTGTTGAAAAGCAAGGAGAAAAGTGTGCCGAGAAACTACAAAAGGAGACAGACGGTGTAAAGGTCTGCGGAACTTTCTATCCTAAACCTGAGAAACCAAAGCAGGGTCAAAAATGCCTTGTTTGTAATAGGAAGGCATTCTGTATTGTTTACGTTGCAAAGAGTTATTAAGTAAAAAGTGAGCGAACAGCCCTCAAAGCACGTGCGTATCTTGGAACATCAGTTACGACAATTGGAATGTTTTCTTCAAAATTATATTGTTTGCCAAGCACGTCTTCATAAGTCGCATAAGCACGAATCCCATCCCTAGGGAGGTCTTTTCCATTAACTAAAATCTCATATTGTTTTGACCCACCAAATTCACGGAGTTCAAAGGTTCCAACATCTTCAAGTGTTATTTGTACATTCTTTACCTTGGTATTGCTTGTAATATTAAGAATAAGGGGAAGTGATTCATAGTAAGAAACGCTCTCTGGCTGCAGTGAAATGTTAACTTGGGGAATGCTCACTATGCTAACATCAACATAGGCATAGCGTATTGTCTCCCCGTTTCCTACACGAATTGAGAGCCTTCTGCCATCGTCCAGAGAAGTTTGAAAGGTAATATTTTTCTCATCAGCAATATTAAGGGATATTGGTTTGCACTCATCAAAAAGACAAACCTTCCCATTTTGGATTTCTGTATTTCCTTCATTTGTTACCCTACAATTTACATTAATTGTTTCTCTAACATAATATGTGGGTCTATCACTTAGACAGGATAGGTCTATGTTGCGCAAGAAAAGTTTATTCTCTTTCTCTGCAAGAGCATCAACCATCTCCCTTGCTTCTTCAAGAGATATTGTGTTTGCATCTTGCCGTATAACAAGCTCACTTTCTGCGGTGCTCCCGAAACTTGTCTCTGCAGAAAGTTTTGAAGTATATATGAATCCGTCTTCAAATTTGTTTCCAGTTGAAGCAATAAAATAAAGTCGTTTTGTCTCCTCGGGTCTAAGAAGAACAGATCGTGAGAATCCGTCTGGAAAGCCAGGACCTTTAGTAAAGGAAATTTGGAGCGGGAGATAAAATTGATACGGATTGCTGGCAATGGCCTCGATAGGTACAAAACTATCAAGCCCGACTTCTGTAGCAAGAGGTGTGATTCTAAGGGTAGCATACGGTTCAATAGTTCCTGAGGCCTCTAGAACTTTCGTAGTAATTGAGATGGGTTCTGGTTCAATAGATATCCCTCTGGAGCGCCAAGAGTAAGACACCGCTGGTTCGCCAGAATCAGCTGTTTGTGCAAGCCTAATGTGGCTCGGGTCAACCCACCCATATTGTGCGAAAGTTACGTCAAAAGGGACCCATCCGTATCCAGGAAAGTAGACCTCGGCCCATCCATGACTCCCAAAATCATTATTTAGGTTAGTATACACCACCCCAGATACAAATCTAGCTGGAATCCCGACTGAGCGGGCCATAGAAATAAATAGGTTTGTCAATTCATCGCAAACACCAATCCGGTTTGCAAGAACCCAACTAGACTTCTGAACGGTTTCTGCAGTTAATGTGCTTAGGTTGTATTCAATGTTGTTTGTTACCCACTGGGCGAGGTTATGGACTGCAGTATAATAGTCAGTCTCTCCCGTAACAATGTCGTTGGCAATAGCGCGGATATCCCCAGTAATATCAATAAATTCAGTTTCATGGTCATAAAGAAGAAATTGTTCTTCAATCTCTTTAGATGGAAAAAAAATGCGTTCTTTAATCTTTGGGAAGTTGTTTATAGAGGTAATGTTTGATGAAATACCATATGTGAATTTGTCTACGCGCGGTTTTTTCCATGTAAAAACAAAATTGTTGTTTTTAATTATAGAACTTGGCGGAGAACTATGCCCCAGGATGGATGTAACTTGGTGCTGGTCATCGTTTAATGGATAATACTGAAGGTTAACTTGGAGTTCTTCAAGAAAGGCATCTTCAGATTCTTTTTGAATATTGAGTGAACCAGATACATTGACTTGTGCTGTAATTCGTAAGACGGCATTATAGTTATTAACTTCCTGTGCAAATATGTTTGGGAAAATACTAAGAAATAATAAAGATAGGGATATAGCGGCAAGTGCCTTTGCCAGTGGGTGCATGAAAAGAGCGGGTAGGTAATATTTAAATAGTTTTACCCAATATGGGTTGCCATGCGGATCATGTTGGAAAAAGAGGCTGAGGATTTTCTGGAAAAGAATAAATTTTCGGTTGTTAAAAGAACGGTTGTTACTAAAGAAAAGGACGTAAAGAAAGAAGCTAAAAGAATTGGTTTCCCTCTTGTGATGAAAGTAACAAACACACTACATAAAACAGAAAAGAAAGGGGTGGTTGTAGGAATAACAGAAGAATCAATACAGGAGAATTACAAGAAGATAGCAAAGAAATCAAAGAAAGTTATGTTTCAAAGGCAATTGGATGGGAAAGAATTGATATTGGGGATAAAGAAAGATCCTGTCTTTGGGCACACAATCTTGGTTGGTGCAGGAGGGGTTTACACCGAATTTGTTAGGGATATTGCTTTGCGTATCTGTCCGATAACAAGGGTAGACGCACAGGAGATGCTTGAAGAACTCAAAATATATAAAATCCTTACTGGTACAAGAAAAACCAAGGTTGTGAACACTGCTTCAGTGATAAATGTGCTGATAAAGTTATCTAAACTTGTAGAGAAATATAAGAAAATAAAAGAGCTAGACATTAACCCCCTCATTGTAAACGAAGTAGAGGCGAGAATTGCTGATGCAAGAATTATTTTTGAATAATTCCAATCTCTCGCTCAACAGCCTCGCAAAATTTAGGAACGTCTTCTTTGGCAACAAAAGCCCCGCATGCTTGGACGTGCCCTCCACCATTGCCATTAAGTTCGGCAAGGGATTTCTTCAGGATGTTGAGTACATGATGGGTTTTACTTCGAAGGCTAAAATAGTAAAATCCTTCTTTCTCCCGTCCAACAACCACAAGTTTTTCAGGATTGCGGTAAGATAATTCCTCAGCAACCTCACCAGAAAGACTGTAATTGCTAACAACATAGGTAAAGAAAACAAGCTGGCTGTCCTCCCTTACAAATTCTGTAGCGTTATTGTAGATGTCCTTATATTCACGTAGAACTTTAGAATATCTGCTATAAAGTCTCTTTGCAGCCGCGCTTTTTTGTTCTAAAAGTTCAAACGGGTCAGAGATTCCTTCAAGAAGACGACAAGCACTGTGCACGTCTTCAACCTTTCCTTTTAAGTTGTATTCAAAAATCTTAATAATTTCTCCAAACCTGCTCTCGTATATTATTGAACCAGGGGTGTTTTTATCCTCAAAAAGAGAAGGATATTCCCTTCTTGCTTCATCAATAAAAGATGGCACATACCAATCACCAATTATGCCTATCAAAGCAAGCCAAAGGGGTCCTCCAACCGCCAAGTAACAAATAAAACTGGTTGGGTGGTAGGCAAGGGGGTCATTCATTTTTGGGTTAAAATAGAGGACACCTTTCAAGTTAAGGTGCAGTTCATGATGGTCAATAACAACAACAGGGCAACTGCAAGCATCTATAAATTCTTGTTCAACCGTCGCCATATCCAGTGTAAAGATAATATCTGGTTTATTGGCTTCAATAGAGTCAAGATATTGCTTCCCCACGCTACGGCTTCCACCCTTATTGATGACTCCAATCGCATGCGGCTGAAAACGCTTGAGAAGAAGATATGAAACAAAACCATCTGTATCTCGGTCATAAATGAGGAGAGGCTTCTTCGCACCATGAAGGAGTGTGCGTATTTTTTGATAATCTGCTTTGCTAAGACTCATTGCGTTGCCTCCTCAAATGCTCTTGAAACTTGTTTTTTTGTCCAACCTTTTTTTAGTAGTGTCGCAGTAATTTCATCTCGGGTTACGCCCCTTGAAAGTTTATCTTTGATAAATGAAACTGCGCGCTGGTCTGCAGGTAGGGGCGGATTTGAAAGTCCAATTTCATGGTTTCTATGTCGCCAACTAAAAAAGACAATGGCTAAGGTAGCAAAGAGTGTACCTATACCAATTAAAATTACCCTAAAGTTATTTGAGGGTTGTTGCAATGTGCATTTGTTGTTGATACATACTTCGCCTTCAATGCAAACAACGTCTGTAGGACAATTGTTACAGTGTTCTCCTGGCTCAACAACCCTATTGCCGCAGGTTGTTGGCGAAGGTATATCTTCATGAGGGGGGAGGGCTCGTTGTTTTTCAGATTGTGCAAAAGCGAACAATGGAGAGGTAAGTAACAAAAAAACAAATGCAACGGATAGATTACGCATCAAAAAAATGAAGGTGCATAGTTTAAAATTGTTTTGAATCTTATTTTCCTAATCGTTTGTGTGCACGTAGGCTTGGCCTAATCTTCTCAGCTCCTGTTCCTTTGTGAAGAAGGCCTCTGCTCTTTTGTCCGGCAGATGTTTTTCCACGAAAAACCCTTCCTCTTTCAGTAGCAACCCAACGCATACCAGGGTATTTGCTTACTTGGACTTGGTCTGCTAAGATGGTTTCAAACCAATAATAGCGCCCATCTTTTGCAACAGGGTAACTTCCAAGCACTTCACAGTTTGGAAAAGAGCGGTTACATCTCTCTTCTGCAATCCACTGATAACTTTTCTTTAGAACAAGTTTACGCCTACTTGTCTTTGACCGTCTTCCACTTTTTTGTCGCGGTCGTTGCTTTCCTCCTCTTGGAACGCGAACACGTGCAACAATATAACCTTGCTTAGCTTTATAGCCAAGAGATCGTGCACGGTCAAGACGGGTTGGTCGCTCAATGCGTACAACGCTCTCATCACGTCGCAAAGCAACAAGTCTCTCTTTCCAAAGAGGACCAAGGAACTTTTTAGGTTGTTGCCATGTTTGTTGAATGTATTTATATATGCCCAAGGTAAATTCCTCCAAGATTCAGGTCGCTCTGCGAAAATCCCACCTTTCTTGTAAGAAAAAGCCGGTAAAACTCTTTTTAAAACTTTCTGCTCATCATTAGAAAAAATATGAGCCTTGCCGATATATTTATAAAACGTCTATTGTCTGTAGGTATGGCATGGCGACAAAACAGGCATATGCATCAAGTCTTAAATCAGGTCGTTTTGTTGTCTTTGATAATCATGTCTATAGGGTTGTAAGAACAGATACATCAAAAACAGGAAAGCATGGTCATGCAAAGACGCGCATAGAGGCAGTTAGCGTTCTTGATGGTAAGAAGATAATAAAGATAATGCCTGGGCACGATACTGTAGATACTCCAATAATAGAAAAGAAAACAGCCCAGGTCCTTGCAGTTCAGGGAAACATGGCAAACCTTATGGATGTTGAAACTTATGAAAGCTTTGAACTACCAATCCCTGAAGAGTTACAGGATAAAGTAAGTGAAGGTAGTCAGGTAATATATTGGATCATGCTTGATGAGAAGGTAATCAAAGAGGTAAAATAAAAGAGAGGTAATATGGCAAAATTCCCTGAAGCAATGGCAAGGATGTATCACAATGTCTTCGTGTGTAAGAAATGTAAGACATTGTGATACACAACAATCACAAAGGTGCTCCAGGGGAAGGTAACTTGTCGCAAATGCGGGAGTAAATCCTTTCGTGCAATAAAGAAAGGGAAATGAATATAAATATTGATCTATTACTATTCTTTGTTTTTCTTAGTATCATAGTTGTATCTCTTTTTATCAGACGAAAACATGTAACAGTTCAGAAAATAGTCTTTCCTATTCTATATTTGGTGCTCTATCGGACAAATCTTGGATTATCTGCAATGGATAATATTTCAAGGCGTTTCAAAAAGAGTGTAAAAATACTGGGGTATTTTGGTATTTTCATTGGTTTTGTTGGGATGGTCGTTATAGCAACAATGCTCACAATAAACACGATAAGTATATTTTCTCAACCAGATATAGCCCAACCAGGGGCGCAGCTTCTGTTACCTGGCTCTAAAATTCCAGGTCTGCCATCACTCTCGTTTGTCTATTGGATCATTGCCATCTCCTCTCTGGTTTTTGTTCATGAATTAAGTCACGGTATCTTGGCAAGGTTCAACAAAATAAAGGTAAAGTCTTCAGGTGTTGGTGTGCTTGCACTGCTGATACCGATTCTTCCTATAGCTTTTGTAGAGCCAGATGATCGTGAAATGGAGAGAAGCAAAAAAAGCTCCCAACTAGGGGTCCTTGCAGCAGGTTCACTCGCAAATTTTATTCTCGCCTTTTTGGCATTCCTTGTTTTCTCTTTTGCGCTACTTCCGGCAGTCGGAAGCATGTACGAATCAAAAGGACTGGTGGTTGCTTCTGTTGTGGAAGGTTCTCCTATTGCAAATGAAGGTATAAAGCATGGAGAGTTAATCTTAAAAGTCAACGGAAACACAGTTGACACGCCGGAAGATTTTCTCAAAGCGCTTGACGGTCTTAAGCCAAACGAAAAAGTAGTAATGCAGACAGATAAGAAAACTCACGAAGTTATAGCGACAACAAGCAAAGATGACCCCCAAAAAGGATATTTGGGTCTTTTTGTACAGCCAAATGAAGTTGCGGTTACAAATGATGCAAGAGAGAAATACGGATCAATTATTCCTCCTGTATTGCGATGGATTAGCGGACTTTTCTTGTGGGTATATCTTGTAAATCTTTTTGTTGGTCTTTTTAATCTGCTCCCGATTTCCATTCCTCCTGTTGCAACAGACGGAACAAGGATGTTTTATCTTGGAATTCTTTCTGTATTAAAAAAAGAAAGACTCGTGAAAGGGATCTGGATTGTTGTTAACGTTTCTTTTGTAGGTATGTTGTTTGTAAACTTCTTCCCAAGAATTTTAACAATCTTTTCATAGGATGAACATGTTCGTAGACGTACATGCCCACATAGATTATGAAGATTTCAAAAAAGATAGAAAGGAGGTTCTTGATCGTGCAATAAAAGCAGGACTTATTGCAGTAATAACAAACGGGACAAATGAGAAAAGTAATGAGCAGGTACTTAAACTTGCAAGGCAATATGGATTACTGAAGCCCGCACTGGGTTTATATCCACTTGAAGCAATAAAACTAGAAGAAGAAGGTATTGAAAGAGTATTTGCTCAAATAAAAATAAATGCAAAAAAGATAATCGCTATTGGAGAAATTGGTCTTGATTATGCATATGATAAAGAAAATCAAGAAAATCAGAAAAGACTGTTTAGGAATTTACTCCATATTGCAAAAGAGTATGATCTGCCGGTGATAGTTCATTCAAGAAAAGCAGAGATGCAGGCAATCGATGTTCTGGAAGAAGAGAAAATGAAAAAAGTAGTGATGCACTGTTTCTCTGGAAGTATGAAATTGGTAAAAAGAATAGAAGATAATGGTTGGTATGTATCTATACCTGCAAATGTTGTGTTCTCAACTCACTTTCAGGAGGTCGTTAAGCGCACAGGTCTGCAATATATCTTGACAGAAACTGATGCACCTTTCCTTTCTCCACAGAAAAATGAAAGAAACGAACCAAAAAATGTTGTGAACACTGTAAAAGTTATCGCAGATCTAAAAGGTTTAGATAAAGGTGAAACGAAAAAAATCATCTTCACAAACTTTCAGAAACTTTTTCACAAAAAATAATGAAATAGAAACCTTTTTAAAGAAATGTGACACTAAAAAATTAATTAATTATGAAGTAAAAAACAAAAAGAGGTGATATTCCGAAATGGCTGCAAAAAGAAAATCGAGTAGCAGAAAAACAAGTAGTACAAGAAGAAAGTCAACAGCAAAAAAATCTACAAGCTCGAAGGGAAAGGGTAGTTCTAGAAAATCTGCTTCTCGAAAAAAGAAGAGATAGGCGTTTAAACTTTTTCTTTTTCTTTTTTTAATTCTTACACAATATTTTTATATCCTAAGTAGTACATTAAACAAAAAGAGGTTATATGGTCTACACAGAGATAGCAATCTTTCTTGTGGCTTTGTTGGTTCTTGCAAAGGCCGCAGATTACCTTGTTGATGCTGCCTCAAGGCTAGCACGCCTTGCAGGGGTGACAGAGACCGTCATCGGTCTTACAATTGTTGCTTTTGGAACAACAGTGCCGGAATTGAGTACTTCCATAATTGCTTCCATAGAGCGAGAAGGGGGAATTGTTCTTGGTAATGCAGTCGGAAGCACAATAGCAAATGTTGGGCTTGTGCTTGGTCTTGCTGCAGTCTTTGGTGTAATTAAATTCAAGGACCATGAATTCATTAAAGATTTGTTATTCCTTCTTGGGGCATCATTGATTCTTTTCATACTCTCGCTTGATGGAAGCCTTGGCTGGACAGAGGGTCTTTTGTTCATTGCAATCTTCGTAGTATATATTTATGTAAAAATAAGAGAGATTATCACAAAAAAGAAAGCAGACAGGCAAGTGCAAGAGGTGCAGGTCGGGAATAATCATCTATGGAAAATATCTCGAGACATATTTCTTATTTTTCTTTTTGGAGCTGTTGTTGTTGTTGCAACACGTGCGATGGTTGATTCAGCAGTAATCATTTCTATTTTCTTTGGGATACCTGAGGATATAATTGCCCTTACAGTTATTGCAGTAGGAACATCACTCCCCGAGTTGAGTATTGCAGTTGTAGGTACAAGAAAGGGAATGAGTGGTTTAGTAATAGGAGATATTATTGGGAGCAGCATTAGCAATATTTTGTTGATTCTTGGAGTTGGTGTACTCATTTCCCCAATTGTGGTATCTCCACTCGCTATTCTGTTTACAATCCCAGCAATGATTCTTTTATCTATTATGTTGTTTCGCTTTATCAAAGCAGCGTGGGCGGTGCGCCCATTTGAAGGCATATTATTAATTTCTTTTTATGCCATATTCGTTCTGGGTGTATTTATTTTCCCGGTCCTCTTTAAAACATAAATTTAATAAAAAGGGAAATAGGTATAATATCATGCCAATAGCAATCCCAATTATCCAATCGGGGTTTAAGCGTTCTTTAGAGAGCCAAGGCTATCGTTTTACAGGAAACCACAGTGCAACAAAGGTTTGTCATTGGACAAAGGCTTCTCTTAGAGGGGAAGGCTCATGCTATAAAAGTAAATTCTATGGTATCAACAGCCACCAGTGTGTCCAGATGACACCAAATATGTTCTGTCCGAATAAGTGTGACTTCTGTTGGAGAGATATGGATGCGTGCAATGAGGTAAAGATGGGGCCTGAACTTGATGACCCAAATAAAATTATAGATAATAGCATAACAGAGCAGTACAAGGCACTGACTGGCTTCAAGGGAAATCCAGAAGTAGAAGTAATAAGGTATGTGGAATCCCTTCAGACTAAGCACTTTGCAATATCACTTACTGGAGAGCCGACTATGTACCCATACCTTCCAACATTTATTAAGACTCTCAGGCAGAGAGGGATTACATCTTTTCTTGTTAGTAATGGGCAATTCCCAGACGCTATTGAAAGGTTGAAAGAAGAAAACGCTGAACCTACGCAGTTATATATTTCCCTAGATGCCCCAACAAAAGAGATCTACCTGAGACTAGATAAACCAATGATGCAGGATTTTTGGGAACGCTACACAAAGTCTTTGGAAATTATGGCTACATTGAAGACAAGGACGGTTCTACGTATCACGGCAGTAAAGGGACTAAACATGTGTGAGGAAGGATCATATGCTTTACTCATTAAAAGAGCAAATCCAAGGTTTGTTGAGATAAAAGGGTTTATGCTTGTCGGTGCCGCAAGTAAAAGGCTTGCTCCAGATAATATGCCGACTCACGAAGAGATACTCACCTTTGCAAGGAGAATAGAAAGAGAAAGTGGTTATAACATAGTAGATGAAGCAAAAGAATCTCGTGCAATTCTTTTAATGAAGGGAGAGGGCGGAAGGTTTTTGGAGGAGGTATAAAATCAATCTAGAAAGGAAAAAAGAGCTACTTATTCTTGGCATAGACCCGGGGACAACGGCAGGCCTTGCAATTTTTTCTATATCTGGAGAGTGTCTTCTTGTAGAAAGTAAGAAGGAATTTGACTTAAGAAAGTTAATCCAGCGCATATATCAATATGGGATGGTTGTTGCAATTGGAGCAGATAAGAAGATAAAGCCAAGATTTATAGAGGCTGTTGCAGCAAGGACAGGTGCCCGCGTTTTTCTGCCAAAAAAGGATTTAAAACTTGCTGAAAAAAGAGCTTTAGTAAGAAATGGATACAGAAATAAACATGAGCTGGATGCAATTGCTGCAGCACTTGTGGCGCAAAAAGCCATCGAACCGACCCTAAAGAAAGTGGATAGGTTTCTTGAGCACAAAGGTAGGAAGGATTTGTTTGAAGCAGTTGCAGTCAGGGCAATCAAGACCGCAACACCCTTTGCAAAAATACTTGAGCAGCTTGAAGAACCAGAAGAAAAACTAAAAAAGCCGAAAAGAAAGAAGGAAACTAGGCAAGAAAAGAAGGGGAATCAAACAGATTTTCTAGTAGGGGAAAACAAAAGGTTGATACAGAAAGTAAAGCGTCTTTTAATTAATGTAAGAAACCTCCAGGATGTTGTGGATGAAAAGGCATTTCTAAAAGCAGGAACAATAATTGGTCATAAGGACAGGAAGGTAAGCTTTCTTCAAAAGGAACTTCAAAAAAAAATTAATGAGAATAATAGCACAATCCAAGAACTCATGCGTTGTAAGAATTATCTTTTACAAAACGAGAAGTATGTCATAGCAAGAAAATATAAGGATTTTGGAAAGGATGTAGAACCAGAAGGAGGTGTTATTTTTATAGAAAATCCAAATAACTTTAGTGAAAAGGTGGTAGGGAAGATAGACCAAGACACTACAATAATACTTTGCAGCCAAAAGCCATCGCAAAAAATAAGGGAACTGCTAGATACAACCTTTATAGACATTCACAAAGTTAGGTTTCACGATGAGAATGATTTCATAGTTGTTTCAAAGATAGATATGCAAAGAGAATTGGAGAATATTGAAAGTTTGGATCTTGTCATCAAAGAATATAAAAAGAAAAGAAAGGGTTAAGCAGCAGCCTCATAACCCTGCATAAATCCCTCTTCAAAGGCAGATATTTCATCATTTTCAACTTGGAGTTCACGGAACTCACTCGTGTAAATATCTTCAAATCCCATAATGGCCACCTCCTTTTTCTTTTGAAGATTTTTCTCGATGAAGAGGAAGGTGTCTAAGCTGCTTAGAAAAAATCTCCTCAATAAAGCTAGTACTAAACTCCATATGGCACCTCCTTTTTTAAAATATTCTTATAGCTCTCTAAAGTTGTATGCTGAATGAACAAGATTAGATTTCGTGCTTGGATGAGTCTCTGATATTCTGACCACCCAAGATAGCTCTTGCTATATCTGCGTAAAAATCCCATACAATCACCTCCGAAAAAGGTTCTGAGAAAACCTTTTTCTTGATAAACTATATGGAAAGACAGTATTTAAGCGCTGCGCGACTATGACCACACTGTCTTCTAGATATCTCAGAGAATATAGAGATTAAAAAGAGTAAAAAAGAAAAAATTTAACCATTAAGGGTCTTTTCCCCCGGTTTCCAGTCAACAGGGCATAGCCCCCCTGTCTGAAGCGCCTGAAGCACACGGAGGGTTTCAGAAACACTCCTGCCGACATTTAGGTCTGATACAACCTGATATCGTAAGACCCCGTCTGGGTCAATAATAAAGGTCCCTCGAAGTGCAACACCCTCCTCTTCAATAAGAACACCATATGCCCTACTTAACTGGTGAGACGTGTCTGCCAGTACGGGAAATTTAACACCAGGCATGTCTCTCTCAAACCAAGCCTTATGAGAATGTGCACTATCTGTGCTTGCTCCAAGGACAACAGCATTCACCTTCTCAAATTCACTCTCTTGTTTGCTAAATCCCTTAATCTCAGTAGGACAGACAAATGTAAAGTCAAGAGGATAGAAGAAAAGGACAACCCACTTTCCCCTAAAATCACTCATCTTGATCCGTTTCATCTGGCCAGCCTGATATGCTTCGATAGTTAGGTCTGGGACATGTTCTCCAACTTTTACAGTCATTTTTTACCTCCTTGACACCCTCTACAGATGCCATAAACATTAATAGATGCCTTCTTGCCGGCAAAATCCTCTTTTAGTGCTCTTTTCAGCGCTGCTCTTTCCGCACCAGCTAACCTTGTGTCAAGTACTTGCTTGCAATTTGTACAAATTAGGTGTTGGTGGCTCTCTAAATTGCCATCATAACGAGGTGTGCCACCAAGGTGAACTTGTTTAATAATATTATTCTCTTCAAGGACATGAAGGTTCCTGTATACAGTTCCCTTGCTAATGTGGGGCAGTATCTTCTTAATGTCTTGGTATACTTCATCAGCTGTCGGATGTGTCTTTACCCCCCTAAGATGTGCTAAAACAGCACTTCTTTGATTAGTTTCTCTATTAGTAATCATTATTAATTAGGAATAGATACTGTTTATAAGGGTTTCGATTCGTTAACAGTTGGATTGTAGTGGGGGATGATGCCCGATATCTAAGCAAAACACTTTACGATAAGACAGTACGGCTAACTAGTCTTTAAATACTAAAATTCGCTCAATTTCCTAAGCTCTCCACCTGACGGTCTTAAGGTAAAGGTCTTTCCTCCTTTCTCAGATGTAACTTGGTTTGCAGTTATGAGCCTATTTTTTGTAAGAAAATCAACCTTGCGCATAAAAGTGCGATACGATTTAGAAAAATCTTTCTTATAGTGTTCGTAAATCTCTGCAACAGTCAATCCAGAATGTATCTTAACAATCTCCACAATTGCCTTCTCATCTTCCTCAAGAAGCGTTGTTCCTTTGGTACTGAAGTCTCGAAGGCGCTGCACAGCATCTTTCGCATGCTCCAAAAGAACTGTACGCGATGCTCGCTCTTCAGCAGCATTACCCGCTTCGCGAAGTAGAAATAGGCCGCTACGAAGGTCACCAACTTCAATAGCTTTTGATACAACCGTCTCAAATGCTTCATCAGAGAAAGTCCCGGAAACAAATGCGTGGTCTTTTCGTTGCGATAGGATCTCACGAACTTGCGATGGGCTGTAAGGTTCAAATTGAAGTTCATCAAGCGTAAGCCTTGACTGAATGCGCACATCAAGAGAAACTACCCACTCTCGGTTATTGGTAATAAGGAAAATTGATTTGTGATAAATGTCTTCTAGAAGGGAGTATAGAATAGAAAAGTCGCTTACTTTGTCAACTTCGTCTAGGCAAAACACCACAGCTGTTTTGTTTAGGATTTTGACAATTTCACGCTCAAGTTCGCCAGTGCCTTTATTGTGGGTAAAATGATAACCAATAATGCTACATATCTCAAGCGCTATTTTATGGGGGGTATCTTTCTTCCAACAGTTAATGTAGATAGGAATTACATCATCAGTTGTTTCGTCAAGTTCATTAAAAACTTGCTTAACACAGACAGTTTTTCCAACTCCTGGAGGACCATGGATGAGAATGTTGCGGCCATTACGCTTAGAGAAAAGGGGTTTCATACACCGGGCCATGTATTCTTGTTGTGCTTCCCTATAAAGAACTTTTTTTGGTTGAAAATCGTAATCAAGGGCAACACCATTAAGAAAAATACTCTCATTCTCATGAAGATATTTATCAAAAAGGCTACTCATTATAAAATAAAGAAGGCCTCTAGGTTTTTATGCTTTATTGCGCTAAAAGGAGAGGCATCTGAACTTGAGGACGAAGGCTTACACCCATTCCTCGTCCAAGATTATAAAATGCAGAGGATGATAACCCACCAAAAAAATCAAGAAGTCCAGAACGACCTCCATATGATGCAATCTCTGCATCTGGAGACTGGGATAGCTCTTTTGCAAGTCTAAAAGCAGTATCAAAATTTCCAAGTTCATCGACAAATCCTGCCTCTTGTGCTTCAATGCCAAGCATAACTGCACCATTGCTGAATTTTTGAACCTCTTCCTCGCTAAGGTCTCGGTTTTCTGCAACAGCCTGGATAAAATATTTGTGAACAACTTCAAGTCTCTCAAGAAGCCTTTCGCGCTCAGAAGGTCCGAGTGGTCTAAATGGGGTTCCCATGTCTTTTGATTCTCCTGAAACAAGGCGCTCATATGAAACGCCGTATCGCCCCAAAAGTTCAGAAAATTCAAGGTATGAACTCGTAACACCAATGCTTCCAACCATAGAAAGAGGGTCTGCAACCACCGTGTCAGCAGTGGTAGCAATCCAGAAGCCGCCAGATGCGCCAACATCGCGAATCCATGCAACAACCGGCTTTTCAGATTCTTGCACTGCAGAGGCAATTTCCCGTGTTCCGACTACGGTGCCTCCCGGGCTGTCGATTTCAAGGATTATCGCCTTGATTGCCTTTCGCTCATTAGCATTTTTAATATTCTCAACAACTTCTCCAGAGGAAACACTCCCACCAAAGGAGAAAGGGTCAACAGCATCCGAAGTAATGATAACACCATTGACGGGTATGACCGCAATCTTGTCCCCAAATTCTGTCGCAGATGTTCCAAGAATAAAGGATATAACCGAAGATAAGATAAAAAATCCCAAGACAAGGAGTATAACAATAAAAATCTTTTTCAAGATAAAACCACCTCTGTTTTGGCAACAACATCTGAAAAGC
>Ga0209542_10000103_pt1 | contig 210113 bp, 213 predicted proteins | sample RifCSPhighO2_01_FD_184028 | JGI IMG/M metagenome (GOLD analysis project Ga0209542, IMG submission 184028) | Soil microbial communities from Rifle, Colorado - Rifle CSP2_plank highO2_0.1 (SPAdes) (version 2) | ecosystem: Environmental > Terrestrial > Deep subsurface > Rock core/Sediment ...
ATAGCACACCTGCTCGGATGTCCCCTCATCCTCGCTCGCTATTGTCCACCGGGTGCAGAGCTTTGACGCATCCGCCTCCCAGTTAAACGATGTCCCGGCAACACTAAGGTCAATCACCCCATTGAGAGTCTCTATGCCGTCATTGTTGCTGTCGTACAGGGGATTGTCCCCGTAGGACAGGCCAAGGGAGATGGATTTTTCTGTTGTGGAAGGTTCTTCGGTGGCGTTGTCCTCTGTTGGCTCTGTCCCATTGGATGGTGCACTAGTCTCGTTTGAAGGTGGGACGGGGCTCTCTTCCTGTTCCGGTTCAGTGGCATCGTTGTCCGTTGTTGTCTCATTGGAGTCTGATGCGTTGGCAGTGGATAATGGCTCTTCATCCTCATCAGTGGAAAGGGCAAGTTCCGCCCCGATAATCAGCGTGATGGCCTGCGTCGTGTTGGCCTTGCCGTCAGAGGCGGTGACGAACGCCGTCCGGGAGCCGGTGAAGTCCTCGTCCGGGACCACCGTCAGCGTGCTGCCGTCCACGATTATCCCGACATTGAGCGGGGAGGTGCTGGTGTACGACAAGGTGTCGCCATCAGCATCGGTGAAATGCCCGCCGAGGGGGATGGTCGTTTCTCCGGTGATGGTGAAACTGCTCTCCCCTCCCCATTGCGGGATGCTGTTTTCAACGGCAGGCTCTTCTTCGATGGGGGCGTCTTCTGTTGCGGTGCCGATGACCAGGGCGGTGATCGCGCCGAGCCCGCTCGGAGTCGCGTTCTCCTGTTCCTGCTGCGAGGCTTCCCCGAGGCGCGAGGAGTCAAACACCAGCTTCTTCGCGCCGTTGCTCTCCAGGTACACCCGGGCAGTCCCGTTGTTGGTCAGGCTGCCATCGATGCGCAGGGACAGCAATTCTCCCGCATTCTCCGGCGTCCATTGGTACGAGCCACTCGACGCGACGACAAGGTTGGCCGGCTCCGAGTACGCGAATTCCTTGGTGACGAAGCCCGTGATCTGCGGGGAGAAGTGATACAGCCCCAGGCCGAGAAGGACAAAGATGAGCATGCTGATGAGTGGGATGCGCCTTGCGCGAGGGGCAGCGCCACTATGTGAGCGGTGCATCGATTTCCTCGGCAAATCGACAGAGGGAAGCCCCCTCCGGGGTGTGTCGATAGCCAAAAGGGAAGCAAAGAGCGAGCCGGCGCTGCCCCTCATCTCTTCCGGAGCAGGAGGTGTGTTCATTGTTTCACCCCCTTCTTTTTCTTGGCGCGGTCGTACACTGCCCAGATGGTGCGGTCGTCAAGGTGCAGCATCAACGCCACTTCGTGGTTGGTGTGGCCGAGCTGCTTGGCGAAGAACACGATGTGCTCCAGCACGCTGAGAGAACGATCGGCAATCAGGGAAGCGGGCATCGCCACGTCGTCCCGCACCTCGCCAAAGGGTTCGGGCATCTTCCGCGAGGCCTGCGCATACGTTGCCCAGATGGTCTTGTTGTTCCGGTTGAGCAGCTTCGCGATCTTGGAGAACTTCAGGCCGCGCACTTCCTTGAGGTATTTGACGATGGACTCCAGCGAGCTGATTTTGGACGTGGAAAAAATGCCGAATGGCAGTGCCTCGCCGCGGTTCCGGATGAGATCGGCATCAGAAAGATGGTACGCCTGCTTGATGTGGCCGACCAGCTGGCCCAACAATTCTATCTGCTCTTCCCTGGGAAGGGAGGTGAATCTAGAGAGGAATGGCTGTTCCGCTCCCTCGTTCTCTTTCACACGAACAAATCCTCTAAGGCAATATTCCTACAAGATAGGAAATACTATATAAAAGTTGCCTTTTCGGAAAGTAGTGTGGAAAAATCCCCATAGAGCGGGAGAGGAGTATAAAAGAAGGATAGAGTTCTAAAATAATCATTCTTATTATGTAAGTATTAATTCTTATTTTAATAGATTCTTTCAATTAAATTTCTTATTATATAAGTATTTTAACTTATTAAATAGTATAATTAATAAAATTTCTTATTATAATAGTAATTCTTCGTATTATATAAGAATAAATTTGAAACTGAACAGTCAATGGAAAAAGTACCACAAAAAAGGAGTTTCCAAACATTTTAATAGGAACGCCACGCCAGCGCATTGATGAAGCATACGTCCATTGTCACCCTCATTCTGGTCGGGATCTTTCTGCTGTCCCAGGTCACCGGGCTGTGGATAGTGGACAAGTACATCAACCATCCATCCTCAGAGCGGGCAGGAGAGGTGGTGTGGAACGACCTTCCCTATAATTTCGAGCGCCCGCCGGTGCAGAACAAGACATCCTCATTCGTGCCCATAGCCATCGCCATCATCATCGGCACCCTGCTCGTGCTCTGGCTCATCAAGCTGGGGAAGCCGTGGATACTCAGGCTGTGGTTCTTCGGGGTGATTGCCCTGACCCTCTCTTTCTCCTTCGCCGCCTTCGTGCCGCAGGAGGTCGCCCTGGCCCTTGCCGTGTTCGTGGCTGTCTGGAAGATGTTCCGGCCCAATATCTTCATACATAACATCTCCGAGCTGTTCATCTACGGCGGCCTCGCTGCCATCTTCGTGCCCATGCTCAACATCTACGCGGCCGTCCTGCTGCTCCTCTTCATCTCCGTGTACGACATCATCGCCGTGTGGAAGACAAAGCACATGGTCGACATGGCCAAATTCCAGGCGGAAGCGAGGATGTTCGCCGGGCTGTTCATCCCGTACGACGTGGGGGGGATGCCGGCCTCCATGGGAAAAAGGAAATCGGGAAAGGATGCGATGAGGGGAGAAATCTCCCCGAAGGCCGCGAAGGGGGTGATGCGATCGGGCAGGGGAAGAGTCGCGGTACTGGGAGGCGGCGATATGGGTTTCCCGCTGATATTCGCCGGCGTGGTGATGAAAGAGGCAATGCTCGCATTGCCGCAGCACATCGCGTTCCTCAAAGTATTGGCCATCCCCGCCTGCGCCGGCATCGCCCTGCTCATCCTCCTCATGAAGGGCGACAAGGACAAGTTCTACCCTGCCATGCCGTTCCTCTCGGTGGGGTGTTTGATCGGCTACGGGATTTTTCTGCTCTTATAGCTGCGACGCATGAGCATCAGGCGGCAATTTCTTCCTTCAGTTCTTCCCGTACGGCATGCTTGGTCGTTTCCCAGTAGAAATCCCTGAATTTCCTGACGACAGGATTGGCCACGTTCAACCGGTACATCTTGGCCCTGCCGACGATGCGGGTGTTCCTGACAATGCCATTGCTTTCCAGGTTTTTCCAGAACAGCTTCAGCGTCGAATATCCAACGCCTGAAAGAGAAGCGATGTCGGTCATGCTATAATCGAAGTCCTCGTTTACAATGAGAAAGTCCATCACTTTAAGTATGGGGCTCTCCCCAAAGACCTGCAAAAAAGCCGTTGCGGTTTCCATGGTCATATGGTTTGTAGGTTAGCGGGTGTATATAAATATTTCTATTTTTAGCTGATAAAAGCCATTAATTATAATCAAAAGAACAAGGGTTTTTAAGCGGGATTATCTTTATGTTGCAGATGGGCAGGAAGGTCTCCCAGGCGGATTATGAAAAAATAAGGCGTAACATTGTAAAGAAGCTGTATGCCAACAAGGCATTTGTGAAAGGTCACCTGCTGCAGGAGCGCTTGATGTCCGGCATACCTCCGCATCTGGGCGGCTTTGTCGATAGTGCATTGGATGAGCTGGTGAAGGAGGAGATTGTGTTGCTCTATGGCAGGACAAAGCACGGGAACGCGTATCAGTTGAATGTCAAGAAATTAAAAGAGATTGAAGGCATTATTTTTGGATGAACGGTGAAGCAGTCACTCCAGCGCCATCGGGATCTCGCTCTTCTTGATGTACTCGAACGCGGAATGGGAGGCGATGACCCCTTCCGCCACCCCGGTGATGAGCTGCTTGAAGCCGGAGTCCACGACATCGCCCGCGGCGAAGACGCCGGGAAGGCTGGTCGAGGAATCGCGGTTGATGACGATCTCGTTCTTCTTGTTGATGGCGACGCCCATCGCCTTGGCGAGGTCAGAGAGCGGGATATGGCCTATCGCCCCGAAAACGCCGTCCATCTGCAGCTCCTTCCGGCCCTCGAAGGCCCTGTCCAGCACCACGGACTTCACGAGCTTCTCCCCCCTGATCTCCGTGACGTTGGTCCTGTTCACCACCGCGATCTTCTTCTCCTTCGCGATGAGCTTGGCGTTGTGCGGCTCCGGCCGTATCTCCTCGCCGCGGTAGATGATGTACACTTTCTTCGCGTGCTGCGCCAAAAAGAGCGCTTCCTTCGCGGCAGAATCAGAGCCCCCGACCACGCACACGGTCTTGCCGCTGTACACCGGGCCGTCGCACAATGCGCAGTAATGCACGCCGCGGTTCTTGAACTCCTCCGCCCCTTTCATGGGCAGTTCCCTCCATTTGGCGCCGGTGGCGAAGAGGAGGGTGGCCGCGGTATAGGTCTTCCCTTCCCCGGTCTTGATGGCGAAAAACTGGCCGTCTTTCCTGATCTCGGTGGCGCGGTCCTCCTTGACAGTCACTTGAGGATAGCTCTTCGCGTGCTCCTCGATCTTCTGCGCCAGCTCCGTCCCTGTCAGGCGGATGAAGCCGGGGTAGTTCTCGACGACATCCGTCAGCGTGATGATGCCGCCGATGGGCAGCTCCGCCCCGGAAGAAGCCCCCAGGACGAGCGTCTTGAGGTTCATCCTCGCGGCATACATGGCAGCCGACAGTCCCGTGCCCCCCGCTCCGATGATGAGGAAATCATAATGATTCTGGCTCTTGACATCCATTGACGACCACCTTATGCGTTTGTTTTATTTTGCGTTTTTATCGGAGAGGCGAGCAGGGGCCTATGCTTAAAAGTTTATTGGTTGGCTTTTGGATATGCGAAAAGGGAGATCCTCATGCTCGCCTTCGGCTCGCGGTAATTTGCCGGCCCATAATCTCACTCGCTGCGCTCGTTCGTGGCTTTTGCTCCGCAAAAGCAATGGCCGGGTTCTTTCAGGAATTTACGTGCCACGATGGCGCAGGCGCAGCGGGGGACGGCCCCTTCGGGGTGGCGCGCAGGACAGCGGGCGCAGTGAGTTGGCCGTCTGCCGCCTCCGTCGTGGCATGCAGATGAGGAGCGCGGGCTGGCCGCCTGTATGTGTGCGAAAAATATATAAGGCGTCGGGAGAGCATCGGGCATATGGGGTTGTTCGACAACATGCTGAGGAGCGACCAGACCCTGATCAAGAATCAGGAGGCGCTGGAGTATGAGTTCCTGCCCAAGATGCTGCCCTACCGCGATCAGGAGCAGCGCAAGATCGCCGCGCTGATGCAGCCGCTCTTCGCGGAGAAGTCCGGCAGGAACGGCTTTGTCTTCGGCAGCCCGGGCATCGGGAAGACCGCGGCCACGAGGGCAGTCCTCAGGGAGCTGGAGGAGAAGACTGATGACATCATCCCGGTCTACATCAACTGCTGGAACAAGAACACCACCTTCAAGATCCTGCTGGAGATGTGCGACTGCCTCGACTTCAAGTTCACGCAGAACAAGCGCACGGAAGAGCTGTTCAAGATCATCAAGCAGCTCCTCAACCGGAAATCGGCCATCTTCGTCTTCGACGAGATCGACAAGGTGGAGGACTTCGACTTCCTGTACAGCATCATCGAGGAGATCTACCGGAAGTCCATCATCCTCGTCACGAACTACAGGGACTGGCTCACCAATCTTGATGAGCGCATCCGCTCGAGGCTGCTGCCGGAGATGATAGAGTTCAGGGAGTACACGCCTGCCGAGACCAGGGGCATCCTCGGCGATCGCATGAAAGCGGCGTTCTACCCGGGCGTCTGGGAGCAGGACGCCTTCGACGCGGTCGTGAAGAAGACGGCAGAGATCAGGGACATCCGCACGGGCATCCACCTCATGAAGGAGGCTTCCGGCATCGCGGAGTCGCGCTCCTCCAAGAAGATAGCCATGAAGGACGCGGAAGAGGCCATCTCGAAGGTGAGCCAGTTCCACGCCAAGGATACCGGGGAGCTGGAGGAGGACGAGCAGTTCATCCTCGGCATCATCAGGGACAACTCAGGCAGGAAGATAGGCGACCTGTTCGAGCTCTACGGCGCGAAGGGCGGCCAGCAGGCCTACAAGACCTTCCAGAGGAGGATCGAGAAGCTCGAGAAGGGCAGGTACATCTCCGTGAAGAAGACCGAGGGCGGCAAGGACGGCAACACCTCGATTATCACGTTCGGGCAGATGAGGAAATTGACGGAGTTTTGAATTCTCTGGTTTTTTTGTTCTTGAGATACCTGAAATAGGTTGCTAGTAGGCATCAAAAGAAGAGAATGCTCCCGCATGCTCCATCCTGCTCATCTCCTCAACAGCAGACGCCCCTGGGCTGGAGCGGATGAAGTCCTCAAGCGCCAGGATGGCCGCTCCGCCGCCCTGCGCCACCACCTCGACATCGCCGTTCTCCAGGTTCTTCGCATAGCCCACGAGGCCGAGCTCAAGCGCCTTCTTCCGGACATTGGCGCGGAAGAACACGCCCTGCACCTTCCCTTTGACGAGGATTTTCACCGTTTTTTCCGTTTTCATGCGATTCTTTCCTGACAAGGGTGGGTGGAGGACAACCTTTTTCTCGGCTTCACTGCGTTACGCCTCCAAAAAGCTTGACCAAAAATTGGCCTGCTACACGCAGGCGTTTCTGTATGTTGGACCCCTATTTGTTTTGCGCCTGTAAGCTGAAAAATTAGGGGTGGGTGGAGGACATTTATCGGGCATTGAGCGCACTCTTGAAATTCCCTCCTTTAGTATTCGATGCCCTTGCTCTAGTAGCCACTGGCCACTGGACATCCGGCCGGACGGACTATATAAAGAGTGTGCCCGATGAAAAGACTTATTGTTCGGTTTCGGCAGGGAACACGTCTCCCCCAATCGTTCCCTGCCTGATATTTTACTCAGCAAGGCAAAGAACAACGAAAAGCAGGTGAGCGGCATGGAAACACAAACCATAGATACGAGCAAAGAGACCATCGAGAGGCTCTTCAACGAGCAGATGATGTTCCTCACGCGGGAGGCCAACAGGAAGCTGCGCTCCTTCGAGCGGCAGTTCACCCTAGGAGCGGCATGAGGCCGTCCTCCTTCCTCCGGGAGGAGGCGGACGCCATCCTCTGCGAGAGAAGCGCCAGGATGGCCGGCATCGAACGGGCAATCTCGGCGCGGTGCAGGGAGTGGATGGCTGCGTGATTTTTTCTTTTCTGTGCATTCAATTTTGAAAAAGAAAGATGGTGGAGGGATGCGGTCCTCTAGCATAAGATATTTATACGTGTCAGTAATCCTGCAAATCATGAAAGTCCTGAGCAGGCAGGAGTTCAACGCCGCAAGAGAGGATATCTATGAGAAGATCATGTCCGGCGCGGTGTTCATCTATCCCACGGACACCATCTACGGCATCGGCTGCGACGCGAGGGACGCGGACGCGGTCAGGAAGATCAGGCGCCTCAAGGAGCGCAGCTACACGCCGTTCTCGGTCATCGCCCCGTCGAAGGACTGGATTAGGGAGCATTGTGAGGTAAGCAAGCGTGGCGAAGGGTGGATCAGCAGGCTGCCCGGCCCTTACACCCTTATCTTCCGGAAGAAGGACGGCTGCGTGGCAGAGGATGTCGCGCCCAACCTCAAAACCATAGGGATCAGGATGCCTGACCATTGGTTCATGGCGCACATCGCCGAGCTGGAGATTCCCATCGTCACGACGTCCGTCAACAAGCATGGCGAGCAGTACATGACCTCATTGGACGATCTGGACGAAGGCATCGGGAAAGGCGTTGACTTCGTCATCTATGAGGGCGAGAGGAACGGCCGGCCGAGCAGGCTGGTCGACCTGAGCGATAGCTTTAAAATCATCGAGAGATAGCTTCATTCTATGGAAAAGAAGATGAAGATACTCGCCTCCTCGGACATACACGGCGATGCCCGCGCCGCAGAGCAGCTCGCGGAGCAGGCGGAGAAAGAGAATGTTGACTTGGTCGTGCTGTGCGGCGACCTCACCTACGCGGAGAGCTCCACGGACGGCATCGTGGGGCCATTCGTGAAGCGCAAGAAGAAGGTTCTCCTGATACCGGGCAACCATGAGACCGTGGCCACCGCCGATTTCCTCGCGGAAGTCTACGGGGCCACGAACCTGCACGGCTATTCCATCATGTGCAAGGGCGTCGGCCTGTTCGGCTGCGGCGGGGCGAACATCGGGCTGCACCAGCTCGGCGAGGGTGAAATCATGGATCTCCTGGAAAAGGGCTACGAGCGCATCAGGGAGGCCAAGAAGAAGATCATGGTGACGCATGTCCATCCCACCGGCTCGTTGTCCGAGCGGTTCTCCGGCTTCTTCCCCGGCAGCGAAGGGGTGAGGAGGGCCATCGAGAGGTTCAGGCCGGACATCCTCCTGTGCGGCCACGTCCACGAGGCGGAAGGCATCGAGGAGGTCATCGGCAAGACCAAGATATTCAACGTGGGCAAGAAGGGGAAGATTATAGAGATTTGAATTTATTCTTACAGAAATGAAAGCTGAGGGCGGCTGCGCCATTGTTGCGAACGGTGCGGCGGCTGCGTTATACAATGCGGAAGGGGGCGTCCCTTACGGGAGGGAACCACATATCCCTCTGCGACAGCAAGGAGTGAGCCTGGCGCCGCCCGAAGCGAGGCAGGATTTTCAACGCCGTTGTGTTAATAGAACTCAATCTTCGGCTTCCGCGAAGGGGAGTCTTCCTCATCCTCTTTCCCCTCAGCCTGCTTGGGAACGTCCTCCTCGCTGAAGAGGTCGCTGAACAGCTCGTCAGAGGAGGGTTTGGCCTCCTGCGCGGCCTGCTCCGGAAGGATGATGGATGAGGGCTCGGAAGCGCCCTGCTCCGCGGGCATGTCCTGGAAGATGTTCGCGAACGGGGCCGCCTGCTCCTCCGAGGACTGGCCGAGGGGGGCATTGCTCATCAGCTCCCTGTCACCGAGGAAGTGCTGCAGCATCGCGATGATCTTGCGGATGTCCTCCGGGGAGTCGTGCTTCGTGTCGACGGTGATGATCATGTGCTTTTTCTCCCTCTGGTGGCTTAAAAATGTTTTGATTTTTTGGGGAGTATGGGCTCAATGGGGGTCCTAAATAAATGGAGAGAGAAAAACTGATGGAGCTCATTTAAACATTCGTTGCCAGTTCATATACACATTCTGTGCGACATCCTCAACCGTCATGCCCTTCAGCTCGGCGAGCTTCTTGTACGATTCCGCCACGAAAGCGGGCTCGTTGCGCTGCTCTTTGAACGGGCTGAGGTACGGGGAGTCCGTCTCGCAGAACAATTGGGTGAGGGGGGCATTCTTGGCGATATCCTGGAACTGCTGCGCCCTCGCCACGGTGGTGGGCACGGTAAGGCACCAGCCATTCTTCACGATGCGCTCCACCAGCCTCTTCCTGCCGCAGAAGCAGTGCATCACCACATTCTTCATCCCTTCGGCCTCAAGGACCTCTATGCACCTCTCCTCTGCCTTGCGCGAATGCACCACCACCGGCTTGTCCAGCTCCTTCGCCAGGCGGAGCATGGAAACAAAGTCTTCGATCTGCTGCTGGTCCTCGCCATGCACGAAATCGAGGCCGATCTCCGAGACGGCTATGATGCCGTCCTTGTGTTGCCTGATGAAATTGATTTCCTCTCCAATGTCGAAGTCCGCCGCTTGGTGGGGTGAAGTGCCTGTCTCCAGCTCCCTTTTGAGCGCGTCCCGGGGATAGATGCCCATGCCGCACTCCACGATATCGTGTTTCCGCGAGAGTTCCAGGCAAATCCTGTTCGTCCGGGGATCGATGCCGTTCGTCACGATGTGCCTCACGCCGGCAGCTTTCGCCCGGGAGATGACAGCATCGATATCCGGGAGGAAGCGCGGATGGTCAAGATGGGAATGGATGTCGATGAGCATGCCCATGGCCCATGGAAAAGAGGCGCGCCACTTTAAAGCTTGCGATTTTCCGGGAAAATGGGCTTTGTAGAAAAGCAGGGTAGCGCCAATGTGTGAGCGGTGCTGCGATGTGCGGCAGCGGCAGCGGGAGGGGACGCGCCCTGCGGGACGGACCCGCTCCTCGGCTGCGACAGCGGAGAGCGAGCCGGCGCTGCCCCGGAGCGAAGCGGAGTTTTCTGCAAAGCTGGAAAATGGAAAAGAATAAATATCCCGCAGAAGAAGAGGGGGTATGCAGGATGTCATCGATTGGGGATTTTCTCTCGAGATTGCCGTGATACAGTTCCTCACCCAGAAGCTCCACATCCCGTTCTATCTTATCAAGCTCACCGCCGTCTTCCTTGTCGTGCTGTGGATATGCATCCTCCTCTGGCAGTTCTCCAGGCACCTGGCGCGCAAGAACCTGTTCGCCCTTGACCTCTCGAAATACCGCGGGAAGAACGGCTCCAGGCTGCATAAGATAGGGAATTTCGCGCTCTACATCCTTAAGTATCTCATTCTCTTCCCCATCTACACGCTCGTCTGGGGCGCTGCCCTGGTGATATTCCTCACGCTGCTTGTGAGCGAGAGCAATTACGCCAATATCATGTTCTTCTCCGCCATTGTCATCGCCATCATCAGGGCGATTGCCTACTTCAATGAGCCGTACGCGCAGGAGCTGGCAAAAGTCCTCCCGCTCTGGCTGCTCGTCACGGTGATGCTCGATCCGACCCTCCTCACCAATGCCACGTTTACCATCAACATCGCCACGCTCCATGATCGTACGCTCTACATGAGCATCGGGTTCATCATCGTGGTGGAATGGATCCTGAGGGCGATGAACGGCGTGCGCAGCGCATATCAGAGAAGGAAAGCAGGAAAAAGCGGGGCTTGAAGGCCCTACGCTCTCCTAGGAAGAATAAAGAAATAAAGGAGTTCCATCACATGTTCTCGATGGCAGCAAGGTCTGATTCCATGCTGTTCATGTCGCTGGAATTGAGCTCCTTCTCATCCTGGCTGATGTCGGAGATGCCGCTGCCTATCTGATCGGCATTCTGGACAGGAGGGGATGGCTGGGAGGATGACTCCTGGGACGCCTCCTGCGCAGGGCTCTGCTGTGTCTCTTTGCCGCATCCCGCGAGCATAATCGCGAGCAAGGCAAGGGAGCAGAGAAGAAGGATTGTAGGGGTCTTTTTCATTGGATGGTTCACCTCTTGGAATGTGTGTTCCATGGGATTATTATAAATCTTTCCCATCAGGCTGAAATAAAAACAAAAGGGAAAAAGAAAAAACAAGGGAAACTAGGCGCTCGCTTCCGCAGAGTCTTCTGCCTCAATCTCTATCTCGACTGAAGAGGAGGTATCCACCTCAAGCTCGTGCCCCGCCTCGCGTATCTTCCGGATGATCTGCCGGAGGGCGTCGTGGGCATCCTTCAGGGAATCCTGGGACTTCTTGATCAGGTCGTGCGCCTGCTCCACGAGGTCTTTCGCCTCATCTGAGGTGTCTGCGTCTATCGCTGCCTTCAGCTTCGCTTTGGCCTGCGCCTGGAAGTCCTTCGCGGCGGCGATGTCCGCGTTGAATTCATCTACCTCGGCATCCACATCAACGCTGATGTTCTGCTCTGCCATCGCGGCGAGTGCGGTGTCAAGGCGCTTCTGGAGGACTTCCCCCTGGTTGAGGACCCCCTGCACGCGGGCGGTGATGACGCGCTCGGCCATCAGCTCCATCCTGAAGCGCATGTCTGCCCATGCCTGCCTGAGTTCCTTGGCTATTGCCTTGATCTCCTCCTTTGTCGTCGCGGCGTCTATCTTCGCCTTGATGCCCGTGACGGTCTGGATGTGGGCGTCGATGCGCGCGGTAAGGTCAGCTGCCTCGCTCTCGTTGAGGTTCTCGTTCTCCTGCACCTTGGATTTTATCTTCTCCAGGTGGGTGATGATGGAATCCGCCGCTCCAGAGAGGACTTCCTTGGCATGCGCCAGGCGCTCTTCCTCCGTGGTTGCGTTGTTGTAGCGCTCGCGCGCATCCTTGTACTCCTCCCGTGCCTTCTCGAAGCGTTCCTTCGCGTCATTGAAGTCTCCGCGCGCGGCTTCAAGCCTGGCCTTGGTGATGATCCTCAGCTTGAGGTCATCGGCGCCACGCACTTCCCTGAATTTCACGCCGTCCAGCTCTGCCTTGATCCGGGCATCGGTGAGCTTGGAGAGCTTCTCCTGCCTGTCCCGGGAGAGCTTGGCAAATTTCTCGAGGTACTTCTCATCAAGCTTCGCGATGCGCTCAAAGCTCCTGTTCTCCAGCGCAGAGAGCCTGAGGGCATAGTCGGCCCTGAGCTTGAGCAGCCTGTCCTGCGTTTTTTCGTCGAGCTTGTCCAAGCGTTCCGCTATCTTCTCCTCGCGGTCCGCAAGCTTGTTTCTCATATCCTCAAGCCTGTCCTGCCGGTCCTCGCGGATGGTGGCCTTCACGCCCACGGTCCCGGCTATTCTCGCATTTGAAGAGCCGGAATTCGAGGAGGTGCTCGTCTCCGCTGAAGCATCCGCTGAAGCGTCAACTTCCGTGTCATCATTGTCATTATCATCATCGGCGAATGCCAGGGGGAGCATCCCCGCTATCAGCATCGCCAGCACGGCATAGGCAAAGAATCTCTTGATGGTTTCCATCTGGTCACCTCGGTGGTCTGTTTTTTGTGGTATCTTGGTTGTGGTCTGGTGGTGATGGCCGGCGGCAATGGTGCGCGGTACGCCATCGGCACCATGCCACTGCGCCAATCACTTCCCGAAGAGGAGGGAAGGTTGTTTATAAGCATACTTTCATTTTCAGTTTTTTTGGGGATTTTTAGGCGAATTAAAACTTTATGAAACTTTATTCTTCTCCATTTATCTTTAAGTAGAAAAAAGAAGGCTTCTTTTAGATGAAAAACTATTTTTAAGGCTAATTGCATGATTGATGGGGGAGAGTTGGCAGAACCAAGGAGATATGAAGGCACCATATTTTTATATACCATAACGGATAAGTGGGGTCATGGGAACCAAGGGTGTGGTGATTTTCATGCTCCTCTTATGCCTCCCTTCGGCATGGGGCGCGACCATCTACGGCAACGTCTACGACCTCTCCCTGGGCAAGGTGTCCGGCGCGGTCGTGGAAGTGAACACCACTCCCCAGCAGAAGCTCGTGGCGCAGGACGGCAGGTATGCATTCGAGATTCCCAAGGGAACGTACCGCATCAGCGCGGAGCTGGGCGCTAATGGCCACGTGACTGCACGGGAGAACCAGACCGTGACCGTGCTCCAGGAGGGGAGCTATGTCATCGACCTTATCCTGTTTCCGGTCATTGATGAAGGGGAATTGGCAGATCCTGGATTGGGAGAATTAGGGGACCTTGGCCCGTCCGGGAAGGGCTATTGGGCGGTAGCCATCATCGTCGTGATCGGGCTGGCCATTGGGGGAGGAAGGTATTATATGTATCACACCAGGGCGGGAAAAGGCAGCCGTGCCCGTCACGAGGAGGCACAAGGCGGCAGGACGGAAGGACGGAAGGACGATGATGACGCGGGAAAGCTCCTCTCCATCATAAAACGGCACGGTGGCAGGGCGACCCAGAAGGAACTGCGCAAGGAGATGCCCTTTTCAGAAGCCAAGATCAGCCTGCTCCTCGCCGAACTCGAGCACAGGAAGAAGATAGAGAAAATCAGGAAGGGCAGGGGCAACATCATCGTTCTGAAAGGATAGCGGGGATTGTTCCATTTACCTGTGCTCTGTCCCGAATGTGGTTAGCGGCATCAGTCGAGCGCTGGCCATGCGAACATCAAGGGCGTCGCAGGGGATGCGCCCTACGGGCATGCAGCCCTATGGGATCCGGCAGCGGAGCGTTCGAAGCCGCTAACCCGGAGTGAAACGGAGGTTCGGGACAGAGCCATTTACCTGATAACATTTAAAAGACTGGTTTTGTTCTTGATTTGCCATGAAGGCGCCGGAAGACGTCAGGAACATGAAAGGAAAGGAGAGGATAGCCATGCTCACGTGCTACGACTCTTCATCGGCAGCGCTGATGGACGGCATGGTCGACCTCATCCTTGTCGGCGATTCCCTCGGCATGGTGATGCTCGGCTATGAGAACACGTCCGGCGTCACCATGGATGACATGCTCAGGGCGATAGGCGCCGTTTCCCGCGGCGCTCGCAGCACGCTGATTGTCGGGGACATGCCCTTGGGCACCTACAGCACGGAGAAGGATGCGCTGCGCAATGCCGGGAAGTTCCTCGATGCGGGCGCCCATGGCGTCAAGATCGAGCGGAAGCCGGGCATCGCCGCGTTTCTCGCCAGGCAGGGCATCGGTGTCATGGGCCACATCGGATTGACGCCCCAGACCATATCCGATTTCAGGGTGCAGGGCAAGAACAAGGAAGACGCTGAACGGTTGATGGAGGAGGCAAGGCAGATGGACGAGGCAGGGTGTTTCTCCCTCGTGCTGGAGTGCATTCCTTTGGAACTGGCAAGAAAAATAACTTCATTGGTTTCCATTCCGACCATCGGCATCGGCGCCGGACCCCATTGCGACGGCCAGGTGCTCGTGATGCACGACATGCTCGGCCTGTACCAGAAGTTCCAGCCGAAGTTCGTCAAAAGGTACGCTGAGCTGGGGGAGGAGATGAAGAAAGCATTTATTCAGTACAGGGATGAGGTCAAGTCCGGACAATTCCCAGAAGACAGGCATAGTTTTCATTGAGGACACATGGAGAAAAAATTATTCAAGGGAAAAATAATCGTCGTTGGGGTCACCGGCGGCATCGCTGCCTACAAGGCCATTGATATAGTGAAAACCTTAAGGGGGCTTGGCGCAGAAATGCATGTAATCATGACCGAGCACGCATGCAGGCTTGCCGACCCGAAGGATTTTGGGAAGGCGTCCGGCCATGAGGTGGCGACATCCCTGTTCCATCCTTCCATTGATTACCGCGGCTACATCAGGAAGAACAGGCCCATCACCCATATCTCGCTGGCGGACATCGCGGACCTGTTCCTTGTCTGCCCGGCGACGGCCAACATCATCGCAAAGATAGCGCACGGCATCTGCGACGACCTGCTGACGACATCCATCTGCGCGACAGCCGCCCCCGTCCTCATCTGCCCTGCGATGAACGTCAAGATGTGGCACAATCCCCTGGTGCAGGAGAATGTGAAGAAGCTGGCGGAGCACGGCTATCATTTCATCGACCCAGAATATGGCGACCTGGCCTGCGGCTACAGGGGGGTAGGTCGGCTTGCCGGGGGAGAGAAGATTCTCGAACGCTCTGCGCTACTGCTCAGGAAGCGCTCTGACCTGAAAGGCAAGAGGGTCATCGTCACTGCAGGAGCGACCTCCGAGCCGATAGATCCGGTGCGGGTCATCACCAACCGGAGCAGCGGCAGGATGGGGGTCATGCTCGCGGAGCAGGCGTTCCTCCGGGGGGCAGAGGTGGTGCTCATCAGGGGGCAGAATGCCGTGGAGTGCCGCTATCCGCTCGATGAGGTAACGGTTGCCACGGTGAAGGACCTGCATGATGCGTTGGTCCGGGAGATGAAGGATGCCGACATCGTGATCCACGCCGCCGCGGTCTCGGATTTCACCGCGAATTCCGCCGGGAAAAAGATAAAGAGCGGGCAGCCGCTGAATCTCGAGCTGCTGCCGACGACGAAAATCCTCGAGAACGTCAGGAAGTGGGACGGCAAGGTGTTCCTCGTCGGCTTCAAGGCGGAATATGACGTTTCAGAAAAGGAGCTTGCCAGACGGGCATTTGGGCTGCTCAAGGATGCCCATGCGGACCTCATGGTTGCCAATGATGTCGGTAAAGAAGGAAGGGGGTTTGACGTGGACACGAATGAAGTCCTCATCCTCGACAGGAAAAAGAGGATGATGAAGGTGCCTCTTGCTGACAAGCGCGTTGTCGCTGACAGGATAATTGATGAGGTCGTCAAGCGCTTATGAAAAAAAAAGTGGCGATGGCATGGGCGCCGGGCAACATCAGCTGCATTTTCGAAATTTGCAGGGGAAGGACGCCGGAGAGGACCGGGTCGCGGGGGATGGGGTTCACGGTCGATGAGGGGGCCACCGTCTCCGTCAGCCGGGCGCCTGCCACTGCCGTGTTTTACAACAATAAAAAGGTGGATTTCCCGACAGTGAAACTGGTGATTAGAAGATTGGCCGCGAAAAAAGTCATGGTGAGGATCTCCTCGGATTTGCCGCTGGGGGCCGGCTTCGGCATGAGCGGCGCAAGCGCGCTGGCGGCGGCATACGCCATCAACAGGCTGCTGAAGCTCAGGAAGGGCCGAAAAGAGTTGGCCATGGCTGCCCATTGCGCGGAAGTGGAAGCCGGCACTGGTTTGGGGGACGTGGTCAACCAGTCCCATGGCGGCCTGCTCGTGAAATTCGAGCCGAGCTGGAAGTTCAGGGTAGTGCGGCCGAAGGTGGAAGGTGCCCGCCATGTCTATTGCGCCTGGCATGGGAAGATGAGCACCAGGAATGTCCTGCGCAATGAGAAGAAAGAAAGGGCCATCAACGGTGCCGCGGAAAAGGCATTGGCGATGTTGAGGGAGATGCTGAAAAAGAGGATGATGGAACGGGCCCCTCTTCCGTTTGCGGAAATCATCGGGATCTCTAAGAGGTTTGCGGAAGAAAGCGGCCTCCTGAGGGACAGGAAAATGAAATCACTTATTGCAGGCATTGAGAAAAGGAGGGGGCACGCGTCCATGATCATGCTGGGCAATGCGGTCTTCTCGGACATCCCGTTTCCCGGCTCCGTCAGGCTCCGCATCTCGGAAGACAAGGCGAAGGTGATTCCATGACGCCGATGATACCGAAGTCCCATCCGCGCTACGCCTCCCTTCTGGTGAGGGACAGGATTGTCGCGGGCGTGCGCAAGGGCGTCACGTCTCCCGACGGCCTCATCGCGCACGGGAGGGGAGAGGCGTTCGACTATCTCATCGGAGAAAAGACACAGCCATTCGCCAAGAGTTCCATTGAGGCGGCTGCCGCTTGCCTCCTCCTGGCGAGGCATCCGGTCATCTCGGTGAACGGGAATGCGGCTGCATTATGCCCTAAGGAACTGGTCGCGTTGTCTGCTGTCCTTGGCTGTCCCTTGGAAGTCAACATCTTCCACGCATCAGGGAAAAGGGAGAAAGCCATCGCCGCCTGCCTAATGAATCATGGGGCGAAGACGGTGCTGCTCCCGGGGAAGGATGCCGTGCTGGAATATCTGCAATCAAACAGGAAATACGTCAACAGGGAGGGCATCTTCTCCGCCGACACCGTGTTTGTCCCTTTGGAAGATGGGGACCGGGCGCGGGCGCTCATCAGAAACGGGAAAAAAGTCGTCACCATTGATCTCAACCCGTTGTCCAGGACCGCGAAGGCAGCTACCGTCACCATTGTCGATAACATCACGAGAGCACTGCCATTGCTCATCACAAGGATAAGGATGCTGAAAAAGAAAAAGGGCATCGGGAAAATGGGTAATCGGCAATTGTGCAGGACTATTGAAAGGTATGATAACAAAAATATGTTGGCGCAGGCAGAGAGAAAAATGCGGCGGAGATAGCAAGACTATTTCTCCAGGATGTACGGCAGCACGGCGCGCATGTCATGCGCCTGCAATGAGAGGTCAGCCGCGTCCCTGACTTCCTGGTGCCTGGCGTTGAACGCGATGCCCAGCCCGGCGAGCTGCAGCGCGTGCAGGTCATTGAGGTAGTCGCCGATGAAGACCGTGCTACCAAGCGGGATGCCTTCCTTCTGCGCGATCATCCTCAGCGCGGTCGCCTTGTGCTCATTGTCGTATTGCGTCGCATCGACTCCGGAGATGATCCCTTTCTTGTTGAAGAGGAGCCTGCTGAGATAGACGTCATCGAACAGCCTCTCGTAATCAGGCAGGAAATGCTCGAGCATGACATTGAGCGAGCCGGATATCACCGCGAGCTTCATCCGGTGGCCCTTCAGCTCCCCGAGGGTTTCCCTCGCTCCCCGGACAAGCTTGGCCTGGTGGTGGGCGATGGCGTCTGAGAAGTCCTGCTTCGTGACCTTGCGCTCCTTCCAGAGCTCCACGTCGTGCTCCGCCCACTGCTCGTAGGTGAGGTCGCCGCGCTCGAACGCCTTCCTGCCCTCTTCCCTCCTCTTCTGGTCGATCTCGAAGTAGTCGTGGAAGAGCTGCCAGGAGAACTTCACGTTCTCGATGAGCGTGCCGTCGACATCGAAGCAGACGAGCTTGTAGGCCATGGATGGAGGGGGAAGAATGCCCGTTAAAAAGGTTGCAGTTCCTGATTGTGCACTCCATTGTGTTTCCCATCATAAACCTCGGTGCAGTAAGGTTAAGCAATAAAAAGCGCCGTCTGTGGCAGGTGCGACGGTTTCTCGCTTTGCTCGAAACCTGCTCGGGACTCCGCAGGAGCCATCCCTCCCCTCGCCGCACGCCAGGGAGCTGCGAGTGAGCTCGCCTCGCTCGCTCACAGCTCACTCGGCGCTGGGCGCGACTGGGGATGCGCCCTACGGGCTGTCGCGCAGGACAACGAGCGAAGCGAAGTTGGCCGTCCAGCCGCCGAAGTGGTGGCGTGCGGCAGAGCAACCTTATCCTGACTGCACCATAAACCTCACCGCAAAGATTTATATAGAGCGCGGGAACCCTGAAGGATGGTGAGCACATGCCCATTGTCGGATTCGGATTGACAAAGATCATCGCGGAGAAGAATGCCGCCATCAAGGGAAAGGTGGACATCCGCAACAACGTGGGCGTCAAGGACGTCAGGCTGGCAGACATCTCTCTCGGCAAGGACAAGGGGAATGCCGCCAAGTTCATCTTCGAGTTCACTTCAACCTACGAGCCGGGCATCGGCAGGATACTGTTCGAAGGGGAAGTTCTCTTCATGGACGATCCCGGGAAAATCAAGGAGCTCCAGGAGTCCTGGAAGAAGGACAGCAAGCTGCCGCAGGACGTCATGGCCCCGGTGCTGAACAGCATCCTCAACAAGTGCAACGTGCAGGCATTAATCCTCAGCCAGGACATCAACCTGCCGCCGCCCATCCCGCTTCCGAAGGTGCAGATGTCCCGGCCTGCTGCCGCCTCGCCAGTCCCTGCCAAGGAAGAGAAGAAAGAGCAGAAGAAGAAATAATTACCATACCCTTGCCTCCCTTCTCGAATTCTTGCAATAACTTAAAAAACAGTTGTTCCATAATGCTTGCATTATGGACGCTATAGACGATTTGATCGCCAAGCCAGATGTTCTCAAAACATACCCCTTTGTTCAGGATCTGCCAAAGACGGCGTTGACGACTGACGTCTTCCAGAACTTCGCCGAGCAATTCAGGCTTTTTCTGGAAGACGACAACTTTAGAAAGGAGATTGGCCTCAAAAAGGGCCGCCTCGCCGATGAAGACTTGTGGCGCATTGCAGTGTATTATCACAAGCCCAGAAGGGAGTTCCTCAAGACATTACTCGGAGCAGGCCTTTCCGTTCCCGCGCTTGCTTCCCCGGTCTTCGCCCAGCAGAGACCAATGGCAAGAGTCCATGAACTACTGAGGATTTTCTCAAAGTATCCGGAGCTCAAGCTAGCCCGCGAGCCTGTGCTTTCGCCAAAAGCGGGAGCGCCTATTGTCGTCATTGTCGAGGATATTCACGGAGGAGATGACAAGGAAGAAGGATGGAAAGTCGAGCTGCTCCAGCTTGAACTGATAAGAAGGTACGCGAACATAAACTTCGTCGGCATCGAAGGCTGGGCAGGTCCCGAGGTCGATAGAAAACGCGGAAGGCAAATCCTCAACGGAGAAGAGCAGCTTATCCGGCACCTCATAAAAAACAAGAATTATGTTGTTGTCGGACTTGAAGATGAAAAATTTCAATCCCTCATTCTCAATGCTAATGTGTTTGCGGAATTTACCCTCCTGAGACAAAAGCAACGCAAATTAGCGCAGTTGGGGGTATCAGAGGATTTCTTTCGCTACGTCTTTTCCATGTTTTTGACCATCTTTAGTAAATATGACGGTGGAGAACGGGACGCTAAAGCATACATCAAGGAAACCAACGAAATAATTGAAAAAGGAAAACAAATGTACCCTCATGTGGATTTTGGCTTTCTTCTTGAGGCACTTTATATAAACTTGGAAACTCTTTGTTTGACCATAAAGGCGTGGCGCCCCGTTCCATTAACTGAAGGAAATTTATATACATTGGAGAATATCTTACAGAAAGAAGTAGGACATTTTTTTCTACCTGACTATCCAGTACACCCACTTGAATCTTCTGGAATTAAAAACTTGCAGCTTCAAAGAGACAATGCTGCCATAAACATATTCCTCTCAGCAATGAGGAGGTATCGTAGGAAAGAAGGCATCGTCGTTTTCGGGAGAGGCCATACCGATGGTCTGGTTTCCTTTCTTCTTCAAAAGCTGAACAAGGAAGTCAACATAATCACCATCATTTAACGAGTTGAGGCATCCACAAAGACTATGTATCAAAAGCTTTAAAAGAATGGCCCCTGTTGCCTTTCCCATCAACAGACATCTTTTTGCGGTATGGCGACGAAAGAACTCCGGCTGAAGGTCGCGGAAGCGATCCAGGATGACGTGAACAAGGGCATCGTCCGCATAGATTCCAACCTGCTCCAGGAGATCGGCATCAAGCCGGGCGGCATCGTCGAGATAGAGGGCGAGCGCAAGACCGTCGCGATAGCGGACAGGTCCTATCCGGGAGACATCGAGCTGGGCATCATCCGCATGGACGGCATTGTGCGCAAGAACGCGAAGACCGGCATCGGGGAGACCATCTCCATCAGGCAGGTGCAGGTCAAGGAGGCCAAGAAGGTGGTCATCGCCCCTTCAAGGAAGGGCATCCTCGTGAAGGCGTCTCCGGCCATCTTCAAGTCCGGGCTGCTCGGCAGGGCGATGGTGAAGGGGGACGTGGTCGCATTGGGCGGCACGAGGAGGAGGAAGGCCACCATGATGGACAACCCCTTCTTCGAGGACGTCTTCTCCATCCTCGATGAGAGCATGATGGGCATCGGCTTCGCGGACATCAAGTTCGTCGTGGTGGACACGCAGCCCAAGCAGCCGGTCATCGTGACCGATGCCACGGAGGTGGAGTACCGCGCGGAGGCCGTCGAGGTCTCGGAGGACACCGCGCCCGACATCACCTATGAGGACATCGGCGGCCTGGAAGAGGAGATCAAGAAGATCAGGGAGATGGTCGAGCTTCCGCTGAAGCACCCGGAGATCTTCGAGCGCCTCGGCATCGAGGCCCCGAAGGGGGTGCTGCTCCACGGCCCGCCAGGGACCGGGAAGACATTGGTGGCGAAGGCGGTCGCCAACGAGACCAACGCGCATTTCATCCTGATCAATGGTCCGGAGATTATGTCGAAGTATTATGGCCAATCTGAAGAAAACATCAGGAAAAAATTCGAGGAGGCGGAGAAGAACGCCCCAAGCATCATCTTCATCGACGAGGTGGATGCCATCGCCTCAAAGCGGGAAGAGACGAGGGGAGAGGTCGAGCGAAGGGTCGTGGCCCAGCTCCTCGCCCTGATGGATGGCCTCAACGCGCGCGGCAAGGTCGTGGTCATCGCGGCCACCAACGTCCCCAACATCCTCGATCCTGCCCTGAGAAGGCCGGGGCGGTTCGACCGCGAGATCGAAGTCGGCGTCCCCTCGAAGGAGGGCAGGCTGAACATCCTCAAGATCCACACCAGGTACATGCCGCTCGCCAAGAACGTGAACCTCAAGGAGCTTGCGGGCATCACCCACGGCTTCGTCGGGGCCGATCTCGCCTCGTTGGCCAAGGAGGCCGCGATGATCGTCCTCAGAAGGATACTGCCGGACCTCAAGCTCAAGGAAGATGAGCCTATCCCGAAGGAAGTCCTCGAAAAGCTCAAAATCACCATGGGGGATTTCAAGGAGGCATTGAAAGTCGTCAGGCCATCCGCATTGCGCGAGGTGCTGATCGAGATTCCCTCGACGAAATGGGGGGACATCGGCGGCCTGGAGAAAGTCAGGCAGGAGCTCATAGAGGCCGTGGAATGGCCCCTCAGGAACCCCACAGCCTTCAAGCGACTCGGCGTCCGGCCGCCGAAGGGCATCCTGCTCTACGGGGCGCCAGGGACGGGAAAGACCCTGTTGGCGAAGGCCGTCGCCTCGGAAAGCGAGGCCAACTTCATCTCCGTCAAGGGCCCGGAGCTGCTGAGCAAGTGGGTCGGAGAGTCGGAAAAGGCGGTCAGGGAAATCTTCAAGAAGGCGCGCCAGGCGGCTCCCAGCATCATTTTCTTCGACGAGGTGGATTCCCTCGCTCCTCGGAGGGGAATGGGCGACACCAACGTGAGCGAGCGGGTCGTGAATCAACTGTTGACCGAGGTCGACGGCCTCGAGGAGATGAACGACGTCGTGGTCATCGCCGCCACCAACAGGCCGGACATCCTCGATCCTGCGCTGCTCCGGCCCGGGAGGTTCGACCGCATCATCCTGACGCCGGCGCCGAATGAGAAGGGCCGCCTGGAGATTTTTAAGGTGCACACGAAGGACATGCCGCTCAAGGGGGTTGACCTCGACGTGCTGGCGAAGGAGACCGAAGGCTACGTGGGCGCGGACATCGAGGCGGTGTGCAGGGAAGCGGCCATTTTCGCCCTCCGCGCAGACATCAACGCCAAGGAGGTCCGCAAGGAGCATTTCGATGAATCCCTCAAGAAGGTCAGGCCGAGCGTGAGCAAGGAGATTGAGAAGGAGTATGCCGATCTGCAGGAGCATTTCTCCGCGGCCAAGGCGAAGCAGATGATGGATGACCGGCCCAATTATATGGGCTGATTGGTTGTCTTTGCGCATATTTTAGGTATGCTAGGTATGCCATTTACGTTCTCCGCCGCTTTCTTTTTGGGATTGTTGGGGAGGGTACAATCAGGACGCGCGTTAGGCGCTAGTGATGCCCTCCACGCACCCTTGCACCCCCTATTCGCTGGCGCCGCCTTGCCTGTCAGAAAGCTTTTTAAGACTTCATCCCCTCTGTTTTTCTATCATGAAACCGCAGGCCGGCGACAAGGTAAGGGTGAAATCCTCTGACGGCGAGTACGAGGGCATCCTCATGCCGCGCCCGGAGATATTCGAGAAGGGATTTCTTGTCCTGAAGCTGGAGAACGGCTACAACATCGGCATCGACGAGAAGAAGGTGTCCAAGGTCGATGTTCTTGAGCAGTACGGGAAGCCGGAGCAGGGGCACAGGGAGCGGAAGCATGACCCTTCGCTGCCAACAATTTCCATCCTCTCTTTCGGCGGCACGATCTCCAGCAAGGTGGACTACCGGACGGGTGGCACGTATGCGGACTACACGGCAGAGGATTTCGTGCAGATGATGCCGGAACTGGAGAGTGTGGCGAACCTGCGCGCGCGGAAGGTCATGGGCATCATGAGCGAGGACATGTCTCCCGAGGAATGGGAGGCCATGGCCAAGGCCATCCATGCGGAGCTGAACGAGAAGGAAGTCGCCGGTGTTGTCGTCACCCAGGGCACCGACACGCTCCATTTCTCCACCGCAGCCATCTCCTTCGCGCTGAGGAACTTGTCCAAGCCGGTGGTCTTCACCGCGGCCCAGCGCAGCATCGACCGCGGCTCTTCCGACGCGTTCATGAACCTGCTCTGCGCAGTCCATGCCGCGAAAGGCGGCATAGTGGAGGTCATGACCTGCATGCACGGCTCCCTCGACGATGATTCCTGCCTGCTCATCCGCGGCACCAAGGTCAGGAAGATGCACACGTCGAGGAGGGATGCCTTCCGTCCGATCAACGAGCTGCCTCTCGCCAGGGTTTTTCCTGATGGGAAGATCGAGGTCCTCAACCAGAATCACCGCAAACGCTCGTCCGGGGCCGTTTCCGTGAGCGGCCAGTTCAGCCGGGACGTGGGCCTCCTGTATGCGTATCCGGGCATGGATCCGGACATCCTTGATTTTTTCCTTGAAAAGAAATATGGTGGGGTGGTGATTGCCGCCACCGCCCTCGGCCATCTTCCCGTCACCAACGAAAGGAATTCCCTCATCCCGAAGCTGAAGAAGCTGCGCGACGGCGGCATTCCGGTCTTCATCACCACCCAGACGGTCTACGGGAGGGTGCATCCCTACGTCTACACCAATCTCCGGAAGCTTTCCATAGGGGCGGGCTGCACCTTCTGCGAGGACATGCTGCCCGAGGTGGCGTACATCAAGCTCTGCTGGATCCTGGCGCAGCACAAGGACGTGGAAAAGGTGAGGGAGCTCATGCCCACGAATATCGCAGGGGAGATCACTACGAGAAGCGACGTGGAGTCGTTCCTGTACTAGCCAATGGAATGCGCGCACTGCGGCGCGCCATCTTATTGCGAGCGCTTCGCGCGAGCATGGATATTTTTCACGATAGGGTTCAAAGGAAAATGCACAGGGATAACCAAGGATTGGATTACAAAAAACTGGGCTTCCGCTGCGGGCTCGAGATCCATCAGCAATTGGAAGGCAGCAAGCTCTTCTGCAACTGCCCGACGCTGAACAGCGCGGAGAAGGCTGACTATGGGGCGATGCGGAAGCTGCGCGCGGTGGTGGGCGAGACCGGGAAGATCGACATCGCCGCAGCCCACGAGATGGGGAAGGGCAGGACATTCCTCTACGAATCGCACAGCTCTGACACCTGCCTCGTGGAGTACGACGAGGAGCCGCCGTTCCCACTGGACAGGGAGGCGCTCGGGGCCGGTCTCCGGGTGGCCCTGCTCCTCAACGCGAAGATCGTGGATGAGATCCACGTCATGAGGAAGATCGTCATAGACGGCAGCAACGTCACCGGCTTCCAGCGGACTGCGTTGATCGCGCTGGACGGCTGGATCGAGACGTCGGAAGGCAGGGTCGGCATCCCCCTCATCTGCCTGGAGGAGGAGGCTGCCCAGAAGCTCGGGGAAGGGGAAGGAAAGGCAAGGTACAAGCTTGACCGGTTGGGCATCCCGCTGCTGGAGATCGCGACCTCCGCAAGCATCAGGAGCGCGGAGCACGCGAAGGAGGTCGCCTCCCGCATCGGCATGGTCCTCCGCTCCGTGGAGGGCATCAGGCGCGGCCTCGGCACGATACGCCAGGATGTCAACATCTCCATCGAGAAGGGGGCGCGCACGGAGGTCAAGGGGTTCCAGGAGTTGAGGAGCATCCCGAAAGTGATTGAGTTCGAGGTCAGGAGGCAGCAGCACCTCATCTCAGAAGGGAAGAAGCTCAGCAAGGAGGTGCGCAAGGCAGAGCCGGACTTCACCACGTCCTTTTTGCGCCCGCTGCCAGGCGCCGCGCGCCTCTATCCGGAGACCGACGTGCTCCCGGTGAAGGTCTCCAAGGAGCAGATGAGGCATATCAGGGAGAACCTGCCGAAACTGAGGGACGAGAGGATAAAGGAGCTGATGGAGGGATACAAATTGCCGCACGACGTGGCGAAGGAAGCCGCTGAGGACGGAAGGTTTGAGGCCATGGCGGGAAGATTCAGGAATATCCCTCCGCAACTCGTCGCCCAGACGCTGTTCACAACCCCGAAAGAGCTCAAGTCCCGCCTCAATCTCGATCCGTCCAAGCTCTCTGAGGGAGATTATGAGGAAGTTTTTGGCTATCTTGACCAGGGCAAGATCGCAAAAGACGCGGTCATAGAGCTGTTGGCAAGGAAAATCAGGGGGGAGAAGATTGATGTTTCCCGCTTCGCGGGCATCTCCGATGAGGAACTGGAAGGGGAAATCAGGAAAATCGTCGCGGAGAAGCCGGGCCTGTCCGCGGGCGGCTACATGGGCCTCGTGATGGCGAAGTTCAGGGGCAAGGCCGAGGGGAAGAAGGTGATGGAAATTCTCAGGAAATTGATGGGAGATTAAGTGTGCTAGCTCCTGCTTCCCGCGAAGAGGGACAGCGCCATCCCGCTGATGAGCGCCACGAGGGAGTCGGTGGCGAAGAACCCTCCGGAGAGGAGGACGGAGAAGGGCATGTTCCCCCAGTAGTGGCCGAGGAAGACGGCCAGGGCCGTGCCGAGGACGAGGGTGACGCCAATGTGCGTCAATCCCTTGGTGTAGTCCTTATAGCTCCGCCTGATGAAGAGGAAGCAGAGCGCAAGGAAGACCACAAAGATGAGAAGGCCGATCTGCGGCGTCGGGGCGGAGATGGTGGTGGATGAGAAGACGCCGAATTCCGCGACCACGAGGAAGATGATCACCGAAAGGAGGCTCTTGTCATTCTTGAGGGAGTCGATGGAAAAGAGCGACTTCGGGTTGCCGAAGTGGGCGATGTCCAGCTCATCCTGTTCCTCTTCCTCCTGGGCAGGGGAGAGTTTGATTTCCATTGGCTGCGGGACGGCATGGGGCGCCCGCCGCACCGTTGCCCGTGGCGCCTGGGCCGTGGGCTGCGGCTGCTGCTGGTAGGTCTGGATGGCCTTGCTCGTCCCCTTGAAGAGCGCATAGGACGAGATGATGGTGCCGAGGATGGCGATGATGATGCCTAATGCCCCCAGGAGGAACGTGTCCATATTGAGCCCTTCCGCGGCATATCTTTCCATGAACTGCGAATAAATCAGGAGCAGGGCAAGGAAGGTGATGATGAGGGAGATGGTCTTCTGCAGCGTCACGAGGAAAAGCGAGCTGAGCTTTTGGATGGTGATGAGGAGGAAGTAAAGCAGGATGAGCCCGAGGATGGTGGCCGAATAGTCCCCTGCAAGGATGAGGTGGGGGAGCGAGTAAAGGTAGGATTTCAGGGAGCCGATGCTCTGCATGAGGGCGATGGCCCAGGTCGGAAGGTCCGCAGAGGGCGCGCCGGACTGCGCGGTGGCGTTGAGCATGGGTGCTTCTCGATTCTGCACTATAAAAACGTTGCCTCTTGATGGAGGATCTGTGACAATGGAAAGTACGGTTTGAAAAAGAAAGGGGAGCGCGCCAGGGAGGATTTGAACCCCCGACCCCCACATGTCTGTTGAGATTACCAAAAAACCCGGTAATGTTCAGTAGGAGTGTGGTGCTCTATCCAAGCTGAGCTACTGGCGCATAAGGGCAAGGAAAGGAAAGGCATTTTAAAAGTTTGCCCTTCACAACATTTTTAAGGCGCGGTGGGTTCTCCGAGGGCATGCCAGCGAAAAAGCCGGAGGACATCATCCTCAAGAAATCACGCGATCCTGAAGGCTTGCCGGAGGTGAGGGGATTTGACTTCTCAAAGGAGTTCGACCTTGGAAGATTCCTGCAAAGTTACGCCACGACAGGGTTCCAGGCCACGAACCTCGCCAAAGCCATTGACATCGTGAAAGAGATGCGGAAGCGGGAAGCCACGATTTTCCTGGGCTACACCTCCAACATGGTCAGCTCCGGGCTGCGGGAGGTCATCGCCTACCTCGCCAAGAACAGGATGGTCGATGTCCTGGTGACCACCGCGGGGGGCGTGGAGGAGGACATCATCAAGGGCCTCAAGCCCTTCCTCATCGGGGAATTCGCCGGGGACGGCGCTTCGTTGAGGGACAGGGGCATCAACCGCATCGGCAACATCTTCGTGCCGAATGACCGCTACATCGCATATGAGAAGCTGATGGACGGGTTTTTCAGGAGGATGTACGAGAAGGCCGCCAAGAGCAATCATACCATCGGCGTTTCTGAGTTCATTCACGAGCTGGGAAAAGAGACAAATGACGGGAACAGCATCTATCATTGGGCGACGAAGAACGATATTCCGGTGTTCTGCCCGCCGCTGACGGACGGCTCGACGGGGGACATGCTCTATTTCTTCAAGAAGAAATTCCCGGACTTCAAGATCGACATCAGCGATGACATCGTGAGGATCAACGACATCGCGATAAAGGCGGAGAAGACCGGCGTCATCGTCCTCGGCGGCGGGCTGCCGAAGCACCACGTCATCAACGCCAACCTCTTCCGCGAGGGCGCTGACTACGCGGTGTACCTCTCCACGGGCATGGAGGGGGACGGCAGCGTCGCCGGCGCGACTCCCGAGGAAGGGAAGTCCTGGGGCAAGGTCGCGGCCGGGGCGAGGCATGTCCAGGTGGAGGGCGACGCCACGATCACCTTCCCGCTGCTGGTCCTTGGCGGGTTTGCGCGGGCATGAGTTCGTTCTGAGAATATCTTTATATATGGCAGCCAAATAGCCCTATTTGTTTGGGGAGTGGCCATGGAAATCCGCAACATCCAGCGCACGGGGAACATGCATTATTTCTACCTCCCGACGAGCTGGTGCCGCGACAGGAAAATCTCTTCTGCGTCCAAGGTGGGCGTCAGCTACGGCGGGGACGGCAGCCTCATCATCTCCCCTGAGATTACGGAGAAGAAGCCCAAGCACCTCAAACTGAGCATCACCGAGGACAACCAGGACATCATCCACAAGCTCGTGGTGGCGTCGTACATCAACCCCGCAAGCTCCTTCGAGATCATGCTGGAGAAGGAGATGGACTTCACCAAGCTCCTCAACCAGAAGCGCCTCATCTCCCTCGAATCGGTGGAGATAGACCGCAAGCGCATCACCTGCGAGGGGCCGGTCGCCGTCTCCCATCCGGAGTCGCTGCTCAAGACCATGGTCAAGAAGATCAAGAACATGATGATCGTCATGGAGAAGGACTACGACCGCGAGCTCATCGAGCGCTACGAGGACGAGATGGACCGGAGCAAGATGCTCATCGACAAGGCGGTCATCTCCGCGCTCATGTACGAGGGCGGCACCCGGACGCGCATCATCGAGCTGTACTACATCTCCCTCATCTCCAAGGAACTGGAGCGCCTGGTGGACCACCTCATCCGGCTGGACAGGAAGGAACTGCGGTTCCTGGGGGAGATCGCGCGGCCGATAGAGCTGCTGATGGGCATCATCGAGCACCCTTCCTCCCTCAACCTGGAGTCCGCGATGGGGTTCGCCAAGGCCGTGTCGAGGATAAAGCACATCGAGGTCAAGAGCGTCGCCACCTACGACAAGGAGCGCATGAAGCAGAGCCTCATCGCCATCTCCGAGGTGGTGATGGACTGGATGATCACCTTGAAGATTGAGGGGTAGGCAAGGACAACCTTTTTAAAATGCCTTCCTTACCCTCCTGATGGTTCTATGGGCCCGTAGCATAGCCTGGCTGGTGCGTACGACTGATAATCGTAAGGTCCGGAGTTCAAATCTCCGCGGGCCCATTTTAATTAATCAGCGTGGAAGGTATTGGCATGGGAATCATATCGGGAGTTATTATTGCCAGAGCAGGAAACATGTATGGGGGAGAGGGTCCAGGAACATGCGTAGGCAATATCTGTACCATTGGCGTAGGGGAGCGAATGTCTTAGGGCACGGGAATGCTTCCTCAATCCCATCGAGGCGTGTGATTGTTTTTGGGCAAAAAATGTAACCACCATAAAGTTTAAATAGTAGTTAGCATCTGGTCAATAGCAACAGTTTTGAGAGGATGTTCGAGGTGAAGATGCAGATGAGGGCGGTGGCCGTTGTTCTTGTGCTATTGTCTATGCTCCTTGGCGGATGCCAGGTGTACTCCAATCTCTATGGCGCTCCCGGGCAGAACCAGAGCGCGGTCTATGTTCCCGATTCCTCGATTGTCGTTGAGCAGCAGAAGAACGAGTCTCCTGCCCGGGAAGAGGGGTTGAGCGATGAGGCGAAGAAGCTTGCCGAGGAATTGCAGAAGAAGATAGACGCCAAGGCTGCCCAGGAGGCGGGGCAGGAGAAGCCTGCCGCACAGCAGCCCGCGGGAAACGCCTCTGCAGAGCCGCAGCAGGCCGGAAGCCCGGCGCAATCCCCGCAGGCGCAGGCAATCATCGTGCAGGAGACTGACAAGGTAGCATTGAAGCCGAAGGCGACTGATCCTGATGGGGACGCGCTCGTGTTCGCGTTCACCTCTCCCCTCGATGAGAACGGCGAGTGGCAGACGGCCTACGGGGACGCGGGCCAGTACACGGTGACCGTGACCGCATCTGACGGGCAGCTCACCACCACCAAGGAGGTCCTCGTCATTGTCAACAAGAAGGAAGAGCCCCCTGTGATAGGCTCCTCCTCGCCGAAAGATTCCTCCGTCTCCCTGAAAGAGACGGATGCGCAGGCGTTCTCCATCGAGGCGTCCGACCTGAACAAGGATCCGCTTACCTACGAATGGAAGCTTGACGGCGGCAAAGTGTCGGACACCACGTCGTACAATTACCAGACCACCTATGACGATTCCGGATCGCACACGGTGAAGGTGGACGTGACCGACGGGGCTTCCGCGGCAAGCAGGATCTGGGCAGTGAACGTGGACAACGTGAACCGCAAGCCGAAGCTCTCCCCCATTTCCGCCGTCAGCGCCAAGGAGACCGACACCATCACCATCAAGGCGGAGGCGGAAGACGATGACGGCGATGCCATCGCCTACAGCATCTCTGACCCGCGCTTCACCCAGGACAAGGGCACGTTCGTATGGAAGACGGACTACGACAGCGCCGGCAGCTACACGGTCAAGGTCTCCGCTTCGGATGGCCAGGACAGCGTCTCCCAGGATGTCCAGATTACCGTCGCCAACGTGAACCGCAGGCCGGAGATCATCGACATCAGCCAGGGATAGCCGTTTTGGCGTGTTGTGGCCGCGTGTTCCGCTTTTCCTATCGTGCCGTTGGGGGATCATGATGATCAAGCAGGTTTTCGCCATCCTTGCAGTCTTTCTTCTCTTTGTGTTCCCTTCCGCATCGCTGAAGAACCTCACCTATCAGGAAACGGATAAGGTTGCGCTCAATGTGTCTGCATCCGATCCGGATAAGGACGCTTTTTCCATAAGGTACGGCAGTCCCTTGGACGGGAATGGGCAGTGGCAGACGGCCTACGGGGACGCGGGAGTCTACCGCCTCAATATCACGGTGAGCGACGGCGACTTGTCGGATTCAGAGGAAGTCCGGCTCATCATCAACAGGAAGGAGGAACCTCCCATGGTGACATCCCTGAAGCCGTCGGCGGATGCATTGTCCGTCACCGAGGGAAGGATGCTCTCATTCTCGATAGCGGCAAAGGACCTCAATAAGGATGCTCTCGGTTATGTCTGGTCCCTGGACGGCCGGAACGTTTCTGAGGGGAAGGGTTTTTCCTACGCTCTCGGCTACGATGAGGAAGGAGAGCATGCTCTCGAAGTCCATGTCACGGACGGCTTCCTGACCACCATAAGGAAATGGACGGTTGAGGTGGCTGATGTTGATCTTGATGCGCTCGTGATGGGCAGGCTGGAGGACGTCTCGGCCCGTGAAGGCGACATTGTCCGCCTTGCATTGCCTGACTTCAGGTATTATGGGCTGAAGTACGCCATCTCTGCTCCGCTTGAGCGCAATCTCTGGCAGACCGGCTACAACTCCTCGGGCGCCTACAGGGTGGACGTCCATGTGTCCGGCAAGGGGTTTGACGAGGAGAAAACAGTCAGGATAAGGGTGCAGAATGTCGACCGGCCGCCGGTGATGGGCTTGGTGCCTCCCCAGGTCGCGGTCGAGGACCACGAGATGTCATTTGCCCTGCGCGCCGTCGATCCCGATGGGGACAAAATCTCCTATTCGATAAGGAAAAAGCCGGATGGCGCGGCATTCGAGAAGGGAGTGTTCACGTGGACGCCCGGGTTTGGTGAAGTGCGGAACACCGGCATCGTGGCAGATATCTCAAGAAAGCTGCTTGTGCTGAGCAGGGTCATCGATATCGAGGTCAGCGCGCAGAGCAGCAACCTCACGACGGCCATGACCATCCCCATAACGGTGTTCAACGCCAACAGGCCGCCTGCACTCGGGCATATTCTCCCTCTCATGCTGGATGAGGGGGACGTGTTTTCCTTCTCTGCCAACGCGACAGACCCGGACAATGACCCTCTCTCGTGGTCGTATGACGGTCCCTTCAGGAGAGGAGAGCAGATTGGCTATGAGGCGGCAGGCTCCTATGCCATGAAGGTGGCGGTGAGCGACGGGTTTCTGGAAGACTCGCGGTACGTCCCTATCACCATAAGAAACGTCAATCGTGCGCCTGAGATGGGCCTGCCTCCGGTGGCGGCCAGAGAGAACCAGACCATCACCTACAATATCCTGGCAAGCGACCCGGACAATGATGCGCTCTCGTTTGCCATCAGCGGTGCGCCGCAGGGCATGGTGCTCAGCGACGGCATCATCGAATGGACCCCTCCATTCTCGACGAAGCAGGAGGAGCATGCCATCCTTGTCAGGGCATCTGACGGGAAAGCGGCGGTGAACGGGACGCTGTCCATCACTGTCTCCCATGAGAACAGGCCGCCGGTTATTGCGGGCCCTTCGGCAGAATATCTCTCCGCAGAGCGGAACGTGCCGGTTCTCCTCAGCATCAACGCGACTGATCCCGACGGCGACAGCGTCTCCTATGAGTGGCGTTTCGGCAGGGAATCCTATCCAGGAAGCATGCACCAGCGCACGTTCTCGACAAAGGGGCAGAAGACGGTCACGGCAATGGCGGGTGATGGCAGGGCATCGGCGCAGAAGACGTTCATCATCACTGTATCCTGATTCTTGCCGCAAGGCCCGGGTGTCTCAGCCGCAGGGAGTCCCGCTCACGTTGATGTCCGGCGACCCGATGCCCATTGAGTCGTTGATGAGGATGATGTTCCCGTCCGCATCCTCAATGTAGATGCAGAAGTCATTCTTGGCGCCGGCCTGGGTCTTGAGGTTGTTGTAAGGAAGTGACGCGAGCTCTCCAAGGCCGGATTCATTCACATTGTTGTCCTGCACGATGCGGAGAGGGGAGTTCTCCGCCTTCATCTGGTTAAGCAGGTATGATGATTCTGCCTGGATGCTGCCGGCATTCGATTCCTGCTGGTGGTTGATGAGGGTGAAGATGGAGATGAACGCAGTGAGGAAGATGATCACCCCCAGGGTCACGTCGAACGACCAGGATTGCGCCTTGCTCATGCTCATGCTCATGCCTGGGCCATAGACCTTAATAAGCATTTCGACTATCGGCATTTATTGGCGGGGGTGGCGCGAGCCGAATATGGCGCTTCCCAGCCGTACCATGGTGCTGCCTTCCTCAACGGCGATTTTGTAATCATCAGACATCCCCAGGGAGAGGATGTCCATGCTGACATTTGGAAGGCCCTTCGCCTTTATCCCCTCGAAAAGCCGATTCATCTCCGTGAAATATGGCCTCGTTCCCTCGGGATCGTCAAAGTGCGGCGCCATGGCCATGAGGCCCCTGACGCGGATGTTGGGCAGGGCAGAGATTTTCCCGACGAGCCCGGCCGTTTCATCTGGGGTGCAGCCATGCTTCTGCCTCTCCCCCCCAACATTGACCTGGATAAGGATAGGATAGGGCTTTTCCGCGTGCCTGCTGATCTCCTGCGCCAGCTCAAGAGAATCCACAGTTTGGACCATGTCAAAAACCTTCAGCGCCCGCCTCACCTTGTTCTTCTGGAGGTGGCCGATGAGGTGCAGCTCCGCTTTTCCCCTGATGAAGGGCGCCTTCCGCTTCGCCTCCTGGACGTAGTTCTCGCCGATGATGGTGGCGCCTGCACCTATCGCTTCGTTTATCTCAGCGGCAGTTCTTCCTTTGGTCGCGAGGACAAGGGAGACTGATGGGGGCAGGGCATTGAGAAATGATTTGGTGTTTTCCACGATGGCCATGGCAGAGAGAAGGTGCTGCCATTCCATTCATAAAACTTTTGAAGGGAAACAAAAAGGGAAGAAATTTTTACCTGCTTGCTACCTGTGGAGGCCGGGTCACGGCGACCATTTGCCTCATCATTCGTTCCATCTTGGTGCCATAGCGGTTATAAGCGCCGTTGACTGCTCCCGAGACTGTGCTGCCGCACGCTTTGTTTTGTGTGCAGGAGGCCCAATATTCGCTGTTGGGACCGGTGGTGAGTTTGCTGTTCCAATTATCCCGGGATATTTTGTTGGCGATCCCGTTTGAAAACTGGACTGTTAATCCTGCGGATGCTTGCAGGAGCAGGTCATCTGAGTATTTATTCTGGATTGTGGAGATGTAAGGGGTGTGCCGTGCTGCGATGAGGATGGTGCCATATCCTGCGTCATAGCGTGGGTCAGTAGAGCGAAGGTTTTCCAGGACCCTGCGCTGTTGCGACGTTTGCCCGGAGGGTCTTATGTCATCTAGGTCCACACCTTGCTTGAGCGCTTCTGCTCTGAGGGTGGCCAGCATTTCCCGGCCGCGATTGACGCTGTCAGAAATGGCGCTGTAGGCTTCTGGGCTTAACCTGCCCTCATCAACGGCCTGTCTCATGTCGGCCAGATAGCTGTTCAGTCGTTGGTTGAGCTGCAGCATTTGAGGGACGTTTGTCTGTCCTATGCCTTGATACTGGCTATAGATCCCAGGAGAGGCATAATGGGGGTGAGTGGGATTACAGTTGGACTCAACCGCGCATATGCCTGCCAGATAAGCGGCATATTGGCTGGAATCGCAGCGGCCGCCGGCGACAGCGCAGAAGCTTTCTGCAATCCAGGGGGTATTTGCAAGGACGGCATCTGGTGTCAAGCCGGATCCAGCAATAGTTCGTATCGGCCCATCATAGGTATAGGTTACGGGGGAAGGAGTGAAAGAGCCGCCGTTCAGTACATACTTGTCCGATTTGCCTCCCTCCAGTTCGAATGTGACCACCATGTCGAGATTGGCAGCGTCAGTTTTTACGATGCTTCTTGTGACAGTCTTGCCGTTGGAAACGAGTTTGGTGTCGCCGATGGAGGCCGTCGCCTCGCCTGCCGTCTTGAGGGAGACCACAATATCCTGCTTCTTGGCATCAGTCACATAGTTGAGGTCGATGGTGGCTCCTTTGCTCGGCTCGATGGTTATCTTCGGGTCCGTGATTGTGTCGAGAAGCGCTGCCTTGGTGACGGTGGCCCAGTCTTTCGCTGACGGGCCTATGTATGCCTTCACCGCCGCCAGGGTGTTTGGGCCGAACTTGCCGTCAGCGCCTCCCTTGGGGCAGTATCCCTTGCCGCAGAGGAAGTCCTGCACCCATCTGACATCCTCTCCTGTTGAGCCTTCTCTGAGGGGCGTGTTTACGGGATTGTTCGGATTGGACAAGTCTGTTGTGGCGGGGGAATTGAGCGCGCGGAGGATTTCCATATTGAGGATGCGTGGGATGGAAGTGCCGTCAGCTTTTGCCCGGGTGGGGATGTCCAGATCGTTCCTCATCTGCGCAAGCGCCCCCAGCGTCTTCGACCCAAGAACCCCGTCTATCTTCCCCACCTGGGGATAGCCGGCGGCAGCGAGCATTTTCTGCACCTGCTTCAGCTCTGCCTTGCTCAGCGAGGCGATGTCCGTGCCGTCCTCGCATGCGGCGCAGTAGAATCTTGGGGCGATGAATTGGAAGCTGTCTCCCTTGATGTCGAACTCATTGTTTGTGGGGGAGGTCACGGAATTGGGGGTGGTGGGTCTTCCCTTGAAGCTCAGGGTGACATCATCCTTTTTCGCGTTTATGCCCCAGGTGTTGTAATTGAAGAGGAACTGCCCGCCCCCGGCAACGATAAGGTCTCCTGTCACCCCCTTGTCGATTTCAGCGCTGCCCTTCAGCCTGATTCCCGGCGCTGAGGGGTCGATGGATATTATGCGAATCTTGTCGTCATTGGCCAGATCAAGGGTATCCCTGGAGGAATCGTACGTGACCCGCGTCCCGTCTTCCTTGAACGTGAGGCTGCCGAAGGAATTGGCCGTCACCGTTGCCTTGCCGTCTTCCCTGACGACAATCCTGCCGCTCCCTATCTTATGCCCGTTGAGTTCCCCTTTTGAAACGGTCAGCGCACCGTCTTCTATGGTGACGGTTCCATCCTTCGTTCCTGAGACGACGATATTGGGGGAAGAGCCTTTTCCGGGTTTCACCACGATCGCTTTCTTGCCCACTACCTGTATCTCTATTCCCGCGGCGCCGCTCTGCGTGAGTTTGCCCATGTCAATGACGTTCCCCTCCCCGTCAGTGAGCTTCTTGTCGGAGTATCTCCCGATATCCCCGAAGAAGGAGGTGATGGGGACGCCTGTCGTGGCGGAGAAATATTTCTGGAATGTTTCCTTGTTCGCATTGATGTTGGCCGGGTCGCTGAAAAACTTATTGGCCAGTTTTACGTCATCGCTCTTTGAGAAAACTGCCTTCGTGTCGAGGTATTCGTGGATGAGCGCCGGGTCATTGTTTATCGTGGCTGCGCTTTGCACCTCCGCTGCGCTGTCGAAACAGCTCTGGTAATCCGGAGGGCAGGGCGCCTGCACCGGGACTGCCAGGAAGGCGATGCACAGCACCGCAAGCAGAAGGGAGGTTGGCGTCCTCATTGCTGTCCCTCCTCCGGCCAGGCGATGAAATGGGCGAACCTGAAGGCATTGCGGGGCAGGGCGGTCCGGACGTCGTCTGAAAGCGATGCGTCTTCGGCCGCGGCGAGAGGGTCCTCAAGAGAATACAGGAGGATTTTCCCGGTTGGGGTGTCTGTCTCTTCCACCTGGATGGAGATCCCTTTCTGTTCGGATATGTCGAGGATGCAGCTCAGGCACAGGACAGCGCCGTCCTGCTGCTGCCTGGAGGCCATGTCGCGGGCAATACCGAGGAGCTGCCCCAGTGAAGAGGGGGCGGAGATGAGAATATCCCCCATCAGGGTGCTGGATTCCTGGGAGCGCACGGTAATGCCCGGAGAAGCCCGCAATTCCACCACTCCGTCCGCAATCGAGACCGTCGCCTTGGGAGCAGAGGTGGAATAGTCGATCCGATAGGGATAGCCTGAAAGGTCCTGGCAGGCCGAGATGGCGTCAAGCGCTCCCTGCTCCAGCTCACGCTCGATGTCCGGGCTCTGCGGCACGAACAATTCCCCCTTGTGCAGGTAATACGCGGTGTCGGTATCCTCTTCAGGGCCCTGCGCCATGCTGTTGGTGAAAACGCCGTAATGGCCCCCCTGGAACATCACTTCCGAGATGGCATCGCTGAAGCCGCTCTGCACGCACTGCTGGACATATGCCTTCACGGGGTCTGGCTCGGACTGGTGGAAAAAAGACGAGGGGATGGTGAGCGAGCCGGAGCTGTACAGGAGGACCGCAGTGATGGACAGGAGCGCCACAAGGATGAGGAAAAGGGTGATCTGGCCACTTTTTTGATGGGACATCATTTGCGCTTGTAAAATCCTAGGAGAAGGTCATTAATAAACGTTTCCAAGGAGAAACATATAAAAACATCAAACAATAGGGAACGGGCATGCAAAAGAGGGTCCAGATAAAAGTCTTCCTGGCCATAGGCTTCGTCATGGTCGCCGCGCTTTTCCTGCTGTCGTACGGAGAGGATGCCCTGGACAGCGTCCGCCCGTCCTCCCAGAATCCCTCTGTCATCGAGAGCTTCATCGAGTCCTGCATCTCCCAGGTGGGCGAATGGGCGGTGTACGACACCTCATTGCAGGGCGGCTACTACATCCCTCCTGAGCCGGCCTTCCCGTATTTCTATGCTGATATCCCTTACTATTGGTACAACCGGACAGCCAGCATGCCTTCCCAGGAGCAGGCGGAGCGGCAGCTCGCCCTTTACCTTTTCGACAACATCAACCACACCTGCCTCAACGATTTCAGTGATTTCAGGAAGCTCGGCTACAAGGTCTACGGCACCGGGCTCAGCGATCCTGGCGAGGTTTCCGCTGCCATGCGTGATGATGATGTCCTCTTCACGCTGAGGCATCCCATCAGCTTCGAGAAGGGGAACTCAAAGACGACGCTGGACTCGTTCCAGGCGTCCATCCCATTAGGCATGAAGAGGGCATATGATGTCTCCGGCAAAATCATGGAGGAGCAGGTGAAGCATCCGAACGAGATGCCCCTGAGCGCGCTGGCTGCCCTCGCCGCAGCGAATAATTTCACTTTTGAGATCACCTACTTCGGCGAGGATGACGTGCTGTACAGCATGATTCTTGATGTCCCGCAGAAGGAGCCGCTGGTGTATGGATTCATGGGCAGGTATGACTGGAGTGAGCTGCGGTATGGGTAAGAGAAACGTGGCTGCAGGATTTGTGCTTGTGCTGTCGGTTCTTTCCATAAGCATGGCTTTTGCCGCAGCTGAAGAGCTTGGTTTTGACAACCCGGCAACAAACCCTTCCTTTTGGGGCAGGGATGATGCGGTGTACCTTTTCGAACAGATGCTTAAGGATTCAGAGAGGGCCAAGCAGGCCAGCACCGCTGACTTGAGGAAGTGGTGTGAGAAGAAAGAAGGATGCCGGCTCAAGTTTGCAGAAGAGGCTGGAGTCTCTGGATATGCGTTCGGCAAGATAACCACGAGGGGGCCTTCTCCGATAACGGTCGATGTGGACAGCGGGTTCAGCCCCGGTGAGGTGATGATATTTGCGGACGGGAAAGTCGGCTTCCCTGACGGCGTCAAGGTCTCCGGAAAGTCCAGCATAAGCGGGAATATCGGGCAGAATATAGTCTACATCAAGGGAGGGGCTGTCGAGGTGCCTCCCGGCGGGGGAGATGGTGCACGGACATACAAGCTCTTGGATGGCGCATTGGTGCCGGTGCCTGGCGACGGCAAGATGAGCCTGACCACGGCGAAGAATGGCATCCCCCTTGAGATAAGGACGGAAGAGGGGAAGAGGGTTCTCTGGGGACCAAGCGTTGTTGAGAAGGATGGGAAAAAGCAGGGGGAGATATCCGGTACGGTGGTCCTCGCGGAGGACGGCGTGCTTCTGAAGAAGGCTTCCTACAGCAAGTATATGAAGGGAACAACAAGTACTCTAAAAGTGGTGTCATCCTCCCCGTTCACAGGCTTTCTCTTCGCTTATCGCGCATCATCCGAGGATGCATATCTCACCTTCTCCAGCTGCGAAGGCCACGAAAGCTGCTTCTTGATCGGGGAGAGTAGTATAATCGCAACAGGTGTCCCGAAAAAATCAGTCGAGTTGTATGACCGGTCCATAGGGGCAGTGGTGATTGCCGTCCCAGACGCGCAAGAAACGGATCCTCTGCTGCCCAGTGGAGAGATGTCCATGGCAGACAAGGCCATGAAAAACCTGAAGGAGAATGCCCAGGGGGTGCTGGACACCGTCGTTGCGGCGGGGAATGCTGTCATTGAGGCGGGAAAAAAGGGGGTAGGGGAGATTGATATTTCATCCTCTGAAGCGGTGATTTCCGTGTTCAAGGATGTCGGCAAGAGCATAGGGGAGCAGGCCAAAGGGGCACTGGATGCGACCGTTGCGGCGGGGAATGCTGCCATTGAGGCGGGAAATGTTGTGTTGGCAAAGGGAAATATACTCACCGCTCCTAAGGTTGAGACGGACATTTCGGCGATCCCTCCGAAGAGCGCTACAGACGCCCTTGTTGATTCATTTGATAAGCGCTGGCACTTCAAGATGGAGCCATTGGTCGCAGGAAATCCCGACCAGACGGGTGCATCTGGGCCGTTGCGCATAACAATCACTCCGAGAGAGCCGGAGTACCGGGCTGCCGGAGTGCCGAAAGATGCCAAAAGCAGCGACCCAAGCAGCGAAGTGGGCAGGTTTTTCCTCGATCGTGATGCCATGAAGGGCCTTCAGCAGAAGTTCGGCGATGTTCCGGATGGCCTGGCAACGAACCCTGACGCGTTTACCGGGCAGCAAGTGGGTCTGGAGGGGCCGGTGGCTGGTGCTGCTCGCCAGGAAATCGTCGATAGGGTGGCACGAGTGGCCAACGCATACATCGGAAGCGAGGTGGATGTGAGGGATGTGGTGGTGCAATCAGCGAAGACGGGAAACACGTTCCGGCTGGTTGAGGAAAGCGGTGTCAGGAGATGGGAACAGGTCGAGCCGGTGACGGTGAATGGCGTCAGGAGATGGATGAAGGTGGACAGCCCAAGATACTCCATAGACAATCACGCCGCCTTCCTGAATAAGGTGGGTGGCTATTCGAATGACGGGAACGACAATTGCGGCGCGCGGTTCTGCATCATCGATGGCAGGCCGAAGTCCGGTGACCGGCTCGGCTCAATCTCGGGGGCAGGGGTGGCTGCAGGCAGCGCAGCAAGCAGCAAGACAAGACGGGCTGTCACCGGGGCGGCATCGAGAATGCGATAGCTTTTCACTTGGATCGTTTCTCACCAACATCTTTTTATAACGTCAAAAGCTCCCTTCTCCATGCCAAATTTCCAAAAGGTGGCGACACTCGGCCAGCTCGGGCCCGGCAAGGCCATGGAGATAGAGGTGAACGGCGAGCAGATCGCGCTCTGCAACGTGGAAGGGAATATCCATGCCGTCTCCGGCGTCTGCCCGCATGCCGGCGGCCCTCTTGCGGAAGGGGAGCTGCAGGACAACGTCCTTACTTGCCCGCTCCATGGCTGGCAGTTCGAGGTGGATTCCGGCAGGTGCATGCGCATCCCGGCCATGAAGCTCAAGACCTATCAAGTGAAAGTAGAGGGCAACGACATTCTCCTGTCGATTGACGCTGATTCGTGAGGCATCTCCCACCATGCCTCCCCATGCATTCCCGAAACTGGAAAGCCCCGTCGTCCTGAGCCCGATGGCTGGCGTCACCGATGTCGCGTTCCGTGCCCTCGCCAAGCGCTACGGCGCGGGATTGACATACACGGAGTTCGTGAGCAGCGCGGGCATCGTGCGGGGCAACCTTTCCTCCTCTGCCATGCTCAGGACAGCTCCTGAGGAAAAGCCGGTCGCGGTGCAGCTCTTCGGCAGCAACGTGGAGGAGGTCGTCGCAGCCGCGAAGATGGTGCAGGACAGGTTCGACGTCATAGACGTGAACTGCGGCTGCCCGGCATGGAAGGTCATCAAGACCGGGGCGGGCAGCGCATTGCTCAACAATCCGGAGAGGATCGGCCGGTTTTTGCAGGCGCTCTCCTCCTCGGTCGAGAGGCCGGTGACGGTGAAGATCAGGGCCGGGATAAGCGGGAAGGCGAAGAACGCCGTCGAGGTGGCGAAAGTCGCGGAGAAAAGCGGCGCGGCGGCCATCGCGATCCACGGCCGCACCCAGCAGCAGGGATACTCAGGGGAGGCGGACTGGGAAATAATAAGGGAAGTGAAGGAATCGGTGTCCATTCCTGTCATCGGCAACGGGGACGTGTTCACGCCTGAGGATTTCATGAGGAGAATGGAGGAGAGCAGAGTCGATTACATCATGGTCGCCAGGGGGGCGATGGGCAACCCCTACCTGTGCAGGCAGATCACTGATTATCTCAGCAAAGGAGAGTATGGCCGGAAAGAGGGGACAGCGCAGTTCGCCGAGTACATCCTGCTTGCGCGGCAATATGGCGTCCCGTTCCCGCTCGTTAAGAACCATGCGTCGAATTTCACCAGGGGCATGCCGGGAGGGGCGAAGCTCAGGGCGAAAATCGCGCAACTGAAGTCGCTGGAAGAAGTGGGGAGCATCATTGGATTGTAATTCCTGTCAGAGTCTTTTGGACGCGATAGAAATTCTGAGCTTCTTGATGCGCCGCAGGACCTCGGGGTAGCTGAGCAGGATGTTCTTCGCCCCGTAATTGCTCAGGACGGATGAGGAGTTCACGATGCCCAGCTTGATGGCGAACGCGATGTCGCCTGTTCTCAGCAGCCCCGAGAGGAACGAGGCCGCGAACGCGTCTCCCGCGCCGGTGGCGTCGACGACCTTGATCCTGGGCGGCATTGCGCTGTGGAGGGTGGCGCCGTCAGAGACAAAAAGCCTGTTTTTTCCGTCTGTGACGACCACCAGGTTCGGCCCGAGCGAATGGAGGTTCCTGATGGCCTGCTCCATGGGCAGTGATCCGGCAAGCAGGCATGCTTCCTCCCTGTTCAGGACGAGGAGCTCGGTACGGGTGAGGATGCCCTTCAGGGCCGCGGCCCCCTGCTTCGCCAGGTAGGTGCTCGGGTTGAACGCTATTTTGATGCCGCATTTCTTGGCGAAGAGCGCGAGCTTTTCCTGCGTCCGGAAGGATTCGTGCAGCATGGCGCCGAAATAGAACCATTTGGTCTTGAGTTTCCTGGTCGGTATCCCGGAATATGTGAGGTGGTCGTTTGCTCCCTTGTAGGCGAGGATGGTGCGGTCATGCTCCAGCGTGTCCAGGATGATGGAATAGCCCACCATGCCGTCCCCGTGGGCGCAGAGCTGGTCCACTTTCTCCCTCTGGAGCTGCTTGTGGATGAAGGCGGAATTCGTGCCCTGGCCGAGCCTCCCCACGAACGCGACCTTGTGGCCGAGCCGGGAGAGCGCGACTCCAGTGTTCGTGCCGCTGCCGCCGGTCGAGAAGTCTATCTCATCGATGAGTATCTTCGAGCCGCTCGGGAAGGCGAGGAGGTCCGTCTCCCCCTTGGGGTCGATGATCTTGACGATCTCGGAGAACTCTGTCCTGGCGAACACGTCGAACGTGGCGCTGCCGACGGTGATGACATCATACATGGGGATCTTTTTCTTATCGAGAGTATTTAATGTTTTCTTTTGGTTGTTGCTGTTATGCATGCAGGATGTCTCCAAACTGATAAGACATGGGGCAGAACTAGCCAAGGCCAGGCTAATCGCCTGTGGTCACCGTACGCAGCAATTCCTTGATGTCCTTGAAATGGGTGCCCTCGATGATCCCGTCTTCGCCGGTGATGATGATGTCTGCAATCGAAAAAAGCATCTTCATGTTTTCCAGATACTGCTCTGGATTGCTATATGATCCTGGGATGTTTCCTTTTTTGATGAGCGATGCCTTGATGGCGTCGCCGACAATGGCGTATGTGTTGCCATGGCATTCTGCCAAAACGGAAATGCTGTCTTCGGTGTGTCCGGGAGTATGGATTATCTTCAGGCCATTGACGCCGATGTGCGGCGTTTCGTGGTATTCCTTCCCGAATTTTCTTGTTTTTCCGGTGGCGATATCGATTAGCCACTTGTCCTGGATCAATTGCGCATTCTTGAAAAGGTAGGCGTTTGCATTATGATCGAAATGCGCATGTGAAAGAATGACGTAGTTGATGTCTTCTGGTCGGAGATTTCTTGTTTTCAATCCTTTGACGAGCTTGTCCGCATATCCGAATGCGCCGGTATCGAACAGGATGCGTTTGCCGTCTTCGGTCTGCAGCAAGGTGGCCGTCGCGCAATTCGGATAGCTGAGTTTTATGTCACCTTCGGGAGTATCCTTCCGATCAGGCGGAAGTATGATGTCGATTGATTTCATGCGGCTGGCCGGGGATATTGCCGTATAATAATCTTTGTAAATGGGGGGACCGGGCAGCTCCATCTCCCGGTGGTTAGTTTTTCCTCGATTGAGGCGAATAGGGGGGCCTATTTCTGGCAGATGTAGATGAACGTCGGCGGGATGTTCAGCGCCACGAACCTCTTGGAGATGCTCGTGAAGTAGGAGCGCAGGTAGTCGGAGAAGGTGAACGTGTAGCGGTAGAGGATGAACTTCCCTTTGGGGGAGAGCGCGTCCTTGGTCGCGGTCATGATCCTCCCTTTTTTCCGCTCCGGAAGCTGGGAGAACGGCAGGCTCGAGAGGATGTAGTCGATGCGGGGGAGATGGTGCACCTTGAGGTAGGTGTTGATGTGCTCGGCGCTGTCGTTGATGACTATGAGCCGCGGGTCCCTGATGGTCTTTTCGAGGAATGCGCAGAAGCTCCTGTTGGTCTCGAAGCAAAGGAGGGTGGCGTCCTTCCGCGCGAGCGCGAGTATGGACTTGGTGAAGATGCCTGTCCCCGCACCGTATTCGGCGATGTACTTCGCCTTGCTGAAGTCGACGTCCTTGAGCATGCCTTTCTTGAGGTACTGCGAGCTTGGCGTGATACTGCCTATCTCTTTCGGGTTCCTGATGAAGTTCCTGAGAAAGATGAGGCGTTCCTTCGCCCGTGACCGTTTTTCCATGGGGGATGGCGCATATGGCTGTTTAAAAAGATTTCTTTGGCGGCTCGGTAGAAAGTCTCGCTCGCGCTCGGGGCAGCATCGGCTCGCTCTTCGCTTCTCGAATTGTAATCGACATTCCCCGTAGTCCACGCAGTGGATGCCGGAAGCTCGCTTCCGAGCAGGGGCATCCCCCGTTTACGCCCCCGCTGTCCACATAATCAGCGTTTGACTGATGATGCTGCCCTTCACTTTCTACCGGGCCTTTGGCTTAGAACCGTATGCTGTCCAGCACTTCATGCGCGTTTTTCTGGGAGAGCAGCGCAGTGATGTCCCTTCTTCCCAGCTTCTCGGCGAGCTTTGTCCTCAGGTAGGACGCGTCCTGGTTGCTCACCCTGGCCGCGCGGTCCGCCTCGACAAGGCCGTACGGATAGCCGAGAAAGACGGGGTCGTGCGAGTAGGCGGCGAGAGACGCGAAGAGAGGCTCGTCCGGCTCTGCGAAGGATTCGACGAGGAACGCGCCGGATGATTTTTGATGCAGGCGCGCGAAAGAGATGTGCGGCGCGCCGTCCGAAGGAAGGGCAACGGGAGCATACCACCATTGTTCATGGGGGTGGTGGGGGGAGAGCATGCTGCCGAACGTGAGCCCGGAAGTGGAAAGCAGGGAATTGGTCTTGCTCACGCCGACGGCCATGATTCCCTTCTCAAGGGATGACTGCCGCAATGCGCCCAGAAGCTGCTCTTCATGGGTATAGCCCTGCTGCAGGCTCCCGTCAAGGACGATCAGGTCTCCCGCGGACAGCTTTCCGGCAGCCGCCATGGCAAGCTCCAGCTCGGCGAACCTGCGCGCGACGCTGAGGAGCGCGGAAGGCGATGCCCGCCGCACGCCGCTCCTGATGCTCCCGTCGGTGGACGCGAAAGAGAGCAGGTTCGTGTCAGGCAGCACGTTGCCGCGCAAGGGAAATAATTCAGTGGCATACGTGACGTCATTCTTCAGCGGAGAGGGGGAGATGCACGCATAGAACTCCGTCGTCATCGAGAACGCGCGCTTCATGCCGTTGTAGGCGCGCGCCACGGCCCGGATGACGCCGACGGAAAGGGAGGGCGTGGAAAGCAGCTCCGCCTGGCCGCCGTCGATGAACGCGAGGGTCCTGCCTGTGCCGCCGCTCTCCTGGAAACTGCGGAAACGGGAAGGGGAGAACGGCAGCGCCTTGTAGGAATTATTGGGAAGGAGGGGCAGTATCTCTTCATCAACATCGTTTCTGTTGAGATGGGTGTTGATGCTCTTGATGAGATTGTCCATAGGAAGGTGGGGGGAGGGCGGTTAATAAGGGTTTTCGTGATGAAGCTGTCGTCGGGAGATTTTGCAGGGGGAATGCGGTTCCCTTAAATCCTTTCCCAAATGTTTTTAAACGATTTCCCTCTTTTGATTTCTTGCATGCCATACACCCTCATCATCACCGAGAAGCCGGCTGCAGCGAAGAAGATCGCGGAGTCGCTCGCGGACGGCAAGCCCATCAAGGAAGGCGGCAGCGTCCCTCACTACAGCCTCACGCATGGCAAGGAGGACATCATCGTGGCGTGCGCCGTCGGCCACCTCTACGGCCTCGCTGAGAAAGACAAGAAATCGGGCCAGTTCCCGGTCTTCGACATCGAGTGGAAGCCCGCGTCAGAGATGAGCAAGGGGTCCGGATTCACCAAGAAATATCTCGACACCATCAGGAAGCTCGCGAAAGGCGCGGCCGCGTTCGTGGTGGCCACCGACTATGATGTCGAGGGGGAGGTCATCGGCCTCAACATCGTCCGCTACCTGTGCAGGCAGAAGGACGCCAGCCGCATGAAGTTCTCCACCCTCACCAAGGAGGACATCGTCGAGGCGTTCGAGAAGAGATCCCCCCATCTCGACTGGGGCCAGGCGAAGGCAGGGGAGACGAGGCATTATCTCGACTGGTACAACGGCATCAACTACTCAAGGGCGCTTACGTCGGCGATGAAGAAGACCGGCGGATTCAAGCTCATGTCCACCGGCCGCGTCCAGGGCCCCGCACTGAAGATCATCGTGGACAAGGAGAAGGATATCCGCGCGTTCAAGCCGGTGCCGTTCTGGGAAGTGGAGCTCCTCGCCGAGAAATCCGGCAGGGAGATAGAGGCGTGGCACGAAAAGGGCAAGTTCTGGGACAAGAAGGAGGCGGACGCGGTCATCGCGGGGACCAAGGGAGCCAAGCACGCGCTCGTGGCCTCGGCCGAGAAGAAGGAATTCTCGCAGCAGCCCCCTTTCCCCTTTGACCTGACCACCCTGCAGATGGAGGCGTACCACGCCCTCGGCATCCAGCCGAAAAGGACGTTGGAGGTCGCGCAGAGCCTCTACATCGCCGGGGCCATCTCCTATCCGCGAACGTCCTCCCAGAAGCTGCCGGAGTCCATCGGCTACAGGAAGATCCTGCAGGCATTGGCGAAGAACAGTGGCTACACGGCGCTGGCCAACGCCCTGCTGTCGAGATCCTCGCTGAAGCCGAACGACGGCGAGAAGGCCGATCCCGCGCATCCCGCCATCTTCCCGACGGGGATGCAGCCCTCGTTCGATGACGAGCGCGAGGCGAAGGTCTATGACCTGGTGGTGAGGAGGTTCCTTGCGACGTTTTCCGACCCTGCGACGAGGGAGACCATGACCATCGTGCTGGACTGCAGCAGGGAGAATTTCATCGCCCGGGGGACCCGCACCGTGAAGAGGGGATGGCATGAGTTCTATGCGCCCTACATCGACCTGGAGGAGCAGGAGCTGCCAAAAGTGGAGAAGGGCGGGCAGGTTGCGGTGAAGAAGATAGGGATGCACGCCAAGGAGACCCAGCCGCCGAAGCGCTACACGCCCGCCAGCATCATCAAGGAGCTGGAGAGGCGCAGCCTGGGCACGAAAGCCACGCGGAGCGACATCGTGGACACGCTCTTCAAGCGCGGCTATGTGGATGGGAGGTCCATCCAGGCCACGGAGCTGGGCATCCGCACCGTTGAGACGCTCGAGAGGCACGCGCCGAAAATCATCGACGAGGAGCTGACGCGCCATTTTGAGGAGGAGATGGAGGACATCAGGGAGGGCAAACGGCAGCCTGATGACGTGCTGGGAGAGGCGCGGGAAGCCCTGACGGGCATCATCAGGGATTTCAAGAAGAACGAGAAGGAGATCGGCAAGGAGCTGTCAAAGGCCAACATCGAGACGCGCAACGAGCTGACGGGCGTCGGGAAATGCCCCTCGTGCAAGGAAGGGGACCTGCAGATCCGCAGGGGGAAGTTCGGCGGCTTCGTCGCGTGCAACCGCTACCCGGAATGCAAGACGACATTCTCCCTCCCGAGGAACGCGTTCATCAAGCCGGCCAAGAAGGAGTGCGAGCAGTGCGGCTACCCCAAGGTGCTGGCCATCAAGAAGAAGGGCGCCCAGGAATTCTGCCTCAACCAGGATTGCCCGTCGAAATACGCGGAAGGGAAAGCGGGAGAGACGGCCAAGAAGATCGCGAAGGGCATCATAGAGAAATCCTGCCCAAAGTGCGGCAAGGGGAAAGTGGTGGTGAGATCCTCCATCTACGGGAAATTCTACGGCTGCGACCGCTATCCGGAATGCGCGTATACGGCGCAATTGGACGAACGTTCGGGGGGAGACGGCAAAAACGGGGAAGGGAAAGGAGAGGGTCATGGGAAAGGGTATTCATAAGCTCGCCCCGGTGATTGCATCCTGCGTCGCGTTCCTTGTTCTTGGTATGCTGCAGGCGTCGGCAGAGGGGCAGGGCCATATGACTTTGCTCGCGGTGAGCGAGACGGACAATGGCTATGTGGGGGGGACTGCCGACCTCTACCTCACCATAAAGCCGGGCACTGGCCGGATCTTCCTCGAGACATTCCCCTTCACCAAGGTGGACACCCAGATGTCCACGCGGTTCGCGAACGAGATCGCGTGCGATTATCTCGATGTGGATTGTTCCCGGTACGATTTTTTTTACACGCTGACGGCCAAAAGCTCCATCATAGCCGGGCCGAGTGCCGGCGCGGCGATCGCTGCCCTCACGGTGGCGATGCTTGAGGGCTCGGAGGTTGACGAGGGCGTCGCCCTCACGGGAACGATAAATTCAGGGGGATTGATAGGCCCTGTCGGCGGCCTGAGGGAGAAGGTGATTGCCGGCTCCAGGGCGGGGCTGAAGACTCTCCTCATCCCCAAGGGTGAATCCTTCTTCAGCAATGAGAGCGAGCGCGCGGCCATCGAGAACGCGACGAAGGGAAAAGTCGATATCGTCGAGATCTACACGCTCGACGAGGCGATGGAGCGCTTCACCGGGAAGAAGAGGGAACGCAAGAGCGCAATCCCCATCAGCGAGGAATACCTGTCCACCATGAAGGTCCTCGCCAGGGAGTTGTGCGGGCGGACAAAGGAACTCGGCGAAAGCGCATTGCCCGGCAGCGTGTCATCGGCCGACCGGGGAAACGATTCAGGGGAAGGGGGGATAAACGCGGGCGAGGTGCTGTCCTCTGCGAAAAACCTCTCTGGAAAAGGGGAAGCTGCGCTCGGGCAGGAAAGGTACTATTCCTCCGCCAGCTACTGCTTCGGGGCTAACGTCGAGTATACCCTGCTCTCTCTCCTGGGAAAAAATCTCAGCAGTGGCGAGCGCGCGACCATGGCGGAGAACATCAGCAACGCTCTCGACGCCTTTGAGGCCAAGGTCAGGAAAGAGCCCATCCGCACCATCACCGACCTGGAGAGCTACATGGTTGCGGAGGAGCGCATGGGGGAGGCGCGGCTGTACCTGAAGCGGGCCAGGAATGAGACAGACGCTGAAGACCAGCTCTACGGGATGGCGTGGGCCACCGAGCGCCTCAGCTCCGCAGGCTCATGGTTCCAGTTCTTCGGGAAGCAGGGCAGGGAATATGATTTTGACAAGGACACGCTGGCCACGGGATGCACCCTCAAGCTCGCGGAGACCGAGGAGAGGATCCAATACCTCGAATTGTTCCTTCCAGTGCCGCTCGAGACCGCGCGGCGGGAGTACAGGGAAGCGCAGGAAGAGGCTGGCAAGGAGAATTATGAGATGTGCCTGTACAAGGCGAGCAAGGCGAAGGCGAGCGCCGGCGTCGTATTGGGGGTGCTCGGCGTCGACCGGGAGAATTTCCAGGAAGTGCTGGATGTCAAGCTCGGCATCGTGAGACAGATGATCGCTGAGGAGGCTTCGCAGGGAGTGTTTCCCATCCTCGGCTACAGCTACTACGAGTATGCCGATTCCCTGAAGCAGGACGATGTGCTCTCCGCGCTGCTCTATGCCGAGTACGCGCTGGAGCTCGGCAACCTTGACTTGTATGTCAAGCAGCCTGGCGCAAGGGGGGAGATGAGGAATGCGCCGGTGGACTGGAAGCTCCTCCTGGTGTTTCTCATCGGCATCGCGGTCGGGGTGGGCAGCGCGCTGACGATACGGGAGCGCAGGGCTGCGGCGGGAAGGTTGGGGAAGGGATGAGCGATGCGGCTCGCCATCTTCCTTTGCGCGCTCGCGGCGCTTCTCGCCGGCTGCGCAGGGTACGCGGTGAAGGATGTCCCTGAAGTTCTGCGCGAGCAGGGCCCTGACCCCGGCGTCTTCTTCTGCAAGCAGGACAACTGCAGCTGGCATCTTGAAGAGCTGATCCTGTCCGCGCAGTCCTCGGTCCATTGCGCCTTCTATGACCTTGACCTGCAGAACATCATCGCGGCATTGGGGGAGCAGAGCAGGCATGCTGAAGTAAGGGTGGTGCTGGATGACGAGCCCTATGAGGGAATGGTCTCAGGGGATGGCGTCCTGGTGGAAGACCGTTCTTCGCGCATGCACAACAAGTTCTGCGTCGTGGATGGCATGTACGTGTGGACGGGCTCGTTCAATCCGACAACGGCTGACAACGACGTCAACGACAACAACGCCGTGCTGATGAGCTCCTATTACCTGGCGAAGAATTATGAGCAGGAATTCGGTGAGTTGTGGATGGGAGAGTTCAGCGCGGGAAGCCGTGTCCCTTACCCTTCATTTGTCCACAACGGGATGCTGGTCGAGAATGCCTTCTGCCCCGAGGACAGGTGCGAGGAAAAGGTCGCCTCGCTGCTCGGCAATGCGTCGGTGTCCGTGTATGTCATGGTGTTCAGCTTCACATCGGAGAAGATCGCCGACGCGATGCTCTTCAGGAGGGATGCGGAGATGCGGGGCGTCTTCGATTCGTCCCAGGCAGGCAGCAGCTATTCCCAGTACAGGCGCCTTCTCGGGTTTGGCTTGCCGGTCAGGAAGGACAAGGGGAAGGGCAAGCTCCATCACAAGGTGTTCATCATCGACAACGAGACCGTCATCACGGGGAGCTACAATCCCACGGCCTCCGGCTCTGGGGAGAATGACGAGAACGTCCTTATCCTGCACGATCAGGGAATTGCCCGCCGGTATGCCGGGGAGTTCTTCCGCCTGTGGGAGGCGGCATCATGATGGCGTGGTATACCCATTCGACTGGCGAAAACGATTAAAATCCGGGTGATGTTTCCGTAGTGTGATCACTCTCTACCAGTTTGAGGAATGCCCGTACTGCGCAAAGGTGCGCGCCGTGCTGGAGGAGCTGAAGCTGCCCTATACGAAAGTCAACGTCTCCCGCGACCGGGAGGATCCGGTGAGGAAGATGCTGGCCGGGAAGTCCGGCGTGCACACCGTCCCCGTGGCGGAGATAGGCGGGAGATTCATAGGCGACAGCGGCGCCATCATCAGCCATCTCCGGCAGATGAAGGCATAGCGGAGCGGCAAGGATGGAAGCGGGAGTATATCATCTTCCAGTGGGAACGGACAGAAAGCTTTTTAAAAAATCCCCTGAAAGGCGCATCGAGGTGTCCTGATGGAAGAGGAGTACGACGAGGATGATGAGGATGACGACGAGGACGAGGATGACGAGAAGGATGAGGAGGAAGAGGACTTCTCTGACTTCGAGGAGCAGAATGATGATGACGATGAGAAGGAAGAGGAAAAGAAGGAGCAATAGGTGAGCTCCATACCCGTTATGGCAACAAATGATGTTCTCATCGTCGGCACCGTCGCCCTGGATAGCGTGAAGACGCCGTTCGGGCATGTGCAGAATGCGCTGGGCGGCTCCGCCTCGTATGCCTCCACGGCATGCAGCTTTTTCTCTCCAGCCAGGATAATCTCCATCGTCGGCGAGGATTTCCCTCCCGAGCACCTGGCCTTCCTCCAATCGAGGGGAATCGACACGTCAGGCATCAAGAAAGAAGGGAAGACGTTCCATTGGGAGGGGTTCTACGAGTTCGACATGAACGAGGCCAAGACGATCAGGACCGAGCTCAATTCCCTCGCGACATTCGCCATCGGCATGCCTCCAAGCTACAGGGATGCGAAATACCTGTTCCTGGCGAACATCGACCCGAAGCTGCAGATGGACGTCCTTGACGCGGTGAAGGCCCCTCATCTGGTCGTCATGGATACGATGAATTTCTGGATAAGCAGCAGGAAGAGGGAGCTTCTTGAGGTGATCAGGAGGGTGGATGTCCTTGTGCTCAACGACGGCGAGGCACGCCAGCTCTTCGGCACCGTCAGCCTGCTCAAGGCGGCGCGGCAGGCGCTGTCCCTCGGCCCGGAGGCGGTCATCATCAAGAAAGGGGAGCACGGCGCCCTCCTGTTCACCGACGACAGGCATTTTTCTGCCCCGGGCTATCCCTTGGAGGAGGTAAAGGACCCGACCGGCTGCGGGGACTGCTTCGGCGGCGGGCTTGTCGGCTATCTCGCAAAGGAGGGAAAGCACGACGAAAAGACGCTGAGGAAGGCGATCGTCTACGGCAGCGTGCTCGCGTCATACAATGCAGAGGATTTCAGCCTGAACCGGCTGCGGACATTGAAGAGTGGGGATATAGAGGGGAGATACAGGGAGATGAAGGACATCAGGGAGTTTTGAAGCTTAATGTCTCAGGGAATCGACCCAACCCACAAATTCTTTGAGAAATCGTTCTCTTCTCCCCCTTTGTTCATCAGTGAGCGACCCAATTAACTCCTTTTTCATGCGGGATATCTCCACATTGTCCCATCTTTTGATTATGTTATTCACCCCTATGAAAGAGGATCTGCCATCCCAATTTGCGGGGAAGGACCTAAAGCCATACGGACGTAATTTTTGGTCCCACGTGATATCGAGATCGATAACATTTCCATCTTTTCCTGAAATCTGGACGAAGTTGTGGCCATGTTCCCATTCGCCCTCCGCAAGTATGGATTTGAGATGTTCAGGGTATTGTATTCTCTGGTCTCCCCAACGGAATGTGCATACAACGCTATTATACGTAATCCCTAATTCATCAAAGCATGCTTGCAGAACCACATGCTTTCCCGTGCAGGTGCCGACATTCTTTGTGCTTAAAACCTCTTCGATGGTCCTTCCTTCACCCCAGGGAATGGCTGCAACGGACTGGGCTACCTTTAGTAATTGCTCATCCTTGCCCAACCCGTATATTCCATTTTTTTCGAGATACGTACGGATTCCTTGCAGGTTATCATAAGGCATTCTATCGTTAAAATCAACTTCAGTTAAATATTTACCTCAAGACACAAGTACATCCCCCTTTATCTCCGGTTTCTCCCTAGCGTTAGGCGTCTGTTAAATAACCAGCAAAACCATTAAAAACATAGAGGGAGTGCTTTTTCCCATGGAAAAGGAGCAAGTTCTCGAGCTAAAGAAAAAGGCAAAGGAGCTGCGCAAAGCCATCATCGACATCGTCTACAAGGCGCAGTCCGGCCATCCCGGCGGCTCGTTGAGCGAGATAGACATGCTCGTCGCGCTGTATTTCTCCAGGCTGAATGTCGATCCGAAGGATCCGAAGGGAAAGGGCAGGGACAAGTTCGTGCTGAGCAAGGGCCATGCCTCTCCCGGCCTGTACGCCGTGCTGGCGGAGAAAGGGTTTTTCCCAAAAAAGGAGCTGGACGGCTTCAGAAAAATCGGCAGCATGCTGCAGGGCCATCCGGAGCTTGCAACTCCGGGAATCGAGTATGCAGGGGGATCGCTCGGGCAGGGCATCTGTTTCGCCGTGGGGCTTGCGCTGGCGGGGAAGCTCGACAAAAGCAAGGCGAAAGTCGTCGTCATGATAGGGGACGGCGAGGCGCAGGAAGGCGCGGTCTGGGAAGCATCGATGGCAGCGCATTTCCACAAGCTGGACAATCTCATCGCCATACTCGACAAGAACCAGGTGCAGGAGACCGGCAGGACCGAGGAGGTCATGGCCATCGACCCTGCAGCGGAGAAATGGAAAGCGTTCGGCTGGAACGTGGCGGAGATCAACGGCCACGACATGGGGCAGGTGGTCGATGCGCTCGGCAGGGCATGGTCCATGCAGAATGGGAAGCCGACGATGATTGTCTCCAACACCGTCAAGGGCAAGGGCGTGTCGTTCATGGAGCTCAACCACAAGTTCCACGGCAAGGCCCCGAATGAGGAGGAGTACAAAAAGGCCATTGCGGAGATTGAGGCCATCGATGTGGAGAAGTTCGGATAGGATGCCTTCATCGGTGATGGGTATGAGAACCATGGTGACGTGATTGGGAAAATGGCGGAAGTGAAGAAGGAAGCGACGCGGGAAGGGTATGGCAAGGCGCTTGTCGAGCTGGGCAGGGCCAACAAGGACGTCGTGGTCCTTGACGCGGACCTCAACGACTCGACGAAAAGCGACTATTTCAGGGCTGCGTTCCCGGACCGGTTCTTCAACGCGGGCATCGCCGAGCAGGACATGATCGGCATGGCCGCCGGGCTTTCCGTCTGCGGAAAGATCCCGTATGCCTCGACGTTCGCCATCTTCAGCGAACGGGCGATCGAGTTCACGCGCAACATCGTCGCGCGCAACAAGCTCAACGTCAAGATCGCTGGCAGCCACGCCGGCATCCATACGGGAGAGGACGGCAAGTCCGCGCAGGCCATCGAGGACATCGCCTTCTACCGCGCCTTGCCGAACATGGCGGTCATCCAGCCTTGTGACAGCGTGGAGACCCGGAAGGCGGTCTTCGCATTGGCGGAATACAGGGGACCGTCCTATATGAGGCTGCTGAGGAACCCGTTGCCGATCATTCATGGCGATGGCTACCGGTTCAGGGTGGGGAAAGGGGAAGTGTTGGCGGAAGGCGGCGACGTGGCCATTATTGCCACCGGCACCATGGTCCATGAGGCGCTGGCCTCCATCGAGCTGCTGAAAAAAGAGGAGATTGCTGCGACGGTCGTCAATATGCACACCATCAAGCCCTTGGACACTGAATTGATAAGAAAATTGGCGGAGAAAGCAGGCTGTTTTGTCACGGCAGAAGACCACAATGTCATCGGCGGCCTTGGGGGGGCTGTCGCGGAGCTGTGCGCAAAAGAATGCCCGGCACCCATCGAGATGGTGGGTGTGCAGGACCGCTTCGGGGAGTCCGGGAAGCCGGCTGAGCTGTACGAGAAGTATGGGCTGACGGCAAAGCATATTGCTGAGGCGGCCAGAAAGGCGGCAAAGCGGAGATGACTGAAAATGCAGATTTTTCTTGACACGGCAAATCTGAAAGAGGTGGAAGAGGCAGTCAAATATGGGTTTTGTGATGGAGTAACTACAAATCCATCATTAATAGCAAAAGAAGGTCTCGATTATAATGATACATTGAAGAAAATAGCCCAGATGGTCAACGGCCCCGTAAGTGCTGAGACTGTCGCCCTTGATGCAGGAGGGATGCTCGGAGAGGGACGCGCGTTCGCAAAACTCCACAAGAACATCATTGTCAAGGTCCCGTTGACAAAAGAGGGGCTTCTGGCGTGTCAATTCCTCACCAAGGAAGGCATCCGCGTCAATGTCACTTTATGCTTCTCCGCGAACCAGGCGCTGATGGCCGCGAAGGCCGGGGCGTTCATCATCTCCCCTTTCGTCGGGCGCCTGGACGACATCGGGCAGACGGGCATGGAGTTGATCAGAGAGATAAGGCACATCTATGATAATTATGAGTATCAGACAAAAATACTGGTCGCGTCAGTAAGGCATCCCGTCCACGTCAAGGAATCCGCCATGATCGGCGCGGACATCGCGACCCTGCCCTACAAGGTATGGGAGCAGCTCTTCACCCACCCCCTGACCGATGCGGGCATCCAGAAGTTCCTGGATGACTGGAAGAAGGTGCCGAAGAAGAGATGAGTGGTTCTGAGACCATTAACTTAAGGCATTTCTCCCGCCGCACCGCCATAGACGGCACTCCAGATTCCTTAACCTAAGGGTCTCAGTCGTTCTGCTCGAAATGTTTAAAAAGGCGGAATGCGGGAAAGGAGGTTAAATGCACACCTACACCCTGTTCTTCACCATCGTCGTGCATATACTGACTATTCTTGCCCTCATCTACGTCTTCATCATCCTCACCAGAGCAGCCAGGATGCAGAAGTCCGAGCTCACCGCGAGATTCGAGTATTGGAGGAGGGAAAAGATATTCAGGAATTCCCTGCTGATACTGGCGATTGCATTCGTGTTTGATGCCGTCTCCATTTATGGAGCCATATTCCGCGCCTGCGGGGACACCACCGTGGAAGTGACGCAGGTGATAAGCCGCGTATTCATCTTCATCTTCATTGTCTACCTGATACAGGCCACAAAGAATATTCCGATGGCGAAGAAGCCCGGCAGCAAGGGCGCGTAAAGGGCGTATGCGGTGCCTCTCGCAGGGGCAACGGTTCCGTCCGGGCTGCTCTGTCGAAAAGTATTTAAAGTGCCCTCGCGGGTGATGATTATCCCTTCGGGGATGAAAAAGAGGTGCAGAGCATGTTTTTTGACATCGACATCCAACGGCTGATTCTCGCAGTCATCGTCGGCACATTGGCCGCCATCGTCTATTCGCTCCGCGTCCTGGTGCTCATGGAGCGCCGCATTGCGAGCATCGAGGGCCACATCGAGCGCCTCATCGAGAAGATCATGCGCGAAGAGATCGTCATAGAGAAGGAAGTGCACGGCCTCAAGAAGAAAAGGTAGTTGCTGCCGTTCTCTGTTTTTCTTTGCCTGCTTTCCCTATTGCTGGATCAATTCCTCGAACGTGAGCCCCTTCTGCTCCGCCAGGGAGGCGGAGATGGCGTAGCCCGCCGGCGTCTCCCGGATGTCCTCCAGCATCATGAAGCGCCACTGCCGCGCGATCTTGAGGGCCATCCATGCCTCCGCGCCGAAGGCCCTGGCGAATGTCCTGACCTGCTCCACGTCATCCTTGCCGAGGTATTTGGCGGTGCCGCTCGTCACCTTGCACTCGATGGCCAGCTTCCTCCTTGCGTTCCCGGCCAGCAGGTCCGGGCTCGGGTACTTTGAGGAGCCGCTTCCCGCGACCCGGATGCACGCCCACCCGGCCGCCCAGAACTTGTGCACCAATTCCCGTTCTGCGTTGATGCCTTTGGATTTGAGGGACATGGTAACGGAGGGAATCACAGTTTTATCTTGAGGAAATCATAGGCGCACGTGCTCTCCGGGAATTTTTGCCGCGCTTCCTCCTCCAGTTCCGAGACGTCCTTGTACCGCGCGCTGAAGTGGGTGAGGTAGAGCTTGCCGACGCCTGCCCGCGCCGCTATCTGCGCCGCCTGCGATGCGGTCATGTGGCTGTACTCCTCCCCTTTTCCCTCAAGCGAGGAGGCGTAAGTGGACTCGCAGATGAGGATGTCCGCCTGGTGCGCGAGGGCGAAGCAGTTCTCGCACAGCCGGGTATCAGTTATGTAGGCCACCTTTCTCCCCTTCTCCATCGTGGAAACATCGTCGGGGGAGATGGCCTTTCCCTTCACGGTGACGGCATGCCCTTCCTGGAGCTTTCCGACTATGGGACCCGGCCTGATGCCGAAGTGCTGCAGCTTCCTGGGCAGGATTTTTCTCCTGTCCTTCTCGATGAAGGCGTAGCCGAGCGTCTCGATGCCGTGCTCCATGGGCAGCGCCTCAAGCGCGAAATCCTTCCCGTCGTAGAGCCTGCCTTCGGCCACCTCAATTATCTTCAGCTCAATGTCCTTGTCGAAGACGAACGCCTTGAACAGGTGGGCGATGCGGTCCTTCGTTCCCCTGGGACCGTAGATCTCTAAAGTCTTGCCGTAGTCCGTCGCGCTCAGCGTCTGCACCAGGCCGGGGAGGCCGAGCACGTGGTCGCCGTGCCAGTGCGTGATGAGCACTTTCGTGACGGCCGTCATCTTCACCCCCGCCGCCTTGAACTGGCGCTGGATGCCCTCGCCGCAGTCGAACAGCATGCCCTCGGTCTTGTAGCTGAGGAAGACGCCGCTCTGGTTCCGGTCCCTGGTCGGCACCATCGATGAGGTGCCCAAAAAGGTGATTTCCATGGGGGGAAGAACAGAAATAGCCTATATAAGTGTTTCAGTTTTAAAAGAGAAGGAGGTAATGAGAAAATAAATGCGGAGAGCAGGATTCGAACCTGCGAAGGCACTAAGCCAGTTGATGACTTACACTCGCCTCATCGCACTCATTGAGCACTCCGCTTCCTGTGCCTTGAGTCAACCCCGTTTGGCCGCTCCGGCATCTCCGCGAATGGATATGAGTGGAGCTGGGAACTCGTTCCCTCGCTCCGCCTGCCCTGTTGGAACGGGGATATGTTTTAAAAATGTAGTGCTCTTGCCGCCTGTTCCTTGCCGATAAAAGCCGGAAACAATGGAAAAAACCATCAAGACCAAAACAATGCCCGGGATGATGATGGGGAAGAGCGCGCTGCCGGTCACCGTGAGGACGCTGCCGAAGAAGGGGCGCGGCGTCTTTGCCGTGAGGCCGTTCAGGAAGGGGGAGGTCATCCTGCGCATCAGGGGGAAGGTGATCACCCTCGCCCAGGCGGAGCGCTGCTCGCGCTACCAGCAGGACCACATGTACACCCTCGGGAAAGACCGGTATATGGTGGCAGGGTATCCGGACAAGTACATCAACCATTCCTGCTCGCCGAACGTGTACGAGAAGGGCATGACCATCCGCGCCATGCGCGGCATCAGGCCGGGGGAGGAGCTCTGCTTCCACTACGCGCTGAATGTGCTCGAAAGCTTCAGGATGAAATGCCACTGCGGCTCCAGGGGATGCAAGGGCTTCATGATTGCCCCGTTCTTCCGCCTGTCGAAGAAAGAGCAGCGGAAGCTGGCGCCGTATCTTGACGACTGGTTCAGGAGGGAGTTCGGGGAAGAGCTGAAAAATCTCGAAGAGTGATCACACCAGCTTGTTGAGCTTCCTCTCGATGGCGGCCAGCTCGGCCTCAAGGGCGTCGAGCTCTGAGCGGTGCCGGCGCGGGGAAGCATCCGCCTCCATCTCCGGCACCTGCTGTCCGGCATTGTCCGCCTGCTCCGCCTTCTCCTGCCTGGGCTGCTTCGGCTTCCTGGGCTCCTTGAACTCGATGTGGGGCAGGGTCGATTTCAGGGTGAGGAGAAGCGCGTTCGCCCTGTTGATGATGGAGCGCAGCTCAGCGACCTTCTGCGTCTTCTGCTCCTTCTTGCGCTGGAAATCATGGTATTTCTGGAGGGTGTCGAGAATGCTGCGCAGGCACTGCAGCGCATTGCGCCTCAGCGCGAGGGAGTCCTGCAGTTCAACGAAGAAGACTGCCTTCCGTCCTTTCATGGCGCGGCCCTTCACGGCTTTCACCATCTGCCGGGATCCACCATCATCTTGTCTATCTCGCCCAGCTTCGCCTCGATCTCGTCGAGGTTCGTGCCCCAGGTCTGCAGCTCCGCATCCTCCTGGTCCTTGATGGCGGCGAGCTCGGAAAAGACTTTCTTGGCCTCCGCCACGTTCTTCCTGATCAGCCCGAGCGTGTCGAGCACCTGCTTGTATTCGTCTATCTTGACAAAAACTGGTTTTTCGTTGCCGTTCATTGTGTTTCCCCTTTCCTGAAGAGCGTCTTGTCCACGAAGACGAGCTTTTTTTGCATGTCCATGAGCGCGTTGCGGTACCTGTTGTAGTCCTTCTCCCGGTCGGCGGAGGAGTGCAGCATCTCCGTGAGCCCCAGGCTGGCCCTGCGCAGGTCGGAACGGATCTGTGCCATGTCCGCCGTCATCTGCTTGTAGTCCGTGACATGGATGTAGATGGCCTTCAGGTGGGTATGGTGCTCGGCCATGGGCTGCATCGGCGGCATGGCCGGCTGGGAGGCGGAGCGCTGCAGGAACGCGGGGACTCTTTGCTCCGGCCGCGGCAGCTTGTCCTGCAGCTCCGGGATGCCGAGATCGTCGAATGCCGGCGTGTCCTGTGGGCCGCCCGGATACGGCGGGAAGCCGCTAAGCTCGGAAGAGGCGTCATCGCCGGGGAAAGGCGCGGGAAATTCCCCTCCCATCGCGCCGAGATCGCCGGAATCTGGCGGCAGCGGGGGCACGTCAAGCTCGTCGACAGACGGCTTCTTTCCCTTGCTCAAGAATTTCATGAACCCCATGATCCACCCATACGTCCGGCAAAGGGACAGGTGTATTAAAAGCTTTATGAGCATTAAAAAATGGTGACATGGCTGGATGCGGGTGGAGGGTTGTGCTGTCCTGTTGTTTGGCAGTGACGAGTTTCTGGCAGGATATTTTTCAATATGGAACACAAGATATATAAGAAACAGGTGATAAGGGCAGGAAGAGAGCCATGCCGCGCGGACGACCGACGAAATCAGAGATCAGGCAGAACATGGTGGAGATACTCGCCATCATGAAGGAGGCGTACGGCTACGATCTCTACAAGACCTACATCCGCATCTTTCCCAGGATCACGATGCGGAGCATCTACTACCACCTCAAGAAAGGCGTCTCCCTCCAGGAGTTTGTGGTCAGCAGGGTGGAGAAGTCAAAAGGCGAGTACAGCTGGGGCCAGGAGGCGGAGAAGACCTACTATGCCCTCGGCCAGAATGCCAAGCCGCAGGGCAGCGGGCGCGTCAATGAATACGTTGCCGGGAAAGCGTAAGGCTACGTCCTGATCTTCTTGAAGAACCCCATGAGCGCCATGAACTCCTTCTTCGTCAGGAAGGATTTTCCGATGATGCGCTTCCACACCCTGCGCTGGGCCTCTTTCTTCCCTGGCGTGTGGAAGTCCATGGGGTCGAGAGCGGAATATACCTGCCTGAGCAGGATGTCCTTGTCTTTCCTGCGGGCAAAGCGGATGTGGCTCGCCGCGTGCTCCCGTCCCGAAGCGACAAAGACCTCGTACAGCACGATGCCCACCGCCTGGCTGAGGTTCATGGTGGAATAGTTCCTGGCCGTGGGGATCGTCACGAGCAGGTCGCATTGCCTGAGCTCCTCGTTGTTCAGCCCCGAGCTTTCCCTGCCGAACAATAGGGCGATGCTCCTCTTTTTTTTCGCGAGCAGTGGCGCGGCCTCCCGCGGAAGGAGCGGGCTCCGCAGGACGTTCGAGTCAGTGCCCAGGATGGCCGTGGTGCCGACGAGGCAATCAAACCCCTCCAGCGCATCCTTGCCCCCGACCTTCGCCTTCTTCAGGACGTCGTCCGCATGCGAGGCGAGCGCCATGGCCTTCGTGCCGAGGTGGCTGCATTTCGGGGAGATGAGGAGCAGCTTCGTGAAGCCGAAGTTCTTCATCACCCTGGCCACCCTCCCGATGTTCTCTTCCTTTTCCGGCTCGATGAGGACGACGGTGGTCATGTTCCATAGAACTGCGCCGATGCGGGCGCACAATTGTTGCGGAGCAGGAATAGTGCCGTTCCGTTATAAATCATTTCCTTTGGGTGTGCGGAGGGGCGGAAAAACGCGCAAAAGGCAAAATATTAAAACCAAATACTTCCCATACACTCCTTACATCGCCTTATTAAGGCATCTTTTCCTTCCAGCCATATGGAAACCGAAGCGCTGACCAACCTCCTGAACGTGGAGAAGAAGGCGGAGCAGATCCGCCAGAACGCCGCGCGGGAGGTGGAATTCATCGTCGAGAAGGCGAGGAAAGGCGCGGAAGATCTCCTCCGGAGGGAAGGCGAGGGCCTGAAGGAGCTGCAGAAGCAGGAGATGGAGGAGGCGGCGGAGGCGGCGGGGAAGGAGGCCGAGGAGATGCGGAAAGGCTGCCGGGCGGACCTCGACAAGCTCCGGAAATCCGCTGAAAAGAGAACCCAGCAGGCGGTTTCCCTTCTTCTCGGGAAGCTCGACCGGGCAGCGCAATGATGTCTTCTGATGAGATGCGGAAGCTGGGCATCGTCGGCCCCAAAGCGGTCCTCAGGAAGGTCATCGAGGCCCTCTACCATCTCAAGGCATGCCACATCAGGGACCACACCAAGGACGCCTCCTTCGACATCGGCTCCCCGCTGGAGAACGCCTCGTCGCTCTCTGAAGCGCTGGTGCGCGTCCGCTCGCTCATCTCGCATCTCGCCATCGGGGAGAAAGGAGAGAAAGAGGAGAGCGTGGAAAAATCCTCCTTCTCCGGCATAAGCGCGCGGACAAAGGCGCTGGCAGCGGAAATCAACGCCCTGGTGGGGCAGAAGCGCGCGGTGGAGGCCAGGCTCAGCGCGTTGTCATCGAAAAAGGCGAAGGCGTCCCAATTGAAAAGCAGCGCTCCTGTCCAGGCATTCTTCTCATTGAAATCGCTGAAGGGGTTCTGCGGCACCATCCCCCAGCCGGAAGAGGAAGCCGTGAAGGGCCGTGTCCCCGGCGGATCCTTCTCCTATGAAAGCGCCCCCGCAGAGAATGGCCGGTTCATCTCCTTCTTCGTGAGGGCGGAACGGGCGGCAGAGACGGAAGAGTTCCTCTCCGGGCACGGCTTTGTGCCGCTGGACATCAGGGAGCTGGAGGGATATGAGGGCCCATCGGCGTCCATTGAGGCAGGCATCTCATCGGAGATCGCGAAGCTCGGGAAGAGGCAGTCGCACATCGCGAAGGAGTTGGAGGGGTTCGCGAAGAAGCACAAGGCATTCCTGCTCTCCGCCGAAGCGCTGCTCAAGGAGGAGCTGCTCAAGGCAGAGGCTCCCCTGCGTTTCGGCACCACCAGGGAACTGTTCCTCGTGACCGGATGGGTGCCCGCAGCGAAAGTGGACGAAGCGGTAAAAGCCATAACCAGGGCAGCCCAGGGCAAGATCCACATCGAGGTGGAGGAGCCGGGGCACGGCGAGGACGTCCCGGTCAAGCTCAGCAATCCCGCTCCCGTCGATTCCTTCGAATCCCTCGTCAGGCTGTTCTCCTGGCCGAAGTACGGCGAGGTTGATCCGACGGCGCTGATGGCCCTCACCCTTCCCATCTTCTTCGGCATGATGCTCGGCGACATCGGCTACGGCGTCATCACCCTGTTCCTGTTCATGGCCATGAAAAGGAAGTTCCCTTCATTCGCCCCCTTCTTCACCGTGCTCATCACCGGCTCCATCTCGACGATTGTCTTCGGCTTTTTGTTCGGGGAGCTGTTCGGCCTCGAGCAGGTGGCGGGGCACGAGTTGTGGCATGTCCTGAACAGGGCCCACGAAGTCGGCACGTTGATGGTCATCACCCTCATCATCGGCGTCGTGCACGTGAACTTCGGCTACGCGCTCGGTGCCTACAACGAATGGAAAAGCCACGGCTTCATGGCTGCCCTGACGCACAAGATCAGCTGGATGCTGGTCGAGGCCGCCGCCGCGCTGTGGTATGTGGCCGTTGCCGTCTTCCCGTCGGCAGGATGGAAGGCCCTTGCGGGCCTGGTCACGGCTGCCGCGCTCACGCTCGTCTATAAGGGGGAGGGGTTCATCGGCATCATCGAGATTCCCTCGCTCATCAGCCACATCGTCTCCTATATCCGCATCATGGCCGTGGGCCTCGCATCGGTGTTCCTCGCGCTTCTGGTCAACCAGTTCACGGGCGTGCTGTTCGCCAAGGGTGCCGTGTGGTTCGTGCTGCTGGGCATCCCGCTCATCATCATCGGGCACGGCTTCAACCTGGCGCTGGGCATCCTCTCGCCGTTCCTGCACGCGGTGAGGCTCCATTACGTGGAGTTCTTCACCAAGTTCTACCAGGGCGGGGGCAGGGAGTTCGCGCCCTTCGGGGAGCAGCCCAAGGAACAGCCATTATAGCCATTAGCCATCGTGAGGACACCAATGGCGCATGACCGGCAATAAAAAATCCAATGACGAAAAAGACGGGAGGGAACAATCATTATCATCAAATATAAAAAAATAAGCAAAAAATAAAAAATGAGACAAACGCTAATGGAGGTACCAACATGGCAATTGAGACAGCAGCGGGGATAGCCGCGATCGGCGCAGGACTCGCCATTGGCCTGGGCGCGATAGGGACAGGGCTGGCGCAGCAGGGCATCGGCGCGTCGGTGATCGGCGCGATCGCAGAGGACGACAAGATGTTCGGCAAGGGATTGTTCTTCCTCTTGCTGCCCGAGACCCTGGTCATCTTCGGCCTGGTCATCGCGATCATCATCCTGCTCGGCGCGGGGCTTATCTGAGCACATGGGCATCGAGGATATCCAGAAGGAGGTCCTGCAGGCGGCGGAGTACGACGCCGCGCAGCTGAAGAAGGACGCCGAGAAGCAGGCCAGGGGCATCATCGGCGAAGCCAAGGACAAGGCAGAGGCGATGCGCAAAGGATTCAGGGAAGAGCTGAAGCGCGCCGCGGAGAGGGAGCACAGGAAAGCCATTGAGGCTGCCCATTTCGAGGCCGCGTCCAGCGTCCTGCGCCTGAAGAAGGAGCTGATGGACGGGGTGATCGCGGAGGCGAAAGCCAGGCTGCATTCCATTCCCGCGGAGAGGCGCAAGGCCCACATCAGGGCCCTCATCGAGAGGGCGGGCAAGGACATCGAGGTGGCTCACGTGCTCTGCGCGAAGAAGGATGTCCCGTACGTCCACGGCCGCGAGGCGGAGGAAGCGCCCATCGCCGGGGGCATCATCGCAGAGAACTCCGACCGCACCATGCGGGTGGACCTCAGCTACGACACCCTCTTCGCGGGCATCGTCGAGGACAGCGTCGAGGATGTCTACAAGGCGCTGTTCGGGAAGTGAGAATAAAAAACGTTTGAAATTGCCGCACGCCAGGGAGCTGCGAGGCGGGCTCGTCCGGAGTGGCCCGTGGGGCAGGCGAACAGAGTGAACCTGACCGTCCAGCCGCCGTGGAGTGGCGTGAGACGACGTTAAAGAATAAGGCACCATAATTTCGAAAAGACCATGAACACCATCTACCCGTACCTGTACACGCGAGGGGCGTTCCTGAAGAAGAAGCTGCTGCAGGGGCAGGACTACGAGAGGCTGCTCAAGATGGAGCTGCCGGAGATCATCAAGTTCCTCGGGGAGACGGACTACCGGAAGGCGATCGACGAGCTCGCGCTCTCCCTCTCCGGGGTGGACCTCATGGAGGCTGCCCTCAACAGGGGGCTGGCGGACTTCTTCCGCCGGATCCGCGGCTTCGCGGACATGCAGAGCAGGTTCATCCTCGACACCTATCTCGAGCGGTGGGATGTCGCCAACGCCAAGACCGTCCTGCGCATCATGTTCAGCGATGCGGACAGGGAAAAGGCGGGGCTGCTCCTCATCCCCGCAGGCAGGCATCCTGCAGAATATTTCCTCGGCCTCCTCAAGCTTCCGTCCATCGAGGACGCGCTCAGGAGGATGGAGTTCATCGACGGGAAGGCGAGGGAAGAGGCCGTTTCCGCCTACGCCGGCGGCAAGTCCCTCCTGCGCGTGGAGACCATCCTCGACCGGCAGTACTACGCGGCAATGTTCCGCCAGGGCAAGAGGATGGGGGCCGAGCATATGATGTTCAAGCGCTTCCTGGGGGATGAGATCGCGATCATCAACCTCAAGACCGTCATGAGGATGAGGAGCGAGGGCATCGAGCCGGCGGAGATCAGGAAATATCTTATCCAGAAGGCAGGCGAGGACGACGCGCAGCTCGCGGGCATGCTGTCCGCGCCCGGCATCGAGGGCATGGTGACCGAGGCCCGGAAAGGCGGGTACGGGAAGTTCCTGTCCAGCATCGGGGGCGCGACATTGTTGGAGGCGGAGCTCGCGTGCGACCGGTACCTCATCGGCAAGTACGCGTCCTCAGCCTACATGAATCCCCTCTCCATCGCGCCGCTCCTCACCATCATGTTCATCAAGGCTGCGGAAGTCGGCAACATCAAGGCGCTGGTCAAGGCCAAGCAGCTCGGCATGGGCCAGGAGTTCATCGAGGGCAAGGCGGTGGTCAAATGCTGGAGATAGCCGTCGTCGGCGAGCCGGAGTTCACCATGGGCTTCCGGTTCGCGGGCATCAGGAACGTGAAGGACGTCGGGGAGGGGGCCGCGGAGGAATCCCTCAGGCAGATGCTCAAAGAGGAAGGCGTCGGCATCCTCATCACGAGCCAGCGCATGATGGACGCCTGCAGCGCGGAGATGCGGCACACGCTCAACAGCTCGTTCTCGCCGGTGGCGGTCGTCGTCAGCGGGAAGGACGAGATGGGAAGCCTGCGTGAGGCGATCAAAAAAGCGATAGGGGTTGACTTATGGAAATGAAACAGCAGGAGAAGGGAGCACTCTACAGGATAGCGGGGCCGATCGTCGTCGCGACTGGGCTGCACGCGCGGATGTACGACGTCGTGCGCGTCGGCAACGAGAAATTGATGGGCGAGGTCATCCAGATCGAGGGCGAGAAGATCGTCATCCAGGTCTACGAGGACACGTCCGGCATCAGGCCGGGCGAGCCGGTCATCAACACCGGGGAGCCATTGAAGGTGGAGCTCGGCCCCGGGCTGCTGACCAACATCTACGACGGCATCCAGAGGCCGCTGCCCGTGCTCATCAGGCAGATGGGGGACTTCATCACGCGGGGTGTCGATGCACCGGGCCTTGATCCCGGGAAGAAATGGAAATTCACCGCCAGGGTGAAGAAGGGCCAGCACGTCAAGGGCGGCGCCATCCTGGGAGAGGTCCAGGAGACCGAGACCATGATGCATTATGTCATGCTGCCACCGGACAAGGAAGGAAAGGTAGAGGACATCTCATCAGGATCATACACCGTGGAGGAAGTCATTGGGAAGCTGGACAATGGCCATGAGATGAGGCTGAAGCAGCACTGGCCCGTGCGGAAGCCGAGGCCCGTGGGCAGGAAGCTCAAGCCCGAGGCCCCCTTGGTGACGGGGCAGCGCGTGTTCGACTCCCTGTTCCCGCTGGCGAAAGGCGGCGTCGCCGCCATCCCCGGCCCCTTCGGCGCCGGAAAGACGGTCTCGCAGCAGCAGCTCGCGAAGTGGAGCGACGCGGACATCATCGTCTATGTGGGCTGCGGCGAGCGCGGCAACGAGATGACCGAGGTGCTGACGGAATTCCCCGAGCTGATAGATCCAAAGACGGGAAAAGCGCTGATGAACCGCACCGTGCTGATCGCGAACACCTCGAACATGCCGGTCGCGGCACGGGAGGCGTCAATCTATACGGGCGTCACCATCGCCGAATATTTCCGCGACATGGGATACAGCGTGGCGCTGATGGCGGATTCCACCTCGCGGTGGGCAGAGGCCATGAGGGAGATCTCCTCCCGTCTGGAAGAGATGCCGGGCGAGGAAGGGTATCCCGCGTACCTCTCCACGCGCCTCGCGCAGTTCTACGAGCGCGCCGGCCGCGTCATTCCCCTCAGCGCGGAGAAGGAGGGCAGCGTCAGCATCATCGGCGCGGTCTCGCCGCCGGGAGGGGATTTCTCGGAACCGGTCACGCAGTCCACGCTCCGCGTCACCAAGGTGTTCTGGGCGCTCGACGCGAAGCTCGCCCAGCGCAGGCACTTCCCGTCCATCAACTGGCTCACATCGTATTCCCTGTACCGGGACACCCTTGATCCGTGGTTCAGGAAGAACGTCGCCGAGGACTGGCCTGCATTGGTGAACGAGATGATGGGCATCCTTCAGGAGGAGGAGAAGCTGCTCGAGATCGTGCAGCTCGTCGGAAGCGACGGCCTGCCAGACAGGCAGCAGGTGACCCTGGAGGTCGCGCGCCTCATCCGCGAGGTGCTGCTCCAGCAGAACGCGTTCCACGAGATCGACACCTACAGCGAGCCGAAGAAGACGTATCTCATCATGCAGACCGTGAAGCATTACGCCGGGCGGGCGTACAAGGCCCTCGAGGGGGGGAAGAAGCTCCAGGACATCCTGAGGATACCCTCGAAGGACACGTTCGCCGAGGTGAAGTTCACCAGGGAGTATGAGGGATTCATCCGCGACATCCAGAAGAGGATGGACGCGGAGCTGGGAAGGTGACGATGATGAAAGAGTACAAGACAATCAGCAGGGTTGCCGGGCCATTGGTGTTTGTGAAGAAGACCGAGCCCGTCGGCTACAGCGAGATCGTGAAGATAACCTTGTCCAACGGCGATGTCCGGACCGGGCAGGTGCTCGACACCTCCGACGAGGTCGTCGTGGTGCAGGTCTTTGAGGGCACGCAGGGCATCGACACCCAGAGCGTGGTGAAGTTCCTGGGGACGACGCTCAAGCTCGCGGTCTCCAAGGACATGGTCGGCCGCATCATGAGCGGCGCGGGAAAGCCCATCGATGGCGGCCCGGACATCATCCCCGAGAAGCGGCTCGACATCGGGGGAGCGGCCATCAATCCGTTCTCGCGGGCATCCCCCCACGATTTCATCCAGACCGGAATCTCCAATATCGATTTGATGAACACGCTCGTGCGCGGCCAGAAGCTCCCCATCTTCTCGGGGTCTGGGCTGCCGCACAACGAGATCGCGCTCCAGATCGCGCGGCAGGCCAAGGTCGTCGGCAAGGACGAGAACTTCATGGTCGTGTTCGCGGCCATGGGCATCACCAACGAGGAAGCGCAGTATTTCATCTCGGACTTCGAGCAGACCGGGGCGCTGGCGAGGAGCATCGTGTTCCTCAACCTGGCGGACGACCCTGCTGTCGAGCGTTTGGTGACGCCGAGGATGGCGCTGACCGCAGCGGAGTACTTCGCCTATGAGCATGATGCCCACGTCCTCGTCATCCTGACGGACATGACCAACTACTGCGAGTCGTTGAGGGAGATCGGCGCCGCGCGGGAGGAGATTCCCGGCAGGCGCGGCTATCCCGGCTACATGTACACCGACCTCGCGACCATCTACGAGCGCGCGGGAGTCATCAAGGGCAAGAAGGGCAGCGTGACCCAGCTTCCCATCCTGACCATGGTCGGCGATGACATCACCCACCCGATCCCTGATTTGACGGGCTACATCACCGAGGGGCAGATTGTCTTGTCCCGCGAGCTCCACCGCAGGAACATCTATCCGCAGATCGACGTGCTGCCGAGCCTGTCGAGGCTCATGAACCTCGGTATCGGCAAGGGCAAGACGCGCGAGGACCACAAGCAGGTGTCCGACCAGCTCTACGCGAACTACGCCGAGGGACGCGACCTGAGGGGGCTGGTGGCCATCGTCGGCGAGGAATCGCTGTCCGAAAGGGACCGCTCGCTGCTGAGGTTCGCGGATGCCTTCGAGCAGAAGTTCGTGAGGCAGGGCAGGGACGAGGATCGCGGCATCGACGACACGCTCGGCCTGGCCTGGGACCTGCTCAGCACGCTGCCGGAAAGCCAGCTGACGAGGATATCGCCGGAGCTGAGGAAGAAGCACTACAAAGCAAAATGATTTTTTTATGATTTTTTTGAGTCAGTATAATTGTCATTACCGCCCTTCGGGCGGAGAGTGGTACGCGCCGCGCCAATGCTGCAGCGCGGCGCATCCATGGGCGCGCACAATGGCGCGCCAAAAAATGCGTGCCCCGTGCAGCGTTGGGGGGCACGCCTGACATCTCCCGCGAAGCGGGCGATGAGAATCAAATGAAAATTAAATGAGAAGCAAAATGGTAAAAGTTGGTAATTAATGGCCCAGGACATAAAGCCCACAAGAAGCGAGCTGATGAAGGTCAAGAAGCAGATAAAGCTCGCCCAGACAGGCCACAAGCTGCTCAAGAAGAAGCGCGACGGCCTCATCCTCGAGTTCTTCAAGCTGCTCAAGAAGGCCAAGACCCTGCGCGCGGAGCTCGCCGCGATCTACGTGGACGCGGTGAAGAGGATGAACGTGGCGAGGGTCATGGAGTCTGACCTCAAGCTCAAGTCCGTGGCGCTGGCCATCAAGAGCAGCGACGAGCTGGAGATCAGGAGGAAGAACATCATGGGGGTCCCGGTGCTGACCATCGCCCCCCCGAAGGTGCGCAAGGGGTTCTTCGAGCGCGGCTACGGCGTCTTCACTTCCGCGGCCATCACCGAGGCGGCAAAATCCTACGAGCAGGTCGTGGAGAAGATCATCGAGGTCGCGGAGTTCGAGACGTCCCTGCGCAGGATGCTCGCCGAGATCGAGAAGACCAAGAGGCGCGTCAATGCGCTGGAATTCAACGTGCTCCCCCGCCTGGAGAAGGACAGGAACTTCATCCGCCTCCGCCTGGAGGAGATGGAGCGCGAGAACGTCTTCCGCATGAAGCGCATCAAGGGATGATGGCAAGGGGGCGGGGGAGGGGCGCAGCGGCGGGGGAGACAGAGCGCAAGATACGTGTCGTGAAGCGCGTCATGCTGTGGACGACGCTCGTCAACGCCTTCTTTTTTCTTGTCATCGTGGTTCTTGTGCTCGCCCTGTTCAGGGGAGGGGCATAGCGTCAAAGAAGAACGTATTTAAACAACCTGCGGCAGGGACAAATAATGCTCGAATCCATCACCAGCATCCTCCACGCCGTCTACGATGTCGAGGGCATCATCGCCTGGGGCGGGCTGCTGCTCGTCTGCGCCATCATCTTCGCCGAGACCGGGCTGTTCCTCGGCTTCTTCCTGCCGGGAGACTCGCTGCTCGTCACGGCGGGCGTCTTCGCGGCGGCGGGCTACCTCAACCTCTGGTGGCTGCTCCTCTTCGCCATGCTCTGCGCCATCGCCGGCAACCAATTGAACTACTACATCGGCCACAAGGCGGGGAAGTTCCTCTACTCGAGGAAGGAATCGTTTTTCTTCCACCGGAGGCATCTGGAGAAGGCGCAGGGGTTCTATGACAGGCACGGCCCAAAGACCATCGTGCTGTGCAGGTTCGTGCCTATCGTGAGGACATTCGCTCCGGCCATAGCGGGGGCTGCCGGCATGAGGCACGCCGTGTTCACCGCCTACAATGTCATCGGGGGGGTCTTATGGGTGCTGCTGACCGTGCTCGGCGGCTATTTCCTCGGGCGAATCATCCCCAACATCGGGGAGTATATCCACATAGTCATTGCCGTGGTGATTGTGGTCTCGTTCGTCCCGTTCCTCATCGAATATTACCGGGCGAGAAGGAAGGCAGCGGTGAAGAACGGTTAAGTCTCGCTTCTGAGCTGGTTGCCGGCGAAAAATACTTATATCGGTCAATGCCGATTCGGGGGATGTTTGGGAAGGTTTTTAGCTGGATAAGGAGGAAGAGGCTCATAAGCGTTATAGCTGCGGCGCTTGCCGCGCCCGCTGCCCTCGGCGTGCAAGGGCATCAATATCAAGCCAATCTGCAAGCCCTCCAGAATGATGCAAAGAAGGTTTTGGTCGAGACGCGTTCCTATCATCAGACGCTTAACATGATAGAGGCAAAGGTAAAAAAATCACAATCCAGGCGGGAAATTACAAATGAAGAAGTGGTGCAGATACTCGAAGAATACCAAATGATCATAAGCGGAATCTACAGCAAGGTGAATATCGGAACGAGGCTGGACAGGGAGATTAAGAGCGTTGTGGATTCTTTTAACGATATGAGAAAGGGTGATGAGGCCGGGCGACAAGGATTTATTAGGGTCAGGGAAATTTCTAATGGGTATAAGGACATCCGCAGCTTGCGCGGGGATTGTGAAAAGTATCTAAAGGAGACTAAAAAACTGATTGTCGCGTTGACTAATGACCCGAACAGCCGCGATATCAGCTTTGAAGAGAAGGCAGCATTCATTGAAAGGTCTTCCAGCGTTGTCCGTCTCTTGGTGTTTAGGCTCGAAGTGATTATGAGATGATGCGCCGTCTGAAGACATTCGGGCAAAGGACCTATCCTCAGGAAGGAGGCTTGCACCGTCCTGCGGTAGTCGCCACTTCCTGATTACCCCAAATGTTTTTATATGCTGTTCTGCAAGAAGCGGTTATGTACGCCGGCGGCGCCGATACCCTCCTGTTGTTCGTCTTTCTCTGCTGTCTCGTTGGGCTGGGGTTCGCCCTTGCGCTGATCGCGTACATCATGAAGCAGCCCGACGGCAACCAGAAAGTCAGGGAGATTGCGGGGGCCATCCACCGGGGGGCGATGACGTTCCTCAACAAGGAATATAAGGTCATGCTGGTGTTCATGCTGCTCGTGGCCCTGGCCCTGCTCCTGCTGCTCGACGACGGCGCGGTGCTCGCCATCATGTTCATCGCCGGAAGCGTCTTTTCCGCGGCCGCCGGCAGGATCGGCATGTATGTCTCCACCAAGGCCAACAGCAGGACGGCTGTCGCGGCGGAGGATGGCCTGAACAGGGCATTGCGGATCGCGTTCTCGTCCGGGGTCGTCATGGGGATGGTTGTCGTCGCGCTCGGCCTCTCCGGGGTCGCGGCATTCTATTACTACTACCGGGACCCGAGCCTCATCTTCGGCTTCGCGTTCGGCGCGTCGTTCATCGCGCTCTTCGCGCGCGTCGGCGGGGGCATCTACACGAAGGCGGCGGACGTGGGCGCTGACCTGGTGGGCAAGGTGGAGAAGGGGATTCCGGAGGACGACCCGCGCAACCCCGCGGTCATCGCGGACAACGTGGGCGACAACGTGGGGGATGTCGCGGGGATGGGCGCAGACCTGTTCGAGAGCTACGTGGCCAGCATCGTGGCTGCGATGGTGATCGGCATGGCGTTCTACAAGGGAGACGCCGCCCTGGCTGTCCTTCTCCCTCTCGTGCTCTCGGGGGTGGGCATCCTGGCCTCGATCATCGGCACCTTCTTCGTGCGGGCGGGAAATGACAAGAATGTCTACCGCGCGCTGAACAACGGCATGTTCGTGAGCTCGGCCGTCATGGCGGCGGGAGCATACATCTTCATCACCAGCATCCTCAACGACGCCAGCCTCTTTTGGGCGACGGTGATCGGCCTTGCCGCAGGGCTCGGCATCGGGCTTTCCACGGAATACTACACCTCGAAAAACGCGAGGCCTACCCAGGGCATCGCGCAGGCCTCCACGACGGGAGCAGGGACAACGGTCATCGCGGGGCTTGCGGTCGGCATGTGGTCCACCGCCATCCCCATCCTCATCGTCAGCTTCTCCATGATGGCCTCGTTCAAGATCGCGGGGCTGTACGGCGTCGCCATCGCCGCGGTCGGCATGCTCTCCACGCTGGGCATCACCCTGGCGGCGGAGACCTACGGCGCGGTCGCCGACAACGCGCAGGGCATATCGGAGATGGCGAAGCTCGGGAAGAACGCCCGTGCGAGGACGGAAGAGCTCGACGCCATCGGCAACACCACGGCTGCCATCGGGAAGGGCTTTGCCATAGGGAGCGCGGCCCTGACCTCCATCGTGCTGTTCATGGAGTACGTGAGGGCCACCGGAATCGGCGGCATCGACATCGCAAAGCCGGAAGTGATCGTGGGGCTGTTCATCGGGGGGCTGCTGCCGTTCGTGTTCTGCGCCCTGCTCATGAACTCGGTGGGGAGGGCGGCGCAGAAGATCGTCGAGGAGGCAAGGAGGCAGTTCCGCGACATCAAGGGGCTCATGCAGGGCAAAGCGAAGCCTGACGTGGAGAAATGCGTCGCCATATCGACCCAGGCTGCGCTGAAGAGCATGGCGATTCCCGGCGTGCTGATCGTCGTCGTCCCCATCGTCGTGGGGATTGCGCTCGGCCCCTGGGCTTTGGGGGGGATGCTGGTGGGCAAGACCGTCGTCGGCTTTCTGCTGGCCATCTTCATGGCGAATTCCGGCGGCGCGTGGGACAACGCCAAGAAATACATCGAGGCCGGCCATTTCGGCGGCAAGGGCTCCGATGCGCACAAGGCGGCCGTGGTCGGGGATACCGTCGGGGATCCGTTCAAGGACACCGCGGGGCCTTCGCTGAATATCCTGATGAAACTGATGTCGATTGTTGCTATTTTGTTCGTGCCGCTTTTTCTTTAGTCACTTTAAAGTAGTTATATAAGAAAACCTTAAAAAGGTCGGCTTTTAACTGAATGGAGTTACCATGTTCAAGGAAATTTTGACGAATCCGAATACGCACGATCCGGAATGTTTTATCTACCATGTCAGGGGAATCCTTCTTCCCAAAGATTCGTTGAACGTCTCAGAAATGAAAGAAAAGGTCGATAGGGTATGGGATCCTCTTCAATTCTATCGTGGATCTTTGATTGGATGCCTTGATAATAAGGCTGCTAATGATGGGTTTGGGTATCATCAGAGGATAAATCAAACGGACACGCTTGGCATTATAGGGGTCATCGTCAATCCAGCATACGATGAACTCATTCAAGTTGCATGGAATTGCGACTTAGGCAGCCCAGATGATCAACATCGCTTAACGGAGTATGCTGAAAAACATAGGGGTAAAATCAAAGCTCCGTTATTTCTTTTGACAAATACTATTGGCTTGAGAAGACTTTCATACAATGAGCTTATCGTTAAAGGAGATGCTCACAATGAAATCCAAGGATTTTTTTATCAAGATTGGGTCCCTCATGCAGAGCAGCAAGCACGGATACTGCACCAAATGGTAGCAACTATCCTGCAGAAAGACGTACCGCTTGTGGCGATTCAAGATCACCAGAATCCCCGTAACAAGGGTATTAATATAGATGATGGGAAAATATTGGATAAATTAGAGGACCTGTTATCACGGCAAAAAATGGCGCAGTCGCAAGATGTCTTTTATGGCCGGAAATTGCATATGGGTGAATCGGGGCCTCCTTATTTTTGATGCGTTTCCGGTTCTTCATCTATGAGTCCACTGGACAACCGTGCAGCCAACACTTTTAAACCGTTCTCTTCCTTTCTTCCCGATGATCACCAAATCCTTCATCTTCCTTGACGGCATCGGCCGGCAATCGGAGCAGGGCATGTGGCGGCAGGGCATCTCCGACTGGAATTCTTTTCTCGGTGCGGAGAGAGTGAGGGGCGTCTCCCCTGCGAGGAAAGGGCATTACGACCGGAAGCTCAGGGAGGCGCGGCAGGCCCTCTATGGCATGGATGCCTCCTATTTTGCCCGCATGATGCCGCAGCCGGAGACCTGGCGCCTGTACGGCTTCTTCAGGGAGGAGGCGGTCTTTCTTGACATCGAGACCACGGGCATGGGCATGCAGGATGACATCACGGTAGTGGGGCTTTTTGATGGCGTGAACACCAAGACCATGGTCAGGGGCGTCAATCTGGACTATCGTGCGCTGGCAAAGGAACTCGGGAAGTACAAGATTATCGTTACCTTCAATGGCGGCACCTTTGACATCCCGTTCATCGGGAAGAGGTATCCCAATCTCCTGCCAACCATCCCTCATATCGACCTGCGCACCTTGACAGGGAGGTTAGGCTACAGGGGGGGATTGAAGCAGATCGAGAAGGAGTTTGGCATCTCGCGCAGGGAGATGGTGGGCAGGCTGCATGGAGGGGACGCTGCCCTGCTCTGGAGGATGTTCCGCGGCTCCGGGGACGAGCACTACCTCAAGCTGCTGGTGGAGTACAACGAGGAGGATGTTATCAATCTCAAGAAGATAGCGGATGTGTGCACGGGGGAGATGGAAAGAAGGATGATGGCGCTCGCTAACTGATGTGCACTTTCTGGCCGACGCTCTGCCCCGGCATGCCGGTCTCGAAGATGACCCTGAAGGCGCCGTTGTTGCCGTGGGCTCCGGAGACCTTGCCCTTGATCTCCTTGCCGGCAGGGGACTTCCAGGAAGCGGCCTTGCCGACCAAGGAAGCGGCCTTGCCTTTGGAATCCACCCCTGAGACTTTCAGGATCATCTGGTTGCCGGAGATGGTCCTCCTGCCTCTTCTGAAGCTTGTTATCAGCGCGTCCATGGGTTGCAGGGAGAGGAAGTTCGTTTAAAAATGTTATTGTTTTGGGAATGGAGGCCATTAGGATAAGGGAGAACGCAAAGGGCTGTGCCTCTTTTGCGAGCCCCGCAAAGACAGAAGCAAATTGATGGAGGGGAGGCTCTCCTGCTCGGACGGGGTCCGGCACCCGCTGCGTGGGCTACGGGAGATGTCGGTATAAAGTCACGTGGCAAGGGTGAGCCCGGCACTGCCCCGAACACTTTCACGGAGCGAAGCGGAGTGAAAGCTACGAACGCCAGTGGGTATAAAGTAAGGCATTCTCCCGTACCTTAAGTTAAGGGTCTCTTGAGAATGTTGCGTTGCCATGCATCCGGAATGGGGCGGGAACGGGAGAAGGCTCTGGCAATCCCGATCAAGAGGGGATTTCAAGGGTGAATGTTCCCGACACGGTGCCGTTTGCCGAATCAAAGGAGATGCTGTACTCGTCCTCATGGACTGTAAAGTCCGTCGAATCGTCTTCTGTGAGGGAAAGGTTCAGCGTATCCGCGGGGATTGTGCAGTTGGCTGGTGTCGGCTCGGTGTCAGACGGCCAGGCATTGCATCCTGGCGCGACAATGCTCACGTTCGCGGTGTTCGCGGCAATCAATTTGAGCTGCACGTAGAAGTCCTCTTCCCCGGCTTCAGCTATCTGCTGGAGCAGCAGCGTCACCGTTGCCGGCAGGGTGATCTGGAGGATGGGCAGCGTCTGGTTGGTTTGATTAGTCTGGTTGGTTTGGTTGGTATTTGTCCCATTGGTGCCGTTTCCTGGTGTTCCTCCGCCACCGTCTCCGGATCCTCCGCCACCAGTCCCGCATCTCGCATTGCAGTCCGGAGGCGTCTGGTTGTTCTGCTGCGCGTTCTGCGCCTCCTGATTGCAGTTGTTGATGCATATCTGCGTCTGTGCGGCGTTGTTGTCGTCGTCGCAGGCGATGATGAGAAAGGCGATGATGGCAAGAAGGGAGGGGATGATGATCCGTAATTGCGATGCCATGCACAATCTGGAGAGAGCTCATTTATAAATATATCTCTTTGAAAATAGCAGGAAGGCGCGGCATTGCCGGGACATTCTTAAGAAAAGTTTATATCGTGTTTCCTTTAATCGGTGAGGATGCGAAAAAGGAGGAATGGCCAGGCTGCCCTTGAGTTCCTGATGACGTATGGGTGGGCCATCATGGTGGTGCTGATCGCCATCGGCGCACTGGCATACTTCGGGGTGCTGTCCCCAAGCAAGGTGCTGCCGCGGAAATGCGTCGTGGAGGCCGGCATCGCATGCACGGACTTCAAGGTGCAGGGGGATTCTGTCACCCTCGTGCTGCGCAACGGCAAGGGGGAGGACATCACCCTGAACAGGATCTCTGTCGGGGGGTGTGCAGCCCAGAACCTCGGGGCGCTGAGGAACGGCCAGCAGAAGACCTTCATACTAAGCGGGTGCGCCAACGCGGTCAGCAGCAGCTTCGCGGAAGACATCAACATCAGCTACGTCGGGGAGACCGGAATCAACCACTCGCAGCTGGGCTCCGTCGCCGGCCCGGTGGAGAGCGGAAGCGGCGCGGTGTTCTGCTCGGACAGCACGCCGGCGTACTCCTGCTCCTCCTCCCTGCCGTATTTCTGCAACTCCGATCTCGCGCTCGTGGAGACGTGCAGCGCGTGCGGCTGCCTGGCTGGCTACACGTGCCAGGGGAATGGGAGCTGCTACGGGACATGTTCCGACAGCACACAGCCGAACGCATGCTCGGCCACCGTGCCGTTGTTCTGCAACAGTACCCTTTCCCTCATCAACAGGTGCTCGACGTGCGGCTGCCCTGCGTACACTGTCTGCCAAGGCAATGGGACGTGCGTGGATGGCACGTGCTCTGATGGAACGGCAAGGAGCACTTGTTCCAGCACCCAACCATCATACTGCAATTCCAACCTTACGCTTTCCAATAGCTGTTTAGTATGCGGCTGCCCCACCAACCAGGCGTGCCAGGGGGACGGGTCGTGCACCAATACTCTTAACGGAGAATGGAGATTATCATACCCCAACCCAAGCATCACTCAGAAAAGAATCAACATAACACAGATAGGGAATTCTGCGACCGGACTGCTCCTGGAAGCCACGCCATATCTCCCTGTAGGGGCATGGCAGATCCGCCTTACCATCAGCGGTACAGCTCTCACTGGGTGGATAAACAACAGCCCGGATACCTATCCAAACCTCGCCTACAATGGCACCATCATCCTCGATTGGAACAATATCAGTGGAAGCGCACTCTATCCGGGAGATGGGAATTATTATGGATTTTCCCTGTACAGAATATCTTGATAAGAATGAAAAACTACCAACCATTCATGACAAGAGTGCCATCGGCAAGGTAGGCCACCTCTGCGTTTCTTCCGATGACGATATTGTGCCTGTCTGCCCTTTTCTTTACTAATTCTATGCTGGTCACTCGTACACGCTTGCGGCCATCTGACAATGTGTCACCAAGGGTGATCTCCGTTGGCGTTTTGCCCCTTCCATTAACATATATTTTGTGTACTGGACTAACTTTCAGTTTTTTGTTGATAAGGTAAAATCCTAGGGCATTTTTCTTTATTTGCCTCTCAGTAACTGGGCAGGTTTTCCATTTTCTGTTCCTGATGTCAAATCCCTTTACTTGGTCTCCTACTTTAATCTGCTCTATTTTTCTGAGGGACCCGTTTGCCATCTTGATCTTCGTTCCTTTGATGAAGCATCCGATAATGGCCTTGTTGTGCACGAGGAATTCCTCTTTGCCATCTGAAACATAATAGTTATGGTGTCCTTCAACGGTCAAATTAAAAACGGGTGTTGCCCGCACTACTTTTTGTATGCTTTTGAGAGCAATGTCCCTTTTCCCTAAAACCATATCTCCCTTCTTGAGCTCTCCGGCTTCTCTCCAAGAGTCCATGCCAACGGCAAAGGGGTGCTTCTCAGTAACCTTGAGAGCGCCATTCAAGACAAGATGCGACTGCGACTGAAATTGGAAGAGCCGTGTCACCTTGCTCCTCACCCTCCTGTTTGTCATGAAATTGAAACTCTGAACTTTCTCCCCCTTCTTGATCTTGACGATTGGCTTTAGCCGTCCGTCTGCCATGAGAACTTTGGTGTCGGCGGTGAAACAGACTGGTGGTGGTGGAGCACTAGAAATGGGTGTTTCTCCACCTCCGCCCCTCATAGCAGCACCAAGGGTAAAATAGACACCCGTACTAAAGACAATGCCCACATTCTGCCGCACCTCATTGATTCGCATGATGCACTCGATTCCGGTGCTGTTCTTGAGTTTCCGGGCCATCTCAGCGGTGAGGTTATGCTCAAGCTTCTTTGCCATGGTCTCTGTATTTCCGCCGTCTGAGAAGTAGAGGCCTTGCCCCAGATTAGTATGGTTTCTGAGGCCTTCGTTCAGGAAGTCTTGTGCGACGTGTTCTCCTGCAATTTTTTTGAGGGCTTTGCCTATCTTGCCCTCGTTCTTATGGAAATATGCAAGGATATGCGGCGCAGACTCCTGGAGCATGCCGAAATAAGGTTTCCCTCTCACCGCAATGCCCCATTCCCGCGGGTTGACCATGCTGTACACATCAGCAAAGTGAGTGATGCCTGTCACGTCCTGTGGGTTCACAAGGCGGCACACTGCTGGGTTGCCGCGGTCGAGGACAAGCGCCTTTGCCGGCTCAATGGTCGCTGCTGAAATCGCTGTGAGAGCAGCCGCTCCAAAAGCAGCTTGAGAAAGGTATTTGCCCGCAGAAGGCATGGAACCATAAGATTGGCTTGGTGTAGATTGCCCTGCCGTCACTTCAAGAGGAGGTAGTGCCATTGCAGTTAACGGTTACAATAAGGAATATTTAAACATTTCTGTCCTTGCCACTCTATAGTGGTTAAGGAAAAGCCACTAAGCTGGAGGATTGAGCTGCTGCCACGCGCCGACCACATTGCCCTCGGTGTCTTTCACATGCGCAGACCAGCCCATCTCTCCCGCCTTGGACTTCTCCCTGACGACGGCGCCGCCGGACTGCCTGACCTTGTCCATCAGAAGAAAATCTCCTCCTTCGCGAACCTCAGCTTCGGCTGCTGCTTGTCGGCGGCGTAGCCTATCGGGCACAAGGCGCTGGGCACGATGTTCTTCGGCAATTTCAGGATTTTGCCGTATTCCTCAGGCGAGAATCCCTCCATGGGGCAGGAGTCAAAGCCCAGTGATTTTGCGCCATTGATGGCGTTTCCCAGTGCGAGATATGTCTGGCGCTGGGACCATGATAGTCGTTTGGGGTCGTCCAGTGCCTGCGCCCAGCCGCGCATCATGCCGATATACGCCTTGACGGCGTCGTCAGGAGCGCCGGACTTCTTCATGTATTTCTCGTACTTGGCGATGAGCCCGTCGATGTCTGTGTTGGCGCAGAACACCAGGAGGTGGGAGCAGGTCGTGATCTGGGCCTGGTTCCAGGATGCGGGGGCCAGCTCCTCCTTGGTGGCCTGGTCAGCGACCACCCTGATCTTCCACGGCTGCAGGCCGAAGGAGGAGGCGGCATGGCGGATGATCTCGAACAGCTCATCGACTTTCTTCTGGTCTATCTTCCTGCCGTCGAACTTCTTCGTGGCATACCTTTTCATCACAATATCCCTGAATTCCATGACAATCACCGTGAAAAAGGGCTTTAGGATATTTTATAATGTTTTTGTAACTGGATTGTAACTGATGGAGCTTCATGGCAGAACCAAGAGGGCAATGCCGGGAAATATCAGAGGATGAGGTAGAGGATGACCGGCAGCAGCAGGACACCCATCGCATGGTTCCTCCCGATGCCGAGCAGCGCGGGGATGAGGCCGATGGCAGTCGCCACCGCCAGGATGAACGCGCTCAGCGGACCGCCGAGGACGAATGCCAGGAGGATGATGAACGAGATGATGCCGATGGACACCAGTGTGTAGTTGACCCTGTTGAGGATGGTTGAGCAGCGCTTCGCTATCCACAGCGTGGCGAGCGTCGCCAGCCCGCCCGCGGCAAGGCAGACTCCAAGAGAGATAAGGAGAAGGCTGGTGTCAAACGTCTTCAGCAATTCCTGGACCACCACGATGGAGCCGTTCCGCGCCTTCTCGATGGTGTACAGGGTGACGAAGGACATCACCATGGTCACGGTGTTGATGCCTCCGACGACGATGAGGTAGATGTGCGGCTGCATCTTCCGGTAGAACTGCGACGCGAGGATTGCGGCCTGCGCGGGCCCGAGCCCGGGAAAGATGGACAGCAGGCTGCCGGAGAAGATGCCGGTCGAGATGGCCTTTGCCGTCTCCTGTTTCCCGGGATGGATGTCCGCGGTGATGCGCTGCGGCGGGATCTCGACGCTCTGCGACAGGCTCAGGAGCAGCATGCTGATGCCGAACAGCCCGGAGAAGAGCGGGAACAGCGGGTCCTTGACCTGCGGCAGGGAGAAGGTGAGCAGCCCAAGCGTTCCTGAAAGCAGAAAGACGATTAATGCCCAGAACTTGCCGTTGCGCGTCTTCTCATGGAGGATCATGAACGCGGCGATAGCGATGAGGAGGTAGCCGATGTAGGGGCGCAGGGTCTCAAAGATGAAAGGGACGGCGATGATGAGGAAAGGGACGAGCGCAATCGTGCCCAGGAGGCAGAGCAGGCTTCCCGCCACGGTCAGTTTGACAGCCTCGTAGCCTTTGCCCTGCAGCAGCAGGACGTGGCCGGGCAGCACCGAGAGCGCGGTGTCGTCATCCGGCGCCCCGAGGTAGATGGAGGCGATGAAGTCCGTGAACGTGTGGGTGATGGACATCGCGATGATGAACGCCGCCAGGACAACAGGAGGGAAGAACCTGAGCAGGAAGGCGGAGGAGCTCAGCAGCACGACCGCGACAAGGTTGATGTGCAGCCCGGGGGTGATGCCGGTTAAAGACTGGGGATGCACTATCTTGTCTTAATCCCTATAAACCCTGATTATTGACGACTTAGCCGTTCCACGCGGTTTTATGCTTCTTTTTTGCCATGTACCCATAAACACCCTAACCAGACTAAAAACCGGTTGGTTGTTATGGGTAATTTATATATAAATAAGACAAGGTTGTATTTAAATGTACGGGAAATCCTGTATAAAATTTCATGTCTTAAGACAGGTTAGGGTGGGTTCAAATTATAATTAAATACTCTTTCCATATCTTAAATTATTATGAAAGGTACAGACAGATATAACAAGCAAGTCAAGTTTCGTTGTACCACGAGACAATGGCTACGCATTAAAGACTTGGCTGAACAATCAGGTTTTGGTTCAGTTTCCAACTTTATTCGGGTAGTTTTGCTCCATAGCGATTCTTTCGCGGAGCAGAAAATCAAAGAAGATATAAAAAAATTTTATGGAGGTGAAACCTACCATTAGAGAAACAATATGGTCTCTTTAGGGTTAGTAGAATCGAGGGGGAACTCGGGGCTTGTCACCGGTCCCTCATATATTCTACACATATAAGTTTTTGTCGTCCATCCTGCCTTATCCCTTTGGAAGAATGATGGTCTTAAAATTTCATAATCTGAGCAATATATCCCATTCTTCAGATAATCTGATATGCTCAAGAGATTAACAAGATTTTGTAGGCTTATTGCAACTAACAATTCCCATCTTTCTTTTTTAATTTTATAGTTTTTAATTTCCTTTAAACACCCCTCCAAAACCCTCAAAAACCCCTGTTTTTCCGACGATATTCGTATAAGGGATATATTTGTATTAATTAAATTTCTTATTGGCATATCCAATAAATCAGGGGTTTTTCCCTTGTATTTGAGATAAGGATTATACAATATCCTCCCTATAAAAATGAGCAGGTACGCAAGGCACATTTCTATGCGAGAATTATTCTCCCAGACATCCTTTCCATACATTGCCTCTTCAAACCTGTTGCAGACATAATTCATAGTGTTATTGAATGAATAGCCTGCCTGCTTGGTGATAAGGTCGTCAATCTTGTGGCTCCCATCAATCTTAAACATCACATCCTCATGATATCCTATAAAAAAATAAAAAATTCTCAAAACATCTTCTAACTTATAATCAAGAAAATGCTTGTTGATTTCTTGTGATAGTTTTTCTAACTCCCTTAATGTACTTATTACTTCCTTATCTTTTCTCCACAAATTTGAAGCCTTCTGGCTACGCATAGACCAGTCAGCTATTTCATGCTCAATTTTTATACCATATAGGCTACGAAGTTTATTTTCAAGAATTATAAAAGATTTAAGTCTACCTCGCAATTCTTGATATAACATCTCAATACCTCAAAATTATTAAATTATTATTTAATTAAATAATAATCATTTATTAATATTTTGGTTTTTATCGACGGAAAAACCATTATTTCTTAAGGATACAGAAGGAACACCCAAGAGCTACAACACTCTTTAACTCCCCTAAATTTAAAATTTATATAACTTAATGGAGGTTATGAAAATGAAAGAAGAACAAAAGAAAAGAAAAATTGTGGATTTTCCAGACCCTGTAATAGAAAAATATCGGAGAGATTATGAAGAGGAGCTATCTGAGAGAGCGTGGAATGATATGGAGAAGGAATATGAAAAGAAAAAAAATTTTGAAGAGGAACTTGAGAAAGCCATGAGTATAAATTATCTGGAGAATCCATTTAAGAAAGAGCATAACACCAAGAAGAGTTTTGTTGGTTGGCAAGAGGAAGTCGAGAAGAATTTGATATCTTGGAGTGAGCTAATCCTTGAAGACATTCCCCCAATCTCATGGCTTATTGAAAAAATAATACCTGTCAAGGGGGTTGCTGTCATTTCCGGTGACTCTGGAAGTTGCAAGACTTATATTGCATTGCTTATCACCCATTCAATCTCTGAAGGAAAAAACTTTCTTAAAAAATTTGGAAGCCAGAGGGGGAAGATTCTCTATATTGATGAGGAGAACAGCTTGATATCCATAAGAGAAAGAATCCTTAAGCTTGTAAGTGAAGTAACCGACATGGAAGAAATATACTTTCTTCAAGGAAAAAATGTCAAGCTTGATGATGATATCTGGAAATTGAGGCTGGAGGAATTAATCATCAAGATTAAACCAAGACTGATTGTTATTGATAGCCTTGTAAGGTTTTTGCAAGGGGATGAAAATTCTGCAAGAGACGTGAGGAAGATTTTCGAGACAATAAAATACCTGCTTGACAAATATGACGTGAGCTTCCTAATCCTGCACCACACTACGAAACAAGGGAGCAACACACCGAGAAAGCATAGCATGAGGGGGAGCGGAGACCTAAGTGCATTCCCTGATACTGTAAATATGATTATCAAGAATAAGAACAGGATAACAGTCATACAGGATAAGAATAGGCACATGGAACCTATCCCTGCATTTGATATAAATCTCATAGACGCTGAAGATGGTAGCTTATTCTTTGAGTACCAAGAAAGAAGTGGAGGCATTAGACAGACAAAAGCGGAGCAATGTGCAGAAGATATAAAGAAGGTGGTTATAGAGAATAATATTATGAGCATAACAACAGACGAGGCTAAGAAGAGATTTTATAAGAAGGAGAAGAATGAGTATGATTATAGCTATAATGCAATTATCGATGCATTGCAGTTGCTCGTAAAAAAAGGCTTCTTTAAATCTGAGAAGAAAGGCGAATTTGCCCGAAAGGAAGAAATTTAAAATTTATTTTTTTATTATATAAAGGAATATTAAATTCCTTTAGCGGTAGCATGGAATTTATATTCCTACAAACATATAACCAAAATTCAAATTTTTAGCAATTTATTTTGATATTTAAATTTGAAATTTAATAGCCGAGAATTGAATGATGCCTATATCTAAAGATGTCTTATGGGAAGTTTAAAATCTGAGCCATTGACCTGATTCTGTCAGATTATTGAAATACAAGGGGACATACCAGGAATGGAAATTTGCTAAACGCCTTTTAATAAGTCATAAAAAGAGGGGTATAATTTGTTGAGAATATATCCTCAAGATGATTTGGATAGAAGATGGGGAGTTATCTTTTATAATTTCTTTAAAACTTCTCTGCCAAAATCAGTAATTTCATAAACCTTCCAAGCTTTCTTTTCGGGAGTTAGACATTCAACCAGTTTATGCTTTTCTAAATCAAAAAGAACTTTGCTGATATTTGGCTGTTTTTGTTTAATCATATCGGCTATTTCTGCTTGTCTTAATGGTTTCTTCTTTAAAGATAACAAAACTTTCTTTCTAACAGAGCTGGTAATAATAAAGGCATATGCTTGTTTTATGTCTTCCATATGAAGAAATAATCGGAAATTTTATATAAATCAAATAATATAACTATCATATAACACTAATATAAGATGAAAGAAAAGAAAATTTGGTTTGGAGCTGGGGCTTTAGTTATTACCTTACTCTTGCTTACTGGATGTAATTCTAAATATGAGGATGTAACCGTCAAGTTTAATGACAAGGAAGTTAAAATCAATTCTGTAGAGATAGAAAACAATTCTGTGGTTGTTGATGCCAACCTATCAGATATTATAAGAGAGCCAGAGGTTAATGATTCTGTAAAACCGATAGAGCCAGACGAATGGGCTGGTGATGTTGTTGATAGGATGTTAGTAAAGAGTTTTTTGAATGAGATACAGGAGGACATTAGGAATTCAATGGATGAAGAAATTGGGGGAGCAGTAAGTGGCGGAGGTCATATTGGCGACTTGTATTCTGATGCCTATTTTAGCGGTGCCATAGATGAATGCCCGCCTATATTGAAAGAATGTGAAAGTTGCGGGAGGGTCAAGAGTAAGGGAGTACTCACTATCCATATTAATGATGATTTGATTTGCTGTGAGGTATGTGCAGATGAATAAGAAACAAAATCTTATTTGCATTCTTATAATTGCAGTTAGCTTAATAGTTATTGTATTTGTAATAAATTCAGAACCTAAAGAAACTATCCATAACGAAGTAACAGAAAAGAATATTACTAAATGCCCTAAACAAGGAATGTTGCAGTCAGATTGGGATTATTGTGTTGAACTGTGTATATTTGATAAGGAAGAAGGTGCATCATCAAGAGTCTGTGAGCAAGTCTGCGATATAGCTGATAGGCTTGATGGCAGTTATGGAACTGAGCATATGGATAAAAGAATTCAAAAATACAAATGTGAGAAATGCAATGATGGATGTAACCCATAATTTCCTTATTGATTCATCTGGGTTTTTCCTTTTGATTTTCCCATTCAAACTATGTATTCTTATTAAAAAGGTAATATATTAACCAAGAATAACAGAAATATTTATATACATTTGTCTGCATTTGTATCAGAAGGGGGTTAATATGGAATCAAAAAATATTACATTAAGGGTAAATTCAAGATTGTATGATAAATATAAAGAATTCTGTAAGAAAAAAGGCTTACTGATATCACGACAAGTTGAAATTATGATGGAAGGACATCTTAAAGAGGGTGAGATAAATGACTAAAGAAAATCATGATTCAATCTTTATGAGAAATATCCAAAGAGGAATTGATAAAGGAATAATTACAATAACAGACGATAGCTCAAAAATTACCTATCATTGCAAGAGAGATTACTCCACATCTTTCAAGAACCCTGAAGAAAAGGTTAGGGCATCATATTTTAGTGAATTGGTTTTGGATTATGATTATCCTACTAAAAATATAGATATTGAAGTAATTGTTCCAAGAAGAACACCAGAAGATAGGGCGGATATTGTTGTTTATGATAATGACGGAGCTGAGTATCTTGTTATTGAGTGCAAGAAAGACGGGATAAGTGATGCTGAATTTAAACAGGCAATCGAGCAGGCATTTGGAAATGCAAATAGTTTAAGGGCGAAATTCGCTTCGGTTATTGCAGGAATTACTAAAACTGCTTTTGATGTTTCTGGTTTCAAACCAAGTGAAAGAGAAAAGAATGTTATTTCTGATATCCCAAAGAAATATGGAAAAACGCCAAAATATAAATTTATCAAAGGAGAAGCAGATAAGGAATTAAAAGAAGTTTCCAGAGAAGAATTAATCCGAGCATTAGAGAAATCACACGATACAGTTTGGCAGGGTGGAAAATTAGCCCCTACTACTGCCTTTGACGAGGTTTCAAAACTTCTTTTCTGCAAACTGCGAGATGAAAAGACAACAAAGAAAGGCGAGACTTATAGTTTCCAGATTGGAACACATGAATCAGCAGATGAAATTTTTAAAAGAATAAATGCAATTTATCTTAAAGCAAAAAAAGAAGATGCGGAAGTTTTTAAGGAAGACATAAGATTAGAGCCAAAAGTCGTTTATAATGTTGTTGAACATTTGCAGGAATTAGCAATAAACAAGATTGATTTAGACACTAAAGGCGTAGCTTTTGAGCGATTTATGGAAGATTTCTTTAAAGGAAAGATGGGACAGTTTTTTACTCCGAGAGAAATAATAAACTTCTGTGTCGAAATGATGAACCCTGAAAGAAGCGATTTAGTCATAGACCCTGCTTGTGGCTCTGGTGGTTTTCTGCTTAATGCCCTTGATAGAGTTAGAAAATTCGCAGAATCTAATTATGATGAAAAGGAAGCATGGGAGCATTGGCATAAGTTTGCTATGAATAATCTTTACGGAATTGAGATAAACGACCAGATAGCAAGAGTATGCAAAATGAATATGATTATCCATGATGATGGACATACAAATATCATCAGCACAGATTCATTAAAAAATGTTGATGAGATTACAAGAACACATAAAGGATTTAAGAAAAATCAGTTTGATATTCTCTTAACAAATCCGCCATTTGGAGCAATAGTAAAATCAACAGAAAAAGACTATTTGAACAAATACGAATTAGGCGAGGACAAGAAAAACCAGAAAACCGAGATTTTGTTTATAGAAAGATGTATAGATTTCTTGAAGCCAAACGGAAAAATGGCGATTGTTCTGCCAGACGGAATTTTAACCAATTCCTCTTTACAATATGTCAGAGATTTCTTAATGGAAAAGTCGCAGATTTTAGCAGTTGTTAGTCTGCCACAATTTGCTTTTACTCATTTTGGAGCAGGAGTTAAATCGTCTCTTGTATTTGTGAGAAAGAAAAAAGAAAGTGAAAAAAAAGTTAATTATCCGATATTCATGGCAATAGCCGAGCATATTGGTTATGATGCAACAGGAAGAAAAGACCAAATCAATGACTTAAATACAATTCTCCAAGAATATAGAAGATTTGAGAAGAGTCCAAAAGGATACAAGGGGGCTTAATGATGAATAAAAAAGGTCAAGCAGAGGTTAAGGCTATTATAGGGGGCGTTATCTCCATATTCATACTTCTTATTTTTATATCTGCTATGATTCCTGTCTTTCAATCTCTTACTGGAGCAGACGAAAAACAAGCAGAAATAAATAAACTAACAAATGAGAATACAGCACTTAAACAAGAACTATCTAATAAAGAAGTAGAAATATCACAATTACGGGCTTTGTTAGGCTCATTAAATTCTACAATTGGAGAGAAAGATACAATCTTCTCTAATCTTACGGGACAAATAACAGAAAAGGAGAAAGAAATACAAGATTTATCTCAAGAATTAGAAAGTTATAAGGAGAAAGAATATTTACCGACAATAAACAATAATTATTATAGCATCCTAAATTATGTTGAAAGAATAGAGAATAAGTTTTATACTATAAATTTGGCTATCGGTTTAATATCTTTGACTTTGTTTGGCATGGTAATCAAAATGTTTGGACTTGATGTAACAATAAAGTTATTCTTGCAAAAGGTTAGAAAGAAGAAAAGAGAGGAAGATAAAAATGCCTGAATGTTTTACTATACTTGCTGATGAAGTTGAAAGTAGGATAGACCCTCATTTTTACAGACCTGCGTTTATTCAATTCTATCAACAATTAGAAAAAACCAAGTTTGAGTTTAAAACATTAGGAGAAATTACCGAGAAAGTAACGAGCGGAGCTACACCCCTATCAAAAGGTGATGCTTATACTTCAAAAGAGGAAGGAATACCATTTATTCGAAGCGGAGATATAAACGAGGATAAGAACATTAATTTTGATGAAGTTTTGTATATTAAAGACACTATCCATAATAAAATATTAAAGGGTTCAAAACTCAAAAAAGGAGATGTTTTAATTGCTATTGTTGGGGCGACAATAGGGCAGATTTCTATTTATGATTATGATAAAGAAGCAAACATAAACCAAGCGATAGCATTAGTAAGATTAAAGCAAGGAATAAATCCGGAATATATTAAAGCGTTTATGATTTCAACATTAGGGCAAAAGCAATTAGACAGAATAAAAAGACCTGTTGCGAGAGCAAACATAAATCTTGATGAGATAAGGGGCATAAAGATAATTTTGCCATCATTAGCAATACAAAATAAAATAGTTGCTTTAATGGATAATGCCTATAAAGAGCAGAAAAACAAAGAAGAAAAAACAACCGAGTTTTTAGATTCAATAAACGATTATGTTCTTGATGGATTGGGGATAAAACTGCCTGAATTAAGAAATAAAATAATTTATGTCGTTGATAGCGAAGAAGTGCAGAACAAAAGAGCAGACGCTTATTACTATCAGCCGAAATTTGAGGAAATTGAGAAAGCAGTAAAGAAAGGGAAGTTTGAGGTTAAGGAGTTGAAAGAGTTTATTACAAAAATTCATTATGGGGCGTCTGTAAAAAATGAATATGTTGATGAGGGTATTCCATTGCTAAGAATTATGAATTTAAAGCCGAATAAATTTGATTTGCATAATGTGGTTAAACTTCCTGAAAACATGAGAAAAGATTTAGGAAATGCTTTTGTGAATGAAGGCAATTTATTAATTTCCAGAAGTGGAACGGTTGGGGTTGTTTCTGTTGTGCCAAAAGAAGCAGAAAGTTTTGCTTTTGGCTCATTTATGATTAAGTTTTGTTTAAATGAAGAAGTGAATAAAAATTATATTTCTGCATGGCTAAACACAAAATTACAGAAGTTATTAACAGAAAGAGAGAAAATAGGAGCAATACAAGGAAACATAACGATAGAAACTATTGAGAATTTTAAAATCCCTCTGCCCCCTCTTGCTGTTCAGAACAAAATCGCTGATGAAGTAAAGAAGCGAATGCAGAAAGCTGAAAGTTTGCAGAAAGAAGCAAAAGAAGAATTAGAAAAAGCAAAGTTAGAAGTTGAAAAAATAATTTTAGGTTAAAATGCCAGATTTAAGAAAAAATCAGTTTCTATGGATATTCGTAATAATAAATATAATTGGGTTATTTATCATTGGAATAATTGTTTTTACACAAACAGCTACAATATTAAGCAATATAAAAAGTGTTTCAAATGAGGTGCAAACAAAGTTAGACAATACAAATGAACTACTTACAAAATTAAATTCTAATATTCAAGGATTAGACCAGTTAAACCAACAAATTGCATCAATTAAGGAAGATACTGGTTTCATTGAAAAATCTATCTCAACATTGCCAAATAATACACGGTCTCTATCACAAGTTCAAACAAATTTATTTGAGGTTAAACAAGAGTTAAAAACATTAACAGAAATATACCCCCCTAATCAAACAATTGTACTAAATAATGTGAATGAAGACAATCTTAATACAATGATTAATAATGCTGTCGATTTAGAATTTAAAAAGATAGAATTGAAAACAAATTTTAACTTTATTCTTAATATTATCTTTGGCTCACTTTTATCAATAGGTTTTGCCATTTATCTTATAGTGAATAAAAAGAAGAGTTCAAATACATAAGTATTGGTAAAAAGAGGAGTTTATAATGGATTCAAATGTAAAACTAATGAAAGAACTTTTGGAGGATGGTTACAAAATAACCATTCATCAGATTAATATGCAAAGAGTTGATAATATTAACGTTATGACTGATACAGTAACACTTGAGAAAGGAAAGGATAAAAAAACAATAGTATCAACAAATTCTGCTGAATTCTTTGACTATATTACACATTTCAAACAAATTAAGGATAAGTATGGTAATATTGAGTTTACTTATATCAATAACTTAGAATTGTATAATAAGAATTTCAAAGGGTCTCAGGGGGATGTGTTTTTACGAGACCAACACAGCATAAAAGTTTCCGGAAGGGAATTTAAGGAAGGGATTATCACTATGCATCTTAACCCCTCTGGACCCAAAAACCGTGAAGGAAGGGCAATGTTTAGAATAAATCTTGAAAAAAATCCAGAGCTAAGAGAGATAGACCTAAAAGATGAAATTTTTGTTTATGAGCCCCCTTCAAATGAGTTAAAGTTTAAGGGCTTAGTGAAAGAGTTTTTTATATCGGATGGTGAGGCATATTTGATTTCACAAGATATAACCTTAAGATTATCACACCAAAAAATTTCTGCAGAGTTCAATAAAATGAAACCAGAGGATTGCATGAGTTTGATGGTTTCTACAGCAGGTTTGACTTTTTGCCCAGATAAAAGTATTAAGTTTAACACATCTGAGAGAGAGTTTATTATTATAGTTCCTGTTAAGAATCTTATAATTAATGATTCATTTAAGATTGCAGAAATGGAATTCTATCAAATATTTAACACCCTTGATGATTCTTTAATAAGGAAAAGCGAAACAGGAAGAAGAGAAGAAGTATGGAATGGAAATTATCCAAGAGCAAAAATTAAAGTAAAAGCAAAAACATTCTACGAGGCAATACTAAAGGGTTATATGAAGATATCTAAAGCTATTGACGTAATAGCGTTGAGAACGGATTTATCTTTCCCAAATATAAAGATTTCTGATAAGATAACAAATATTCCTTTTGATTATTTTAAGTATTGTACCAGGGTTAAAGTTCCCACATGGGTTTATTGTAGAGAATTTGAATCTGAAGGATATACTTTCTTTAATATGGAGTGGTTAACTGAGAATATTCTTGCATTAGAATTACATCCAGATAAATATTTTGAATCTGTAAATAATTTATTTCAGAAAATTTTAACTCAAGAATCTTTGAATCAGGAGGAATCCAACATTTTACAAGTTATACGCTGGTTAAGACGTGCTATTCAAATTGGAGATAATAAAGATAAATTAATTGATTTATGGACCGCTGTGGAGTTCTTACTCTCTGGAACTTCATCGGAAGTCTTATTCTCAGATGATGAAAAAGAATCATTGATAACTTATATTTCAAGCTTAAATAATTTAAATGGTAAACAGAAGAATGCCCTTTATTCAAAATTCAATATGTTAAATGATTCCCCCCTTATGAAGAAATTTAATACTTTAATAAATGATTTGGGAATTAGTTTTTCTGATGAAGAATTGAATACTCTTAAAACTACAAGAAGCAAGAGGAATGATTTGATTCATGGTAAGAGAGATATTAATGTTAAAGAAGATGAGTTAAATAAGATTCGAACAATAATTGAAAAGATATTAATTGCAAAAATTCAAAAGATTAGTAATTAAATATTAAATGAGTATAAACCACATTACAATAGTTAATAACTAATTAACCTCCCCGTACCTTAAAATATCCGAACAGTTGTTTTAAAACTGCCCTATTGTTCTGGTTTAAAAATGGCTCTAAATATTGCGGAATTCCTTTAGGCGTTCTCGTATCCTTTCTCTTGTATAATTATCGTCGAGAGCAACAAACCTTATGTAATCTGAAATTGAAATAAATCCAAGCTGTTCTGCCTTGTGTTTAATACTAAGATATTGATTTGGAGTACATAAAAACTTTATAATCCTCGTTTTATTCATTCTTGTACCTCCACTATCAAATGTTTTGATAACAAAGCCAACCTTTCCTTTTCCCTCAGTATCTCAAGCTCAACCTTTCTCTTCTCATACTCAAGTCTCGCTACTTCAATAGATGGGCTAATTTGTATTTGTGCTTCTTGATTAGTCAGAGGTTCTCTTATTGTAGTGGTTTTGATAGGATAATCCGCCTTGCCAAAAACCTTGCTTATATCATTGCTAATCTGCTCCTCGGTCGTGTCATAATATTTCTGGGTGGTTGCTGGGTCTTCATGACCTAATTGCTTTTGCAATGTGTCCCTATCCCCTCCCCTGTCTCTCCAAATCTGGGCGTAGGTGTGCCTTAACGTGTGGAAATAATACTTATGCCTATGCACCCTAAAACTTTTAGTTTTGCCGTGATTCCTTTGTGTTACATCAATGGAATATTCTGGTATCAATAGTTTAGCCTTCTCCAGAAAAATCCTATACTGCTCATGTAAGCTTTTCTTTCTTATTGGATGGTCTGGTCGCGTCATTGATGGCATAAACCATTCTGATGTATCACCAATAATCTCAATCCATTTCTCTATGGGTTCCTTAAGTTCGGAGTGGAATTTGACAATCCTATCCTTCCCATAGCCATCAAATTTCCTTCGTGAGTTCTTGCTGTCCCTAATATTTAACGTGCAATTCTTCAAATCAATATCGCTCAGTCTCAAATTACATACTTCATTTATTCTCAGTCCGCAGATTAAGGTGAGATAACAAGCAATTGCTACTTTTGGTCTGTCAATGACATCAAATAGCTGTTTTAATTGTTCTTTTGTGAAGGTATAAGCTTTTGTCCCTTTCTTCCTTTTGAATTTCTTAATGCCCCTTTCACTTATCTGTTCTGTTGATATTGCATATTCCATTAAGGAATCAAATGCTCTCCTTGTATCTGGTTCCAAGACCTTCTCAGCAACTAACGTATCATATAATCTTGTCCTTGTAATCTTCTGATGGTTTTTCTTCCTTTCATATTTAATCAGGATAACCTTCACTTGTTGGATTATCTTTTCAGCAGTCTTATCATCAAATTCTTCCATCATAACCACCTCACAATTTCCCGTATCATAGAAATCATCTGCCAACCCAATTTGTTATCCTTCACGTATTTCCTGTTCCTTGCTATTTCCATAGCCTTGCTTATATTCATGCCCTTTCGCCTGACACTATCCATAATGTCTTCGGGTATCCTCACAGCCAATAGCCACCTGTAAGCTGTGCTTGGGTTAATCTTATATTTGAGAAGTAGTTGAAATAACTCCGATTCAATCTTGGTTAGTGCTTTTATCTTTCTTTTTTTCCTCTCGTCAGGGTCTGATGTCCTCCTTCCATAATACAATTTCCCCTCATAGTATTGCCTGCAATGGGACATCATATAGATTAGCTTGTCTTCTTTGATTTCTGGCAAATGCTCCTTGATGAGATTTTTAATGCCATTTGCCTTATCAAAGACATTAACCAATCTTGTATTTTTAAATAATTGTTCTGTCATGCTTTATCACCTACCTTATTTAATTTTAAAGAAGTATTAAAACCTCGTCGAACTTCCGTATAACTCTGGTATCCCTTCGGTGTACCACTCTACTTTTTAGCCAGAAATCGTCAAAATCAACCTCACGTTAGCCTGTGATGATGCCGGCAAGGACGCCGAGCAGCAGGGCGAGAAAGAGCTCGGCAATCATGGCTGGGAGGGGATGACGCGTATCCGGTCCGCGATGATCTCCCGCTCCTCCTTGTATTCGTCCACCCGGCCGATCACTTCCACCGTGTCCCCTTTCTTCAGCGGCGGCTGCCCGGAGACGAAGACGGTGATGGATGAAGGCTGGGAAATGTCCAGTATCTGTACCTCTCCCGCATTGTGCACGTCCTGCACCGTGCCGAGTATCTTCACGTGGTTCCCCTTCATGGTGCCGTCGATGGAAGAGATGTCCGCCTGCCCGGCATCGCCTGACCTGGCGACGGCGAAAAGGATGGCAAGGCCAAGTATTGATGAGACGAGGGCTATTTTCAGGAGGGTCTGCTCCTTCATGGATTGAAGCAATGGCCACGAGATAAAAATGTTATGCACAAAATCGGCAAAAGGCACTACGGCCTTAGGCGGTGCGGCGGTCTCTCGGCCAGCCAGGGGAAGTTTTTTAAAGAAAATTGCCTTCGCAGGATGATGGATGTTCTGATGGAGATGGATGCGACGCTGGTAGGAGGCATATAGTGGGGATCAAGGCCATCAAGCTCCTGGATAAGGCCGTGGGGGCCCCGCTCTGCTACGTGCTCGGGCTGCTCAAGATACCATGGGCATTTAGGAAGCCGAAGCGCATCCTTGTCATCCAGCTCTGGGGCATCGGCGAGACCATCCTCACCCTTCCCGCGCTGGAAGAGCTGCGCAGGATGTATCCTGAGGCGAAGATAGAGGCCCTCACGACAGAAAGGAACGCTGGCGTGTACAGGGACAACCCCCACGTCGACAGGGTGCACAGCATACAGACGAGCATACGCGGCATCATGGGGTTCGCGAGGAAGAACGTCAAGGCGTTCAACCTCGTCATCGACATGGAAGAGTACCTGAACGTCTCCGCGCTCATCGCGTATATGGTCGGGATGTACCGGGTGGGATTCTCGCACGGCGCGCGGTCGATGATTTACCATAGGAAAGTGCTCTACAATGACAAGCAACACGTGGTGCAGACATTCCTTGACCTGGTGCGGTCGCTGGGCGGGGCCAAAAACCACGATTCTCTCGGGAAGCTGAAGTTTTCCGCAGCAGACAGGCGGAAAGCGGATGCGCTGCTGAGGAAGAACAAGGTCGGGAAGAAGGACCTGGTCATCGGCATCGCCCCGGGAACCGCGGAATCAGCGCCATGCAGGATGTGGCCGCTGGAGCGCGTCGCGGAGCTTGCCGACCACCTCATCGCGCAGCACGAGGCTAAGGTGCTCCTCATAGGCACCAAGGCGGAGAGCGGTCTCGTCAGCCAGATAGTCGGGAAGATGGAGCACAAGGGGGGCGCCGTTGACCTGACCGGGAAGGTTGATCTGAAGGAGCTGTTCTGCCTGGTCACGCGCTGCAGGCTGTTCATCGGCAACGACTCCGGCGGCATGCACGTGGCGGCGGCGCAGGGCGTCCCCACGATAGGGCTGTTCGGCCCCAACCTTCCGCAGCGCTTCGGCCCCTATGGCAAGGGCAACGTCGGCATCTACAAGGGGGAGATCTGCGAGTTCTCGCCGTGCATCAACGTGCATTGGGGGGAGGTGCCTGATTGCCTGTACCCGAGGGCGAGCAAGGACTACCAGAAGTGCATGAAGAACATCTCCGTGGGGGAGGTCATCTCCGAGGCGGAGAGGATGCTGAAGTGAGGAGTTTGTTTGACTGTAGTTAAGCATAATTTTTTGTTATCTAATGACATATCATTTTTATCTTATTCAAAAATTTATTTTGAAAAGTCTCTAATAAATTCTTCCCTGTTATAGTGCTTTAATTGAGGTAAATTTCTGCTTAATAATGCGGTTTTGCAAGTTTGAGTATTCAATCCAGGACATTTAGTTTTAATTTGTGGGTCTTCTTTGATTAGTTCTAATAATGGATTTAATAGGATAGGGTTCAAGAACCTTAATTGCAGCAATATTCTAAGTATCTTAAAAAGATCGCCTAAATCTAAATGTGGTTCGCTTTTCTTACCCTTAAATTCAATTAAGTTTACTTCTTTTCCCTCTATAACGAGTTTATTTGTTTTAAAAGTCCGATATATTAGTTTGTGTAATTTATCACTAAACTTACTTAATTTCTCAAAAGGTTCTAAATTGAAAAAGAAATCTTTGAGGTTTGTTTTTAAATTAAAAGTGCCTTCAATGATTAGTAAAATCCCCCCCACATTATACACAAAACCATTACAAGTTTCCTCTAGCTCCTCTTTGGAATGCACCAGTAGAGTAATATGCAGGGTTCCTTTTTTCATCAATTCTTCATCAGAGGCAAAATTGTTTATTTGTAAATGGGGGTAAGGATGACCTTGCTCTGAGTGTTGTTCTAGTGCAATTCTAGTCTCAACCCTAAACAAAGTTTCTGCATCTTTCTTTTTTGCAGAGAGAGAAATCTCAAAAATACCTTTTTCTTGGTTATTTTCAACATTAAAAACAATTTCAACGCCTTCTTTATCAAAAATATAGTTACCTTTAATACTTCTTTCAATAAGAGTTAAATCTGGAGATTTTATTCTTTTAAGTTTGTCCATCTTCTCTCCTTGTCGTTTTTCAATTGATTGATCTCTAGCTCATACATTTTTAATTTATGATGGACATCTTCTTCTAAAGAACTCTTTGGAAGACTTTTAGATTCATAAATTTCTTTCCAATATTCAAGGTTCATCAAATAATCTTCTCTTAACTTTTTGTCTAGTTTTTTGTTTATTATAAAGTAAAGGGTTTTAAAATAAATTAAATATTTCGTTTTTATAAATTCCCCCTCATTCTCAAGAAGAAGCTCCTTTTGTTGGATTAACTTTCTAACATCAGAATTCAGGTTTATTTCTTTCAAAGATTTGAGAATATGGATGGTTTGGACAGTTTTGATACCTTCTCGTTCAGAGATAGGTTTTCCCCGTAAAACAAAGTTGTCTATTTCAAGGTTATATGCAAAATCTTCATAAGATTTCAATTTTGATTCGTTGTAGGAGTATTCAATTTTAAAATCAGGGTGTAGCATTAAAGTCTTTCTTTCTCTTTTATTAACAGTCTCAATATATTTGATGAGTTGTTGGTTTTCTTTTTCAAGCTTTTGTAAATATATTACCTCAGTTTTTAATCTCTCATTCGTTTCTACGGTTTCCATTAATCTTTGGATTAATTCTTCTTGAGTTTCATGGGGTCTTAGCATTTTTTTTATTTTGTTTTTAGTATCAATAGAAACCCTAATGGTGGTAAAAGCATTTGAAATTCCTTTTTTTTCGTAAAAAAGGTTTAAGTTTCCTTGATGTGTTTCAGTAACTATTCGATTGATGTTTCGTCTAAGCAAACTTGCAAATTTTTCATCTAAAGGGTCTATTGGTGTATTAGGCATATTCAATATACTAAATATACTACTATTTAAATCTTTCTATTTTTTATGATTAAATAAGAATAAAATATAAATAATATATGAAATATAATATTTGTTAACCAGTGACAAAAAAGACGGGCTTCACCCTTTCGCCTAACGTATGCGTAATGAGATAGGGGGTCGCAACCCCCTATTCATATTAGAAAATGCAACTTTACACTTAGTTCATCTTTTAAATATAAAAATCAATAGGGGGTATTACACAATTTATTGGTGTTTCGGAACATTCGTTAGAATATTTATATGGACAAAAGGAGAGTCAGGCTCTGTCCCGAATCTCCGCTTCGCTACGGGTTACTGGCTTCTCGCCTTTTGCTCCTGTCATGGATGGGGCTGTTTCCCCGTAGGGGGCGTCCCCCAACGACGCCTTTGCTGTTGCATCGCTAAGGCTCGACCTCATGCCAGTAACCACTTTCGGGACAGAGCCGGAGAGTCAAGAGGATATTTAATCACCCCACATGCTCATACTCCCCATACGTAAAAAACCCAGCCAGTTGTTTCATCCTAGCCAATTTTGGGAATAAATCGCGCTCCAATGACTCGGCCCCTGAGAACAATTCGAAGATCTCCGGCTTGAAGAGGTACATGCCCGCGTTGACGATGGTCGTGGGGCTCTGCCGCGGCTTCTCCTGGAAGTCGACGATGTAGTCTCCGTCGAGGATGGCCGTGCCGTATTGGGAAGTGTCAGCGCGCGTCATCAGCCCCATCGTGGCCATGGCATTGAGCTGGGCGTGCTTCTTCTCCATCTTCTGCAGATCGAAATTGTTGTAGGTGTCCCCGGACATCACCACGAAGCCGCCTCTCAGCCTGTCCCGCGCGGAAAGGAGTGCCTTGGCGTTACCTTTTGCCTCGATTTCAAGGATCTCGGTAGCGATGGGCTGCCGTGATGCCAAATCAAGCAGTTGGCCGCTCGTCCTGGTGTGCTGGGTGATGATAAGCACGGAAGTGATGCCGTTTTTCCTGAAGAACTCCAGCTGCAGCTCGAGCAATGGCCTGCCTTTCACTGGGGAAAAAGCGTGCTGTTGGTGGCTGCCCTTGAGCAGGATGACCGCGGTGGAGACGGATTCCTCGCGCAGCCCTTTCCGGAGGAAGTAGTCGATGGCCTGCGACCTGCTGCGGAGGATGGAGCCGTCTATCTTCGAATCAACGATCTCGAGCAGCGGAGCGTCCACGCTGATGGCTATTTTTTCTTTTTTCATGGGGAGGCAAGTGTGCGTGGCGTGCCCTCCTTCTGGAGGATTTCTTCTGGTATGATAAAGTAGTAAATAGTCATACTTTTTATATCTTTTGGTATTTCTCATCGAAAAGCTTATATACTAATGGTATGAATTAGTCATACTATGAATGCCATCAAACAGATGATTGAGGAGAGCATCAAGGCCATGACCGACACGACAAAACTGGCGCCGCAGATTGAGAACGCTACTGAGATAGTGGAAAAAGCGTTGAGGGCAGGGAACAAGATTCTCTTAGCGGGCAACGGCGGCAGCGCCACCCAGGCAGCCCACATCGCTGCGGAGTTCACCGGCCGCTACAAGAAGGACAGGAAGCCATTGCCCGGCATCGCGTTGACAGCGGATCTGGCGGCAATAACCGCCATCGCGAACGACTACGGCTATGAGCAGGTGTTCTCCAGGCAGTTGGAGGCATTGGGCAGCAAAGGGGATGTGTTCGTTGCGCTGAGCACGTCAGGGAATTCCAAGAACCTCATGAGCGCATTGGAGGCCGCGAGGAAAAAAGGGATCGCCTCCGTCTCCTTGCTGGGCAGGGGCGGGGGGAAGATGAAGGGCATGGCTGATCTCGACATCATCGTTCCCTCTGAAAACATCCCGAGGATCCAGGAATGCCACCTCACCGTCCTCCACATCGTCTGCGAGGCTGTCGAGGAGAGGATGTTCCCATGAAAAATGTGCTCATCACGGGCGGCGCGGGCTTCATCGGGTCGAATCTCGCATTGGAACTGGAGAAGAAAGGCCATGATGTCGTCGTCCTTGACGATTACAGTTCGGCAAGCATACAGAACCTCAGGGGGTTCCGGGGGGATATCTTCATCGGCGACGAAAGCAGGCTGGAGGAGTGCGGCAGCGCGTTCGACGTCATCTTCCACCAGGCGGCCATCACCGACACCACGTTCAGGGACGACAGGGAGATGCTGCGCAAGAACGTCGATGGCTTCAGGAAGGTCCTGCAGTTCGCGATGAGGAAGAATGCCGTCCTGGTGTACGCCAGCTCCGCCGGCACGTACGGCAACGGGAAGGCCCCGATGAGGGAGTCCCAGGAGCCGCAGCCGCTCAACGCCTACGCATACTCAAAGTATTTCATGGACAATCTCGCGAAGAAGCACGCAAAGGACCTGAAAGTCGTGGGCGTGAGGTACTTCAACGTCTTCGGCCCGGGAGAGAAGCACAAGGGAAAATCGGCGAGCATGGTTTACCAGCTCTACAGGCAGATGGCTGCCGGCAGGAACCCGAGGATATTCAAGTATGGCGAGCAGGTCCGGGACCATGTCTATGTCAAGGACGTCGTTGCCGCCACCATCAGGGCAGCGGACGCGAAAGAAAGCGGCGTCTTCAATGTCGGCACGGGAGAGGCCACCACCTTCAACAAAGTCATCGACCACCTCAACAAGGCCATGAAGGCGTCCTTCAGGCCGGAATATTTCGACAACCCCTACACGGACGTCTACCAGGTCAATACCAGGGCGGACATCTCGAGGATAGGAAAAGCCCTGGGATGGAAGCCGAGGTTCTCGACGAGGGCCGGCATCGCCGACTATGTCGCCTGGCTGAAGGCGCAGGGAGAGTAGCATGGGGCATCTCCAAAAGATCCTGGACCGTTTCAGGGGAAAGCGCATCATGGTCATAGGCGACAGCATGCTCGACAAGTACGTCTGGGGGGAGGTCTCCCGCATCTCGCCGGAAGCCCCCGTCCAGGTGGTGGACGTGCAGCGGGAGAGCTATGCGCCCGGCGGCGCGACCAACGTCGCCATGAACGCTGCCGCACTCGGGGCGAGGGTGAGGATGATGGGCATCACCGGGGACGACGAGGCGAGGAAGGTGCTGCTGCGGCTTCTGGAAGAGGGCGGCATCTCCGTGGAGGGCATGCTCATCGAGAAGGACAAGCCGACGACGCTCAAGATGAGGGTGATGGCCCGCAGCCAGCAGCTCCTGCGCGTGGACTACGAGAAGAGGGCCCATTCCCATCCGGAGATAGAGAAGCGGCTCATCGCCGCGGTGGCGGAAAGCGTCGACGGCACGGACGCCATCATCATCTCCGACTACGCGAAAGGGGTGGTCACCAAAAAGCTCATGGAAACGCTCCTCGGCATGGCAAGGAAGGAAGGAAAGATTGTCATCATCGATCCGAAGCCGCAGCACAAGGGGTTCTACAAAGGGGCGACGCTCATCACCCCCAACCATGCGGAAGCATGCCAGATGGCGGACGCGGAGCTGGACAACGGCGACGGCGTCGAGGAGATGGGCAGGAAGCTCGCCAAAGAGCTCGACGCGCACATCCTGCTCACCAGGGGGGAGAAGGGGATGTCCTTGTGCAGGAAAGACGGCGGGGTCGTCACCATCCCGGCGCGGGCCAAGGAAGTGTATGACGTCACCGGCGCGGGGGACACCGTCGTCGCGGCAGCCGCGATCGCCCTCGCGGCAGGCGCCTCCTTCGAGGATGCTGCAGGCATCGCCAACCATGCCGCGGGCATCAAGGTCGGAAAGATCGGGACATCGACGGTGACAGTGGAGGAGCTCAGGCAGAGCTTATCATCATGAGCCCTGTGCCTATGGGGAAGATAAAGACTGCCAAAGAGGTGGGTGCCATTGCCGAATCATTGAGGAAAGGAGGCAGGAAGATAGTCACCACCAACGGCGTCTTCGATATCTTGCACCTCGGCCACATCACTTACCTCCAGAAAGCGAGGGAGCTGGGGGATGTGCTCATCGTCGGCGTCAACAGCGACGCGTCAGTTAAGAGGATAAAGGGTCCGAAGAGGCCGCTTAATGACGAATTGTCGAGAGCGGCATGTCTTGCTTCACTGGAATGTGTTGATTATGTTGTTGTCTTCAATGAAGATGATCCCATAAATCTGCTCTCAGATATAAAACCGCATATCCATGTGAAAGGTGGAGATTATAAGGGAAAAGAGGATAGTATCGTGGAGAAAGGGCTTGTGGAGAGGAACGGCGGAAAAATTGTACTTGTTGAGGTGGTAAAGGGTTATTCGACATCTTCCCTTATAAGAAAAATTATTAGGGTATTCAGGGAATAGATAGCCTATGTTTTGACGTTCTTGCTAAAATCAAGCGGTGCATCCTGCACGTACTCGATGCCGAGCTGCAGCGCCGTGTGCGCTTTCTGCGTCTCCTTGCCGATGTAGGCGGCGTGCTCGAAGCGCGACAGGAGCTTTTTGTTGAGGATAGTGTAATAGATGTCCGTGGGATTCCTGCCGGCGATGATCACGTCAACCTGGTTCTTCCTCCTGCACAGCCCGACCTCGATGAGCCCGTGGTTCCGGTCGACGCGGATGAGGAGGTATCCCTTCCGGTCCATCACGAAATCCTTCGGCCTGGCCGCATCGGCGTCTATCCTCTTCGCGCCGTGGGTGACGATGCGCGTCTGCACCAGGCTCTTCCTGGTGTCCATATCGATGACCCTGATGGCGTTGACCGGGCAGGCCATGCCTGATTTGACGATCCTCTCCGATTCCGCTGCCGGGACAGTGAGGATGGTGGAATATTCCCCCGTTCGTGGCGTTCGTTTGCCGCGGGCGAGGACGGCCTTTTTTCCCTTCATCCTGAACTGGTGCGGGGCGATGGCGGCGCACATCCCGAGGCCGCGGCAGCGTTCCCTGTCATAGATGATCTTGAGCCTGCGCATGGCGGAGGGCAGGGAACGGCTTTTTATAAATATAGGGGTGGGAAAGAGGGGGAGAAACCGGATGATGAAAAGAGGTTTATTTCCTGAAGAATGCCTGGTACCACGCGATGGTCTTCGCCAGCCCGTCATCGAGGGAGGTCTTTGCGTGCCAGTCCAGCAGGGTGTGCGCCTTGGTGCAATCAAGATATTGCTCCTTTATCTCATTGGACGCCTGGTTGAGGACGGTCGGCTTCGCCGAAGAATGGGTGAGTGCAAGTATATGGTTCACCACGTCGGCGACCTTGAGCGGCTTCTCCGGGCTGAAGTTGAACGCCTGTCCCTGGAGTGCTTTGCTGTCCGTGGCCTCCGCCAGCGCGAGGAACGCGTCCACGGCATCCTCCACGTAGAAGTAGTCGCGGACATACTGGCCGTCGCTCCTGATGATGGGCGATTCGTGGTGGAGCACGGACTTGATGGTGCCGGGGATAATGCGGTTGAAGTTCAGGTCCCCGCCGCCGTAGATGTTCCCGCACCGGGCGATGCCGATGGGCATCTTGTAGGTGTGCGCGTACGCCTGCGCGATGAGGTCGCAGCAGCTCTTGGACGCGTCATACGGGTGCATGCCAGCAAGCGGATGCGTGTCCTCCTTGTAGGGCAGCCGCGAAGAGTCGCCATACGCCTTGTCGCTCGACGCGACCACGATGCGCTTGATGAGGGGGTTGTTGCGCATCGCCTCGAGGAGGTTCCACGTCCCCCTGATGTTGGCTTCAAAGGTGGGAAGAGGGCTCCTGTTGGATGTCTGCACGATGGCCTGCGCCGCGAGATGGAAGCAGGTGTCTATTTCATACTCATTGAGAGAGCGCTCGGCCGTCCAGTAGTCTTCCAGGGAGCCATGCACGATGTTGACTTTTTTTATGGCGCCGGACAGCTCAAGCTCTGATTGGGGCACGTGGTCTCGCTTCAGGATGGTCACCGTTGCGCCGTCCGCGAGAAGCCGCTTCACCAGCCAGCTGCCGAGTATGCCGGTGGCCCCGGTGACGAAGACGGATTTTCCTTTCCAATAGCCGGAAGAATCAGCGCTCATGGCTCACCATTTCTTCCAGGGAGCCTCGCCCTTGTTCCACACCTCATTGAGGTAATCGAGATGCTGCGGGATGTCCATGCATTGCCAGAAGCCGCTGTGGCTGTACGCTACAAACTGGTTGTCCTTTGCAAGATTCTTGAGCGGCTCATCCTCGAGCGCGCAATTCTTGTCAGTGCTCAGATAGCTGAAGATTTTCTTGTTGAAGACGAAGTAGCCTCCATCGATGCGGTTGCCGTGCATGATATTCTTCTTGGTGAAATCGACCACAACGCCGTTGTTAATGCTGAGGGCTCCAAACCGGGCAATGGGCCGGATTGCGGTCACTGTCCCGATCTTTCCCTGCCTGAGATGGAATTGGAGAAGCTCCTTAAGGTTGATGTCAGAGACGCCATCCCCATAAGTGAGGAAGAAATTATCCTCGGTGATGTACTTCTCAATCTGCTTTATTCGTGATCCGGTGAGCGAGTCCTGGCCGGTCTCCGCGAAGGTGATGTTCCAGTCCTCGACATCCTGCGGATAATGATGAGTGAGCTGCTTTGTCTTGGGGTTGTACGTGACGTCCTTGTTGTAGAACTCAAGATCGAGGAAGAACCTCTTGATCATGTGGCCCTTGTAGCCGAGGCATAAGACGAAGTCTTTCACCCCATAGTGCGCATAAATCTTCATGATGTGCCACAGGATCGGCATGCCGCCTATCTCGACCAATGGCTTCGGGCGGAACTCCGTCTCCTCGCGCATGCGCGTGCCGCGCCCGCCGCATAAGATGACTGCTTTCATTCCACACAACCCCCGCGTGCATATCCCCAGAAACTCTGTTCATTTTTAACCCTTTCTGTTGGGGGTACTGCATCAAGAATGTTTATAAACAAAACTGGCTTGCCAACGCCAAAATGCCGATGATGTCCAAGAATCCGTCAGTTGACGAGCTTGATGGTGTCGCCAGGGAAATCAGGAAATCCATCGTCCGGATGATCACGAAGGCGAAGGCCTCCCATATCGGCGGCTCATTGTCGGCTGCGGACATCCTTGCCGCGCTCTACTTCAGGATATTGTCCATCGACCCGAAGGATCCGGAAGACGGGGGAAGGGACATCTTCATCCTCAGCAAGGGGCATTGCTGCTCCGCGCTCTATGCGGCGCTGGCGGAGAGGGGCTTCTTCCAGAAAGGAAAGCTCGACGAATTCTGCGCGAACGGCGGCTCCCTGTGGGGCCATGTCAGCAGGGGATGCGCGCCGGGGGTGGAGGCGACGACCGGCTCATTGGGACACGGGCTTCCCATCGGCCTCGGCATGGCCATCGCGGCGAAGAGGAGCAACCAAAAGAGGAAAATCGTGGTCATGCTCAGCGACGGCGAATGCGACGAAGGCTCTGTCTGGGAAGCGGCATTGTGCGCGGCCCACTTCAGGCTCGACAACCTGACCGTCATCATCGATTACAACAAGATTCAGAGCTTCGGAAGCGTGAAGGAGGTCATGAATCTGGATCCTCTTGCCGGCAAATGGAAGTCGTTTGGCTGGGAGGCGCGGGAGATAGACGGGCACGACATGGGACAGGTCGTTGGCGTGCTGGAAAAGTTGCCTCTTGCAGCAGGAAAGCCCAGTGTCATTGTCGCAAACACCATCAAAGGCAAAGGTATCTCATTCATGGAAAATAAGCTGGAATGGCACTATAAAAGTCCGACGCCGGAGCAGTGCGAGGCCGCCATCCGCGAGCTGGACAACGCAAAGGGCAAGGGAGGCTCCGCATGAGGAACACGTTCGCGGACACGCTCACGGGCTGCGCGGCAAAAGACAGGAAGCTCATGCTCCTGACCGGGGATCTCGGGTTTTCCGTGCTGGAGAGGTTCAGGGACTCCTTTCCCGACAGGTTCCTCAACATGGGCATTTCAGAGGCCAACATGATCGGGGCGGCGTCTGGCCTCGCCCTGGGCGGCATGAAGCCGTACGTGTATTCCATCATCCCCTTCGCCACGATGCGCTGCTTCGAGCAGGTGCGCAATGACGTGTGCTACCAGGACGCCGATGTGAAGATAGTCGGTGTGGGAGGGGGCCTTGCCTATGGCACCCTCGGGCCCACCCATCATGCGCGGGAGGACATCGCTCTCATGACCTCGCTGCCCAACATGACCGTGGTCTGCCCCGGGGATCCTATCGAGACAGAACTGCTCACGAAATTATCGGTCAGCCATCAGGGGCCGATGTACATCCGCCTCGGCAGGGGAGGGGATCCGGTCATCCACCAGTCAAGGCCGGACGTGGAGATCGGAAAGGGCATAATGGTGAAAGAAGGGAATGACGCAACAATCATCGCGACGGGCAATATCCTGCCGAACGCCCTGGCAGCGACAAAGATCCTTGAAGAGAAAAAGATGAAGGTCAGGCTCATCAGCATGCACACCGTCAAGCCATTGGACGCGGACATCATACGGAAAGCGGCCAAAGAGACTGATGCCCTGTTCACCGTCGAGGAGCATAGCGCCATCAACGGGCTGGGGAGTGCCGTGGGGGATGCGCTGCACGCGCAGGGCAGCAAGGCGATGTTCAGGAAAATTGGGCTGAAGGACCGATTCGAGCAGGTGGTCGGGAACCATGAGCACCTCCGGCAGGCGAATGGATTGTCTCCGGAGCAGATCAGCAGCGCTGTCCTTGAGGCACGGAAAACATTGCGAAAATGAGAAGGCAATATGTTTATAATCCGTTGCTCTAGCGGAGCATCATGAACGTCAGACTCCTCCACGCGGCGACTGCGCTCTATCTGGCCATCTTCTTCGTGTGGACAGCGCAGTTCTCCATCCTCCCGCTGGCGCTCTTCGCCGTTGCGCTGGCCGTTGATTATTTGACGAGGCTGGAGCAGGGCGTCAAGAATCTGCTGTTCCTGGTGGCCGCGCTGTCCGCCATCCCCCCCGTCCTGTGGATTTTCCTGCTGCTCCTGCCATTCTCGGTTTTCGGCTCGCTGCTCTCCGGAAAGGGCTTCTCGAAAAGCTACATCCTCGGCTTTGCGCTGTCGTTCATCCCTGCAAACATCATCTACATCCTCACGACATATTTCTCCGTGAGGATGAACATGGCTCTGGTGGTTCTGTTGTTCTACATGGTCCCTGCGCTGGGGGCAGTCGTCCTCAGGAAGAAGGCGATGCGGGGATTCAGCATAGGGGCGAAAGAATGCCTGTTCGTCCTGTTTGTGCTGCTCTCCGCAAGCGTCGTCGCGGTGCACATCATCGATGACCAGTCGTTGTTCATGGCCAACGGGGTGCGCATTTTTACCAGGGTCCAGGTCGCGTTTGATGGCCTGCAGGAAGGGGGCATGGTGCCCATCTACAACCCCGGCATCGCGCAGGGCGATCCGACATACCTGTGGAACACGCCCTCATTCAAGGTCCATGTGGCGCTGCTCAATTATTTGGTTCCGTTCGTGCCGCCCATCCGCTTCTTCAACGGCCTGTCATTCTTCATCCTGTTCCTCTCCACCATTGGCCTTGGCGTCCTGCTGAAAGCGTTCGTGGGCCGGGAAGAGGGGAATGGAGGGGAATGGTCGTCTCGGGCGACAATCATGGTGTCCGTGGTGAGCGCCCTCATCGGCCTCAATTTCGTGTTCCTCCAGCTCCTCGAGAGCTTCAAGGCAAATTACACATACCCCATTGCGTATCTGCTGCTCGCCATCATCCTCGGCAACCCCCGGAAGTTCACCGATGTCCTGCTGATGATGTACATCGCGGCCATCCTCATCAGCATCCATTTGCCGTACGGAAGCGGCATCCTCTTCATCGCCGGCTGCCTGCTGCTGGTGAAGAAATGGCATTGCTTCAGGGGCGGGGAAGAGCCCAAAAAAATGCTGGGGCGGATAAAAGCGAACAAGGCGAAAGGCATGGGGGCAGTCATCCTCATTGCCCTGATTCCCTTGTTCTACGTCTCGGCAGGGTTCATGTTCAGCGATTTCCTTGACCAGGACACGAGGCAGGCAGCACTGACGCCTTCATCGATGGCAAAGGACATGGTGGGCAACATCCAGTCATTCGTCAAGACCGGTGGGGAGGTGCTGCATGTCGCGACGTGGAACCCGTTGCATATCCTCTCGGGAAACTATCCTGATGTGCGCCGTATTGACGACCACCGGGCCGGCTTTTTCGTGGCAGGCGCGGGGCTCCTCTCCTTCCTCGTCCTCATGGCCTTCATCAGGTCTCCCCTCACGAGGAATTTCTGGCTGTTTGTTGGGGCGTTCGCTCTCCACCTTGTGCTCGCAGGGCTGTTCTACTCCAAGCTCACCATCTACTTCGCCGGATTCTGGAGGACCAGCTACCCGTTCGTGCTCGTCATCGCAGGAGCCGCAGTGCTCGTGCAGATGTCTCTCTGGAAGAGCAAGGTGGTGGTATACGCGCTTGCCGCCGTCATGCTGTTCGGATTCGTCCACGCTGTCCCCTATGCGAAGCAGAACATAGGGAACATCCATCAGGAGATGTTCGCCAGCGGGGAGATCAGCACAGGGGAACTGGATTTCATCAGGGGCCTTCCCAACGATGGGCGCATCCTCACGTACGGGATGTTCAACAACGCCATAGACTTTGGCGGCAATTACCTCACGGGCAAGTATTTTTCCCGCGACGAGCGCGCTGAGTTCAATCTCAAGAGGAAGCTGTTCGAGAAGGTGCATGGCCAGGATTCCTTCGGGGAGCCGGACATCGTGCTCGCCAAATCAGGAGTGGAGCTCGCGAATTACCTGCGTCTCGGGGGCTGGAAATACCTGTGGCTGGATGCCCGCCACCCAATCAGCCAGCACGTCATCCTTGAGCTGGCGCCCGGCATCGGCAGGCAGATTTACGGGGATGTGCCGGACAAATACAAGTCCGGGAATGCAACTGATTATGCTTATCCCATCTATGCCAACGGCCCCTTCTTCATGTTCACGGTGAACGGGAGCAATTACGCGGAGAAGGTGGACGTGGTGAGGAACCTCACGGAAAGCGTCTATTCCACGGGAAGGGGCTATGCGTACACGGCGATAAGCCCCTATTATCATTTCGACACTGCTGCCGGCGCGGTTGATGTCCCCCTGGACCCGGAGCCTGTTGCGGTGGAGCGCGTCTCGCCGACGGAAGCGCGGCTGTCCGGCGACTTCAGGGAAGGTGGCTATGTGGTGTTCAAGGAGTACTACTTCGAGCGCTGGAAAGCGTACATGAACGGCAGGGAAGTGCCTGTCCTTTCCACGATACAGGAGTTGGTGCTGATAAAGACGGAGAAAGGGGACAGCATCACCTTGGTCTATGGGGTGCTTCCAAAGGAGAAGGTCGTTGCCGCGGTGTCGTTCCTGGCGCACCTTGGCTTCATCGCCTTCCTGCTGATGGTACTGCGCGGGGAAAAGGGGCGGAAGGAGGAAGAAGGGAGCTGAAAGAGGAGCTACTTGACAAACCGGTCCCTGATGATTCTCCACGTGATGATGAAGCCGTCCTTGAGCTTGATCTTTGACCTTCCCCGTGTGGGATCGCCGTGCCTGTCCCTGTAGGTGATGGGGACTTCCTTGATGCGGCACCTGCTCTTGAGGGCGATGATGACCGTCTGCACCGTGGAGTCGTTGCCGCTGGTGTTCAGCTTCCCCAGGAACGCGTCTATTTTCATGAGCTTCATGCCGGAATTGACGTCGGTGACCCTGCCCCCGTAGAGGAGCCGCGTGAGCATGGTGTGGAAGAAGTTCGGCAGCCTGTTGAGAGAGCGGATGTCAGAGACCTTCCTCGCGGCATTCACCAGCTCGTTGCCTTCCCTGGCGGCCTGCGCCATGGCTTCGATGGATTCCGCAGGGTACGTCTGGTCGCAGTCCATGACCAGGAGATGGGTGTGCCCGAGTTTCTTGGCGTTCGCCAGCGATTCCTGCAGGCCGCTGCCGTATCCCGGGTTCCTGCGGGGGAAGACCTTGACGCCGAGGGAGCGCGCGATGTCCCCCGTGCCGTCAGGGGAATGCTCGTCGCTCACGATGATCTCGTAGGGACAGTGCTTCCGGATGTTCCCGATCATGCGCGCGACGTTTTCCTTCTCGTTCTTCGTCGGCAGCTCGATGCACAGGCTGAATTTTCCCATGGGGCTGCGAAAAGACAAATATATAAAAAGATATCCCTTCCGTTTCCTCCCATGGGAAAGGTGCTCATCACCGGCGCCACGGGCTTCATCGGCGCGAATCTCGCCAGGGCACTGGTGGATGACCATGAGGTCTATCTTCTTCTCCGCTCCCGGAAGCATGCGTGGAGGATCGCCGATATCCTGGACAGGGTGCAGGTGGCTGATGCGGACCTGCTTGATGCCAAAGGGCTTGCAACTGCCCTGAGGAGGATGAGGCCGGAGTGCATCTTCCATCTCGCCGCGTACGGCGCATACCCGAGGACGCAGACAGACGCCCAATCCATCTTTTCCACCAATATCCGGGGGACGTTCAACCTCCTTCAGGCGGCGCGCGGCGTGGACTATCGCTGCTTTGTCAACACCGGAAGCTCCTCGGAGTATGGCATAAAGAGCAGGCCGATGAGGGAATCGGACCTGCTGGAGCCCAACACGCTGTACGGCATCTCAAAGGCGGCAGCCACCATGCTCTGCGCGCATGAGGCCCGCGAGCAGGGCAGGCCCATTGTCACCCTCCGCCCGTTCTCCGCCTATGGCTATTACGAGGAGCCGTTCCGCCTCGTGCCGTCGGTCATCCTCAGGTGCCTTGGGGGAGAGGACGTGCCGCTCTCCAGCGGGGAGCAGAAGAGGGATTATGTGTTCATCGAGGACATCGTGGAAGCGTACCGGAAAGCGATGCTGCTGAAGTCTCCGCGCGGGGATGTGTTCAACCTGGGCTCGGGAAAGGATGTTTCCGTGAGGGAGGTCGCTACCGCCATCCACGCGCTTGCGCGGGGGAAGGGCAGGCTGCTCTTCGGGAAAATGCGGAGAGCGGCGTTTGACACCGCCTCATGCTGGAAGGCCGACACGAAAAAAACGGCGAAAGTGCTGGGATGGAAATCAAGAACAGCGCTGAAAGACGGGCTGCAGAAGACCATAAGGTGGTTCAGGGAGAACAAGGCTATGTACGGCCAGTGAAGAATCCGTCGAACGACTCGAGCATGAACCCCATCTTCTCCTCCGTGATGCCGGGATAGACGCCGACGAAGAAGGAATTGGACATGATCCTGTCTGTGTTCTCGAGCGATCCCCTGATTTCCCTCCCGATGTCCATGTAGGCCGGCTGCTTGAGGATGTTGCCGCCGAAGATCATCCTCGTCTCTATCTTCTTCGATTCCAGGAAGGACGTGAGGTCTTTCCGGGAAAAGCCTGCGTCTTCCCTGACCGTGATGGGGAACGCGAACCAGGAGGGATCTGCCTTGGGATGCCATGTGGGCAGGAGCAATGTGTCTTGATGCTCCCTCAGGTGGTTGTAGATGGTTGTGAAGTTTTCCTTTCTTTTCCTGATGAAAGCGGGCAGCTTCTTGAGCTGCTCCAGCCCGATGGCCGCCTGCAGGTCAAGGACCTTGAGATTGTAGCCTATCTCCGAGTAGATGTACTTGTGGTCGTACCCTTCCGGCAATGCCCCGAGTTTCCAGCCGAAGCGCTTGCCGCAGGTGTTGGACATGTTCGGCAGGCACCAGCAGTCCCTCCCCCACTCGCGCAATGACTTGAGTACCTTGACCGTGGGCCCGTCCTGCGCCAAGATCGCGCCTCCTTCCCCCAGCGTCATGTGGTGCGCGGGGTAGAAGCTCACCGTGCCCAGCTGCCCGAACGTCCCCGCATGCCTTCCGTTGAATGTGGAGCCGAGGGCGTCGCAGGTGTCCTCGACGAGCAGGAAGCCGTGGTCTTTCTGCAGGTCCATCAAGAGGTCCATGTTATTCAGGTTGCCCAGCGTGTGCGGCACGACAACCGCCTTGATGTCCCTGCCCATCGCTTCCTTCAGCGCTTCCTCTGCAACATTATAGGTTCCGGAATCGACATCGACGAAGACCGGTCTCAGGTTGTTTTGGAGGATGGGTGCGAGGGTGGTGGGAAACGTCATGGCCGGCGTGAGCACCTTGTCTCCGTTAGTGAGGTGCTTCGGCAGTCTCTTGGACTTGAGCGCGGTCATGGCCAGCAAGTTCGCTGAAGAGCCGGAATTGGTGAGGACGGAGAACTTTGATCTGCTGAATGCGGCGAAGTCCCTCTCGAACTGCACGGCCTTCTTGCCGTGCGTGAGCTCGAAGTCAAGCAGCGTGTCGACCGCCTCCTCCATCTCTTTCTCATCAAAGACGCGGCCGGCGTAATTCAGCTTGTCCGCGCCCGGGTGGAATGTGCTGCCGGCAAATTTCACCCGGTAGAGCTTCTGCACGAGCTTCCGTATCTCCTGGCGCAGCTGCTGCTCGGTGTCCATGGCCCCTAGGGGGCTTGAAATGTTTATAAAAGTACTGGGATTGGGAAAGGCAAGTGGAAATGAAGGGTGCATCGAGGCACCATCAATACTTTTTTAAATCTGCGAGTGGTCGCAAGAGAATGGAAAAGCTCTCCATCATCATCCCGGTGTACAACGAGGAGAAGAGCCTTGGCGCCGTCCTGAGGAAGGTCATGGCTGCCAGGGTGCCTGGAGTCGTCAAGGAAATCATCGCAGTGAACGACGGCTCAAGTGACGGCACGGGGGACATTCTCAACGCGTGGAAGAAGAAAGGCGTCAAGGTCGTCCACCATCCCGAAAACAGGGGAAAGGGGGCTGCGGTGAGGACAGGCATCGGCAAAGCCACGGGAAGCCTCATCATCATCCAGGATGCGGACATGGAATATGATCCAAGAGAGTATCCCGAGGTCTTGGCCCCGCTCCTGGAAAAGAAGGCCAAGGTGGTGTACGGCTCGCGGATAGAGGCCATCCAGAGGAACCTGAAGGACATGTACCTGCTCCACTATATCGGCAATGTGGTGCTTTCTCTCGCGACCTCCATCCTCTACGGCAGGCGCATCACGGACATGGAGACGGGGTACAAGGCATTCCGGAAGGAAGTCGTCAGGGGAATGATGCTCCATTCAAGGGGATTCGACATCGAGCCGGAGATCACCGCCAAGATCCTCAAGCGCGGCTACCGCATCCTCGAGGTCCCCATCAACTTCAGGGGCAGGACATTTGACGAGGGCAAGAAGATCACCTGGAGGGACGGCATCATCGCCCTCTGGACGTTGGTGAAGTGCAGGTTTGTTGATTAAGGATGATGGACTGAGATATCCTGCTGATGGAAATTCTTCTTCCTGCGGAGGACATGCCATGCGATGAGCGCAGCGCTCATGGCCAGCAGGGTGAGCATCCCGATGAGCAGGCCGGTCCTCACTGAAGAGGGTGCATAGGCAAAAACGATATCCCCTGTTTTCCCCTTGATGGGCACGGCCGTGAGCACCGTCGAGGCCGTCAGCAGGGGCAATCGCTCTCTGCCGCTCATCGCCGCCCATCCCGGATACTGGGAGAACTGCTCGCTGAGCACGAGGAATGTCCCGGCTGCGTTGAGGGAGACGGCAACCTCGTCATCAGAGAGGTAGCGCAGGGGAACCGCCCTCGCGCCGGAAGAGTTGTCCTGCGGGAGGGAAGCGGCAAGCTGCTCCTCGGAGAACTGCGATTCCCCGGTGAAGATGTTGGGGAAGAGTTTTCCGCCGTTGTCCGCATACGCCCTGAGGAGAGCCGCGTCCTGCTGGCTCGGCGATGCCAGGAGGATGATCATGTCCATATCCCCTAGGAGAGAGGAATAGCCGTCAAGGGAGGGTGCCTCGAGAAGGGCGGTGGTGGAAGGATCGTACCCAGGCTGCAGCATGAGGAGATAGGATATCTGCGCGGCATTCTCCTCCGGGCCGAGCACAAGGACGGCGTGGTCCGCCACATACGCGCGCGGCAGGAAGCGCTCGTTCAGGTGGAGGTATGGGCCGTCTGACTTCCGCGGCTGGCAGATGTCAAGGCCGTCCGGATAGGCGCCGCATTCCCCGAATTTTCCCGCCGGGGAGAAGCCGGAGATGTTCAGCGGGCTCATCGACGTGAGGTATTTCATGTTCAGCATGCCGAAGAGCTTCGCCGGGTCCCGGTTCGCGACGCTGAGGAAGCGCGGCATGTAGCGGCTGTTCCACACATTGTCATAGCCGTAGATGTCCTGCAGCCCCAGAGGGACGGAATAGAAGTCCGTCCCCCAGTCGATGCCGTTGGTCTCGTGCATCTTGAACCTGAACAGCTCCTGGTCATCGTGCCCCTTATTGCTGTTCATTTCCTTGCTCATGGATTGAAGGATCTGGTTCTTCTCGAGCTGGAGGGAAAGGGATTCGAAACGCGTCTGCTGTGGGCCGAAGACAGCAAGGTTGGCGATGATCGCGAGGCAGATCAGTGCCCCAAGGCCATGATGGAGCATCTGCCTGTGCCGCAGTTTTTCCCTGGCCAGGGCAAGGAGGCGGGAAGCGCCGATTCCGAGCAGGACGGCAGCCGGGAACACGAAGAGGAACAGCACCTTGTAGACGCCGCGCATCTTGGAGAGGAAAGGCACGTATTTCCACAGGAGATAGATGAGCGGGTTCTTGGTGAGGATGATGAGGGCAAAGAGCAGGAGCGCGCCGACCAGCAGTGTCGTCTTTTTCCTGAGGTCGAAGAGAGCGAATGGCAGGAGGATGATGCCGATGATGCCGAAGAACAGGAGGAACGAGGGGAAGACGGTGGAAAGATTGAGCGTGCCTTCGCCCACCAATTCCTCGAAAGTGAATCCCGCTGCCCTGAACGAGCTCACGCGCAGGAGCTCAAGCATGGGCAGGAGCTTGATGGAGGCAAGCCCGGCAAAGGCAAGCATGCTGATGCCCCCCACCAGGACGGCCTTGAGCAGCCGTTGGAGGATATTCGTCCCGATGAGATGCAGTGCAAGGACGAACGCGACGAGCAGCACGATGAAGATGCCCTCCTGGATGCTCCCGCCGAGGATGGCGAGGGCCATGAAGAACCCCGTGCCAAGGGAGAGCGGCAGCCAATGGGGAGCGCGCAGCGCCAGGAGCAGGCAGAGCAGGATGAACGGCAGCCATGCGTACGCGTTGATGACATTGAAGTGTCCGCTGGCCAGCTCATTGAGGAGGTTGCCGTTGAGCATGTACAGGAGAGCGGCGATGAAGCAGGCGAATGGCTCTTTCCTGAGGAAGAAGAGCATGAAGAGGTACATGCCGACTCCGGCCAGGAACAGGTGGAACAGGAAGCTCCATTTCAGCCCCAGCCATGCCGTCGGCGCGGCCAGGAGGAACAGCCACGTGAGCTGGAAGACCGGAATCTGCGGCTTCGCGAACAGCGGCATGCCGCCGAGCGTGTAGGGGCTCCAGAGCGGGAGATGCCCTTCTCCCAGATCCTTCTTGAGGAGATAGGCATTTGACGCGTGATAGACGAAGTCAGAGCCTCCCACCGGAAGGCCGTCATCCCCCCGCATCGGCATCCGATCCGCGCCGAAAGCGTACTCGGGAAAGAAGAAGAGGCACAGGATGAACAATGCAATGATGAAGAAGGAATGCGTGAGGAGCTGCCTGTGCCTGCTCCAGATGCCGGAAAGCGCCGAGGCCATGGAGAAAGGCTGCCTCTTCTGTTTATCTATTTTTCTTCCTCAAATCAGATCTTCTCGAGTTGGTAGATGGTGTTGATGCCGCCCCAGTAGTTCACGACCTTCCTGATGCGGAACAGCCCGGTCTTGCGGATCATCTCAAGCCATTGCCTTTTCGTGTAGGTGGTGAGGTGGGTGTGGTGCCATTCCTGGCCGAAGCTCTTCTCCCAGAACCACCAGAACGTCAGGAAGAATCTGTTGTTGTTTGGCGTGCTCATGACATACGTCCCCTTGTCCTTCAGCACGCGGTGGATCTCCCTGAACGCGTCAAGCGGATTGTCGATGTGCTCCATCACCTCGATGGCAGTGACCGCCTCAAATCTCCTGTCGGGATAAGGGATGTCCGTGATGCTTCCCATCTTGAACGGGAACTCTATCTTCCGGGGCACGATGTCGATGCCTTCCCCGTAGCCGAGGAAGCGCAGGAAGCTGCCGTCCCTCATGCAGCTGGCGGGGGCGCCGCAGCCGATGTCCAGAAGTTTCTTGCCCTTGCCGGAGATGAGTCCCCGCACGATCTTGTAGCGCCCGTAATGGTGCTTCTTCCGGAGCGCGTCTATGGGGCCGTCCATCACGCCGGGTGCTCGTGGTTTGTTTAAAAATATTGTGGGAGTTGTGATTTGGGCTTGGGGCATCGTGGAAGGTTTCGACGCTATCGGTGGCAGTGCGACGGCTCTTCGCTCCGCTCAGAGCCTGCTCAGCACCCCGCAGGGGGCAGCCCCCGCTTCGCCGCACGCCATGATAGCGTCGGAATTGTGTGGCTGCTCTTTGATTCGTGGTTGATAATCTTTATATATGGCGGGGCGTTAGCAGAAAAGATGGCGAAGACGGTGCCGAAGGATGATTTTGAGCGGGTGCGGTGCAACCTGTGCCGGGCTGATTCTTCAAGGACGGCCATGAGGATTGACGGCTTCTCCATCGTGCAATGCGGGAAATGCGGGCTCAAGTATGTCAACCCACGCCTGAAGGAAGGCGTGCTGCACAGGATCTATGATGAGGAATATTACCGCAACACCGCGTTCAGGGGAAGCGACGCGGTGTTCTACGGCTATGGGGAATACCTCAAGGACGAGCAGGACATCAAGGCGACGTTCAGGAGAAGGATGGACGTCATCGGCCGGCTGGTGAGGAAAGGGAATCTCCTCGACGTCGGCTGCGCCACGGGCTTTTTCCTCGAGGTCGCGAAGGAGCGGGGATGGAAGGTCCAGGGACTTGAGCTGTCGCGGTTTGCGTATGGGTATGCCAAGCGGAAGAGGAATCTTCCGGTCATCAACAGGACGCTCGAGCAGGCGAACTTCAGGGAAGGCACGTTTGACGCAGTGACGATATTCGACGTCATTGAGCATCTCCCCGATCCAAAAAGGACGGTTGCGGAGATTCATCGCGTCCTCAGGAAAGGGGGGATCGTGGCGATAACGACGCCCGACATCGGCAGTCTCGTGGCCCGCCTGCTGGGAAAAAGGTGGGAAGAGGTAAGGCGTGTAAGGGAGCATATCTATTTCTTCTCCGAGGAGACGCTGAGGAAGATGCTCGAATCAGTGGGCTTTGAAGTCCTCAAAGTGGAGACTGCGGGGAGGTACTTTTCCGTGAAGTCCGCCGTCGAGCGCGGCAAGCTGTACAGCAGGCCGGTGTTTTCCGTGGTGGAAGCGCTCGCAAAGGCCTTCGGCCTCATGGGGAGGAAGGTATATGTCGACCCGAGATACAAGATGACCATCTACGCGAGGAAAAAATGAAGAAGCAGGGATTGTCATGAACATTGAAAAGCCATATCTCGCCCTCATCTTCGCATTGCTGCTCTTCCTGGGGGTGGGCAGCCTCTGGGACCACCGGCTGCGACATGATTTCCCGTACGCGTATCTCGCTTCCGACACGTTCCAGCAGCAGACGCGGGCGCAGGGGATAGCGGATGCCGGCAGTTACGCCCACGAGCCGCCGTACATCGTCAAGGGCTACACCGACGTCATTGGCTATTATCCCCCGGTGCTGCACCACCTCGGGATCCTGTTGGGCAACGCCTCTGGCATTCCGCTTTACGATGCCGTCTACTTTGTCGTTTTTCTCGCCGCGCTCGCCGCCGCGCTCGTCATGTATGCCGTCATCCGCTCCGTCAGCAGGGAGGCGGCGCTCCTCGCCCTGCCGATGTCCATTCTCCTGTTCTCGGACAAGTCCTACATCGGCTTCCTGTGGGGCCATTGGGCATCCATCGTGGGCCAGATGTTCCTCATCTGCGTGTTCTGGGCGCTGCTGCGGCATGAGCTTGAGGGAAGCTGGATCATGCTCGGGCTCTTCATGGGCGCATTGGCGCTGTCCCACACCTCCGAGCTTCTGTACGGTGTCGTGTTTGTGGCGCTTTATGGAGCGTACTTGTTGGTGACAGCGCAGTTCACTAAAAAATTCCTGATGGGCGTGGCGTTGGCGGCAGTGCTGGCGGGGATCATATCCGCCTACAACCTCCTCATCTTCGTGCAGAGCTTCCAGGTCATCAATCCCTATACGTTCACCGTCTCCACGGACTGGGGCGGCACGCCGATTTTTTACCTCACGGATTTCGGCATCCTGCTGCTCTTCATGGCCATTGGCATGGTTGCAGGCATCACCCTGTTCAGGAAGATGGCCGTTCCGCTGATGGTCGGCATCTTCATGCTGCTCGTCGGCTACGCCAACTACATCGGCTTTGGCATCAGGGCATTCCAGCCGCGCCTGCTCTGGCCGGTGTACCTCATGTTCTTCTTCGGCCTTGGGCTGTGGGCGCTGATAAGGTATGCTCCGGAGAAATTCCGTCTTCCTTCCCTTTTCGGCGTCGTGGGGGTGTTTCTTGTCCTGTTTTTGGGGATGTTTGCGATACCTGGTGTGCCGGCGTACTATGACATAAGCGAACAAGGGCCTGTCCAGGGGTTGATGGATTCCTGGCACTGGGAAGCGTTCCAGTGGCTCGGCAAGAATACCCCGGCGGACGCAAAGGTCTATTTCTTCTACGGGGATGTGTACGACCAGGATGCCCTGCTGAGGAATGCGAAGCGCACCCATGTCCAGGTCATTCCCGAGGATTTTGTCGCCCGGCTGCAGAACAGGTCCATCACGAGGACCTATCAGTCGGACACCCCCGCTGACCACGGCGCGGGCATGCCTTATTGGAAGTCGTTCGGGAAGATAGGCCTGCACCAGCGCGAGGATGTTAATGGTTTCATGTGGCAGCGGGAATACGATGTCTGCGATTTCGATTATGTCGTCTTTGACAAGGCATCGCGGCAGCAGGCGCTCGCGCAATACAATCTGCTGATTGCACAGGACATGGCGGGCAAGGGGGCGTCTCTTGCGTTCCAGAACGACGTCGTGCTGGTGCTGAAGAACAACGCGAAAGGGGGGGAATGCATTGAAGAGCGCACATTCTGAGCTGGTGAGGGAAGAGGGGAAAGCGCTCGGCATCGTCGCCGGTGTCCTCTTTGTCGTGTTGCTGGTTGCCTTCTACAAGAGCGGCGTCATTGTCGCGCTGAGGATGGCATTGGCCCTGCTCTGGCTGTTCGTCGTTCCTGGCATGCTGCTCCTGCTCTTCCTCCGCGAAAAGCTCCAGAGGATGGAGCGCATCCTCATCGGAAGCTTGCTCAGCGCGGGTGTTCTCGGCATTGCAAGTTATTACGTTGGATTGATTGGCTTCAACGTGAATTATCATTATCTGGTACTGCCATTGGTGCTTGATGGTGCAGGGATTATTGTCTTTCTCTGGCACAGCAAAAAGAAAGGGGGAGAATTATGATGGCGCTCTCTTTCTGATCTTTCTGAATATAAGGATGACGATGGCGGCGGCAGCGTACCAAAGCAGTGACGCCACCCAGATGGCGGTGGTGAACGGCATGATGAAACCAAGCCAGTAGGTCACGGAAGGAAAGGCCGCGACGGCCGCGCAAAATGAGAATGCCAGGCGCTCTGATTCTCCGAGCCGGAATGCGCCGAAGAGGAGGTAGAACGGCAGCGCGACAAGGAGCACAACTCCCAGTATGGTGCGCGCCCCCGCCATTCCCCAGGAGAGAAAGGAGAGTGCTGCAAGAAGGGCGAGTATTCCAAGTTCCCATCTCTGCTCATGCGTTGGCTGGGAAAAGTCCATTGGCCTTGTACACCCGTATGTTGTTCTGGTTGTAGAGCGCGGTGGCGTTCGCGAACTGCTGCTCGAACTGCCTGATTGCATTGATATACTCCTCATTATGGAGCGCGAGGGCGTCGGTGTAATCGATGAGGATGTAGTCCGTGCCCTCCTGCTCCTTCCCGTCGTTGACGATGAAGTGCCGCTGCGCGAGCACCCCCATCCATTTCACCTTTGCCGCGTAATTCTGGAATCCCAATGTTCCGAAATCATAGATGTCCGCCTCCGGAGGCGTGTTGTCCCTGAGCCACGCCGCGGCCCCGTACTGGTAGGGGCTGATCCTGCTGATGGAATGTTGCATGCCCGCGAGCGTCTTGTATGCGGAAGCGCCGTTGACCGCGATGGCAAGGATGATGAAGATGGCGATGAGCCCCGCCCTGAGCCTGGAATGGTATTTCACCTGGAAGAATGAGGGGATGGCCAGCAGTCCAAGGGCGATGAGGGGGTAGAACACGTGCGCTTCATAGGCGAACATGCGGATGTCCCTCGAGCCGATGCCGAAGATCACCAGCCGCGTGAGGATGTAGAAGGACGTGAGCCAGGCCAGCATCAGGAGCTCCTGGGAGCGCCTCCTCATGAGCAGGGCGGCGATGCCCATTGCAAGGAGGGGAAGCGTCCACCACGACAGCAGCCCGCCATCGAGCGAGCCGTGCGTCTTGTTGTAGGTGAAATAGAAATCCGGCAGTCCGGGGTCATTGCTGATGCCCTGGTACCATTGGAAGAGCTTGGCATATTGGGGAGGTTGTGTTTGTCCTCCGGAGCCTCCCTGCGGCAGCAATTCCATCACGAATTCCCCGACGTTGAACGGCGCGAAGGCGACTGCCACGGCGATGAGCATGCCGATGCCGATGGCCATGTCCCGGAAGGAGAAGGGAATTTTCCTGTCCCTGATGATGAGGAAGAGCACGAAAAAGAGGGAAGCGCCGATGGCCGCGATCATGCCCTGCGGGTGGAAGAAGAACTGCCCTGCGAGGACGAGCCCGTACAATGAGGCGTAGATGATGCGCTGAAGGCGCTCTTTCTTTTTTTCTTCTTTCTCACCCGGTGTTCCTTCCCTGGACGCTGCATATGATCCGACGTACCGGTACAGGCAATACAGCGCCACCGGCGTCAGCGCAAAGGAAAGCGACTGCGGCCACTGTCCCCAGAGGTAGATCATGTAATCCCTGGTGGAGAAGCCGAGCAGGAGGCTCGAGAGGAGGGCAGGCCACATCCCGAAGAGCGCCCTGATGAGGAAGTAGGAGGTCAGCACGATGATCGAGCAGAAGAGCGCGACGATGAGGAAGAACGGCAGGAGCCTGTCCCCTCCCAGGGACTGCGCGATGGCCGCGTTAGTCCAGTACTGCGGCGGATACCACAGATAATCGGGGAACGCGTTGTTCTGCCCGCCATAGCGGAACGTGATGTGGTACGGGGTCCTGAGGACAGAAGCGTCCGTCGAGAGCATGTAGTCCCCGATGGTGAAGTGCGAGCTTGCGTCCACGTCCCCGAAGGGCAGCGTGTTGCCCTGCAGCGGCAGCGTCCAGACATACAGCGTGGAGAGGTACACCAGGAGCAGGAGCGCTATTTCGATGGATGAGGATTTGAGGCGCATGCCTCGTAAAGAGCGCTTCCTTTTATAAAAACTTCCTTCAGGAAAAAGTGAAAGAGATATAAATCAAGGGGAATTATCAGGAGCATGGAAATCCTCATCATCAAGCTCGGGGCCATGGGCGACGTCCTCAGGATGACCAGCATCCTCAGGCCGTTGAAGGAAAAATACGAAGGCGCAAGGATCGCCTGGGTCACGAAAAAAGAATCTGAAAAGCTCCTGGAAGGCAACCCGTACGTGGACGAGATCATGCTGATTGGGGATGCAGTGAAAAAGACAGAAGGGAGGGATTTTGGCCTGGTGCTGAGCTTCGACGACGAGGAGGATGCCTGCGCCCTCGCTTCCGGAGTCGGTTCAAAAAAAATCATCGGGGCATATCTCAAAGGCGGAAAATCTGTCTACACCGAAGACTCCGCATTCTGGTTTGACATGGGCCTCATCTCAAGATATGGAAAGGCAGAAGCGGACAGGAGGAAGGCGGCCAACAGGAGGACGTACCAGGACATCCATTTCTCCATTCTGGGGCTGAAGGATCCGGCAAGCTACCCGCCGATCCTGGTCCTCAGTGAGGAAGAGAAGAGGTTCGTGGAGAGGTTCGCCGAAAGGCACGGCATCGGGAAAGAAGACGGTGTCGTCGGCGTCAACACCGGTGCGGGAGGGAGATGGCAGGACAAGAAGCTCTCTGTCCAGCAGACCGTGGAGCTGATAGACAGCATACGGGAAAAAACAGGGGCAAAAATTCTCCTGTTCGGCGGCCCGGGTGAGGAGGAAAGGAACCGGGATATCCTGAAGGGCGCACAGGCCGGGGTCATTGATGCGGGGTGCGGCAACAGCGTGAGGGAGTTCGCGGCCCTGGTCGGGCTGTGCGATGTCCTCATCTCCTCGGACAGCCTGGCCATGCACATCGGCATTGCCCTGAAAAAGAGCGTGGTGGCGTTCTTCTATCCCACGAGCGCCGCGGAGATCGAGCTATATGGGAAAGGGGCAAAAATCATCGCTGGGGGAGAGTCCTACTGCTCCTACCAGGCCGTCTGCGCCCACCCCCCGGAATGGGACATCGTGAAGATGGCAGATGCGGCCATCTCCCTGCTCTAAAAAGTGGAAAAGAAGCACTGCAAAGTGGCACCATTCCGCCGATAAATGGCGCTTTTTCCAGCTCAAGGGGTAAATTTATATATCATCAGCCTTCTGGAAATCCCATGTTTTGCCCGAAATGCGGCTCAATCCTCATGCCCAAGAGGGACGCCTCGAAGAAGATGCTCGTGTGCAGCTGCGGCTACAGGACTGGGGACGTGGAGCAGGCCAGGATAAAGGAGACCATCCCCAGGCCGGAGAAGGAGGTCGAGGTGGTCGATACGAAGGACATGCAGGCCCTGCCCCTCACCGAAGCCGAGTGCGAGAAATGCGGCCATAAGAAGGCCTATTTCTGGACCGTGCAGACCAGGGCGGGGGACGAGCCGGAGACCAAGTTCCTCCGCTGCGAGAAGTGCAACCATACGTGGAGAGACTACAGCTAGTTCTTGGGATGATAGCCAAAGACGTGTTCCGCGTGCTCGTCAGGCCGAACGCGAGGAAGAGCGCTATTCTCGGCTTCGATGACGCGAGGCAGGCATACCGCGTGGCCATAGCCGCCCCGGCAGAGGGCAATAGGGCCAATCTCGAGTTGATGAGGTTTCTGTCAAAGGAGCTGGGCAGGAAGGTCAGGATCGTGTCCGGGTTGAGGAACAAGCTCAAGACCATAAGGGCGGATCAGTAGGGGGTTCCCGCTCTATGGCCTGGGAAGCGTGAACAGAGCATTAATTTTATAAATCCCCTTTTTCACCCGCCCCTGTATGGGCAAGAAAGACAAGAAGAAGAAAAAGATGAATCCCAAGAAGGAGAAGTACCTCAAGTTCCATAAGGAGAAGCCCAGCAACATGACCTATGCCCCCCCGCAGCTGGACGAGAGCCAGATGCAGCAGGTCAAGCTCAACGAGGAGCGCATCGGATTCTACATGCGCACAAGGGTGTTCTATCCCGAGAAGTTCGTGAACGAGCGCAAGGCCAAGAGCAAGAGATAGGCATTCTGCCACGTCTTTCTTTTTCCAGTATTTCCGGCATGTGCATCCTCATAGAAAGGTATAAATAAAGGGGAAAGAGGGTATTCCCATGGCATGGATGTTCTGGCATGAGATCGGCAGGAAGCTCATCCATATCACCATCCTCATCGTTCTCGCGCTGTACTTCCTCATCGAGGACCGGTACGGCAAGCAGGTGGCCCTCATCTTCCTCGTGCTGCTGCTCATCATCTTCCTCATCCTCGAGTATTTCCGCCTTGAGCTCGGCTGGAAGATGCCGTATTTCTCGCAGTTCATCCGCCCGAAGGAGGAGAACCGCATGTATGGGGTCATCTATTTCCTCGCCGCGACGGTGATCTGCCTCGCGGTGTTCGACTGGAGCATCGCGCTTGCCGCGCTCCTCATGACCACATTCGGCGACATGGTGGCCGCGCTCGCGGGAAAGAGATGGGGCACCACCATCCTCTTCAGGAACAAGACGCTGGTGGGCTTCAACGCCGAGCTGTTCGTGAACCTCATCGTCGGATTCGCGGTGCTGCAGAACATCTACATCATCATCGGCATGGCCATCACCGCGACCGCGGTCGAGACCCTCGTGGACGAGCTGGACGACAACCTCCTCATCCCGCTCTTCGCCGGCTTCGTGGGGCAGGTCATCTCTTACTCTTTGTGAGGCAGTTATCCCTTTGCAGCGAGCTGTTCTTCCGTGATGTCCTCAACCGTCTCGCTCAGCGAGAGAAAGCCCTGCATCAGATGGGTGTTGTCGCACACCTTCTGGTGCACATGCGGCATGAGCGCCCATTTCTTCTCCCCTGAAGAGTGAGGGTTCACGAAATAGAGCGTAAGGAAGGGATAGCTGGCAAGGGACTTCCATTGCGCCGCGAGGGCGTCCTTGTTCTTCCTGTTGCTCAGGGTGGCGATGGCAACATGCGTGTCCTGCCCGCATCCTTCAAGGGCCGAGCTGGCCTTGGAGAAATCGATGATGGTGAGGACGCGCTGCTCCCTGCCATCCTTGTACTTCACCAGCAGCTCATCGCCGTGGTTCGATATCTCCGCGATTTTCCTGAAGAAGGCATCCCTGCTCTTGATGAACTGCATCATCCATTCCTTGAGCGCGGTTTTCGCGTCCGCCATGGGAGAAGCCGGAAATGCCGGCTATTTATATTTTGCTTTCCCGTGGAAAGGGCAGTCCTTGTCATGCGCCCCTGGAAGATAGCCCGCGCTCATGAGGAACTCGTTGACAATCTCCCTGCCGGTGAAGGCGAAGGTTTTCCTGAACAGGGAAGTCCATTCTTCCCTTGCTTGGGGGTGGTGGGAGTCAAGCCATTCCCTGAAAGAGCCGTGGTCGCGCTGCAGTTCCTGTATCTTCTTCGCGTTCCTGATGGCGGCATGTATCTTGAGCCTGTTCCGGATGATGCCGGGATTTCCCATCAGCCTCTTGGCGTCCTTTTCAGTGAATCCGGCCACTTTGTTGATGGAAGGGAACGCCCTGTAGATGGCGGCCTTCTTCCTCAGGACGGTGTCGAAGGAGAGCCCTGCCTGGCTGATCTCCAGCACCAGCCTCCGGAAGAGGTCATCGTCGTCGGAAGGGCGGAAGCCGTGCTCGGTGTCATGGTGCGCGCGGTGGTGGTCGCTGCGTTTCCTGGCGGAGCTGCAATAGGACATTTCCTGCCTCGGGAATTTCCCCTTTTCGGGATCCGGGAGAATTACCTGCTCATGCGGATTTCCTGTATCGTTTCCTCATGAGGTATACCCCCAAGTAGCTCAATGGGGTATAGAACACCCCCATGATCACCTTGAAGAGCCACCATGGGATGATGATCAGGAGGATCGTCTTCAGGGGGTAGATGCCCGCGAACGCGGCGAACATGAAGATGACGGTGTCCAGGAACTGGGACCAGACGTTCGAGAGGTTGGAGCGCAGCCAGAAATGCCGTTTTCCCCATTTTTTGCTGAAGAAAAAGAAAGAGACGACGTCCTGGTATTCCGCGATGGCGAAGGCCAGCAGCGATGCGATTGCGATCCTGACGGAAACGCCGAAGACCTGGTTATAGCTGTCCTTGACCCACAGGGCCCTCTCCCCCCACGGCATGGCAAAGGAGATTGCGGAGTACGCCAGGAACAGCAGGATGCTCAGGAAGCCCGCCAAGACGAACAGGCGCGCGGCTTTTTTCCCGTAGACCTCTCCCACCACGTCAGTCATGAGGAACACGATGGGGAAGGAGAAGACGGCGACGGAAAGCTGGGTCCCCCAGAAGAACGGCATGAGCTTGAGCCCCAGCGTGTTGGCCGCGAAGAGGGAAGCCAGATAGAGGGTGAGCGCTATGGCCAATTTCGGCGACAGGGCTTCGCGTGCGCTTTTCATGTGCCTTTAAAAAATCAGGAGCATTCAGTCGTTCTCGACGCGCGGCGCAAGGATGAAGCTCAGCATCACCTTGTCCACGGTCTTGTATTCAAGCTTGAGCGGGTAGTCCTTGCCGAAGTGGATGGCGACGTCATCAGCCAGCTTCGAGCCGCCGATCATTTTCTTGAGATACTCCAGGCTGTACTTGGATTTGACTTTGTCGGAAGCGGATATTTTGGTGGACTTGTCCTCGGAGATCTCCACCTTCGCCTGGCTCAGGTCTCCTTCGGCGAGGATGGTGAAGGTCTTCGGCTCGGCCACGAAAGCCACGGATTCCGCCACCACGTCGGCGTCCGCGATGGCCTCGTTGAGCATGGTGCACGGCATGACGACGGTGGCCGTGAACTTCAGCTCCGGCACCTTCTGGTCGCGCTCGTCCAGCTCGATGATGGGCAGGTTGAATGTCCTGGTCGTCGTTCCCTTGAGGGTGATCTTGAGCTTGTCCTGCTCGAGGTCGAGGCTCAGCATGTCGTTGGGGTTCGCCCTCCTCAATACCTGCTTGAGGTTGCCCAGGTTGATCGCGATCTCGACATCCTTCTCCACCTGGTACTCGGTGAAGCTGCTCGAGAGCAGCTTGAAGACCACCATCGCGACGTTCGCGGGGTCCATGGCCACCAGCTCGATGGCATTGGGGGTCACTTTAAAGCGCGCCTCGTTCACGAGGTCAGAAATGATGGTGACCGACTCTTTAAGGAATCTCGGCTCTGCAAGCGTTAATTTCATGGCTACCCCCATTTTCGGCTTATGGCGGTGCCTTTATATTTTTTGCGCTTTTGGAGTGGTGCCCGGTAAGCTGGTTCCTCCCTCGGTACCGAAGGGGCATAAGGGTTTTAAACAAGGTTGCCTTCCGGGGTGTCATGGAAGAGGGCAACCGCGAGCCGTCCGGCAGCCGCATACTGGATGCCATGCTGGGAGGGGGATACGAGAAAGGCATCATCACCACGGTGTACGGGCCTGCGGGCTCCGGCAAGACCGTGCTGTGCATGCTCTGCGCCATCAACGTCGCGCGGCAGGGCAAGAAAGTCATCTACATAGACACCGAGGAGGGGTTCTCGGTCGAGCGGCTGAAGCAGATAACATCCTCCACGAGGACGGACCACCTCAAGATACTCAACAACATCATCTTCCTGAGGCCGATGACCTTCGAGGAGCAGAAGAAGTGCTTCGAGAAGCTCAAGGAGGCCGTCAAGGAGAAGGTTGGCCTCATCGTGGTCGATACCATCGCCATGCTCTACCGCCTGGAATTGGGCAAGAGCGAGGACCCGCAGCAGATCAACCGCGAGCTGGGCAGGCAGATCGCCTACCTCACCCAGATTGCGCGCATCAAGAACATCCCCATCCTCATCGCCAACCAGGTCTATGCCGATTTCGAGGAGAAGGACAAGATAAACATGGTGGGCGGGGACATCCTCAAGTACGGCAGCAAGGGGCTCATCGAGCTGCAGATCACCCCCTCGGGGAACAGGAGGGCCATCCTGCGCAAGCACCGCTCCATCGCCGAGGAGAAGGAGATCGTCTTCAGGATCGTCGAAGGAGGCATCCTGGGGACACGGGAGGGGAAAGGGTTCTCGCTTTTTTAGTTGGTGACGTTAGGATTTCCGGGTGCATTGAAGGGTGCGCCACTCTCTCCCGCCGAAGGCGGTAAGGGGCGCCGATATAGGTGCCGAACGGTGAAAAGAGGCAAAACTTTTAAACGCCCCTCCCTTAGCCAGAGTGATGTCAGACGGCGATAAAATGAAGGACTTCCGCGAGCGCGTGAAGGCATTGGAGCCGGACAGGGACGCAGTGAAGGCGCAGCATGCCAAGGGCAAGCTGACGGCAGAGGAGCGCCTCGACCTTCTTCTGGACAAGGGCTCGTTCACGGAGCTGGACGCGTTCGCCGAGCTGCAGAGTTCCAATTACGACCTTGCTGCGAAGAAGAGGCCGCGGGACGGGGTCATCACCGGCTACGGCACCATAGGGAAGCGGCCCGCCTATGTCTATGCCCAGGATTTCACCTTCATGGGCGGCTCCATGGGAGAGATGCACAACCGCAAGATAGCCAAGGTCATGGAGCTCTCCCTGAAGGCCGGCTGCCCGTGCATTGGCCTGTTCGACTCCGGCGGCGCGAGGATCCAGGAAGGCGTGCAGGCGCTGGACGGCGGCGGCGAGATATTCAGGCTGAACACGATGATGTCCGGTGTCGTCCCCCAAATCTCGGTCATCCTCGGGCCGTGCGCGGGCATCGCGGTCTACTCGCCGGCGCTGACGGACTTCATCTTCATGACCAAGAAGGACAGCTACATGTTCATCACCGGTCCGGAGGTCATCAAGGCGGTCACGGGAGAGCAGATAGACTTCGCCGGCCTTGGCGGGGCGGCTGCCCACAGCTCGAAGTCAGGGGTCGCCCATTTCGTCGCCGAGGACGAGAAGGAATGCCTCCTGATGGTGAAGGCCCTGCTGAGCTACCTGCCGCAGAACAATCTCGAGAACCCTCCGCTCATCAGCACGGCGGACTCCCCGGTGCGTGCCAACAAGGACATCGCGAAGATTGTCCCCGACGATCCGAAAAAATCGTACGACATGCGCGACGTCATCTCTGAAGTCGTTGATAAGAGGACATTCTTCGAGGTCCATGCCGAATATGCCCAGAACGCGGTCGTGGGCTTCGCCCGGCTTGACAGCCGTGTCATTGGCGTCGTGGCCAACCAGCCATCGGTGCTTGCGGGCTGCCTCGACATTGATTCCTCCAACAAGATCGCGCATTTTGTGCGGTTATGCGATGCATTCAACATCCCGCTCGTCAACTTCGTCGACGTCACCGGCTACCTGCCTGGGACGGAGCAGGAGCACAACGGCATCATCAGGCACGGGGCCAAGATTCTCTACGCGTTCTCCGAGGCGTCGGTCCCGAAGATCTCGCTTGTCCTGAGGAAGGCGTACGGCGGCGCGTACATCGCCCTCGTGTCCAAGGGAATGGGCTATGACAAGGTCATCGCGTGGCCGCAGGCGGAGATCGCGGTCATGGGCGCGGAGCAGGCGGTCAACATCATCCATCGCAAGGAGATCGCTGGCAAGGACGGCGAGAAGGTGCGGAAGCAGAAGGTGGCGGAGTACGCGGAAAAGTTCCTCAATCCCTACGTTGCGGCCTCGCAGGGGAGAGTTGACATGGTCATCGCTCCGGAGGGGACCCGCAAGTCCCTCATCGCCTGCCTGAGCATGCTCTCCACGAAGAGGGACGCCATCGTGGACAGGCAGAAGAAGTACCGCAAGCACGGCATCATCCCCTTGTAGTTCTCATGGAAGACATCATCGTCAGGATTGACGGGAAGGAGCACCACGTCAAGGTCGAAGAGACGCCGGAAGGCAAGATAAAGGTCTATGCCGGAGGGGAAGTCTTCGAGATCGACCAGCAGCCGGGCAAGGACCTTCCCTCGCTCAATTTCGGGAAGGCGGGCGGTGCGGTGGAGGAAGGCACCATCGTCGCGCCGCTCCCGGGTGTGGTGACTGCGGTCAACGTCAAGCCGGGCGACAAGGTCGGGAAAGGCCAGGTGCTCGTCAAGATCATCGCCATGAAGATGGAGAACGAGATCCTCGCTCCCAGGGACGGCGAGGTGAAGGAAGTCCGCGCGAAGAAGGACGCGAACGTCAACAAGGGAGAGGTCGTCGTCGTCCTCAAATAAGAATCTGCTGCCGTTATTTCTTCCCGTTCCGCTGGCCGAAGAGGATGCCCGCAAGCACGTTCAGCGCCCACGCCTGGAATACGCTGATCTTCATCGCGGGATTGATGGGCGCGAAGACGAAGTTCCAGAGCCACATCACCGGGAACGCCAGTATCAGGCCGACGAGCACGCTCAGCACGATCACGATGAGCAGCGTCGTCGCCGCTTCCACGATGCGCTTGAGCAACGGGATGTCATCAAGGAGGCTCATGGGGGAAGTGTGGTTCTTGGTCTTTTAAAGGTTTTCACATACGTCAGCGTTTTCCCTGGAAGACAAGGGAGAACAAGGCAGCGACATCCATCTCCGCGGCCACCGCGGGCATCTCCAGGCCCCAGCTCTTCAGCACAAGAGGGGAGAGCTCTCCCATGAACGCAAGGTGCTGCTTCCCGACGGAGATTGCCGCGCACCTGCCGGCAATGAAGGAAGGGTGGTCATGCTCCGCGACCTTCCAGTCAGCAAGGCCGAGGGACCGGAGAAGGTACTCGACGGCCTGCCGGATCTCGGTATAATCGGCGCGCTCGTGGGAGACGGCGACGGCAAGTTTTCGTGCCTCCCCGACGCCGGTCTCCTCCTTGGCGTCCTTCGAGAAGACGGCGCCCATCTGGAATATCCGTTGGGGGTACTCGTAGCTGGTGTTCCTGCCGAGCACATCCATCATGCCGGGAAGGAGCCACGCCCGCAAGACATGGTATTCCTGCGAGATGGCGTTGGCGAGCTTGACCGGGTGGAAGGAGGCATTCATCCGGGTGCTCTGGTGGTCCTCGTTGCTCAGGTGGTAGGTCGACACTTCCTGCATGCCGAGGCCGACGAGCAGCTCGGCCAGCTTGCCTTTGAAGGCCTCGATGGGCGCCTCCCGGGCGACAGTGGCCACCTTGGGGATGATTTCTTCGAAGTTCTCGTAGCCATGCGCGATGGCGATGTCCTCGCCGATATCTATCTGGTGGAGGATGTCCGCGCGGTAGCAGGGCACAAGAGCCTTCTTCCCTTTGAACCCGAAGCCCATCCGCCCGAGAAGCTTCTCGAATTCCTTTTCCGTCAGGGAAAGCCCGAGGCGCTTGTTGATGTAAGGGAGATCTATGGCAATCTCCTGGGGAGAAAAATCAGGGCTGACGATGGTCTTGTCGGGGTACGCCAGCTCCATGCTGTATACTTTCCCGCCCATGTCCGCCATCGCGGTGACAATCATGTTGAGGCACGTGTGCTGCAGCCCATAATCGAAGCCAGAGCACTCGACGAAGACGTCGGTCGTCTCCGGGGTGATCTTCCCTACCTCGTGGGAGTTGATAATGGGGGGCACGGAAAGCACCTGGTCATTGGCATCGAGGAATACGGGGAACGTCTTCTGGCCCGCGAGCAGGTGGCCGTACTGCTGCCCCGTGGGGTGCTTCTCCAGTATCTCGCGCGCGTTCATCCTCCTGCTGCCCTCAAGCGGCCTGAAGACAATGTCCTCCGGCCTCTTCGCGGTGAAGCGGATGGGCGTCTGTATCTTCTCGAACGGGTAGATGCCGATCGCCACCTTCCTGCGGTTCCGCCCGTAAGTGATGTGGAGCTTCTCCTGGATGTCGATGATCTCCCTGATCTTCTCGTCATCGTACCGTATGCCTTTCACGATGGCGCAGGACGTGTAGGGCCTCACCGAAGACACTGCCTTCTCGATGATGACTCTTTCCCTGGAGGGCATGGCCCGGTATTCCCTCAATCCTGTCTTGTGGCCGATGAACGAGGAGAATGCGCGGGCGAATCCCTGCACCGAGAGCAGGTCAGGCCTGTTGGGAAAGACCTCGACGGTGATGACCTCATCCTCGATGCCCTCGAGGTCGGTGCCGAGGAAGCTGATGCGGTCCTTCAGTTGCTCGAGCGGCAGCTTCTTGCCGGCATAGTGCTCGAAGACTCCCTTGTTGAAACGGACAGTTGGCATTGTTCCTCACTTCATCCACAGCTTGCTCTCGCGGAGGTTCTTCAGGTCGTTCTGGTAGAGCAGCCGCACGTCATTGAAGCCATAGTACTCCATGATGCTCCGCTCCAGGCCCAAGCCCCAGGCAAGCACCGGGACATCCTTGCCCAAAAGAGGGACAACCATCTCCGGCCGGAAGATGCCCGCTCCCCCGAGCTCGACCCATGTCTTCTTGATGGGATGGAAGACATCCACCTCGGCGGAAGGCTCCGTGTAGGGGAAGTGCGCTGGCCTGATGCGCACCTTCTCGAAGCCCATCTTCTGGAAGAACTCCGAGAGGTAGCCCTTCAGATGCTTGAAGTTGGCCTCAGGGTCCACGACGATGCCTTCCACCTGCGTGAACTCAAAAAGGTGTTTCCAGGAGAGCGCTTCGTTCCTGAAGACCCTTCCGACAGTGAAATATTTGGCAGGGATGTCAGAATCTTTCAATGCAGCGATGGTCTGTGCAGACAGCACCGTTGTGTGCGTCCTAAGAAGGTTTTTTGAGGCAAGGTCCGCGGACCATGAGCCTCCCCAGCCTTTGCTTCCGGTGTTTCCGCCATGCTCGTGCATGTCCTTGATTTTTTGTGTGAGCGCCTTCGGTAGTTTTCCTGAAGAGGGCTCCTTGAGGTAGAACGTGTCCTGCATCTCCCGGGCGGGGTGGTCCTGGGGGACAAACAGCGCATCGAGGTCCCAAAACGCGGTCTGCACCAGGTTGCCCTCCATTTCGGTGAAGCCCAGATCGAGCCAGATGCGCTTGATGTGGGAGATGGCCTGCTCGACATAATGCCTCCTGCCGCCGTGGATTTGGGGGACGTTGGTCGCCACGTCGTATCTCCTGAAGGAAGCCTTCGCCCATGCACCCGTGTGGAGCATCTCTGAGGTGAGGCGCTCCTCTGCCCTGCTCCCGATGTCCGTCTTGGAGAGCGCTTTCCCGAGCGGGGTCAGCGAAACGGTGATGTTCTTGAGCGCGTCCAGCCTGACCATCCTCTTGCGCGATTGGAATGCAGCCAAGATGGCTTTTTCCTGTGGCGTCAGGGACTTCACTTCCAGGGGAAAATGCTTGGAGAGGAACTGCTCTTCCGGAAGCCTCTCCTTAGCCAGCTTCTTTCCGGCATCCGTGAGCACGATGTGGATGTCGTTCCCTCTTTTGGCGATGGCGATCGCGTCCCGTTTGCGGAGCAGGCCCATGCAGACCGCACATTCCTCGTCCGTCAGCCCACTGGATTTCCTGAGCGCGGCAAGGGTGGCTTCGCCGGGGATTGCGGCCAGGAACCTCTTTTCCGGCAGCCCTTCCTTGCGGTAGCGCTCGCCGTTCTCGTCGAGCTTCACGACTTCCTTTTGCTCCTCGTGCAGCTCCGCCAGCTTCTTGTTGGAGAGCCACTGGATGGCGCGCATCACTTCCACCGGCTGCAGGCCGGAAGCAGAAACAATGTCCCCATAATGGCGGTGCTTCAGGAGAAGCGGAAGGACTTTCCGCTCGAGGGGATGGAGTGTCTGCGCAAGCTTAGTGATGTCAGCGCTCATGGACATTTGCAGGAGGCGGCATTTTAAAATGGTTTCTTTTATTTGGATTAAATAAAGAAATGTTTATATATTCATGTTAGAGTGAAAGAAATATGAGGGGCGGCCTTTTGATTGCTGGAGTTGTGATTATACTCGTTGGATTTCTTCTGACGATTACTATCATAGGCGCAATTATAGGTATCCCATTACTTATTATCGGGGGCATTGTGTTTATTTTGGGGTTATTCCTTTCTCCAGTTGAGCGACAACAAATTATCATCCAACAACATGTAGGGGATACTCACTCCCATAAAAAGTGAATGATGTGGAAGGTAGAAATTATCTCTTTTATTGAGAATTTGACTTTAGTCTAATTTCTTTTACGATTTCATCTTTGTAGGCACTATATTTTATTTCTCCCCTTTGAAAAGGATGTTTGTAAGAGACATTCTGACCTATGATTCTACCTTTAAAAAGTTTATTTGCTTCATTGAGGACTTCCCCTCTTAATTCAATAATATGTTCCTTTGATGCTTTATCTTTAACTTTTGTATCTTTTCCGAATGCAATCCAAACCCATGTTATTTTGTTGTTTTTTTGTATGTTGTCTTCTATCTCCTTAATTATCTTATTAGAATTTTTGTTAAAAAATTCTTTTAACAAGTTTTCCTGTTTTGGTTCCCTCCTGTCTGACAGATTAACAATGGAGATATAACCTTGTAGTCGGTGATTATAAGCTTCCTGAATAATCTCGATGACATTCTGTTGTGTTGTGTCCTCTTGACATATCATCTCTTTAGGATTCTTGGTAATAGATTCATCGCCGCTTGTTGGTTTGCAACTACCCGGGTTTAGCATCAGGATTATTCCGATGCAATGTTCTTCATCTTCATTAAAAATAATCTTAGTGTTTTTTCTATACACTGCCCCATTCTTTTTCCAAAATTTTGCTTTTATGGTTATAATTGGCTACTTCTCCAGGTGCCTTGTGCAGTTGAAGAGGTGCAGCCGCGATTTGCCCTGCCTGACGTGCAGGATGTTGACCGCGGTGTTCTTGTTGAAGACGCTCGCGATCTTCTCCTCATCCCACTCCATGATGGTGCCCATCAGCACGCGGTTGATGCCACCGTGCCCAACGACAAGCACGGTCTGCCCTTGGTGTTTCCTTACGAGCTTTTTGAGGAAGGGAGTGAGGCGCTTCCTGAGGTCAGCGGGGCTTTCCCCCCCTTTTGGCGCAAAGTGGAATTTGTCCTTCTGCCGCACGGCGAACTGCTCGGGGTATTTCCTGGCGACCTGGTCGAACGTCAGCCCTTCCCAGCAGCCCCAATTCATCTCGTTCAGCGTCTTGTCCGTGACAATGTTCAGGCCGGGATGGTGCCTGGCCAAGGCCTCGGCTGTCGCGATGGCCCTCTTCAGCTTGCTCGTGTAGATGGCATCGATCTTCTCTCTCATGAAGCGCCTGCCGAGCAGCGCCGCCTGCCTCCTGCCTTCCTTCGAGAGCGGCTGATCGGACAATCCCTGCACTCTCCGTTTCTCGTTCCACGATGTCTGGCCGTGCCTGATGACGATGAGCTTCATGGACATCCCCGCAGAATGGTTGTTTTTATGGGTTGTGGTCAATGGATAGTGGAGGGGGTGGGTTGCCGCGCCGCTTTGGATGTGCAACGGTGGCGGCATGCGCAAAAAACGCTTATTTGCCCATGAAAATGCCAAACGCGAAATGTTTTTAAACGCCCTGCCGTTCTTCGGAAAGGGTGAAGGCATGAGCTCTATCGATAGGTTGAAGGACGCAGACGGCCATATCAGCAAGGAGAACATCGTGAAGGTCATCCCCTACAATGACCATTTCCTGTTCGTGGACGAGGTCGTCTCGCTCGAGAAGGGCAAGATTATCGCCAAGAAGAGAATCACGGGCAGGGAGGACTTCCTCAAGGGGCATTTCGTCGGGTTTCCCATCACTCCGGGGGCATTGATAGTCGAGGGTCTCGGCCAGGCCGCGACGTTCCTCGCGCGCTACAACATCCCTGACCACGAGAAGAAGGACGTTCTCGCCTACAAGATACGCGACGCGAAGTTCATGGCTCCCGTGCTGCCGGGCGACGAGATGACCTACGAGGTCGTTTCCCAGGGGCAGATGGAGAAGCTGGCCATGATGCAGGGAAAGGTGCTTGTTGGCGGCAATCTTGTCGCGGAAGCGTTCATGATGCTCGCCATCGTGGACCGCGAGGCGTTCAGGGGAAAGCATCCCTTCAAGCCATAATCAGGCTGTTCTTGACCATGATGTACGTTAAAGGAGTGGGAATGACGAAGTTTGGCGTCCATGTCAAGTCGTCCCAGGAGCTGTGCTACGACGCGGCCATGGAGGCCATGGATGACGCAGGCATCTCCCCGGACCGGATTGATGCGGTCGTGGTCTCGAGAGGCGATTGTGCCACGGACGGCGAGCGCCAGCGCCTGTTTCCCTCGGTGATAAGCAGCATCCTGGGAAGGGAAGGGATTCCCATGGTGCAGGTGATGGCTGCCTGCGCAGGCGGCGGCGCGGCCATGTGGGACGCGGTGCACTCCGGCCATGACACGGTCCTCGTCCTCGGCGTCGAGAAGCTGACTCCCGGCACGACGGCCGTGGTCACCGACGACCTCATGATGGCCGCGGAATCGGTGTACGAGCAGCGCGAGGGGCTCAATTTTCCCGCGCAGAACGCGCTGATTGCGCAGCAGTACATGCGGAGGTATGGCGTCTCGATGGGTGACCTCTCGCTGGTGGCCCTCAAGAACCACGAGAACGCCAATCTCAACCCAAAGGCCAGGTTCTACGGCAAGAAGGTGACGCTCGACATGATCAAAAAGTCCCCCATCATCTGCTCCCCTCTCCGCCTCTTCGACTGCAGCGCCTCAGTAGACGGCGCGGCCGCGGTGATCATCACGAAGGAAAAGACGGATGTCGGGATAATCGGCTCCGCGCTGTGCGCCGACCGGCTGCCCGCATTCGAGTCGCCGGACATGACGACGTGGGCATCGACGAGGATCGCCGCGGGGGAAGCGTATCGGCAGGCAGGCATCTCCCCGGAGGACCTTGACTGCGTGGAGCTCCACGACGCGTTCACCCCCGTCGAGCTGATGTCCTATGAGGATCTCGGCCTGTGCGGGAAGGGGGAGGCGAAGAAGCTCATCCGGAAAGGGCGCACGAAGCTGGACGGGGACATCCCGGTCAACAGCTCCGGCGGCCTGAAGGCGAAGGGCCATCCGGTCAGCGCGACGGGAGTGTCGCAGATATACGAGATGACCAAGCAATTGCGCGGCCAGGCGGAGAAGCGCCAGGTCGACGGCGCAAGGATCGGCATTGCCCACAATGTCGGTGGGGCGGGCAGCACGGCGACGGTCCATGTGCTCAGGAAGGGTGGTTGATGTGATTATCAGATGGCTCTGTGAGAAATGCGGCAAGAAATGGATATACCCCGTGCAGAAATGCATCTACTGCAGGGGCCCGATAACGAAGCGGAGGAGCGCAAAAGCGAAGATCATAGGGATCACCAAGGTGAACATTCCTTCGCCGATGCATCCCCTCACCCCATACAACATCATCCTGCTCGAGGACGAGTCCGGGAACCGCATGCCGAAGAAGGTGATGAAGGACTATAAGATTGGAGAGATGTACGAGGTGCAGCCGGCAAAGGCGGAAGGAGCAGTCGTCATCTCAAGGATAAAGTACGACGTGGACGAGGCGCTGCGGGAATCCATCAATCTCCTCGGTGGCATCAATCTCGATCCGCAGGACAGCGTGCTGCTGAAGGTGAGCTGCATAGAGCCGGCATATCCATATCAGGCCGTGTCCACGAACCCGAAGCTGCTCGAGAGCGTCATCGGGCTCCTGAAAGAGAAAGGCGTCGGCAGCATCGCAGTGGGGGAGCAGGCCATGCTCGGCAACGACACCATGGACGCAGCCGCGAAGGCGGGCATTCTCGATGTCTGCAAGAAGAACGACATCCCGTTCATTGATCTTGGGAAGGCGGAGCAGGTCGAGAGGGAACACGATGGCATGGTATGGAAGCTCGCGAGGGATGCCGTGGAGAGGAAGGTCATAGACATCCCGACCATGAAGGCGCACTCGCAGCTCGGCATCGCCGGAGCGGTGGAGAACCTGCTGCGCGTGTTCTCTGCGGAGACGCAGAAGGCCCTCTACGCGAAAGGCATCCACAAGATGCTGCCGAAAATCCTCGGGGTGGTGAGGCCGCTGCTCTGCATCGGGGACGCAGTCAACGGGATGCAGGGCAATGGGCCGACGTCACTGGGCGAGCCGGCGTTTCTCAACCTGATTCTGGCCAGCAGGGATGCGGTCGCCCTTGACCGCGTATTCGTCGAGATAGGCATGTTTCCCGTGCCGGAATGGATGGAGGAGGCTGGAAGAGGTGGCGCAGGGCAGGCCGATTTGAGGAAGATTGAAGCCGTCAATTATGAGGTTGATGCGGTCAAGTATCCGCTGAGGCAGCCGGAGAAGGGGGCGACGGCGCATCCGCGCATCAAGATTGTGGATGGCGAGGCCGACCCGCATATCTTCAACACGGCCCTGCGCATGGCGCAGAAGCTCGTCGGCCTGTCCGGGGAGGAGGTGAGCCTCGTCATCGGCGCGCACTTCACCTCCGGGATGGTCGAAGGGAGGCGGCGCCTCGTGCTCTACGGCAAGGATGCCATCGCGAAAGGGAAGGGCATGGGCATCGAGGCCGTGGCCGAGCTGACCGAGGATATGCCGGAGATCCAGCGGGTGGTGTTCCTCAGGAGCATTTTGGAGAATCCCGACAAGAAGAAGCTGGGCATCGCGGACGCGTTCAGGGCGAAGCTTGCGATGTTCTCGCAGAAGAGGAAGTGAACGTATGCATTTAGCAACCTTGTGGTCGAACGCTGGCGATGCGGGCAGCCAGGGCGTCGTGGGGGGACTTGCCCTTGCTCGGAGGCGCGCCTCCGGCATCCACTGCGTGGACTACGGGGGGACAGCCCTCTCGGCTTCGCTGGGCCAAGCGTTCGAAGCTGCTAAACGCAATGGAGTGGTTGCATGCTGACCGGAAAGATTGCGTTGGTGACTGGTGCTTCCCGTGGGATTGGCGAAGCCATCGCGCTTTGCCTCGCGAGGAAGGGGGCTGATGTCGCGGTGAATTACAGCAGCGACGAGGCCGGCGCGAAGGCGGTGGCCGGCAAGATCGAGAAGCTCGGCAGGAGGGCGATTGCCGTCAGGGGCAGCGTGGCTGACGAGGAGCAGGTCCGGGAGATGGTCATCCGGGTAAAGGAGAAGTTCGGGAGGATTGACCTGCTGGTGAACAACGCCGGCATCGTGCGCGACAAGACTCTCAAGAACATGTCATTGGAGGAGTGGAATGCGGTCATCAGGACGAATCTCACGGGCACGTTCCAGGTGGCGAAGCACGCCCTCGAGATAATGCCGGACGGCGGGAGCATCGTCAATATCTCGTCCGTGGTGGGAATCAACGGCAACTTCGGCCAGTCGAACTACGCGGCATCGAAGGCCGGCATCATCGGGGTGACGAAGTCGCTCGCAAAGGAGGTCGCGAGGAGGAGGATACGCGTGAATGCCGTGGCTCCTGGATTCATAGAGACGGAGATGACCAAGGGCATCCCGTACATCCGCAAGGTCATCGTCAAGATGTTCGTCCCCCTGAAGCGCCTCGGCACGGTGGATGACGTGGCCAATGTCGTCGCGTTCCTGCTTTCCGACGACGCTTCGTACATCACCAGCCAGGTCATCCGCGTGGATGGGGGGCTGATGTTCTGATGTTCATCAGGGGGGCGGGCATGAGCGTGTTCGACGTGGAGTCCCGCCCGGCGTTCATCCGCGTCATGGAAGCCGTCGAGGAGGCCCTCGATTCCTCCGGCCTCGGGCTGCAGGACATCGACGCCGTTTTCGTCTCGAACAGCGAGGTGGGGACGAACGGGGAAAGGCAACGCCACGTGTCTCCCATGCTCAGCACGCTCTTCCAGAGGAAGATGCCCATCATCAACGTCCCCGCGGGGTGTGGCGGCGGGGGCACCGCTGTCTGGAACGCAATCCGCTACTCCAACAATTCCTCCGCGGACAACGTGCTGGTCATCGGCTACGATATCCTGGTGGCCAACATCCAGGAGCGGGTCACGGATGAGATGCTCATGGGCGGCGAGCGCATCTACGAGCAGGCGGAGGGCATGATCTTCCCCGCGCAGAACGCCCTGGTCGCGCAGCAATACATGATGAAGAACGCCGTGACAGAGGAGGACTTCGCGCTCGTTGCCCTCAAGAACCATGAGAACGCGTTCCTCAATCCGAAGGCGAGGTTCTACGGGCGCAAGGTGACGATGGAGATGATCATGAAATCGCCGGTGGTCGCGTCCCCTCTCAGGCTGTTCGACTGCAGCATCCCCTGCAACGGGGCGGCCGCGCTGGTCGTTTCCAGGGAGCAGGGCGATGTCGAGATAGCGGCGTCCGCGGTCGCGACAGGCAACCTCTCGAGCTTTGAGCGGGAGGAGATGACGTCATGGGGTGCCAATCGCGATGCCGCGGCTGCGGCATACAGGCAGGCAGGGGTTTCTCCAGGGGAAGTTTCGGTGGCGGAGCTCCACGACGCGTTCACCCCCGTCGAGCTGATGTCCTATGAGGATCTGGGATTCTGTGAGAAAGGGAAGGGCGCGGAGCTCATCAGGAACAGCGAGACGGTGCTCTCCGGGAGGCTGCCCGTCAACACGTCAGGCGGCCTGAAGGCGAAGGGCCATCCCATCAGTGCCACAGGGGTGTCGCAGCTCTATGAGCTGGTGCTGCAGCTCCGCGGCGAGGCGGGAAAGCGCCAGGTCAGCAACGCCAGGTGCGCGCTTGCCCACAACATCGGGGGGGCGGGAAGCACGGTCGCGGTCCACATCCTCAGGAAGGCAGGCTAGCATGGCAGATGTCCACAAGCGATGGAAGCCCTCAGCGCCGGTCTCGAAAGGGGCTGCCGCATACCACGACGCCGTCTCGAGCGCGCAGTATTATGTCACCATCCTCGACGAGCTCATGAAGGGGGCTGCATCAAAGATACGGGAAGGCCAGGTCGTGGTCGATTTCGGGGCGGGCACCGGCGTTTCTGCGTTCAGGCTTCTCGAGCACTCCAAGGCGCCATTCACCTTGTGGCTGGTGGACAATTCCCCGGCGTGGCTCGGCAAGGCATACGAGACGCTGAAAGACCGTTCCGGGACTGATTTTTTCATCCTTGAGAAGAAGGGTGAGGGCTACGCGACGCTGGCCCAGACCATCGGGGAGAAAGTGGCGGACCATGTGATCTCCGCCAACACCGTGCACCTCATCCCGGACATCGGAGAAGTGTTCAGGGGAGTGGCCTCGTCCCTCCGCGACGGGGGGATGTTCGCCATCGAGAGCGGGAACATCACATTCGACAAGACGCCTGAAGGCGCCCTTCTCGTGGACGACACGGTGAGGAGGGTGCATGACATCGCGCTCGACATCGTCCGGCATGATCCGGCATTCTCGCCGTACAAGGCGCAGCTCGACGTGAGCATCAGGAAGTACGAGGCCCAGAGGAAGTTCGTCTTCCCGCAGCCCCGCCCGCTGTCGTTCTATATCGGGGAATTGCAGAGGGCTGGCTTCGCGGTGGAGAACCATTACGCGAAGCTGTTCAAGGTGAAGTATGATGACTGGCTCACGTTCCTGCGGGTGAAGCGCCTTCAGGCGGGAATCCTGCCGGAGATAGGGGGCAATGAGCCTTCCCCAAAGGAGGAAGAGGACAGGGACAGGCTCATCACGCTCGCCACGAAAAAGCTCTTCGGCGAGCTGCGGGAAAAGAATCCCCTCGCTGATAAGGAGGGGTTCACCATTGAGGTCGTCTACATCTTCGCGCACAGGAAGGAGCGGAGGCTTGCCGGGAAGGCTGCGCTTGTCACCGGGGCATCCCGCGGCATCGGGCGCGCGATCGTGCTCGAGTTCGCGAAGCAGGGAGCTGATGTGATTATCAACTATCTCCATAACGACGGGAAGGCCAGGGAAGTGGAGAACGAGGCGAGGAACCTCGGGGTGCGCTGCGTGGCAGTCAAGGGAGATGTCTCCAGGGAAGGGGATGTCGCGCGCCTCAGGGAAGCCGTCGCAAGGGAATTTGGCCATCTCGACATTCTCGTCAACAACGCAGGCATCATCAGGGACAGGACCATCGAGAAGATGGGGGCGAAGGAATGGCAGGAAGTCATCGACACCAATCTCAATGGCACGTTCAACGTCACCAAGGCGGCGCTGCCGCTGATGAGGGACAACGGGCGCATCATCAACATCAGCTCCATCGTCGGGCTCCACGGCAACTTCGGGCAGGTGAACTACGCCGCGTCCAAGGCAGGCATCATCGGCATGACGAAGTCGCTCGCCAAGGAGGTCGCGAAGAGAAACATCACGGTGAACGCCATCGCTCCCGGGCTGATAGAGAGTGACATCCTCGCGGCGATGCCAGAAGCGCGGAAGAAGGAGATTGCGTCTGCCATCCCGCTGGGAAGGAGCGGCCGCCCGGATGAGGTGGCGAAGCTGGTGGTGTTCCTCGCATCGGCAGAGGCGTCATATGTCACCGGCGAGGTCATCCGCATTGACGGCGGCCTTAGCTTCTAATGAGGGAAAAAGGAGTATTGGTTGGCTTTTTGTTTGTGGGTTGTTGTAACGATGGTTAATTTATTACTATATAGAAAATAAATTAATAAAGATGGGAAAAAATAAAGGGATTGAACCACTACGTTTAAATACCTCAAAATTCATCTGGGGGCAGGCGTGCGTGAAAGAGCGCGCAAAAAACATACAGTGAGGTAGCGAATATGATGGGAGACAGATATGGCGGAGGATATGGCGGATATGGTGGAGGCCGGAGCGGGGGATACGAGCAGAGAAGCGCCCCAGTGAATGTCGGCGACGAGCTCGAGATCACCATCGAAGCTGTGGGGGAGAAAGGCGACGGCCTTGCCAAGAAAGACGGCTTCGTGCTGTTCGTGCCCAACACCAAGAAAGGCGATAGGGTGAAGGTCAGGATCACGCGCGTCCTCAAGAAGGTGGGGTTTGCAGAAGTTGTCAGCCAGGCAGAGGGCGGTTCTGAGGAGCCTGCCCCCAAGCAGGAGGCGCAGGAAGCGCCAGGGGATTCTCCTGGACAGGAGCCGGAGCCGTCCGACAGCGGATCGTACGAGGACAGCGAGGATTTCGGCGAGGAAGAGAACCAGAACCAGTAATGCCGTTGTTTTTCTTTTTGTTTCTTTTTCATCCTGCCTTGTTTGTGGGAAAATTTAAGAGTGATGGAGCGTGCATCCCTGCATGAGGCTTTTTATCGCCATTGACTGCAGCAGCGAGAAGGAGTATTTCAGGCGCCTTCAGCGTTCTCTCCCTCCAGGGGGCGTCAGGCTGGCGGATGATTTCCACATCACGTTGAAGTTTTTGGGGGAAGTGATGCCTCTCAAGGCCAAAAAAGTGGAGGAAATGCTGCGGAGCGTGAAGTTTTCCCCATTCTCGTTTTCATTGTCTTCCGTTGGGTTTTTTCCGGACGGTAAAAATCCGCGCGTGGTGTGGGTGGGGGTCGAACCGAAGCAGGACATTGTTGGGCTGCAAAAACGGATTGAGGGGTCCTTGCGTTCTTTATTCGAAAGGGAGAAGCGCTTCGAGCCGCACGTCACCCTGGCCCGGATAAAAGGCGGGAAAAGCATTGTTATGGGAGAGGTGGCAAAGGCGATGATCGAGAAAAAGATGATTGGCGTGAGTGAGTTCCGCCTGATGAAGAGTACATTGACGCCGAAAGGACCGGTGTACGAGCCCATTCTCAGCGTATCTGCGCAGCCGGGATAAAGGCAATCTTTTTAAACAGTCTCCCCTTCCCCATAGCCAGAGCCGACGGGCGCGCTGCGCCCACACTGCTGAGGCAAAAAAAATGCAGTCAGATTCTGCGTTTTTCCTCTCCGGCTTATCGGAGGAGACTATGGTGAATGAAGAGAAGCTGCTGGTGCCGACGGACATGTACCTCAAGTCAGGCATCCACATCGGGACGAAGTTCCGCACGAAGTACATGGAGCCGTTCATCTACAAGACGCGCCCCGACGGGCTGTCCGTGCTGAACCTGCAGAAGATTGACGAGCGCCTCAAGATCGCGGCGAATTTCCTCGCGCAGTACAACCCGGAGGATGTCGTAGTGGCATGCAGGAGGGAGAACGGCTGGAAGGCCGCCCGGAAGTTCGGAGCGGTGACGGGCATCCGCACGTTCGCCGGAAGGTATCAGCCGGGCGTCATGACCAACCCCGCCCTTGAGCAGTACACGGAGGCGAAGCTGGTGATGGTGGTCGATGCGTGGCCGGACAGGAACATCGTCATGGACGCGGTGGGCATGGGCATCCCGGTCATCGCGCTCTGCGACACCAACAACCAGGCGAATGACATCGACGTGGTCGTGCCGTGCAACAACAAGGGCAAGAAGAGCCTCGGCCTCGCGTTCTGGATCCTGGCGAGGGAATACCTCAAGGCGCGCGGCGCCATCAAGGGCGATGAGGAGTTCGTCGAGAAGCTTGAGGATTTCACCGAGGAGTAAAGGAATCTATCTGTTCTTTTTTGTTTTTTGGTTTTCTTGCTCTTGTCTGTTCGCGCTTCTCCTGTATGTGTGATGGAGCGGAGTATCTCTCTAAAATTATATCCTTGTCGTGATCGACCGTAAGCACGTGCCCGGAGTTACCTGCCATGATGGGTTTCTTTTTGATGGGGGGTGCCGATGTGGTCGTAGACGTATTGAGAGCTCTCCGGCCTGATGGTGTGGTCTTTCGTGGAGTGGACGGGCAGGCAGCCGTGCTTCCCCGTGCCGATGGAGAAGGAGTTTCCCTTCATTTTAGACCATGGACAGGAGGTCGTTGATCGCGTCCCTCAGGTTGACATTCTCATAGAGCACGCGGTATGTCTGGGTAGTGAGTGGGGCGGAGATGGATTTCCTCGTGCAGAGCTCGTGCAGGGTCCTTGACGTCCTGATCCCTTCCGCCACCATCCCGTGCATCTCTCCTCGTATCTGGTCGAGGTTCTTGCCCTTTGCCATCATCTCGCCCACGAAGCGGTTCCTGCTATGCGCGCTGAAGCACGTGGCGATGAGGTCTCCCACGCCCGCAAGCCCGAAACAGGTGGCCCGCTTGGCGCCGAACGCCCGCGCGATGCCGTTCATCTCCGCCAGCCCGAGGGTGAGGATGCTGCCCTTGGCGTTGTCTCCTGACCGGAGGCCATCGCACACGCCGATGGCGATGGCGATGATGTTCTTGACCGCGCCGCAGACCTCGATGCCGATGACGTCGTCATGGGGGTAGGTCTTGAAGGAAGGGGTGGAGAACAATGTGCAGAGGGATTCCCTCGTTTTTTTGTGGGATGAGGCGATGACCGTCGCCGTGGGCAGGCCCTTGACGATTTCTTCCGCGTGGTTGGGGCCGGCGAGGACTGCAAGCGGGATGTCAAAGGGGACTTCTTCCTTGATGACTTCCGACATGAGTTTGCCCGTGCCTTCCTCCAGTCCCTTGACGACGTGCAGGAGCGTCATGTCCATGGTGATGAACGGGGCAGCCTTCCGGAGCGTTTCCCTCATGTAGAGCGAGGGGACGGCGAATATGACAAGGGTGCTTCCCCGTAGGCAGTCCTCAAGCGAACTGGTCGCGGAGACGGAAGCAGGGAGCTTCACGTCTGGAAGGTACGTGTTCGTGCGCGTGGTATTGATGTGCTGCGCGAGCTCCGCTCTCCGAGTCCAGAGGGACACGGTCGTTTTTCCGGAGAGGATGAGGGCGAGTGCTGTCCCGAAGCTGCCTGCGCCGATAATCGTTATGTGCTGGTGCATATGCCGTGCTAATCAAAATCATATCTCTGATGGGAGAGTCTTGCAATCTCCTTCATAATTGTTGTGGTGATTTCCCTCAGGAGCCTTTTGGTTATGGGTTTTCCATAGTGCTTCTCAAAGCTCATGGGTTTTCCGATGGCTACCTTAGCGGTCTTGAATCTTGGGGCCCACCTTCCCTTTGGGAGGATCCCAAACATGCCGATAAGCCCGACAGGAACCACTGGAACCTTCGCCTCAAGGGCAAGACGTGCAATCCCTGTCTTTGCGCGCTGCATCTTTCCGGTGAGGCTTCTTGTGCCTTCGGGGTAGATGCCAATCACCTTTCCTTCCTTGAGCGATTCGATTGCCCGTTTGAGCGCCTCTTTTCCTCCTGCCTCGCGGTCAAGGGGGATGGCTCCGGCGTAGGTATGCCAAATCCTCTCAAATAGGTTATCAAAGTGCTCTTTCTTTGCGAGGAAGTGTAGCTTCTTGTTTAGGCAATACACCACTGGATAGCCAAGTCCCCAGTGATCGAGATAGCTTGAGTGGTTGGCCGTGATAATAAAGCCCTGCTCCCGGGGAAGGTTCTCGACACCTTTGATTTCCCGAACCCAGAGGCGGACAGGGGGCAGCACGAAATGCTTTGCGAGGGGGTAGACCATGTCAATAAGGATAGCGCTGGCCGACAAGCGCAGCGATTTCCTGCATCACCTTCCGTGTTGTTGAAGTGAGGGATTTTTTGGAGGGATGGCGCTGTTTTTTGAAGAATAGGGGCTTTCCAATCCTCACAGTTGCCCGTACCGGGCGCAGGATGATCGCTCCCTTGGGGAGTATCTTGTTGGCGTTCATCACTCCGATGGGAATGACGGGCACGCCAGTCTTGAGCGCGAGGCGCGCGACACCCGTCTTTCCTTCTTTGAGCACCCCGTCTGCGCTTCTGGTGCCTTCGGGAAAAATCTGGATGATGTGCCCTTGGTTGAGGAATGTCTCTGCTTTTTGCAATGCTCGCTCATTCTTCCTGGGATCGTGGTCCTTCCCCACATAGACCGGGATGGCCTTCCCCCATTCGATGATTATTTTGAAGATTTGGTTTTTCCAGTACCTGCTGTTCACCAGGGCATGTATGGGAACATCAAGCTTTGGGATAAGGAGGGCATACATGATTATGGTCTCATAATAGCTGGTGTGATTGAGCGCAATGATGAAGGGCCCTTTCTTTGGGATGTTCTCCATCCCTTCCACCTTCCCCAGCCACAGCTTATAGAGTGGCGGCATGAGATATCTTCCAATGGGATAGATCATCCACAGAACTACTCAAAATACCATTAAAAATCTTTGGGTAAATGCGGCGCCCAAATATCGGATGTTTGCAATCTCTGGTTTCCGCCGCTTAGGGGGGAACCGCATGTCGGTTGCAGCTGCGGAGGGCGGGCCGGCACTGCCGTCAGGCAGGATGGGCTTGCATTGAGAAAAAAAGAAGAAAAAAGAAAAAAGAATGGCTGGATGAAGGTCCTGAAGGGGCTTTAGACGTCCTTCAGTCCGCCGGTCTCCACGGAGAACGTGGCCTCTCCTTCGGGCAGGCTCGGCGAGTCTATCAGCTTCGCTACTCTCGTGCCTTTCTTGCCCTTCCGCAGGTAGATGCGGAACGTGGACGCATGCCCCACGATGTGGCCGCCTATCGCCGCGGTCGGGTCGCCGAAGAACATGTCAGGCCTCGACATCACCTGGTTGGTGACATAGACGCAGACGTTGTTGAGGAATCCGAGCCTGGAAAGGTCCCGCATGTGCCTGTTGATCTTCTGCTGCCGCTCCGCGAGGGTGCCGCGGCCGATGTACTCCGCCCTGAAGTGGGCTGTCAGGGAGTCCACCACCACCAGCTTGACGTTGAGGTTCTGCTTCTTGATGAGGTCCTCGACCTTTTCCCCCAGGAGCATCTGGTGGTCGGAATTGAATGCCCTCGCCACTTTGATGTTCTGCAGCACCTCCTTGGGGTCCATGCCCTCCGCCTCCGCGATCTGGATGATGCGCTCCGGCCGGAAGGTGTTCTCGGTGTCGATGTAGACGACTATTGCGCCGGGGATCTGCTTCTGCACCCGGACGGCCATGGTGTGCCCGATCTGCGTCTTGCCCGAGCCGAACTCGCCGAAGCATTCCGTGATGGCGCCGGTCTCGATGCCTCCTCCGAGGAGGGTGTCCAGCGCCTGGCTGCCGGTGGTGAACTTGATCACCTGCTCCCGTTTCTTCAGGAGCTCCTCGCCGGTCTCGAAGCCCATCTCCAAAGACGATCTGGCGATGGCGATGAGTTTCTTGGCCAATGCGTCGCCCATGCCGGTGGCGTCTATCAGCTCCGATGGCGGAGCGGTGGCGATGCTCATAAGGTCCGTGTAGCCGGACGCGATGAGCTTTTCCGCTGTTGCTGCGCCTACCCCGGGCAGGTCATAGAGGGAGATCTCCTTCTTCGGCTCCTTCACTTCCTTCTCCTGCTTTGTCATCTTCTTCCTTTGGACGTTGTTTTCAACGTGTTCCGCTATCAATTCCTGTTCCATTGTTGTTCACCTGTGTCTTTTAATGCTTGCGCTAGAACGCCTCTTCCGCCTGTTCCCTCATGACGAGGTACTCGTACGCCTTCTGGAGAACCAAGGTTGCCTTGGGGAGGTCGTGGAGCCTCAGCGAGCTGGTGGTCTTCCACGTGTCGTCCTTCTTGTCCTTGTAGGACCGCTGGAATGAGACGGTGCGGTATTCCACCGGCCCCTCCTTCCCGTTGCCTATGTTCTTCCACACCGTTGCGCTGACCGCGCCCGTGGAGAACCTCTTCTCCGGCAGGTTGCCTGTGTTGGGCTCTTCCTGGCCGTATTTCTGTGCCTGTATCTGTTTTGTCGTTTGCATTTCTCTTACCTCTTCCTTTCGGTTTTTGTTTCAGCTTCCCTTTGATGCTGGTGGAATGCCTTTTTTGGGCTTCCGTGGAGGGAAGTGAGGTCGCTGCCTTGCCTGGCAACGCATGAACGATCCCGGAAGTCGTTTATATAGGCCCTCTTGGCGGGTGTCCAGTGTCCAGTGGGCTTTGCGAATGGGAAGAAAGGCAGAAATATATAAATAAGGCAATCAAGGGATGTGGTGAGGATGGGGCCAAAGACAATCAGTATCATCTATTGGGCCGTGACCGTCCTGTTCTGTCTCGCCAACTTGGCGTCCGGGATTGCGGAGCTCTTCCCGAACCAGCAGGCCCTGGACGTCATGGCGCTGCTGGGCTATCCCTCCTATCTTCTGATGATACTCGGCGTGGCGAAGGTTCTTGGCTCCGTTGCCGTCATCCAGACGAAGTACAGGACAATAAAGGAATGGGCCTATGCCGGCTTCGCGATAGACTACATCGGCGCCTCTGCCTCCTTTTATTTCGTGAACAAGGATCCCCTGGGCATCCTCTTCCCCCTCGTGTTCCTCGCGGTGCTGTTCGCGTCGTATGCCCTGTGGAAGAAGACTGGACAGGGAAAGAAGAAGTGAGGCTTAAAATCTTCAACGTGAAACGCGTGGCCTACGGCGACTTCAGGACGATTGTGGGTGAGGGTAGCTAGTCGGCTTGCACGTTTTGCCGTTAAACATGAAATTGGCGCGTTGAAATTCTTGATATATCCTCGTTGCGATGAGTTGGTGGGCAAGAGCTGAAGGGTGCCAATCAGTAGCAGATATGTGGGCTTCTTCTGCTGTCAAGTTGGCATTGTCGAGGTCGTCGATGAAGACAATGTTACTGCCTACGGAGTTGGTGATGGTGTTATAAAATTCCGCTGATGCTGTTTGGTTGTTGATTTTTGGAGGATACAAGATAAGATAGAGTTTTTTGTTGTCTTTGGCCAGGATGGCTGTCATCTCTTCAATATAGTGTTGTTGATTGGCCCAGAGAGTTTTGAAGTCTTGATATTCGGAAACATAGTTTAGGGAGTCAATTCCTAGTCTTGTGCCGAAAGCTCTGTTTATTCTTTGGGAGACAAATTTTGATAATTCAGAGTACCTCCCTATTTTTTTCCTTAAGGTGATGTGGAGCAGATATTTTTCTTTGGCCGATTCATTCGTGAATGGTGTTCGAACCAAGTCATGTTTATTCAGGAGAAGTATCACCACGTCTGGGTTGAGATTTGGGTAAATTCTCTTGAAAAGGATGTTTTCCTGGAACAGTCCATATCCCGGTATTGCTGCGTTGATTACTTCGGTGCTGCTACCCATGAAAGCATCCAATAAGCTAGGGTACGTCTCATTGTCTAGCACACCCCAGCCAAAAGAGTATGAGTCTCCCAAGACAAGGATGTTGCAATTGTGGGGGGGGGTGATTTCTTTTCCTCTGAAGCCGTCTGAATTTATGCTGGCTGTGGGGAGGCCGAAGTCTGGATGACCAATCTGGTTTGGCTTTAGTTTCCAGTATAGTTCATTGTCCACTTCATATACCAGTCTGACGCCATAGGTGATTCGTATAGATAGTTCAGCTATCAACAGGAAAGTTCCGAGAAAGACAAGGAGGAGCAAAATGTTCTTGATTGGGAGTTTTTTCATCTAGGAGATTGATGAGAGAGCATATAAAAATGTTAGGGGGTGCTAGGAACTCTCCAGCCGTGCCAGCTCCGCCTTGGGGTCAGGATTCGTATCGACGCTTTTGGCGACGATCTCCATGCGGTCGAACATCGCGTTCCTGGTGACGCGGCCCTGCAATTTGATGATGGTGCCCAGCAGTTCCGTCTTCTTCGGCTCGAAGGTGGAGGGATTGTCCCTGAACTGCAGGATATGGGCGTCGTCCAGCCCCAGCAGGGAAGCGGCCTGCTCGCGGAAGAACACCGAGCGGATGCTCTCGGTGCCGTCGTCCAGGACGGCATTCAGCACGTACGAAAAGCCGAGGGCTCCGGTGCCATGCTCCAGGCACTTGAGCTCGCCGTTGTCCGGCTTCACTCTCCTCCCGCAGGCGGTGCAGATCTCGAAGAAGCGGGGCTCGAACAGTTGGACGACGGTGGCAAGGACCTCGACGGAAGCGTCGGCATCGGACAATTCCTTGATGCTCTTGCGCGGGGATTCTGAGAGGGAGGAAGGCACGGCGACGTTCACCGAGACCCCGGAAGGGTTGACGGCGACCTGCGCGCGCTCGTTGATGTGCAGTTCCGTGCGTCCCTGGTTGTCGCGCACGTAGCCGCTCAGGAGGGAGATGACGTCGCCCGGCTTCAGCGTGTGGACGAGCTCCGCCTGCGCGCCCCATGCCACCACCCTGACCGAGCCGGTTTCGTCTCCCAGCATGAATGAGCAGACCTTCCCTTCCCTGCCGGATGTGGTGAAGGAGCGCAGGTCGTACACGGCAAGCACCTTGCCCTGGGTCTCCACGTCCCTCATGCCCGCGAGGATGTTCTTGATCTGCAATTTCCCGGACACGGGCTCCAGAAGCTTCACGCCAAGCTCGTTGGCCACGATGTGCGCAGCCCCTTCCCGGGATATCAGGCCGGACAGCTGAGTGAGCTTGTTCTTCACGCGCTGCTCGATCTCGTCTTTGGGAAGGCCTGCCTTCTGCTCAAGGGTGGCAAGGATCTGCTCGTAGGAGAGCTTCATCATGGGAAATGGGGGAAGGGGATTCTTTATATAAGTTATGGGACTCTGGAGAGGGACCGCTCATTTAAGCGCGGGAGAGTATGATGACGCCCGCACTGGAGTGGCACGATAGTGCGCGCTGTTTTTTTGGATGGCGAGGGTGCGTGGAGGGCATCTGGAAAACGTCAAGCGCACCCGGGATGTACACTCCCAAATTATTTCCTAAGCTGGCGGTGTAAAAGAATATTATGAAATCGTCAATGTCTGGACAGTGGCGCCGATCTCCTTGGGGGTGAACTGCCCCGGCTTCGGGTTCCCGGCAGCGTCCTGCGCCACGAGGACGAGATAATAGGTATCCCCTTCCTTCGGATTTGTCTCTTTGAGAGAGATGCTCAGTCCCCCGCTGGCAGTGGACACGGGCAATGCGGAGAACAATGAAAGCGGGGTGTCTGGGGAGATGGCAATCGCGGGATTCTTCAGGCCGTACGCAGCGTACGAGAGGGGCTCCGGGGAAAGCAGGAGCGTGTTGTCGATGTTGCGCGTAGGGGGCGTGAAGGAGGGATAGGAAAGCGTCTGCGAGCCCTTGTCATACGACGAGAACAGGTTGGCCAGCAGCCCCACGATGCCTTCGGAGCGGGGCGGGAGGTCATCGACGGACGTTCCCGGTATCACGCTGAACTTCTGCTTCACGTTGTCGATCTCGTTCCCGTTCCTGTCAACGGCAGTCACCGCGAACGACTGCTCTTTCCCATTCTCCATGATGAGCAGGGGATACAGGTACACTCCCCTGCCATCCGCGGTCCTGGAGCGGTAGAGCTGGCCCTGCTCTCCGAGCCCCTTCGGCCTCTTCAGGAGCACTTTCTTCTCTCCTGCGGAGAACACGCATTGTTTCAGGGAATAATCAAAGGTGCACGCCCCGACATCAACGGCGGCATTGAGGTCCTCGGCATCTTCCGTCCTGGCAGTGATCACGGACACCCCTTCCTTGGCCGAAAGTTCCGCGATGGGGGTGGAAGATAGCGCCTCTGGTGAGGAAGCGCGGTAGATGCGGTATGATGTAGTGTCAGGCGCGCTGCTCTCCTCCCAGGAGAGGATGGCCGAGTAATCGGCCTTCGGATAATCAAGCGCCTTGACGCCGGTGAGCGGAGGAGGAGGCGAGTCCGGCAGGTGCGCGGCGAAACGGATGGTGATGGGCCTCTCTTTGGTCTCTCCGTCTGCAGGGTCATGGATCATGTATTTCGCGGCCGGATCGGAAACGCAGAAGCGCTGCACGGTCTTCGGCTTTGGCGTGCAGGGCCTGAGATCCGCTTTCGACAATTGCCTGCCGGCCCCGTCGGTGACCGTGGCAGATGTCGGGTAGGCAAGCTTTCCATTGGACTCCATGATAAGATCGATGGCCTGCTCTGCCTTCCCTTCTTTCTGGGGGGAATGCTTGTAGAACAGGAGCGAGGGCAGGGAGACGGGAGCCGTGCCGCTGAGCGGCATAGTGGTGATCTGCGCCTCTGCTTTGGCCAGTCCAGTGTCCCCATACGTGAGCGCCAGCTTCTCGGGAAGGTACGTGGAAGCGATTCCCCGGAGGGAGGAGGCATACGACAATGCTCCGCTGTCGTCGGCAAAGGAGATGCTGTTGCCATCCTTCCGCATGGCGAAGGTGTAGGCATGGCCGGACAGCCCGTTCTTGGCAATATAGGAGGAAGAACCAAGATTCTTCTCGCAGTAGCAGTTGCTCTCGGAAGAGTTCAGGCAGTCCTCGAACGTCTCGATGATGTCGTAGAACACGCGCTCCTTGCCTTTCATGCAGTCCGGTTCCCAGGTGAAGCCGGTGGCGGCCTGCGCCGTTGCGAGGCACGTCTCCAGCGGCGTTCCCTTGTCCGCGCATGCCGAAAGGATGGGGAGATGTGCCGCGATTTTCTGGTAGATGCCCGTGTCAAAATTCACTGTTGAGGTGATCTCCGGCTTTGGCAGGTACGCCCCGTAGAACGAGGCCCCTTTCGGCTCGGCTATCACCATGCCCGTTGGTGGTGTGGTGTCGGATAGCACGAGCATGCCAACGATGCCGAAAAGCAGCAGCATGCCGATGATTGCGGGATTCCTGAAGTGGGTCATTGAAGTCATGATGACGGGATGGAAGGTGATATCTGCGCGAGCTTCTCGTTCACCCGCTCCACATAGGCAGAGTCCGCTCCGGTGGAGCAGCCGAGGCCGTTGTACGCCCGAAGAGCAGCAGCCCAGCCGAGGTAGGAGGCGTATTTCTCCGCAAGGGAGATGTCCTTGCAGTAGCGCATGATCAGGGAAAGGGGTATGCCGTTCTGGTAGCGCAGGTACGCGTCTCTCAGGATTTTCGCGCCGACGTTGATGTTGCATTCCAGGTCGTACACGGTCTGCCCGGGCGTGCAGACCTTGTCGGCAAGGCCGCTGTTCACCTTGGTGTTTATCTGCATGACGCCGATGCTGGAGAAGTCGCTGCTGAGGATGGATGATTCCCCGCAGGATGATGAGGAAGTCCCCTGGCAGTTCCGGTCCTTGTTCTGGTTCTCGGCGGCGCAGCAGTGCTTCAGCGCGCTTTCCTGCGATGCAACCGCCAGGAGCACGGCAGTAGGCACCTGCGTGCGCTGCTCTGCCTGGATGAAGAGGGAGCCGTGGCCGGCAAGGGCGGAGCTTTTCTGCCGGAGGAATGCGTCCGCCTGGGCAACGCTTGAAGATGCTGCCGGAGGAGAAGGAGTGGACTGGATGCCCGAAGCAGGTGAGGAGGGCGGCGTGCCTGGTGGGAAGGACTGCGCTGCTCCCGCTTGCTGAGGGGAGGTAGGCGCTGCGGGCAAGGGCTGCAGCGGGACGATGGGCGTCGGCATTGGCTGGGGAGCTGACTTGGAGAGGCCGATGCTCTGGAGGAACGATGCTCCTGCCTTCGGGGTGATGTCGATGCCCTTGCCGATGGGGATGATGACGGGCAGCTTTGCCGTGAGCGACGCCCGTGTCGGCTTTCCCAAGGTGATGGGCGCATTGAAATTGTTGGCGGGGATGATGTCCCCTAAAGGAGGGGTGTAGGCGATGAGTGATTGCTCAAGGTAGCCTGCATCAAGCGAGGAGATTCTTTTTTGCAGCGCATCGTTGGCGGGAACGCATGTGGATTGCTCCCCTACTCCCGCCGTCCACAGCGCATAGCCGAGGGAGGAGCCGCACGCATTTTTCCCGCCTCCTTCCTTTCCTGTCTCATAGAGGGCATGCTCGAGCGCCGACTGGGACGCGAGCGAAATGTAGAGCTGGGCATCTTCCGCGCGGTATAGCGCGTCCTGGAGGTAGAGCGAGGCCTGCCCAACATACCCATTGAAGGTGAACTGCTGGACGCCGGCGTAATAGGTGCCCAGGCCGAGGAAGAACGCGATGATGAGGAAATACCACTGCAATCCCATGCCTTTTCGGTTCATCATGGGGCCATCACCAGATTCGGGCCGAGGCTGTAGAGGGTGAGGGTGAGCGCGCCGTCATCGCCGAGCAGGGGGAGCTGGGCGCTGGCGATCTCCTGAATGGAGCTCTGGCCCGTCGGGATGGTGCCGCCTTTCACGATCCGCGAGCCGTCTGTGGAGAAGAAGATGGTGGTGCCGGAGTTCATGGCGACAATAGTCCACCCGTAAGGATTGCTGCTGGAGAAGGTCGCTGCAAATGCGTCCGCGATGGGCTTGAGCTCCCCTTTGCCGTAGTAGGCGTCGACGATGGCTTTTCCCAGCGGTACGCCGTCGAGAGGGAGGGTGAGCGCCCTGGTGAGGTCGCGCTCTGCGCTGCTGGCGGAGATGTCAGAGCTGATGTCCTGCTGCTGTTGCTTGGCCGGAACAGAATGGAATATCAGAAACGCGAAGAGGACGAATGCGCTGCAGATGATGAAGACGATGGCCGGGACGGCCTCGTCTATCGCGATGCCTTTCCTATTTCCGCGGAGCCTGGAAGCCAAGGGAGAGTTCACCCGGTACTGTTTTGTCGTTGTATTTCACGCCTATCCATGAGCTTGAGGAGGTTGAGATGCCGGATTCCTTCCAGTTGGGGGTGGCAAGGAGCTGCTGCATGTTCCCTTCCTTGAGCTTGAGGAAAAGCCTGACGGCCGCGTCATTGGCCTGCAGGGCAGGGTAGCAGGAGCCCATCTGGCTCTTGGTGAGTTTGGCATAGTCGAGCGTCTGCGGGAGGAGCGCAGGAGAGGAGAAGCATGCTGGGGAGGTTATCCTGTCAAGGAGAAGGGACTTCTCCAGGCCCGGTGGGACGACGGTCATCTCGGCGAAGCTGGACTTTATCCAATACATGAAAGCGACGGCGACGAGTGACATGAGGAGGACAAACAGCAGCCAGGGGAGCACGCTGTCCATGGCCCAGTTCTGTGATTCCGCTTTCTTTGATGTCCACATGCTACGCTGAGGAGAGGGTGATGGCATCTCCTTTTTTGATGATGATGAGGGATGAAGGCCGCTCAATAAGGGTTTGTGGGAGGGGTTTTCCGTTGAACGCCGCCTTGCCGGCGATGATGTCCGTCCTGCCAAGGCCGGCGGAGTAGATGAGGATGGAGTTTCCCGACAGCAGGATGCCATATCTGCTCACATCCTGTCCGTATGCGAGGGTGAGATCGCCCGGCATGGCCTGCATCTCCGTGAGGATCAGCGCAAGGTCGTTGGCCACTGCCTGCTTGTGGGGAGCTTCCGCGCTGCCGTATTTGTTGCCAACGGTGACAAACGATGCTACGATGATGGCAGAAAGGATGAGTGTGATGAGTGCCTTATAGACAAGAGTCCCTCTTTTTTGCATGCGCATACTCCAGAAAGAGCATTTATATTAGTTTTGCTGGATGCAGGCGACTTGTGGCGGGCAGGCGTTGGCGAGCAGGCCTGTCCCTGATCTCTTGCGCTCTATGGCTACTGAAGAGGATGCCACAGAAGATTGTGGGCGCGGGAGCCCGTTGCCGATGTCTCCGGCATTGACAAAGAAAAATCCTCCTTTCCAGAAAGGATAGTTTGCCAGGCTCGTGGTGTTGGGATATGCCGCCTTGAGTGGGGTTTGATCAGGGAGGTTGTTGGCCAGTTTCAGACAGGAGAGCCCAGCACAGCGCAGTTCCATCGCCTGTTCGCCCTCCCGTCCGGTAAGCTGTCCGGGAAGCTCTATCCTGATGCCCTTGCAGGAGCAGATGCAGGGGACGTTGGCGCATTCCGCCGTTGAAGGCTTGGAGACATAGGAATAATAAGGTACGGGGGAGTAAACTCCTTGCGGACATCCATAGCACCGGAATTCTTTGGCTGCCTGGGAGAATCCAATGATGGCGTCTCCGGAGTCAAGGCCGATGCGGACGGCGGTCGTGCCCTCACCCGGCTGGCTGAGCGCATCTGCCATCTTCTTGACAGAGGCATCCGCCTGGCTTTCGCCGAAGAATATGCTGCCGACTCTCATTCCGACCTTGAAGACGATGAAGAGAAGGATGACCGTGAGGATGATGCGGAGGAGCGCCTCGAGCACCATGCCTTTCTTTGTTATTTTTTGATGCATTCTGGTTTGGTGAGGCATGACTTGTCCTCGAGGCCTTTTTCAGAGTTTTGTATGATATAGCCGGGGGGGCATCCTTTGTTGGAGACGTCTCCTGGCTGGCTGCTTGTGGAGCAGGGGCACTTGTCGTAGAGATTCTGCACGAGGTCGTTGTCGCAGTCCCCGAGGGAGTCAGCCTGGCCATGGAGTATCTTCCCGAATGCGCTGAAGTTGCCGGAGAAGACGCTGATGACAATGAAGAAAAAGATGGCAAGGATGACTATGGTGATTACCTGCCCAATAGTCATCTCCGCCCGTCTGCTCTTTGCCGTGTGTCTTTCCAATGTCAGCAGGTTTTGATCTTTTTTGATAGCTCCGTGATGCAGGATTCCCTGATTCCGGCGTCGTCTCCCGTGCAGCCGCCGAAGAAGTCGACGGTGCGCTTTAGCCATGATGTGGTCTTGGGGATGAGGCAAAGGGTCTTGCCGTCTATCTTGTACGCGTATGGCGCAAGGTCATCCCTGGAGAAGGCCTGCTTCGTGCTCTGCTGCTTGTAGCCGCTGGCTGTTGCCTTGCATGTCGGCGGCTGCTGGAGATAGCAGTCGTAGAGCGCCTGCGGGTCGGCGAGGCAGATGCTCATGCCGGTGATGGTGTCTGACGTCCTCCTGATCGCTCCATCGGCATTCGGCTGGAGCACGCTGATGGTGGCCCCGGTTTGAGTGTTCGCGACTTCAATCTGGAAGTTTTCGAGGTTCGTGAGGCTCTGGAGGGGGACGATGCAGTCCGAGGGCGTCTTCGTCTGCGCCGCCACAGAGAGGGAGGTGGTGATGCTGCTCCTGGCATTCTCGACGCCTGTCGGCAGCGGTTCCGGGCTCTTGAGCTCCGGCTGCGGGCCTGTGGGAAGGAAGCGCTCCGCCCCGAGCGAGAGCCCGGTGAGTTTCTTGAAGAATCCCTGCGGCGAGTAGATGGCCAGGATAATGATAAGCAGGAAGACGATGAGTATCCCCCATTCTATGATCTTGCTCCATGCGAGTTCTGCCATGTTATCCCCACCTGAAGAGGGAAGTCGCAGCATACTGTATCCGGTCTCCCCAACTATATTGCAGGGCAAGATAAACCGCGAGGAAGAGGAGGAGGAGGAGTATGATCCCTATGGTCTGCGTATCGATTGTTCCCCTGTCCATCTTCATGATGCCGCACCTCTCTGTATTGCGCACTTCGTCGAGACCGTGTCATAGCGCGAGACAAATATATAGTTGATGTTTCTGGGGTCTCCTGAGAATTCTGCGGTGGCGGCTGCCGCCCCTAGGCCAACGATGGTAAGTTTTGTTGCTATGGGAAGTCCGAGGAAACCGGTAAAGTAAGTGATGGCTCCTGCCGTTCCCAAGGTTGCTACAGCTATTGCACCTCCCCCTACAGTGCCAGCCCAACTCCATGTCCTGCTTGGGCTTACCAGGGTCACGGCATACAGCTGTCCGGGGTTGAAGGACGTGCCGTCCTCATACACGACCATGCCGGAACCGTAGCCCGCTCCCCGCGTGCCTTGGAGGTAGTCGAGATAGGAGGCGAAGTTGTTTTCGGAGACAAAGCATGCTCTTTTGCCGGTGCATTTCCAGTCCAGGAACTGCTTGTATCCGTTGAGCGGTGTGGAGCTGCATACCCCTCCCTTGTCCTCGCATTCATTCTGCCTGTTCGTGCTCACGCAGCACATCTGGTTTGGAGGGCATGATGCCGAGGAAGCCTTGTCGGGGAACTCGCCTCCGCAGGAGGCCATGCATCTCCCGCCATTGCCATTGCCTAGCGGCGTGGTGGTTCCCCCGAAGCTTGGGCTGGCTCCGGCGCCGCCGAGTGATCCTCCGCCGGCAGAGACGCTGCCGGCGCACCTGTTGGAGCTGTCCTTGGCGATGTAAGGCTCATAGAGGGAGGTGACGAGGTCCGTTGAGGAGAATCCCGCCCCCTTGCCAACGGAGAACGTATAGCAGACGAAGCACCCATCGCTCTGGTAGAGCGCTTTGTCGAACATGTTCTGCTGCCTCCCTTCCAGCCACATCCACCAACAGCGGCGCATGAGGTCCCTCACTTCCGCTTTCGCCCGCGTCGCGTCATTGGCAAGGTCCTGGCGCGCCTTGAAGTCCTTGGAGGGGAGGTCTCCCTTGTCCAGCGTATTGCACGCGCGTGGCGGTGAGATGAGCTTGCTTGCCAGGGAACCTGCGCTTTTCTCATAGCCGAACTTGAGGGCATTGAATCCGCGGCAGAGCTGCTCCTGCGTCGATTGGTCTGCCTTGGAGGTGATGCTGAGGATGATGCCGATGAGAATGCCAACCCCTGCGATAAGGAGGATAATTTCAATTAAAGTCTCGAATTCCAGTCCTCGCTTGCTACGGAGAAAACGCATTGTGGAGTTGCCTCGAAACAAGATAAAGCATGAGAAGGGCGACAGCGATGGCAAGCATGAATACTCCCCAGTTGTCCCAGAGTTTTGCTCTCTTGTTCATGGTTTGGCTGTGCTGGGTGTGGTAGTGCTTGCCGGCTGCGCACCAAGGGGAAAGATGCAGCATGCGTTGCCTGCCTGCTGGTTGCTGTTCTCGCAGTTCGTGCCGGAGATGACAGAGCCTCCTTTCCGGGAGCATTCCGCGCTGGTCGTGCATGTCCCGAGCTTCGCCTGGCAGCTCTCAAGGTTGGAGTTGAAGGATTTTGCCTTGCCGGTGAAGATGCCCGCGAGCACGATGAGGACCACGAAGCCGAGCACAGCAGCAATCAGGATGGGGATGGCCATATCCGCCTTCTTCCGGGAAAACATGGAGAAAAAACAGGAAAGTTCCTATATAAAGCTTTGGCTACGCGCGGGTGCAGCAGCAGATGCCGGGGTTCTGTGCAGTGATATCGCTGAATGAACCGTAGATTCTCAACTGAGTGGTGGGATTGGAGCACGAGGGGCCTGCCTGCCTCTCCCCGCTTGCATAGCCGCTCACCTGGCACTGCTGGGGGCAGGTCGTCAGCTGCTGCTGGGTCTGATCAACTCCCTTCCCGAATATGCCTATCCTGCCGGTGAACACCGCGAAGAGGATGACCAGCACCGCGAGCCCGAGGGCAGCAACGATGATGATGTTGATGGAGAGATCCCCTTTCTTCGACAGCCGGATTGCCATGGTCTCTTTCCCGCAGAACTGATATTTAAAAGTATCGAATTCTGGTTCTGGTGCGCCATCGTTTGGCGTTAGGGGTGGTGCGTAATGGTTGGTAGCACCCTTTTTTTTGGGAATGGTTTATATAGAAGAGATGTCAAAAGACCTTATAGGGGGTTGTTTATGGGAACAGGCTTTGAGTTGGGAAAACAAGTAATTGGGGTTATTCTAACAAGCCAGAAGCCCTATGTTGTCCCACCCTACCAGAGAGATTATTCTTGGGATAAAGATGAAGTAGAGGCTCTTTGGAAGGATTTGATAAATTGCATGGGACAAAAAATCTACTTTCTTGGCTCAATGGTCTTTAAGAATGAAGAGGGTGATGACTGTATAACTGTAATAGACGGTCAGCAAAGATTAGCCACACTCACCATTTTGTTGTCATCAATACGAGACTTGCTCTTGGAGATGGGGGCAGAAAAAGATTCTTGGAGCATAGGCAACCATTACATAATAAAACAATATGAAGGTCAAACGGAAGTAAAATCCCTAACCTTAAACATAAGAAACAGGGAATATTTTTATTATTGCATCCAATTGCCACCTGATGATAAAAACAGAAAAAAGTTTACTGATTATCCAAAAACGGAAAAAACCAACCAACTAATAAAGAAGGCTTACGAATTTTTTAAAGAAGAAATCACTAAAATAATTTCTCCAAAAAGCACAAATGAAAAAGTTTTATTTCTCAATGACCTTGTTAAGCATATAAGGGCTACGCTGATGGTCATTGCCATTACTGTAGATACAGAGGATGAAGCATACCTTATATTTGAAACAATTAATGATAGGGGATTAGAACTTTCCGTTGCTGATTTATTCAAAAATTATTTAATAAGGAAGGCAAAATCAGATGGAGATAGGGATGAAATTATTTTGATGTGGAGGGATATATCCAGTCTATTAGACGATAAACTTCGGGCTTTTTTGAGACATTATTGGGTTTCCAAGAAAGAACCCATATCTGATAGAAGATTATTTGGCGAGTTTAAAAATCACATTGAAGCTGAAAGATTGGACGTTAAGGATTTTGTCAAAGAGTTAAAGGATGAAGCCACAAATTACTATGCCCTCCTCAATCCAGAGGCTGGAAGTTGGCAAGACAAGGAGATTACATCACTCATTTCTGATTTTAATACCCTATCAGCAAAACAATGTCTCCCTCTTTTAATGAGTGGTCAGAAGATTTTTAACGAGGGAGAGTTTAAAAAACTCCTAAACGAAATTACTAATTTTACTTTTAGATATAGCACAATCTGCAATAAGCATAACAATATTCTTGAGACTAAATACAGCGAAACTGCGGTTCAAATAAGAGAAGGAAAAATAAAAGATACCACTCAAGCGATAAAAAATCTTAAAACAATTTACCCAGAGGATTCTGAATTTGAAAGTATGTTTTTGAAAAAGTCAGTGGAAGGAAAATTAGGGAGATATATAATAAGAAAGATTGATGTTGAGATGGGGGATTATAAGGGTGAAAAACCAGATTATAACTCTTGCACATTGGAACACATCATGCCACAGAAGCCAGATGATGAATGGGAAAAATATTTTGAAAAAATGAAGATGAAGAAAGAAGAGATTGAAGTAATGACCAACAGGATAGGGAACATTACTATCCTCGATGATGGACTAAACAAAAAAGCAAAAAATTTCTTTTTCCTAAAGAAAAGGAATGATGCTTATGCTCATTCTATAATATGGCTCAATGGGTCATTAAAAAGCACAAAAAAGTGGGATTTTGGTATGATTAACCAGAGGCAAGAGCATTTAGCTAAACTGGCTTGTAAAGCGTGGAAAGTTCAATTTTGACCAAAACCTTTATATAGTAGTGTATTATACTATATTATATGGTATTACAAATGAAGAAGCAAACAAAAATCCTGATTGGTCTTGACGACACCGAGAACAAGATAGTAACTTACTACAAAACAGCCCATTCCTTAATCACAAAGGAAGATGCGATAAAGAAGATAATAAGGCAAATAGGAAAAACAGAACTGTTGCCCGACATAGAAAAAGACCTTAAAAAATAAAATTGACTTTGCGGTGTTAGTAGCACCGCAAAGTTGGAGGAACTAAAATGCACTCGGAAGCACAAGTTAGTCCCAAGATGGGAATTAAGGAGTTATCGTATAAAAACCCTTCGGAGCAGATGCGAATGGTCAGAGGATACGCAATCATCAGCAAGGGCGATGTCCCGCAGAGAATAGATGCACGAACATTCTCCACTCCCTCGCAGAATGGTAACGGAACTTATATCGTTTCCATTGGCAGGAAATGCCAATGTTCATGCCCTGATTTTCAGGGAAGGAAAATGGACTGCAAACACATTCACGCAGTAAGGTTTTACCTTGACTTCAATAAAAAGGTAAAGACGGAAAACAAGGGTATCGTAATGGAAAAATTATCTTGCCCTTACTGCAATTCAGAGGACACTATCGGCTACGGAAAACGAAAGACGGAAAGCGGGCAGAAACAGAAATACAGATGCAACGGATGCAGGAGGTATTTTATTGAGGAGAAGGACTTTGAGCGATACAAGGGCAACGGCAAGATTACGACGGTTATCCTTGATTTGTATTTCAAGGGGATTTCCCTTCGTGGCATCCAAGACCATCTCAATCAATTCCACAACCTTTCTTTAGACCATGCCAACATTCTCCGTCGGATACAGAAGTATAGCAAGGTCATAGACGACCACGTTAAAACCTTGAAGCCAGAAGTAGCAAATGTTTGGCATCACGACGAGATGAAGATACAAGCAGGTGGAAAGTGGAAATGGCTTTGGAATATCATGGATGAGCAGACGAAGTTTTTGATTACGACGCAGGTATCCACCCACGCACGGATGAAGGACACAAGGAAATTCTTTAATGATGCGGTAGAACAAGCAGAGAAGCAACCCGCTTTCCTCATTACAGACGGAAGGCACAGCTATACCCGAAGCATCCAGAAGGAGATGCCAGAGACACAGCACGTTAGGTTAGTGACCTTGACCGATAAGCGAACCAACAACCAGAATATAGAGAGGTTGAATGGAACGGTCAGGGACAGGATTAAAACGATGCGTGGCTTTGACAATGAAGAGAGCGCAGAACTGATGACAGATGCTTTTAGAAATTATTACAACTTTATCAAGCCCCATTCATCAATAGGTGGGATAACCCCTGCACTCAAGGCAGGGATAGGGGTGGATTTGGAAGGCAACCGATGGATGGCTCTGCTCAAGCGGAGCATCCACCAACCGCAACGCACCAAAGAGGCGGTTTAATGACAAAACAAACGCTTACGCACCAGAACCCGAATTCTGGGAGTGTGGTTGGGAGTGTGGTGTCATGCTTGTGATGGGCACCACAAGGGTGGGTGGAGGGCATCAGATAACCATAAAGCGCGCTCAGGATGTGCGCTCCCTTGCGGATTGTTTGCCAGCAGTTTTTTTGGTGAGGGTGATGGGGGTGCTCGTTACAGGGAGTCATCCGCAGATGTCGAGCTTCACGTACAGCGTCCCGGCCCTGGTCGGCAGGGGGAATGTCTTGGATCTCCTCTGCCCGGGGCAGGTCTTCCCCAAGGCAAAGAGGGAATTGCGCTCCCCCAGGAAGGCGCTCATCTCGTACTCCCATTTCCACTGGTCGAAGGTCTGGTTGAAGATGAAGGCCGCGACCTCCCTGGGCTTCTCGCACGAGGTCTCGCCGTCCTGGCAGGTGATGCCTCCCTGTGCGGCGCAGTCCTGCAGCAGTTCCGTGGTGGAGAGGCCGCTGCATTCCTGGACGGACGTGCTGAGGTACGTGGAGAGGTAGTTCGAGGCCACCTGCGACTCCACCACATCCTTCTTGAGGGTGCTCGGCTTCTTCAGGGCGACGAACTTGATGACGAAGACCAGGCCGAGGATCAGCAGCACGACCACGATGGCCAGGCCGAGGATCTCCATCTGCCCTCTTTTTCTGTGGTGGTTCAGGCAGTGGCGTTGGAAACCTCTGGTGCGCTCGGGGCAGCGCCGGCTCGGCTCGTTATGTGGCTTGGGCGTCGGCATCTCCCGTAGGGGGAGCGTCCCCTCTGCCGATATGTTTCTTTGTTCCGAGAGAGCCTCGCGAAAGTGGCGCTGCCCTTCGTTTCCAACGGCGTTCTTGTTTTCCATAATGGGAGTTACCGTGCATAGGTGTCTATCGTGATGACGCCGAAGGCGTTTGTCCCGGTGACGGGGTCGAGGAGCGAGATGGGGGCGTTGGTGACGGACTTCGAGGAGTATTTGTCGAGCGGGGAGTTGTAGAGGGTGTAGTTGTGCGTGGAGGGGTAGACTTCCTGGACGGAGACCACGCTGAAGCCGAGGGAGTCGAAATAGTATTCCTGGTGCTGCGGCACGACGATGGAGGCCGCCTGTAGCTTCAGGAGGTCGATGCACGAGTCCTCCACGATGTTTTGCCTGCTGCACTGCAGCTCCGGCAGCGCGAGCGCCTTCTTGAGCACCGTGATGGCCTCGAGCTGGGTGTTCTCCTCCTTCTCGGTGGCTGATTTTGACTTGATGATGTTGACGTAGAACACCATCCCGATGACCACGAAGAAGAAGAACACGAGGAGGATGGCGATGGTCTCTCCCATCTGCACCTGTGCTCTGGCCCCTCTCCCGGGGTTTGTGGGTCGTGTCATGGGTGTGGTGTTGTCTGGGCGGTGCTAATAGAGCAGCGGGCACGATTGGCGCTGGAGCTGGGTATTGGTGATCTCAAGCGAGGAGAGCGCCTGGCTGGCCTGCTGCACAGAGCCTTCATTGAAGCCGGACGCGGCCCCCCTGATGACGGAAAAATGCTGTTGCGCGTCCGTGTAGAGCGACTGGCATCTGGCGAGTGAGGGCGTCTCCGCAAGCGCGGCAGCGCGGCGCTGGTAGATGTCCGTCACCAGGTCCACCTTCCTGAACATGTTCGTGGCGATGCAGGCGTACTGGCCGGGGTCGTCGGTGAGCACCGCTCCCAGCAGCATCTCCTGTCTGAGGTAAGGATAGGTCTTGACGAGGTCCCATCGCGTCTCTGACTTGCGATAGAAGCTGATCGTGCCGCCGGAGCCGTCCCCGGTGATGGCGAGGGCGCTCATCTTGTCATCGTCTATCTTGGAGAGGGGGGCGGGAAATTGGGGGGAGGCTCCGGCAAAGACGACCCTGGTGTGGTCTGCGTTCTGGATGCGCAGGCTCGTCGGCAGGGCCGGATAGAATTCCACGTTGAGGGCGGCCGGCAGGCTCTTGTTGATGGCCTTCGCCAGTGGGGAGGAGCCCACGAGGATGTAGCGGATCTTGGGGGTGGAGAAGTACACCACGTTGGTGATGCGGTAAGGGATGCTCCATTCCTTGGTCTGTACCAGGAGGGGGGAGGTCCTCGCCACCGACGGCGCGAAGAGCATCATCTGCTGGAATTGCTGCGATTGCGCTCCGATGCGGATGAGGTTGCACTCGAACTCAATGGAGGCTTCCGGCAGCTCAAGGACGTTCATGACGCCTGATGCTGCCTCAGAGCCAGCAGCGATGGCGCTGAGCACGTTGAGGAGCGTGGCCCTGGACGCGGCCTCGGAGACGGTCTTCTGCTTCAGCACGATGGCCGCGAATATGGAGAGGATGACCGCTCCCGCAATCACGATGAAGATCCAGTTGAACTGCACCTCGACGGCTGCCTTCCTGCCGGGAAGAGGGTCAGTCCTGCCACTGCGATACGACGACATGGTCCCCCTTGCTTTCGAGGCGGAGCTCGACGGATTTCGCCCGCGCCGGGATGCAGAGAACGTCCGGGTCGGTGGAGATGGCATCGACGGAGAATGAGGATTCTACCGTGACCTTCATCAGGAAGACGTTCTTGCCCGTCCTGCCGCTGACGCTGTCCCTGATCAGGGGGTCGATGGTTCCGCTGAGGACGGGCGGCTGGTAGCTCTCCACTAAGCAGATTCTGGTGTAGTCTTCCATGGTGAGCACTTTCTTCTTGACCGAGCCGTATTCCGGGGTGAGGGAATCGATGGCGGAGGAAAGGTCTGTCTGCAGCTTGATGGTCGACACCTGCTCGGACTTGTGGCGGAACTCGGTGACGGCGTTATAGCCGTAGATAAGGATGGCCCCCATAATGACCGTGCCGAGGACATAGACGAAGATCTGGCCGACAATCTGGGCCTTCCTGCTGTGCGCCGTTGGGCGTTTCATGGCAGAACGCGTTCTGTTATTTCCTTCTGCGGCGCAGCGCCTTGAGTCTTTTGATAGGATCATCATCACTTGGCTTTTTTGTGTGCTGCGGCGGCCTGACCTTGACGGTTCTCCATTTCTGGGGGGAGGGTTTCCCTTTCTGGAAGGGCTGGCCCTCCTTCATCTGCTCCGGCTTCTGTGGAGTTCCTTTCTCCGCTCCTTTCTGCCCGGATTCTGCCCTGCCGCCGAAGGCGCTGAAGACCTTCTCCCTGACCTCTTTCTGCCTCTCGCGCTTCTCTCTGATCCGTTCATTTATCTTCTCCTGCATGGGGGAAGGAGGGGGTGTCCTGGCCTGCATGGGCGGGAGCGCCGGTTGGGGGCGCATGGCCGGCTGCGGCCGCTGCATCTGCTGCAGGGGAGAAGGAGCCTGCGGGCGCATGGGAAGGGACCCTTTCGCCTTGCCCGAAGGCTTGCCGGAGAGGGAGGGGAAGGTGAATCGGGACGATCCCTGGAAATACCGGTTGTAGGCGAGGTATCCGACACCGCCGAGGATGCCCAGCACGAGGAGCGCAAGCAGGATGGTGGAGAGGATGGAGGATCTTGGATAGTCATCCGGATCGATGGGGTCTGTGCCTGCGGCGATCTCTTCCGCGTCGGTGAAGCCGTCTCCGTCGGTGTCAACATTAAGCGGGTCAGTCCGGTAAGAGAATTCTTCCTTGTTGCTGAGGCCGTCGCCGTCAAGGTCCTCGTCCCCGAGCCCGGGATTGCTCGTGTCAAGGCCGTGCTCGATGGCCCATTGCAGGAAGGCGTCATCTCCGCCGGTTTGCTCATCCGCGTCCTGAACGCCGTTGCAGTCGGAATCCCCTTCCGTGCAGGAGCTGCATGCTCCCTGTCTGCATGAGAGCCCGGAGGAGCAGTCCGCGTCAGAGTTGCATCCTTCCCCCTGGCCGCAGGGAGTCTCGCAGGCGCCGCCGCAGTCGACTCCTGACTCTCCCGGAGATAATGCGCCGTCCTGGCATGTCTGTGCGGCCTTGCAGAAGCCGAAGCTGCAGAGGCTGGTCGCGCAATCGGAGTTGGCGTAGCAGCGCTCTCCTTCGGGGCAGGGGGAGCAGGGGCCGCCGCAGTCGATGCCCGGCTCGTTCTGGTTGACGACGCCGTCTGTGCAGGTGGCTGCGGCGCAAACCCCTTCAGCGCAGAATCCGCTGTCGCAGTCCGCGCTGTCCGTGCAGTTCGTCCCCACCGGGCAGTCTCCCCGGTCGCGGCATGTGAGGATGAGCGAGTCATTCGCCAGGCAGTTCTCCGTCGAGAGCCTGCAGAGCTTGCAGTTGAGCGTCCCGTTGAGGAAATAGGGGCTGTACGCGCCGCAGCTGATGTCGCTGACATTGCCGATGGCCTCCTTGTCGCACAGCTCCCCGGTGTCGAGCTTGCCGTTGCCGCACAGGTCTTCCTGGGTGATCTTGCATTCTTTCGTGTTGAACGTGCAGGAGCTGCCGCAGGAGAGGGGGCCGGCACGGAACAGTGAGCTGTAGTCGGAGCAGGTGGGGGAGGTGATGGGGCCGAGGTTCGTTCCGTCGCAGGACTCCCCAGGGTCTATCCTGCTGTTGCCGCAGGATGACTGCCGCGTGCATTGGGAGGTGCTGAGCGCGCATCCGGAAGTGCAGGCGAGCGTCCCTCCGGAGAACGAGGGATAGGATGTGCAGCTGGTCAACGCGCCGAGGGCGGCGCCGTCGCAGGACTCTCCCTTGTTCAGGGCGCCGTCGCCGCACAGGCCGGGGGAGACGTCCTCGCAGGAAGAGGCATCGATCTGGCAATTGGTGCACTTGAGGCTGCCGGAGGTGAAGCGCAGCGGGCTGTAGGACGCGCAGGAGCCGTCAAGGGGTCCGAAGGAGGATCCGTCGCACGTCTCTCCAGGGTCGATCTGGTTGTTGCCGCAGGACGCTTTGGGGACGCAGGAGGTGGTGTTCAGCTGGCACGAGGACGTGCAGCCGAGCGTGCCGGAGCTGAAGGTGCCGTTGAACGACACGCACGTGGAGATCTTCCCGAGAATCTTGCCGTCGCATTCCTCTCCCGCATCGAGGACGCCGTTGCCGCAGGCAGAGGCCACGGTGCAGTCGGTGGTGTCTATCCTGCATTGCGGGGTGCACTTGAGGCTGCCACCGACGAAGTTGGTGTACTGGCCGCAGCTCCTGACCGATCCAAAGGCCGAGCCGTCGCATTGCTCCCCTGCGGTGTTGATTTTGCCGTCGCCGCACTTCGGCGCTTCCTTGCAGAGGGATGTGTCCACGGTCACGCCGTCGCTGAGCATGGTCTGGCTCTCGAGATCGACGAAATCGCGGGACTTGACGGTGAAATAGTACTTGGTGTTGTCCAGCAGCGAGAGGTTCTTGATGAAGAGGAACTCGTTGGATGCCACGGAGCGGGTGAAGCCGACGATTGCCGTTGATCCCTGGAGGAGGGAATAGTAGTACTCCTTCACGCCGCTGCCCTTGTCCTCGGCAAGCCACTTGACGCGCAGCCGGTCAGTGAAGCAGCTCTGCTGCGGGAACGAGTCGAACGTGCTGGAGTCGTCGACGAAAAGCATGTTCGGCGCCCTGGTGTCGACGGTGAAGTTGATCAGGACCGCGGAAGAGTACTCGGGAAGGAACTGGTCCCTGCAGGCCACGTACATGGTGTAGGCGCCGTCCTCGAGCGAGAGGGTCTTCGTGTGGGTGAGCGCCGGCGGCCCGAAGAGGGAGCCGGTGACCGCGGTGGGATCGGTCTGGCTGAACCTGCATTGGACGTTCTTGCTGGTCTTGACCGAGAGCTGGAGGTTGCCGTTGCCGAGGACCGGAGGCGTCAGCGAAGTGATGAATGTGGGCAGGGTATGGTTGACGGAGAAGGTGAGCGTCTGCACGGCTGATTCGAGGAGGGCCTTGTTCTGGCATGCGACGTTGTAGGTGAATGTGCCTTCCGTCTGCTCGGAGACGGGTTGCCTGCTGATCTTGCTGAAATTCGCCGCGGCATAGGAATCGAAGGGAGTCATCCTGCTGATGTCGGCGGTCGTCTTGCTGTATTTGCAGATGGCATCCTCGTCCGTCTGGATGGTGAGCTGGGTGATGTTGTCGAGGTCCTGGACCGGGTCTGGGAATGCGAAGGATGTGACAATCTTGGGGGGCGTGCTGTCCAGGGAAAGTGGGAATGAGGCGGTTTTCCGTCCTTGGAGGGGGTCGTTGCAGGTGATGAAGAGGGTGACTGGCGTCCCCGAGGTCCTGGAATAGGAGGAAATGACATGGTCCGTCCCTCCTGTCGAGGAGAAGGGATCCATGAAGGAGAAGTCAGAGGCGGAGCCGGTGCTGTGCCTGCATGTGGCGTCGTTGTCTGTGTGGATCCTGACCTCAAAGGGCGATGCGGGGGAGACGCCGTAGAGGGGCGAGACGAGAGTGATGTCCAGGGGCTGGGCGTTCATGATGAAGCGGAGGGGAATGATGGTCACCACGCCGGCGAACGACCGCGCCGTGATGCGCATGAGCTTGTTGCCATCGCTGATGTTGAGCGTCGCGGTGTAGACCTTGTTGTTGATGGTGGTGAAATTGTTTGCCAGCTCCTTGTCGTCGAGCACGATGCTCAGGATGGTGGTCTCCCGCGTGAAGTTGAGGGAGAAGGGGACCGACGATGCCCTGAGGACGGAGTTGTTGGCCGGCGTGCTGTTCTGCAGCACCGGGGGCTTGCCGTCGATGATGATCTGCTTCGAGAAGGATGGGCTCATGAACACTCCCTCCGAGTTTTTCGCGTTGACCTCGAGCACGTAGGTGCCGTCCGGCGGCGTGGCGGAGAAGGTGAATTCGGTTGTCTGCTGGAGCAGGGAGCTGAATGTCGGCGTGAAGAGGTCTCCGGTGGTGGGGTTCTTGAGCTGGGCGAATGTGATGCTGGCGGACTCAAGGAACTTTACGGTGGCGGAAGGGATGCTGCCGGCATAGATGGTGTCCAGGACTTCCGCAGAATTGGGCACGGAAAGGTTACCGACGATTGGTCCTGTTGATGAGCTCGGCGCGGAGAAGGTGACTGTCTTGATCAGCCCGACATTCTTGGAGGGGTCCTGGGAGTAGTAGCTGATGATGTTGTCCCCCGCGCTGAGGTTCATGATGATCTGCAGCGTGCTTTTGTCGAAGAGCTTGCGGTTGGAGTAGAGCAGGGATTGCGAGAGGGTGGATGTGCCGAAGGGGTGGTTTGCCGGGCAGGTGCCGGTGCAGAGGAGAGTCCCGTAGTCGTTCGTCGTGCGCAGTGCGAGCGCTCCGTTGGCGCTGGTCTTGTCACGGATGTCTATGCGCAGCTGGTTCAGGCTGCCGTTGGACAGCACGGGGACGATGGTCGTCTCCGGTGGGAAGATGTCCGTCTCGCACGACGTCGTCGGGCAGTCGGCGATGCCGTCGGCATCCGCATCCTTCCTGCATTTGTTGGCAAGGAGGGCGCACATGTCCGCGCCGCACTGGCCGCCGCGCTTGGCAAGGACGTTCCCCCCGGCCAGCTGGACGGGGGTGGAGGGGCAGTTGGCCGCGGCGATGTCCGTGCAGATGACGTTGTCGCATGTCTTTGCTGTCGCTCCGGTGAAGATGCATTGGGATGATGGGGTGGTGAGCTTGTCCGTCTTCTCCTTGGTGCACGCCTCGTACACCTTGTTGTGCGCCCGGCTGCTCTCCATGCCATCTGTGCCTGGCTTGTCGCACCAGGGGCAGTTGTTCTGCTGGGTCGAGATGCAGACTCCGGTTCCGAGCTCGGTGGAGAGGGAGTTCCATTTGCAGCTGGTGATGCCGCAATTGTCCCTCGTGCACGCTCCCTCCGACTTGTAGTCGTAGCAGGACATCTCTGGCTTGCAGAAATAGCATGCGTTCGCCGGCGAGGAGGAGGCGTCATAGAAGCAGTACTTCCCGTTCTCGCAGAGCTGCTGGGACCCGAAGAGCTGGAAGGGGTTGAAGGAATCCTGCTGGCAGTTGTCCTTGGGGACGCATGCGGGGACGGAGCCCTTCATGATGCAGGTCTCGTCAGAGGTGCATGACACCCCTCCCGGCTGCAGGATGTTCGACTGGTCGCAGGAGAAGGCCTTGTTGAGCCTGGAGGAGAACTTGTCCCTCACTTGGTTGATGAAGTTCGCTGACGAGAAATTGAGGGGGAAATTGATGATGAAGTAGTCTTTCTGCGCGAGATAGGTGGATGGCTGCACGCAGAACTTGTCCGCGGTCGCCTGGCCGAGGCATTCGATGTTCCCCAATGATGCCGTCTTCTGCACGGTGGGCGTCACCGATTGCACGCTGTAGAACGCCTTCACCATGTAGGTGTAGGTCGTGTCGAAGAGGAGGGCGTCGGAGGAATCGGTGAACGTGGTCGTCGACGTGCTGCCGATGCGGGTGAAGGTCGTGCAGCCGTTGCCCCGGCAGCGGAAGATGTCGTAGGAGAGCGCGTTCTGGCCGCACTCGTCCGCCCAGCTCAGGAACAGCTGCTTTTGGCCCTTGACGGGGGTGATGGAGAGCGCGTTGAGCTTTGGTGTGTAGGCGGGATCTGAGCATCCCTGGCCCTGCCCGAGGCAGATGCCGTTCTCCTCGTTGGTGTCCGTCAGCGAGACGCAGCCCGTGTCCTGCGCGTCTGCGCAGCCGTTGCCGTCGTTGTCCAGACCGTCGTTGCACTCGGGGGTGGTGCAGGACACCTGGGAGCAGGGCTTGTCGAAGAACTCTGAGCCAGCGTCCGTGCAGTACAGCTTCGAGGTGGTTGAGGGCCCGGACGGCGCGCAGCAGCACCCGGTCTTGCATGCCGGCACGGAGTCGCAGCCGGCGTTCTCGGCGAAGAAGTTCGCGGCGCAATCCTGCGAGTTTATGGGGTAGGAGGGGAACTGCGCCGACTTGTAGAATGAAGGGTTGTTCGCCTCCGGCTTCGGGCAGCACTGGGTGTCGCGGACGACAAGTGTCTGGAAGTTGCAGGCGAATATCCCCGCGCCGGGGTTGGAGCAGCATCCGGAGACCTGGGCGGTGGAGAGGGGCGTGGCGAGGAGGAAGAGCATGCCGAGCATCATTGCCGCCAATAGCGATGTGGAAGTTGGTCTCATGGGAATTGGTAGGGGTTGGTTGTCCGTGTTGTCTGTTTTTGTTGTTCCTCTACTAAGGGTTCCTCACAATGGTGATGGCCTGGTAGTCCTCCAGCCTGCCGTCGGATGCGATGACGTTCACCTTCATCTCCGGCGTGTTGAGCAGCTGGGGGAGGGGAGGGTTGCCTGCCCTGTTCTCGACGACGAAACGGTACAGCACCCCGTCTTCATCCGGGTCGTCCGCGGAGATGTTTCCAAGGTAGAGCGACAGCAGGGCGGGGGTGATGTTGGTGTTGGGGGAGAAGTTGAGCGCTCCGGGGATGAGGTAGCTGAACGCGGGATTTAGCGCGAGGTGCCGGAGGGCGGGGTTCCTGTTGTGCCGCGCGATGTAGATCTCATAGGGCTTCCCCGAAATGGTGGAGCGGGAATCCTTGAGGAGGATGATATCATCCATGTTGTAGGCGTCGGGGAGAACAGAGAGGGACATGCCATCCGGCACGGTTGCCGCCGAGAGGTTGAATGTGAGGTCATTGACATCGTTGTTGAGGATGGATGCCAGAGCCCCGTGCATGCCGAGAAGCCTGGCGTCCAGTGTCGCGCTGAAGGTGTCCACGGAGAGCTGCTCGCGGGTGATGTTGTTGATGATGGTAAGAGCGTAATATAAGGTGATGTCCGCTTCCTCCTGGCCCAGGTACGCATGGGCGGATTTTTCCCCCTGCTGGAAGGAATACCCCTGCTGGCTGAAGAAGGCGTAGTCGATGCAGCTGTCGATGGTTTCCTCCACGAAATGCTCGAGCTGGTAGGAGAAGGAGAAGCTTGACCCGTTGAGGGGCGGGAGCGTTGCGATGCCGGATGATGCCCTGGCTTCCGGTCCCGGGCCGTAAGGGAAGAAGAGGGAAGGGTAGTCCGGAAGCACGACCGCCTGCTGCGAGATGCCGTAGTTCACCTTCTGGCCGAGGAAGGGGACGAAGAACACCCCTGCCTGCTGGCTGGTGTAATCGGGGAATGCGCCTCCCTGGCTCTGGGAGATGTAGCCGCCCTGCTTGCCGAGCAGGGTGAGGGCTGTTTCTGACGTGGATTCCAGGCATGAGGTGAGGTGACGGATGATGGGCTTCACCTCCGATGCCGTCGTCTCTGATTTTGCCGTTTCCTGCATGGTCCGCTTGACCTCAGCCGTCTTGCTGATGAAGAGGGTGATGGAGATGATGAGCACCACCGCGACGCCGAGGATGATGGCGATGGATATCTGTGATCGCTCCATGGTGCATTAGGTGAGCCTCACTTTGGAGGTGAGGTCCGGCCACGCCTGCTCCGGCTGGAACGTGGTGAGGGGGCTGCCCTGTGCCAGCACCTGATAGGTCTGCCCGGTCTGCGTGCACGCGATGCCAGAAGCGGAGCCGCCGACTTGTTGGGTGAATTGGGAGGCATAATCGCAGATGTTGACGCTGTTGAAGTTGGCGTACTCGACGGTGGCTTGGTTGTCCTGCAGCACCCCGAAGATCCTCTTGGTGCCCTGCTCGGTGATGTAGAGGCGCTGGAACTTGGTGACGCGCCTCGTGAGGTCGGAGATGGGGAACGGGGGAGAGGTGAGCTTCTGCTGGAGGGTTGAGATGAGGTTCTGCAGCGGGTTGCTGAGGAAGGAGGAGAACATGCTGAAGAAGCTCGGCTGCGAGGGGTTGAGGGCCGTCTTGCTGTAGAGGATGGACTCCGCCTTCTTGTTGTACCAGAGGCTGCCCGCGGTGTCGCACTTGTGGTATTGCCCGTCTGTTTGCTGGGCGCCCGAGCAGCTCTGCACGCCGAAGAGGTCGAGGGCGGCCGCATCGGTGAAGGCGGTGTTGAAGCTCGCTCCCACCACGACGGTGCTGCCCTGCTTGAGGACGCAGACGTTGTTGGCGTTCGTCCCGAAATAGAGCGAGGCCTGCTTGCCGGACAGGGTAAGGTACTCGAGGAAATTGAGCGTGTCTTGCGTCTTGTCGCAGAACAATGAGTAGCTTCCAGAAGACTTCATGTCAAGCATCTGGAGCGCGATCTGCGTCGTCCTCGCGGACCAGTTGCCGCCGAAGCAGAAGTCGTCCTTGATGTACTGCTTGTCGGCGATGCACTGCGGGCTGCCTGCGGGATTGTTGTTGTCTTCCGGCTTGCCATTGGGGTTCACCAGGCATTGCGAGGCGTCTGGGCAGAACCCCACGCTGTCTCCGCCAAGCGATATTTTCTCCACCGCCCGCGTCCAGTTGCCGCTGATGCACCTGAAATCGGGGAGGGCGTTCTCCGCCGTCGGGGTGGACGCCTGGTCATCGGCGCAGGCCTGCCCGTCCCAGCATTGGGTCGGGGCGCAGCATTCCGCCTGGGAAGTGGCATTGGTGTTCGACACATTCATCGGGGCCCTCTTGAAGGTTGTCTTGTCCTCCCCTCCGGTCGGGAGCCACTTCTCCTTGAAGGAGCAGTAGAAGGTCTGCGTCGGGTCGCGCGCGCAGTACGGGGAATCCGTGATGAGAGGATTAGTGGTGTGGGTGTCGGTGAGGGAAAGGTACCCGTTGTTCTGCGGAAGGTAATTATTGGCCGATACCGCGCACCCGTAGAATATGCCGTCGAAATTGCCGACATCGTGGACATCATCGACGAACCCGATGCTGATCACCGGCTTGGAGTCCCAGCAGCCCCCGGTCTGGTCGTTGTAGTGCTCGTGGGAATCGTCCGCCTCGCTGCAGCACTTGGTGCCCGTCCACTTGAAGTTGCCGGGCGTGCCGTCAAGGTTCTTGGCTGCCTCGCAGCTCGGCTGGTTGGTGTTGTCGAGGTCGGTGACGATCTTCTTCGTCGAGAGGCAGTAGTTGACTTTTTCCTCTGAGGAGTTCTGTCCGGAAGCGATTGCTCCTCCTGTCTGGAGGCATTTTCCCGCTGTCTTTGCCTTGCAGGTGTCGGAGCCCGCGCATTCGGCAATGGAGCTCGATCCCGTGCAGAGATACTCGTGCCCTCCTATCGTGCGCTTGAATTCCGTCGAGGTGCAGGGAATCCAGCTCGTGCCGTCCGTGACGTATTCCGTGTTCTGGCAGCCGACATGGACAATATCTCCCGTAGCGGAGGCCTGCTTCCAGATGCCGTCCCTGGAGTTTGCGTCAATGGAGCAGAGCGATCCCTTGGAGACCATGCCGCAGTCGGACTTGTCGTCTCCGCAGCATCGCTTCGGCGCTTCCACCTGCGTATCAAAGTCTGCACCGGCGATGCAGCCGCATGCTGCGATATGATCATCGGGGTTCAGGATTTGCGCGTCCGCGATGGTTTTTGCCGCCGAGGCAGAGCAGCTGCCTGGCTTGTACGCGGTCTCGGAGAGATAGAAGCCGAAGGTCTCTGCCGTCAGCGTTCCTGCATCTCCCTTGTTGTCCGAAGAATCATAGCATCCTGCTGACCTGGTCGGGCACGGGGGCGGGGGCGGGGGCGGGGGCCCTCCTCCTCCTGAAACGATAAGGGGGAGGAGCAAAGGAGAGAGCATGGTGAAGAGTAAGAAGGACCGCATTATAGTGTTAAGATGCCGCATTCGTTCCTCTTTTTTTGATGTCAAATTAAATGGTAAGGTATTTAAAGGTTTTGAATGTGACAGACTTGATGGAAGGAAGCCATCTTATAGGGTATATCCAAGTGGGAAAGGGGGTGGATTTGTCGTCTGTTGGCGCAGTTAGAAGGAGGGGGAAATCCGTCTGCGGGGAAGCCGGCTTCAGGGTAGTGAGCGAGCATCATTACAAATTCAGCAAGCCTGATGGCATAACCTTCTGCTTCATCCTTGCCGAATCCCATATGGTGGTTCATACGTGGCCGGAAGAAAGGAAATTGTTTTTTGATGTGTTCAGCTGCCACAGGAGGATAAATTCCAAGAAGATGCTCCTGATCTTATCCAGGAACTTCGGGGGAAGCGTGAAGAAGGCTGCTGGGATGAGGTACTGATGGGAAAAATCCTTGCCCATGATAAGTTAATCATCTTCTTTTTGATGTTCTCAACGGGCCTTGCAAGCCTGCTGTACGAAGTCGTCCTTATTTCCGTCGTTACCACCGTGGTTGGCGCAACGGAGATTTCGCTCTCCCTCGTCCTTGCGGCCTTTTTGTGCGGGCTCGCCTTTGGCGCGCTTTTCGGCGGGTTTGTGGCAAAGAGGCTGATGGGGACGGAGAACGGCCTTGCCTACGCGCTCATGGGGATTGAAGCGGGTGTTGCGCTTTTTGGATTTTCCTTCCTCTCTTTCCTTTCCCTGTTTGTCTCTTCCGGCATGGGAACGCAGGTCGTCTTCCTTGTCATCTTGGCCGCGCTGTTCATCCCTACGGTGCTCATGGGCATGGAGATCCCCATCGCCATTGGGGCCTTGGAGAAGAGGGGCAATGCCCAAAGCGCCGGGTTTGTCTATTTCTCCGACACGCTGGGCGGGGTCTTGGGGTCATTGATCGCAGGAACTGTCCTCATACCGGTGCTGGGGTTTCATGGGGCGATGTATTTTGGCGCATTGCTCAATGTGATGACCCTCGTTCTCGCGACGCGCCTCATCAGGAGGTGGAAGCTCTTTTGGCCGGCAGTGGCGGCAGTTGCCGCGGGAATCGTGGTGCTGGCGCATTCGACGGCAACGCTTCAGGAATGGAAGCTGCACTTCATGGATTCCTTTTACGGGGTGGGGTCCGCGTATTATTCTGTCTATTACACCACCCCTCTTTTTTCGGTCCAAAGCCCCTATCAGTATATCGTCGTCCTTGAATCTCCGTTCTATGGCAGGCAGCTGTTGCTTGATGGGTATTTCCAAACATCTGAAAGGGGGTCATTGGAGTACCACGAATATCTGGTGATGCCGGCCATTGCTGCCGTCTCCCATCCTGAACGCGTGCTTCTCATCGGCGGGGGGGATGGCGGAGCGCTTTATCAGATCCTTAAGTTCAACATCAGCACCATCGAGCAGGTTGATTTGGATGAGGAGGTGGTCAGGGTCTCAAAAGAGTATTTGCCCGGGGTTCACCGGGGCTCCCTGGACGATCCGAGGGTGAAGAGGCATATCGGGGACGGACGGCAATTCCTCAGGAATGCAAAGGACGGCTCGTATGATGTCATAATCATCGACCTTCCCGATCCGACGAAGTTGGCGCTTGCGCCCCTCTATTCGCAGGAATTTTACCGGGAGGTAAGGAGGGTGCTGAAGGAAGGTGGCGTGGTGGTGACCCAGTTCACTCCTCCGTACCATTATATCGAGGGGTTTGCGTCTGAGTACAAGACCATCAAATCGGTGTTCCCGCAGACATATCCGTATGTGGTTTCGGGCTCATTGCAGAGTTCATTTGGGTATATCATCGCGGGAAAATCAGGTGATCCCAGGGTCGTGAGGACCGGCGATGTCGGGGGAAAATGGTATGATAACGAGTCGCATGTGTCGATGTTCGACCTTCCCCCTTTTATCGACCGCTATCTTGCTGATGCGCCGGTGCAGGTGACCACGGACGAGAACCCCATCATCCACACGTATATGCAGAACAATTATTTCTACAGGGGAGTCGCTGACGAGCCCTATCGGGAGGCCGAAGGGACATGAAAGCAAGGAGATTCCCTGAGATCGACGCGGTAAAGGGGGTGGGTGTCATAGCAATGATCCTGCTGCACTCGTTTGTGTGGTGGTATGTAGAAAGGGATTATGGCACGATGAATCCTTCCCGTGATTTTATCGAATCCATTTTTTTCCTGAAGGTCATTGGGGTATTGGTGTTCCTCATCCCGGTGGCGGCGGGCTTCACGTTCTATCATTACTTCATGAAAAGGGCGAAGGCCGGACAGGGCAGGGAAAGCCTTGGTTTTTTGCTGTGGCGCTGCGGATCCCTGTTTGTGTTGGGCTATGCAGTCAATCTGCTTGCGTGGGGCGGGCAGGAATGGATGGCGTGGGATGTGCTGCAATTCTTCGCGGTTGGATTTGCCGTCCTTGGCGCGCTCTCGTTCTTCCCCTTCCCGGCCACAATCGCGGCGACGGCGCTTGTCGCACTTGCGACGCCGCTGTTGAGAGGCCTGTGGGGAACGGCGAGCGACTCCTATGGGATCATCATTCTTGTCGGCAATGAGAGCGGCACGCAGTATTGGCCATTCTTTCCCTGGTTCATTCTGCTGGGAGGGGGGGCGATTGCCGCATATCTGTATGAGAACCTTCCCAAAAAGCGGCGCGGTGCCCTCATTCTTGGCAGCGCATTCCTCTGTGCAGTGTTTATGGTGTCCGGGGTGTTCTTCGTAGGGGGAGACCCCACCAATGCATGGGGCCCCCTCATCTTCCTGCCGCCGGTGTGGACGGTGTTGGGGATTGTATCCGCTTTTATCTTTGCCCTGTTCTCCCTTCGCAAGTTGGATGTTGTCATCAGCCCCTCTGGTTTCCTTGGCGTCATGAGCAGGGGAATCCTGTGGATCTATGCTGTGCATATCATCATTGGCTATCGCCTCAGCGGAGCGATGAAGGGCATGGGGCTGGGAATGGGCGGGCCGTTTGCCCTCTTCTTCATCCTTCTCATGACGGGCTATCTCGTTGGGAGGGTCGTGGTCGCGATTCGTGATGCGAAGGGATAGGGAGGCGTGTCTTTCTTGAGCCTCTTTCTTTCCCGGGAGCAATCTCGACCTCAGCCTTTCCTGAGCGTTGTCCATTAGGACGCGGAGAGCATCGCGGGGGAACGCGCGCTGCACAGGAGGTGCATCATCACCTATACGGAAGCGGGGCAGAGGGCGGATTGTCATGAAAAAGGGTAGTGGGATGAAAAAGATTATTCTATACATGATCATCCCTGTTGTCCTGCTGCTACTCGCCTGCCTCGGCTATTGGGCATATATGGCTGAAAACGGCCCTTCCGCCGCGGAGATGGAATATGCCTATGCATCCATGGTCAAGGAAGGGGGTGCCGGGGCAGCCATCGATGCCGTCAAGGGTGATTATGGGAGGAAAAGAGCGGTAAAGGAAGGCTGCCACCAGATCATGCACGCCATCGGAAGGGCTGCGGTCTGGGACGGCAAAAGCAACCTCTCTGCGGCATTCGCTGACGGAGACTCGTTCTGCTGGTCGGGGTATTATCACGGCGTCATGGAAGGGCTGCTCTATGAAATGGGGAGCACAGGGCTGGGCAGCATCACGACGGTGTGCAGCGGCATCGGCGCTGTTGAGAATTATTCGTTCAATTACTATAATTGCGTGCACGGGCTGGGGCATGGCGTCATGTACGTCAATGGCAACGAGCTGTTTCTTTCCCTCGAGGCGTGCAGGGCATTGGGTGGCTGGTGGGAGCGGGAGTCCTGCTACGGCGGCGTGTTCATGGAGAACATCATCTCCACCGGGAAGTACCACCAGACGGACTACCTGAAGGAAGATGACCTGCTCTATCCTTGCGATGCCGTGGATGCGGAATACAAGTATGCATGCTATCTCATGCAGGCATCGTGGATGCTCAGTGGCACGGGCGGCGATTTCGGGAAGGTGTTCGCGCTGTGCAGGGGCATTGAGCCTGAATTCAGGACTACCTGTTTCCAGAGCCTCGGCAGGGAGGCTTCGGGGTACAACTACGGCCATCCATCGTGGGCAAAGCGCCTTTGCCTGCTGGGAAAGAAAGGGGAGGAGCAGGAATACTGCATAATCGGGGCGGCCATGGACATGGTGTCCTACTATCATTCCACCGACGAGGCCATGGAGTTCTGCGCCTTGTTCAGGGGGAACATCAGCGAGGAGTGCGGGAAAGTGGTGGGGTTCTACGCCACCTACGGCTCTTGAGCACGTATGCGCGTGTATTGTTTTAAAGGGGAAAATCAGGGGGTGCGCTTTCTGGGCGCGCCTGATGCGCCATCCTTCAGAGAGAACATAGCCACGCCTGGAGGTCTTCCCTGCTCCGCAGCTCAAAAGGGGAATGTGCGCAGCTGAGGGGCAGGGCAGTGAGCTTGTTCTTCCGCGCAAGGAGCGCGTTCTGCCGCATCCTTCCGATGAGGACCTGCCGCGTTGGTGGCGTGGCATTGAGCAGCAGATTGAAGGAGAGCCCCAGCGCAGTGCCTTTCCGTGCCATGAGCGCGCACAGGACATGGTTCAGCCCGGAATGTCGGGCGTGCAGCCCGTCCTTGGGAGGGATCCGCTCGACGCCGAAGATGATGTCAGGGGAGGATTCAAGGATGGCGATTTCGTTGCTTGACGTCGCCGAGAACAGTTCGCGGTGCTTCGCCTTCCGTATCTCGTTCGGCTGGCTTGAGAGCACGCCGACATTCCAATCCGGATGCTCGTGCTTCTTCTGTGCGGCGAGGGAGGCTGAAGGATAAAGGAATCTCAATTCTGAAGTGCCGAGGCGTTTCGCCACGGAGAAGAATTCCGCTTCATTGTTGTCAGGGATGGCGATGTCCACGGGATAAAAAGAAATGGGGAGGTTATTTAATGGTTGTTGGGCTGGGCAACGGGACGGGTCGTCAGGGAAAAAATAATAAAGGGCAGGGAAAATGGCGTGTGCAGAGGAGGTTCTCATGTCCAATCTTGATGCCATAGCCAAGAAGCTCAAGGCGCAGGCCGAAAAGGAGCCAAGTGCGGCGAAGCCAGTCTCGACGCCTGATACCCCTCGGGCGAAGGCGAAGCGGCAGGAAGACTGCCCGAACTGCAAGACCAAGAGCATGGTGAAGGGGTTCTGCATCATCTGCGGCTATGAATCGAAGGAGCAGGCCAATAAGTGATTTTTTAGGTATTATTTGAGTGTTGCCGCATAGGAAATGTGATTAAATTAAAACTTGCAATATAGAAAATTATTATGGCCGGCATAAAATCATGCTCAATGGGCGCAGCAGGGTGGTAAAATGAGACTATAAAGACCATATCACCCGTTCCACCGGAAACGATGGGGCTTTGCCGTCTGAGAACTGCCTATGCGGATTATCGCATTTAAAAATGAAAGTATTTATAAATGAGTGCCGATTAGACTGCTTTTTAAGGCACACGGGGGTGTGTTTGAGCATTGCATCAGTTGCATGGAGGAACGTTCTATGGCGAAGAAAGTTGTCAAGGTGCAGAAAGTCGAGAAGAAAGACATCCAGGTCGTCAATATTGTCGTTTCTACGTCCCTTGAGCACGCGATTCCGCTCGAGAAGATGGCCGCGACGCTCTCCAATACCGAGTACAACCCCGAGCAGTTCCCGGGCCTGGTCATCCGCATCAAGGAGCCCAAGACCTCGGCATTGATCTTCAGCTCCGGCAAGGTCGTGTGCACGGGCGCGAAGTCCATGGACAAGGTCGAGGAGAGCATCAGGAAGATCATCAAGAGCCTCGAGAAGATCAACGTCAAGATCACCGTCAAGCCGAAGATTGAGATCCAGAACATGGTCGCGTCCGGCAGCGTCGGCATGGCCCTCAACCTCAACACGCTGGCCATGAAGCTCGACAACACCGAGTACGAGCCGGAGCAGTTCCCGGGTCTGGTGTACAAGCTCGGCGGCAAGGCCGGCTACGAGAAGGCCACCTTCCTGCTGTTCAGCAACGGCAAGATCGTCTGCACCGGAACGAAGAATGAGACCGAAGTGCGGCAGGCATTGGACAAGCTCATCGACAACCTGAAGAAGGTTAAGGCATAAGGCCACAAGCCACTGGACTTGTCCGGGCATCTTTTATAACATGGAAGAAAAACACGAAGTAGGGAAACCTATGGAAACGGAGGAAACCGGGCTGGAGTACAGCCCGCGGGCGCAGCCGCAGTACAACGCGCTGGAGCACATCCGGAAGTTCAAGGAGCTGATCGAGGCATCGTACTACTCTGAGCTCCTGAAGAACGTGCGCAAGGGGGACAAGCTGCTGGTCATCGCGTTCCCCGAGCTGTCGAAGTTCGACCCGGACCTCGCGACCGACCTCCTCGACAATCCAGAGGAAGTCATAAAAGCGGCTGAGCTCGCGGTGCAGCAGTTCGACCTTGGCGTGGAGAACGGCTCCCCCCTGGTGATCAGGGTCCGCTTCTCCCAGCTCCCTCCCTCGCAGAACTTCATGATCCGCAACATCAGGAGCGCGCACCTCAACAAGATGATCGTCATCGAGGGGGTGGTGCGGCAGAAATCCGATGTCCGCCCGCAGGTGACCGCGTCCAAGTTCGAGTGCCCGGCCTGCGGCAACGTCATCAACGTGCTCCAGCTGGACACCACCTTCCGCGAGCCTTCCAAGTGCGGCTGCGGCCGGAAAGGGAAATTCCTGATGCTGAGCAACGAGCTGGTGGACGCGCAGGGCATCGTGGTGGAGGAGTCTCCCGAAGTCCTCGAGGGCGGCGACCAGCCCAAGCGCATCAACGTGCTTCTCAAGAATGACCTCGTCTCCCCGCTCAGCGAGAGAAGGACATCTCCCGGGTCCAAGGTGATCATCAACGGGATTGTGAAGGAGGTGCCCATCATCTCCCGGACCGGGGCGAAGCTGACGAGATTTGACCTCCATATCGACGCCAACTATGTGGAGTCCTCCCAGGAGAGCTTCTACGAGGTCGAGCTCACGGATGAGGATATCGCAGTCATCAAGGACATCGCCGAGGACCCGCGCGGCTATGAGAAGATTATCGCGTCCATGGCCCCGTCCATCTATGGCTATGAGAAGATCAAGGAGTCGCTCATGCTGCAGATGATGGGCGGCGTGCGGAAAGTGCGCAACGACAAGGTGGTGAGCAGGGGGGACATGCACATCCTGCTGGTCGGCGACCCAGGCGCCGGAAAATCGCAGCTGCTCAAGAGGGTGGCGACCATCGCCCCGAAATCGCGCTACGTGTCCGGCAAGGGCGCCTCCGGGGCCGGCCTTACGGCGTCCGTGGTGAGGGACGAGTTCCTCAAGGGCTGGGCGCTGGAAGCGGGGGCTCTCGTCCTGGCGAGCGACGGGATTTGCTGTATCGACGAGCTCGACAAGATGGGCGTCGAGGACAGGGCGGCCATGCACGAGGCACTTGAACAGCAGACCGTGAGCGTGAGCAAGGCGAACGTGCAGGCAACCCTCATTGCGCGCGCCACCGTCCTCGCGGCAGCAAACCCGAAGTTTGGCCGTTTCGACCCGTTCGACATCATCGCCAACCAGATTGACCTGCCTCCGACGCTCATCAACCGCTTCGATCTGATATTTCCCATCAAGGACTTGCCCGATGGTGTAAAGGACGAGAAGCTGGCGACACACATCCTCGGGCTCCACCAGAATCCTGATTCCAAGAAGCCTGAGATCCCCACGGACATGCTCAAGAAGTATATCGCATATGCGCGGCAGTTCGTGCATCCCCACCTCACGCCGGAAGCCATAGAAGAGATCAAGTCCTTCTACCTCAAGATGCGCATGTCCGGCTCGGAAGGGGGAGGGGTGCAGACCATCCCCATCTCCCCGCGACAGCTCGAGGCTCTCGTGAGGCTGGCTGAAGCGTCTGCGCGCATGCGCCTGTCCGATGTCGTGCTGAAACGGGACGCGAAGAAGGCCATTGAGCTCCTGGAATACTGCCTGCTGCAGGTGGGCCTGGACAAGGAGACCGGCAAGATCGACATCGACCGCATCGCCACCGGTGTCGGCGCCTCCCAGAGGAACAACATCCTGATCGTCAAGGAGATCCTGAATGACCTCGAGGCGAGGTCCGGCAAGACCATCTCGATAGAGGACGTCGTGCAGGAGGCCCGCACCAGGGGCCTGGACAGCGAGAAGGTCGAGGAAGCGATCGAGAAGCTCCGCCGCACCGGGGACATCTTCGAGCCCAGGCGCGGGTTCATCAGCAAGCTATAACAGGTTATGGTTATCGTTGGGGATAACAGCGGTAATGATTATAAGTCAAGCAAGTTTTCATCATATCATGGGGGAAGAAGTGAGGAAGCGGGCGACGGCCGTCAGGCTGCGCATTTCTGAAGTCCGGGCATTGCCGTTCGTGAGGGAGGGTGGCATGGCGCCGAGCTACCTGCAGGCAGGGGAGCGCATTTCCCGCCTGTGCCTCGTGGGCACGGTCGTGCAGAAAGCGGACGATAACCTCTCGCTGGTGCTCGATGACGGCTCGGAGACGGTTGCGCTGCGCGTCTTCGAGGACAGGGGGCTGCTGTCCGTTGGCATCGGGGACATCGTTCTTGTCATCGGCAAGCCGCGCGAGTTCGGCTCGGAGAGGTATGTGCTGCCAGAGGCCGTCAGGAAAGTGGACGCTGGCTGGCTCAGGGTGCATCTGGGAGAGCTTTCAAAGCGGGGGGTGATGAGCGCGCCTGCGTCGGCGGGGCAGCCCGCCGCCGGAGCCGGGAATGACGGCAAGAAGGAGGCAGGGAATGATGCTGCCGATCCTGAAGCGGAACCCCTCCGGGATTCTCCCGGCCAGAAAATCTGCGCGTTCATCAGGCAGCATGATGCTGGCGACGGGGTGGACGTGCAGGACATCGTCGAGGCCAGGGTGGCGGAGGGCTGCGAGGCGCTCGTCAGCAGCCTCCTCAGGAGCGGCGACATCTTCGAGGTCGGCCCGGGCAGGGTGAAGGTGCTCGAATAATGGGGCTGGAGGGTTTTTTCCAGAGAGGCAATAAGCTCGTTGTCTTCGGTTCTGTGATGTATGATCCTGCCAATGCGGCGGATATAGACTACTCCCTATTTCGGGCAGCGCCGGCAAGCATGGTCCATGGGGACAGATGGGCTGTCGAGCGGTTCTTGCCTGCGCAATTTGCGGGCAGATCCCTTGCATGTGATTTTTCCGGGGCGTGGGACTCCATATGCTCGGATCCTTACGACCTCAACAACCTTCCTTTTGATGATCGGTGGCTTGATGGCTATTTCCTGACCGGGAAGTTTTTTCCTGATGACGGGTTCCTGCGGTCGCATTATGGGAAGGTGCACGGCAGGGGCTATGTCGCCGCTGTCTGGAAGAGTTTCGCCGAGGATGTGCTGACCATGGTCCCGAACCGTGAGACAAGAATGAACAAGAGGCACAAAGACGTCCTCCTGTTGCTCGGCGCGACGAGGGAGTTGGCAGGGGCAAATCCCTCCATCAGGGGTGTTGTCGAAGAAACGATGGCAGAGTATAATGCCGCTGTGGGGGAGTACCGGTCAGGGAACAGCATGATCGTGTTCCGCTCAACGACGGAAAGCATGATTCCCGCGTTCATCAGCAGGGTGGCCAGCTTTCTGTAATCAGAACAGCACGGGCGTCACATAGACTTCCAAAAACGCCGCCGCGAGCAGGAACGCGATCGCAATCATCACGAGCTCCGAGAAGTCCATCATGACCGTGCGGAAATGCGGCGTCCGGTAGTGCTTACGGATGATCGCCACCGACAGGATGCCGCCGGCCAGTGCGCCGTAGAAATAGGCCGCGATTTCCGGGATGCCATGCAGCGCGTACCTCAGCAGCCCGATGGAGACGATGTGGAAGTAGGAGTTCTCGCCGACGATGCCGATCGTGGTGACGTAATGGTCGATGTTCGTCCGCACGAAATTCCCTATCGCGGTGCCGATCACCGTCGCGTTCCACGTGAGGATGAAGATCGCGCCTGCGCCGTAGACGAGCGCGAAGAGGATGGCGAATGCCAGCACCTTGACGTTGTTGAGGAACACCAAGGAGAAGGCCGCGAGCTGGCTGACGGCGTTGCCGGTTGCCGGGTTGCCGTTGACCGCCTGCAGCGTCGCGGACTGCTTCTGGAACAGCACCGAGACCGTGTCCGCGGGCAGCACAACGTACCAGAACAGGCTCGAGACCATGATGCCGAGGAACAGGTACATGAGGAAGGAGATGGCCTTGTTATGCTCCTTCAGCAGTTTCGATTCCTGGGAGGCCTCCATGTCCTTGCTCTCCTCGAGCTTGATCACGCTGTACATGACCGGGATGGCCGCCATCACGATCAGCAGCACCATCACCATGCTCGCCTGGTCCCTGAATATCCAGAGCGAGAGCAGGATCGCGACGCTGGAATACGCGAATCCGATGAAGAACATCTCCCACGGGCTTTTCTCCGCCTTGAGCGGGTTGAGCAGTCCTTCGAGAACCATGCGCATTTCTTCCTGATGGAATATAAAAAGGTTACTTTTATATACGATGCTCCGCTCCTTCGGGGCGATGGATGACTACAAAACGATGCTGGAGGGCGTCAGGAAATCCCTGCCGGAGTCCGTGTTCGAGAAGGAGCGCTTCGCCCTCCCGAAAGTGAAGGGCCACCTCCAGGGCAGCCGCACGGTCATCAGCAATTTCATGCAGATCGCCTCCACCCTGAGGCGGGAGCCTTCCCACATCCTCAAGTACATCCTCCGCGAGCTCGCCGCGCCGGGCGAGTTGAAGAGGTCGGGCTCGGTCATCATCGGCACCAAGATGCCCGCTTCCCGCATCAACGAGAAGATCGCCCAGTACGCGAACGAGTTCGTGTTCTGCCCCGAGTGCGGCAAGCCGGACTCCAAGCTCGAGAAGGAAGGCCAGCTCCTCTACATCAAGTGCTCCGCCTGCGGGGCCCGCCATATCGTGAAGGCCAAGATTTAGCATTGTTCTTTTCCGTTTAACCGTTCACGTTTGTTGTCCCATCTTAAAATGAACCAGAGTCATCGGAAAATGGCGGTGCGACGGTCTTTTTCCTCGCTACGCTCGTCAAAAGCCCTGCTCGCCACCCCGCAGGGGGCAGCCCCCGGTTCGCCGCACGCCACCGGTGATAATGACCAAAACCGGGCTGTGCTCCACTCAAGATGGCATTGATCCTCAAGCTCCACAAGACAGCGGACAGCAGGAAGCTCGTCTGCGTGACGGACAGCGACTTGCTCGGTAAGGTCTTCGAAGACGGCAGCAAACAGCTTGACTTCTCATCGGCATTCTACAATGGAGAGGAAGCAGGAGAAGACCTCATCGGGAAGCACGTCAGGTCATGCTACATCGCCATCTTCAGCGGCACAGAAGCCGTCACTCTCGGGCTGCGCCTCGGTGCCATCGAGAAGGAAAATGTGCTGGTCGTCAAGGGAGTTCCTCAGGGGCAGTGCTTGGTTGGGTGATTCTGGTTGAAGGTTATACTTCGTGAAATTTGTTTTTTGTTCGATTAACGGGTTGGTAAATTCTCACCCAAACCACCGCCCCAATCCTTCCTGCTTCTCCTTCTCCTTGCCGAATGTCTCCTCAACGCGGTCTTTCGTTAAAGCAAGGCTCTGCTGCAGGTAGGCAGGCAGGCGGTACTTCTCGGCGAGCGAAATCGCCGGCTCCAGGTACTTGATGACTGAGCCTTCAGAAACTGTAAACAATAATCTTCCGGAGCATTTCGTGCACTTGCCGATCAGCGGCGGCCGGCGGAACTTCTCGTTGCACTTCACGCACCGGAACTCCTGGGTGGAAAATTTGCGGAGATTCCCGCGGATGTCGCGGATCAGGTGCTTCTCGATGACCAGTTTGGCCACGTCCGCGGCGTCCACGGCCCGTATCCTGTCTGCGAGATCCATCTGCCCCTGGAGCTTCTCCTGCATGGATGGCAGGGTCTTGTAGGCAGAGCACAGCACCCCGGAGTTCATGCTGGACGTCTCGTGCGTGTAGCCGAGCCCTTCATATTGCAGGGGAGTGTTGATGCGCTTGCCCATCTTCTCGATGGGAACTTCCCACGGCTTCCTGAACAGGAGGCATGCCTCATAGAATTCAAGGGGATACGCCCAGCACACGTCCAGGTCAAAGAGCATGTCATCGACCTCGGAGGGCACGACCTTGGAAGTCAGGACGAGGGGGGCGTCCTGCGTCGCGCCCCGGGTGGCGGGGAGGAACTGCCTGGAAAAGTTGAGCAGGCCATCGAGCAAAAGGGTGACGCAGGCCTCATCCCCGTCGCAATCACGGCGCGTTGCGGCGTGCAGCATCGGGTGGGCGAACAGCCCCTGGGTCTGGGAAAAACCCACTATTCTCCCCACAATCGCGGCAGAGGTGTGCGGAGCGAGCACCATCACCAGATGCCCGACGAGCTCGGCAGGAGAGGCAAGGTTGTAGTAGCGCGGCAGGCCATACATGGTCTCGAGCATCTCGTCGATGAAACGGGTGGTGGCGAGCAGCACCTTGTCCGAGCCCGCGTCGGGGGAGTCTTGGCACGCCGGCAGGATGAGGTCCTGCGGCTTCAGCTCGACAACCTGGTTGTCGTCGGCAAGCTCTTTCCCGTGGATGTCCTTGGCGTATCCCATTTCCCGCAGCCGTTCGATGGGGGTTCCCACTTCCACGGGCCTGAAGTGGGTGACGGGCAGCTGCGTCGCGTCGTATCGCGAGGTGCCGTCCTTGTTCACGGCGATGTCGTGCTTCGCACGCAGGATGCCCTTGAGCGGGTGCTCGGGGATGTGGTCCTTGCTGGACGTCCCCTTGACGCCCTTGATGAGGTCCGGGAGGACGCTCATCCCGGCTGTCCTGGAGACATCATCGAAGATCTTGGAGATGGCGATCCTCTGCTTCGTGTACGTCGCCGCCTTGCCATGTATCTTGCAGGAAGGCGTTTCAATCAGCCCGCACATCTTGCAGTGGTAGAGCTTTGTCGCTTTCTGGTTGCATTTCTCGCACACCCCCAGCACGGTGTGGTGGGAGCATGTCCTGCAGATGTAGTTTGGGAATTCCCCCTCGACGATTCCCCCGTCCATCGCGCTCTGGAACGACCTCAATCGCCCTCCTTCCTCGCCGACGGGAAACAGCACGTGCGGGCTGCCGGTCAGCTTGCGCAGCTTTGCCTTCTCCGGCCTGCCCATGCGCGCGCCGATGAACGTGCCAGACTTGTCCCGCAGGGTGAAGCCGGCGACGGCGGAGAGCGCGCCGAGGACGTCGTTCTTCCCCAACTCATCGTGGAGCGCGTCCTTCCACCCCTCCTTGAGCATGCCGAGGGTGTGCACCAGGGAGAGGCACTCTTCCCCTTTGACGACCACGAACTCGTTCTGCGCGACGGCATGTGGCAGTCCGACTATCTCCAGCAGGCGCTTGTGCTCGTCGATGAGAGGGATGACGAGCTTGTGCTTCCCGTCCTCGCCGACATCGAGCTGCGCGTCAGAGAGCCAGCCGCAGAGGCGCAGCAGCTGCTCCATGGACAGGGCCTTCCAGTGATAGGTGTATGCGGGGTGGAGGGGGATGGAGAGCGCCTTGGCCATGGCGATGGAGAGCGCGCAGTCCGGCTTTGCGGATGCGGGGCTGTCGATGAATTGCCGGAGGAGCGGGCTCCCGATGGAGAGGGTCTCGGCAGCCTTTTCGGCGTCAGGAGAGCCATGCATCCTCATGATGGCCGCCTCAAGCTCGCGGGCCCACCACTCCTCGCAGTAGCCGGCCGGCACCAGAGGATGCGCGCGGTTGAAGAAATCGCCGTAGTTGAAGAGGAGGTCCCCCAGGAACAATATCTCTGCCACGTCGCGCGCCGCGAGCTTCGCCTTCTGCTCGGTGTCGAGGTGGATGACATCCCCGTTCATCAGCTTGACGATCGGCCCCTCGATGGTGTCGCAGCACGTCAGGGTAGCCGCTTTCCCCGGCCTCTCGACCTTGAGCTGCGTGCCGACGGCGATGTACCGGTTGAGCACGTGCATGGTGGCCGGATGGATGCCGGCGGCGGAATACCCCGTTGTCCTGCCGCGGCCGTAGCGCAGCCGGAAGCCGCCGGCGGCGAGGGGATGCGTCAGGACAGGCCGCCCGGCCACGAGGTCCTTGATGTAGGTGTAGTTGGGCGTCAATCCCCCATCTTTCCCGTCGGCGGATTTCGCCTTTGACTTGATGCTGTTCTGCAGTGCCAGGAACTCCTTCAGGAAGCTCCAATGCTCGAGGTTGAAGTCCCTCCCCCATTTCGAGAGCTGCGCCCATACCTTCGAGGCCTTCTGCGCGATGCACTCCCCGGTCACGAGGCACACGCCGCTCCTGATCTTGTTGGTCTCGATGCGCGGCAGGTCCTTGTGGTTGGACACCTCGATGTCCTCTGACGGGTCGCCGTCTATCTGGACGGGGATGTGCTGCGTCAGGAAGGTGATTTCCTGCTCGCTCGGCAGGTATTGCAGGTTGGTGATGCGGTCATGGTAGTCGTACAGCTCCGTCGCGCTGCGCTTCGCCTCGTCCTCCGTGGGGTCGTACGCGGCGTAGCCCATCATGACGCGGATGTAATCCGCGACGAGGAGGGAGACCGCTCCTGCCGTTCCCCCGGCGCTCCTGATGGGGCCTGAGTACATGAGGGCAAAATATTCCTTGCCGTCCTTCCGCTTCTTGAGCTTCAGCTCGACAAACCCCTCGAGGGGAGAGGCCACCACTCCCAGCGTCAGATAGGCGATGCCGATGCGGATGCCGGTCTCCATGGCCTCCCGCTCGGTCTCGAAAGGGCAGAACTTCTGCTGCGCGACGTCGAGAGACACCTGGAGCGCGACCCTCCAGTCCAGCTTGCCGAATTTTTTCTCCAGCTCCTCGATGCGCTGCGGGATCCCTTTCCCCTTGATCTGTGGCATCGCCGCGCTCACCAGCCCCTCGACGCGCTCGGAAAGGTTCTTTGCCAGGGGGATGTCCACATCCTGCTCCGGGTCATATCCCTTCGCCCGGGCTTCCCTTGCCAGGACATATGCTTCCTGCACCTTCGAGAAGATGGAATCGGTGTAGGCGAGCATCTCATCGCTCATCTGCGCAGGGTTGTTGTTTTGTGTCATTTTGTCCCTTTGGTGGATGGTTATAGCCGCCTTCGGCGGCTTGGGGTGGCGCGCCCCCAGTGCTGCACGGGCGCGCACTGACAGCGCCGCGCAATGGCGGCGCCTGACTGTCTCCCGCGAAGCGGGCTATGGCGAAGCGCGATGCGCTGGCGTGTTCCTTTCATTGGTTGCCGAACTTGAGTATCTTGATGTCCCTCGTCTTCAGGTTGACGACCGGGACGCGGCTCGGCTCCGGGTGGTGCCCTACCTTCTCCTGGAACGCGGTCTTGGATTGCCAGCAGCTGCCGCAGATCAAGGTGGTTCCTTTGTAGTTGGCGGAGACGGACTTGTGGATGTGGCCGGAGATGAAGAAGTCCGGCACCGTGTCTATGACCAGGGGATCGCGCTTGGTGTCCGGGATGTACTGCGTCGACGTATGTGTGGGGGCAAGATGCCTGCGCTGGAGCAGGAAGCGCATGATGAGGTCTGCGCGGTCGTATCCTCCCTGGTTGCGCAGCGTGCTGACTTCGGCCACGTAATGGTCGAAGGAGTAGCCGTGGTAGAGGAGCACGTTGAAGCCGGGAAAATCCTCCGAGGAGTGGATGTTGATGAGCGCCGGGTTGGACACGATGGTCGCATGCGGGATCTCGTAGATGGGGGCGCAGTATGTCCTGGGGAAAAGCGGCTGCGGCTCCGCAAGCCGCACCGCGTCGTGGTTTCCCGCGCAGATGATCATCTGGATGCGGGAGGGGACGCGTTTGAGCAGCTCTGCGCACATGCGGTACTGCTCGTAGATGTCCTTGACCTCCAGTTCATCCTCCTGGCCGGGATAGATGCCAACCCCGTCCACGAGGTCGCCGGTGACGAACAGGTACTTGATGTTGGACGCGATCTCGCGCTGCTTGTCGTTGCCGGCTTCCCCGTTGATCCACTTCAGGAACTTTTCAAAATCATCCGGCAGGAATTTGGTTGAGCCCACGTGGAGGTCTGAGATGAATGCGGCATAGGCCTCATCAGGGGCTTTCTTGGCCTCGGCAGCCGGGACGTCGGGCTGGTAGACCTCGTTCGCGAAGACTATCTTGTCCCCGCTCACCCCGACGATGCCGATGACCTCGTCGAGCACAATCTCTTCTGCCTTCCGGTACAGTTCCGGCTTGTTGCGGTTGACGAGCACCTTGATGCTGCCTGTCTGGTCCTCCACCGTGAGCATGAGGTTGCCGTTCTTGGTCGTGTCTTTGGAGCTCACCATGCCGACGAGCGCGAGGGACTCCTTCTCTGTCTTCTTGAGGATGTGCCTGATGGAGATTGTGGCCTGCATCCCCTGCCTGCCCTTGAGAATCTTCTCGATCGCGGCAAAGCGATGGTTGAAGTAGTCGACGAAGTCCTGCACATCCCTCTTGGTGTTCTCCTCCGCGTAGGAGGATATGACCTTGACGGTGTACGGGCTCGGCGGCAAGGGTGGCGCCTGCGGCGCGATCGTGGAGAGGTTGTCCATCGCCCGGGTGTAGCTCGTCGTGTTGCCCTTCTCCTGCATCACCTTGACGCGCTCGATCTCCGCCCAGTTGATATCCTTCCCGTGGTGGTGCTGGACGTCCTGGCTCATGACCAACGCTCCCTCAGGGGTGTGCATCCGCGCGGACACGCTCTCGAAGTTGTCCGTCTCGGAGATGGAATTGAGGAGCTCGGAGCTGAGGAGGATGCCCTGCTTGAGGAACCTCGAGACGATTTCCTTTTTCCGTGGGGATGGTAGGTGGTGCATCAGAGATGGAGCTGCTCCGCGAGCTGCTGCTTTATGCGGGGGATGAGCGACGGGGGCAGGGAAAGGGAGATTTCCCTCATCCTCCCGTATCTTCCCTTGGAGATGATCTTGGCGTTGATGAACCCCAGCATGTCGAACTCCCCGAGGATATCCGAAATCCTCCGCTGGGTCAGCGGCCTCAATCCCGCTTTTGAGCAATAGGACTTGTAGAGGGTGTAGACTTCCCCGGTGAAGATGGAGTGGGAGCGCGGCTGGATGCTGAGGATGGTGTAGAGCGCGAGCTGCTGCTGGGTGGGCTGCGTCGAGACGAGCTCCGTGAACCTGTCCCGGTCTATCTTGTCGTCCGCCTCGTCGAGGAAGGGGATGGATATGGTGCCCGCGTTCGCGCGCTCGGCGAGCTCCCCGGAGACGCGGAGGAGGTCCAGCGCCCTTCTTGCGTCGCCGTGCTCCCTTGCCGCAAGGGCAGCGCATTTCTCGGTGACTCCCGGCTCCACAGCCCCTCCTTTGAAGGAACTCTCGATGCGCTGCCGCAGGATGTCCTGGAGCTGGAGGGCGTTGTATGTGGGAAAAATCATCTCCTCCTGGGAGAGGGAGGATTTTACCCTCGGGTCGATGGCCTCGATGAGGTTGAGGTCATTCGAGATGCCGATGATGGAGACGTGGTTGCTCAGGTTCTCGTCGTTGATGCGCAGCAGGTTGTAGAGGGTGTTATCCCCTGCCTTGGTGAGGAGGTGGTCGATTTCGTCCAGGATGATGATGATGTTCTTGCCCTTGTTCGCGAGCGCGGCCTTGAAGTGGGTGTATATCTCTTTCGTCGGCAAGCCGGTGGGTGGCACCATCCTTCCGAGAGAGATGGAAAGCTCCGCGATGAGCCTGTATTCGGTGTCTGCCGTCCTGTTGATCTTGCAGTTGATATAGATGATTTCGAGGGGGATGTTCCGGCCGGTGGCGACCTTGTGGAGCTCTTGGGTGGTGTAGCGCACGGTGACGGTCTTGCCCGTGCCCGTCATCCCATAGATGAAGACGTTGGAGGGCCGCTCCTGCTTGAGGGCCGGTGCGAGGATATGGGCAAGCTGGTTGATTTGCTCTTCCCTATGGGGGAGCTTCTCAGGGATGAAAGAGTTCTGCAAGACCTTCTTTTCCAGAAAAAGGGACTCTTTTTTCAGGAAATTCTCAAAAAAGACATTTAAGCCACTATCCCCCATAGAGTTCCAAACGAAATGGAGGTATATAAGGATAGTGGTTTTTTGGTGGTGGTGCCACCCCCTCGTTTCTTGTGGAAACTTATTTTTACTTGTTTCTTTCTCTTTTCTAAACAAAAAACAAATCAAAAAGTGCTTTATTTAATTAATTTCTATATAGAAATATTATATTATATACATAGAAAATACAAAAAACAAACAAATACAAAAAACAACTTCCAAAGGAAGCAAAGGTGTAACTCCCCAAAACAACCAACCCAACCACAACAAACAAACACAAAAAACTACCACACAAACACACAACAACCCCCACCACACACAACCAAAAAAACCAACACCCCAAAACAGAAACCACCAAACAAAAAACAAACCCCCAACCACCAAAGAATACTTTTAAATAAGCGCAGCAGTTCGTTCTTCCATGCATGTCGTGACCGGCGGCTCCGGGTTTATTGGACGCGTCCTCGTGCAGAAGCTTCTGGCGCGCGGCGAGAAGGTCAAAGTCATCGATCTTGCTCCACCCCCCTTCACCCACCCAAGCCTCTCTTTCGTCAAAAAATCAGTCCTCGACGACCTTTCCCCGGAACTCAGGGGTTGTGTGGTTCTCTACCATTTCGCGGCCCTCCTCGGGGTCGAGAATTCCGACAACCACCCGTTGCAGACGCTGGAAGTCAACCTCATCGGCTCGCGCAATGTCTTCAGGACAGCCGTGGAGCAGGGAGTGAAGAAAGTGGTGTTTTCCTCCTCCTCGGAAGTCTACGGCGAGCCGCGCGAGCTTCCCATCAAAGAGGAGACCGCCAAGGGCCCGGTGTCCACCTACGGGGTGTCGAAGCTTGCGGCCGAGATGTACGCGCTCGCCTACGCGCGCGAATTGAAAACGGAATTCCACATCGTGCGCTTCTTCAACGTCTACGGGCCCGGCCAGCAGCCGCAGTTCGTCATCCCCCTGTTCATCAGGAACGCCCTCGACGGAAAGCCGCTGCGCGTCTACGGGGAAGGAAAACAGACGCGCTGCTTCACCTATGTCGATGATGCGATTGATGGTGTCCTCACGGTGCTGGAAAAAGGGAAGCCGGGAGAGGCATACAACATCGGCAATGACCGGCAGACCACCATCCTCGAACTTGCCAAACTCGTCATCAAGGCGTCCGGCAGGGACATCAAGCCGGAGCTCATCCCCTTCGGCGGGGAAACGCGCCTGGAGCAGCGCGAGATCAACTACCGCCAGCCGGACATCTCCAGGATGAAATCCCTCGGATGGAAGCCGAAGATATTCGTTGAAGAGGGTGTTCAAAAGACGCTCGGGTGGATGAAGACCTACCCTTAGGGTTTTCCGTCCCCGATTTTCACGCCTTTCTCGCAATGATTTTTAAACTGTCTCCCCTTGCCCGTTCTCATGGGAAAACCCCTCATCTCGATCGTCTTCGTGAACTACAACGGCAAGGAGCTGCTCAGGGCAGCGCTTCGCTCGCTGAGGAAATCCACCTGCAAGAACTATGAGGTTCTTGTGGTGGACAACGCGTCAACTGACGGCAGCAGGGAGATGGTCACCAAAGAATTTTCAAGGGCAAGGCTCATCAGGAACAGCACCAACCAGGGATACACGGGCATCAACGCCGCTTTGCCCTCCTGCAAGGGAGCATACATCCTCTTCCTCAACAACGACCTGGAGATGCATCCTGCCTCCATCAAGCGCCTACTCAAGGTGCTGGAGAACGACCCGACAGCAGCCCTGGCCGTCCCCAGGCTCGTCAACTACTACGACCGCAAAATAGACTCTGCGGGGACATGGGTTTCGCGCAGCTTCTACAACGGACACCATCGCGCGGACAAAACAGGCAACACAATCAAGGAAATCCCTTACATGGGCATCGGCCTGATCAGGAAAGAAGCGGTGCGGAAATTTGGATACCTCTTTGACCCGGACTACTTCATCTATGCGGAAGATCTCGACCTCGGCATCAGGATACGGCTTTTGGGGATGAAGACGCTGCACGTGCCCTCCGCCATCGCTTACCACATGCATTCGCAGGCCATGAAGCATATTCCCGATGCGCGCAAGGCTTTTCTCCTCGAGCGCAACCTCCTCACGACATTCTACAAGGACATGGGCATTTCCTCAATCCTCCTCTTCATGCCCTATGCCTATGCCATGCGCCTGCTTGCCATCCTCAGGGATATCCTCACCCTGCGCTTCGCCGTTGCCCTCGCCCGCATCAGGGCAGTCTTTGCCGTCCTCTTCAGCATCCCTTCCATACTCCAAAAAAGGAAGAAGGTGCAGTCCTTGAGGGAAGCGCCGGACTCCTACATCCTCAAGGCTTTCACGGAAAAGCATTTATTCTCCAGAAGAAAAATCAACATATAGGTGAATGGCATGAAAGTCCTCGTCCTCGGCGTCTCCGGCATGCTCGGCCACAAGGCGTATCAGGTTTTCAAGGAGCATGGTTTTGAGACCCACGGCATCATGCGCCAGCCCCTCTCACGATTCGAGAAATTCGGGCTCTTCGACAGGAAGAAGGTTATTGATGGCATCGACGTCACCGACATCAAAAAACTCGGCATGGCAATCCAAGGCATCAAGCCCTCCCTGGTCATCAATGCAATCGGGGTGGTCAAGCAGGTCTGCGACGACCCGGTGCCTGCAATCACCCTCAATTCGCTCTTTCCCCACCAGCTGGCCGGCATCTGCGGCGCCAACAAGGCCAGGCTCATCCAGGTGAGCACGGACTGCGTCTTCTCCGGGAAGAAGGGGGACTACTCGGAAGAGGATGCCCCCGACGCCGACGACCTGTATGGCAGGAGCAAGCTGCTGGGAGAAGTCGCCTACGGCAGCCATTTGACTATCCGCACGTCCATCATCGGCAGGGAGTTGTCCACCCATCATGGCTTGGTGGAATGGTTTTTGTCGCAGAAGGGGCAAGTGAATGGCTACACGAAAGCCGTCTTTAGTGGATTATCAACCGCGGAATTGTCCCGCGTGATCATTCAACTCTCCAAAAAACCGGACATCAAGGGGCTGCTCAACATCGGCACCGGCAAAATCGACAAATGCTCATTGCTCGAGCTCATCAAGAAAGAGTTTGGCCGCGATGACATCACCATCCAGCCTTATGGCAAGTTTTTGTGCGACCGCAGCCTGGACATCTCGAAGATGGGGAAACTGGGCATCAGGGCACAAGGCTATCCGGAGATGGTCAGGGAGATGGCTAACGATGCCCTCTATCAATGACCCTTTCTTTTTTAACACATCATAAACTATTTATAATCGCTTCTGGTTGGGCAATCTATAATGAGATATCTGGTGTTCCTGCTGGTGCTCCTTCTCCCTGCCGCCTCTGCGCAGAACTTCGGCTTTGAGGAAGGCATGGCCAATTGGGAGACGTTTCCAGCCACCGTGAAGGACTACGGCGCGGATGTCTCGCAGGACTGGAGCTCTGAAGGCAACCATTCCCTGCTTTTCGGCGGAAGCTCCGGCATCCCCTCCCACCGCGACGATTCCGGGGGAGCCGTGCGCCATAATTCTTCCATAGTGAAGGAAGGGGACGAGGTGTGCATCGACATCCATGCGCAGACAGGATTTGACGGACCGTGGAGGGTGTATTCCAGTCTTTCATCCGTAAACTTCAGGGATTTCATCCACAGCGAGGACTATACCAACACGTGCATCACCGCGCAGAAGGGCGGCAGCATAGACATCGTCGTGCGCGGCACGGCCACTAGCGGAAGGTGCTCCAGCTGCAAGGCGTGGGTGTATATAGATAATGTCCACATCTATTCCTGCACCAACGGCATAAAGGATGGGGAGGAAACAGACGTTGACTGCGGCAGGAGGTGCGCGCAGTGCGCGAACGGCAAAGGATGCGCCACCAACTCGGATTGCTCCAGCTTTTTCTGTGATGGTGCAATATGCAAGGAAGCGCAGAATTATTCCTATCATCACAACTACAATTTCGAGCAGGGAGAGCAGACTTTCTGGATATTTGAGGGCAAGGGTGTCGGAGGTGTCGGGGCGTCTGTTTCCCCTGACTGGTCAAGCGAAGGGAATTATGGGATGAAGATCGCAGGGCTGTACCACGGCCTCAACACGAAGTCAATCGCCGTCCACAATACGACGTCCGTCGCGGCGGGGGACGAAGTCTGCATGGACATGAAGAAAGAATCCGGCAATGGCGGCGGCTCGTGGCACATCATCCTCAGCTCAGGCGGGGAACTCATTAACGGCGTGGCGAACGGCATCTATCGCAATCTCTGCGCCGTTTCCACGGGCGACGGCTCGCTGGGCATCGAGGTGATGGGGACCGCAGGCAACCCGTGCGGCGGCCAAGGGTGTCTCGGCTATTTCTACTTCGATAACTTCACCATCAACGCGGCGAACTGCACGGATGGGGTTTTCAACAGGGTGGAGGCTGATGTTGATTGCGGCGGTTTCTGCCCAAAATGTGCTGTGGGCAAGACATGCCAGTTCAACTTCGACTGCGCGAGCGGCAACTGCTCGTCCGGAGCATGCACGGCCCCCTCCACCTGCTCAAACCTGGTCCAGGATGATGGGGAGGAGGGCATCGACTGCGGCTCTGCGTGCAACATCACCTGCGAGAGGGCTCTGCTGGAACGCTATGCTCCTGTGCTGTACTTCCATCCCGATGAGCAGTTCTTCCCCACATCCATCGAGGCGATGCTGAATGAGAGTGATTTGAAGAATAACACTCCTTTTGTTGATGAAATTTTAGCCAGTCTGCCTGTTAGTCATAATAGTTTGACGAACACTCAAAACACAACCTATTTAGATATGGAAAATGCAAGTGCATTAACTGGTGGTTTAACAGTACCCCCAAGAGCGCGCTTCAACAAATACCACTATACAGTATATGGAAAACAACAAGAAATAAACCAGAACGTTATTGTTTTACAGTATTGGTTTTTCTACGTCTTTAACGATTGGAATAACAATCATGAAGGGGATTGGGAGATGATACAACTTAAAGTCGATAAATCAAATCTTACACCCATCGAAGCAACTTATTCATTTCATTGGGGAGGAATCACTCATAATTGGTCAAATATTTCTAAATCTGGGACACACCCTAAAGTTTATGTTGTTGAAGGCGGACATGGAAGTTGGAGTGCGCCTGGAAACCATGATTGGGCGCAAGAAATATTTGGGCTTTATTGCCAATCTTTGACGGATAGGACAGCAGAAAATGGCCCGTCTATCGAAATCGATTCTAATTACAGTCTAGACATTATTAGTAACAATACAACTTGGATAAATTTTGCTGGGAAATGGGGGGAAATCAATACCATAGGGACTACAGGGCCGGACAGCCCACCTAAAATAAACTATGGCGCAGGTAATAGATGGAAAGATCCTTTAACATGGGCAAACAATCCCTTACCAGATAGTTATGCAGCCTGTACAGGAAGTCCTGTTAATCTTTATGCCATTGATGAGACAGGACATAAAGTGGGAGTAAATTCTTCCGGCGGCATCACAATCAACATTTCAAATACTTATCTTTACGTTACTTCTGATGAGGGTCAAGAAGTACTGGTGATTTTAGACTCAAGTCCCATTACATTTATCATTAATTCTACAGGGGATGGAGAATTCAATTTATCTATTAGTAACTATAATAGTTCTTCTTCTTCAAAAATTAACATTGAATATAAAAATGTCCAAATTACCAATTCCACCACGGCATTTGTAAATATCTCTAGTACAAACCCTAATTTTATCATGCTAATAGATGATAATAGAGATGGTAATATCGATTCTACTGTTACTCCCGCCAATTTAACGATTGAAAGTAATATTTCTGTCGGGACGGATGTAGATGATGATGGGTTCGCTGACTTTGTCGATAATTGCCCAAACTTTTATAATCCTTCCCAAATTAATGATAGTGACGGCGACGGGTTCAAAAATACCTCATGTGGAGGTAAAGATTGTGATGATGCCTCTTCCTCAATCAATCCCTCAGCAGTTGAGTCATGTAACGGAATAGACGATAATTGTGATGGTAACATAGACACAGATTGCTCAACAACAACTCAAAGCTCCTCTGGGGGCGGAAGGGGGGTTTTACATCCCTCACAATCAGAGACATGCGAAGAAGAAAATTGCCGACAAATTGATCCTTCTAATCAAAAAAAATCTTTTCAAAACATTCAGCAACTTAATCGCCCCGAGTCCCCACATTCCTTTGATCTAAACACACTCGAGAAGCTAAAACTAATGGGGATATGTTTAGATGTTTTAGATAGGAACAACATCAACATAATGTGTTATTTTGATCTTAATTCTAACAAAACTACGAAGTACTCTCCATTTAACACAATTACTGGAAATACCGTCTTAAATAATAAACATTTTTCTTTAGATTGGTTAACAGATATCATCAAAACATTTAGAAGATGGGTTGTGAAAATTTTTGCCTAGAACCCAAGTTTAAAATTAACCAACGTAAGTAGGTTAGCAGTTATTTTTATACCATATAAAAATATCAACACCGAAATCCAAATCAAATTTCTTACACCCATCCCTTTCTTTTTACCAAAGTAAACAAAAAGAACAATCCCCAAGATAAGCAATATTATTGGTAAGTAAAACAAAAGCATTGAAAATAAAAAGAATAAATTTAATTCGCCAAGGAAAACGTCTGTCCCATAGTTAATGCTTATAATGTCAAAGAAAGCAATTAACGTCAATAGTATTAAAATTAAAAACTGAACTCTAGTATTTTTAAATTCCATCAAAAAAATAAAAGTTTCATCATATATAAACTATTCCATATTTACATTCGTCTCTTCCCCAATCGTCCTCTGCGGAGGGTTCAGCCGCTTCCTGATAATCGGCTCATACTTGCGGTCTTTCTCAATCCCAATAGAATTCCTCCCCAGCATCTTTGCGACAGCCGAAGTGGTCCCTGAGCCGAGGAAAGGGTCCAGGACAGTCTCCCCTGGCTTGGAGCAGGCAAGGATGATGCGCCTGAGCAGCTCCATTGGCTTCTGCGTCGGGTGCGCGCCCGCCCATTTCTCCTGCTTTGGAGTTACCGGAATCCACCACACGTTCCTCGTTTGCTTCCCAGCCGGGTTTAGATTGTCGTGAATGAGTTTTTTAGTATCTTCATAGTTGAATGTCCATCTCTTGCCCTTGCCGTTCTTTGTTGCCCAGATCAAATGCTCGCAGCTCTCGGTGAACATGCGGCAGGAGATGTTTGGCTGCGCATTTGGCTTGAACCACACAATGGAGTTGTTTATCTTCAATTCAGTCATGGTCTGCATGATGTTTCCGAGCTGGTAGATGTTATGGAAAGAGCCGCACACCCACAGCGAGCCGCCGTGCTTGAGCACCCTGAAGCATTCCTGCACCCACTTCACATTAAACTTAAAGAACTCGTCCTTGGAGAAGATGTCCCACTGCTCCTCCAATGTTATGTGCTTTGAGTATTTCCAGCCGAGGCCCTTCTTCTTTGCTAGACCATAAGGCGGGTCGGCGAAAATCAGATCTACAGACTCATTGGGGATTTTCTTTAGCTCTTCAAGAGCATCACCAATGATGATACTATGGGTCGTTTTCATCTTTTATGCAATAAACTATTTTCTTTTTCGCCTCGTCATAGAACTTAGAAACAATCTTTATCTTGACCAAATCTTCCAAGGCGCGGTATGTGGTTTCCCGATTTACAAACAGCCCCCCCCCTTTTGCCCGCCTATGAATCTCCGCAGAAGGTAAGGGTTCATCGATTTTTTTTAATAGAAGTAAAAGCTTTAGTCGCTTGACGTTTGATAGGACAAGAAACTTTTTCGAAAATTCTTCCAGTTTATCTAACGCGATTTCAAACTGCAACTTCATTGGATTCTGTATCGGGTTACCTTATAAATAGCTATGTTACGGTATTCTGTAACATATAGATAATAATTCTACTTTTGTAAGATATACTTCGTGGATCATCGTCAAATGTTCGAAATTGTGAAGAATCTTCCATTTGATACGGAAAAAACTATTTTAAAAGATAAAGAAATTGAACTTTACATTTTTAGACCCTCAAAATTATCAAAACGATTCAAAGATTATGACTTAAAAAAGAATTTTCAGATATGGCTGAAAGAAGATGGGAGGAGATTTAGGCCAAACCATCTCCGGATATTTATTGATTTAAATTTAAGGGCCCGTTCTAGGCCAGACTTAAAGAAAGAGATTCTTCTTGCTTTTGATCAGATTTTTTATGGAAATGACCCAGATAAAGAAATTGCTAGACTTGAAAAAGAACACTTTGAGCATTTTCTAAATCCGCTCAAGTTTATTGGGTATATGTCTCAACTTTTTATTATAGAGCAAGAATATTGTTATCGTGGGAAAAGTAATTTTGACCCTCCTACATTATTTTATCAAGGTTGGGTTAGACAGGTATTAGCGAGTCCGAGAGAAATTGACAATATTTGCATGAGCGTCGCTCGCAGGCAACCTCCCCAACCAAAATTTACTTCTAAAGAAGATAGAAACCATCGAAAGTATAAAAGCAACGTACAACTTCTTTGGTACTTGGAATAGAGGAGAATAATTTCCAAAAACCTTTAAATACACTCCCCCTGACCAATAAGGCATGGACACAAGCGCAAAGCTCAACCTCATCAGGCAGGTGGGGGAGGAGATAGTCACGGAAGAAGACCTGATTGAAGTCCTGAAAACAAAAAAACAGCCGATAGCGTACGACGGCTTCGAGCCCAGCGGCACGGACATCCACATCGCCCAGGGCATCATGCGGGCCATCAACGTCAACAAGATGACGAAGGCAGGCGTGAAGTTCAAGATGCTGGTGGCGGACTGGCACGGCTGGGCCAACAACAAGATGGGGGGAGACCTGGACAAGATCCAGAAGGTCGGCAGGTTCTACGTGGAAGTGTGGAAGCACTGCGGCATGGACCTCAAGAACGTCGAGTTCGTCTGGGCGTCCGACCTCCTGGACAACAGGGACTACTGGAAGACCGTCATGCAGGTCGCGAGGGGCAGCACGGTCAAGCGGATACTGCGGACCGTCCAGATCATGGGAAGGTCGGAATCCGACTCATTGCAGGCATCCCACATCATCTATCCATGCATGCAGGCAGCGGACATCTTCCACCTGGGAGCGGACATCTGCCAGCTGGGCATGGACCAAAGGAAAGTCAACGTCCTCGCCAGGGAACTGGGCCAGAGCATTGGATTCTGGAAGCCGGTCATCGTCTCCCACCACATGCTCATGGGGCTGTCCCAGCCGGTGAACACGGAAGGCAAGGACGCATTGGAGAGGACGATTGACCTCAAGATGTCCAAGTCACGGCCGGACACCGCGATCTTCATGACAGACAGCCAGGAAGACATCCAGAGAAAGATGAAGAAAGCGTGGTGCCCGGAAGGGCAGGCAGGGGAAAACCCCGTATTGGAGTATTTCAGATACATCATCTTCGAGAAATTCGACGACGTGGTCATCGAGCGCCAGGAGAAATTCGGCGGCAACCTGGAACTCACCAGTTACAAGGAGATGGAGCACCTCTTCGCACAGAAGAAGATACACCCCACGGACGCCAAAAGCTGCGCCGCAGCCTACATCGAGAAGATCATCCGGCCGGTGAGGGACGCCATTCTCAAGGACCAGGCATTGAGGAAACTCAGGGAAGAAGTCAAGTCCTTTGAAGTCACGCGCTAAGGCCCCACGACCGCAACCGCATACGGCCGCGAGAAGTACTTCTTCTGCGCCACAAGGACTTTCCTGAGAGGAATCGCCTTTATCCTGCGGACATAGCTCTCTATTCTCTCGGCGTTGCCCACGTACTCCATGAAGCACAGCTCGTCCGCCCGTTCCTCGGGATTCTCCTGTTCAAGGATGAAGTTCCCCTCAAGGAATGTCTTGGCATCGGAAACTTCCTTCGCCGTCACCGGTCTGCGGAACTCCTCCAGCATGAGGCGCTGCGCGAGCCCCGCCTTCTTCTTGTCCGTTGACGCGTGGGCCGCGATATAGCCCACATCCTTCCCCAGATCAAGGCGGGCGCCGACCTCGTACGACAGCCCATTCCGGGTCCTGATGGCGTCGAACACCCTGCCGGACTGCCCCCTCCCCAGCACGGCCTCGAGGATGTCCAGCGCATACGCGTCCGGATGGCTCCTCCCGCAGGTCAGGAACCCCAGCACGGTATACGCGCTCTTTGTCCTGCGGTGCTCCGAGGAAGACCTCACCGAGCGCAGGGGCCGTTCGGCGGGATGCCTCTTTTTAGGAATCCGCTCCCTGTGTGGGAGGGAAAATGCCCTCCTGATCTTCCCCCTGATGCTCCTGGCTCCCCCGATGACCGTGATGATCATGTTCCTCGGCAGGTAATGGGCACGGTAGAACCTCACCAGCCTGGAGCGTGTCATGGCAGAGACATCTTCCACCGTCCCGTACGTGGGGTGCCGCATCGGATGCCTGCGGAACAGCGTCCTCTCGAACAGCATCCACTTGTAGAATCGCGGGTCATCGAGCACCATGTGGATCTCCTTCAGGATGACCTTGCGCTCCTTCTCGACGGCTTTCCCCGGAAAAGTGGAATGGAGCAGCATGTCGGAAAGCACGTCTATCGCCTTATCAGCGTGCTTCGCCAGCACCTTGATGTGGTACGCAGTCACTTCAGAATTGGTGTAGGCGTTCATCTCCCCGCCGAGGTCCTCGATGGCTGCCGCGATTGTCCTGCTGTCCGGCCTCTTGGACGTCCCCTCGAACAGCATGTGCTCGAAGAAATGCGCGATGCCCCTGATGCCGGCTTTCTCGTCGTTCGAGCCAGTCTTCACCATGGCCTCGATGACCATGGACTTGGAATGCGTGGGCTCGTGCAGCAACGTGATGCCGTTCCTGAGGATGCGCCTTTTCATGAGCAGGCAATCACAGAAGGTGTTATTAAGGTTTCCCAATGGAACGCGCCCATTGCGGGGCGCCAAGACAATGTGAGCCAGAGGCGAATACCATGATGAGCAACGGTTTGCAGATCCCATATCCAAACAGAAAAGGATATAAAACAAGAAAAAGCCTTCCCAACCATGAGAGTGAAGGAGTTCCAGGCGTTCCTGCAGGAGAAGAAGGTCGATGCATCCATCCTCGTCAGCATCGGCATGGAGCCGGACCCCAACTTCTTCTATTTCACCGGCTACGAAGGGGCGGGCGCGCTCATCATCCCCAAGTCGGGAAGGCCGCTCCTCCTCGCCCCTAAGATGGAGCAGGAGCGCGCAAGAAAGAGCAGGATCAAGTCCGTCAAAATCCTCGAGAAGAAGCGCCTGTTCGATTCCGTCAGGGAGCATGCGGGAAGAGCAAAGAAGATAGGCATGGACGGCAGCGCCCTGGCGCTCAACGCGGCAAAAGCACTCAGGAAATCGTTCAGGAAAGCGAGGACCATAGACGTCTCCAGAAAAATCAGGGAATTGCGCACGATAAAGACGATGGAAGAGATTTCTTATATCAGGCGCTCGTGCCGGGAAGCGGACAGCATACTCCAGCAATGCCTCAAGAACTTCAGGGAGTTCCGGACGGAAAGCGAGGCCGCCGCGTTCCTGCAGCACGAGGCCCTCAAGAGGGGGCTGGATGTCCCGTTCAGGCCAATCGTGGCCTCTGGAAAGCACGCGAGCATGCCCCACCACGCGCCGCAGAGCACGAAGCTCAACAAAGGGTTGTGTGTCATCGACTTCGGCGTCAAGGTCAAGGGGTATTGCTCAGACATGACCAGGACCATCGGCATCGGAAGCGTGCCCCCGGCACAACGGAAAAAATACCAGAAACTATTGGGCGTGCAGCAGCAGGCCATGGCATCGGCAACGGACGCCATGAAGTGCTCGCTCATCTACGACGGCGTCATCAGGGCGCTGGGGAAAGACGCCCCTTATTTCACCCACGGCCTCGGGCACGGCATCGGCGTGGAGATACACGAGCTGCCCAACCTCACCACCAGCTCGATAGACAGGATGCAGAAGAGCATGGCGTTCACCGTCGAGCCGGGCATCTATTACCCTAAAAAATTCGGCATCCGCATCGAGGACAGCGTCCTCCTCGCCACAAGGCCGGAACAGCTCACCAAGACGACGAAGGAGCTCATCATCATCTGAGGCAGGACTATGAGAGACGACAGGGAATCATTTGACGCGGCGGTCGGGTACTACACGCAGGCGCTGCAGGCATTCGCGAAAAAGGACGCCCTCATCACCTTCAGCAATGAAGACAAGAGGGCATTTTTCTCCCTCGCTCCCCTTTCCCGCGCCCTCCATAACCTCAACTGCGAGGTCTCTGCCGCAGGCTACGGGAAGGAAAAGGACGGCCTTCACGCGCTCTTCGACGTCTGGAACTGCTTCAAGGACCTGAAGCAAGGCATCAGGAACGGCAAAACAGGCGCCTTGCAGGCGTTCATCACGGAAGCGAAAAAGAAGCTCCCTGATGTCGAGAGGCTCTTTGAGCAGCCGGCGCTCATCCTCGAGGCCAACGGAAAGCACTTCCTGGGGAACAGCCTCACTCTCGACTACAAAGACGCCTGGATGAGGGAGCACCGCACCAAAGAGCTGGAGAGGACATCAAGGATTCTCTGGAAGGATGTCTACAACATCAAGAGCGATGAGAGGGTAGGCGTGGGCTTCTGCCTCCTCCAAAGGGAAGAGATGCTCGGCCACCCGCTGCAGGATTATCTCGATTCCTACCAGATCGCGTGGGCGATGGCATCCGCGTGCAACGGCAAGGTCTCCATGAGCGCGTACAGCGCAAAGCAATCCCAGCTCGAGCCTTCCGAGAGGACCTCAGACCTGCGCGCCACCCTGCTGGGCTGCGAATATGACAAGGAAGTGGACGAGCAGCCATTCATCGCCTTCAGGCAGCTCTCCAGGGAACTGAAGCTTGACCGGTTCAGGCCGACAGACGCCAGTTTCTTTGTCTCCGGAAAAGGGTATCCTGGCAAGCACCGGTTCGGCGACGCGATCGGCTACCCTTCCCCCGACAGGAAGACGAGGTGGAAGACCCCCGGACAGATGCTCTCGAAGTTTGATTTCTATCCACAGACCAGGGACGAGCCGCGCGACCCGCAGACCAGGATCGCATTCACAGAAACCCTGCCTATCGATGTCTTCATCGAGACAAACCTCCTCGACTGGAGTGAAGTCCGCTCAAGGAACCAGAAGATCAAGGAGGTCATGGACAGGTGCGATGTCATCTACGTCAGGGGCAATGTCAATGAAAAGCACAGGACCAGCCTCGAGGTCGGCCTGGTGAAGAAAGACGGCACGCGCCGCTGGGTGCGGAGATCGGACACCGATGTGCGGGAGAAGCTGAACAGGGAATATCTCGAGCGCACCGGGATACGCGCGGGCTGCATGGGCAACATTCCCGGGGGGGAGGCCTTCACCACGCCGGAATACATCAAGGGCACGTTCGTGGGGGACGTCGTCATCGCCATCGACCAGAGCTATCCGCTTGACGAGCACGACCCTTTCGTCGTCGAATGCTCCGGAGACAAGTATGAGGTCATTGCAGGGCCGGGCAGGATAGTGAAAAAATTCAGCGAGCGCAAGAAGGAGGCATGGGACCTCCTCCTGGAATCCGAAAAAAAGCGCACCCTCCCGCCGGAAATCCTGAAGATGAAGAAAGACAACTTCGAGCGCATCGGGGAGTTCGCCATCAACACCAACACCAAAGCCCGGCTGTGTGACTACCTCATCGTCAACGAGAAGATCGCGAAGATGATGCACATCGCCTGCGGCTCCGGCTACGAGGAGGACCGCTCTACTGATTACCACATCGACATCGTGTTCAACGCCCCGCGCCAGAAGCTGGATGTCTGGGGCACGGACAAGGGCGGCAGGGAGCACTGGATCCTGAAGAAGGGTGAGTTCGTTGTCTGATGCCGAAGCGGTCGCGGCACGCATCCTGAAGAACGCGATGGGACTCAAACAGGGAGAGAGCCTGCTCATCGTGACGGACAGGCAGCTCTGCACGCTCGCGGGGGCATTCTTCAGCGCCGGGCAAAAGCTCACCAAAAAAGCGCGGCTCGTCACCATAGACATCCCTCAAAGCCACGGCGAGGAGCCGCACCCAGACATTGCACGGATGATGGCGAAGCACGACGTCTGCATGCTCATCACCACCAAGTCATTGACGCACACCAAGGCGAGAATGAAGGCGTCCAAGGCAGGAGCGCGCATCGCGAGCATGCCGGGATTGAGGGAGAGCATGTTCTCCACCGCGTTGGCCGCTCCCCCCAGACAGATCGGCGCATTGAATGGCAGGCTCATCCGCATCCTCGGCGGAAAAAAGGACATCCGCATCACCACTGGGAAAGGGACGGATGTCACCTTCAGCATCAGGGGAAGGAAATGGGTGTCCAACCACGGCACGCTCACCAAAAAAGGCGCAGTGGGCAACCTTCCCGCAGGCGAGGTATTCATCGCTCCCCTGGAAGGCAGGACAGAAGGGAGATTGGTCGTTGATGAAAGCATCGCCACGACCGGCAAGGTAAAAAAGCCCATCATCATCAGCATTAAACGGGGCAGAATCGTCTCTGTCGCAGGCGGCAAAGAGGCGCTGGTGTTCGGGGCAGCCCTCGTGACGGACAGGCACCGCATGGTTGCGGAGCTCGGCATCGGCACGAATAGGAAGGCAAAAATCACCGGCGCCATCCTCGAGGACGAGAAAATGTTTGGCACCTTCCACGTCGCCTTCGGCAACAACAGGCAGTTCGGCGGAACGATCGATGTCCCGTTCCACGTCGATGCCGTCGCCGCGAGGCCGACCATCATGGCGGACGGAAAGGCGATCATGAGGGAAGGGAAGCTCCTGCAGTGAGAAAACGGCCCAAAACGGCAAATCCAAAGATTTTTATATCATCGTCGATTATCCGTTCCCATGCCTTCTAAGGAAAAGGAGAAGAATCTCATCGACAGCGTGATGTATTCTTACACCGCGACCTCGAATCCCTACGAGGACGAGAACCGCATCCTGAAGGAGACGGTCACCAAGCTCAAGGAGGAGCTGGAGAAGTTCAAGACCCCTCCCCTCATGGTCTCGGAAGTGAGGGACATCCTGGGGGAGAACATCATCATCCGCATACCGAACGGAAACCTGTTCTATGTCAATGTGTCGAACGACTGCGACAAGCTGTTTGCCGGCGATCTGGTGCTCACGGACCAGAAGAACCTCACCATCATCAACAAGGTGCCGGTGGCCAAGCACTTCAACGTCGAGAAATTTGTCATCGTCGAGAAGCCCAACGTGTCCTGGGAGAGCATCGGGGGCCTTGACGAGCAGATCCGCGAAGTCAAGGAAGTCGTCGAGCTTCCCCTCAAGAAGCCGGAGCTCTTCAAGAAAGTCGGCATCCAGCCTCCGAAAGGCATCCTCTTCTACGGCGAGCCGGGCACGGGCAAGACCCTGCTCGCGAAGGCGGTCGCCGCGTCCACCAACAGCACCTTCATCGAGGTCGTGGGCTCGGAGCTCGTGCAGAAGTTCATCGGCGAAGGGGCCAAGCTCATCAAGGACATCTTCGAGCTGGCCAGGAAGAAAGCGCCGTCCATCGTCTTCATCGACGAGATCGACGCCCTCGCCGCAAAGAGGGTGGAGCTCGGCACCTCGGGAGAGAGGGAGGTCAATCGCACCTTCATGCAGCTCCTCGCGGAACTGGACGGCTTCAAGCCGCTGGACAACGTCAAGATCATCGGCGCCACCAACAGGAAGGATATCCTGGATCCGGCAATCACCCGCCCCGGAAGGCTGGACAGGCTCATCTCCGTCCCGAAGCCGGACAAGAAATCGCGCATCACGGTCCTCAGGATCCATTCGAGGAACATGAGCATCGACCCCTCATTCACCCTCGAGGAAATCTCGGACAAGATGGACGATTTCTCCGGGGCAGAGATCAAGGCATCCTGCACGGAAGCCGGCTACTTCGCCATCCGGGATTCCCGCATCAAAATCACGAGGCAGGACTTCCTCAGCGCCATCGAGAAGATCAAGCGCACCAAGGAGATAGAAAGCGACGAGTACAAGGGGATGTTTGGATAAGCCTCTTATTTTTCACACCATCTTTTCCCGTCAAGAGAATCATTAAAAAGAAAGAAGGATTTCTCCTCCTGTGCGCGATGATGAGGTGAACACCCTGGTATCCGCAAGGAGATGACCAGAGTCTGTAACTGCCGAGCGCACGATTCTTTCCCTATTCCGCCCTGAAATCCACGCAGACGCGGAAATGGCCGGGAGAGTATTTTCCGCACGGCACGACGCTAAGTACTGTGCAGCGCCTTCCCGCCTTCCCGCATGCGGCTCCCACGGTCTCCGCCGCTTTTCCGAATTCCCCCTCTTCAAGGAAATCATAGAAATGGATGATGCCCCCCCTCTTGGCAGCGGAAAGCGCGAGCGGCAGGTACTCCCCGGCGCTTTTCGGCAGCGGCATCAGGATGCGGTCGAACGCCTTCCCGAGGCCGGGAACGACCTTCTTCACGTCCCCCTGGAAGAGCTGCACCTTCTCCACCACCTTGTTCCTGATGGCGTTGATCTCCGCGTAATGGTGCGCTGCCGGATTGATCTCGACGCCATAGACGGACGCGCAGGGCGTGTGCTTGGCAAGCTCCATCACGTACGGCCCCACCCCGGAAAACATCACCAAAATATCCTCTCCCGGCTTGACCTGCGAGGCGATGCGCTGCCTCTCCGTCCCCAGGCGCGGGGAAAAATAGGCCTTCTCCACGTGCACGGTGAGCAGGACGCCGTTCTCCCGGTGGGTTGTCTCCTTGCGCCTCTCGCCGCCGATGATCTTCAGCTTCGGAAGGCGGAACCTGCCGGAGAACTGCTTCACTTTCTTGGTGACAACCTTGACAGAAGGGTAGTTTGCAAGGATGACTTTGGCAATGTCTTTTTCCTTCTTCTCCAATGCCTTGGGAAAATCGGCAAATATCATGATGTCCCCGACGACGTCAAATGCGTTCGGCATGAGGGCCAGCTCCCTCGCAGTGAGCACCCCTCTCAGGAAATACTTGATGTTTTTTTTCATGGCGAGAAGAACTCCCCCAATCCCCTCTGGGCCCTGCCTTTCTGGGACTGCAGCAAGGGATTGATCTGCGCATCCACCCGCTCCTGCGAGAACTCGTGGCCCTCCACCAGCATCCGGGAGACGGCATCGCCGTCCACCCTGCCCCACGTGAGGGAATACTCTTCAGTCGTCCTGGTATGCTTGATGAGGTCGAACACGTCCTGCCACGGGTAACCGAAATGCCCGTCCCATTTCACCGATGAGAAAAGCCCTTCCTTGTCCTCCCCGTACTGCTTCACCATCTTCAGCGCGTTCTTTGGCCCGATGCCCTTGATGCCCTTGGGATTGTAGTCCGTGCCCACCAGCATGGCGAGCATGATGAGCTGGTCCTGCGAGATGCCGAGATGGGAGAGGTTCTCCTCCAGCGAGATTACGTCTGGGGTGATGACCTCATACGCGAGCCTGTTTGCCTTCTTCTTCCTGCCGGCCATGTTGAGGTTCCGCACGATGCGCGGGGCGCCGAACAGCAACGCGTCCGCATCCGTGGTGGCAACGGCATACGCGTCCCCTTTCCTGACGATGAGCGACGCCTGCGCCTCTGCTTCGGAGGGGGCATCGATGGCCGGCAATCCGAAAGCGCGCACCAGCTCCTTGGCCTCGCCGATCATGTCCCTGGTGAGCCGCGTGCCCATGGCGGCGTACTTCTTCATGGACTCCAGGTCCTCCACTTTCAGCGCCTCCTGGTATTTTTTCTCCGCGGCTTCCTTGACAGCTCTCCGCTGCTGCAGCACCTGTTTCTTCAGCGCAGGGGGCTCGCCGTCGAACACGAACGCCAGCCTGATGTTGTGCTGCATGAGGTTGGATATCCTGCTGAGCAGCCCCATGAGGTGGGATGTCACATTCCCCCTGGAATCTGTGAGAAGGGAGCCGTCGCGCTGCCTGATCGAGCTCAGGAACTGGTAGAGCCACATCGGGCTGTCCACCACGAGTGTCTTGCCGCGCAGCTCGTCGAGGGAAATCTCATTCTTCACCAGCAGCTCGGTTAAGGCGACTCCCATGGCATCACAGCCTGTGATAAGTGACTCCCTTCAGCGAGGGCAGCATCTCCGCCGCTTTCTTGCCCAGCTCACCTGGAGAGAGGATGATGACCGGCAGCTTCCGCAATTGACCCTGCACGGCCATGGTGCTGAGGTCCCCATCGGAGAGCTTTCTCTTGTTCTTGGCCCGGCACAGGTACTCGAGCTGCCCGAACGCGCTCGGGATATGGATGACGTACTCGATGTCCGCGTTCTTCTTGATGACGGCCTTTGAGACAATCTCAATGTTGTTTTTGGTGAAGTATGTGGTTATGGACTGGTCAAATTCCGAAGAGGGGGGAAGGACTGCCTGTTGGGTGATTGGGGACAGTGGCAATGGTGCGCTCACCGATGCTGCTTCCACTGGCGCCGCCGGCAATGTTGCCTGCCTCTGCTTTCTCTCCCTTTTTGGCCTTTCCACTGCGGTGGCCGCTTTTTCCTCCTTCTGGACCGGCTCTTGGGCAGCTTCCTTTTCCTCTGGCTTTTCCTCCGGCTTGAGGTAGAGGGCAATGGCCTTTTCTGCCTCTTCCCCCGGGACAGAGTGGAACCTCCAGAAGATTTCCTCTCCGCCTTCATAGGTCACCGTCAACGGAAAGGAGAAATCCTTGATGTTGCGCAACGACACGCGCTCCAATGGTTCGAGGTCCTTGTCCCTCAGCACCCTGTTCTCTTTGAGGAGGGCATAGGCCCGCCTCTCCTTCTCATTGAGGTTGTCAGAGAATTTCTCAAGCTGCTCCTCCTGTCCGGGGATGTAATAGAGTGGTGAGCCGCCGATCTTGAGCCACGTTGACTTGAGCTTTCCGGTGGCCGTCATCTCGGCGAGATGAGCAGAGCCCATGAGAAGGGATACGCCCAGGTGCTTGGCCACCTTTGCCGGAAGTATGGGGCCGTTCTGCCGGATGAAGGAGAGGATCGACTCGCGATTGTCCATGCCGGAAGAAAGCCAAAGTGGTTATATATAGTTTATTATAGTTTGTCGCAGAATACGGAAATTCTCAAGGCCGTAGCCACCTGACCTCATAATACGTCACGTCCCCCTCATCGTCAACGATGCCCAGCAGCAGCCTTTTCTTGGTGGAATGCGCCACCCGGTTCTTGGCAGAGAAATCATACCACGTGAGCGCAGACGCCT